>OBKR01000018.1_pt1 | contig 224722 bp, 175 predicted proteins | sample 1518991 | NCBI WGS metagenome assembly OBKR01 (sample SAMEA2452117, study PRJEB22498) | human gut metagenome | biome: human feces; feature: human gut; material: feces | place: Australia | collected 2012
ACGATGCCCTTGACAAGGAAATCAATATGTTAAAATTTTACTTGGACACTACTGCAAGAATGCGTCTCTACACTTTGACAATAATAGATTATATGAATATCCTCAATTCCCCCAACAGGAAATAAGAAGCATTTTTATGGTAAGCTTCCGCCTTCAAAGTATCCTTGCTTCTATGGCCAAGTATTATTGGATACTTCACTATTTATCCTTGCTTCTATCGCGGTTGAAGCATAGTTTCATTTGCAAGGGAGTAATTGGGCAAAATGCGGATATTCATTATAGATTATGCGCGCAAGATGAGATTCGTCGAACTCACGTTAGATTACTTCCCCAGTGCTCTACTGATTACTCAGGAAGTGTTCTATAGATCACTTGGGGCAGTGGCCAATAGACCATTTTGGCTGTCTGGCGATTGGCGGTGCGTATGCGTACTATCCGTATTTTGTATGGCGGGTCACCGGAGTCGCGTTATATTAAAATTAGTGAAAAAAAGCCTTATGTCGCGAGAATGGCGTATTTTTGCACGATAAACGAAACGAGAATACAATGAGTTTAACGAGTATAGCGAGTTTCTTGTTCAAGCCCAGACAGCGTGAGTTGGAAAGGCACGTCAATGAAGCCGAGCAACTGCAGTATAACTCCTTGCGCCACTTGCTGGAGAGCGGGAAGAACACGGAGTATGGCATCAAGCACCTGTTGAACGCCACTCACGACTATGACACCTTTGCCCGAAATGTGCCTATCAACACCTACGAGGAGCTGAAGGGAGACATCGACCGCATGCGCAGGGGAGAGGCAAACGTGTTGTGGCCAGGCAAGGTGACTTGGTATGCCAAGTCCTCAGGCACCACCAATGACAAAAGCAAGTTTATCCCCATCACTAATGAGGGACTGCGCAACATACATTATAAGGGCGGTTTCGATGCCGTGGCTCTTTATCTGCGCAACCATCCCCAAAGCCGCCTCTTCGACGGCAAGAGCCTGATACTGGGAGGCAGTCATTCTCCCAACTACAATTTGCCTGACAGCCTGGTGGGAGACCTGAGCGCCATCTTGATAGAAAATATCAATCCCTTGGCCAACATGGTGAGGGTACCCTGCAAGGCCACTGCCCTGCTGAGCGATTTCGAGCTGAAGCGTGACCGTATAGCCCAGGAGACCATGGGAAAGAACGTTACCAATATCTCGGGAGTTCCCTCGTGGATGTTGAGCGTATTGGTCAGGGTATTGGAACTCTCCGGAAAGCAATACCTCAATGAGGTGTGGCCCAACCTGGAGTGCTTCTTCCATGGCGGTATCGCCTTCACTCCTTATCGCAAGCAGTATGAGCGGATGATACCTTCCGACAACATGCACTACATGGAAACCTATAACGCCAGCGAGGGTTTCTTTGGATTGCAAGACGATCCAGCCGACAGCTCCATGCTCCTGATGTTGGATTATGGTGTGTTCTATGAGTTTATCCCCATGGATGAGTTTGACAGTCCCAATCCTACGGTAGTTCCTTTGACAGGCGTTGAACTGGACAAGAATTACGCCATGGTCATTTCCACCTCTTGCGGATTGTGGCGTTACGTGATAGGAGACACCGTCCGTTTCACCAGCAAGAATCCCTACAAGTTTGTCATCACGGGTCGCACTAAGTATTTCATCAATGCTTTTGGCGAGGAACTTATCATGGACAACGCGGAAAAGGGACTTGCCTACGCTTGTGCCCAGACAGGTGCGCAGGTGTCTGAATATACCGTGGCACCCGTCTATATGGATAGCCACGCCAAGTGCCGTCACCAGTGGTTGATAGAGTTCTCCACGCCGCCTGCCAGCGTAGACGCTTTCGCCCACTTGCTCGATGGTAAACTGCAAGAGCTCAATAGTGATTACGAGGCCAAGCGCAGCCACGACGTGACCCTGCAGCACCTGGAGGTCATCACGGCGCGCAAAGACCTCTTCAACGATTGGCTGAAGAGCAAGGGCAAATTGGGCGGCCAACACAAGGTGCCTCGCTTGAGCAATAGCCGCAAGAACCTGGACGAGCTGCTGGAGTTGAACCAACAAAAGAAAACGGAATCGTGAGAAGACCCTTATCCGCAGTCATCAATGCCTTAGGCGGGCGACATCTGCCGCTCATGCTATTGGCCGCGTTCCTGTTGGGATCTTGTGCCCGCATGGGCCAACCCGATGGGGGATGGTATGACGAGACACCGCCTCGCATAATGGGCGCTGCTCCCGCCGACAAGGGCACTAACGTAAAGAGCCAGAAGATAAGCATCTTTTTCGATGAGTTTATCCAGATAGAGAACGCCACCGAGAAAGTGGTGGTATCACCTCCGCAGCTGGAGACCCCGGAGATAGTGGCCTCAGGTAAGCGTATCAGGATAGAGCTGCTGGACTCCCTGAAGCCCAACACCACTTATACCATAGACTTTTCAGATGCCATCACCGACAATAATGAGGACAATCCCTTGGGCAACTATACCTATAGTTTCTCCACGGGTGACGCGATAGATACCCTCGAGGTATCGGGCAAGGTGCTGCAGGCGCAAGACCTGGAACCCGTGAAGGGTATTTTGGTGGGACTTTACAGCGACTTGAGCGACACCGCCTTCACCACTAAGCCCATGCTCCGCGTAAGCAGAACAGACGGCAGTGGCCGATTTGTCATCAAGGGCGTGGCTCCAGGCACCTATCGGGTCTATGCCCTGCAAGACGCCGACGGCAACTACCTTTTCAACCAGAAGAGCGAGATGCTGGCTTTCAGCCAGGAGAAAATAGTGCCCTCTTTCAAGCCCGATGTCCGCCAAGACACCACGTGGATAGATTCCCTGCGCATCAAGTCTATCGACAGGGTGGGCTACACCCATTTCCTGCCCGATGATATTGTGCTCAGGGCTTTCAACGAGGTGATGACAGACCGCTATTTCCTGAAAGCGGAGCGCAGGGAGCCAGAGAGCTTCACCCTCTTCTACAGCTATGGCGGCGAGATGCCCCAGGTGAGGGGACTCAATTTCCAGTCGGACGACGCTTTCATCATAGAGTCTACCGAGAAGCAAGACACTATCACCTATTGGCTGAAAGACACCGCCCTGGTCAACCAAGACACTTTGCGGGTGGAGCTTACCTATCACATGACCGACAGCCTGGGAAAACTCGTGGAACAGATAGACACGCTGGACATCCTCTCTAGGATTAGCCATGAGAAGAGACAGAAAGACCTGGAAAGGGAACGGGAGGAATGGCAGAAGAAACAAGACCGCGCCAAGAAACGGGGAGAGCCTTATGATTCCATCATGCCTCCCAAGGCGTTGGCTATTGGTGTCAAGGCTCCATCGGAACTAGACCCTGACAAAAATATTCCCTTTACTTTCAATACGCCATTGGCCAGCGTGGACACGGCGGCCATCCATCTCTACTCCAAGCATGATACCCTGTGGTATAACGCCCCATTGGAGTTTAACCACGTCAGGGGTAGGGAATATGAGTTGAGAGGCGAATGGCGGCCTGATATTGAATATAGCCTGGAAATAGATTCGGCTGCCTTCGTGGACATCTATGGCAAGGTGTCTCCCCCTTTCAAGCAGGGTTTCAAGGTGAAGTCGTTTGACGAATATGGCACGTTACTCCTCAATATCCCCACCATGACAGACACCACCATCGTGGTGCAGTTGCTCGATGCGGGGGACAAGATTATCAAGGAGGTAACCACCAACCAGGGCGTGGCGGAGTTTTATTATGTTTCCCCTTCCACTTACTATGTGCGGATGTACATAGACTCCAACCGCAACGGGGAGTGGGACACGGGACTTTACTCGGCCAATCGCCAGCCGGAGACGGTCTGCTATTTCCCCAAGGAGATAGAGATAAGGGCAAAATGGGATTTCACGGAGACCTGGAATCCCTTGGCCACTCCTGTCATACAGCAAAAGCCCGCCGCCGTGACCAAACAGAAGCCCGACAAGGACAAGAAAATCAAAAACCAGAACGCCCGGCGTGCCGAGCAGCTGGGCATAGAGTATATTCCACAAACCAGCTTTCCCTAAACAGCCATGAACAAGACCCGCCACATCGTCATCACGGCACTGCTGGCCATCATCGCCATCACTGCCCAGGCGCAATGCAAGTTTCGCAACACCGCTTTCTCTTCGGGTGAGTTCCTCACCTACAACCTTTACTATAACTGGCAATTCATCTGGGTGAAGGCGGGCAACGCCAGCCTCTCCACCATCCAGACGGTATACAAGGGCAAGCCAGCCTATCGCGCCAGCCTCACTACCCGGGGAAGCGAGAAGGTGGACGGCATGTTCATCTTGCGTGACACCTTGCTCTGCTACTCTTCCACCCAGATGGAGCCGCTCTATTACCGCAAGGGAGCCCGCGAGGGGAAGCGTTATACCGTGGACGAGGTATTCTATTCTTACCAAAACAATAAGTGCAACATCCGCCAGCATCGCCAGAAGAATGACGGCACACATGTCTGGAACACGAAGTCGCTCACTTATTGTGTCTACGACATGCTCAACATTTTCCTTCGGGCACGCAGTTTCAGCGTGGCGGGGTGGAAAAAGGGACACATCGTGGACTTCCCCATAGCCGACGGGGACGGCGTGACTCCGGCTCGCCTGCTCTATAAGGGCAAGAAGACCATCAAGGGTGACAACAACGTGAAATACCGCTGCCTGCAGCTCAGCTACCTGGAGAAAGAGGGCGGCAAGTATAAGCGCATCGTGGACTTCTATGTCACCGACGACGCCAACCACGTGCCCGTGAGGCTCGACATGTTCCTGCGCTTCGGTGCCGCCAAGGCTTTCTTGGTGGGTTACAAGGGATTGCGCAACCCCACTTCCTCTATCGTGAAGTGATGACTGCCATCGCATTGGTGTGAGGCGGTAAAATATCTTTTCTTTCCGACCGGGTTGTCGTGAAGAGGCTTCCCGGTTCGCGGCGGGTTTCACTTTAAAGCATGACGGGATGAAATCATTAAGAGAACTCTTCAGAATAGGCAAGGGTCCCTCCAGCAGCCATACCATGGGGCCACAGAGGGCAGCGAGGATTTTCGCCGACCGCAATCAGGGAGCGCGTTCTTTTACCGTGACTCTTTACGGCAGCCTGGCCGCCACGGGACGCGGACACATGACCGACGTGGCCGTCATGGGAGAGTTGGAGCCGGTGGCTCCGGTGAGCATCGTGTGGCAACCTGCCGTTTTCTTGCCCTATCACCCCAATGCCATGAAGCTACAGGCGCATGACGCGGAGGGTAACACCACCGATGAGTGGACGGTTTACAGCGTGGGAGGCGGCGCGCTCTCCGAGGGAGAGACAGACACCGGGCTGCTTGACACGCCCGATGTTTACGACATGAACACGATGACAGCCATCATGGATTGGTGTAACAACACGGGTCGCAGCTACTGGGAATACGTGGGCATGTGCGAGGACAGCGGCATTTGGGACTTCCTGCGTGAGGTATGGCAGGTGATGCAGGCCGCCGTGGAGCGGGGCATCAACCGGGAAGGTCGCCTGCCCGGCCCGCTCAACCTGATGCGCAAGGCACCCGTCTATTTCGTGAAAGCCTCGGGTTACAAACAGTCCCTGCAGTCCAGGGGGCTGGTTTATTCTTATGCCCTGGCCGTGAGCGAGGAGAACGCTTCCAGTGGCACCATTGTCACGGCTCCCACCTGTGGGGCTTGCGGCGTGCTGCCCGCCGTGCTCTACCATTGCCACAAGGGGCATGGCTTCTCGGAAGAACGTATACTCCACGCCCTGGCAACAGCGGGACTTATCGGTAACATAGTGAAGCAAAACGCTTCCATATCGGGTGCCGACGTGGGTTGCCAGGGAGAGGTGGGCGTGGCCTGCGCCATGGCCTCTGGCGCTGCCTGCCAGCTCTTCGGCGGCAGTCCTTCCCAGATAGAGTACGCGGCAGAGATGGGATTGGAGCACCACTTGGGCATGACGTGCGACCCCGTTTGCGGACTGGTGCAGATACCTTGCATAGAGCGCAACGCCTTCGCGGCTACCCGTGCGTTGGACGCCAACCTATACGCTTCCTTCTCCGATGGTAATCACAGAGTGTCTTTTGACAAGGTGGTGGCCGTGATGAAGCAAACTGGGCACGACATTCCTTCGCTCTACAAGGAGACCAGCGCGGGCGGACTGGCCAAGGACTTCAATCTGGAAAACAATCCACGACTATAAAGCGTCTAAAAAGTCAGTACTACTGATATTTCATTTCAGTACTACTGCTTTTCAATATCAGTAGTACTGAAATCTCGGAGCAGTAGTACTGACTTTTGGGCGGACTTAATAACTTGTTTCGCTCATGAAAATAAGTTATTTTGCTCACGAAAATAAGTTATTTTGCTCACGAAAACAAGTTAAATTGCAGAGCAAAACAAGTTATTTTCCATTTCGCCTGGTGTATGGGTCTCGCTTGTTTCCATTTTGCGGCCATAAAATGGTTTAGGCATTCGGTAGACGGCTAAACGCAAACGGGCTGCCAACATTGCGTCGGCAGCCCGCTAATATCGGATTATTCCGTACTGGTTTTCTTGGGCATCTTCTCCAGCCTCATGCCTATCACGTAGGAGTGGGGCACGTCTTTCACTATTTGCGACTGCAATTGCGGGTCGATTTCACTCTCGCCACAGAAGCGGATGAAATTGGAGCGTTTGTCATACCACCAGGAGCCGAAGAACACCAAGGGTATTTCCACCGTGTCGCCATCCGTCACGGATTCCAAACGGAAAGGACGGCTGTCATACATATAGTTGATGGCTTGCGTATAGCCTTCTACGGGATATAGCTTGAGGGATGATTTCGACATCCTGCCGAGAAGAGGGCTGCCCACGCTAATAGTGGCCAGCGAATCGTCTTTCACCTGGAGCGTCAGCGTGACGGACTTGATCCTGTCATACTCGTTCTCGTTGGGCGCGAGGTGGTATTCCTGGCGCACGGCTTCCCATTGTTCCTCGGGGTATTCCGTCACAGACCCGATGTTGGGGCCGAACAGGAAACTGTGCACCCGTCCTTGTTTCTCGGCATGGCGATACTCATCCACGTAGAAGGTGATGTCGTAATGGGTCTTGAGCAGCGATTGCAAGTCAAAACGGTGGACATGGATGTCATTCATGTCAAGCACGTCGATAACATCCTCCAACTGGATTGTCTGGGTGGTGACGCGCAAGCTGTCTTGCGCACGCAGGTCGCCAACCAAGGCGACTGCGCAAAGGAGCGTAATCAATTTTTTCATACTATTCAGGTTGTGTCAGTTGCTTATTCCTCGTCGGCGACTATCTTGGGTCCGCGCACCTTGTCCTTGGCGCTCAGGCCTTTCTTGATCTCTATGTTCACGCCATCGCTCAGCCCGGTGGAGACCTCTCGCTTCTCGTAGGTTTTCTCTTCGCCCTCTCCCTTGATGAGGTAGACATAAGTCTTGTCCCCCTCGAACTCCAGGGCACTCTCGGGAATGCAGAGCGCGTGTTTTGCTTCGGCCAAGACTATCTCGGCATTGGCACTATAGCCGCTGCGCAATTTATTGTCATCGGCCACGTTGACAGCGGCCTTTATCTCGAATTGGTTGGCTCCGTTGTTTTCCACGGCCTTGGGAGAGATGTATTCCAAAGTGGCTTTCAGGGTCTCGCTCTGCAGTGCGCCGATAGTAATCTTCATATCCATTCCCGTCACGAGCTTGCCCACTTCCGTCTCGTCTATGTTGCCCCGGAATATCAGGTCGCCCATGTTGGCCACCGTGGCGATAGTGGTACCATCGTTGAAGGTGTTGGAGAGGATGACCGTGTTGCCCACTTTCACGGGCACATCGAGTATCAGGCCTGTGATGGTAGAACGTATCAGTGTGCTGCTTCCCTTTGCGTTGCGGCTGGAGACGCCATCGCGCACCACTTCCAGGTTGTCTTGCGAGGCGGCCACTTCCTCTTGGGCCTGCTTGTAGGTTTGGTGCACCTTGTCATACTCATCGGCGGAGACCAGTCCTTTGTCATAAAGTACCTTCTCTCGCTCATAATCCACCTTGGCCTGCTCCATGTTGATATTGGCTAGTCTTACCCTGGCCTCGGCACTGGAGAGCTGCGCCATGTCGGGGATGACTTTTACCTTCGCGATTACCTCGCCTTCCGTCACCATCTCTCCAGCGTCTTTGTAGATGTCGGTGATAATACCCGATATCTGTGGTTTCACGGCCACCTCGTTGCGCGGCTCTATTTTACCCGTGATGACAGAAGTCTTGCGGATGTCCTTCACGGTGGGAGTAATCTCCTCATACTCCACTGTCTTGGGGCGGGATTGTATCCAAAGGAACACGAAGGTGCCGATGAACACCATGGCTATGAAGCCCGCCACGATGAGTTTAAAATACTTTTTCATAGATATGTCTTGCTGTTTTGTCCTTTTTGTCGATTATGTCTACTCGTCTCTCATAGCATCCACGGGCTTGATGTTCATCGCGCGGAGCGCGGGAGCCAAGCCCGCCAATATGCCCAATACCATCAACATGGCCACTGCTCCCAAGGCCGTCCAGAAGTCCACTTGGTAGTGGGCGGCCTCTATGCCGTCTGTGGTGTTGGCCAGTTGCAGCATCTGGAGGATGGCCACGGCGAAGAGGATGCCGCTCATGCCCGCCACGGCGGTGAGGGCGATGCTCTCGGATATGATTTGCGACAAGATAACCTTGGGCGTGGCTCCAATGGCACGGCGGATACCTATTTCCGTAGTGCGTTCCCTGACGGTTACCATCATGATATTGCTTACGCCGATGGCTCCAGCCAGTAGTGTGCCGATGCCCACCAACCATATCAGGAAATTGACACCCTTAAATAAGTTGTCAAGCAAACCGAAAAGCACCTCGGTGTTGAATACCGTGACGGCTTTCTCGTCGGTAGGATCTATGTCGTGAGGTCTTGCGACGACTTCCCTGATGCGAGGCGTTATCTCGCTGATGACTACGCCTGGCTTGGCGGTAAGACATATTAGGTCTATCTCGTCACCTCTGTTGTAGAGTCGTTGCAATAGGGTATAGGGCACCACTATGGAGTTTTGCGAGCTGCCGTTGATGCTCATGGAGGACGTGCCATAGTCTACGCCGATGACAGTATAGTAGGTACTGTCTACCCTGATGACCTGTCCGCAAGGGTCGATGTTCTCGGGAAAGAGCGTCTTGTAGATTTGCTTTCCAAGGACACAGACCTTTCTGTCTTCACGCACGTCCATCTCGTTGATGTATCGTCCATAGCGCATCACGGGAGCGTCTATCAGTTGATATTCGGGCATCATGCCCTTCAACGGGCCGCTGCATTTCTTGTCGCCACGTATGGCGCTAGTGCCCCATTGCGATAGTTGTGGGGTCACCACGTCCAGTCCTGGCACTTGCTCTTTCAGCCGCTTGATGTCTTGCGATGTCATGGTCCAATATCTACCTTTGCGGAAACCATGGTAGGCCTTGGTGGTTTTTTGGGAGAAAATGATGGCGCTGTTGGTGGCAAAACCCTCGAAGTTGGACTGCAGGAGTTGCTTAAGTCCTTGCCCGCCGCCGATTAACGCCACTAGCATGAAGACACCCCAAAACACGCCGAAGCCCGTCAGTATAGACCTGCTCTTGTTGCGGGTGATGGTGTCCAGTATTTCCTTATAGGTATCGATGTCTATCTTCATTCTGCTCTCAATGCTTCAATGGGTCTTATATGCGCTGCCTTGCGTGCGGGGATGAGCCCCGCGAGCGTACCGGCGATAATCATGACCAAAGTGGCTTCCACGCAAACATCCAGTCCCACGGTGGGGTTGACGAAAAGAGTGGTCTTGAAAAGTCCGGTGTCTGTCTGCTCATGGCCTATCGTGGCATCCATGTATTGATTGGCCGCTATGCCTATCACCATACCTATATAGCCAAAGAAGGTGGTGATGATGACGCTCTCCACGATGATGAGTTTCAAGATGGAGAGGGGCTTGGCTCCTATGGCCTTGCGTATGCCGAATTCCCGGGTGCGCTCTTTGACGCTGATGAGCATGATGTTGCTCACGCCCACGATACCGCTCAACAGGGTGAAGATACCTATAACCCAAAGGGCGGTGCGTATGATGCTCATGCCCTGGTTCATTTGCATGTTGTTGAGGAAGCGGTTCCATATCCAGATAGTTTCCTCATCTTCTGGAGCGGCTTGGTGGTTGGCGTTGATGGTGCGCCGATAAGCATCCTCAAAAGCTTCGTTCTCCTCTTCGCTCTCCAGTCCATGGAAGCTGAACATGAATCGGTCTGCCCGGTCTCCCTTGTTGTAGAGTATGCGGAGAGTGGTAAACGGGGTATAGACCACGTCGTTCATCTCGCTCTCGTCGTTGTCATAGATGCCTACGACCTGGAAGGCGATGTTGTCCACTTTGACCTGCTGGCCTATCAGCCTACCGCAATCATGCGGTTCCAGTTCCTTGGCGTTGGTTTCGCTAAGTACCAGCACTTTTCTGTTTTCGTTGATGTCCACTTGATTGATGAACCTGCCATGGAGCATGTCCATCTTGTCGATTTCCGCCATGTTCGGGTAGACTCCTTCCATGCTGGAGGAGAAGTAGTTCTCTCCCAGGGCCACGTTGGCGGTTCCTTGCCAGATAGTCGCTCCCGCTTTGTCGATGATGTGGTTGAATTTTTGGTTAGTGGTGTTGAAGTCTTGGTCTTCCAATTCAATGTATCGGCCTTCTTGCAGTCCATTGTAGGGTATGGAAGTCTGCCCTGAATAGACCACCATGGAATTATCCAGCACACTTCCGGCGTTTTGCTCCAGGGCATTGATGAGTCCATTGCCCGATCCCAGCAGGAAGATGAGCATGAATATGCCCCATGCCACCGCGAAGCCAGTAAGCGCGGTCCTGAGTTTGTTGCGTTTGGCCGTAGACCATATTTCGGTGATGATATCTCTCATGGCTATTTCATCATTCCATTGATGCCGAATGGGCTGGCGTCGTGGCGCAGGTTTTCCTCTATGCTGCCTATCAGTCCGTCTTTGATATGTATAATCTTGTTGGTCTCGTTAGCCACGCCACTTTCGTGGGTTACCACTACGATGGTCTTCCGCTCTTCCTCATTGAGTTGCTTGAGCAGTTGCATCACCTCCACGGATGTCTTGGAATCCAGTGCTCCCGTAGGCTCATCCGCCAAGATGACTTTGGGGTTTGTGATTAACGCCCTGGCTATGGCCACACGTTGTTTTTGTCCGCCTGAAAGCTCGTTGGGATAGTGGTTGGCCCAAGCCGCGAGCCCAAGCCGGTCTAGATATTCCATGGCCATCTGGTGGCGCTTCTTGCGGCTTACTCCTTGATAAAACAATGGCAATTCTACGTTTTCCACAGCGGTCTTGAAGCCAATCAAGTTGAATGACTGGAATATGAAACCTATGAAGTGGTTGCGGTATTCAGCGGCGCGGGTTTCGCTCAGGTTCTTGATAAGTGTGCCCGCCAAGGTATATTCTCCCGTATCGTAGTTGTCCAGGATGCCGAGTATGTTGAGCAGGGTAGACTTCCCAGAGCCAGAGGCACCCATGATGGAGACGAACTCTCCCTCACCGATTTCCAGGTTGATGCCCTTGAGCACGTGCAGGGGCTGCGCTCCCTGGTAAGTCTTGTTGATGTCCTTGAGATGTATCATTTCCGTAAGTGATTTGTCGTTAGACGTACAGTGACGCAGAAAAGTTGCGCGGTGTTGGCAAAAAGTTCTTGGAGGGGGAGAGGCTTATCCCCTTTGGCGGGTATCGGCCCCCCACATCAGCTTTTCCCTTAGGGTGCTGAAGTAACGCTGGTTTTTCTGCTTCACGATACGCACTTGGTAGGGAGCCTTGCGTATGGTGAGTTGGGTACCCTCTTGCATTTTCTCGCTCCTTCCATCTATGGCCACCAGGAAATTATGGCTACGACTTTCCACGTCAAGGGTGATTTCGCAAGTATCGTTGACTACGATGGGGCGAATGTTGAGGCTATGGGGCGCGACGGGTGTGATGCAAAGGCTGTTGTCTTGAGGTACGATGATGGGGCCGCCGTTGGAGAGATTATAGGCGGTAGAGCCTGTGGGCGTGGCAATGATAAGCCCGTCCGCTTGGTAGGCCACGAGCAATTCCCCGTCAATGTGCGTACGAATGGTAATCATCGAGGCGATATCCCGTTTCAGCACGGCGATATCGTTGAGGGCGTAGGGATAACCCGTGATAGGTTCGCCGTTTGCCTCTACCTGTATTACGGTGTGGTTCTCTATTTTGTATTCCCCTAAGTAAATGCTGTTCAAGGCAGATTCTATCTCGCTGGGCAATACGTCTGCCAAGAAGCCCATGCGCCCCATGTTCACTCCGATAATGGGTATCTGCTTGGCACCCACACGGCTGGCCGCTTTCAGGAACGTACCGTCTCCACCCATGGAGATGGCGTAATCAGCTTGGAAATCCATGCCATCAAAGACTCCTGCTATTTCCATCTCGAGTCGCTGCTCTTGGGTGAGGAAGTCATAGAACATGCGATCCATGTATACCTCAGCCTGTTTTTCGCTCAGGTATGAAAGCACTTTCTGTATGGGAATAGCCTTCTTTATTTGGTATTCATTGCCGAAAATGGCGAATTTCAATAGCCTCTGTGCCATTTATTTTGTCGTTTCAAGATTATTCGTTATATTTGCGGAACTTACCCAGGACAGTTAACGTTCCTGTTTGCAAAAGTAGTGAAAAATGACGAAAGTACTTATAAAACCTTAATTTTTATGGCAAAAGTATATGAATTCTTGGCTGATGGCTTTGAGGAGATAGAGGCATTGGCGGTAGTTGACGTATTGCGTAGGGGTGGCATAGACATCCAGACCGTGAGTATCATGGGCAGGGAGTGGGTAGAGACCTCGCATGGCGTGAAGGTGATGGCCGACTTGATGTTTGAGCAAGCGGAGTTAGGCGACGCGGATATGTTGCTGCTTCCAGGTGGTATGCCTGGTAGCCTGCATTTGAAAGAGCATGAAGGGCTAAAGCAAGCTCTATTGGCTCAGGCTGCCGCAGGCAAGCGTATAGGAGCGATATGCGCCGCTCCCATGGTCTTGGCCGCCCATGGATTGCTTGACGGAAAGAAAGCTACTTGCTATCCAGGATTTGAGGCACACTTACCCAACGCTATTTACACCGCCCAGTTAGTGGAAGAGGATGGCCTTATTACTACTGGTGAGGGGCCTGCCGCGGTGTTGCCCTATGCTTATGCTATTTTAAGTTACTTCGTGGGCGAAGAGAAGTCGAAGGAGATACAAGACCAGATGCTCTATACGCATCTTATGGCTCAATAAGGAGATATTCATGGACTATGTGATTATCGTGGCTGGAGGTAAGGGCTTGCGCATGGGGGGTGATACGCCCAAGCAGTTTTTGCCCTTGGCTGGCAAACCTATCTTGATGCGCACCATTGAGCGTTTCCGTGCTTATAGCGAGCGTATAGGCATTATAGTCGTGCTGCCACAGGAACAGCAGGCTTACTGGAAAGAGCTTTGTGAAAGATATGATTTTCATGCGCCTCATCAGATAGCCAACGGAGGCGCTACTCGTTTTGAGTCTTCCCGTAATGGTCTTTCCTTGGTTCCTGATGAGGCAGAAGGAATTGTGGCTTTCCATGATGGTGTGCGCCCCTTGGTGCCTGTCAGTGTGATAGATGATTGCTATGAGACAGCTCGCGATAGCTTTGCCGCCATTCCCGTGATACCTGTCAATGATTCTCTTCGCAGAATGGAAGGAGAGGGAAGGAGCCATGCTGTCTATCGTCCAGACTACAAGGCGGTGCAGACACCGCAGGCTTTTGACATTTCCTTAGCCAAGCAGGCTTTCCGTCAACCTTATCGAGAGTCTTTTACCGATGACGCTACCGTGGTGGAAAGCCTTGGTTGCCAGGTGGCGTTGGTGGAAGGCAGCAGGGAGAATATCAAGATTACCACCCCAATAGACATATTGGTGGCGGAAGCTTACCTAAATGAGGCCAAAACCAATCACTAGATTGTCAAAAAGCAGATATGGGTGGCATATTAGACCAAGACATCAAGTTCTTGCCAGGTGTAGGGCCTCAGCGCAAGGTCTTGCTGGCCAAGGAGCTAGGCATAGAGACTTACGCGGATCTCTTGGCTTATTATCCCTATAAATATGTGGATAGGTCGAAAGTTTACCCTATCAGAGAACTGAATAGCGAGATGCCCTTTGTGCAGGTGAAGGGACGAATACTCAGTTTCGAGCAATATGACATGGGAGGGCGCAAGAAAAGGTTGGTGGCCCATTTCTCTGATGGTACAGGCGTGGTAGACTTAGTGTGGTTTACGTATGTGCAACACGCTCAAAAGACTTACAAGATAGGGGTGGAATACGTGGTGTTCGGTCGTCCTGGTATCTATGGAGGTAGATTCCAGTTTGCCCATCCTGAGATGGAGGAAGCTACGAAGTTAAATCTTTCCGCTTTGGGATTGCAGCCCTATTATAACACCACCCAGCGGATGAAAAACGCCAATCTCACCTCGCAAGGAATGGGAAAACTCACCAGGGCGCTAGTGGATTTATTGCCCAGCCCGTTGCCAGAGACTTTGCCCTCGTTTATCACTAAACCTTTGCATTTACTTTCCAGGGATGAGGCTTGCCGTTGGATACATTATCCTAAAGATGTCAAGCAGGTACAACTGGCCAGGATAAGGCTTAAGTTTGAGGAGTTATTCTATTTGCAGCTAAATATAATAAGGTACGCGCGCGCGAGGCAAATACGTTATCAAGGATATATTTTTCCTCGTGTGGGGAAATTGTTCAACGCGTTTTATGCCCATCATTTGCCTTTCGCTCTTACCCAGGCCCAAATGCGCGTGATGCATGAAATACATGCAGACCTGCGCTCTGGCCACCAAATGAACAGGCTATTGCAGGGTGATGTAGGGTCTGGAAAGACGCTGGTGGCGTTGATGACCATGCTCATTGCCATAGACAATGGCTTTCAGGCTTGTATCATGGCTCCCACGGAGATACTCGCGGAACAACACCTGCAGACCATCAGGAACTTTTTGGGCGACATGCCTATCAGGGTGGAGCTGCTGACAGGCAAGGTGAAAGGCAAGACAAGGCAGTCTGTGCTGCAAGGTCTGATAGATGGCGGCGTGGGGATATTGGTCGGTACGCATGCCGTGATAGAAGAGAACGTGCGCTTTGCCCGTCTAGGCATCGCCGTGATAGATGAGCAGCATCGGTTTGGCGTAGCGCAGCGAGCCAAGTTATGGGTGAAGAGCGACAATCCGCCTCATGTGTTAGTGATGACCGCTACGCCTATTCCTCGCACATTGGCCATGACTCTTTATGGTGATTTGGACGTGAGTGTGATAGACGAGTTGCCGCCTGGGCGCAAGCCTATCCAGACTTTGCATGTCTACGATGACCAGATTGCGGGGCTGTTTGACAGGATACGCCGGCAGGTATCGTTAGGTAGGCAAGTTTATGTGGTCTATCCCCTTATCCAGGAAAGTGAGAAGATAGACCTGAAGAATCTTGAAGAGGGTTTTGCCTTGTTGCAGTCCGTTTTCCCGGAATTCCGTCTCAGCAAGCTGCATGGCAAAATGAAGTCGGTCGAGAAAGAAAGTGAAATGGCTCGTTTCCTGGCTGGGGAGACCCAGATACTCGTGGCCACCACGGTGATAGAGGTGGGGGTGAATGTGCCTAATGCCTCTGTCATGATAATCATGGATGCCCAACGTTTCGGTCTATCCCAGTTACATCAGTTGAGAGGCAGGGTAGGACGTGGAGCGGAACAAAGCTATTGCGTGTTGGTGACCAATCGCAAACTGGCGGAGATGACTCGCAAGCGCATTGATATCATGTGTGATACCAATGATGGTTTTCGCATTGCCGAGGCAGACTTGAAATTCCGGGGGCCTGGTGACTTGGAGGGAACGCAACAGAGTGGTATGGCTTTTGACTTGAAAATAGCCAATATCGCCACGGATGGCCAACTGGTGCAGATGGCCAGGGATGAGGCCCGCAAGGTGGTAGACGCTGACCCTGAGTGCAATAGAAATGACTTCGCCATGATGTGGGAAAGGTTGCGGGAATTGCGCAAGACCAATGTCAATTGGGGTGCTATCAGTTGAAAAATCTTGCGCCTGTAATCTTTCCAGAAAGGTTAAAAAGCCGATAAAAAGTGTTAACCCTTCCCCTTGGCTCAGAATTTTTTTGTAAATTTGCCACATCTTATTTTTAGGACATCATGCATTTGCATGGATTCAATTCTCCAAGTGCGTTATAACTTTTATGATTCCGCCAAGGAGATAAACCTGTTAAACTATGGAATTTGGAAAGAACTTTAGAAGGGTAAGTATTGTCGTATTATTAGCGTTGGCCTCCGTCCCAGTGATGGGACAAGACCTCTTGGCTCGTCAGGCTCCTGTGGACAGGAAGATGAAAGCCGTTGACACGTTGGTCACCAACCAACTGAAGATGATAGAGGAAAAGGGAAATCCCGCGAGCGAGCTCTACGGGGAATTCAGCAATGCCTACGTTCACAAGACCACGACAATGCCCGACCGCTACAAGATAGACCTGCGCCACTTCTGCATGCCTACCGTGAGCAGGGTCGTGACAAGCAATTTCGGTTCGCGCTGGGGACGCAAGCACAACGCGCTTGACATCAAGGTGTACATCGGCGACACCATCCGCGCCGCCTTCTCTGGCAAGGTGCGCATCGTGAGAAACGAGCCCAGAGGCTATGGCCGCTATATCGTCATCCGCCACTACAATGGCCTGGAGACCGTCTACGGCCACCTCTCCAAGCAAATCGTGAAGGAAAACCAAGAGGTGAAAGCGGGCGATGTCATCGGCCTGGGAGGCAATACGGGTCGCAGCACGGGTTCCCACTTGCACTTCGAGACCCGCCTCTGCGGCGTGGCACTCAATCCCGCGCTCATGTTTGACTTCCGCAACCAAGACGTGACCGGCGACTTCTACGAGTATAACAAGGCCACTTACGCACGTGAGTCCGCTGAGGCTACCCGTTTGCGTGGCAAGGTAGGTAATGGCAGCTACACCCGTGAGCAGGTGCAGGGCATCAGTCCCGTCAAGAAAGAGCAAGCCAAGAACTCTTCCACAAGTGGCGAGAAACTTTATCACAAGGTGAAGTATGGCGAGACGCTTTCCTCCATCGCCAAGAAACGCGGCGTGACCGTGGAACAGATATGCCGTCTCAATGGTTACAAGAAGAACAAGGTGCTCACCCCTGGACAGATTCTTCGTTATTCATAATATAGCTAGATTCTTCGAGACAATAGTTGATAACGGAGCGGTGGCCGGTTTTCTGGTCACCGCTTTTTCGTGTGTTTTCCTTAAATGAATATCCGCATTTTGCCCAATTACTCCCTTGCAAATGAAACTATGCTTCAACCGCGATAGAAGCAAGGATAAATAGTGAAGTATCCAATAATACTTGGCCATAGAAGCAAGGATACTTTGAAGGCGGAGGTTTACCATAAAAATGCTTCTTATTTCCTGTTGGGGGAATTGAGGATATTCATATTTCCTTAAGGGATAGAAACTTGGGTCTATGGGAGATATATGGAAAGCCGCCTGTGAGAATGAAATTCGTTTGCCATGCCAGAAAGAATCCGCGAAAAAGTCAGTACTACTGCTTTTCAATATCAGTAGTACTAGAATCGAAAAGCAGTAGTACTGAAATCAAATATCAGTAGTATTGGCTTTTGGGGAGTGTATGGCTGAAATTTTAGGGCGTTATTAATGGGGAATTTGTACATTTCAGTGTAGGGCATAAAAAAGCGGCCCTATGCGTATAGGGTCGCTTTTTTATCTTGCCTAAGACCGATGCTTATTTGAGAGCGTCAGCGAGCTCTGCGCCAGCCTTGAACTTAGCTACTTTTTTAGCGGGGATTTGGATCTTTTCCTTGGTGGCGGGGTTGATGCCCTCACGTGCAGGGCGCTCAGATACGGCGAATGTACCGAAACCGATGAGCTGTATCTTGTCACCGGCGATAAGAGCTTGCTTGATGGTGTCAACAGTGGCCTCAAGAGCCTTTTTTGCGTCAGCCTTGCTAATGCCTGCGCTCTCCGCGATTTTGTTAATCAATTCTGTCTTGTTCATAGTTGTATAATGATTATAAAATTAATATTTTATTTCCGTGGAATTACGGAAGTAATATACTCGTTTCTGCTCCCTCATGGTAAAGATGTGGCTTATAATGAGGCTTTTCAGCTACAAATATAAGCTAATCATTTGAAAACCCAAATAAAAAGTGGAGAAAAGTAGATAAAAACTTCAAAAAAAGTGGATAAGTGCTCTATTTTAGCGGTTTTTCACGGATATTTTTCGTAATTTTGCGCCATCAATAAAGTTAAGGAGACAACACAGCATGCAAAGTTTACCCACCATCACGAGGAACCTCCTGCTCATCAACGTATTGGCTCTTTTGGCCAATGGTGTGTTCGGTATGTTCATGGCAAACCAGGGAATGGAAGTGGACTTAAATTCCTATTTGGCCCTTTACTATATCGGGTCACCCTATTTCCAGATATACCAGCTGGTAACGTATATGTTCATGCATGGTGGATGGATACACCTTATCTTCAACATGTTCGCCCTTTGGATGTTTGGAGGCATCATTGAGCGTATGTGGGGACCAAAGAAGTTCCTTTTCTATTATCTCGCTTGTGGCATAGGAGCGGGACTTACCCAGGAGGCGGTACAGTTCCTGGGCTTCGCCAGTCCTTTTTCCTCCACGGTGGGAGCCTCGGGCGCGGTCTTTGGCATCTTGTTGGCATTCGGCATGCTGTTTCCCAACGAACGGCTGTTTATCATTCCCATCCCTTTCCCCATCAAGGCCAAATGGCTCGTGATAGGCTATGGTGCGCTGGAGCTAGTGCAGGCGTTTGGCTATAATGACGGCGTGGCTCATTTCGCCCACTTGGGAGGCATGATATTCGGATATTTCCTGATACGTTATTGGACCAAGCACCCAGGGCGGAGCGGCTATTATGGCAACCCAGACCCTTTCGACAAGCTGCGCAATGCCTATGGCAACTGGCGCAAGCGGCAAGCGAGAGAGCAATCTCGACGAGATGCTCAAAGCGACAGACAGCAAGATTGGGACTACAATGCGCGACAGCGGCGCAAGCAAGAGGAAATAGACCGCATACTCGACAAGATACGCAAGAGCGGGTACGACAGCCTTACGTGGGAAGAAAAGCAGACGCTTTTCGACCAAAGCAATAAGAAGTGAGACTTTCTGTGGACGATAGGCAAGGGCAATGATACGGCAATTGAAGACCTTTACGTTGCGCCTGATAGCGGGTGCCAATGTGGTGACGGTGGTTTTGATGTTGATGGTGGGATATTCAGGGCATCTCAATCCCGACACTCATCCTATGCTCTCCAATGTCAACTTGTTCTTCCCCGTTTTCATGATTGTCAATTTCGCTTTTCTGGTCTTTTGGCTATTGTTCAAGTGGCGTTGGGTTTTGATACCTCTTGCGGGTTACGTGGTTTGTTATGTTCCCATGCGGCAATATACTCCTTTCAATATTTCCCGCGATACGCCACGGGATGCCATCAAAATCCTTTCCTATAACGTACATGGATTTTCAGGACTGAACAGCACGGATGGCACGCCGAGGCGCTTGCTGAGCTATATTGCCGTCCAAGACGCTGATATCGTGTGCTTGCAGGAAGCCCACCTAAGCCCTTATCAAGCCATGGTGGACTCCATCTTGGGCGAGCTATATCCCCATCAGGAAACCGTACGTCTCGCGGAAGGTGGAGACCGCGTGGCGGTATTGAGTAAATATCCCATCTTGCGCAAGGAGCGTATTGAATATCCCTCAAGGGGAAACTTGAGCGCGGCTTTCTACCTCAAATTGCCAACGGATACCCTTCTCGTCATCAACAATCACCTTGAGACCACAGGCCTTTCGCCTGAGGACAGAAGCCAGTTCAAGAGCCTGGTGAAAGGGGAATTGCGAGACAAGCAGGTGGTAGAGGAGACATCCAAGCTCCTGATTTATAAATTGGCGGAGGCTACTGCCAAGCGAGCCCCGCAGGCCAGGGCAGTGGCGGATTATATCAAGGCGCATCAAGGGAAGCCGATGATAGTATGTGGCGACTTCAACGATGGCCCTCAATCCTATTCCTTGCGTACTGTGGCGGAGGGGCTTACCGATTGCTACGTGGCCAGTGCCAATGGGCCAGGCATCAGCTATAACCGCAATGGCTTTTTCGTGCGCATAGACCACATCCTTTGTTCCGATGACTTGGTGCCCTATAATTGTCGGGTAGACAGGAAGATAAAAGATTCCGACCACTATCCCATTATTTGCTGGGTAAAAAGGAGTGTTGAACCCTAAAAAATAATAATTAAGTGTGATAAATTTTTACGACTGAAAAAAAATATGTATTTTTGCGCGACAAAATGCCCACTGCATTAGGGTCGGAAGAATAATCAATTTCATAACATAAACAATGCAAAACAAAGGATTAGTAATTTGTATTGCCGTATTGATGACGCTCGCGAGCATCTTCTATCTGTCCTTCTCGTTTGCGACGAGATACTATGACAGTCAAGCGGCAAAGCTCTCAGATCCCGTGGCACAGCAGAATTACAAGGATTCCGTGAAGTACCTCGGCATCTACTCTTATCAAAACTGCCTGGAGACACAGATTGGTTTGGGTTTGGATCTCAAGGGTGGAATGAACGTCATCCTGGAGATTTCCGTCCCCGACGTAGTTGAAACCTTGGCCGACCACAAGACCGATATAGGTTTCACCAAGGCCATGGCTGAAGCCAGGGCACAAGAAGAGGCTGAGGGAGGCGACTTCATCTCCCATTTCATAGACGCTTACCATAAGAACGCTCCCGGCCATAAGCTGGCGGAGATATTCGCTACGCAGCAGTTGCAAGGCAAGGTTTCTCCCCAAAGCACGGACGCTGAAGTGGAGAAGGCATTGCGTGCGGAAGTGCAGGCGGCCATAGACAACTCTTTCAACGTGGTAAGCACCCGTATCGATAAGTTTGGCGTGGTGCAGCCCAACATCCAGAAATTGGAGGGACAAGCAGGACGTATCATGGTGGAGATGCCTGGTATCAGCCAGCCTGAGCGTATGCGCAAACTCTTGCAAGGTAGTGCAAACCTGGAGTTCTGGGAGACCTATAATTCCGAGGATGTATTCCCCTATTTGCAGCAGCTTGACCAGCAGATAGCCAATGCGGGTAGTGACGCGAAAGCCGATACTACCGAGGCAAAGAAAGACACTATTGCCGCAAAGAAAGACTCTGCCGTAGTGAAGAAAGCTACGCCAAAGATACAAATCAAGAAAGACAATGCCGAGAAGGTAAGCGCGGAGGCCGCCACGGCTGAGGCTATCAAGCAGCATCCTTTGTTGGCTCGTTTGCAATTGACGGGTGCGCAGAGCTTGAGCTTGGTGGGTTACGCTAGTGTACGTGATACGGCCGCCATCAACAAGATTATCTATTCCGAGTTGGCGCAGCGTGTGTTGCCTTCAGACTTGAGGCTGATGTGGAGCGCAAAGCCCGCCAACCTGCAAAACGTGAAAAATATCTATGAGTTGCATGCCTTGAAGGTGACTACTTCTACGGGACGTGCTCCGTTGGAGGGTGATGTCATCGTGGACGCAAAGGATGAATTCGACCAGAATAACAATCCTGTTGTAAGCATGCAGATGAATACCGAGGGCGCTCGCCGTTGGGCACAAATGACCAAGGCTAATATTGGCAAGGCTATTGCTATCGTCTTGGATGGCGTGGTTTATTCAGCGCCTCGTGTCAACGGAGAGATAGATGGAGGAAATTCCCAGATTAGCGGAAGCTTCACTATCGAGGACACTAAGGACTTGGCTAACACATTGAAATCTGGCCGTATGCCAGCTCCTGCTCGTATCGTTCAGGAAGAGGTGGTAGGTCCTACGCTGGGTGCCCAGTCTATTCAGATGGGTATCATCTCCTTTGTGGTGGCTTTCGTGCTGTTGATTACCTACATGTTCTTGATATACAACTGGATACCTGGAATGATGGCCAACTGTGCCTTGATAGTCAACGTGTTCTTCACGTTAGGTATCTTGACATCTTTCCAAGCCGCGCTAACGCTACCAGGTCTTGCGGGTATGGTGCTCTCGCTAGGTACGGCGGTAGATGCCAACGTGCTTATCTTTGAGCGTATCAAGGAGGAATTGCGCGCCGGCAAGGGAATGAAGCAAGCCGTGGCCGCAGGTTATGGCAATGCCTTCTCCGCTATCTTCGACTCCAACCTCACCTCTTTGCTGACGGGTATTATCCTGCTGGTTACCGGTACAGGTCCTATTCGTGGTTTTGCCACCACTTGGATTATTGGTATTGTAGTTTCATTCTTCACCGCCGTTTACCTCACCCGTGTGGTATACGATAGTCAATTGAAGAAAGACCGTTGGTTGAATGTCAAGTTCGTGACACCGATTTCTCGTAACTTGATGGTGGGCATGAAGATTCCTTTCATGAAGTACTTCAAGTACACCCTGCCCATCATGATAGGAGCTATCATCGTATTCGTGGCAAGTTTCTGCATTCGAGGCTTGAGCAAGAGTATCGATTTTACGGGAGGTCGCAATTATGTTATCACCTTCGAGAAATCTGTTGAGCCAGAGCAAATTCGTACTTTGCTCGCCAACGCTTTCGTAAATGAAGATGGCACGCCAGCCACCACTACGGCCATCGCCATTGGTACCGATGGCAAGACCATTCGTGTATCCACTAACTACAAGATAGAAAGCAATGATCCCAACGTGGATGACGAGGCAGAGACCATTCTTTACAATGTACTGAGGAAGGCCAACTTGATTACGCAAGAAAGTGTTGTCGCGTTCAAGAATCCGGATATCCGACAAGGTGGTTCTATCATCAGTAGTACTAAGGTGGGTCCTTCCGTGGCCAAGAGCACTACGCAGGGAGCCTTTATCAGTGTAGGTTTGGCGTTGATAGCCATCTTCCTCTACATCTTGTTGCGCTTCCGCAATGTTGCCTTCTCTTTGGGCTCCACTTTTGCGTTGGCCATAGATGCCCTCACCGTGATAGGTTTCTATTCACTCTGCTGGGGTTGGATAGGCTTCTCGTTGGAAATAGACCAAACGTTTATTGGTGCTATACTGACCGTGATAGGTTACTCCATCAACGATAAGGTGGTGGTATTCGACCGTATCCGTGAGAATATGCAGTTACATCCAAAGGAAGATCGTTGCCAGCTGTTCAATCGTTCTATAAACGAGACGCTGACCCGTACCATTAATACGGGCGGTACTACCTTGCTCGTATTGCTCTGCATCTTCTTCATCGGTGGAGCAAGCATCCGCAGCTTTGCTTTCGCCATGAGTTTGGGAGTTATCTTCGGTACGCTATCGTCTATCTTCATCGCTTCTCCTATCGCATATCGTGTGATGAAGCGCCGTGCGGGCATAGACAGTGACGTGAAGGGCGAAATGCTCGAAACGAAGTAATCATATGTTGCCCTATATATATAATATGTATACGAGAATATCGAAGCATAGAATATATATAGGGCAATGACATAAAAAAGAGGAGCCACATTGTTGAAATGTGACTCCTTTTTGGTAGTTCCACCGAGAATCGAACTCGGATCAAAGGTTTAGGAAACCTCCGTTCTATCCATTGAACTATGGAACCCCAGTGTCTTTTGACGCTGCAAAGATACTACTTTTCGCTAGGAAAACAAAATAAACTGGCTGGAAATTTTCTCATTCACTATCAACAATAGGCATTAATAAGGCAAATTTGACTGTATGATTCGTGTTTTATTAACTATTCTCCTCTCGCTGACCGCGATGTGTGTTATGGCTTCCGATGGTGTCGTGAAGGGTAAGATACTCGACAAGACTACCAATGAAGCCTTGGGCTTTGTTAACGTGCGTGTCACTAGACGCAACAGTACGGAACTGGTAAAAGGCGATGTTACCGATATTGATGGTAATTTTTCCATCACGGGATTGCCCGTTGGTGACTATACGCTTTCTGTCACTTATATGGGTTATAAGGATGTTAAGCGTGATTTTGCCATCTCGCCCCAACACCAAGCAGTGTCATACGCCAGTCTTTATTTGGCGGAAGATTCCAAGACATTGAAAGAGGTAACGGTGACTGGTCAACGCTCCAGCATGAAGTTGGAGGTAGACCGCAAGTCATTTGATGTCAGTTCCATGATATCCAATGTAGGCGAGTCAGCCTCTGACGCTTTGGAAAATATTCCTTCCGTGGAAGTGGACAATGATGGAAATGTATCCCTGCGGGGAGATACTAGCGTGGAGGTGTGGATTAATGGCAAGTCCAGTGGACTCACCAGCGATAACAGAGCGCAGATATTGGAGCAATTGCCCGCAGAAAGCATTGAGCGTATAGAGGTGATAGACAATCCTTCGGCAAAGTTCTCCGCTGAGGGTAGCGTGGGCATCATCAATATTGTTCTCAAGAAAGACCGGAAGGCTGGTTATTATGGCTCGTTGCAGGCTGGCGGTAATACCCGTGGAGGAGCGAACAGTAGTTTCAATATCAATTATAATAGCAGTTTGATAGACGCTTATTTTAATATAGGCTACCGCCATCGTTCTACAGGAGGACGCTCCGAGAGCCAGCAAGACTATCTCAACACCAATGAATATCAACGTTATGCCGCTGACAACGACCGCATGGGCAATAATGTCTTTACCCGCGCGGGTCTTACTTGGCATGCCACAGAAAAGGATGACTTTAGCCTGAGCGGAATGATGATGATGGGCCGTAACAAGTCTTGGTCGCTTACCCCTTACGACTATGGTTCCTATATCACGGGACCACTTTACTTGATGACTCGTGACAATCGTTCTCGTGGAAATTCTCGCATGTTCTATGGAGAATTTAATTATCGTCATAACTTCACCGACAATCATTTCATTGATTTCACGGTGGATTTCAATCGCTGGAAGTCAGACAACGATAATTACTATCGTGATTCCACTACCTATTATAATGCCGCCCCCACGGAGTATGACTACCAATATCGTCCTTCCCACATGAATAACCGCCGTTGGGAGGTAAAGCTTGATTATGAGAATCAGCTGACGGACAACATACGCTTGCAGGCTGGATACCAAGGGGAGTTCTCCCACGAGAATACGCCACAGGAATCTTGGATAGATGAATACTCATTTGAGGGAGACAATCCAGTGGAGGACAAGGAGTATTTCAATCGCTTCATCTATGACTTGGATATACACTCTCTTTATGCTACGGCTTCTTTCCAGATAGGTAAGTTAGGCATTATGCCTGGATTACGAGGTGAATACTGGCGTGTGAACACTGAAAGCTACAGCTGGGAACAGGAACATGACCCCAGTTTGAGGGACACACCTTTCAAGAAAGACTATTTCCAGCTCTTCCCGAGTTTGTTCCTTAATTATCAGTTGCCCAATGACCAGCAGATACAGGTGAACTACACCCGTCGTTTGCGCCGTCCTTGGGGAGGGCAGCTCAACTCTTTCCGCAATACCAGTGATGCCAGTATGATTTCTTATGGTAATCCAGAGTTGACGCCGGAGTTCAGCAACGCTTTCTCGCTTAATTACCTGAAGACCTGGACGGAGCATTCTCTCTTGGTGAGCGCGTACTATCGCCCCACCAGTGACGTGATGCAGCGCATCAACTACCAGAGTAGCGCGGACGGGAAGATGTATTCCACCACGTTCAATGTAGGTAACAGTTTGAGCACAGGCGTGGAGGCGACGCTCAAGAACAGGCTCTTCCGCATATTGGATCTTACCTCCAACGTGAACGCCTATTACTATAAGCTTGACGATTTTTCCTTCGATATCGATGGGCAAACCATTATGGGCGAACCCAGCGATAATTTTACTTGGAACGCCCGAGTGATGGCCAGCGTGATATTGCCATGGGATATCACCGTGCAGACCAGTGGACGCTATCGTAGCCGCCGCACTACGGCACAGGGATACCGAAAAGGCAATTTCTCTATGGATTTAGGTTTGCGCAAGAGTTTTCTTGACCGTACGTTAATGCTCTCTATCAACTGCCGCGACCTGCTTAATAGCCGCAAGTTTGAGAATTTCTCTAGTAGCGAGACCTTCACGCGCCATCAGATGCATACGCATGGCGGAAGGCGAGTGAATATTACGCTTACGTGGAACTTTGGTAATATGACAGGCAAGAAAGCCCAAGAAGAGCGTCCTGGTGGAGGAGAGGATATGTTCAACCATTCCAGTGAGGATTAAGAGGACACCTTGATGAACAGAAGAGATATACATATTCCCGTAGGAGAGCTTTACGATGCCAATTATGACGAGCGGCTTATCCAGGCTCGTCTGGATTGCCAAGACCTCTGCCATCGCTTTAACCAGCTCTTTCCCTCCCAGGCAGCTGAGCGGGAAAGCCTGCTTGGTGAGATATTGGGCAAGAAAGGAAAGGGTGTTGTCGTTGTTTCTCCTTTCTATTGTGACTATGGCAGCAACGTAGAGATAGGTGACCGTTCGTTCCTCAATACGGGCTGCGTCATACTGGACGGAGCCAAGGTGACAATAGGTCACGATGTGTTCGTGGCCCCCAACTGTGGTTTCTATACGGCAGGACATCCCTTGGATATCGTCAGGCGCAATAAAGGACTGGAATACGCACGCCCCATCACCATTGGCGACAATGTGTGGATAGGGGGCAATGTGGCGATATTGCCTGGTGTTACCATCGGTGAAGGAGCCGTGATAGGCGCGGGTAGCGTAGTGACCAAGGACATACCGCCCTACGCCTTGGCCTACGGCAATCCTTGTAGGGTGATCAGGAGAATTAATCAGGAAGAAACCAATGATGACTAGACAGCAAGCCTTGCGCCATTTCCGTGTGGCCGTGAGTTTATTTTTCTTCATCCAGGGATTGGTGTTTGCCGCTTGGGCAAATCGTATTGCCGACATCAAGCGTGCCCTTTCCCTCACTGATGCCCAGTTGGGGAATGTGCTGTTCTCTATTCCTATAGGCCAGGTATGCGCCATGGGACTTTCCGCGTGGCTTGTCAATCGCTATGGCAGTAGGCGCATGATCATGCTGGCGGGATTCTTTTATCCTTGCTGCCTTTTGCCCATGGGCTTTTCCGAGAGCCCTTACGCTCTCTCTATAGCTCTTTTCTTTTTTGGCATGGCGGCTAATCTCTTCAACATAGCGGCCAATACCCAGGCCATTGGCGTAGAGCACCACTATGGCAAGAGCATCATGGCCTCCTTCCATGGCCTTTGGAGTATGGGCGCTTTCTCTAGCGGTGCTATCAGTATGTTGTTTATCGCTATGGGCATGCCTACACGTTGGCATTTCACGATTATCTTCGCTTGCGCCTGCCTGCTTACGTTCTTGGTGCATGGCCAATTGCTTAGGTCTGACCTGCGCTCCTTGCCTTCCGAGAAGGGGACTCCCGCGAAACGTGTGCCTTTCTATAAGGTTTATAAGCGCGTGGACGGCATGATTGTGCTTTTGGGTCTGATATGTTTCTGCGCCATGCTATGCGAGGGGTGCATGTATGATTGGAGTGGAGTCTACTTCATGCAAGTGGTGGAGGCCCCTCAAGAGCTTGTGCAGTTGGGTTACGTGGTCTGCATGTGCACCATGACCTTGGGTCGTTTCATTACCGATCGTTTTGTGATGCGCTATGGTCCTTCTAGGATTATCCGTGTCTGTGGCTTGCTCATCGCCACTGGGCTGTTGCTCGCCGTGGCTTTGCCCACTGTCTTTTGGGCTACGTTGGGTTTCTTGCTCGTGGGCTTTGGCATCTCTTCCACGGTGCCTATTTGTTACAGCTTGGCGGGAAATACCCGCACCATGAATTCTGGCACGGCCGTAGCTGCGGTTACTTCCATCAGTTATCTGGGTTTCTTGATAGGCCCTCCCATGATAGGGCATGTGGCTCACGCCATTTCCCTTCATTATACTTTTGCCTTGATAGCCTGCGTGGGTTTGCTCATTTCCTTGGGCGCGTCGCTTTTGTCCGCTCGCTCCCACGCCAAGCCTGCGCATGCCTAGGTGTGTGCCTGGTCGTTGGGGGCGTTAAGTATTTTTAAGTGCTTTCAAGGCAAGTTTTTGCCTGCGTGGGAGTTATTTTAAGTACAGTAACAAGTAAAAAGATTATGATGAAGAAAAACAAGTTCTGGATTACCGCCATCGCCGCTTGTGCGTTGACGCTCACTTCTTGCGGTGGCGCGAAGAGTGTTGTTAAGCAGATGAATGGTGAATGGAATATCGAGGAAATCAATGGCAAGCCCCTTGTCGTGACGGATGGGCAGCGTCCTTTCATAGGTTTTAACGCCCAGGAGGGCAGGGTTTATGGCTATGGAGGTTGCAATAGGCTCATGGCCGGTTATGACGCGAAGACGGGCGAACTTGATTTCAGCAAGATGGGCAGCACCATGATGGCTGGCCCCAATATGGATATGGAGCGTGACGTGTTGAACGCCTTGGGGCAAGCTCGTGGTTTTGTCATGGGCAAGGGAGGCAAGGCTTCGCTTGAGGATGCCAATGGCAAGCGGGTCGTTACTTTGAGTCGTCGCTTCGAGGCAATGGACTTCACTGCCTTGGCGGGTGATTGGCGTATTGTGAGTGTCAATGGCAAGCCAGTCGCCAGTACGTCAGAGTCGGTGCCCATGTTGTCCTTTAATGTAAAAGACATGCGTTTGGGAGGTACCACGGGTTGCAATCGTTTGATGGGTCAGCTTGCCCAAGAGCCGGGCAATCCCCAGTCCATTAGCTTCCCGCAGACAGCTACCACCCGCATGGCTTGTCCTGATATGAGCCTGGAGCAAGATATTGTGGCTGCTTTGGAAGAGGTGCGCTCTTTCGGCAAGTTGCCCAATGGCAACGTGGCACTTTTTACTGCGGGTAGCATGATGGCTTTCGAGTTGTCCCCCATGCGTTGAGCTATCCGTCAGCCCTGTGCTCGGGCTAGCGTAAAGACACTTATTCTCACGTCGGGAGCCTGCGCCAACTGCTTTCCGCAAGCGGTGAGCGTGGCTCCCGTCGTGCATACGTCATCCACTAACAGCACGTGTTTTCCCGCCACCCTTTCTGGTCTCAAGAGCTGGAAAGCGTTTTCCACGTTCTCTATACGTCCTAGTCGCTGCCGCTTGGTTTGGCTCTCCTCAAACCGCGTGCGCGCTATCGCGTCAGTCACCATGGGTATCCCTGTTTGTTCGCGGATGCCCTTTCCTATCCATTCACTTTGGTTGTATCCTCGTTCCCTTAGTCTTTTGCGTGCCAGGGGGACAGGGATGATGAGGTCAATCCCTTCAAAGAATCCTTCTTCCGCCATTTCCCGGGCGGCCATGATACCCAGTTGTTCGCCCAACTCTGGGTGGTCATGGTATTTCAAGTCATAAATCATGCGGGCTACTTCCGAGTGGCCTTGGTAGTGGAACAAGGCGGCAGCCTTCTCTATGGGCAACCGTAACCAGAAGAGCCGCGCCATTTCGTTTTGCGTAGGCCAGTGGGCGTAGTTGGTGCGGGGGAGATGGAAGTCGCAGGCACCGCAGATCACTTCCTCTTCGGTGGCTAAGCGGCATCCGCATACGGCGCACGCCCTAGGGGCGAGCATGCGGAGCACTTGGCTGAGGCGGCTATTCGTCCTCGTCATCGCAATCCTCCATGTCCAGTTCCATGCGTTCCGCGCATCGCTTGATGACGGGATAAGCATACCCCCTGCCCAAGGCCCATCTTGTCAGTTTCATCTTCCGCTCATATTCGTCGCGTCCCTTGATGGTTTTCCATTTCGCTTTCATCATGGGCAGCAATATCTCCTGGTAAGCCTCGTCTTCCACCTCGTCCAGCAAGGGCGTGGCGATGTCCCTGCCGATGCCCTTCAGCCAAAGGGCCTGTTCTATCTTGCGCCGTCCCCAGCGGTTGTATTTCATCTTGTCGTTGATAAAGAAGCGGGCGTAACGCTCGTCGTCAACGTATTTTTCTTTCACTAGATATTCCAGGCAACGGGTTTGCGCCTCTTCAGGCAATTGCCATTTGGCCATCTTCTCTTTCATCTCGTGCGTACAGTGTTCGCCCTGCGCGCAGATGAAGGTGAGCTTTTGCAGTGCTTGCTGTTCGGTCATGGTTTTCATGCGAAGAGTCTTTTGGGAGCCAGGGCCAGGGCTATGCGCTGCTTGCCGTAGCGGTCTGGCAGGATTGTCACTTGCGGGAAGCCCATTTGGCGCAGCGTCTCGGTAAGCCGCTCAGCGAAAAGAGGGTTAATCTCAAATGCCAAGAGTCCCTCTTCCCGCAGTGCGCTGAGGGCATAGCGGGCTATGGCGAGATAGAACTTCAGGGGGTCTTCGTCGGGAACGAAGAGTGCCAGGTGAGGCTCATGTTCCAGTACATTGGCTTCCATCTCGGCTTGTTCCTGATAGGTGATATAGGGCGGGTTGCTCACGATGGCATCCCATTTTCCTTGGTCTGCGGGTGGGCGCAATGCGTCTTGTCGCTCCACGGTGACGTTCGCGCCGAGCTTCTCCGCGTTTTTCCGTGCCATGGCCAGCGTGCTGTCAGAGATGTCCCAGGCGGTTACTTTCGCTTGTGGATGCCGCAGGGAAAGGCTCACGGCGATGCAGCCACTGCCCGTCCCTATGTCCAGCAGGCGCGGGTTTCCCGTTTCCGCCTCGCCTGCCAATTGTTTTGCTCGTTCATCCCACCAGCGTGACACGGCTTCCACCAAGTCCTCTGTCTCGGGGCGAGGTATCAATATGCCAGGAGCCACTTGAAAGATATGCCCATCGAAGTTGGCCTCCCCCAATACGTATTGCACGGGCTCTCCCTGGAGCAGCCTGCTGAAGATTTTCCGCAGTGTCTCGCTGTTATTCGCCGATAATTCATTAACTTTGCCGCACACTATGTCGGTCAGGGTCAGCCCAAATTTCACTTCCAGCACGGTTCTCGTGATGGCTTTCGCCTCGGAAGTGCCGTAGTGGGGTTCTAGAGATTGCCAAAGTTCCTGATAGTTCATAGTACGGATAAGTTTTCGCGAAAGTAGTAAAAATATGGTAACGCAACAAGAAAGGGACGAGTTTTTTATGCGCCGCTGCTTGCAGCTGGCTGCCCAGGGCAGGCAAAACGCCAAGCCTAATCCCATGGTGGGTGCCGTCATCGTGTCGGAAGAGGGTAATATCATAGGCGAAGGCTACCATGTGCGCTGTGGAGAGGGGCATGCCGAGGTCAACGCTTTCGCTTCGGTTCGTCCTGGGGATGAGTGCCTGTTGCCCTCCTCTACCATCTATGTCTCGCTGGAGCCTTGTGTCCACTACGGGAAAACGCCTCCCTGCGCCGACCTGATAGTGAGCAAGGGCGTGAGGAGAGTGGTATGCGGTTGCGTGGATCCTTTTGCCAAAGTGCGGGGCAGGGGTATTGAGCGCATCCGCCAGGCGGGCATCAGCGTCACCGTGGGCATATTGCGTCAGGAGTGCGAGGAGCTGAACAAGCGCTTCTTTACCTTCCATCGTTGCCGCAGGCCCTATATCATCTTGAAGTGGGCGCGCACTGCCGACGGTTTCCTGGATGACCATTTCCGCCCGACCGCCCTGTCCACCTCGTTTACCAAGATGCTTTCCCACCGTCTGAGGGCGGAAAACGATGCCATCCTCGTAGGCCGCGTGACCGATGAAAGAGAGCATCCCTCTCTCACCACCCGCTACTGGCCTGGCCCAGACCCTCAGCGCATTGTCTTGGGAAATGGGATGGATATCCATCGACTGATGGAAGAACTCTATCAGCGGCAAGTGCAATCCCTCGTCGTGGAAGGTGGCGCGAAGACCCATCAGTCGTTTATCGCCGCCGGGCTTTATGACGAAATCAGGGTGGAGACCGCCCCGTTCCTGGTGGGCGACGGCACTCCCGCTCCCCATTTGCCAGGAGGATTGCGCCTGGAAAGTCAACAACATTACGACGGAAACACCATCACCAACTATCGCAGAGATGAATACTAACCGCTTTACAGCCCGTTTGGAGAACAACGAAGAGCAGCGTCGCGCCGAGTTGATACAAAAGATAGAGCACGCCGTGGAGCGTATGTCGCTTCCCCAACTAGAGGCTTTGGACTACGACTTGTTTGTCAAGGGTTACATGGACTAGCCCTATTGTTGTCCCTCATCTTATCGCCTTTACTTCGCTTCCCGTTATTGGTTTTCCGTCAAGGGATATTATCGCGGGAGAGATATATGTAAAAGAAATCCGTTTTTTTTTATATATCCACCAGGACATGTAAAAGAAATCCGTTTTTTTTTATATATTTGCAAGACGTATAAAATTTCTTTCTATGTATAAGATACCCATTCTACCCCTTAAGGAAGATTTAGAGTCAAAGGCAGTGTTAAGGCAAGTGGCCAGGTCGCATCGCAGGCTCGCGGAGTTAAAAGGTGCCGTCCTGTGTGAATGAGCTTGCCATTACACGCCCAACTGCCACGTCTCTACAACTTTTCGTCGAATTCACGTTATATAAGTTGAGAGAAGCCTTCATATAACGAGAGTTCGACGAATTTCTGCTTACTGGCGAGGGTGCGAGATAACAGGAACAAAACCAAGAGAATATAGTATACTTTTGCATTCCACGACGTGAAATAGCTATTCCACGTCGAGAAACAGCCATTCCACGTCGTGGAATAGCTATTTCACGTCGTGGAACAGACTTTTCTTCTAGCTTCTTCAAGTTTATATACTAAGTAAACGGGATTTCATATCTATTTGTTTCCGGTTTTGCTGTCATTCTCCGCGGGAGAGGGAGTTGGGCCTTCCTTCACGGCATTGTCTTTTCATTGCATCTTGATTGTAAATAGGATGTGTTACCTTTGTGGCAAACAAGAACGTAAGTCAGGAGAGAATGAAAGCGAAAACACTGTTTCTTTTGTTGCTGGCCATGGCGTTGATGAGTGGCGGAGTGGCACGGCAGAGAGTCTTTAGCGTGTCAGGCCGTGTCATTGACACTTCCGGCGAAGGCGTTGAGGGTGTAGTGGTAAACAATGGCCGTCAGTTTACGCTGACCGACAGAGACGGGCGTTGGTCACTCCTTACCGATACGTTGGTCAGCAAATACATATCTATCTCCACCCCCGCGGATTTCTGCCTGCCCGCCGCCGACGGCATTGCCGCCGGCTTTTATGTATCCGTGGGCGAGGCGATAGCCCAAAAGGGGCATGACTTCGTGCTCAGGCGCAGGACGCATAAGGCGGATGACTTCTACTATGTGGCCATCTCCGATCCGCAAGTGAGAAACGAGAGTGATTTGCGCAGATGGCGTGAGGAGACAATGGCAGACGTTCGCCGCGTGGCTGACTCTCTTGGTGGCGAGCGGGAGGTGGTGGGTGTCACGCTAGGCGACTTGGTGTTTGATGACATGGCTCTTTATGCTCCTTACGCCCAGTCGGTGAGCAATTCGGGCATGACCATGTTCAGCTGCATAGGCAATCACGATTTCGATCGCCGTTGGAAAGACCTGGACAGCATGAGACTTGGCGCTCCCGCATATGCCGAGAAGAAATACAACGAGCGTTTCGGCCCCACTGACTATTCATTCAATATAGGCAAGGCTCACGTGGTAACGATGAAGAATATCAACTACTTGGGGAACGGAAGATACGTGGAGCGGATGACCGACGAGCAGTTGGAGTGGCTGGCCAACGACTTGAGCTATGTGCCACGGGGGTCGTTGGTGCTGCTGAATATTCACGCGCCGGGCTGGGGCAGTGTCAACAAAGGGGATATCATGAGCGGGGCGGACAGGCTTGCGGAGGTGTTGCGAGGCTATCGGGTACACGTCTTTTGCGGGCATACGCATTATTTCCAGAACGTAGAGGTGAGCGAGAGCCTTTATCAGCACAACATCGGGGCAGCTTGCGGGGCCTGGTGGCAAGGCAAGGTGAACTGCTGTGGCGCGCCTAATGGCTACTTGGTGGTAAGTGTGGAGGGAGACCGTCTGCGCTGGCGTTACAAGGCCACGGGCACTTCCCCAGACGTGCAGATGAGCGTTTACGGGCAAGGCGAATGGCCTTCGCTGGCGGAGGACATCGTGGCCAACGTGTGGGACTATGACCCGCGTTGCCGTGTGGAGTGGTGGCAAGACGGTCGTGCCATGGGCGAGATGGATCGTTTCAGCGCGGTGGATGCCGCCTATCAGTCGCAGTCTGGCCCGCGCTCCATGCGTATTGCCACTTCCCATCTATTTCGCTGCCGCCCCAAAGGCCGCTATAAGAAGATAGATATAGTTTTCACCAACCGTTTCGGGGAGCGTTTCCAACAGGTGATAAGAGGGGGGAGCTGAGCTCATGCGTAATTATGCGTATATATAATATGTAAAGGTATATAAGGACGTTTGTGCTTGCTGCTGACCTCCTTTCCTCATTTCTATAGAACTAAGGTCGTTAACTCTATGGAAATGGGGAAGCCTTTCTAGAGGCATGGTTATAAGGCTAAAAATAGTTAAAGCTGGTTTTGTTTTCCCGCACTTATTCGTTAATGGTGTAGAAAGTGATGACGTAAAAACATATAACCTCGCATGAAGAAACTTGTATTATATTTCGTGATTGGCTTTCAGACCTTGACCGTTTGGGCCTATAAAGGTCAAGTGGTAGACCAGAAAGGACAACCCATCATAGGAGCGGTAGCTTCCGTGCTGAGCAAGGACTCTGTTGCCATAGTGACAGCAGTGGCAGACTCGATAGGCTATTACCAACTGCCCGTGAAGTCTTATCCCGCCATGGTCAGCATACAGTCCGTAGGGTATCAAACGAAGACTTTCCTGTTAAACGAAGAACCTGCCTCCATCGTGAAGACCACGCTGCTGGAAGACCAATACCAATTGAAAGAGGTGGTGGTGACCTCTGACATGATCAAGCAATACGACAGCCACACCTCTTACCGCATATCGCAAAAAGAAATAGCCAACTACAGCAACTTCGGCCTGGCCCTAAACACCATTCCATTCCTGACCGTCACCACTAGGGGAGAAATGTCTTACAGGGGATTGCCTGACGTGGTGGTGCTGCTGAACGGCGTGCGAACCTCTTGGCAGGAGATACAAGCACTGGACAAGGGAGATGTGTCAAAGGTGGATGTCTATGAGAATCCGCCCGCCCAATACCGATTGGCCGGGGCGAGCGCGATCATCAACATTGTCACGAAGAGAACCCTTAAGGGAGGGAATGTTTCGTTGAACTTGAGAGATTCTTTTCACCCCATATATGGCGACAATTCCCTGGCGGCTTTCTACAACCATGGCCGCTCCCGCTTCAGCCTTATCTACGATAATTCCATGTCCCACTATAAAAAGGTGAGGACAGATGAGACCCTGGGTTACAACTTCAATGGGGAGGAGTATCAGAAACAAAAGCGAGGCTATGACTCGCCATGGAAAACGGATGGCCACTCCTTGACATTGGGCTACATGAGCTATCTCCCCGACAATTACCAGTTTAACGCAAACCTCTCCACGTCTTTCCATAAGGAAGACCAGCAGAAAGGACAATACGTCTCCACTAATGGAGAGGAGGAGATAGACGCGAAGAGGGGGCTGTACAACAAATACAACCAATACGCCCTGAACCTGTATTTCAACAAGCAATGGAAGGGAGGGAAGGCCTTCTTGATGGACGTGACGGGCACGATGTATGACACCAGTTTCCGCTCTGCCTATACGGAGAGCGACCTCTCGGGGGCTACGCTTTTTGACGAGCGTTCAGCCTATACCACCAAGCGATACTCCCTGCTCTCCACCCTGCAATATACTTTTCCCTCCGCTATAGGAGAATGGACTTTTGGCACCCGGTACGCTTATCGCTCCTCTACCCAAACGGAAGCGGGAACGGATATAGACCAAAGGCAGCATACCCTCTATGGCTACGCGGAACTTTATGGACACAAGGGCATTTTCTACTATTACTTGTCGTTGGCGGCCAAGTACCTGAACGCACAAGCTGATGGGCATACGGCCTGGAACAAGTGGTATCCCGCACCAAGCGCATCGCTCACGCTACGCCCATGGAAAGGAATCTCCTTCAGGCTGGGCTATAGCTACACGGGCGACGTGCCCTCGGTTTCCCTCTTGAGCGAGACGGAACAATGGCTGGACAATTTCTATGTCTACAAGGGAAACGCCGCGCTGCAGCCCTACAGCCACCACCAGCTATACTTGACGGGCAGTGCCGCCACCAAGCACTGGGGCGTACAGCTGCTGGGCATATACAACTACAGCCCCGATGACATCTGCAATCATTTCGAGACCACGCCAGGCTATATCCTGCAGACCTACACCAACCTGGAGTGGAGAAAAGAGTTTGGCGGGCAAGCGGTGATAGATTGTTTCCCGCTGGGCGACAAGTCCCTGAAGATAGAGTTGATAGGTATTTACCTGCGCCAGCATGGTAAGGAGACAGACGGCTCCACGTGGTGGGGAAAGCGGTATCAACTGATGGCCTTGGCCAGCTATACCCTGCCCAAATGGGACTTTGAGGTGTATTATCAGTATCCTGGCCAAACGTTGCAAGGGCAATTGGAGACTCCAAGAGCCGAGGTGCTTCGCTTAAGCGTGGCCTACAAGCCCATCAAGGACATGAGCATAGGACTGGAGTGGAACCAACCTTTCATGGATAGTTTCTCTGAGGGGGAGCACACCACGCCAGGTTGTATCATGCAATCCGACATCTCCAACAACATACGTGACTGGAGTAACATGGTGTGCCTGAGTTTCTCCTATAGCTTCTCCTTCGGTAAGCAGGGCAAACAGCCCAGGCAGCGGATAAAGAATGTGGACAGCGATTCTGGATTGCTGAAGAAATAGCAGGCGAAACATTTGCCCATCTCGGCATTTTTATTTAATTTCGCACACAGCAAATGTTCAACCAAGACAACAGATGTTCAAGAAATTCTTTCTCCTTACCCTGCGGCACGACAGCAGGGAATATTCCACCCGCTACTTTGCCTTGGCTCTTGTCCTTGCGGTTTCCGTGACGACAAGGGCGCAAGTTGTCCAAACGCCAGAAGTATCAAATGGTGTCATGGACTCTCCCCTTATGACCGATACACCTGCTCTGGAGCATGGCGGAGTGATGGATGCCAGCGCCTCTTATGCGCCTTCCTACCAGGCACCCGATATCAATGCGCCCATAGACACTACGCTTATCCACCCCAACGCATTGCCACATTGGCAAGGTTGGCAGGTGGACACGGGGCCATTTGACATCTTCAGCAGCTCGCATGAGGTTATGGGACTGATGGGTAACCGCACCGCTACGGTTGGAATAGGCGGGGAGTGGGGCAGGCTCTATTATTCCTCTTATGCCACCATGGGGAAATACGACAGTGCGTTCCTGGGTCATTACAACACGTTTAGCATAGGGGGAACGTTGAAACTGGGAGTCTCTCCACGCCTGAACATTGGCGTGAGCGGGCAATATACGCCAACAGCGGTGAAGAGCAGATTGCTCTATCCCTATACGCCCACGAGCCATTACTCGGTGATGTTTGAGTTCAAGGCCACCAAGAAACTTTGGATAGGTTTCGAGGTGGGACGGAGTTTCAATCCTGTCAACAAGAGCTGGCATTCTTTTGGCGGCCCTACTTATAGGTAATGTTCTCTCATGCGTGCGTATAATTAATTGTAATGACGTGGCGAGCTTACGTTAAATACTGGAGGGCAGCAGGAATTCCTTGTGCCAAACTCGCATATTTCTCCGCAAGAAAAGAGACTCGCCCTCTTCTCAACAATAAAAACAAAAAGCGAGCTTTTTATTTTGTATTGTCTTCGATTTGCGCTATCTTTGCAGACGTGAAATTTTAGAGTATACATTATTTATATAGCTTATGAAAAATCCAAAGCAAGCATTCGCGTCGCGACTGCTAGACATCAAGGCCATCAAGTTGCAACCCAACGCGCCTTTCACATGGGCATCTGGTTGGAAGTCTCCTTTTTATTGCGACAACCGCAAGACGCTCTCTTTCCCCGATTTGCGCAGTTACGTGAAGCTGGAACTGGCGCATGCCGTGTTGGAGCACTTCCCTGAGGCGGAGGTAGTGGCAGGTGTCGCCACGGGAGCGATAGCGCAAGGCGCCTTGGTGGCAGACGAGTTGAATTTGCCTTTTGTGTATGTTCGTTCCAAGGCCAAAGACCATGGCATGGGCAACCAGATAGAGGGCGACCTCCAGGCAGGCAGCAAGGTGGTGGTGATAGAAGATCTCATCTCCACGGGCGGCAGCAGCCTGAAAGCCGTTGAGGCCTTGCGCGCGGCTGGCGCGGAGGTAGTGGGCATGGTGGCTTCCTATACTTATGGATTCCCCGTGGCCGAGCAGGCTTTCAATGAGGCTGACGTGAAGTTGGTGACCCTTACCGACTACGAGCACGTGGTGGCCGAGGCCCTGGAGACGGGCTATATAGCCAAGGAAGACGTGGAACTGTTGCACGAGTGGCGCAAAGACCCCGCTCACTGGAACCAATGACCATAGGCCTATGTCATTGAAAGTGGAAAGCGACGTGAAGCAGATTCCCCACCGCCAAGAGTCGGTGTACAAGACGCTGAGCGACCTGAGCAACCTGGAAAGGATAAAAGACAAGATTCCCGCCGACAAGGTGGAGCACTTGAGCTTTGACAGCGACAACTTGGCCATCAAGGCACCGATGGTGGGCGAGATAAAGTTGCGTGTCATAGAGCGAGAGGAACCCAAGACCATCAAGATGGAGTCGGTGGAAAGCCCCGTGAGTTTCAATCTCTGGATACAGCTCCTGCCTGTTGGCGAGGAAACCTGCAAGATGAGACTCACCATCAAGGCCGATGTCCCCATGATGATAAAAGGAATGGTGGAAAAGCCTCTCAAGGAGGGCGTGGAGAAGATAGCCGAGTCGCTGGCGATGATACCCTATGAGGATTAAACAGGAAACACATGGCACGTAAACTTTGGGAAAAGAACTTTGAGGTAAACCGAGAGATAGAGCGTTTCACCGTGGGCAGGGACCGCGAGATGGATCTGTATCTGGCGAAGTATGACGTATTGGGCTCCATGGCCCATATCACCATGTTGGAAAGCATCGGCTTGCTGGCCAAGGAGGAGCTGGAGCCTTTGCTGGCAGAGTTGAGAAACATCTACCGTCTCTGCGAGCGTGGCGAGTTCCGCATAGAGGATGGCGTGGAAGACGTGCACTCCCAAGTGGAGCTGATGCTCACGGAGAAGCTGGGCGACATGGGCAAGAAGATACACTCAGGCCGCTCCAGGAACGACCAGGTGCTGGTAGACCTGAAGCTCTTTACCCGCCATGAGCTGCGCTTGGTGGTAGAGGCGGTGAAGGTGCTTTTCGACGAGCTGATACAGAAGAGCGAGCGATACAAGCAGGTCTTGATGCCGGGTTACACCCATTTGCAGGTGGCCATGCCCAGCTCTTTTGGCCTGTGGTTTGGCGCCTACGCCGAAAGCCTGGCAGATGACATGCTCTTTCTGCAGGCGGCCTATCGCATGACCAACCGCAATCCCTTGGGCAGCGCGGCGGGCTATGGCAGCAGTTTCCCTTTAAACAGGACCATGACCACCCAATTGCTGGGCTTCGATTCCATGGACTACAATGTGGTCTATGCCCAAATGGGAAGAGGGAAAATGGAGCGCAACGTATCTTTCGCCTTGGCTTCCGTGGCGGGCACATTGGCCAAGCTGGCCTTCGATGCCTGTCTCTTCAACAGCCAGAACTTCGGTTTCGTGAAGTTGCCCAAGGAGTGCACCACGGGCTCGAGCATCATGCCCCACAAGAAGAACCCAGACGTGTTTGAGCTGATACGCGCCAAGAGCAACAAGCTGCAGGCGCTTCCCCAGCAGGTGACGCTCATCATGAACAACCTGCCCGTGGGCTATTTCCGTGACCTGCAGATTATCAAGGAAGTGTTCTTGCCCGCTTTCGGGGAGTTGAAAGACTGCCTGTCCATGGCCGCCTATATTGTCAACAAGATGGAGGTGAACGAGCATATCCTCGACAATCCTGTCTATGACCCCATGTTCTCCGTGGAGGAGGTGAACGACCTTGCCGCCCATGGCATGCCTTTCAGGGACGCTTACAAGAAAGTGGGCCTGGAGATAGAGGCCGGGGAGTTCAAGCCCCGCAAGGAGATACACCACACTCATGAGGGCAGCATAGGCAATTTGTGCAATGACCAGATAGTGGCCCTGATGGAGCGCACCTTGGCGGAGTTTCATTTCGAGCGGGTGGAGCGGGCCGAAAAAGCCTTGTTGGGATGAAGGCGAGACTGCTCATGGCCTTGGTGGTGGTGCTTTCGCTCTGCGGTTGCGGGGCAGAGGATCTCTACACCAGTGATTATGCCTGCCGCTTCGTGTTCAATACCAAGTACCACGCGGGCACTTCCATCGAGACCGCGCTTAATGGCCCTGGCATGTACACCATGATAAGTGCCAGCAAGATAGGAGGCGTTTGGCATATCTATTCCACTTTGAACGACGGGCAGGACAAGACGGAAGACATCCGCCTGAACACGGCAGAGGAGAACTACGCGGACTATAGCGACCTGGGCGCGGCCAATGGCATTATCATAGGTCTTTCCAACTTCAATGGCCTCGTGGCTTGGGATCGCCAGTGCGCCAATTGCTTGCGGGATCATGGCGGATTGCGCTATCCTCTGCGGTGGACGGGCAACGGGCAGTCTGTGGAATGCGTCAACTGCGGAAGGATATACGCGTTGGAGACGGGTGCTGTCACGGAAGGCGACCCAGGCATTTCCCTCTTTCGTTACAGGATAAGCTATGCGGGCATAGGCTCCGTGGTGAGTGTAGGAAACTAGGGAGAAGTCTTAAAATCTGTGAAATCCTTGGCGTTCTCGATTATTAGACTTATCTTTGCACCACGTTTTACCCAGTGACAGTCTTTAAACGGTCTTTTACGCGGAAATAGCTCAGTTGGTAGAGCACGACCTTGCCAAGGTCGGGGTCGCGGGTTCGAGTCCCGTTTTCCGCTCTTTCCATTCAATTATCAGGCCGCAATGGTGGAATTGGTAGACACGAGGGACTTAAAATCCCTTGGCCAGTAATGGCTGTGCGGGTTCGAGTCCCGCTCGCGGCACATACCCATGAGAAGATTTGCTTACACCCTTATAGTTGTATTTGGCTTATTACTTACCGCTTGTGGGTCGGGTAATGGGCAATTTAAGTTGGATGGCAGATTTCTTCATTTCAACCAGGGAGAGTTATACGTATATAGCTATGATGGCAGCATAGCGGGCGTTGACACCATCAAGGTGGAGGCGGGCAGATTCGCTTACGAGATACCTTGCGAGATGCCCACCACGCTGATGTTGGTATTCCCCAATTTCTCGGAGCAGCCTGTTTTCGCCGAGCCAGGCAAGTCTGTGAGCGTAAAGGCCGACGCTTCCCACCTGCGGGAATTGAAGGTGGAAGGTTCCAAGGAGAACAAGCTGATGAATGAGTTCAGGGAGATGATAGTCAGCGTATCGCCTCCCGAGGAGAAGCGGCTGGCCGAGATGTTCATCAAAGACCATCCGGAGTCAGCCGTCAGCGTGTTTCTCTTGCGCAAGTATTTTGCCATGTCGTCCACGCCCGATTATGACAAGGCCATGGAGCTGTTGGGCCTGTTGGAGGAAAAGCAACCCAAGAACGGAGCCTTGATAAGGCTCCATGCCCAGGTGAATGGCGCGAAGAATACCGCCATGGGCAAGCCGTTGCCCAACTTTACCGCCAAGGATGTCTATGGAAACACCATTACCTCGGCTTCGCTGCGGGCTCCCGTCTTGGTGATTTCCACCTGGGCCAGCTGGGACTATAACAGCAAGAACATGCAGCGGCACTTGCGCCGCATCAGGAGACAGCGTGGGGGCAACGACATGAAGTTGCTGAGCATCTGCGTAGATCCTGGACTCACCGATTGTAAGCGCACCATGGCGAGCGACACCATCGACTGGCCTGTCATCTGCAGCGGTGAGATGCTGGACGACAAGACGCTCAAGCTGTTGGGCTTGACCTCTGTCCCCGGCAATATCGTATTGCGCAACGGGCGGGTCGTGGCCACTGGCTTGTCGCTTCTGGAGCTGGAGAAGAAACTGGAGAGCCTGTGAGCGTCTCCGCCATGAAAAAACCACAGGAAAGGATTATCTATGCTTGTTAAGACATTTTGCGCCGCGGTCAACGGCCTGGAAGTTACCACCGTGACCGTGGAGGTAAGCATCACCAAGGGTATACAATTCCATCTTACGGGTTTGGGAGACGAGGCCGTCAAGGAAGGACGCAACCGTGTGGCCGCAGCCATGCAGTATTGCGGCTTCCATTTTCCCGTGGCGGAGGTGACGGTCAACATGGCTCCCGCCGACCTCAGAAAGGAAGGCAGCGGTTTCGACTTGCCGTTGGCCATCGGCTTGCTGGGTGCCAACAACAACATGAGCAGTGACCTTTTTCCCGAATACATGATGGTTGGAGAGTTGAGCCTGGACGGCACCCTGCAACCCATCAAGGGAGCCTTGCCCATTGCCATCAGGGCAAGGGCTGAGCACTTCAAGGGACTTATCGTGCCCAAGCAGAACGCCAGGGAGGCCGCCGTGGTCAACAACCTGGAAGTGTATGGCATGGAGACGCTGACCGACGTGATACAGTTCCTTGACGGGCAAAAGGCTTTCGAGCCTGTTTTCGTGGATACCCGCAAGGAGTTCTACGAGAACCAAGCTCATTATGACATCGACTTCAGCGACGTGCGGGGACAGGAGAACGTGAAGCGCGCCTTGGAGGTGGCGGCCGCCGGAGGCCATAACCTTGCCATGATAGGCCCTCCCGGCTCGGGCAAGTCAATGATGGCGAAACGCCTGCCCACCATATTGCCGCCGCTCTCGTTGGCGGAGAGCCTGGAGACCACGCAGATACATTCCATTGCCGGCAAGCTGGGTCGCAATGTCTCCTTGATAGCCCAACGTCCTTTCCGCGCCCCTCATCACACCATCTCGCAAGTGGCCTTGGTGGGTGGCGGCTCTACGCCGCAACCGGGGGAGATATCCCTGGCGCACAATGGCGTGCTCTTTTGCGATGAGTTGCCGGAGTTTAACAAGAGCACGCTAGAGGTGTTGCGCCAGCCCCTCGAAGACCGCCATATCACCATCAGCCGCGCTAAGTACACCATAGAGTATCCTTGTTCGTTCATGTTCGTGGCCAGCATGAACCCCTGTCCTTGCGGTTACTATGGTGACCCTACGCACCATTGCGTCTGCACCCCGGGCCAGATCCAGAAATACATGAACAAGATCAGCGGTCCCTTGATGGACCGCATCGACATACAGGTGGAGATAACGCCCGTGCCCTTCAAGGATATCTCCAAGGCCGCCCCGGGAGAACCTAGTGCCCAGATACGCCAAAGGGTAGTGGCCGCCAGGGAAATCCAGCGGGAGCGATACAAAGACTTCAAGGGCATCCATTGCAACGCGCAGATGACCGAGCGCATGATACACCAGTTCGCCGGGCCGGACAACGCGGGCATCGAGATGCTTCGCCTGGCCATGGAACGCCTCTCCCTCTCCGCCCGGGCTTATACCCGCATCCTGAAAGTGGCCCGCACCATCGCCGACTTGGCTGGCAGCGAGCGGGTAAAGGCGGAACATCTGGCCGAGGCCATAGGCTATCGCAACCTGGACAGGGGCGACTGGGCCGAGCGGACATGACACGATTTCCCTTTTCTTCATCTATCTTGTTGGCATGCGTGGAAAACGTAGGTTTGCCGAATGTGTTGTTGCCACCTCGCGGCAATATTCCTGGCAGCATCCAATATTACAGGGTCAACCCTGCGCGTGAACAGTAATAATAAGAGTCAACCCATACTGCGAATAAGACTTAAAGTAGTCAACCTTTTCTGCAAAGCTACACTCCATGTTGTCGGAAGCACAGTATCCTCCCGAGTGCCAGCTAAGTGGTACTGCAGTACCAGCCTATTGAAACTGCAGTACCAGCTAGCTGAAACTCCAGTACCACTTAGCTGGTACTGGAAAGGATACTGCGCTTCCGGCAGCACGGAGCTATATAACGTGACAAGTACACCATAATTCCCGTAGAGACGTGGCGTGCCGCGTCTCCCGTCAAATAGGCACGCCGCGTCTCTACACTTTGGCAATGATAGTTTACGTGCACAAGCTATGATTCGTCGAGTTTGCCCTGCGGCTATCTCAAGAAATTACAAGCCAAACATTTTGGGCATTTCGAATAAATCATTATCTTCGCGATATATATAACCCACAAACAAGGAGGAATAACCATCACATGAAAGGAATGATCTCATTAGAAGGCTTGTTAGCCCTTATCAACGGCTTCTCACTTAGCGCGAGCAATAAACGCTGGCTGGGAGAAAAACTAATAGAAGAGGCTCGTAAAGAGGAAGGCACTACGGTATCCGTTTCTGCCAGCAAATTCTATGGCCTATGGAAAGACGAAGACTTCCCCGGATTGACCGCTGACGACATGGTGAAGGAAATAAAGGAGAGCAGAAGGTTCAACAGCGAGGATTTGACATTATAAAATGGGGCAGTATTTATTAGATACCAATATCTGCGTCTTTCTCTTGCGTGGGCAATATGACGTGGATAAAAAGATAGATGAGGTTGGATTGGAGAATTGCCATATTTCGGAAATCACCATGGCGGAATTGAAATATGGCGCGGAGTTAGGCCGCAAAAAAGGCATAAAGCAGCGAGCGCAAGGGCTTGACAGTTTTTTGTCTTCCATACAGATTCTGCCCATAAGTAATGCCATTGATTTATATGCGTCAGAGAAAGCTTGCCTCCGTTTGGCAGGAACTCCTGCCGATGATGATTTTGACTTGCTGATTGGCTGTACGGCTATAGTCAATGACCTGATTATGGTAACCGAGAATATAAAGGATTTTAAGAATTTCTCGAATATTAAGCTCGAAAACTGGATTAAAAGGTAAATTCCCTACAATCGCCATGAGGCGCTTGCTCCTGTTCGTGATGGTCTTCCCGCTGCTCATGGTCTCCTGCTCCCGTGGAGGGAAGGAACTGGCGGCGAAACTCCACTTGGCCGACAGCCTGATAGAGGCTGAGCCGGACAGTGGAGCGGCTCTGCTCATGTCCCTGGAGGAAGAGGCAGCGGACGCTTCCAGGGCCAACCGATACCGCTACCAACTGCTCCTGGCCAAGGCGATGAACAAGACCTATCGCCCCATTACCACGGACAGCGTGATGAGGAAGGTGGCTGACTATTACGACGACCACGGCTCCGCCAACGACCGCATGGAAGCGCATTACCTGTTGGGCTGTGCCTATCGTGACATGGGCGACCTGCCCCAAGCCCTGCTGCAGTATGAGGAGGCCGTCGCCAAGGCCGACACCGCCAGCGAGGACTGCGACTTCAAGACGCTGGGCAGAGTGTATGGGCAGGCGGCGGAGATATATGTCACCATGTTTATGCCTCAAAACTCAAAAGATGCCTCAAGAGCCTACATCAAATACGGCCTCATGGCCCATGACTCTATAGGCATCATATCAGGATATGATGGCATAGCCGACGCTTTTGAGTTGGAGGGGACAATGGACTCGGTGATATATTACCATAAGAAAGCCGCCAGCCTATATCGGAAATATAATATGCCGAGAGAGGCGGCCATGTCTGAGGGAGTGTTGGTCAATGCCTATCTAAACAAGAATGACCTGGGAAAAGCATCGGCAAGCCTGGATAGATATGAGAAAGAGTCAGGTTTGTTTGACGGGAAAGGCAATATAGAGCCAGGCATGGAGATACATTATTATGACAAGGGCATGTATTACTTGAGATCAGGTGCCGCAGACTCCGCTCTTCTGTATTTCAACAAACTGAAAAACGCACCCCAAGCGGGTCTCAACGAGAAATCTGCCGCAGCCATTGGGTTGGCTTATGTCTACCATGACTTGGGAGAACTTGATTCCGCCTATCACAATGCGTTGGCAAGGAGTGTGTACTCCGACAGCATCCTGCGCAATATCATGAAAACAAGTTGTTCCAGCGTGAACGCTTCCTATCAACAACAGAAACTGGCTGATAAAGCTGCGAAAAAAGAATTGGAGTCAGAAAGAGCGATGACAATCCTTGCGTTTTTGGCTTTCTTCATATTGTTGATTGGAGGCATCTTCTATAATGTTATCAGGGGATTAAGGTTTCGCCGTGAGCAATTGGAGCGTGATAAGTCTGATTTGGAGAGGGCGCAAGGGGAACTCCGTATGTTGCTGGCAAAGACAGAGGAGGAGAAGGAACGATTCGTAGAGCAGAAACAGGAACAAATCGGGCAATTGCTCAATCGCATAGAGAAAATAGAAGGGTCAGTAGACGAAGCCGATGTGGAAAGGCGGCTCAACGAAACTGAGGCGGTGAAGAAATTCCGGCTCATGGGCGACTCCATCAGCCAAGAACCGAGCAAGGATGACTGGCAAGAGCTGGCCCATGTGATTGAGCGGGTAATTCCTACTTTCTTTTCCAAGATGAACGGAGGCTCCACCCTGCGCTTGGAAGAGTACCAAATGTGTATCCTTGTCCGTCTGCATTTCCAACCTTATCAGATAGCCCATTTGATGAATATCACTACGGGCAACGTTTCCATTTTGCGTAAAAGACTGCTGAAAAAGGTTTTCGGGGAAGAAGGGGGAGCTCATGATTTTGACAAGAAGGTGAGGCAGATTTGCCGATGAAATCGGCATTTTTGCTTTTGTTTTCCCCTTTATCCACGGTTTGTTGATTTTTGTTGATTTTTAATGGCCAAATTATTTGGCCGTTTCGTTAGCTTGCAATACTTTTACCGAAAAATTATTAGCAAAATGAAGAGAATAAGTTTAGTATTGGTAGCGGTTTTCACATTTATCTTATGCGGATATGCGGAAAACAACACTCAGAGCGGACATGACCAAACGCCATACGCTGACCACGTGGTGCTTCACAAAAAAGCCCATAAAGGGAACAAGCGTAGCATAGATGAACAGATTGTGGTTTCCATCTACGGCAACACATTATATATAATAGACAATATCCCCTCTTGCACGCTGCAACTGGCGGATGAAGCTGGCAACGTATTCTATGAGGCATATATCCCCGAGGGAACAGAGCAGTGGCAGCTGCCCACTGACCAGTTGGCGGGCTGTGAGCTAAGACTCATCATTGATGATGTCTGCTACTACTGTATATTATAAATGAAGTTGAAAGCGTGGCCGCGCGACAACAATAATCTAATTCTAATTTAAAAATTATTTTTATGACAAAACTAATTAAAACAACAGACCTCCCAAGCACATTAGATGCGCTCGAGTTGATGGAGGTGAGAGGCGGTGAACACGACCAGAATCCTGGAACGAATCACTTCTGCATCTTTACCAGTGCAATAAAGGTTGTATGTCCTGGAGGAGGAGCTGTGGTTCAATGCCCTGGAGGGGGTGCCCTTAAAGTGTAAAACAAGGCTTAGATGCGTTGTTCTGAGCAAAAAGTTAACTAAAATAAGTTAGCGTGCCCATGGATTGATTCGTGGGCACGCTTTCACGAGTTTTTATGAACGAGCAAACATACATCTTAAATCCCGACTACCACTTCAAGAACGACGTGGACAGGGTAGCCATGTATTCCAAGAGGCAGGTGGACTATGACAGCTCGGCTGATTGGCTAGGGTTTGTGCATCCCACGCAAGCGATGCTGCTGGGCACTTTCACCACTGGCGAGCCGTTCGGGCTTCATTGCGAGGACTTGGCGCAACACTTTGGAACCACTTCCGATAAAATCCGGGATGTGCTCACCCCCTACCTCGTCAACCCAGAGCCCATCTATACGGAGGCGGGCAACCAAAAAGTCTATTTTCCAAAAAATGTCCTGATCCCTATAGAGACCTTGGGCGGCAAGACCCCACAATATGACTTCACGCTGGAGGATTTTCGGTGCGGGCATGTAGACTTGACTCCCGACAGGACGCACAAGGCTCCCCACTCCCTGCTCTTTATGGTGACCAACAAGTGCGTCACCAATTGCGCCTACTGCTACGCTGACCGTCACACGAGATACACGTCCATGACCACGGAGCAAATACTTCACCTGATAGACGAGGCTCACAGGCTGAAGATGTCCTATATTGATGTCATCGGGGGTGAGCTGTTCTGTTTAAAGGACTGGGACATCATCCTCAAAAAATTGGTAGACTATGGCATGTCTCCCAACTACATCTCCACCAAGGTGCCCGTGACGGAGGAAATCGCGAGGAGATTGGTGCCCACAGGCTACAAGGGCGTTGTGCAGCTGTCGCTAGACAGCCTGGACGAGGCCGCGCTGAAGAAAATCATCCATTGCGGTGACGGGTACATAGAGCGCATCAAGCAAGGGGCGGAATTGCTGCAAGCGCATGGCTTCAAGATAGAGATTGACACCATATTGACCAAATATAATTGCGACCACGGACAACTGGATGACTTATATCACTATATAAAGGACATTTCCAACCTGAGATATTGGGAGGTAAGGATTCCCGAGATGTCCTTATACAATAGAGAAACCTTTGCCGCCGTGAAGGCAAGCCGCCAGCAACTAGAGGAAATCACGAGATATGTCAGGGAGGAAATCATCCCCCAGGCGAAGTTTACCATCTACGTCAGCGACGAGGCATTGACGGAATCCTTCCGCCAAGGTGAAGACGATGTCCCGTATTTCAAGGGCGGTTCATGTAGTATATTGCAAAACCGCATGTTCGTGCTACCAGATGGCAAGGCGACATTATGCGAACAACTCTACTGGCACCCGGACTTCATCATCGGGGACTTGACCCAGCAAACCTTCGAGGAGGTATGGAACTCAGAAAAAGCGAAGAGAATATTCAGCGGGGAATATTTTACGCAAAAAGGCGAAAAGCAATGCGGCCAATGTAAAATCCATGACTTCTGCAACCAAAGCCACAGGAAGTGCGTCATCAAGGTGATGAAGGCATACGGCCTGGAAAACTGGGACTTCCCCGACCCCCGCTGCCAATACGCCCCCGACTTCGCCACGGACTTGAGATATTAACCTTACATTATATATAAATAGAATAACGATATGAAGAGATCGATTGTTTTCATTCTTTTGTTTTTAGTATTGGGCTGGCAGGCGGCCATGTCCCAGGCCATCAGCGGAAAGGTGGTGGATCGGCAAGGCAAGGCGTTACCATACGTTACCTGCGTATTGCGCAGCGTGACGGACAGCGCATACCTGGCGGGAACCGTCACGCAAGCGGACGGGACATTCAGCCTCTCCAAGCCCGAGGCGGACTGCACGCTGCACCTCTCCATGATGGGATACGAGAGCAAGGAGATAGCCCACCCATCGGGCAACCTGGGCACCATCACGCTGCAGGCGGACACCATGACGCTGGACGAGGTGGTGGTGAAGGGAGAGACCCCGCTGCTGACCATGAAGGATAACGTGTTGACCTATAACACGAGCCAGATACTGGCCAAGAGGAACATCACCAACGGCCACGAATTGCTGAAAGAGCTGCCCTCCGTGATGAGCCTGAACGGAGAGGACATCAACCTGGTGGGGGCAAAGACCACCACCGTTTTCATATCCGGCAAGCAGAAACCGATGACGCTGGATTACCTGAAATCACTGCCAGCAGACCAGATAGAGAAAGTGGAAGTCATCTACAACGCTCCTCCAAAGTGGCACGTGGACGGGGCGGTGCTCAACGTGGTGCTGAAGAAGAGCGACCGCTACACGCTGAACGGCATGCTGCAGGCGGGCTACGAGAACCAGCACGCCAACACCTATAACGGCGGCGGAAGCCTCTTCGCCAGCACGCCCCACTGGAACTACGAGTTCATCTACAAGTACACCAACGGCATAAGCGTGAGCCAGGACATCACGGAGTCCCGCCACACGCTGGACGGAACGCTCTACGATATCCACTCGGAGACCAACGGCAAGAACAAGTGGCAGGGACACTCCGTCTTCGCCAGCGTGGGAAGGGACGTGGGCGAGAAGGGGGACATCACCCTGAGCTACACGGGAAGGCTAAACCCCAAGGACAAGACCGTCTCCATAGGGCAGAATTCCCACTTCGGCACCTCCACCAACACGGAAGACGGAGACAACTACCTGCACTACATCCAGCTTTCTTACACCAACGGAAAGGGCGCGATGGCGGGCGTGGACTACATGAACTACTATGACCATGGCCCCCAATCACTGCGGGTGAATGCCCCCGAGGGAACCAATTGTCTGGACTATGACGCGAGCCAGCGGGTGAGCCATTGGCGGGGCTACATAGACATGAGCCACAGCCTGCGGCACGGATGGACGCTTACCTATGGCGGCAACTACACCTACACCAACACCAAGAACCGGCAGACGCAGACCACCGACCTGGGCAACCTGGAGGATGAAAGCGGCGAGTCGAAGCTGGAGGAGCACAACGGAGATCTGTACCTGGGCGTGATGAAAAGCTTCTGGGAAGGCAAGCTGTCGCTCTACGCCTCGCTGAAGGGCAACTACTACAAGGCCAACGACTACAAGAAATACTCCCTGTTGCCCACGACCCAGGTCACCTGGGTACCCTCACAAAACCACGTCTTCCAACTGAGCTACGTGATGATGAAACGCTACCCAGGCTACTGGCAGACGCGCGACTTCGCCAGCTATCGCGACGCTTATTCCCGGGAGGAAGGCAACAGCGGCTTGAAACCGGAAACCATTCACAACGCCACGCTGAACTATATCCTGAAGGGGAAATACGTGTTGCAACTCAACTACACGGGAATCGAGGATTGCATGCTTTACCAAGCCTATCAATCCGACAAGAGCCTTTCCCTCGTCTACAAGTCACAAAACATCAATTACAGCCAGCTGCTCAACTTGACGGCGGTCATTCCCATGACCATCTGCAAGTGGTGGGACATGAACGCCACGCTGGACGGATGGTGGGAAAGCTACAAGGCCAGCAACTGGAACGGCCTCTATTTCAACAGGCACAACTGGACGGCCATGGCCTTGCTCAACAACACCTTCACGCTGGCCAAGAAACCCAAGCTGCAAGCCAATCTCATGGCCTTTTACCGCACACCGTCCATACAGGGTGTCATAGACATGGATGCCAACTGGGGCATCAACGCCAGCCTGCGCATGACCTTCCTGAAAGACAAGGCCACGCTGAGCCTGGGCTGCGACGACATGTTCCAGACGCTCTATCCCAAGATGCACGTGCGTTTAGACGGCCAAAACCTGGACTTCATCCAGAGTAGGTACGTGAACCGCAGCATCTACGTGCGCTTTTCCTACAAGATCAATGGCTACAAGGAAAGAAGCCGCCAAGAGGTGGACACCTCCCGACTGGGTATGTAAACGCGGTGCTTTGTTGTCCCGCTTCCGCTGCCAATACGCACCAGACTTCGCCACGGACTTGAGATATTAACCTTATATAGAATAACGATATGAAGAGATCGATTGTTTTCACTCTTTTGTTTTTAGTATTGGGCTGGCAGGCGGCCATGTCCCAGGCCATCAGCGGAAAGGTGGTGGATCGGCAAGGCAAGGCGTTACCATACGTTACCTGCGTATTGCGCAGCGTGACGGACAGCGCATACCTGGCGGGAACCGTCACGCAAGCGGACGGGACATTCAGCCTCTCCAAGCCCGAGGCGGACTGCACGCTGCACCTCTCCATGATGGGATACGAGAGCAAGGAGATAGCCCACCCATCGGGCAACCTGGGCACCATCACGCTGCAGGCGGACACCATGACGCTGGACGAGGTGGTGGTGAAGGGAGAGACCCCGCTGCTGACCATGAAGGATAACGTGTTGACCTATAACACGAGCCAGATACTGGCCAAGAGGAACATCACCAACGGCCACGAATTGCTGAAAGAGCTGCCCTCCGTGATGAGCCTGAACGGAGAGGACATCAACCTGGTGGGGGCAAAGACCACCACCGTTTTCATATCCGGCAAGCAGAAACCGATGACGCTGGATTACCTGAAATCACTGCCAGCAGACCAGATAGAGAAAGTGGAAGTCATCTACAACGCTCCTCCAAAGTGGCACGTGGACGGGGCGGTGCTCAACGTGGTGCTGAAGAAGAGCGACCGCTACACGCTGAACGGCATGCTGCAGGCGGGCTACGAGAACCAGCACGCCAACACCTATAACGGCGGCGGAAGCCTCTTCGCCAGCACGCCCCACTGGAACTACGAGTTCATCTACAAGTACACCAACGGCATAAGCGTGAGCCAGGACATCACGGAGTCCCGCCACACGCTGGACGGAACGCTCTACGATATCCACTCGGAGACCAACGGCAAGAACAAGTGGCAGGGACACTCCGTCTTCGCCAGCGTGGGAAGGGACGTGGGCGAGAAGGGGGACATCACCCTGAGCTACACGGGAAGGCTAAACCCCAAGGACAAGACCGTCTCCATAGGGCAGAATTCCCACTTCGGCACCTCCACCAACACGGAAGACGGAGACAACTACCTGCACTACATCCAGCTTTCTTACACCAACGGAAAGGGCGCGATGGCGGGCGTGGACTACATGAACTACTATGACCATGGCCCCCAATCACTGCGGGTGAATGCCCCCGAGGGAACCAATTGTCTGGACTATGACGCGAGCCAGCGGGTGAGCCATTGGCGGGGCTACATAGACATGAGCCACAGCCTGCGGCACGGATGGACGCTTACCTATGGCGGCAACTACACCTACACCAACACCAAGAACCGGCAGACGCAGACCACCGACCTGGGCAACCTGGAGGATGAAAGCGGCGAGTCGAAGCTGGAGGAGCACAACGGAGATCTGTACCTGGGCGTGATGAAAAGCTTCTGGGAAGGCAAGCTGTCGCTCTACGCCTCGCTGAAGGGCAACTACTACAAGGCCAACGACTACAAGAAATACTCCCTGTTGCCCACGACCCAGGTCACCTGGGTACCCTCACAAAACCACGTCTTCCAACTGAGCTACGTGATGATGAAACGCTACCCAGGCTACTGGCAGACGCGCGACTTCGCCAGCTATCGCGACGCTTATTCCCGGGAGGAAGGCAACAGCGGCTTGAAACCGGAAACCATTCACAACGCCACGCTGAACTATATCCTGAAGGGGAAATACGTGTTGCAACTCAACTACACGGGAATCGAGGATTGCATGCTTTACCAAGCCTATCAATCCGACAAGAGCCTTTCCCTCGTCTACAAGTCACAAAACATCAATTACAGCCAGCTGCTCAACTTGACGGCGGTCATTCCCATGACCATCTGCAAGTGGTGGGACATGAACGCCACGCTGGACGGATGGTGGGAAAGCTACAAGGCCAGCAACTGGAACGGCCTCTATTTCAACAGGCACAACTGGACGGCCATGGCCTTGCTCAACAACACCTTCACGCTGGCCAAGAAACCCAAGCTGCAAGCCAATCTCATGGCCTTTTACCGCACACCGTCCATACAGGGTGTCATAGACATGGATGCCAACTGGGGCATCAACGCCAGCCTGCGCATGACCTTCCTGAAAGACAAGGCCACGCTGAGCCTGGGCTGCGACGACATGTTCCAGACGCTCTATCCCAAGATGCACGTGCGTTTAGACGGCCAAAACCTGGACTTCATCCAGAGTAGGTACGTGAACCGCAGCATCTACGTGCGCTTTTCCTACAAGATCAATGGCTACAAGGAAAGAAGCCGCCAAGAGGTGGACACCTCCCGTCTGGGCATGTAGCCACTCTCACGCGCGCGTACATATATATATATGTGTGAGTTCGACAAAAAGTTGTAGAGACGCACTTTCCAACGAATGTTCAAGAAACCTTTTCCCCTTACCCTGCAGCATGACAGCATGGAATGTGGCATTGCCTGCCTAAGCATGATATGCAAATATCATGGCAGGGAATACTCCACCCGCTACCTGTCCCGTCTTTGCTTCGCCACTACTGAGGGAGTCTCCTTGTTGGGCATCACCGAGGCGGCCAAGGCGTTGGGACTGAAGACCGTGGCGGCCAGGGTGAGCGTGGACGAGTTGCGTGAATTGCCCCTGCCTTGCATACTGCACTGGAACCAGCAGCACTTCGTGGTGCTTTACCGGATAGGGAAAGGCGGACGGAAGTATGACGTGGCAGACCCTGGGAAAGGACTGGTCACCTACCGGCGGGAAGAATTCCAGAAGCACTGGATTAGTACAGCGGACGGGGGCGAGGAGAAAGGCATAGCCATGTTCCTGGAGCCTACCGAGGCGTTCCGGCAACACCAACCCGACATGGGAGGCGGAGAGAAACGGTCGTTCGGTTTCCTGCTGGGCTACCTGAGCCGTTATCGCAAGTATTTTCTGCAAATCTTCATGGGGCTGTTGCTGGGCTGCTTGCTGCAGCTGGTGATGCCTTTCCTTACCCAATCCATCGTGGACGTGGGTATCGCCAAGAAAGATATCGGTTTCGTATGGCTAGTGTTGTTGGGCGAGCTGATGATTGTGATAGGCCGCACGGCCACCGACTTCATCCGTCGTTGGTTGCTGCTGCACATCTCCATGCGTATTAACATCTCGTTGCTGAGCGACTTCTTCATCAAGCTATTGAAGTTGCCCATGGCTTTCTTCGACACGAAACTGATGGGCGACCTGCTGCAGCGCATGGGCGACCACGGCAGGGTGCAGACTTTCCTTACCTCGCAGGTGTTAAGCACGGTGTTCAGCCTGCTGGGCTTCCTGGTGTTCGGGCTGGTGCTGTTCATTTACAACCGCTTGATATTCCTGGTGTTCCTGGCGGGCAGCGCGCTCTACGGGTTGTGGATAGCCACCTTCCTGAGGAGGAGGAAGGTGTTGGACTATGAGCTGTTTGAGCAGCAGGCCATCAACCAGGAGAAGACCTACCAGTTTATCACCTCCATGCAGGAAATCAAGCTGCAAGACTGTGAGCGCAGGAGACGTTGGGAATGGGAAGACACGCAGGCAGACCTCTTCCAGGTGCAGATGAAATCGCTGAAGCTGCAGCAGACGCAAGAGGCGGGCAGCGTCTTTATCAACGAGGTGAAGAACATCCTCATCACCGTGTTGGCGGCCACGGCCGTCATCAACGGTCATATCACGCTGGGTGCCATGCTGGCCATACAATATATCGTGGGGCAGCTGAACTCGCCCGTGGAGCAGCTGATGCAGTTTATCTACTCGCTGCAAGACGTGAAGATATCGCTGGAGCGTATCAACGAGATACACCAGTGCGAGGAGGAACCCACGGGCGGAGACCTCTTGACCGCTCTCGATGCCGAGGGGAAGAAGGAAATCAGGTTGGAGCACCTGGACTTCAAATATGATCCCCACGCGCTCCGCTATACGCTGAAAGACATCTCTTTCACCATACCGGCGGGAAAGACTACGGCCATCGTGGGCACCTCGGGCAGCGGAAAGACCACGCTAGTGAAGCTGATGCTGGGCTACTACCCGCCCCTGGGCGGCCGTCTGCTCATAGCGGGCAGGGATATCGCCCGCTATGACTTGAAGTGGTGGCGCAGGCAATGTGGCGTGGTAATGCAAGACGGGGTGATATTCTCGGAGTCCATAGCCCGCAATATCGCCGTGGATGACGGGGAGATAGACCTGGCGAGGCTGGAGGAAGCGGCTCGCGTGGCCTGCATACATGACTACGTGATGAAACTGCCGCTGAAATATAACACCAAGATAGGCCGTGACGGCGTAGGACTGAGCCAAGGGCAGAAACAGCGCATACTGATAGCACGGGCGGTGTATAAGCACCCGGACTTCATCTTCCTGGATGAGGCTACCAACTCGCTGGATGCCAAGAACGAGCGCATGATAGTGGAGAACCTGGAGAAGTTCTACCAGGACAGGACCGTGGTAGTGGTGGCGCACAGGCTCTCCACGGTAAGAAACGCCCACCAAATCATCGTGGTGGATGAGGGAAAGATAGTGGAAACGGGTACGCACGAAGAGCTGATAGCCCGCAAGGGGGCTTACTACAACCTGGTGAAAAACCAGCTGGAGCTGGGGACATGAGCGCTTGCGCCATCCCCCCTGTTATTGCCAAACTGTAGAGACGTGGCGTGCCGCGTCTCCTGCCAAGTTGCCGTGTCGCGAATCTCATCAAGCAGATGTAGTAGTTTCATGAATTCCCGCCAGGGGAGACGCGGCACGCCACGTCTCTACAGTTGGGCGGTATGTTCAAAGCACGATTCGTGGGCTCACGATTTTTAATTCAAGTATATATATGATATGGAGAAACCGAAAGACAATAAGGAGGCAAAGATAGAGCTGCGCTCAGAGAAAGTGAGGCAGCTCCTGGGGGAGATTCCTCCCTCGCTGGTAAGGTGGGGTACGGTGATTATTTGCTTGATATTCACCGCGTTGGTCTGCGCCTTGCTTTTCATTCCCTCGCCCTATGGCGATGGGGAGGAGTCTATCTTGCGGTATATTATCCACCATATCAAGCTGTGAGCCTCCGTTCTTTTACCGCTCGCTCCCATCCGCGAGGCTGATATTAACGAGAGTTCGACGAATTTCTGCTTACTGGCGAAGGCGCGAGATAACAGGAACAAAACCAAGAGAATATAGTATACTTTTGCATTCCACGACGTGAAATAGCTATTTCACGTCGTGGAACAGACTTTTCTTCTAGCTTCTTGGAGTTTATGTACTATATGAAAAGGATTTTAGATATACGCAAAACACAATTCGTCGAGTTCACGTTAACTTAACGTCGTGAGTTCGACGAATTCCACTTTATGTGCGCAGCCCTGTTATTGCCAAACTGTAGAGACGCATTCTTGCGTCTCAGCCAGCTGCCAAGTCTTCGCGACAGGCGATTTTATTCGGCAATCTTGCTTGCCGAGACGCAAAAATGCGTCTCTACAAGTTTTCGTCGAACTCACGACTGAACACCTTCCAAGTGCTCTATAGAGAAGAGGTGAAGTGTTCTATAGAAATGGGATGAAGTGCTCTATAGAAATAAGAGAAAGTGGTCTATAGAGCACTTGAGAGACCAAAATAAAACGCAATAAAGCGCATTCCGCGGCATCGTTACAGGGAGCGGAGATGTTGGGTAACGTGATTTGGGACAATCACTTCGCTGGCACGAAATCATCGGCCACGATGGGGCGCAACAGGGAGCGTATCTTCGTCCAGGGTATCGTTACGGTGGGCATTCCCGCGGAGTAAGGAGCTATCTCGTAGGGAGCGTAGCGCAAGACAAGTCCCTGCTGGGTGATAAACGGGTCGCCGCCAGGCAAGGGGAGGTCGTAAGGGTCGTCTACACCGTTGAGCATGCCGATGAGTTCCTGGTCAGTGGTCACCTCGAAGTATTTCTTCAATCCTTCCCTCAACGCCTGTTTCAAGGCCTTGAGTCCCTCGGGAGAAAAGGCGTTGTCGTAGCTTAGCCGCATCACGAGATCTTTAGAGTAGGTTACGCTTGTGCTTTGCGTCATGCCATGCGCTCCGCCGTCATACGTGAATATCGTGGCGGTATAGGTCACAAGATTGTTGTTGTCGAATTCCTTGCGTATCTCTGTCTTGTACATGTGGGGGGCGTTAGGTTTCTCGCCTCCATAAATCTCCTTTATATTGGCCATCATCTCTGCCATGCGTTTCTTGCCACATTGATCCACCATGGCTTGGGTGATGGGGCTTGCCACGTTGTCGGAGACTCCTAATTTCACGGTTTGCAGGTTCTCGTGGATGAAGTTGTTGAGGTTCCAGGCAATGTCGCTTTCCGTATCCACGGGAGCGTCCACCAAGATTTCGCACTCCGCGTAGTCGTTAGCCAGTTGATACGTGACGGTGTTTGTCTCGATGGGGTTCGCGAAGACTTGCGTGCCCATCATGAGGGCCAGTCCCGGTAAAAATCGCCTCATGAGGAGAAGGGTCGCTTGTTTAGTGTTCATTGTGTGGTAAAATGAAAGGTGATAATCGTTGGGAATGGGTTTACATTATTATATATTCAATTATATATTCACGAAAAGGGAAAGGGATAGGTCTCGGCTTATTCCCCTTCCACCCGGCAATGGGTGAAGCCCATCTCGCGAGCCTTCTCGGGCGGGAAGGTGTAATAGGTGGCCTCGCAGGTGACGCAGATGTCTCCCCGCTGGTTTTGTATCGTGACCCCGATGGTGACGAGGTTGCGCTTCTGCCCGATGACATGGCCGCGGATGGTGATGGTATCGTCGGTGGTCATCACGGGCTTCTTGTAGCGCACGTTCAATTCCGTGGTTACGCCCGAGGTCTGTAGCTTGCGGAACACCACCCAGCCCGCCGTCTCGTCGCAGAGGGTGGAAAGGATGCCGCCATGCATGGTGTGTACCCAGCCCTGGAAATGGGTACCAGGGTGCCAATGGCATACGATGTCTTCTCCTTCTTCCTGGAATTCCATGTGCAGACCCAAGGGGTTATCGGGCGAGCAGCCAAAGCAGTCGTAGCCTTCCACTTCCTTCCAGGGATTGATGATATGTTTGCTGTCCATATAGGTGAAGATGTTTTGACAGATGATTTACTTCCTGCCGAAGTCGGCGGGAATTTCCCCCCATTTCTTGGTTTCCCACTTCAGGATGGGAGTCTTGACGGCGTGGGTGCGCAACCATGCTTCTGCCCTGGCGATAATGTCGTAGAGGGGGGCTGTCTGGGGCGTGCGTTCCAGCTTGGTCTTGCATTGTTTCTTGCTCACCCAGAGCATGGCGTTCACGCTGTCGCTGTAGATCACCTTGTCGCTGATGCCCCTTTGCTCCATCAAGGCCAGCGCATGGACGATGGCCAGGAACTCGCCAATGTTATTGGTGCCATGCAATGGGCCGTAGTGGAACACCTTTTCCCCTGTGGCCAGGTCTATGGCCTGGTATTCCATGGGGCCAGGGTTTCCGCTGCAGCCCGCGTCCACTGCCCAGGCATTGGCTTTCACCTCCAGCGGCAGTGGCAGCACGGTATCGTTTCGCCACTCAGGCGGGTTTTCCAGTTTCTTCTTTGCCATGCCTACATGCGCTCAGGCACCTCGATGCCCAGCAGGGCCATGCCGTTCTTGATGACCTTGCCCACGTTGTTGGCCAATACCAGTCGGGTGATTTTCTCCTCTTGGCTTTCGGCGTTGAGGATGGAGTAGTCGTGATAGAACTGGTTGAACTCCTTGGTCAGCTCATAGCAGTAGTTGGCGATGCCGCTGGGGGAATAATCCTGGCCAGCTTGCACCACGGCCGCCCCGTAGTCGTTGAGTTTCTGTATCAGGTTGATCTCCTTGTCGTTGAGCGGTGCGTCAGCGGGCAAGACGGCAGGCACTTGCAGTCCGTCGGCTTCGGCCTTGCGCATCACGCTTCGGATACGGGCGTAGGTATATTGAATGAAAGGCCCCGTGTTGCCGTTGAAGTCAATGCTCTCCTCGGGGTTGAAGAGCATGTTCTTGCGGGCGTCCACCTTCAGGATGAAGTATTTCAAGGCTCCCAGTCCCACTATGCGGGCTATCTCCTGCTTTTCCTCCTCGCTCATGTCCTTGAACTTGCCCAGTTCGTCACTGGTCTGGCGTGCCTCGGCTATCATGGCGGCTATCAGGTCGTCAGCGTCCACCACGGTTCCCTCGCGGCTCTTCATCTTGCCGTTGGGCAGCTCCACCATGCCGTAGGAGAAGTGCACCAAGTCCTTTCCCCACTTGAAGCCCAATCTGTCGAGCAGGATGGAGAGCACCTGGAAGTGGTAGTTCTGCTCGTTGCCCACCACGTAAATCATCTTGTCGATGGGAAAGTCGCGGAAGCGCATGTCTGCCGTGCCGATGTCTTGCGTCATGTAGACGCTGGTGCCATCGCTGCGCAAGAGCAATTTCTGGTCAAGTCCCTCATCGGTGAGGTCTGCCCACACGCTGTTGTCCTCCTTGCGGAAGAAAAGGCCTTTTGCCAGTCCCTCTTCCACCTTCTTCTTTCCCTCCAGGTAGGTGTTCGACTCATAATATATCTTGTCGAAGCTCACGCCCAATGCCTTGTAGGTCTCGTCGAAACCGGCGTACACCCACTCGTTCATGCGCTGCCAGAGGGCGCGCACCTCGGGGTCGCCCTGCTCCCATTTCACCAGCATCTCGTGGGCTTCCTTGATGAGAGGAGCCTCGGCCTTGGCTTTCTCCTCGGCCTTTTCCTCGTCCATGCCCTGGGCGATGTATTCCGCCTTCAGCTGGGCGCACTCCTCGCGGTAGTGCTTGTCAAAGGCCACGTAGTAGTCGCCTATCAGGTGGTCGCCTTTCTTGCCGCTGCTCTCTGGAGTCTCGCCATTGCCCCACTTCAACCAGGCCAGCATGGACTTGCAGATGTGTATGCCGCGGTCGTTCACGATGTTGGTCTTGATGACTTTGTTGCCGTTGGCCTCCATAATCTTGGCTAGGCTCCATCCCAACAGGTTGTTGCGCACGTGACCCAGGTGCAAGGGCTTGTTGGTGTTGGGCGATGAATACTCCACCATTACCAGCGGACTGTCCTCCGTGGGTTGCCTCTCCCCGAAATGGGGCTGGGCGTTGATGTCGTTGAGCAGGCCTACCCATGCCTCGGTGGAGATGGTGAGGTTGAGGAAGCCTTTCACCACGTTGTAGTCGGCCACGGCCTCGCAGTGCTCCTTGAGGTAAGCGCCTATTTCCTCAGCGGTATCCTCGGGTTTCTTCCTGGATATCTTGAGCAGGGGGAACACCACCAGTGTCAGGTTGCCCTGGAAGTTGCTTTTCGTTTTCTGCGGTTGCAAGCTATCGGTGCTCACTTCCTGCCCGTAGAGCTGCTTGACGGCCTCTATCGCAGTCTGGGTTATTTGGCTTTCGATGTTCATGTGCTTATATTATAAAATATGTATATATGTTTTTTCGCAGTCGCGAAGATACGAATAAATTGGCAAATAGCAGGCCGTGCGGGTTGATTATTTGGCTATTTTCGCCGCGACTTTGTTGAACATAAGTGCGATGGGCAATGTGTTTTCTGTTTGTTGCCTTTTTGAAAGCTGCTTTCTCAGCGCATTACTTTGTTTCCATTGTGGATGTAGAGGCCCTTGGCGGTGGGTTCGGAGGGGAGCCGCTTGCCGTCAAGGGTATACCAGTGGTTATTTTTGCTTTGGTTTTGTGGGGTCTCTACTTGCGCTATATCGGTGCTGCCCCTCTCCAGGAAGTCTTTCAACAATGAGAGAGCCGAGGTGGCACGCCCTGTATGATTGTCGAAGAGGGAGGCGTTATACCAAGCGTCGGTCACTCGCTCCGTGTTCCAGTCCAGTCCATGCTCGTTGGCTTCCATGAACCACCAGAAGAGGCCAGTCACTCGTTCGTGTCGCTTTAGCATGGTGATGAGGTCGCGGGTGAAGTTGGCCTGGCCTTGGTCGGAGACGGGATACTTGTAGGTGTAGTCGAAAGTGCCGTTGATGGCATCGTGGGCGCAATAGCCCGCCTCCACGAGCATGATTTCTTTTTCGGGATAGGCCTGCTCCAGGTACTGGATGGCACCCTCCAGTTCCTCCATGGTGCCGTGGAAGTAGGGGTAGTAGCTCAGGCCGATGATGTCGTAGTCTATCTGGGCGGCGGCCATTTGGCTGTAGAAGTTCTTCAGCGCGGCATAGTCTTGGTTGTCTTTTTGCTGGCTAGTGGACACACGCTCCACGTGCAATACGATCTTGGCCTGTGGACACTCCTCGCGGCAAGCCTTCGTGGCCTGGACGAGCAGACGGGTGAAACGAGCCCAGTTGGCCTCGGGGCTGGAGGGCCAGCAGTGGAGCAGGTTTTCTTCGGCAGCTCCCCGCTCGCCCCACATCATGCCGTAGCTGATTTCGTTGCCTGTTTGTATGAAGTCCGGCTCTGCCCCGTAGGCCTTCATTTCCCTGAGCACGTCTCGGGTATAGTCGTGGATGCGCTCCGCCAATTGTCCATCATCGAGGGCTACCCAGTCTTGCGGGGTGAATTGCTTGCCGGGGTCTGCCCAGGAGTCGGAGTAATGGAAGTCGAGCATGAGTTTCATCCCCGCGTCCTTGATTTGCTTCCCCAATCGCTTGACGTATTCCAGGTCTTGTCCTACGCCCTCTCCTTTCTCCTGCTCGGGAGCCTGGGAGGGGTCTACGAAGAGGCGCACGCGCATGGCGTTCATGCCTTGTTGCTGGAAAAAAGCCAATGGATCGGCGATGGGTTGGCCCTGGTGGTCATAATACTCCGCTCCGTTCTCCACGTAAGAGGGCAGCAGCGAGATGTCTCCGCCCACGAAGCGCTCTTGCGACAGGGTTGGCAGGACGGCTGCCAACGCAAGCATGGTGAATAAGATTTTTCTCATCATAAGGGTTCGTAAATTAGTTTCTATGCGCAAATATACGAATTTTTCCCGTTCGCTCCTCTCCCTGACGCAATAATTATGGAATACGCGGAGGAGGAGACTTTTTCTACCGTTCCACGAAAGGCTTTGGCGCGCTTGTCATCTCACTGGCGAAAAGTTTTCAAAAATAAGTGTTCTTTGGGCAATTTATTCATTACCTCGCTGGCTTTTCCGATAAAATTGATTATCTTCGCGACACATAGTTACTACCCTAAGTATCAACCTTTAAATCTAGTGTTCAATGATGAGACGATGGATGGGCATGACCCTGCTAGCGTTGGCCTTGCTGTTGCCTGCGCAAGCGTACGCCGCCAAGAAGAAAGAGGCGGCGAAGGACGATCGGGCTTATTGGTGCGAGCAGGCTTATCGCATGGCGCGGCCTGTGCTGGAGCGTATGGCGCAGGGAAAGCTGCAGCGGGAAATGCTGGTGGAAGTCTCGCCCAGTTGGGATGGACGAGACAAGCGGGTGACCTATATGGAATGCTTCGGCAGGTTGATGGCAGGCATCGCTCCCTGGCTGGCCTTGCCCGATGACGACACTGCGGAGGGTAAGCAGCGCAAGCAACTTAGGGAATGGGCTTTGGCCAGCTACAGGAACGCTGTGGATCCACGGTCGCCCGACTACCTGCATTGGGGTATTGCAGGGCAGAACCTGGTGGATGCCGCCTATGTGGCGGAAAGTTTCCTTAGGGCATATGACGCGCTTTGGGTGCCTCTGGACTCCGTGACGAAAGATCGCTACAGGAAGGAGTTCACCAAGATGAGGCGCATAGACCCGCCTTATACTAACTGGCTGCTTTTCTCCAGTACCATAGAAAGCTTCATGGCCAAGGCCGGAATGCCTTTTGATGAATACCGGGTGAACTCAGCTTGCCGGAAAGTAGAGGAGTGGTATGTGGGAGACGGATGGTATGCTGATGGTCCCGTATTCGCTTTTGACTATTACAGCAGCTACGTTTTCCACCCCATGTACCTGGAAACCTTGCAGGCCATGGTGGACGCGAGGGTCAACAGCCGCCTGGATTACCAGAAATATTGGGACAGGGCCTTAAAACGGGCGCAGAAGTTCGCCTTGATATTGGAGCGTTTCATCTCCCCCGAGGGCACGTTTCCCGTTTTTGGCCGCAGCACGCCCTATCGCCTGGCCGCCATGCAGCCCCTCGCCCTCTTGGCTTGGTACCAACGACTGCCACAAGACTTGAGCAACGGACAGGTGAGAGCGGCCTTGACAAAAGTGATGCACCGCATGTTTGACACCCAAGACAACTACAACGAGGCCGGCTTTCTCACCATTGGCTTCTGTGGCAGCCAGCCCAACGTGGCCGACATATATACCAACAATGGCTCCTTGTATATGGCTTCGCTCGCCTTCATGCCCTTGGGCTTGCCCGCGGACGCTCTCTTTTGGACAGACGCACCGCAGCCGTGGACGCAAGTGAAAGCCTGGGGAGGGGAAGACTTCCCCAAGGACCACAGCTGGGCGGATGATATCGTGACACACGACAAATGGTAAGTGTATACATTATAATACAATAGACACAAAAACATGAAAAGACTACTGCAAGCATTGCTTCTCCTGCTGGCTCCCGTATTGGCGTGGGCGGCGGAAACAACGAGAGAGGAAGTGGCCGGCATCATCCAGCGGGTGAACAGCCACTGGCAAGAAAACCACTCGCCACAAGAGCGAGCCTTTTGGGACAACGCTGTTTACCACACGGGGAACATCGAGGTCTACAAGGTGTTGGGTGACCCCAAAGCCTTGGACTACTCCATTCGCTGGGCGCGACACAATCAGTGGCAAGGAGCCACGGAAGCGGATAAAAGCAAATGGAAGTACAAAGATTATGGCGAGGGAGCCGACCATGTGCTCTTTGCCGACTGGCAGACCTGCTTCCAAACCTATATCGACCTTTACAACCTGGCCAAGAAAGAGGGAAAGACCATCGGCCTGGAGCCTAGCGCCAAGATGATAGCCCGCGCCAAGGACGTGATGTATTACCAGATGTCCACGCCTGCCAAAGACTATTGGTGGTGGGCGGACGCACTCTACATGGCCATGCCTGTGATGGGGAAGCTTTATTATTTGACCACCGACGAGATGTTTCTCGACAAGGCCAATGACTATTTGCGCTATACCGACAGTCTTTTGATGGACAAGGAGACAGGTCTCTACTATCGCGACGCGAAGTATGTCTACCCTCAGCACAAGACCGCCAGCGGCCAGAAAGATTTCTGGGCAAGGGGCAATGGATGGGTGATGGCCTCGCTCGCCAAGACCTTACAGGAGATGAATACTTACAATCGCCCTCATGGGTTCATGATGAGGAAGCTGCAGCGCATGGCCGCGACCATGGCCAAGGCGCAGCAGCCTGAAGGCTACTGGACTCGTTCCATACTCGATCCAGCGCAGGCTCCCGGACCAGAGACCAGCGGCACGGCCCTCATTACGTATGCCATCCTTTGGGGCATCAATAGCGGTAACCTGGACCGCGCCACCTATCAGCCTGTGGTGGAGAAAGCCTGGAACTACCTGGTCAATACCGCTCTGCAGGCCGATGGAAAGGTGGGCTACGTGCAGCCAATAGGCGAGCGTGCCGTACAGGAACAGGTGGTAGACCAAAACTCTGAGGCCAACTTCGGCGTTGGCGCTTTCCTGTTGGCGGCCTGTGAATACTACCGCTACCAAAGCTATGCCGAGCGCACCGAGTGGCACGACATGCAGGTGAACGCCATCAACCGATTCCCCCTCCACACCAGTTTCTTCCCCTATGCCGCCAATGAGGCCGAGGCCATGGCGGCTAACGACAAGACCCGCTCCGCCAACTATCTCTCGCTGGAGGGCGACTGGAAATTCCACTGGGCGGAGAATGCCGAGCGTCGTTGCTATGACTTCTACAAGACCGACCTGGATGACAGCAAGTGGGGCACCATGCCCGTGCCTGGCATTTGGGAAATGCACGGATATGGATATCCCAAGTACGTGAACGTGGGCTTCGGCTGGCGTGAGCGTTTCCCCGTGGCAGCTCCGTTCGTCCCCATGAGCGAAAACCATGTGGGCAGCTATCGTCGCGTCATCACCATTCCAGAGAATTGGACGGGCAAGCAAGTCATAGCCCATTTCGGCAGCGTCACTTCCAATATCTATCTTTACGTGAACGGCAAGTTCGTGGGATATGCTGAGGACGCCAAGGTGGCGGCTGAGTTTGACATCACTCCCTATTTGCAAAAGGGCGACAACTTGATAGCCTTCCAGGTTTTCCGTTGGAGCGACGGCTCTTACTTTGAAGACCAGGACTTCTGGCGTCTTTCTGGCGTGGCCCGTGAGTGCTATCTCTATGCCCTCGACAAGGATTACCAGCTGAAGGACATCCGCGTCACCCAAGGTTTGACAGATGATTTGAAAGACGGTGTGCTTGATATCCAGGCACAAGTATCCCCCAAGGCAAAGCTCCAGTTCCAGTTGTTGGACGCGGCGGGCAAGGAAGTGGCCACCATCGACGGGCCACGTGGAGAGAATGGCGTGGTAAAAGCCCATCTCACTTTGCCTAATGTCAAGAAATGGACGGCGGAGACCCCCAATCTCTATACGCTGAAAGCAACAGTCCTTTCCGCGGACAAGCAACAGACTCCCAAGGCCATGACCTCCCTGAAGGTAGGCTTCCGCAGGGTGGAGATAAAGAATAGCCAGGTGTTGGTCAACGGGCAGCCCATTTTGATAAAGGGAACCAACCGCCACGAGATGGATCCCGACGAGGGTTACAACGTCAGCGTGGAGCGCATGATACAGGACATCAAGCTCATGAAGCGGCTTAACATCAATGCCGTGCGTACTTGCCACTATCCCGATGACCCCCGTTGGTACGAGCTGTGTGACCAGTATGGTCTCTATGTATGTGCTGAAGCCAACGTGGAAAGCCATGGTTACCTCTATTGGAGAGACTCTCCAGCCAAGGGAGAGCCATTCGCCAAGCAGATACTGGAGCGCAACCAGCACAACGTGAGCACTTATTTCAACCATCCCAGCATCATCTTCTGGAGTTTGGGCAACGAGACTCCCGACGGCCCCAACTTCACAGCCGCTTATAAATGGATAAAATCCCAGGACACCAGCCGCCCCGTGCAGTATGAGCCTGCGGGTGCCAAGGGAGAGAACACGGATATTTTCTGCCCCATGTATTTCCCCGTGGAAGCCTGCGAGGCATATGCCAAGGATCCCAACAACACACGTCCGCTCATCCAGTGCGAGTACAACCACACCATGGGAAACTCTGGTGGCAACCTGAAGGAGTATTGGGACTTGGTGAGGAAGTATCCCAAGTTCCAGGGAGGTTTCAACTGGGATTTCGTGGACCAGGCACTCCATCGCTATCCCGTGAAGCCCATGAGCATCGACGGAAGCAGCATGAGCTACGAGGAATTGGCAAAGATACAGTACACTTACGCGGGTGACTACATCCCCTATGAGGTACAGGACAAGAATTTCAACAGCAATGGCATCATCGGGCCAGACCGCCAGTTGAATCCTCACGCCTATGAGCAGGGCTACCAATATCAGAATATCTGGGTAGAGAAAGTAGCCGATAACAAAATCAAGGTAAAGAACGAGAACTTCTTCCGCGACCTGGGTTACGTCACCATGCATTGGACTTTGCTGGCCGATGGCAAGCCCGTGGAGCAGGGAGAGATAGCCAACCTGGACATCGCCCCGCAGCAGATGAAGGAATTCACCTTGCCTTACGACCTGGCGAAATATCCTGGCGAGCGGCTGCTCAACGTGGATTTCAACTTGAAAGAGGCCGAGCCGCTGATGGAGAAGGGCCAGACCGTGGCTTATCAGCAATTGGATTTGGGCACGGTGGAGGTTGACCCCAATTTCGCAGTGGCACAGCAAGGAAAGAAACTGAAGTTGAAAAAGACCGATGAGCGTTACACAATGAGTAACGACCTGGCTTCTGTCACCATCAACCGCGTTACGGGCAAGATGGAACGTTATATCTACCAGGGAAAGAATATATTGGGAGATGACGGTACGCTCTCGCCTAATTTCTGGCGCCCCGTAACTGATAATGACATGGGCAACAATTTCCAGTTCAAGCTTCGCCCATGGCGCAATCCCGTGATGAATATCAAGCAGGTGACCACTCAAAAGACAAAGGCTGGCGAGATGCAGGTGACCACCGACTTTGACATGCCCGAAGTGAAGGCCACGCTAAGCCTCATTTATACCCTGAACAGGGCTGGCGAACTGAAAGTGGATATGCAAATGAACGCCAACGACACCGCCAAGGTGTGTGACATGTTGCGCTATGGCGTAAATCTGCAACTTCCCTACGAGATGGATCAAGTGGAATATTACGGCCGAGGCCCTGTCGAGAACTATCCCGACCGCAAGTATTGCATGCGCAAGGGCATCTATAAGCAGACCGTGGACGAGCAGTTCTATCCCTACATCCGTCCGCAGGCCACGGGAACGAAGAGTGATGTCACCTGGTGGAGACTGACCGATGGCAATGGTTTCGGCATTCTCGTGAAAGACATGGGCAACGCTTACGTCACCGCCTTGCACTACGACCAGTATGAGTTGGATGAGGGCGACGCGAAGGGACAACGTCACTCCTCGGAGATGAGGAAGTCGCAGTACACCAATCTCATGCTCGATGGCGAGCACGCTGGCGTGAGCGGCACCAACAGTTGGGGCGCATGGCCCATGGAGCCTTACCGCGTACACTATGGAGATAAATCTTTCAGTTTCAAGATTTGCCCCATAAAATAAGGAAAATACTCGTTTTTCCACCAATTTGTTACTTAAATCCACCTAGCCAATAGGTGGATTTTTGTATTTTCGCGATTAGAAACTTTAACCTTTTAACTGTTATGGCAAAACCAAAATTACTCATTACGCTTCTGCTGGCGGCTTTTGTGTCGCTCGGCGCGCAAGCGCAACACCAATTTGACATCAAGGCCAACAAGATGGGCGCCAAGATACAGCCCACCATGTATGGCATTTTCTTCGAGGACATCAACTTCGGAGCCGATGGCGGTCTTTACGCGGAGATGATAGAGAACCGCTCTTTTGAGTTTCCCCAAAGCCTGATGGGCTGGCAAACCTTTGGCAACGTGGCCATCAATACTGCTTCGCCCGCCTTCGATCGCAATCCCCATTACGCCACTTTGAGCCCCGCGGGCCATCCCCACAAGCATACGGGACTGGAAAACCGCGGCTTCTTCGGCATGGGTTTCAAGAAAGACATGAAGTACGAACTGTCCGTGTGGGCGCGCCTCAGCAATGGTCAGGGCGACAGCACGGGCCTATATATAGATGTATTGGGCAATGACAAGGTGATAGGATCAGGCAATATCTCCGTCCAGGGAAAGCAGTGGGCGAAGTACACTTGCACCATCACCGCCAAGGAAACCGCCCAGAAGGGTTTCATCCGCATATTCTTGTCTGGCAAGGATGCCATTGACGTGGATCACATTTCCATGATGCCCGCCGACAACTGGCATGGTTTGCGCGCCGACCTGGTGAAAGATCTCGAAGACTTGAAACCTGGCATCTTCCGTTTCCCTGGTGGTTGCATCGTGGAAGGCACTACCTTGGAGACTCGTTATCAATGGAAAAACTCCGTGGGCGCGGTGGAAAACCGTCCGCTCAACGAGAACCGCTGGTTGCACACCATTGGTGACCGCGTGTTCCCCAACTATTACCAGTCTTACGGCATGGGCTTCTATGAGTTCTTCCTCCTCTCGGAGAAGATTGGCGCGGAGCCTCTGCCTGTGCTCTCCGTTGGTATCGCTTGCCAATTCCAGAACGATGACAAGGATTCCAAGGCTCACGTGGCTTTGGATGACCTGCAACCTTATATCGATGACGCGCTGGACTTGATAGAGTTCGCCAATGGCTCTACCGACACCAAGTGGGGCAAGCTGCGCGCCGAGATGGGGCATCCCGAGCCTTTCAACTTGAAGCAGATAGGTATCGGCAACGAGCAGTGGGGGCCTCTCTATCCCGAGCGCCTGGCCAAGTTCATTGAGCAAATCAGGGCAAAATACCCCGACATCAAGATTTGCGGCTCCTCTGGCCCTAGCGCCAACGGCGAGAACTTCGACTATGGTTGGCAAGAGATGCGCAAGTTGAAGGTGGATCTCGTGGACGAGCATTACTACATGGCTCCCCAGTGGTTCCTGGACAACGCTTCCCGCTATGACAAGTACAGCCGCAAAGGCCCGAAGGTGTTCGCCGGAGAGTACGCCGCTCATGGCGAGGGCAGGCACAACAACTGGGAAGCCGCTCTCTCAGAGGCTTGCTTCATGACTGGCCTGGAGCGCAATGCCGACGTGGTATGGCAGTGCACCTACGCTCCTCTCTTCTCCCACGTGGAGGGATGGCAGTGGAGGCCTGACCTCATCTGGTTCGACAACCTGGAGACGGTGCGTTCAGCCAACTGGTACGTGCAGATGCTATACAGCACCAACAAGGGAACAAACGTGTTGAGCCTCACCGAGGACGGCAAGGCAGTGGCCGGCAATGATGGTCTCTATGCTTCCGCCGCCTACGACAGCGCCACCAAGACTTATATCGTGAAGGTGGGCAACGCCGGGGAGAGCGCGCAAGACGTGACGCTCAACTTCAAGGGCATAAAAGGCTTGAAGAGCGGAGAGGCCATCACGCTCCAGGCAAGCAGCATGGACGCAGAAAACACTATCGACAATAAAGACGCCATTACTCCTAAGACATCAACTATCCAGGCCACGGGCAAGGCCGTCACGGTAAGCGTGCCCGCCAAGGCTTTTGTTGTGTACCGTTTCCAGTAAGCGGACTGGGAAGAGATTTGTTAGATTCGGAATATTGTAGACGGGGCGTACCGAGCGGGTACTCCCCGTTTTTGCGTTGTTAACGTGAGCCCGACGAATGCACGTTATTCTAGGCGGCATCCAATATTGCTCCTCTTGAAAGTCAATACTACTTCATGCTGCCGGAAGCGTAGTATCCTTTTCAGTACCAGTTAACTGAAACTGCAGTACCAGCTTACTGAAACTCCAGTACCAACTAGCTGAAACTCCAGTACCACTTAGCTGGTACCAGAAAGGATACTATACTTCCCGCGACAGGCACTATATATGCCCCGGCAACCCTATGCTTTTGTCGCCCAGTATTGTCTTACCTTCTCGGGGTTGCGGTGGGAACGGCTGAAGGGTACGGGCTTGTCCAGCGGGCGCAGGCTTTCCACCTCCTCCCTGGTGAGCGAGAAGTCGAACACGTCCAGGTTTTGCCGCATGCGGTCAGCGTGCGTGCTCTTGGGGATGGCGATGATGTCCCGCTCCAGCAGGTAGCGCAAGGCCACTTGCTGCGGGGTCTTGCCATATTTCTCCGCCAGGCTGGCTAACTGGGGGCAGGCCGCCAGGTTCTCCTTGCCTTGCGCCAAGGGTCCCCAGGCCATGAGCCGTGTGCCGTAGGGCTTCATTTCCCGCTCTTCTTCCCATCGCTGCGTGAACACGTTGGTCATCAGCTGATTGATGGCGGGCTTGATATTGGCATAGAGAGCCAAGTCCACAAAGCGGTCAGCGTAGAAATTGGAAAGGCCGATGGCTCTCGCCTTTCCTTCCTTCACGGTTCGTTCCATGGCTCGCCACGTGCCAGGGTAGTCACCGAAGGGCTGGTGTATGAGCAACAGGTCGACGTAGTCTGTCCGCAGCTTGCGCAGGGATTCCTCTATGCTGTCCGCGGCTTTCTTCTCCCCGGCGTTGGAAACCCATATCTTGGTAGTGATGAATAGCTCCTCGCGCGGCACGCCACACTTCAGCATGGCGTTGCCCACGCCTTCCTCGTTGTGGTAGACCTGCGCGGTGTCTATCAGCCGATAGCCCATGCCGATGGCCTCCAGCACGTGGTGTTCGCACTCCTTTGGGTCTACCAGGTAGACACCATAGCCCAATAGCGGCATTTCGATTCCGTTGTTCAATGTGATGGTTTTCATAGGCGTTGAAGGTTTTTCCTTTCGCGAAGGTAGGGATTATCTTTGACATCGCCAATCTTTTTCGTTTGAAATCGTGTGATAAGGCGACATGGAAAGAAAGGCATCGCCAGGCTGGGCAGCTTTTTTCGCTTCTATTGGGTCTGAAAAGAGGGTAAATAAAGGAAAAATGAAGTTTTCTCGAAAAAAATCGGGAAAAAATTTGGTGGTATGGAAAAAACGCCGTATCTTTGCACCCGTCTTACAGAGGTAAGGGCGCTTAGCTCAGTTGGTTTAGAGCGTCTGCCTTACAAGCAGAGGGTCGGGGGTTCGAATCCCTCAGCGCCCACAAAAAAATCCGCAATCGTCAGGTTGCGGATTTTTTTATATCTATATCATATTCGCGTGCCCCGATAGCTTGCCCCCTCCACTTTGCTCACCTTGCTTGCAGAGACGCAAATATGCGTCTCTACACCGCGTCGCCACAGAATTGGGGTCAGCAGGAAACAGAACATAGTTCCCTGCCGACAGAACGTATTGTCTCGAATATCGCTGCCAGTCGTTCCGCGGAAGGCTTCTTGGTGCCACTCACGTACTGCGCGAACAGGCTTTGCGATATTCCCAACCTGCGGGCTATGGCAGAGGCGTTAAGCTCCGGGTGGGAGATAAACACCTCATACAGGGGATTGGAAGGCTTTTCCATGAAGAAGCCGTCAAAACCTAAGTCCTCTTCTATTTCTTCCCAATGGATGCCGTCACCGCTTAGCGTGAAGTTCGCACGTTGCTCCGGCGTGGCGAAACGCAATCTCGGGTAATCGACGAATTTCTCGCATGCTTCCTTGCCGTCAGCTGTGCGTATCCATACTGCCGTATCGGTCAGCCATACTTTTTCCACTACAATATTTCCCATGACTTTATCATTTTATCTTGTTAAAAAACTTATTCCAATGCTCTGCTATGATTTCCTGATTCTCTTCTATCACCGATTCCGCAAGTTTTATTTCTGATGGTTTCAAGCCGTTATTCTTTACCAAGGTGACAGGGAACAACGTAAACTTGGCACTTACATCTCCTTTTATGACATGGACATGGATAGGCTCGTGGTGTTTGCGTAAAACATGAACCGAAAACCAAATAATATGAATATCGTAGGCATAATGTTTCTTATTTGATGTCGCAAACATAGGTAATTATTTCATTACCTGCAAGTAAAATACGCAAAAAATAGCGATATTAAAGAGGGCAGTAGAAAAATGATGGGAATATATCCCGGATACGTACCGAAAGATGAAAGATTGTAGAGACGCATATATGTCCACAATCAGTCGTGTAGCGACGCGCTGTAGCACGTCGGCCACAAGCAGAGAGCAAGTGGCGTGGATAATGGGGTTGGCCTCACGGGATGGAAATCGACGTGCTACAGCGCATCGCTACAGAATTGGGGTGGGGAGTTGCTTGGGGGGTGAGCGCAAACGGTTGAGTTGGGTAAAAACGCTTTCTTGCGTAAAAATACGTCGGTGGGGACTCGGGATATATAAAAAATGACTATATTTGCCACTGATATCAACTGAAAAACGCTTATGAGAAACTTACGACTTACGTTGCTTGCCTTTGTCGCCTTTCTCTCATGGGGCACACTGAAGGCCGCGAATCCTTTCCTTCCTTTATGGGAGTACATCCCGGACGGGGAACCTTACGTGTTTGAAGACCCGGATCGCCCGGGACACTACCGCTTGTATGTATACGGCTCGCATGACACGATGAAGACCGAGTATTGCGGGCGGGAGCAAGTGTTGTGGTCGGCTCCCGTGGAAAACCTCAATGACTGGCGTTACGAGGGGATTATCTTTGAGTCGAAGACCGGGGCGGACGGGAAGCCGCTCAACGAGGGTGGAGTGGGAGATATACTCTATGCCCCGGACATCGTGGAGGTGAAAGGCGAGGACGGGAAAAAGACTTACTACCTTTTTCCCAACAACCAAAGCGAGGGACGGAAGAACATGGTGGCCAAGGCAAACCGCCCCGACGGGCCTTTCGTGGCCTGTAACTGGAACAAAGACAACCCAAAGCAGACAGAGGGCGTGTTGAACTTTGACCCCGCCGTGTTGGTGGACGACGATGGACGGGTATACGCTTATTGGGGAATTATGGGGTCTTACGCCGCGGAGCTTGACCCCCAGACCATGGCCACGGTGAAGCCTGGCACGCAGGTGGTGAGCGATATGGTGCCCAGTGCCCGCCAAGAGGGCGTGTTCCGCTTCTTCGAGGCATCGTCTATCCGCAAGATAAAGGATAAGTACGTATTCATTTATAGCAGGAAGACGGCTGACAATGAGTTCGGCCTGCCCGTCAGCAACTATACCTTGGCCTATGCCTATAGTGACCATCCCCTAGGCCCGTTCACTTATGGAGGCACTATCATCGATGGGCGCGGCCGGGGATCGGATGTCAACGGACGACCTGTCGCCACGGCCACGCCGACGGGCAACACGCATGGAAGCATCGTGGAGGTGAACGGGCAATGGTATGTGGTGTACCATCGACAGACAGGACTGAACGAGTTCTCCCGCCAGGCCATGGCGGCTCCCATTACGGTGAAGGTCAACGAAGGCCCCGGCGGAAGGGTGGAGATATCGGAAGCGGAATATACCTCCGAGGGATTTGAGATCAACGGTCTGAATCCCTGTCGCCGTTATCCCGCGGGCATCGCCTGTTATTATACGGGACCTAAGCCAGCGACCAGTCATTTCCCCAACTTCACGTTCTATGGTTCCTACGTGAAGCCATCCTATAGCGAGGAGATAAACCGGAAGCGCCCTTATGACTTGAGCGTGAACCAAAGCGTGGTGGTGAACAACACGGCGGGCTCCATCGTGGGTTACAAGTACTTTAACCTCGACAGCCTTGACCATTCCCGCAAGCTTGACCTGGTGTTGCGACTGAAGCCGCTGGGCGTGGAAGGCACCGTGACGGTGATGATGGACAGTCCTTGGGAGGTGAATGGCGGTGTCAAGCTGGGCACCTTCCAGTTGAAAGCCAATGCTCCGCAGGTTGCCACCGACGTGCGCGCGGACGTATCGGCTCTCTGCGGCTATGGCGATAAGCATGCCATTTACTTGGTCTTCTCCTCGCCAACGGAAAACCGCTCGTTGTGCGACTTGATGGAGCTGGAGTTCCAAAGCCGCTAACGGCAGGGATTGGCAAGGAAGTCAATGCCGCGGCGCTCTTATCCCATCATTCAAACCTCGCTACCAGTGGCAGGTGGTCACTGTAGCCTGGTTGGTATTTGGGGCCTTGATAGGTGCGCCGCGGACGATAGCCTCCGTATTTCGGCTCTTCTTCCAGCAAGAAAGGCCGGTCGCCAATGAAGCATTCTCTCACCCTGCGGGCCAGGGCGGGAGAGCATAGTATGTGGTCCAGGCTGCGCCATTCACCCCGGTAGCGGTAAGTGCCTTTCGCCCCGTTGCTCCCCCTCGCCTTGGCCGATATGTTTACCAAGCCATTGGCGCACAGGTACTCCAGCGTGGGGCCGTCATCGTAGTCGTTGAAGTCGCCCGCCAGGATGACGCATGGCTCCGCGTGCAGTGCCTTGATGGAGTCTATGGCCATGACCAGCCGCTTGGCCACCGCCATTCTGTGAGGTCGGGTAGGCCTTTCTCCTCCCGAGCGGCTAGGAGCGTGCAGCGCGAATATGTGGAGGGTGTCACCATTGAGGGCCATGCCACAGGCATAGAGAATGTCCCTCGTGGGGCGCATGCCTTTGACGGGACTTATCCGTAACCCATAGTGGCGCAGCAAACGGAAGGTGAATGGATTGTAGAGCAAGGCCACGTCCAGTCCTCTTACGTCGGGAGAGTTGGTCATCACATACTGATAACCCGCCCCTCGCAATAGCGAACGGCGGGTTAAGTCATACATCACGCTGTCGTTTTCCACTTCGCAAAGAGCCACCAGGTCTGGCAATTGCCATCCGTTGACAGAGTCTTCTCCCATGGCGATAATCTCTTTCGAGATATGGTTCAACTTGCGCCAATAGCGGGTACGGGTCCAATGGTGGTCGCTTCTGGGCGTGAACTCCATGTCTTGCTTTAGCGAGTCGTGCCTGGTGTCGAACAGGTTTTCGCAGTTCAGCTCCACGAAGGTGAGCAGGGCGGAAAGCAGCAGCGTCAGCATCAGCACACTTTGCTGCCAGGTTTCACCTCTCTTAATGTGGTGGTCACGCTCAGGCTTCCGTCAAAGTTCTCGGCAGAGAGTATCATGCCTTGGCTTTCTATGCCCATGAGCTTGCGGGGAGCCAGGTTGGCGATGAAGAGAACGTCCTTGCCTATGAGTTGTTCGGGTTCGTAGTACTTGGCGATACCGCTCACGATGGTGCGCTCCTGTCCGCTGCCGTCATCGATGGTGAACTTGAGCAGCTTATTGGCTTTCTTCACTTTCTCGCAGTTCAGGATGTGGCCCACGCGGATATCCAGTTTCTCGAAATCCTCAAAGGGAATGTTCTCCTTGACGGGTTGGGCTTTGTAGGCCTGTTCCTCGTTTTGCCGTTTGGCCTCGGCCAGCTTTTGCAGCTGTCGCTCTATGGCCTCGTCCTCTATCTTCTCGAACAGCAATTCCGGTTCGGCCAACTGGTGCCCAGGCTTAAGCAAGTCTGTGCTGCCCAGCTGCTCCCACTCAAAGGCGGGCATGTTGATGAGCTTGCGCAACTTGGCCGATGAGAAAGGCAGGAACGGCTCAAAGGCGATGGCGAGGTTGGCCACCAGCTGCAGGGATACATATAATATGGTCTCCACGCGCTTGGGGTCTGTCTTCCATACCTTCCAAGGCTCACATTCGGTGATATACTTGTTGCCGACGCGTGCCAGGTTCATGGCTTCTTTCTGCGCCTCGCGGAACTTGAAGGCATCCAGGTAATTTTCCACCTTCGCCTTGACGTCCTTGAACTCATCTATGGCAGCCTTGTCCACCTCGGTCAGTTCGCCACACTCGGGCACCACTCCATTCCAGTACTTCTTGGTCAGCTGCAAGGCTCGGTTGACGAAGTTGCCATAGATGGCCACCAGCTCTGAGTTGTTGCGCTCCTGGAAGTCTTTCCATGTAAAGTTGTTGTCCTTGGTCTCGGGGGCGTTGGCGGTGAGCACGTAGCGCAACACGTCTTGCTTGCCAGGAAAGTCCACCAGGTATTCGTGCAGCCATACGGCCCAGTTGTGGGAGGTGGATATCTTGTCGTCCTCCAGGTTCAGGAACTCATTGGCGGGCACGTTGTCGGGCAATATATAGTCACCGTGGGCCTTGAGCATCGTGGGGAATATGATGCAATGGAAGACAATGTTGTCCTTGCCGATAAAGTGCACGAGCCTGGTCTCCGGGTCTTGCCACCATTTCTTCCAGGAGCCCCACTTCTCGGGTTCCCGGTCACACAATTCCTTGGTGTTGGAGATATAACCGATGGGTGCGTCAAACCACACGTAGAGCACCTTGCCTTCCGCTCCCTCCACGGGAACGGGTATGCCCCAGTCCAGGTCTCTTGTCATGGCGCGGGGCTGCAGATCCATGTCCAGCCAGCTCTTGCATTGCCCGTAGACATTGCCGCGCCACTCCTTGTGCCCTTGCAGTATCCATTCCTTCAGCCATGCTTGGTATTCGTTGAGGGGCAGGTACCAGTTCTTGGTCTTTTTCACCACGGGCTTGGAACCGCTGATGGTAGAGTGGGGGTTGATCAGCTCCATGGGAGAGAGGTCGCTGCCGCATTTCTCGCACTGGTCGCCATAAGCTCCCTGGGCATGGCAGTGGGGACACTCGCCCACGATGTAGCGGTCTGCCAGGAACTGGTGAGCTTCCTCGTCGTAGTATTGTTCCGACTCTTTCTCCACCAGCTTGCCTTCCTCGTAGAGTTTCTTGAAGAAGTCGCTGGCCACCTGGCTGTGGATGTCGCTGGTGGTGCGGCTATAGATGTCGAAAGAGATGCCAAACTCCTCGAAGCTCTTCTTTATCATCTCGTGGTATCTGTCCACCACGTCTTGGGGCGTGATGCCCTCTTTCTTGGCCCTGATGGTGATGGGCACGCCGTGCTCGTCGCTGCCGCCAATGAATACCACTTCCTCTTTCTTCAGCCTGAGATATCTCACGTAGATGTCTCCGGGCACATACACGCCGGCCAGGTGGCCTATGTGCACGCCGCCGTTGGCGTAGGGCAAGGCGGTGGTCACCAGCGTGCGCTTGAATTTCTTGTTTTCCATATTGTCGTGTCTTTTCTTTTATTCTTGTGGAGCAGAGGGGGTGGCCGACTTCTGTATTCTCACCCGTTTGCCTCCCTCGTAGCAGAAGATGTCATAGGCCCCGTTGCTGTACTCTGCCTCGTAGCCATCCGCCACCAACTTGAACCCGCAGGCTTTCACTTGCGCCACCAGGTTGTTGTAGGCCTTGATGTTGAACACCCCTATCTCTATCCTGTCGGTGAAGGCCACATAGCTGGAGATGCCTTTCACCAAGGGCTGGGGATAGTTCACGTAGACCCCCTCGCGCAACATGCGGGGCAGTTTGCAGTTCTTGTAGTACATCACGTCATATTTGTCCATGCGGCTCACCTCGTAGCCGTCTTTCCGCTTGTAGCCCAGCTTGCGCATCACGGCGGCCCTGTCCTCGCTCGCTTGCAACAGCCTGACGGCCTCTTCTATGCTGAGCACGTCCTTGATGGGTTCTACGGCTTCCACCGTGTCCACGTCCACTTTGGGCTCTTGAACCACTTGGCTTTGCTGCACGATTACTTGGGTCGTGCCACCACCGCAACTTGTCATTGCCAGGGCTATGACTCCTGCCATGAGGGCAAATGTTTGCTTTCTTCTCATTACCATTATTTATGTTCCGCACGCGAAGTTACTAATATTCCGTGGAATAACCACCGAAAATATGAGGAAATGCGCAATGGACATCGGGGGAACAGGGCAATCCTCATGGTGGGTGACTGTTTAATCCCGTTGTCTAGAATTAATAAATCCCAAAAAACGCTACCCTGGCTTTACTTTCGCTTCCCCGCGGAGTCTTTTATGTAAAGCGTTTGCCCAAGGGCTTGCGCCATATAGAACAGGCCGCGTGATGTTCGTGGCTGAATGGTAAGTAAATGAAAACAAAAACGTAAAGACAATGAAAAGTATTATCAAGTTATTTTTTCTGGCTGTTACCTTGACAGCCTTTAGTGGCCCGGTTGCCGCGCAGAGTGACAAGCAACGTCCCACCCAAGAACAGTTGACGGAAGCGCGAGCCAGGCGCATTGCCGGACAAATAGCCCTGGATGACAAGACCACGGAGCAATTCACGAAGGCTTACTGCCAGTACCGCCAGGACTTGAAAGCCCTGGGCAAACGCCCCCGTTTGCGGAGTGGGCAAACGAGCGACGAGGAAACTGAAAGATTATTGAAAGCGCGTTTCGCCCATAGCCAGAAGTTGTTGGACTTGCGGCAAAAGTATTACGGCATCTACAGCAAGTTCCTGACGCAGAAACAAATCAAGCGTGTCTATGAGCTGGAAAAGCAACCGGCAGGCCGTTGGTCAAATCATCACGGCATGCGCCATGGCATGAATCATGGGCACCATGCGAGACTCTCCCGATAAGTATATTTTGTTCCATGACTTAAAAAACGAATCACATGAAAAAGTTGATCATGGCTATGCTGATAGCCACTTTCGCCGTACAGACCATGTCGGCACAAGGCCCCAGAAGGCAACGTATGACTCCGGAACAGCGCACGGAGTGGAACATCCAGCGACTGGACAAGAAACTGTCGTTGACGGATGATCAGAAGACGAAGATACGCGACATCTACACGGAGTTCAACAAGCAGAGACCTGCCCGGGAGCAGTTCAGGGAGTCCATGGAAAAGCTGAGGACGGACATCAAGGCCGTGTTGACCCCCGACCAGCAGAAGCAGTATGACGAGATGCAAAAGGAAATGGCTGAGCGATTCAAGAACAGGATGCCCAGGCATTAGACAACCGAGGGGCTTGCGCGGAAAAGCGCAAGCCCCTCGTGTTTTTATCAGTCGCGGGTCGGTGGCATTAGCCATGCGGGAAGAGATCATGAAATACCGTGAAACAACGCAACTAGTTGCGAGGAGCCATGCAACTAGTTGCGTTGGCCTTTGAAACTAGTTTCATGCCCCTTTGAAACTAGTATCGTCGCCCGGGGCGTGAAACATCGTGCCGCGGCCACCGTTTTTCCCGCAGTCGCTTTATGTCGGTATATCGCGCCGTCTGTTTGGCGCGGAAAACCATTTGCGGTACTTAACAAACGTGAATTCGACGAAAAGTTGTAGAGACGCATAATACTGGGTAATCTGCCCGCTACCCAGGAACAGGGGCTGGGAAATAATCCTCCCCGTTTTTGGCGGATTGGCGAAATATGCCTATCTTTGCACTCATCCATATAATGACATGATGAGGTTCAATCGACGCGCGCCGCTTTATGTGGAAACGCTGGCCTCAATTCCTGTAATATAGAGTCAAATACCAAGATGGAACGATTCACGATAGGCGTTATCATATCCACTTACAATAACCCCAAGTGGTTGGAGAAGACCCTTTGGGGATATATGTGCCAGTCTAGGCCAGCAGACGAGATTATCGTCGCCGATGACGGTTCGGGGCCGGAGACCAAGGCGTTGATAGAGGCTTACAGGGGTAAGTTGCCTCTCTCTCACGTGTGGCATGAGGACAAGGGCTTCCGGAAGACCCGTATCCTGAATGTCGCCCTGCTGCGATCCAAGGCCGATTACCTCATCTTCACCGACCAAGACTGCGTGCCCCGCCATGATTTCATCGCCACCCATGAGCGATATGCCCGTCAGGGGCGTTTCCTTTCGGGGGGATATTTCCGTTTGCCGATGGACATTAGCCAGGCTATCACCCAAGCGGACATACAGGCCGGCAGGGCTTTCTCAACCCGATGGCTCAAGGAGATGGGCATGAAGTGGAGCGAGAAGTGGTTGAAGTTGGCCAAGAGCCAGGCTTTCACCCGCTTCATGAACCGCATGACTCCTGCCCGCGCCACGTGGAATGGGTGTAATGCCTCCGGTTGGCGCGACGACTTGCTGGCCGTGAACGGCTTCAACGAGGAGATGCGCTATGGCGCGGAAGACCGTGAGTTGGGTGTCCGTCTCAACAACTTGGGCATCCGGGCTTGTCAGATACGCTATTCCGCCATCGTCCTTCATCTAGACCACAAACGTCCCTATAAGCACGAGGAGGAAATGAGGAAAAACCGCGCCATCATGATGGCCTCTAAGCGGGACAAGCTCATACAGACTCCCCATGGCCTGAACTTGCACGAGAAGGAAAACCAGCGGGAGAGGTGACGCGATAAAGGTTTTCGCGATAGGGGGTGAGCCGCTGCCGAGGAAATCAACTTGTTTTGCTCCGCGATTTAACTTGTTTCGCTGAGCAAAATAACTTATTTTCATGAACAAAACAACTTGTTTTCGCGGGCAAAACAACTTGTTTTGAAAAGGGGATAGTAGAAATTCTGTGGGGATTATCGTGAAGAAAAGGGCTTCGAAGAGGGTCTTTTCTTTGCTTCATGGTATATTGGTTTGCCAATCCCCAGTGTTTTCCACAGACTTTTTGCGTGCGGATACGCTGGGCGGTCAAGCCTGGGCTTTATCCAGGCCGAAAGATTTGTCTTGGGGCTGTTTACGCCATGTCTCTCTGGCGGCCTAACTCCCGCATCTCCTCTTTCGACATATACTTCCAGGGCTTCAGCCGCAGGTAGTAGGGCAGCAGGTGGAGGAGGCGGCGCAGGCGTGCTATGGGTTTCTCCATGGCCTCGATGGTCTCCGGGGTCACTTCCCGCAGGTATTCGCGGCATTCCTCCTTGTAGGGGTGTACGCAATAGAGATGCCAGGGCTTGTGGCGGCTGGTGTAGTGCACGACGTAGGGATGTAACGCGGCATCCAGGTGTTCTGTCTCGTAGTGTTTTCCCAATACCAACTTGCGCTTGTAGAACATGCCTTGCACGTTCCAGCGCAGGGAGACCATCACCTTTTTGTCATAAAGCACGGCATTGAGTAAGTCTTGGTCGTTGTAGACGATGCGCTCTGGGTGCTCCTGGTAATAAGTGCGCAAGGCTTCCTCCACGTGGTGCTCCCGCCAATATTTTAGATTGATGAGCAACACGCCCCCGTTGAAATAGCCATAGGAAGGGTCATACATCAGTCGCTCGGCACGCTCTGGCTTGAACCGTACCTCGTCGCGGCAGGCGGCAATGGCTTTGTCCTGCAGGGGCGTGTCCCATAATTCTTGCAGGGAGCGCAGGACGATGGTGTCGCAATCCATGTAGATGACCTTTTCCACCTCACTGGGGAGCAGGGAAGCCAAGAAGCAACGGTAATACACTAGCATGGGCAGGCGGTTGGAGTCCCACGTGACGCGGTAGTGGCTGGTCAGCTTCTCGGGCACAGTGTAAAACGATACCGTGGCCTGTTCCTTGCCAGCCAGGCGCGAGAGAAAATCCTTGTCGGCTTGGGTCAAGTCGTTGGCCACGACATGGAAGGCGAATCGTTGGGCGGGGCAAGTCCTGGTGGCGGAGAGCATGGTTACGCCGCAATATTTTACGTAGCCGTGGTTGATAGTGTAGGCGATGTGTATCATAATGGGAATTTCTTGGAAAGGGAATGGTGTTTTACTTGTGTACCACCTTGCCGTTCACGTATTTGAAATGGGCGTTGAACTCCTCGTGAGTACGTTTCCATCGGTTATGGCTCCATAGGTAATAGGCGGGAGCCTGGCGGATGCTCTTCTCCAGCTTCTGGAAATATATGTCGGTGATATGGAACTCTGGTTGCTCCTTGGGCGTGCGTGTCAAGAGACGGAACTCACAATTGTAGTGGCCACGGCTTACGCGGGTCATGTCGCCATAGAACACAGCTTGGTTGAAGTGGCAAGCCAACTTCTCGGAGCCCGTGAACACGGGGGTGTCGTGATGGAGGAAGTTCACCCAATGGTGGATGCTGTTCCACATTGGCGACTGGTCGGCTATGTAGCCGCATACCACTATCTTGCCTTCTTGCTGGCATCTCACCATCCAGCGTAGCGCGTCTTTCTTGGGCACGCAGTGGGAGCCTTGCCGTTCGCGCACGAACTTGAACAGCTTGTCGAAGTATTCATTGGCCAGGGGGTGGTAGAGCTGGCAGAAGGTCACGTCCTCCCGCAGCCAGTTGGGCAGGGAGGTAATCCACTCCCAGTTGCCATAGTGCCCCAGGAAGAGGGCTACCGACTGCCCCTCGTCGACTACCTTTTTTATTTCCTCCAGTCCCGTGAAGGTCATGCGCTTCCGGAGTTGCCCGTGGCTCATGGTCATCAGCTTGATGGTCTCCACCAGGTAGTCGCAGAAGTAGCGGTAGAAGCCGTTCCTCAGCGCCCGCAGCTCCTTGTCCGACTTCTCGGGGAAAGAGGTCTTCAGGTTTTGCCATATCACGCGGTGCCTATACCTTATTATATATATAAGGAGAAAGCTAAGGAAATCGGAGATGAGATAGTGTGCCCAGAATGGCAGCAGCGAGGCCAGCCACCAGAAGCCATAGGCCACGACGTAGGCGAAATAGTGGAGGGCTTTCTTCATGGCTTATATTTCTTGCATATCGTGCAACTTCTTGTAGTAGCCATCCATTCCCATCAGCTCCTCATGAGTGCCCCGCTCCACGATGCGGCCTTCGTGCAGCACGCAGATCTCGTCTGAGTTCTTGATGGTGGAGAGCCTGTGGGCCACGGCGATGGTAGTGCGTGTCTTCATCAGCCTTTCCAACGCGTCTTGCACCAGTCTTTCGCTTTCCGTGTCGAGGGCTGAGGTGGCCTCGTCCAGTATCAGGATGGGCGGATTCTTCAAGATGGCCCGGGCGATGCTCACCCTTTGGCGTTGTCCGCCGGAGAGTCTTCCTCCCCTGTCGCCTATGTTGGTGTCATATCCCTTTTCGCTTTGCGTGATGAAGTCGTGGGCGTTGGCTATTCTTGCGGCTTGCTCCACTTGCTCTTGCGTGGCGTGTTCCACGCCGAAGGAGATGTTGTTGAAGAAGGTGTCGTTGAAGAGGATGGCCTCTTGGTTCACGTTGCCTATCAGCTGCCGCAGGTCGTGTATGCCCACGTCTTTCACGTTGACACCGTCTATCAGCACCTCTCCTTCCTGCACGTCGTAGTAGCGGGGTATCAAGTCAAGCAACGTGGACTTGCCGCTGCCGCTCTGTCCCACCAGGGCAATGGTCTTTCCCTTGGGAATCACCAGGTTGATATCACGCAACACCCATTGTTGGTCATACTTGAAGGAGACATGTCGGAACTCTATCTGGTGTTCAAAGGCGATGAGGGGCTTGGGTCTCTCTGGGTCTTTGATGGTAATCTCCGCCTTCAGAATCTTGTCCACCCGCTCCATGGAAGCCAGTCCCTTGGGAATGTTATAGCTGGCCTTGGAGAATTCCTTCAGCGGATTGATGATGCTGTAGAGTATCACGAGGTAGTAAATGAACGTGGGGCCGGAGATGGCATTGTAATTGAGCACCAGGATTCCGCCAAACCACAGCACGATGATAATCATCACCGTGCCCAGGAACTCGCTCATGGGGTGCGCCATCTGTTGGCGGATGTTCACCCGCATAATCAGTGCGCGATAAGCGTCGTTTACGCGGGCGAAGCGTTTGTTCATCTTTTCCTCCGCGCAAAAAGCCTTGATGATGCGCAGTCCGCCCAACGTCTCTTCCACCTGGCTCATGGTGTCGCTCCAGAGCTGTTGCGCCTCGATGCTCCTGGCTTTTAGCTTCCTCCCCACATAGCCCATGAACCAACCGAAGAGGGGAACGAAGAAAAGCGTGAACAGCGTGAGTTGCCAGGAGATGAATATCAGCGTGCCGAAGTAGGCGATGATGAGCACGGGATTCTTGAAGAGCATGTCCAGCGAAGACATGATGCTGGTCTCTATCTCCTGCACGTCACCGCTCATGCGGGCAATGATGTCTCCCTTGCGTTCCTCGCTGAAGAATCCGAGCGAGAGGCTGTTGATCTTCTGGTAGATCTGGTTGCGTATGTCTCTCACCACGCCGGTGCGGATGGGGATGATGGTGGCCGAAGACAGGAAGTAAGCCCCTGTCTTCAGGAAAGTGGCCACGGCCAGGAAGAGCCCTATCAATAGCAGGGTGGTGGTTTCCCCACAGTCTCCTATCAGCTCGCGCACGTAGAAGTCGGCGTTGTTGCTTACCACGTCCTTTACCGGAGCCTCGCCCCATTCCATCAGCCTGGTGGCCGTGGCGGCCCCTTCTGTCTTGAAGAGTATCTGCAAGATGGGGATGATGGCGGCGAAAGAGAATATGTTCAATACCGCCGAAAGGATATTGAACACCACCGAGAGCGCCAGGTAGCGCTTGTAGGGTCGCAAGAAGCGCCGCAAGACAAGCAGGAATTCCTTAATCATGTGACAAATATAAGATTTAATTTCAAATCTCGCAAGTTTTCTCGCCTTATTCGCCCGTTTCCTCTCCGAAAAGGGTCGCGCTGGTGGAGTGGGTAACACGTACGGACACGAGGTCTCCTACATGGTGGTTTCCTTTGTCAAACACCACCATCTTGTTTTGCCCGGTGCGTCCGCAGAGCTGATCGTGACTGCGTTTGCTGTATCCCTCTACCAATACTTGGAACGTCTTGCCCTCGTCCTTGCGGTTTTGCGCCGCGCTTACCTCGGTTTGCAATTGTATCAACTCGTTGAGCCGGGCAATCTTCGTCTCCTCAGGCACGTTGTCGGGCAGGTGCTTGGCGGCGTAAGTGCCAGGACGCTCAGAATACTTGAACATGAAAGCGGAGTCGAAGCCTACCTCTCTCACTAGGCTGAGCGTTTGCCGGTGGTCTTCCTCTGTCTCGTCGTGATAGCCCACGAAGATGTCCGTGGATATGGCGCAATCGGGAATGATTCTCCTGATGGCGGCCACCTTGTCTAGGTATTGCTTGCGGGTGTATTTGCGGTTCATCAGGCGCAATATCTTGTCGCTGCCACTTTGTGCGGGGAAGTGGATGTGATGGCACAGGTTGGGTTCCTCGGCAATGGCGTGGAGGATGTCCTCAGACATGTCCTCGGGGTTGGAGGTGGTGAACCGCACCCTCATGTGGGGCACTTCCCTGGCTACCATCCTCAGCAGTTGGGCGAAGGAGACGGCTCCTTCCACTAGCTTTCCGGCAGGTGACAGGCCGTAGCTATTGACGTTCTGCCCCAGGAGGGTTACTTCCTTAAAGCCCCTCTCGCTCAAGTCTCTTACCTCTCGCAAGATGCTCTCCACGTCCCGGCTGCGTTCCCGTCCGCGGGTATAAGGCACGATGCAGTAGTGGCAGAAATTATTGCAGCCGCGCATGATGCTCACGAAACCGCTCACCCTGTTGGCGCTCATGCGCAAGGGCACGATATCTCGATAGGTCTCGCTGGTGGATAGTTGCGTGTCCACGGCAGGATGTCCCAGTTCGCATTGGGCTATCAGTTCCGGCAGGCGCAGGTAACTGTCGGGACCGCATACCAGGTTGGCGTGGTGCTGGTCAATAAGCTCCTCTTTCACCCGTTGCGCCATGCAGCCCAGCACGCCTAATATTAGCGCGCGGCCTTTTTTTCTTTCGGCATGCAACATCTCTAGCCTGTGATATATCTTGTTTTCGGCATTTTCTCTTACGCTACATGTATTGAGGAACACGGCATCCGCCTCTTCCTCACGTTCGCAAAGGTCGTAACCCGCCATTTTCATCACGGCGGCTACCACCTCGCTGTCGGCTACGTTCATCTGGCAGCCATAAGTCTCTATGTATAGTTTCTTTGTCATAACGGTCTGAAAAATGTTAATCCTTGACGCGCATTCCCCTGGTTATCCAGGCCAAGAGGAAATAAAGTAGTACGCCCGACAGCAATCCGGCGATTAAGTCCACCAGGTAATGGGCCTGGATGTATACCGTGGCGAGACACAGGAAAAAATAGATGGGCAGCAGGATATAGAAAAACTTGCGGTTGCCGCTATGCCATACCAGGAACATGCACACCGTGCTCACTCCGGCATGACTGCTGGGGAAGGCTGCCGTAGGACGTTCTCCCGCCGCCTTGGCGTCTTCCACGAGTTGGTAGAAGATTCCGTCGGTGTATCCAGGGGAAGGAAGGCAGTCTTGGTGATGGCTGAAGTAATCGCCCATGGCGGGAAAGATGCCTTTGGCGATGTCTCCCAATCCCACGGCATGGTAATAAAAAGTGGGTCCCACCACGGGAACGAACAGGAAAATGGCGAAATAGATGAAAAACGAGGCCAATATGATAGTGGCGCATCGCTCAAACTCCCCATAGCGTTGGAGGAAATAATATAACGCCACGGTGGCTATGATGGGGTAATACATGAAGTACCCCATGTCCATCAGCTCGCTTACCACGGGCCAATGCAGGTATTTGGAGAAAAGCAAGGCGGGTTGGCAATCAAATAAATCCTGTTCCCATTGGGCGAAGACATGGTCTAAGTTGGGGAACATGCGGTTAATCTCGTAGGTATCAGGATACCACCAGGCCAGTAAAGCCAACTGCGCCACGACCCTGGCGAAACGGGTGACACGGCAGGGATACATGCGATAAACGCCCCACAAGCCCAAGGTGATGGCGATTACCCTAATCCTCCCCCATATCATGGCTTCGGGATTTACCACTTTGGTAAAGGTGAAAAGCAGCGTGATGATGGTCAAGGCCATATAGCCAAGCATCACCCACTCCACCGCCAGCAAGCCTTTGACGGGTTTTTTCTCTATTTTGAAAAGTTTATTCTTCACAGCCAGTTATGTTTTTTATACCAAGCCACCGATAGCTTTACGCCCTGTTCCAGGTTGAAACGGGGTTGATAGCCCAACTCTTCCATGGCGGGGCGGATGTCACATCGCCAGTTGCGCTGTTTCAGTATATGGTATTTGTCGTTGTTCAGCGTACTGGGCTTTCCCGTAATCTTGGTTAATGCTCCATTGACAGAGGTCACGGTATGCAGGAGCCATAGTGGCGCGGTAATCCTTATCCACCACGGATTGCCCAAAGCCGTCCGCAACAGGTCGCTGAATGTACTGCTTTGGTATACATTCCCGTCGGTGAGGAAATACTTCCTGCCAGTCCGCCCGTGCTCCAATGCCAGGAATACGGCTTGCACGACATCTGCCACGTAGACGAAAGTGATGTCTTGCCGTTTGTAGCCTACGGCGAAATCCACGTGTCGCTGGATAGACTTTGCCATGAGGTAATAGTCGCGCTCCCTTGGACCATACACCCCCGTAGGTCTTAATATTACGTAGGGGAGTTTGGTGCCGTAAGATTCCAACAATCTTTCCGCTTTCAGCTTGCTTTGTCCATAGGCCGTGTTGGGACGCGGCGTGTCTTGTTCCGTGATTTCCTCATAGGGTTGCCCTTCCTTGATGGCTCCATAAACGCTGAGACTTGATAAATAGACGAACTTTTTCAGCGGCATGTCCAGTTCCAACAAGGCTTCCACCAAGTGGCGAGTGCCTTCGGTGTTGATGGTGAAAAAGTCTTGTTCGCGCAAACACTTGGTAGCTCCAGCGGCGTGCACTACATAGTCGAACGAGTGTCCCGAGAGTTGTTGTTTCAACGTTTCCTTGTCCGATAGACTGAGTTCTATCAGGTGTATCCTGTCGTCTTGCAAGTATTGTCGGGAACTGGACTTGCGCACGGCGGCCCATGTCTCCATGCCTTTTGCCAGTGCTTCCTCTACGATAAAGCTGCCAATGAAGCCAGAAGCGCCGGTGATTAATATTCTCATCGTGGTCTTGGAATTTGGGCGCAAAGATAATGATATTTCCGTTGACGGGCAAATTTAATGTGAAAATATCGAAAATAATAGGTTTTCTCGATTTTATTTTGTTTCTTTGCAATATCAATTATTTAACCTGTTACACTATGGCCAAAGGGAAAAAAGGAGGAAAACACCTCAACAAACGTGAGTTGGCGATATTGCTGGAAGACTATTTCCAGTCGAGACCCGAGAAGACTTGTTGTTTCAAGGATATATTCCGTGACCTGAAACTGAAAACCCATCCGCTCAAGATGCTTGCTATTGACATCATGGAGGAGATGGTATGGGATGATATGCTTACCAAGGTAAGCGATAACGCTTTTCGCCTGAATACCACCGGACAAGTGCAGGAAGGGAAGTTCGTGCGCAAGTTGAATGGCAAGAACTCTATCATTGCCGATGGCAGTGACAAGCCTATCTTCGTGGCGGAACGTAATTCCAAAGGCGCTTTGACAGGTGACCGTGTGCGTTTTTCCTATCTTGCCAGAAGAAAGAACCATATCCGCGAGGCGCAAGTCATCGAGGTGTTGAAGAGGGCCAAGGATACCTTTGTGGGCAAGTTGCGTGTGGGCGAGGATATCGCTTACTTGGTACCTCAAAACGATGTGCTTGCCGCCAACATTATTATTCCCAGGCGCAAGCTGAAGGAAGGCAAGACGGGTGAGAAGGCGGTAGTGAAAATCACCAAATGGCCTGACGATGAGCAGAAGAACCCTATAGGAGAGGTTGTGGACGTGCTGGGCGTACAGGGAGAGAATGACGTGGAAATGAACGCTATTCTCGCCCAGTATGGTTTGCCCTATAAATATCCCAAGAACGTGGAGGAAGCAGCCAACCATATCTCAGGCGAGATTACGCCACAAGACCTTGCCGAGAGGGAAGACTTCCGTGATGTCTTCACTTGCACCATAGACCCTAAAGACGCCAAGGACTTCGATGACGCTTTGTCTATACAGAAGTTGGAGAACGGATTGTGGCAGGTGGGTGTCCATATCGCTGACGTAAGCCATTATGTCACGGAAGGAAGTGTGATAGACAAGGAAGCGGAGCAGCGTGCCACGAGTGTTTACTTGGTGGATCGCACTATTCCGATGCTTCCCGAAAGGCTGTGCAATTTTATCTGCTCTTTGCGCCCCAATGAAGAGAAGCTGACCTATAGTGTCATCTTCGACATGGATGAAGATGCCAACGTGAGGGCATATCGCATCGTGCATACGGTCATCAAGAGCAACCGCCGTTATGCCTATGAAGAGGTGCAGCAGTTATTGGAAGAAAACGGCGTGGTAGACGGAACGGGACAGCCCGCTCCTGAATTACCAGCGGGGACGCATTATAAAGGCGAGAACGCTGACCAACTGATTACCCTTGACCGCTTGGCCAAGAGGTTGAGGGCGGAAAGATTCAAGAATGGTTCCGTGAAGTTTGACTCCGAGGAGCTGCATTTTGATATAGACGAAAAGGGCAAACCTATTCGTTGCTATGTGAAACGTTCCAAGGATGCCAATAAGCTGATAGAGGAGTTCATGCTCTTGGCCAACCGCTACGTGGCGGAGAGCGTGGGCAAGGTGGCAAGGGGAAAACGCCCCAAGACTTTGCCTTATCGTATCCACGACAATCCTGACCCGCAGAAGCTGGAGACCTTGCGGGAGTTTATCATGAAGTTCGGCTATCGTTTGAAGAGTACTAGCACCAAGGGCGCTGCGGCTCGCAGCCTGAACAAGTTGATGGATGAAACCCAAGGAAAGCCCGAGCAGAAGATGATACAGCATGTAGCCTTGCGGGCTATGATGAAGGCGAAATACTCCGTCCATAACATCGGCCATTTTGGTCTGGCTTTTGATTATTACACTCACTTTACTTCTCCCATCCGCCGTTATCCCGACACGATGGTGCACAGGCTTTTGACGAAGTACGCCCAAGGAGGGCGTTCCGCCAACGAGAAACATTACGAGGAGCTGTGTGAACATTGCTCCGACATGGAGCAGGTGGCCGCCAATGCGGAGCGGGACTCCATTAAGTACAAGATGGTGGAGTTCATGGCCGACAAGATAGGGGAAGTGTATGATGCCCACGTGAGCGGCATCACGAGCTATGGTGTTTACGCTGAGATAGACGACAACCACTGCGAGGGACTGGTGTCCATACAAGACCTGGACGACGACTACTATGACTTCGACGAGAAGAACTTCTGTCTGGTGGGCCGTCGCAGACATCATAAATACCAGTTGGGCGATCCTATTCGCATTCGCGTGGCCAAAGCCAATACCGAGAAAAAGCAGTTGGACTTCGTGTTGGCGTCCTCTTCGTTGGCATCAGGCAAGCGGAGATAATCTAGTTAGCGGAAAGGAATGGCATGAGAGTACTTCTCGTTAATACCAGTGAGCGGACAGGTGGCGCGGCTGTGGCTACCAATCGCCTGATGGACGCGCTCAACAATAATGGCGTAAAATGTAAAATGCTGGTTAGGGATAAGCTGACCGACGATATCACCGTGGCCACCTTGCCCCGTTCGCCTTTGCTGAAGTGGAACTTTCTATGGGAAAGACTGCGCATCTTTCTTTCGCTGAGGTTCAGGAAACAGCATCTATGGGAGGTGGATTCCGCTCAATGCGGTTCCGATATTACTTCACTTCGTGAGTTCAAGGAAGCAGACGTGATTCATCTCTCATGGATAAACCAGGGCATGCTTTCCATGGCGGATATCAAGAAGATATTGCGCAGCGGCAAGCCAGTGGTGTGGACGATGCATGACCTATGGCCCGCCACGGGTATTTGCCATTACGCTCGTGGTTGCGATAAGTACAAGACAGGATGCGGAGATTGCCCCTTGTTGCCTGGGGGGCATCAGCGAGACCTCTCCTCTAAGGTGTGGAGGCGGAAACTGTCGGCTTACCAAGGGCAGTTGATACATTTCGTGGCTTGCAGCAAATGGCTGGAAAGGGAAGCCAAGCAGAGCGGGCTGCTCGCCGGGCAGCGGGTGACAAGCATCCCCAATCCTATCGACACTCATGTATACCATCCAAAAGATAAGGCGCAAGCCCGCAAGGATTGTGGTTTGCCACAAGACAAGAAGCTGATGTTGTTTGTTTCCCAACGGGTCACTGACCCCAGGAAAGGGCTGGACTATTTTGTGGAGGCGATAGACAAGTTGGTGGCAAGCCATCCCGAGGCCAAGGAGAAAATGGGTGTCGTTATCTTGGGGGGACGTTCAGAAGAGGTCGCCGACCGCTTGGCTTTGCCAGCCTATCCATTGGGATATGTCAACGACGAGAAGCATATCGTCAACGTCTATAATTCCGCAGATGCTTTTGTGTTGCCGTCATTGGAAGACAATCTGCCCAATACCATCATGGAAGCGATGGCTTGCGGAGTGCCTTGCGTGGCATTCCGTGTGGGAGGCATCCCGGAGATGATAGACCATAAGCGGGATGGCTACGTGGCGGGATATCGACAGGTGGAAGACTTGGCCCAGGGAATCCATTGGGTATTGATGGAGGCCGACCACGAGGAACTTTCCCGCATGGCTTTGCACAAGGTGGCAATCAAGTATTCGCAACACGCCGTGGCGGTGGAATACATTGAGACATACAATCATGCCATGGCTTTCAAGAAATGCGGCATATGATACAGTTTACGGTTATCACGTGCGTTTACAACGCCGAGTCGGTTTTGCAGCGTACACTCGACAGTGTGCGCCGTCAATCCTATCATGCCATTGAGCATCTTATTGTCGATGGTGCTTCCACGGATGCCACGCTGCGCATGGCGAAAGATTATCAGTCGCGTTCCCTGGAGGAAGAAACCAATCACGATGTGGTCATCTACTCAGAGCCCGACAAAGGTCTCTATGATGCCATGAATAAGGGAATCGCCCGCGCCACGGGAGATTACCTGGTGTTTCTCAATGCCGGGGATACTTTCCCCGCCGACGACACTTTAGAGATGGCGGCGGGATGTGTAGGCGAAGCGGAGGAATTGCCCGCCGTGCTCTATGGTGACACCCATATCGTGGACGAAGGTGGTCGTTTCTTGCGTGTCCGCAGGTTGAGGCCGCCACGCAAGTTGACTTGGCGTTCTTTCTCCCGAGGCATGCTGGTATGCCACCAGAGTTTCTACGCTCTCAGGACAATAGCCAGAGACGTGCCTTATGATACCAGCTATCGTTACTCGGCTGACGTAGACTGGTGTATCCGTGTGATGAAAGAAGGTAAGCGCAGAGGCTTAGGCATGCGAAACACCCAATTGGTATTGACCAATTTCCTTGATGGCGGCATGACCACGCGATATCATCGAGCCTCGCTCAAGGAGCGTTTTCGGGTGATGCGCAAACACTATGGGTTGTTCGTTACTTTGTCTATGCACGCCTGGTTTTTGTTGCGTGCTCTTTGGAAGAGATAGTCTTCTTCCCTAGGACCAGAACAGGACACTCTTTGGAGCAGTAGTACTGAAATTGAATATCAGTAGTACTGCGATCGGGGTTGAAGTACTACTGATATTCAATTTCAGTACTACTGCGTTTTTGTCGGGACGCTTGGATGATTGCGGATATTCCTATACATTATTATATATATATATGGCAGAAGAGAGACGAAAAAGGGCGATAGTCATGGGCGCGAGCAGTGGTATTGGGCAAGCCGTGGCGGAACGTTTGTTGCGTCGGGGATGGCAACTGGGCTTGGCCGCCAGGCGAGTGGAACCATTGTGCCAGTTGGCTGACCGCTATCCAGGACAAGTGGTGTATGCTGACGTGGATGTCAACGACACGGCCGCTCCCATGGCGTTGCGTGAGTTAATAAGGCGCAATGGAGGCATGGATTTGTATTTCCACGCCTCGGGCATAGGCAAGCAAAACCCCGTGCTGAACCCCGCTATAGAGCTGGACACCATGGAGACCAATGCCAAGGGATTTACCCGTATGGTGGGTGAGGCTTTTCGCTATTTCAAGGAACAAGGCAATGGCCACATCGCTTGCGTCACTTCCATAGCGGGCACCAAGGGACTGGGACCCGCTCCCGCCTATAGTGCCACGAAAGCCTTGCAGAACACTTACCTGCAAGCATTGGAGCAGTTGGCGAATAGCCAAAGGCTCAACATCCGCTTCACCGATTTGCGCCCTGGGTTTGTGGATACGCCTTTGCTTTCGGGTACACATCATTATCCCATGTTGCTCGATGTGGATTCCGTGGCGGATGACATCGTGCGCTCCGTCTTGCGGAAGCGTCACGTGCGGGTGATAGACTGGCGATGGCGTTGCGTGACAGCTCTTTGGAAGCTGATTCCCAGGTGGATTTGGCGCAAGATGTTGTGAAAACTATTACTTTTTTCATCGTTTTCTTGCGGGATAGAGAAACTTAAACTATCTTTGCATACTTCTTTTAAGGCAATGAGATTATATATGAGATTTTTCCACGTTCTTTTGGTTTGCGCGTTTTGCGCGATGTTGACTTCTTGTTTCAAGGAGGAACCGCTCAACGCGGAGTGTGATATTGAGTACGCTTATCTTCATTCAGATGACCCGAGTGTTACTTTTTTTCAGCCTTCAGACTCACTGGTGAGGGTGATTTCTAATACCAGTAGGATTGAGTTTGGCTTGAAGAAAGCCGACTTAACTGCTCTAGCTCCCCAATTTGTCCTCACAGAGGGGGCTACCATCTCTCCCGAAAGTGGTTCCGTGCAAGATTTTAGCCAAGGTCCTGTTACTTACATTGTCACTTCCCAAGATGGGAGCTGGACAAGATCTTACCAAGTGCATATTTACCAGAAGTCGAATACTACAGATGCCTTGTTTAGCTTTGAAACAACAAGGATGGATGAGACTAATCGCTACACAGAGTGGTATGAGATAACTGGAGATGGTCGCGAGGATAATATATGGGCTACGGGTAATGCAGGATTTGCTATTACTGCTGGAGATGCATTGCCCGAGGAATATCCTTCTAGCATATTGGAAGAGGGATATAATGGAAAGGGCGTACGTCTTGTTACTCGTAATACAGGAACTTTGGGTGTGTTGTTTCATATGCCAATTGCTGCGGGAAACTTGTTTACAGGAAGCTTTGATGCATTAGGAGCGTTGGGCAATGCCAGAAAAGGAACACTGTTTGGCACGCCTGTAAATAAAAAGCCTATCTCATTCTCAGGATATTATAAATATACTCCAGGGGAAGTAATGACTGGTGAGGATAATCAGCCCATTCCGGGGAAAGAGGATAAAGGCGATATTTACGCTATACTCTATCGCAACACGGATAGTGAAGGAAGCCCCTTTACGCTGGACGGGGATAACGTGAAGACCTCAGACCAAATCGTGGCCACGGCTCTTTTAGATGAGGTGAAAACCGCTACGGAGTGGACTCCTTTTGATATCAACTTCACGTACAAGGAACAATTGGATGAGCAAATCTTGCGTAACTATGGTTACAGCTTGGCCATCGTGTTCTCCTCCAGCATCAACGGAGCCTACTTTGAGGGTGCTGTTGGTAGCACGCTCTGCATAGACGAGGTAAAAGTGAGTTACGAAATAACAGAATAGACAGATATGAGAAGATATATTTTACTTTCGCTCCTTGCCCTTTGCTTGTTTGGGCAGGCGCAAGCGCAAAAGTTATTGGAGAATAATTCTTATTATATTCGCTTGGGCTATAACGTGGGAGGTACTGCTCCCGTGGGCATGCCCGCTACTATCAGGAGCCTGTCAAGATACACTTTGCAGCCCAACTTGCTCATTGGTGCGGATGTACACAAGCAGTACGGCGACAGCAAATGGGGACTGATGGTGGGACTACACTTGGAGCAAAAAGACATGAAAGTGGATGCCCGCGTGAAAAACTATCACATGGCCATGCGCATCGGCAATGAAGCACCTGTGAGAGGTGTATTTACCGGTCAGGTGGTGAGTGAAGCGGGTTTGGGCATGGTAACCATTCCCGTATTGGCCACTTATGATATCACCCCAAAGGTACGTATCAAAGCGGGTCCCTATGTTTCCTACGCTTACCAAACGGAGTTTAGTGGCTATGCCTACGATGGTTATATCCGCGAGAAGGATCCCACAGGCACCAAGGTGATGGTAGGCATCGGTGACGCAGCCAATGGCACTTACGATTTCTCAGACAGCATGCGCAATCTCTTCTTTGGCATAGACGTGGGTGCCGACTGGTATTTCTCCCGCCGTTGGGGAGCCTCGATAGACTTGTCGTGGGGATTGAATGGCGTGTTCAAGAGCAATTTCGATGTCATAGACGATACCCTTTACCCCATCTATGCGAACATTGGCGTGACTTATAAAATCAAATAATTAATCATAAAGGAAGAATAGCTTATGAAGAAAATCTTTACGCTTATTACCATGGCCGTTATGGCCATGACGGCCATGGCCGAGGATTATAAGGGAGCGATGACCATTCAACTGGGTGACGGAGAACCCATGGAGCAAGAGTCTACCATCTCGGTAACGGAAAGTGAGGGCAAATACACGCTTTCCTTGGCAGACTTCTCGTTTGAGGGATATCCATTGGGTGATATTACCCTAGAGGATTTGGACAATAAGGGCACTGATGGCACAGTCCGGCTGACAGCGAAAAGCACGGTGGAGATACCCTTGTTCCCCGGCGTGCCATTACCTATCATGCTTGACGCTACCATCGACAAACGTAACGTCTTGACGGCAAAACTCGCCATTGACGTGGCAGGGGCATTTGTTGTTTCCGTAGATTTCGTCTCCGCCACGGAGTCAACCATCTACAAGGGAGACTTGGCCATCGACATGGGAACAGGAACTCCCGCCACTCAGCCTGCGGAGATAGAGGTGCTGAAGTCAAATGATATTTACACCCTTACGTTGAAGGATTTCAAATTCATGGGGGCATTGGATCTCGGTGACATCCAGATGGCTGGCATGGAGAATACCGCCACAGACGGCACACTGGCTTTGGCCTATGACGGCAGATTGGAAGTGGCTACTTTCGGAGAACTGCCCGTGACACTTCAGGCGACTATAGACAAGGCAGACGTGCTCAATGCCGTCATTGGTATTACAGTCCCCATGGTGGGCAAGGTCAATGTCACTTTCACTAGCACGGAAAGTTCGGGCATCTCTTCCGTGGAGACAGAGACGGAGGGCAGCGACGAGGTAGTGGCCATTTATGACCTGCAAGGCCGCAAGGTGACCGACACCAACAAGAAGGGCATCTACATCTTGCGCAAGGCCGACGGCACTACCACCAAGGTCTATAAGAAATAAAGAACATGGAGCGTTCACTCTGAGGAGAGACAACTACATAAAAATCCCTGCCTTGTTATCCAGGACTTGGATAAACAGGCAGGGATTTCTCGTCTATATCCCTCCTGAAGTCTAGTGGCGGGTCAGTAGAAAAGCGGTGGGGATTTTCCAGGTTCAGTGGATTTTCAGTGGGGAATAATCAGTTTTTGCCTCGCGGTGCCGGGGATACGCGAAGGTGTTGTGAGAGACGCGCATGGAGAAAGGGAGGAATGAGATGGGTGAATAAATCTTGACAAAGCCAAGAGGGGGCTGTAGGCGGTTTGGGCGCAAGGAAAAACGCAACTAGTTGCGTGGCCCCACGCAACTAGTTGCGATGGCCGATGAAACTAGTTTCGTGACCCTTCACAACTAGTTTCGTTTCCCGCCGCCTGTACATGGGCTGTCTGGGGCTTTCGTTCCCGCAAGAGCGTGGAAGTAGGATTTCTTGACATTCTCCCGCATATCCCATGCCTGGAAATACCCTGCGCGTCACTTCTCGCCACCTTGGCGATCTCCTGTTACCCCATGATATTTCCACTGAGTCCTAATGGCTTTACTTGGGTAATTAGCGCTTGTCCTTTCGGTCGCTCTCTATGAGGGCGAGCAAATGGGCTACGGCCTCTTCTTGCGGGATGTTCTTCTCTATGCACTCTTGTTTTCGATATAGACTAACACGGTTGGGGCCTGCTCCCACATAGCCATAGTCCGCGTCGGCCATTTCTCCAGGGCCGTTTACGATACATCCCATAATGCCTATCTTGAGCCCTTTCAGGTGGGCGGTGGCCTCTTTTATCTTGGCGATAGTCTCTCGCAGGTCGTAAAGCGTTCGGCCGCAACCAGGACAGCTGATGTATTCCGTCTTTGAGGTACGCAGGCGAGCGGCTTGCAAGATATTGAAAGCTGTCTCGTCGATGTCTTTTATGGCCAGGTCACCATTGTTCATCAGCCAGATGCCATCCGTAAGTCCGTCTATCATCAACGCACCCATGTCCGCGGCGGCTTCCAGTTGGAAGTCTTCTTTTTCTTTTTGCGTATGCTGGTACATCTGCGTGAACACCACGGGATTGGTTATTCCCGCCTTCATGAGGTCATGCACTAAAGCCCGTTGGTCACCTAACCGGTTCTTGTGATTGCTTACGCAGACCACCACCACTTCAGGATGCGCTTTCAGGCAAGCCAAATATTCCTCGCTGTTGGCTCCATATTGCAACACCAGGAATTTCATTTCCGATGGTATTGTAGTCAACATGGGTATGGCCGTGACGGGAAAAATAGGGTATACTTGGGCGTTAGCCATGGCAGGATTGGTTTTCACGCTGGCGTAGGCGGTGTAGTCCACGAGGTATTTGGCCTTTTGGCTTACCTCATTGGGAATGTCGCTACCTATATATATATAGTCAGCGGCCATGTCCGCGTTGCCACTCAAGTAGGCGGGTTTGCCATTCTGGTTGCTGATGACCACTGGTACGTTGTCGCCGCCAATGTTTCCCACGGCATGTGTCTTCCTGCGCAGTGGTCTGACCCAATTGAAATCGGGAGCCGTTTCGGCGGGTATGAGCACGTGGTTTTTTCTTTTGGAGATATAATCCACTAAGTGACGGGCAACGGGAATCTCTGCCGCGGGTTCCTCGCTTAAGCTTACGCGGATGGTATCTCCAATGCCATCGGCTAACAAGGCTCCAATGCCCACGGCACTCTTGATGCGTCCATCCTCACCTTCTCCTGCCTCGGTGACACCCAGGTGCAACGGGAAGCGCATGCCTTCCTGTTCCATCCTGCATACTAACAAACGCACGGATTGCACCATGACCACAGTGTTAGAGGACTTGATGCTGATGACCACGTCGGTGAAATCTTCTTTCCGGCACACCCGCAAGAATTCCATGCAGCTCTCCACAATGCCCTCTGGCGTGTCGCCATAGCGATTGCGGATGCGGTCAGACAGCGAACCATGGTTTACGCCTATGCGCACGGCGGTGTGATGCTCTTTGCAGATGCGCAAGAAAGGAATCAGGCGATCCTCAATCTTTTGCAGTTCGGCGGCATATTCCTCGTCCGTGTAGTCAATCTTGATAAACTTGCGGGCGGGGTCGGTATAGTTGCCGGGATTTATTCTTACTTTCTCGGCATAGAGAGCGGCCACGTCTGCCACGTTGGGATTGAAGTGCACGTCCGCCACCAATGGTGTGTCATAGCCGTCTGCCCTGATAGCGGCATTGATATTCCGCAGGTTTTCCGCCTCTCGGCTGCCTTGCGTGGTGAATCTTACCAACTCGCCGCCCGCCTTGATGATTTCTTCCGCCTGTTTGACACATGCCTCGGTGTCATTGGTGTTGGTAGTGGTCATTGACTGGACCCTGACAGGATTGTCGCCTCCCATGTCCAACGCTCCTACGTGTACTACAGATGTCTCACGGCGGTGATAGTTGAAAAGGTCTATCATCTTGATTTCTAGTTGGTCTTGTAAGCGTAATCCTTGATGGCGGCCAAGTCTTGGTTGGCCTTTTCTATCTTGGCTCCCAGTCCGGCCTTCCACGCTTCTACCTTGGCGGCCACGTCTTCGTCAGCCAGCGCAATCATTTCAGCTGCGAGGATGGCTGCGTTTTGCGCGGCGTTTACGCCTACTGTGGCCACGGGGATGCCAGGAGGCATCTGGATGATAGAGAGCATGGCGTCCAGTCCGTCAAGCATTCCCTTGATAGGCACGCCTATAACGGGAAGGGGCGTAGAAGCCGCTATCACGCCAGGCAACGCCGCTGCCATTCCCGCGGCGGCAATGATGACTTTCACGCCTCTTTCCTTGGCGCCCTTGGCAAAGGCTTCCACCGCGTCGGGCGTACGATGCGCCGACAAGGCGTTTACCTCAAAGGGTATCTGGTTGTCGTCTAGCCATTTGCAGGCTTTCTCCATGACGGGCAGGTCGCTGGTGCTGCCCATGATAATGCTTACTAACGGTTTCATGTCTTATCTGTTTTTATGTTATGTTTGTCTTTTCTTTTATTATATAATAAGGTATGCGCAGAGCAGGCCCACGAAGAAGCCCACTACCACCTGCGCCAGGGAGTGTTGGCGCAATATCATGCGGCTGCTTCCTACCATGCCCGCTATGATGAGCGTCAGGCAGAGCCACCAGGTGGGGTTGAAAGCGAATCTTTCAGCGTAGGCCAATAATGCTCCTGCCATACCGCCGATAGCCGCTGTATGCGTGGATATCTTCCACCATATATTGATGAAAGCGCATGCCATCTGCACCAGAAGAGCGGCGATGAGCACGATGCTCAACACGCGTGGGACATGGCGATATTCCAGGTAGAAGAAACAGCCGCAATAGCAGAGTATGGAGATGATATAGGGCACGATGCGCCTTTCCTTGTGTCCCAGTTCGATAGGTGACCATCCCTGGAATTTGCGGTAAAGATGGATGAGCAGCGAGGGCATCAGCACGGTGAACATATAGATGAACATCAGCATGTAGAGCTTGTAGCCCAGCGGGAGTATAGCCATGTAAGTAAAAATGAACAGGATGATGAGCCCTACCATAGGCAGGTAGAAAGGCGTGAAAAGCATGCTCAGTATCCTGGCGGCCAATATGATATTCTTTTCTCTCAACATTGTCTTGGTTGATAATCATCAGTCGGGTCATCCTTTGCGTAGCCTGGCCACGGGGATGCCCATCTGTTCCCTATACTTGGAGATTGTACGCCGCGCCACGGGGAAGCCTTTCTCTTGCATTTTCTTGGTTAGCGCTTCATCGCTCATGGGCTTACGCTTGTCTTCTTTCTCGATGAGTTCCCTTAACGCCACCTTCATCTTTCGGGTGGATAGCTCCTCGCCGCTTTCCGTGGTATAGCTGTCGGTGAAGAAGAAGCGCAGGGGAAAAGTGCCCCATTTGGTTTGCGCGTACTTCACGTTACTTACCCTGGAGATGGTAGACTTGTCCAATCCCGTGCGCTCTTCCAGGTCTTTCAATATCATGGGACGCAATTCAGTCTCGTCTCCATCTTGGAAAAACTTGCGCTGTATGTCTATGATGGCTTTCATGGTGACCATCAGGGTATGGCGGCGTTGTTCTATGGCGTTGATGAAGCCTTGCGCCCGCTCCGTTTTTTCTTGGGCGTAGAGCAGGGCTTCTTTCTCTTGTTTGGTCTTCTTCTTTCCTTTCAGGCTGTTTATGAGTTGCTTGAACGAGGGAGCCACGGTCAATTCAGGAAGGTCTCCTTGGTTGAGCGAGAAAGTGATGGTGCCATCATCGGCCGTGTCTACGATGAAATCGGGCGTAATCTGTTGCAGGTTTCTGCCCTCAGTCTCTCCCAGGGCGGCACCAGGTTTGGGGTTCAGCTTGCGTACCTCTTCCCTGAGGGTTTCCATTTGGGTATCGTTGAACCCCATTTCCTCTTGTATCTTGTCCCAATGCTTCTTGGTGAACTCGTCGTAATGCTGGGTGATGAGCTCCCGGAGAGCTTCCCTTATCCTGCTTTCCGGCATTCTTTCCACTTGCAGCAGCAGGCATTCCTGCAAATCCCTGGCACCTATGCCGGCGGGGTCAAGCCCTTGCAGGGCATAGAGCACTTCTTCTATCTCGGCGGGCTTCACGTCCATGTATTGGTAGATGGTCAGCTCGTCGCAAATGCTCTCAATGCTTTTCCTGAGCAGGCCATCGTCGTCAAGCGAGCCTATCAGGTATTCCATGATGGATTGTTGCTTCTCGGTCAAGTCCAGCATGCCTACCTGTTCTTTCAGCTTGTCATAGAACGAGACGGTGTCTCCATATACAATCTCTTCGTAGTCGGCGTTGTTGCGGTGGTCATAGCTGCCTTCCGTCATCACGTCATCCTTGCCTATGTTCTCCAGGGCTGAATCCAAAGCGTCGGCTCTTTCCTCTCGTTCGCTTTGGCTTTCATAGTCTTCCGCGTCATCGCCTGTGTCTACTCCCTCATAGCTGTCGGCGGTCTCGTCTTCGGAAGGCAATGTCTCCAATGCCGGATTGTCGTCCAGCTCGGCTCTCACGCTTTCTTCTAGTCCCGTCAAAGGCATTTCCAGCAACTTCACTTGCAGTAGTTGCTGTGCCGTGAGCCGCTGTTGCAGTTGCAGCTTCTGCTCTTGAGTCTGTATGAGTTTCTGTGCCATGTTACTTGATGAAGTATTCCTTGAGTTGGGTGGCCAGCGTGTAGAGCTTGTCGGGATGCTCGTTGCCATAGCGTCTCCATATTTGGTCGCAGGCGGGGAGCAATGGACTGAAGCACACCTCTCCGTGGTTCAGGTAGGGGTCGCATATTTGATATACTTCCATTACCTCGGCTATGATTGTGGGCTTTACCTTGATGAGCTTGCCCAGCTCTATGACTTCAGGTGTCTCTTGTCTCATGGTGATGGGCGTGAGCTGGAAATATAAGTCTAGTACGAGTATCAATTTCACGGGCGTAAGCTCAGGGTGCGTTTCCAATGGATGCCAGTCTTTCTCAAAGGACTCATTTACCTCTACGCCCTCGTAAAACAATTCCGCGTTGCCCAATCCTCGCATCTTGCGCAGCGTGGTGATATCTTTCTTCAGTTTCTTGGGATTGTCGCCATAGGTAGCCCATAGGCGTTCCATGGACGGGGTAAGCAAGCGCAACTGGAACATTTGCTTGTGCAGGTATTGTGGCGGGATATGCCATTCCAGGCTTAAGTCCACCATGCGCTTGGCGTATAGTGGCTTTACGCCCACGGGCTTCTCCAAATATACTTGCAGTAGCTGTGGCCAATACTCGTCAGACCATCTGGGATGTCTTGCCATGTCCTCTTGCCTTGTTCTCGGTTTATCAGCGGCTTTTTGGCGACCGCTTATCTGATTGCAAATTTAGTGTTTTTCATCGGTATGGCAAAATAAAAGCAAAAGAAAAAAGCGCACGACACCTGGACTTCTCCAAGGCCATACGCCCATATCTACTTTGAAAGAACTTTTCGCTTTGATGGAATGGGCTTTTCCGCCACCCATCGCATCGCCTGTGGCTACTCACGTAGCTCTCCAGGCATTATCCTCAAACACTCTCTGTTCCTTTACCTCTCGTAAAGCTTCCTATTGAGTCCTTCTCACTTTCTAATTACCTTGTCACTAATACCTAAATCTACTCAAACAACTTTGCTTCTCGTAATCCTTCGTTCACAATCTTTTCTTACCTTATCCTACCTATCTTCGTTTTCCTGAATGCTCAATCTTTATCACCTCGCTAAATACCTGCTTGGGATGCGACTTGTCTTTTCTACCTTTCTCTATGAGTTCAGGTCGTATTGTTGTCTTTTGACGATGCAAAAGTACGCGATATATTGATTGCGCACAAACTTTTTGATGGGAAAATAAGCTTCCAGACCCTATTTCTTGACCTACGTCAATTATGCTGTGTGCGTGCACGATATGTTGTACAACATAATTAAGCCAGTGTTTCCGTAAGAAAGGTAATGGAAACCGTAATGCTTTTAAGGGCTATGTGCCGGAAATTGCTTATCTTCGCGCTATACCTATTTATATATATATAATAATTGGAGTCTATGTGGATGTTATTGTTCCTCGCGCTTCCTTTGGCAGGCTTGGCCTATGTGTCGTGGCATCTTTATTGCTTGTTGCCCTTTTCCGCTCCGTGGCGTTGGGTGGTCATTGCCTTGGGGTGGTTGGCCTTTCTTTGTGTCTTCGCCAGTTTCTCCCGCTTGATAGACCATGTATCCTTGGACTTGGGCGCGGTTTTCTATGAGACGGGCTTTTCTTCCATTTTCGTGCTTCTCTATTTGGTCATTATGTTTCTCCTGCTGGACTTGGGCAGGCTCTTCCATCTTGTTCCCAAGTCGTGGCTGCACGCCAACGCCGTGACCTCGGCGGTTGTTTGTGCCTTGATGGTAGGAGTGTTTACCTATGCTTACCTCCATTATAGACACAAGGAACGGCAGGTCTTGGAACTGCCCACGGCCAAACATCTCTCCAAAGACCTGAAAATCGTGATGATGAGCGACCTGCACCTAGGCTATCACAATCGCAGGCAAGAGCTGGCTCGCTGGGTAGACATGGTCAATGCCGAGCGTCCCGACTTGATATTGGTGGCGGGTGATATCATTGACATGAGCCTTAGACCCTTGCGGGAAGAAGACATGGCCTCGGAATTGCGCCGGCTGCAAGCCCCCGTTTACGCTTGCCTGGGTAATCACGAGTATTATAGCGGTGAACCTCGGGCCTTGGAGTTCTATCGGGAGGCGGGCATTCATCTGCTCAGGGACAGCGTAGTCACTGTGGGCGACTTGCGGATAGCCGGGCGGGACGACCGTTCCAATCCCCGCCGCAAGTCGGTAAAGGCTTTATTGAGTGGGGCAGACCAGCGGAGATACACCATTCTGCTAGACCACCAACCCTACCATTTGGAGGAAGCGGAGCGCGCGGGCGTGGACTTCCAATTCAGCGGGCATACCCATCACGGGCAGTTGTGGCCTATCTCCTGGATAACGGAGTCTCTTTATGAGTGCGCCTATGGCTCTTGGCGGCGAGGCAATACCCGTTATTACGTCAGCTCGGGTATGGGCATCTGGGGAGCCAAGTTCCGTATAGGCACTTGCTCAGAGTATGTCGTGGTGCATATCAAGGCCGTGGCGAAGTGATTGCATCTGTTGTATTCGTGAATTACGGCGAGAAGTTGTAGAGACGCATTCTTGCGTTTCTACACTTTGGCAATGACGATTATGCGTGCAGGCTGAGATTCGTCGAACTCACGTTAAATAAGGCCAAGGGGACGGCAACCTGCTTTTCAAGTTCCACGAAGCGGTTGTAGGAGACAACCTTGGGGAAGAGGTGGCGAAGGTGCTTGCAGACTTTTTCTACATAAAAATGCTTTAGGCAACGATAACCAGAGTCATGAAACATTATCATAATAAGCATAATTTCAGACTTTGACATGGTTGAATCGCGGTGATAAGCACGCTTATTGTCAGATTTCAATGTGTATTTCTTCATCATAGCATCAAAAAACTTGCAGAAATCGTCTGCCATACAAAATAATTCTGTAACTTTGTCCTCGGTGATCATAGCGATTATTGTTTGTAAGTCTTTGTATTTTAGCACTATAAAGTTACAGCAATTTTCGCTAATCACCAAATCTTCAAACACTTATATTTCATCGAACTCACGTTATTTTATTAAACTTTCCCGTTAAATATGAGATATACCTCTCATAATCAAGAGACTCAAATACCCATTGGGAATTATAAATAAAACACTTGTCCAAGTGCTTTATAATATGCTGAGGATTTAATGTGTTCCATGCAGTTTGAATGTCTTGGAAGATTTGCGAAGAGACTGAATCTTTCATTACGTAATTATTTTTGTTGTTTCTAATTGTCGCAAATACTATTTGTTTATAAAGAAAAGTATTAGCATAGTAACCCAAATAATCACGTTACATATAATGATATACATAAACTTTTTGTGAAATTTTTCTATTTGGGAAGATACTTCGTCTTTTATGTCGTCTACTGCATCGTTAATCTTAGAAATTAAAGAATTGCACGACGTGGTTGTTCTCTCATAATCTTTCCCAATGGCTTTTATAAGTTCCTTCAAATTGTCTTCTATAGAAGAAAGGTTCTTTACATAATTTGCAGTTACAGCCTTGATTCCTTCGTATGAATTAACAGTACTTTCAACCTGCTTTCGAGCTGATTCTACATTTCGAAGATTTGCTTCCAATTCGGACAAAGTTTTGTTTATTTTTTCGTCTATCATGTTACTTGTATTTAGATACGATATTTTTTAAACTATTCAAATGTCTCTTTAATTGAATATAAGTGGACAATTTTTGAAGATAATCCTTTCTATATTCATCTATTGCCGCATGACTTATAAGCAGTTCTGCATACTCATCCAAAATTTTTATGTTATTTTTCGAAGTATAGTAATCGATGACTTCTTCGTAATCGTTACAAATTTCTTCTTCTAACATCTCATTATCTTGTTGTCCGAGGAACAACGTACAGAAAATATTTAACAGATTAAGAACCGGGTTCATTTCTGCAGCTGCCCTGCGAATAAGTCTAACAGCACCTTGTAAGTGCTTAACATTATCTTTCTGAGCGTCGTTATTAACAATGTCCGCATCTACAACTCGCATATATTTCTTGACAAGTTCAAAACTGGTCGTTTCGTTCTCTAAGTGAAAATCAGTATTGGTGTCATCTTTGAGAGAAAATGGTATTTCTTGCTTCACACTTGCATCATAAGTGACAAATCCTTCTCTTGCGTATTTAGAATTGAAGTAGTAATAAATGAAATCTTTTAAATCTTCATTCGTTTTTTTCCAATCCTTGTTTGAAGTAATCGCCATATTGCAGAATTGTTCCATATCCAAGATACCTCTAGCTCTTTTGTCCGCAATACTTCTGTAGACAAATGAAGTGAGATGCTTCAAACAAGCCATAATAACACCTTCGCCTTGCGCTATCTGTCTAACTTCATCAAGCATTGATTCAACTCTATCTTCAGAATAGTATTTTCGATAATAGGAACTGAGATATTCATAATAACGTGAATCATCCTGACAAATCGTTGTGATGCGAAATTGTTTCTTTGCATAGTCTTCTGTGAAATCGTCTATCAGTCCAATAATGCACATACGATAGATAGCTTTTTGTATAGCATCTTTGTAATTAGTCGAACCGAAATCACGTGTATAACTAAAGCCACGTTCATTTTTCAGATATTTTGCCTTTTGGGTATTGAATAATGGCATCTGCTTTTCTGCCAAACGTTCATTATACATGTCAAGGATATAATCATCTTCAATATAAGAAACATAATAGGTAAGAGTTGTCCCTTTAGGATATCTATTGATAAATTGAAGTATTCCCGTACTTTTTCCAAAAATTGTTTCGTTTATACCAGCTATTTCTTCATTGCTTATTTGCAAAGGTAACCCATTCATCAGCAACTCCATTACATACAATTCGAAATCTTCTCCAAGGAAATTGCTATCATAGAAAAATTTATTATTAATGTAGTCTGCCGAATATTCTTTCCATTCATTCGTCCGAGCATTTTTGTCCCAGAATTTTTTAGGCGAATACATTATGGTAGCCAATGCCATTTTCTTGTCCCTTCCAGCACGTCCTGCTTCCTGTACAAAAGACTCCAAAGAACCCGGATAATTCAAATGAAATGTAAGACGCACATTTGACTTATCTATACCCATACCAAAAGCTTTTGTTGCCACCATCAACTGTGTATTGCCATGCAAGAATTCTTCTTGACACTGCGTATCATCGCCTCCTTTATAAGTGGAGAAGCCATTGATATTACATGTTTTTAGTTTTTGGGCAACAGAAGGAACACTTAAATTGCTTTTTTCAGAGGCACGCAAACAGAACACGATACCAGCCATATCTGTATGATTTACACTATACCAATCTTTATCAATATGTGTATAGAGATCGACAGAATTAACGCTGGATATAATTTCTTTGTCTGAAATGTTTTCTCTATCCAAAAAGTGTACTTTTATATCATTGATATTTTCATCAGTCTGTATCTCCTGTATCTTTTCTGTTGCATCATTGATTGCATCAATGAGACGTTCCTCTTTAATGTCACCAACCTCCCATACTTTCTTTGCATTTGAAGTATCAACTGGATAAATGTTATATTGCAGTTCCAATCTGTTGGTATTCTCATATCTGACCGTAGCATCATCTTCCAATGAATAGGAATTGCTGCCAGATAATTCACGTTCCACATCTGCCAACACATCGAATGAAGCAGTCGCTGTTAAGCCAAAAAGGGAAATGTGATTATCTGCACCTTCAACCTCTTTGGGTAAGACATAGTTATACAGATTACGTCCTAAATGAAGATAGGACAATCGGAAATCATGTCCCCACTCTGAAACGCAGTGTACTTCATCTATTACGCCATACGAAAAATATACACCAGATTCTCTCATAGAACGTAATACTTCCCTAAAACGATGAATGCAGAGACGTTCGGGAGAGAGAAACAAGATTTGTATTTGAGACCCAGTAAGAGCTTGTTCTCGTCTATGCGCTTCTTCTTTATTAGATGTGATATCACTATTGATATACGAGATGCAATCAATACCTGTTTTAAGAAGTCCATCGTATTGGTCTTTCATCAAACCTTTTAATGGATCTACTACCAACGTTACGCCTGGCTGAAGCGTTGCAGCCAACTGATAAGTCAAGGATTTACCTCCACCTGTAGGTAATAAACCAATTACACTCTTTAATCCTAAAGCCCTATTGAGTATAGGTAATTGTCCAGGACGGAAATCTTCTTTCCGAAAAATTAGTCTCAGGAAATATCTGAGGTGGGACGCTACCACTTCATTTTCAATGTATTTTCCACTTGATTCCTTTTCTACAAACGGTTTATATTTGATTCGCTCTGTAGTATAAAGTATACGTGGCTCATGAATTGATTCAGAAGAGCGAATAATGAAATAGCAATCATTCTTAGCTTTAAATTTCGAGAATACCACATGTTCTGAATCAGCATATTTTTCTACCGATACGTCAATGATCAGGTCAAATATATCATCTGCGTTTGCAGAAGAAGTTTTTACGACATTTATATGTGGCAATAGCATGTTGTCATAGCTCTCTGTCATTGCGATAAGATTGCCGTACATTTCCACGAAATCCTTAACTGCTATTTCGGCAACATCCGTACTATCTTCTATAATCAACATTTTCCATCCCTCGGATTGGATACTGAGTCGTCCCGTTATCATCGCCTCTATAATCGTCTTTTGGATTCGGGCTATTGCTTTTAGTGATGTTTCCCTTTCTGCTTTTTCTTGACGCGAAAGAGCAGTGGTAATATATTCACTTGCATACGTTGGGATACCTCTTGATATGAGATTGCTGACAAGTGCTAAAACGGGATTCAAACCTTTGTGTACAGTCATGTCAAATGGAGCCATAACCTCAAAAGCCCCATCTTTTATATTTCTTTGCTTTGGTTCGGGCATTGTCTCCGCATAACAAGCGAATAATTGTATGGGAGCAAAACATTTATATTTGTGAAGAACACTTTCTGCAAAATCCAGAGAGAATGTAAAACTCTTGATCAGGCATCCATAATCTCTGCCATTTGGGTGCTTACCGAATTTCGTTTCTCTATAATCCGCAAACACTTGTATATCGTTATCCTTGAAATAATTCTTAAAGGCATTTATTCGGCTTTCGTTAAGATTGGCAGGACCGATACACAGTACAATATGCTTTATACCAGAAGATGTAATTAATTTGGAAACGCCTTTAAGACTTACAGATTCTATATCAAGTACATTAGAGAATATATGAATAGCACAAGGCTGCTCTACAGCAATACTCTGAATGGTATTTGCGTTACTATAGTCCGATGGGAGGTATTCAGAAAACTGCTTGACTGTTACGTCAGAATTTGTACCAAGTGCTTGCTTTACATGTAACATTGCTCTTGCCAGGGCAACATCTGATGGTTCCTCCAAGGTTATCTTCTTTAGGCAAGATAGCAATCCTTCTTTTCTTAGGTTTTCTATAACGGCCATCGAACCTAAGCCTTGCCCACATCCCCAATCAAAGAGTTCTACTCCGTTACGCAGTTCGCAATAAGGGAAATTGCCTTTTTCTTTTGTTTTATCTAATGCAAAATAAAGTTTCTTACAATGCATTTTGCCATAGGCCGCCAAATAGGCAGAGCATAGCTCTTCTGTCTCTAGTATGGCTGTTCCGTGTTCTAATGTTCGACCTTTTTGATCACAATATTTCCAAGGGCATGTCTTATATCGAGATGGAAGTTGAAGTGTTGCAATGGAAATTATATCACTGATAGTCAAATAAGGAATATGCAAAATTGCATCATTGTATGTCAAGTTGTCATCCTTGGTATATTCATACATTTCCCCATTCATATCTATTTGATATTCTTTCCCTTTATATATAACAGGACAATATCCGCGACGAATTTTATTCCTATTATTATCATAAGGTGTAACATCTCCTTCATTTAATAAATATGAATCCCAGAAATATTCATGGAGATTCTGGTTATGTGCAATGCCAATTTCGACCCCTACATTATCATATTTACATTCAATTTCAATATTGAATGAATTATCTATGAATCCCCAAAGTCCATTGAGACATATTGGACACAACCTGTATTTATCGAAATCCCAATGGCAAAATAAATAAGAAATCCCATCAATTGTAGGTGTCCAAACATGTGCACCAACAAAATCACAGGATAAAGGAAATTCCTTCAAACGTATATTGCGTCCATTCTTTAAAAGGAAATCCCAATTTCCTTTATTATATTTAAATGACTTTATGGCTTCCATCATCTACCAACTATAGTTTCTGCAAATGGATTTTCTTTGTGTCTCTTATAATTAGCCATAGCGGATTCTTTACTTGCATTAGCATAGCAGTATTCACACAAATGTGGACATGTATTGTATTCCCCTATATCTTTGCTTTTCATACAACCACAACCACAAGCCGTGCGTTGTCCTTTATCCTTATTCTTTTTGTTGATTATCGCATACCGATTGCCATCTAACGGAATTGCAATATCTTCATAAAAGAGAAATTGCGGATTATTTCTATCAATAAATTCTACTCCTAAAAAATCCATCAATTTCTTAGATGTATAACCAAAACGTACCATAAGTTTGTCATCTACGCAATGATTATGTTCTATTCCATCTAAGTCGATGGTTTCGCCACAAGTCGCAAGATTATAGTTCCATCCTTTTGCTTTATTAAGGCTAACAAGTTTCTCAGCAAACTCTATCATTTGGTCTTTTGTCCAATCAAGGTAGTTGATATGGTTACGTTCTAGGTTTGACTTAACCTTGCGGTATGACAATATGTCTGCGAAACTGAAAACGAGTTTTTCTGTATATCCTTGAAGTTGCTCCCCTATATTCTCTATCTTTTGCAGAAGCTTATCAATGTCTATCTTATCTGTAAGAATAAGGGGGTCAAAACGCCAAACTACCGCACCCTTTCCAAGTTTATCAACAAGCAATTTGAATGTTTCAATACGTTCTTTAATTGGAGGTACACCACGCTCTAATCCTTCGTTCTCATAATCATTGAGAGTATATTGAATATAACAGCCAATATCTTTTTCTCGTAAATAATCTATATGCTTAAGAAGAGGACGAGGATTTTTCGACCAAAAGACGATGAACCGAGTGTCTTCATAAGCGACATAAATTTTTTTCCCATTGAATGGGTTTGTCCATGCCGAATAGCCTTTTTTTAGTCGTTCAAAGAACCAATCGGCATAGAATGCCGGTATATCTGTGCTTCGGCTTGCAGAAACAACAACAGGGAAAGTTGCCTTGGCAATCTCTCCATTATCTAATATGACAGTTCTATCTTCTTGTTTATTACTCATAATTTATCTAATAGTATTGTGCTGAACACTCACTTGGTAAAACGAGAAGCGTGGCACTGCCAATAACCACGTCTTAAAGTGCAGGCCCTGAGAAAACCTTAATCAACAGATATGGTTAAGCAGCCCACGCTATAACGTGGAAACTGCCATGCCAATTCTTGTTGATTTTTGTGTTTCAGTTTCTCAGGCTTTGCACTTACAAGAGTAGCATAACGCTCCTTTATTTTCAAATGTCTGGAAATGGTTTACCCAAATCCGAATACAAAATTAACGAAAACATTTGGAAAAGACGAATGTAAGATAAAAAAGTTCAGCAATTTTCTATCCTTCTCTTGTTATATTCAAAATAATAGATTACCTTTGCATCAACAAATCCCGCCCGCTTCCCGTAAGATTAGCGTACCCAGCGGGACATTTTTTATTTATGGGAATCAGATATACGCATCAAGCCATAACCACAAAACAGCAAATTGATATTCTCAGAGGAAGAGGTTTGCTCATAGATGATGTTAAGCAAGCTATTGAGGTTCTTGACACCATCAGTTATTTCCGTCTTGCAGGTTATTGGCGACACTTTGAAGTCGACCATATCACCCACCAATTTAGAGAGGACAGTAATTTTGCCGATGTTATAGACCTTTATTCTTTCGACAAAGAACTTCGGGCCTTACTGTTTACCGCCATCCAAACGATTGAGGTTTCCGTCCGTACAAAAATAATTAAGCACTTTGCCTCAGAATTTGGTGTATTTATGCCTCCAAAAAGTATCCTTGCTGAGTTGCCCAACGCACCTATATTAAAATCGAAAGTTACCAAGGTTACTTGGCCAACGAACCTTGGATGGCTTTCCCGGGTCACCTGAGGTGGCTTTTCCAAGTCTACTTGTGGCAACCTCCATCGTATTGGGCGCTTCAAGTTCCCTCTCTCTTTCCGGCGGGAACTCTTTGGATAATCCTGGTCTCTTCCGCTGGCGAGAATGGCCACGCGAAAAGCCCCAAGGCGTTCCGTGAATGCTTGGCGGGAACGCCTTGGGGCTTACTATGTGGAGGGGTTGGCGGGTCATGCCCGCCAGGGAATCAGTTCTCCATGAACTTCTTGGCGGCTCTCAGCTGGTGGCGCATCACGCTGAGGAACTCCTGGCTCTCTTGCAGCACGTTGAGATAGACCAGTGAGATTTGTAGCTTGCTGTTGTCGTTCATCTGCTGCAGGCGGTCGATGTGCTTCTTGCGGATGACAGACAGTTCATCTTTCAAGGCGTCCGCCTCGGCCAGTATCTCACGATAGTTCTCGTAATGGCCTGTCTCTATCACGTCGCAAGTCATGGTCATCAGCTCGTTCACCTTCTCGCGCACGGGCTTGAACTCCTCTATGAACTGCTTGGGCAGGGGGTTGAAGTTGTTTTCCACGTGCTCCAAGACGGGGTCGAGCATACGGCGGAGGGAGTAGACGAACTGCTGGTTGCTGTTGGCGCCCAAGTGGAACCACGTGTTGCGCTCGATGGCGATGTCGGTGGGAGACTTCTTCAGGCCCAGCATCTCCTGTCGGCGGAGCTTCTTCAAGGTGTCGCGCTCGTTTTTCAACTCCTTGTTGCACTTGCGCAGGGTGCGCACGTTCTCGTTCTCGAAGCCGTCGAGGATGCGGTTATACTGCTCCAGGGCGAAGCGGTTGACGTAGCTCTGGGTGCGGGTGACATGCTTGCGCAGCAAGTCCCAGACGATTTCCGGGTCGCGGGTACGCATCATCACGCGGAAAGCGTCGTCCTTGGTGGCGGCCTCTTCCTTCTTCTTGTACTGGCGGCTGGAACGTATGAGCAGGAAGATGACCAAGGCGATGAAGGCCGTTTGCACCACGATGCCGCCATAATACATCAATATGCAGACGAAAGCGGCGGAGAGGAAGGCCACGGCGGCAGTCATGAACCATCCACCGATAACGCTCAGCACTCCCGTCACGCGGAACACGGCACTCTCGCGGCTCCAAGCCTTGTCGGCCAGACTACTACCCATGGCCACCATGAAGGTGACGTAGGTGGTGGAAAGAGGCAACTTGTAGTTGGTGCCGATGGTAATCAGCATGGATGCCAATACCAGGTTGACGGCGGCGCGCACCACGTCGAAGGCGGCCTTGTTGTCTTCCAATATCACCTGGTTCTTGTCAAAGCGTCTCCCCACGCCCTTGAAGAATCCGCCAGGGATGACGCTCTTCACGGCCTGTCCCACGTCTTGGGTGGCGCGGACAATGGAGCGCGCTGCCCTGGAACTGCCAAACATCTCGTCGCCCTCGTCCTGGCGGGAGAGATCCACGGAAGTCTTGATCACGTTTTGCGCCTTCTTGGAGGTGGCCATGGCCACAATCATCACCACGCCGGCCAATACCAGATAGAGCAGGGGAGTCTTGGCGGACTCCATGAGACTGGTCATCAGGAAGTCGGTGGGGGCTACTCCGTTGCCGTTGGCCACATAATCGTTGTAGGAATCCAGTCCTGCCAAGGGCACGCCGATGAAGTTCACCAGGTCGTTGCCGGCGAAGGCCATGGCCAGGGCGAAGGTTCCCATGAGCACGATGAACTTGAAGATATTCACTCCAAGCAGGTGGAGCACCTCCATGAGTATGGTGGAGGCGATGAAAGTGTAAACCAAGAGCAGGTTGACATTGTCGTTGATGTAGTCACGCGCCTCTGCCGGCATATAGGGGCTTGCGCCCAGTCCTTTCAGGAAGATGAAGTAAGCTAGCGCCGTGAAGGCGATGCCGCCGAAGATGGCGATGGAATAGCGCATGTGGCGCTTATAGTTGAACGTGAAGACCAGTCGTGTTATCCACATCACGATGATACCGAACACGAAGGCGATAGCCACGCTGACGAAGATGGCGATGATCACGCTCAGGGCTTTTTCGCTGTTCAGCAGGTCGATGTAGTGCAGGCTGTCGTCGCTGATAATCTTCAGCGTGGCCAGGATGAATGCCGCGCCCAGCAACTCAAATACCAAAGAGACGGTGGTGGAAGTGGGCATGCCCAGCGTGTTGAACACGTCGAGCACGATGACATCGGTCACCATCACGGCCAGGAAGATGGTCATCACCTCGTTGAAAGAGAAATTGGAGGGATTCATGATGCCGTGGCGCGCCACGTCCATCATGCCCGAGGACATTACCGCGCCTACCAGCACGCCACACGAGGCGATGATAAGCACGGTGCGGAATTTAGCCACCCGGGCTCCCACCGCTGATTGCAAGAAGTTGACAGCGTCGTTGCTGACTCCTACGAATAAGTCGAATACCGCCAAGCATAGCAGGAAAACGACGATACATAAATAAATCGTAGCCATATAAATAAAAAACCTTGTAATAATTCTGCCGCGAATGTAGGCAATAATTGTTACAAGGTTTTTAATCAAGTGTTACAATCGTGTTACAAGCCAGATTGTAACAACCTTTTTTCAAGCCGTTCCCTGATGGCGGCAATGAAGGCGGCGGAGGTGACGGGTTTTGGCGTTACGCCCTCCATGAGATTGACCAGGTCTTTGGTGGTGATGCCTTCGTTGAGCGTGTCGAAGCAGGCCTCTTCCAGCTGGTTGCCGAAGTTCACCAAAGCCTCTATGCCGTCCATCTCGCCACGTTTGCGCAACGCGCCGCTCCACGCGAAGATGGTGGCCATGGGATTGGTAGAGGTCTCCTCTCCCTGCAGATACTTATAATAATGTCTGGTCACCGTGCCGTGGGCGGCCTCATACTCGTAATTGCCATCGGGGCTCACCAATACGGAAGTCATCATGGCCAATGAGCCAAAGGCGGTGGAGAGCATGTCGCTCATCACGTCGCCGTCATAGTTCTTGCAGGCCCAGATGAATCCGCCCTTGGAACGGATAACCCTGGCGACCGCGTCGTCTATCAATGTATAGAAGTACTCGATGCCCAGCTCCTCGAAAGTCTGCTTATATTCCTTGTCGTATACTTCCTGGAAAATCTCGCGGAAGCGGGCATCATATTTCTTGGAGATGGTGTCCTTGGTGGCGAACCACAGGTCTTGCTTGGTGTCGATGGCGAACTTGAAGCAGCTATGGGCGAAGGAACGGATGCTCTTGTCTGTGTTGTGCATGCCCTGGATGATGCCTGTGCCCTCGAAGTCGTGGATGTCTATCTCTTGCGTCTTGCCGCTTTGCCCCTGGAAGACCAACTTCGCCTTGCCAGGTTCATCCACGTCGATCTCCACGCTCTTGTATACGTCGCCATAGGCGTGACGGGCTATGGTGATGGGTTTTTCCCAGTTCTTGACCACGGGATGAATGCTGGGAATGGTGATGGGAGCGCGGAACACTGTGCCGTCCATGATGCTGCGGATGGTGCCGTTAGGGCTTTTCCACATCTTGTGCAGCTTGTATTCGTCCATGCGCTGCGCGTTGGGGGTGATGGTGGCGCACTTCACGGCCACGCCATATTTCATGGCGGCCTTGGCGGAGTCTATGGTTACCTGGTCGTTGGTCTCGTCTCGATGGGGAAGGCCTAAGTCGTAATACTCTGTTTTCAAGTCCACGAAGGGGAGTATCAGCTCATCCTTGATCATTTTCCACAGGACGCGGGTCATCTCGTCGCCATCCATCTCCACGAGGGGAGTTGCCATCTGAATCTTTTTCATAGTCTGTTTCTCTTGCTAATATCTCTTATATAAATGGTTGATTCTGTATAATACCATAAACCCCGATACAATCTCTGGCTGAGTGTATCGGGGTAGAATGGGTTTACGTTTCGCTTATGTTCATTCCTCCTCGGGAGCCTGGTCAATCAGCTCCATGAACTGGTCAAGCTTGGGAGTGATGATGATTTGCGTGCGGCGGTTGCGCTGCTTGCCCACCTCCGTGTCGTTGGTGGTGATGGGATTGTACTCGCCACGGCCGCCAGCGGTAAGCCGCTTGGGGTCTACGCCGTAGTGCTCTTGCAGATACTGCACTACAGAGGAAGCGCGCAGGGCACTCAGGTCCCAGTTGTTGCGGATGTTCTTCATCAGCGCGCTAGAGGTGTTCACGGGCACGTTGTCGGTGTTACCCTCTATCAGCACGTCATAGTCCTTGTAGTCCATGATGATCTTGGCAATCTTGCTCAAGGTCTCGGCGGCGCGATCGTTAATCTCATAGCTTCCGCTCTTGTAAAGCATATTGTCGGCCAACGAGATGTAGACCACACCTTTCAGCACTTGCACGTCTACTTCTTTCAGCTCCTCCTTGCTCAGCGAGCGGGTAAGGTTGTTGGTGAGCACCATGTTCAGTGAGTCGCTCTTGCTCTTCACCTCTACCAGGTGGCGGATATACTGGTTGCTCTCGTTGATTTGGTCAACCAGTTTAGAGATGTTCACATTGGTGGAACTAGCGTTGCTCAAGCTCTTGTCAAGTGCTTCCTGTACAGAGCGATAGTCAGTCTTCATCTGCTCCAACTGGTCTTCCAGTGAGCTGACGCGAGCCTTGGCTGAGGCGAGCTCCTCTTTTGTGCTTTGATAGTTAGCGGTCAGCTCCTGGTTTTGCAGCTGACAGCTCTCAAGCTCTTTTTTGCTGGCGCAACTTGTCATCACTAGCAAGCCCGCCATCATGGCCATACCAAATAACTTGTTCATCCTCATGGTTCTAATCTGTCTATTGAGTTAGTATTATTACGCGAATTTACATGTTTGACGTGAATAAAACGAATAAGTTTATCGGTTTTATTTTATTTTAACCATAAAGATACCAATTTCTCGCGGACGAGTGCTTGGGACGCGTCACTTCGCGGGTAGTTCCGTGTGCCAAGAGTTCATTTCCGCAAGGTGAACTCAAAGCGGGTGCCCCTGGACTCCAGGTTGCTGGAAACGCGTATAGTACCTCCGTGCAGCAAGACGGCATTCTTCACGATGGCCAGTCCCAGTCCGGTGCCGCCCATCTGCCGGCTGCGTCCCTTGTCCACCCTATAGAACCTCTCGAAGATGCGAGGCAAGTGCTCGGCGGGTATGCCTATGCCATTGTCGCTGAAAGTGAAGTGCCACTTGTTGTGCATTTCCCTGGCTTCGATGGTGATGGTGGTACCCTCGCCCGCATATGCTATGGCATTGTCGGTGAGATTGCGGAAGATGCTGTAAAGCAAGCTCCTGTTACCTTTGGTCACCAGCCTTTCGGGCATGTCGCACTCAAACTTCATCTTTCGCTGTTCCATCTGCAAGGCCACCTCTTTCCGGATGCTATCCACCAAAGCGGAGATGTCTACCGCCTCGAAGTCCATCATGTCAGGCGCGTCATCCATCCTGTTCAGCGTGGAGATGTCTCTCAATAGCGCGGTGAGCCTTTCGCTTTGCGCGTAACACCGTTGCAGGAATTGCTGCTTTGTGTCTTCATTGATGCGGGGATTCTGCAGAATGGTCTCCAAGTATCCTTGTATGCTTGAAACGGGAGTCTTCAGCTCATGCGCGATGTTCTGGGTAAGTTGCCGCTTCAATACGCCTTGCTCCCTCCGGGAGTTTTGCAGGCGCTTGTATATCTTGACGATGCGTTCGGCTATCTCTCCCAGTTCATCGTCGGGGAAATCCGCCAGGTCTTCTGTCTCCAAGCTTTCGTTCCTGTCGGCCCGGTAGGCGAAAAGGCGCAGCTTGATGATATGTGCGTCGAGCCTGTTGACGAAGCGATAGAGCACAAAGGTCAGGAGCAAGAACACCACAAGGGTAAACCACACATAGTGGATATCCGCCTGCAGGTATTCCGTCAGGCTGCTGTCATAGGGTAGGGCAGAACGGATATATATTCCTTCCTTGTCGAAATAGGTGGCCGAATAGCAATACTCCTGGCTGAGCGTACTGCTTTCCCTTACGTCGAAAGAGCTAACGCCTTTCTTCTTGGCTTCCAGAATCTCGGGACGGTTGGCGTGGCTCGTGAAATTGGCATAGTCTTTTTCCTCGGAATCGAAGATTACCTTGCCGTCTTTACGGATGACAGTCACGCGCAGTCCTTCCATGGGATGTTCCTTGATATAGCGTGTCAAGGTGGTCTCGTCCCATTTTCCCAGCATGCGTAGCGTACCTGCCATGGCGACATTGTAGCCTTGCAGGCTTTGGGTGATGGAATCCATCTTGTATTGTCGTTCCCGTTGATGTTGGAAGACGATAAAAGCCACGGCGAACAGCAGGAAGATGCCCGTTACGCTCAAGAAAAGTTTTTTCCCCGCGGAGATTTTCTTCATTTGACTTAATTCTTATTTCTATGCGTCAAAGTAATAACCAAATCCCAATCGGGTGACTATGCATTTGGAGAACCTGCCAATCTTCTTGCGTAGCCGGGTGATGTTCACGTCCACCGTGCGGTCTAGCACCAACACGTCCTTCGGCCAAATGCGATCTATCAATTCTTGGCGCGAGAAGACACGTCCTTTCTCTTGCAAGAGAAGCTCCAGTAGCTCAAATTCCGTCTTGGTGAAAGGTATTTCCTCCCCGTCTATGGTAACGGTCTTTTTGTCGAGATTCATCACCAGGCCTTGATAGGAAAGCACCTGCGGCTGGTTGCCGCTATGTTCTTGGGTGCGGCGCAGGATAGCCCTCACGCGTACCAATACCTCCCTGATGGAGAAAGGTTTCGAGATATAGTCGTCAGCGCCTAGATTGAAGCCTGTCACCACATCGTTTTCGGTGTCTCGGGCCGTCAGGAATATGATGGGCACATTGGCGGTGTCGGGAGACTTCTTCAGTTGTTTCGCCATGGAGAAACCCGACATGCCCCCCATCATTACATCCAGCAGCAGCAGGTTATATTGAGCAATGCCTTTGCCCAAGGCTTCCTCCGCGGAGTTGGCAGTGTCTACCGCGTAGCCTTCTGTCTCAAGATTGAATTTCAAGATCTCGCAAAGATCCTGTTCGTCGTCAACCACTAATATCCGGTATTGGTTCTCTTCCATGCTATATAGGTTTTGCAATTGCAAATTTAAGATTTATTTCTCATTCTTTCGTCACGGAGCAAGGATAATTTCTTCTCCTCGCTTAGAAGCGGGTGACAAACTCTATCACGAACTTGTCTTTTTCCGAGGTCTTGGCCAAAGCGTCCTCGTGATAGAAATACTTCTCGTAGTTGATACGTATGTCGCTCACGAAAGGCTTGGCCAGGCTGATGGTTACGCCACCCGTGATACGATTGCGCTTGTAGTCGTTGATAATCAGTTCTCCCTCCTCGTTTTCCTCTCCGTCCAGATAGCGCATGCCGTCCGAATGGTCGGTCATGAAGTCGTATCTGATTAGGGGAGATATTTTCGTGATGAGGCTGCGGCGTATGGGGATGTCGTAGCTAACGAAACTATCGAAAGCGTGCACGTCTTTGAAAGCGTTGTGGCTATAGTGTTTGTATAAGTATTCCACCTCCGCGATGAAACCGCCTTTATGGTAAGTCAGGCCCCCGTCATACATCATGATGGTCGCATGGTCGGGCTTGATTTTTTGCGCACTCATCACGACATTCAGGCCTATGGGCAACAAGAACTGGGCTTTGGCGGAGAAGTTGACGCTATTGGTCCAGAAGTCCTTTTGCTCTGTCAAGCCAGAGCCGTTGAACACGCCTGCCTCCAAGATGATGGGGAAGCCAACGTGCCATTGGTAGGCTATCTCCGCGCCCACGTCACGCACATTGCCAACTTGCTTTGCGATGAAAGAGCGATTGGCGAAGTACTGCTCGTGTGGAGAGCGATGCGCGTCAATGGTGAAGGGCACTCGCTTCTGGCCTATGGTGAATTGGAAACCTTTCCAAGGCTTCAGGCGGGTATAGGCATCCAACATCTTGATTTTGCCTTCGTCGCACAAGTCTATCTCCGCTTTGTAACTTACGATGGATGTCAGGTTGCCAGTAAGGCTCACACGAGCTGTGCGGACCTCAAACCTGCCTTCGCCCTCACTGGTCTGGTATTCATATTTACCCCTCAACGTGCCATGCAGTTGAGGTGTCCTGTCTACTTTGTCAGATTCCTGCGCTTGGGTTTGATAGCCAAAGCACAGGAATAAACACGCTAAAAACAATTGTCTTGCCATGGGATGTTTTATGTTCCTGCCGCGAAGTAATCACTTCCATGTTTCTAAACAGCGACACAGATGTTACAATTATATTTCATCATGCGAGATAGGCAACTTTTAATGGTTTTGTAACCTCTTTTACGATGATTTTTCCTATCTTCGCGACATAAATATAATAGGTTATGAAGGAGAGTAAAAAAGCGATTCTTGAGATCCTGAAGAAGAATCCCAAGAAAGAAAGTAAGTTTGACAACTTGGTGTTGAATCTCGCTTTGCAGAAGGTAGGAAGTGACAGTTTTGATTTTGACGGGGATTTGGTGCTGACGGCCGACAGGTCTCGCTTGGTGTATTGTCTCACCGACTTGGAGTGCGTAAGCGTCCCCGAAGGGGTAACGGTAATTGGGGAGATGGCTTTCAAGCAGAAGAAAAACTTGCGGGAAGTGATTATCCCGGATACAGTCAGGGAGATAGAGAAGGACGCGTTCTTTGATTGTGACAATTTGGATAACGTGGTGATACCCGCTAGCGTCAACACCATCAAGGCCTACGCTTTCGCGGAGTGTGATAACCTGAAGACCATTACCTTCAAAGGGTCTCCCAAGCATTTAGCCCGTAATATCTTTTCCGATTGCGATAGGCTACATAATATTATGGTGCCCGCCGGTTGCGCCAAGGCTTTTATGAAAGCGCTTCATTTTATCAATGAAGATACGGATTTCCTCATTGTAGAGGAAGGCGGCGAAGGAGAAGCCAGCGTGAAGAAAATAGCCAAGGAAAGCAAGAAGGAAAGAAAGGACAAGGACAAGAAAGAAAAGAAAAAGGAACGTAAGGAACCGGTCATGGAAGAAACCTCAACTAAATAACCTTTTATTTATCAAACAAGATGGACAAAGAAGGGAAGAAAAAGGAAAACTATGTGGACCGCGACGTGAGTTGGATGTATTTCAACCATCGCATCCTGCAAGAAGGCAGGAAGGAGTATGTGCCTTTGCTGGAACGCTTGTCGTTCCTGGGCATTTATTCCAATAACCTTGACGAGTTTTTCCGGGTGCGAGTGGCATCGCTCAATCGCCTGTTGGCAAGGGATGGCATCACCAAGTCTATGCGCAACCAAATCAAGAAAAGCTTGAAGACCATCAACTTGCTCAACGAGACTTATAGCCAGGAGTATACAGAGGCCGTGCATCGGGTGCTGGGAGAGTTGGCGCTTCACAAGATAAGGATTGTCAATGAGATGCAACTCAATGAGGAACAAAAGAAATATCTCACCACCTTTTTCTACGAGAAGCTCAACGGATCGGTGAATCCTATTTGGCTGTCGGAGATAAAAGATCTCTCCTCGCTAGAGGACAACCGTATCTACCTCTTGGTGGAGAAAAGCGGGAAAAGTGAGGGCGATAAACCTAAGTACGCCATCATCAAGGTTCCCGACAGGGTATATGGGCGTTGGCAGAAGATACCTTCCAGTGAGGGCTTCGATAATATCATGTACCTGGACGACGTGGTGCGCTATTGCCTCCCCTTGATATTCATAGGCTTCAAGGAGAGCCAGTTCAGGGCTTTCTCCTTTAAGTTCACCAAGGATGCCGAGATGGATCTCGACACAGAGAACGAGTTTGAATATAGCACGGTGGAAAAAGTGGCCGCGGGCGTAGACAGTCGTCGTAGAGGAGAGGCGGTACGCCTGCTTTATGATAAAGCCATGCCCAAGGAAGCGCTCAAGAAGATAAAAGACCGCATATCCGCCACGGAATGGGACACTATGTTGGCAGGTGGCCGATACCAGAACCATAAAGACCTGATGTCATTCCCCGCTTGTGGCCATGAGGAACTCAGGTATCCCAAGTGGCCGCAAATCATGCCCCCTGAATTCTTGAAGGTACACGAAAGCGTGCTGGACCTCATTCGCCAACGCGACTTGTTTATCCATGTCCCCTACCATAGTTTTAACAGTTATATCCGCGTGCTGCAAGAAGCGGCCATACGTCCAGAGGTGAAGGTCATCAAGACCACGCTCTATCGCCTGGCCAAGGATTCCAAGGTGGTGAAGGCACTTATCACCGCCGCCCGTAACGGGAAGGAAGTTACGGCCGTGGTAGAACTCCTGGCTCGCTTTGACGAGGAAAGTAATATCAAGTGGAGCAAGCGTATGCAGGAAGAGGGCGTCAACGTCATTTTCGGCGTGGAGGGACTGAAGATACATTCCAAATTGCTTTACCTGGAGTCCAAGAAAGGCAATATCGCCTGCGTAGGCACTGGTAACTTCCACGAGGGAAACGCCAAGATCTATACCGACTATATGATGATGACAGCGCGTCCCCGCATTGTCAACGAGGTGGCCAAGGTGTTCAACTTTATAGACAGGCCTTTTTCGCAGGTGCGTTTCCAGGAGTTGATGGTATCTCCTAACTCCATGAAGTCGAGGATACTCCGCCTGTTGGATACAGAGATAAAGAATGCCCAGGCGGGCAAGGAGGCCTGGGTGAAGATCAAGATTAACCATATTACGGAGCCGGAAGTAGTCAACAAGCTCTACCACGCTTCCTGTGCGGGAGTCAAGATAGACATACTCATCAGGGGCAACTGCTCTTTGGTGCCAGGTATTCCAGGACTGAGCGAGAACATTCGGTGCGTGGGCATTATTGACAGATACCTGGAGCATTCTCGCGTCTTGATTTTCTGCAATGGCGGCAATCCACGCTATTATCTTGGCAGCGCGGACTGGATGCCTCGCAATCTGCTTAACCGCATAGAGGTGATGACTCCCGTATATGATGAGGCTTTGCGGGCAGACTTGCTACGCACCGTGGAATATGGCCTGAAAGATACTACCAACGCCCGTGTGGTAGACGGGAAAGGTACCAATGAGATACAGAAGGGGGAGTATTTCCGTTCGCAAGAAGAATTATACAAGGCATATTTAGCTGAAAACGAAAATGGGAACTAAGCAAGAAATGAAAGCCATTGACTTGACCCAAGGGCCAGTCAACTTGGCGGCTATAGACATTGGTTCAAATGGCGCCCGATTGCTCATCAAGAAGTTTGATGACAATGCGCCGGAAGAAGAACGCATTCAGAAAGTCATGTTCATCCGTGTACCTTTGCGTTTGGGTAAGGATGTATTCGCGCTCGACAAGGTGTCGAAGGAACGAGAGCGCATGATGCTCCACATGCTCAAGGGCTTCAAGCAGTTCATGAAGCTCAACCGCGTGGTGCGCTATCGGGCTTGCGCCACTTCGGCCATGCGCGATGCCGAGAATGGCAAAAAGGTATTGCGAAAGATAGAGAAGGAAACAGGCATCGTTCTCGACATCATCAAGGGAGAGGAGGAAGCCCATCTGCTCTATAACAACTTGTTGGAAAAGACAGACAGCAACATGGGCAACTTCGCCTACATCGACGTGGGCGGAGGCTCTACCGAGGTTTCTCTTATCCACGATGGCCAGTTGGCCGAGAGCCACTCCTATAATATAGGTACGCTTCGCTGTTTGAGTGATAAAGTGAAGCCTGAGACCATCAAGCAATTTGAGTCGGAATTGCGTGACTTCGGCGTGAAGTATGACAACATCAGGATTATAGGCTCTGGCGGTAATATCAACAGGCTTTACAAGCTCACCCATGACGGGAAAGGCAAGAAGCAACAACTCAGCGTGACAGATCTGCGCCACATGTACGAGATGTTAAAGCCCTTGAGCGTAGAAGAGCGCATTATCTCCTTCAATCTCAAGGAAGACCGGGCGGACGTGATTATTCCCGCCGCCGAGATTTTCCTCAAGGCAGCGGAGTTCTTGAAGTGCGATACTATCTTGGTGCCCAACATCTCCTTGGCGGACAGTATCGTGGATGGACTCTATCGCGAATTGAAAGAAAACCAGCAAGTAGCCCAGCCCGCTCTTGATTAAATGGGCAGAGAAACAAAAATCCATCTTGCGTGTTGGGGAATGTCCCCATTCGCAAGATGGATAATCTTATAATACCCGTTATTTATCCTACAGACACTCGTTGTAAACTTCCGTTATCTTATCCCAGATGCGGGCAATACGATAAAACAAAACCACCTGCCCCAACACCTATTATAGCGTTCGTGAGTTCGACGAAAACTTGTAGAGACGCATTCTTGCGTCTCAGCAAGCAAGATAGCCGAATAAAGTCGCCTGTCGCAAAGACTTGGCAGCTGGCTGAGACGCAAGAATTCGTCTCTACAGTTTGGCAATAACAAGGCTGTGCACATAAAGTGGAATTCGTCGAACTCAGGTTAAAGTTACAGCAATTTTCGCTAATCACCAAATCTTCAAACACTTATATTTCATCGAACTCACGTTATTTATTTTTGCATGGAGTGTCAACGGAACGGGCTTTTTGTTGGCGAAGTTTTTTGGGGATAAATCCGCAGTCCCCTGGCAATTAGGTGTTTTGCGGGAATGTCCATCTCTTGGCAGGAGATGGACATTCTCTTGTTTGTTCCGTCCTTGTTAGTGGAGGCGCAGCACGCCTCTATGGTTTGGCAATGATAGTGTTACGCAAATCTTCCCTGGTTGACGACCCATGTTCGTCTGGCCAGGGAAGATATGAAATAAATTTAGGGACAATAGGAAAGGTCTTGCTTTAGAGCGAGGCCTTTAGTATGCTGAGGATATCAGCCTCGGTCAGGGGAACGAAGTTGCTGGCCTTGTCCAATCCCTCGTTGACCGCGACGTGATGGGCCATTTCTTCCAATCTGCTGTTGTCTATTCCTACCTCATGCAGCGTCATGGGAATATTCAAGGAGAGGAAGAAGTCGTAGGTCTTCTGTATGGCTTGCTCGGCGATTTCCCCAGGAGTGAGTTCGGGAGAGATGCCAAATACATGAGTGCCATAGCTGACGAAGCGGTCTATGGTGTTCTCGCTGAGGACGTGGCGCATCCAGCGAGGGGTGATGATGGCAAGACCTTCACCATGGGTGATGTCATAATAGGCTGAGAGGGCGTGCTCTATGCCGTGCATGGGCCAACCGGAGTGCGTGGTGCCCAGTGCCAGCAGGCCGTTGCAGCCAAAGGTGGCGGCATACATGATTTCTGCTCTCGCATCATAATCGTCTGGCTTTGCGATGGCGATGGGAGCGAACTTTATCAAGGTTTTCATCAAAGTCTCGCAGAATCCATCGCTGACAGTGTTGTTGGGCCTGGAGAAATACTGCTCCAATACGTGGTTGAAAGCGTCAGCCACGCCGGCGGCCGTGTGCTTCGCGTTTACCGTAAAGGTATAAGTGGGGTCCATGAAAGAGCAGACGGGATAGATATGCGGGTCAAGATATCCCACTTTGTCATTGGTCTCGGTGCGGGAGATGACGCTAGCGCAATCGTATTCGCTGCCCGTAGCCGCCAAGGTGATGATGTCCACGATGGGCAAAGCGGCCTTGGTAGGCACCTTTTTCGTGATAAGGTCCCAGGGATCTCCGTCGTATAAAGCCCCGGCCGCGATGGCTTTTGTGCAATCGAGCACAGAACCGCCGCCTACCGCCAATATGACTTCTATTTGTTTCTCCTTGCAAATGCGAACGCCGTCCAGCACGCTGGGATTATAACGGGGATTGGGCTCTATGCCGCTCAGTTCATATACCTCGAAGTCTTTCATCAGCTCCTTCACCTTGTCATAAAGGCCCATGCGCTTGATGCTTCCGCCACCATAGGCCAGCAATACGCGTTTGCCGATGGCTTGCATCACTTCGGGCAATTGGTTGACCACATCCTTGCCGAATATCAACCTGGTAGGGGTCATGTAATCGAAATTGTTCATCATAGTCTATAAAGTGTTTAGAGTTTACATCCGCGAAGATAGGAAAAAATAATGAAAGCGGTGTAGACGGATTACGGAAGTTCCGCATGGAATTCCGTGGGGGCATGCCAAAAATCTCCGGCAGGGGAGGCAATAACTTGGTTCCTATAACGTTAAAAGAACAAAGGGGGGCATACAGTCATCGCCCCCCCCTGATAATAGTTATGAGCTTGATTATTATCATATTGATAGTAGGCGCGGTGAGCTATTATGCCGCTTACTGGTTCTTGGGCGGCGAGAAATAGCGCTTGGCGAACTCCCAGACAATGATACCTGCCGTGACACTCACGTTCAGGGAGTGCTTGGTGCCATATTGCGGTATCTCCAGGCAGCCGTCACATTGGTCAATCACTTCTTGGTGAACGCCTTTCACCTCATTGCCCAATATCACGGCGTAGCGTTGCCCTTGTTTTGGGCTGAGGTCTTGCAACTTTTCTGAGCCTTCCACCTGCTCTACACCATATATATATATATCGCACGCGCGAAGGTCTTCTATGGCTTCCATGGCCGATGGGAAATATTTCCAGCTCACGCTGTCCTCGGCTCCCAGGGCGGTCTTGTGTATTTCCGCGTGGGGAGGAGTGGCGGTGATGCCACAAAGATAGATGGCTTCCACGCGGAACGCGTCGCAGGAGCGGAACACGCTGCCTACATTGTAGAGCGACCTTACGTCATCCAGCACTACGATGAGGGGCAGCTTTTCCGCCTGATGGAAATCTTCCAGCGACAGGCGGCGCATTTCCACCGTACGCAATTTCCTCATGCTTGCGCCTCCTCTTGTTTCGCTTGGTAGGCCACGGCATAGGCGCGTATTTGCTTCACCATGGCCAGCAGTCCGTTGCTGCGGGTGGGGCTCAGGTGCTCTCTCAGTCCTATGCGGTCTATGAAGTATAGTTCCGTATCGAGAATTTCTTTTGGGGAATGTCCGCTGAGAACCTTTAACAGCAGCGCGATAATGCCTTTCACGATAAGCGCGTCACTGTCGGCCGTGAATATTAATACCCCGTCTTGGCAGTCGCATTGTATCCACACGCGGCTTTGGCAGCCGTCTATCAGGTTTTGCTCTGTCTTGTACTTCTCGTCAAGAGGTGTCAATTCATTGCCCAAGTCAATGAGCATCTGGTATTTGTCCATCCAGTCCGTGAAGTCCTCGAACTCCTCTATGACTTCGTCTTGCAGTTCGTTGATTGTCATGTCACTATTCCTCGTTTTCCGTTTTCACTATCTTGAAGAGCTTGTCGTTAGGTCTTACCTTGCCTTTTACGGGTATGGATACCCGCCAACCTTTCTCCGCCTTGTTGACGGGCTTCAGCTCATATCTTATTTCCTCGGCGTTTAGGTACATCACGCCAGTCGTGGGGCCAGTGATAAGCAGGCTTTCACCCAGGCTTATCTCGGCGGCTTCCACCGATACCTCGGCCACGCTCAGCTTGGAGAAATACTTGATAACCTTACCTACCAATACTTTCTTTTCAGTGGCGGCGGAACCGTAATGCTTATTCCATTCCCCTAAAGTCTGTCCTTGGTAATATCCGTCCCAAAAACCTCGGTTGAACACGGTGGCCAGCCGTTTGTCCCATTCATCCTTGCGTTCTTCGGTAAAAGCGCCATCCAACACGGCCTTGATGGCTTCCTTGTAACATTTCACCACGGTGTAGACATATTCCGGTCCGCGGGCTCTGCCCTCTATCTTGAACACCCTTACGCCCGCTTTCATCATGCGATCCATGAAGCGAATGGTTTTCAGGTCTTTCGGGCTCATGATATACTTGTTGTCTATCTCCAGTTGGTTGCCCGTCTCGGCATCGGTAACAATGTAGCTCCTGCGGCATATCTGTACACACTCCCCCCGATTGGCGGAGCGATTGGCGTTGGCCAGGCTCATGTAGCATTTGCCCGATACGGCCATGCACAAGGCTCCATGGCAGAACATTTCTATGCGTATCAATTCTCCCTTGGGGCCGCGGATGGCTTGCTCCTCTATTTGCCGGTGTATCTCCGCCACCTGGTCTAGGTTGAGTTCCCTGGCCAAGACCACCACATCCGCGAAGCGGGCGTAGAAACGCAAGGCCTCAATGTTGGAGATATTGAGCTGGGTGGAAAGGTGGACTTCCATTCCTTTGCGCTGGCAATAGTCCATCACCGCTACGTCGCTTGCTATCACGGCGGAGATTCTCGCTTCCACGGCGGCATCTATAATCTCGCGCATGGCCGTCAAGTCCTCATCGTAAATGATCGTGTTGACGGTGAGATAGGTCTTGATGCCGTGCTCCGAGCAAGTCTGGGCTATCTCCCTCAGGTCCGTGATGTTGAAATGGTTGGCCGAATGGGAACGCATATTCAGCTGTCCAACGCCGAAATATACAGAGTCGGCTCCAGCCTGTATGGCCGCGGCCAGCGACTCCTTACTTCCCACGGGAGCCATTATCTCGAAAGCGTCTAATGTCTCGTTCATGCCGCGAAATTACGGAAAAATTCGTAACTTTGCAAAGAAATGAATAGAAACACCATTATAATAATAGGTATGCTGACGCTCTTGGCTTCTCTGTTCGGATGCCGAGAAGCCAAGAAGCGGCAAGCCCCTCGCGGGGAAGGCCTTATCATTCCAGCCACGCCCGTGAAAGATTATCCCGGCGGGGGTATGGGGAGCGTCTACGCGCTGTTGGCTACGCTGGAGGCCGAGCATCTTTCCCGTGGAGACTCCGTCAACCTGTCCGCCCCCTATCTGGTAAGATGCTGGCTCAAGGAACAGGCTTTGTCCGCGTACTTCTCGGGGCAATCTCTCCCCGAACATCTTTCCTGCCCAGTGCCTGTGGGGATACATCTGTTGTCCACCTATGGACTTTATCCCTACGACTCCTATCCTGAGCGGGACGGCTACCAGCAGTCAGTGACCGTGAGAAAGTTGCAATCGGTGATAGAGGGGGCAAGGAAACGTCCCACTACGCTTAGCCAGCTTTCCCGGCGGATAGACGACGTGCTCGACCGCGCCATGGGTTATCTCCCCGCCGACAGGGTGCACTTCTTGGGCGCGGACTATACGCCTGGTGAGTTTGCCCGTAGCGTATGCTCCCCCGATGAGTACCTGCGTTTGGTGAGCTTCCATTCCTTGCCTTTCGGGGAAATTCACGCGAATTCCCCCGCTTGCTCCTATCCTTTGGAGTCAGGGAAAATGGTTACGTTGAACCTGTCGTTGGATAGTTTAACGCACCATCTGAGGAAGGCCGTGGAGTCGGGCCACGCCGTTTGTTGGGAGGGAGACACTACCAACGCGGCTTTCCGTCACAGGCGGGCAGGGTGGGTAGAGTCGCCCTCTCCCTCTGGCGAAGAGGCTTCTCTGCGCCAGCTGTCTTTTGAGCGTTTGTCGCTCACCCTTGACCATGCCTTTGCCATTGTAGGTTTGACGCGCAGGGACGGAGAGATCTATTATCGCTGCAAGAACAGCCAGGGCGTAGCGTGGGGCGAGGGAGGTTATGTTTATCTTTCGGAGTCTTATTTGCGCCGATATACCTTCGCGCTCACCATGAACCATGTCGCTTACCAGGGCGAACCCTGGTAGACCTGTCAGAACTTCCAGCGCACTTGTATGTCCAGGTCGGTTTGCGAGCTTTGGTTGATTTGTTGGTATCCGCTGGAGATGTGGTCTCGGTCGAAGTAGTCAGTTACTCCCAGTTTGGCGATGATGAGCCAATGTTCGCCCAGCTCCGCCCGCAGCCTGGTGGCATAGCGTATGCCCTCGCCATAGAAAGACGTGAAGTTGAGCGTGTAGAGTGTACCTGCCTCGTAGGTATAGACACGGCTGTCGTAGTCAGCGGTATGGAAGTATCCGAGTGTGCCATCCACCCTCAGCCAGCGATAAGTATATCCCATTTGTTGCGTCACCATCCATCCAAAGCTGTTGCCGTCAAACTGGCTGAGGCTGGCGTCATATTGCGTCTTGGCCGTGAATCGCGTTCCCGCGTAGGCGGCGGATAGTCTCGTGCGGTGCTCCTTGCGGTATTCCAATGCGGTTTTGTCGGCGTTATCCCGTTCCTTCATCTTGTATCGGTAGCGGAAAAAGAATGAGAAATCGCCAGGATGGTAAGTGGCGGACACCATGCTGTCGAACGCGTGGGAAGAGGCGGATGCCATGTATTTAGGCCAGGGAAAGTAAGCTATGTCGGCATAGCCCATCATGTTGAATTTGGAAGAAGGTGTCCAACTGGCGCCCAGGTATATTCCGCTCTCGTCTTGCGCGTCGCTGCCCTCGCTGAAAGTGTTGCTGAAAAGAGAGTAATATTTATAGGAGAAGAAGCGTTGCAGGGCCACTAGCGACAACTCCTCGGTGAGCAGGTAGCTCAAGGTGTTGATGGTGGCCAGGGCTTTGCAGTCTCCCGTGGCGGTCTCTCCGCTGAAGGACAGGCGATGGCTGGCATATCCATAGTCCGTGCTTACGTTCCAAAAGCCGTTCCCCTCAGGGTAATATCTGCGGTAAAGGGAAGTCTTCTTGGGCAAAAGAGGTTTGTCGAACTTGGTGTAAAGTCCCGTCACGCCCACGTGAAAACCTCCAAGGGTATAGTTCAGGTTGGCTCCCGCCAGTGTTTGGCTGCTGTTGCCCTTCTTGGCCAGTTCGGTGTCGGTGCGGTGGTAGCCGTCTGTCAGTATGGTGGCTATGCTCTGCCCGTCGCTGTTGAGCGTCGCGTCTATTTCGCGGTAAGAGAAAAAGGCCGTCAAGTCCAGTCCTTTCAATGGTGTGACCGTGGCCGCCCCGCCTTGCAGGAAGTTGCCTGAGGAGCGGGAGGAGTGAACCCTGATGGCGTTCCCGTTGCGCCCCAAGGTGGTGAGGGTGTTTGTCTTGCCCAGTCCGAAGTCATTGTTGATGACCAGCCCCATGCCAAACCGCAATCGGTAGCGACCTAACGTGAGATTCTTCAGCGCTCCCAGTTTCCTGACCTGGAAATAGAAAGAGTAGAAGTCGTAGCCCAGGTTGTTGGCGTTGCTCAGGAAGGGCTCGCCGGCGTCTTGGCTGCCCAAAAGCCCCGCTTGCACATAGTCGCCGTAGTGGAACTTGTAACGCCACCAGTGTTTATACTTGTAGCCTCGATAGCCCTCTATGTCTCCTTTTCTGTTATAGAAAGGTATCTTGGCGGCGGCCACCACCTCGTGCTTGCCATGGCGCAGGATGTTTTTCAGGGTGGGATAACTTCTTTGGGGCACGCTCCCCGCGTAGGTGAAACACTCCAGCAACTTGCGCTGGTACCAGTTCAGGGAGCGTATCATGGCCAGTTCGCCCAGGCTCTCCATCTTGCCATACTGGTAAATGTAGGCCTGTATGTCCTCTATCTGTTGATTGCCCAGGAAGGGAAGCCGTTCCAGGTCTTCCCTGGTGGCCGTGTTGATATTCATGGGTTGCTCGGCATATTCGGCCAGTATGTCGTGGTATTGTTCCCAAGACACGTTGTCCATGTCTTCCATGTCGGAAAGCTCATTCAGGTATTCTTCCCAGTTTTTCGTTCCTTGCGCCATGCATCCTAAAGCGAATAGGGCGAGCGCAATCAGCAGTATGCGTTTTCTCATGGGTGCTCTTGTGTGTTTTCGCAAGGCAAAAGTATAAATAAAAATCGGAATAATGGTGAAATTCGTTCCTTTTTCTTTCGCCATGCGGGAATTTATGTTTACTTTCGCGATAGTTATGTTGACGAGGCTTTTTTTCTCGGTTTGGCTTGCCATGGTGGCTGTAGGCACTTGTGCGCAAGAGGTGGTCCAGGACGAAGAGAACCTGGACGAGGAGGCCGTGGACGCTACGCCTTCGCTTGACCCTATGCTGAAGTTGGGCAGGGTGCTGGATAATGGCGACAGCATACAGTACGTGGAGGTCAATCCCATTTATGTCTATCCAAAGCCCGTGTTCAAGAACGCCAAGCAGCGGCAAGCCTATAACCGCTTGGTGGCCAACGTGAAGAAGGTGCTGCCCATAGCCAAGGAGGTGAACGTCATCATACAGGAGACCTACGAATATCTGCAAACCCTGCCCAACAAGAAGGCGAAAGACGAGCACATGAAGTACGTGGAGAAGAGCATCATGAAGGAATACAGGCCCCGCATGAAGAAACTCTCCTACCAGCAAGGCAAGTTGCTCATCAAGTTGATATACCGCGAGTGCAATTCTTCTTCTTACCAACTCATCCAGGCATTCCTGGGTCCCGTGAGGGCGGGCTTCTACCAGGCTTTCGCCTGGGCTTTTGGAGCGAGCCTCACCAAGAAATATGACCCAGAGGGAGTAGACCGCCTCACGGAGCGTGTGGTATTGCAAGTGGAGGCGGGGCAGATATAAGCGTTTTCCACCGCGATATCGCGGCGTTTCAATTCCATTTGTTTTGCTCATCGAATTAACTTATTTTGCTCATCAAAATAACTTGTTTCGCTCATCAAAATAACTTGTTTCGAACACCGAAATAACTTGTTTTGGAATCCCCTTATTCCAGGTTCTGGGGCAGTACTACTGAAATTGAATATCAGTAGTACTGAAATCAAATATCAGTAGAACTGCGTTGGGGATGTCAGTACTACTGCGTTTTTTACGGGACATAAAAAATCCCACCCTCTCCATCACGGAGAGAGCGGGATAAAAAGTGTTATGTGAAAAGAAAAAACTCTAGCTTAGAGCTGAGGACCTGCGGCTACCAAAGCCTTGCCAGCCTCGTTGCCCTCATACTTCTTGAAGTTCTTGATGAAGCGACCAGCCAAGTCCTTTGCCTTCTCCTCCCACTGAGCTGCGTCAGCGTAGGTGTCACGAGGATCGAGGATGTTGGGATCTACGCCCTCGAGAGCCGTAGGAACGGTGAAGTTGAAGTAAGGAATCTGCTTGGTGGGAGCTGCGTCGATGGAGTGGTTGAGGATAGCGTCGATGATACCACGGGTATCGCGGATAGAGATACGCTTGCCTGTTCCATTCCAGCCAGTGTTCACCAAGTAAGCCTTGGCACCGCTCTTCTCCATTCTCTTAACCAGCTCCTCTGCGTACTTCGTGGGGTGCAACTCCAAGAAAGCCTGGCCGAAGCAAGCGGAGAAAGTAGGAGTAGGCTCGGTGATGCCACGCTCTGTACCTGCCAACTTGGCGGTGAAGCCAGAGAGGAAGTAGTACTTCGTCTGCTCAGAGTCAAGGATAGATACAGGAGGCAGTACGCCAAACGCGTCAGCGCTCAAGAAGATAACTTGCTTGGCTGCGGGAGCGTGGCTTACGGGCTTCACGATATTGTTGATATGGTAGATAGGATAAGAAACGCGAGTGTTCTCGGTCACTGACTTGTCAGCGAAGTCTATCTTGCCGTCCTTATCTACGGTTACGTTCTCCAAGAGTGCGTCACGACGGATAGCGTTGTAGATATCGGGCTCGCTCTCCTTGTCCAGGTTGATAACCTTGGCATAGCAACCTCCCTCGAAGTTGAACACGCCGTTGTCGTCCCATCCGTGCTCGTCGTCACCGATAAGCAGACGCTTCGGGTCGGTAGAGAGGGTTGTCTTACCTGTTCCAGACAGACCGAAGAAGATGGCGGTGTTCTCGCCGTTCATATCGCAGTTGGCAGAGCAGTGCATGGAAGCGATGCCCTTCAAGGGGAGGTAGTAGTTCATCATGGAGAACATACCCTTCTTCATTTCGCCACCATACCAGGTATTGATGATTACCTGCTCCCTGGAGGTTACGTTGAACACTACAGCGGTCTCGGAATTGAAGCCCAGCTCTTTCCAGTTCTCCACTTTCGCCTTGGAAGCGTTGTAAACGATGAAGTCTGGCTCAAAGCTCTCCAGCTCCTCTTCGGTGGGGCGGATGAACATGTTCTTAACGAAGTGAGCCTGCCAAGCTACCTCCATGATGAAGCGAACGGCCATGCGGGTATCCTTGTTAGCACCGCAATATCCGTCTATCACATAGAGCTTCTTTCCGGAGAGCTCCTTCTGCGCAAGCTCTTTTACGGCTGCCCAAGCCTCTTGGGAAGCGGGCTTGTTGTCATTCTTATATTCATCAGAAGTCCACCATACAGTGTCCTTGGAAGTCTCGTCCATTACGATGAACTTGTCTTTGGGCGAACGTCCGGTGTAAGCGCCAGTCATAACGTTTACCGCGCCAAGCTCGGTTACTTGGCCTTTGTCATAACCTGTAAGACTGTCTTTGGTCTCCTCCTCGAACAATGTCTCATACGAAGGATTGTAAAGAACCTCGGTAGTACCCGTGATTCCATACTTCTCTAAAACTGACTTGTCAAACTTTGCCATTTTTGATAATGTATTTAAGGTGAATAATCGCTAGTTTTAAAACCGCTGCAAAGTTACGCAATTTACCCGAAACGCCAATGACGGGCAAATGAAAAAAATGTAATCTGGGCTTGTTTTATGGTTAAAGTTGCTAAAATCATCCGTCGCCACTTGATATTTGCCACGTGGAGTTGGCAAATAATGAAAATTAATTCCTATCTTCGCGAATACCACTTAAATATCCGCCAATTATGGAAATTATCAATCTTAGCGAACAAAACTCCATCATGAACCAATACATGGCGGAGATCAGGGACAAGGATTACCAGAAAAACCGATTGCTCTTCCGCAACAACATCATGCGTATAGGGGAGTATGAGGCTTTCGAGATATCAAAGCGCATGGATTACGAGATGAGAGACGTGGTGACTCCGTTGGGCATCTCAAAGGTGAACGTGCCCGTGGACAAGGTGGTGCTGGGCACTATCTTCCGTGCGGGCTTGCCATTTCACCAGGGTTTTCTTAACGTGTTCGACCATGCGGGCAACGCTTTCGTGTCTGCTTACAGGGCGTACAAAGACGCTGAGCATCACGAGGTGGGCATCCATGTGGAATATCTCGCCACGCCCAGCATAGAGGAGAAAACGCTTATCATAGCCGATCCCATGCTGGCCACGGGCGGCAGCATGGAATTGGGATACAAGGCGTTCCTTACCAAGGGCAGGCCCAAGCGCATTCACGTGGCTTGCGTAATAGCCACGCCGCAAGGTATAGACCATGTGGTGGAGGCTTTTCCTGAGGAGAAAACCACTATATGGTGCGCCGCCATTGACCCGGGACTCAACGAACATAAGTATATAGTGCCAGGGTTTGGCGACGCGGGTGACTTGTGCTACGGCGATAAGCTTTAGCGCTTGCCCTTTTATGGGTCAATACTCAAACGAGCTGCCGCCCAGGAATTCTCGTAGCAGGGAAGTGGGCGGGAGTTTGTCGTAGGGTATCGGCTTGAAGTAGCCAAGGAACTTCTTCAAACGATAGGCTTCCGAGTATTCCTCGCAGTTTTCGGGCACTTGCTCCAGCAGTGGTTCCGCCTGGGTCTTGATGACAGCCAACTCATAGAGCATGGCAGTGTTGAACATGGCGTCGGCATTCTCCTGGTAGGGGAATATCCATTTGTTTTCCCCTGCCCTTACCGATGGCCAGCGGCGAATGGTCTCCCTTGCGCTGACTCCTCTATATTTGTAGTCGCGAATGATGCGTCGCAAGAGACGATTGTCGGTGGTGGGAATGTAATTGTGGTTATCCAAAAGGATGGTGGTCAACGCTGAGGCGTAGACGGTGAACTTCTGTTCGTTGGGAATTTGCGCTGTCAATTCAGGGTTGAGAGCGTGAATGCCTTCCACTACCACTACGTTGTCGGGAGCCAGCTTGAGGCGTTTGCCGCTTCGTTCACTCTTTCCCAACTGGAAATTGTAATGGGGCAACTCCACCTCTTCGCCACGGAAAAGCGCGTTGAATTGCTCGTTGAGCAGGGGCAGGTTGAGGGCATAAAGGCTTTCGTAATCATACTCTCCATTCTCGCCGAGCGGTGTTTTCTCCCTGTCTACGAAGTAATCGTCGAGTGAGATTTGCAAGGGTTTGATGCCGTTGGTGAGCAGCTGGATGCTAAGCCGTTTACAGGTGGTGGTCTTGCCCGACGATGAAGGCCCAGCCAACAATACTAGTTTCACGCCCTTACGATTGGCGATTTCGTCCGCGATACGGGCGATTTTCTTTTCTTGCAAAGCCTCGCTCACGTTGACCACCATGCTGCCTTGCCCCTCGTTGATGGCGGCATTGAAGTCTCCCACGGTGCGTATGCCCAATATCTTCTGCCAGCGATGATGTTCGAGGAAGATGTCAAACATTTTATCCTGACGGGTCATCTCGCCCAATACGCCCGGGTCCTTCAGTGAGGGAATGCGCAATAGCAATCCGTCATAGTATTTCTCCAATCCAAAGAGATAGAGTTTGCCCGTGTGGGTGAGCAGGGAGCCATAATAAAAGTCCACGTAGTCTTCTATTTGGTAATAAGTGGTGTAAAGTGCCCCTACGCTTTCGAGCAGCCTTACCTTGGGAATATCCCCTTTTTCCCGAAACAGGTTGATGGCATCCTGGGTAGGTACTACGTGCCGTCTGACGGGCAGGTTGGCATCGATGATTTCCTGCATGCGCTTGCGTAATTTGTCTACGTCTTCCAGTCCCACGGGATGGTCGATGTCCAGGTTGACGTAGTAGCCTTTTGACACAGGGATGTCTATGACGCAGGTGCTATTGGGATAGATGTCGTTTACCGCCTTGCAGAGTACGAAGAAAAGCGTGCGGGTATAAGAACGGGAGCCGGACGAGGTGTAAAGGTCTTGATACTCCACGTCTTTGTTGTTGTATACCCGGTAGTGCATGCCTTCCACTTTGTTGTTCACCTTGGCGTTGATAGGGCCATATTGTAATTGTAGTCCCGATTGCTCGTATATCTCGGCCAAAGAACTGCCTACGGGTACCGTAAGCGTTTGGCCATTGTTCTTGCATCTTATTTGAAGTGTCTGTCTCATAGTGAAGAGGTTTAATCGCTGTTGGTTTGTGAGGCGAGTGTTTCCATCAGTTCTCTCATGCCCTCGCTGGCGCCTTTACGGATATGGACTACTTCTCTTAGTCCATGGGTGGCCACGGGACTGGGGTCTATCAGGTAGATAGGCGTGCCAGGCTTGGTGTATTGCAGCAAGCCCGCGGCGGGATAGACGTTGAGCGAGGTGCCGATGATGACAAAGATGTCTGCGCTTCTTGCTTCTTCCGTGGCGGGCATCATCATGGGAACGCTTTCGCCGAAGAATACGATGAAAGGACGCAGCAAACTGCCGTCTTCCGCTAATGTGCCAGGTGCCACTTCGCAATTGTCTTCTGGCAACTCTTGGATAAAACGTTCATCGTAAGGGTCTCGGGAAGAGCATACTTTAGTCAGCTCTCCGTGCAGATGGATTACCTTGGAGGAACCGGCCTTTTCGTGCAGGTTGTCCACGTTTTGCGTCACCACGGTCACGTCGTACTTCCGTTCCAGCTCGTGTATCAGTCGATGTCCCTCATTAGGCTTTGCCGCGTAGAGTTTCTTGCGCAACATGTTATAGAAGTTGGTCACTAATGTGGGGTTCGCTTCCCATCCCTCATGTGAGGCCACTTGCTCCACGGGGTAGTTTTCCCATAGGCCATCGTTGCCCCTGAAAGTCTTGAAGCCGCTCTCCACGGACATGCCAGCTCCAGTCAAGAATACGATCTTCTTCATAGTCTAAGGTATTAAGAATACACAAAATTAGCAATTTTTCCGCAAATAACTTCTGTATAAAAGAAAAAGTATTAACTTTGCACCCGTTTTTAATACAGAACACCTTACAACAATTACAGATTATTTATGGATAAAGTAAGCTACGCCTTGGGTCTTGGCATTGGCAGGCAGTTGGCCCAAATGGGTGCCACAAGCCTGGACATTGACGATTTTTCCCAAGCCATCAAGGATGTAATAGCGGGCAATTCATTGCAAGTGAGTGATAGCGAGGCTCAAAAGCTCGTGCAGCAGTTCTTCGCTGAGCAGGAGGCCAAGCAGAGAGCGGCGGCCGAGGAGAAAGGTAAGGCGGCGAAGGTGGCAGGCGAGAGCTTCTTGGCGGAGAATGGCAAGAAAGAGGGCGTTGTCACCCTGCCCAGCGGACTGCAATACCAAGTGTTGCGTGAGGGCAACGGCAAGAAGCCAAAGGCAACAGACCAGGTGGAATGTCATTACGAAGGCACGCTGATAGACGGCACTATATTCGACAGCTCTTATAAGAGAGGCCAAACGGCCACGTTCCCCTTGAATGGCGTGATCGCTGGATGGACAGAGGGGCTGCAACTGATGCAGGAAGGTGCCAAATATCGTTTCTTCATCCCCTATCAACTGGGTTATGGAGCTAACGGAGCGGGCGCGTCGATACCTCCCTATGCGGCTTTGGTGTTTGACGTGGAGTTGATAGCCGTAAAATAAGTTGGAAAAACAAATAAAGACAATAAAACGAACAACAACAATGAGAAAGTTAATTATCGGAGCCTTTATGGCTTTAGCCGCTGCCACTTTCGTGGGTTGTGGCAATTCTACTCCCAAGGCAAACTTGAAGACCGACATTGATACGATGAGCTATGCGCTCGGTTTGTCCCAAACGCAAGGTCTGAGGGATTACATCGTGATGCGCTTGGGCGTGGATACCGCTTATATAGACGAATTTATCCGTGGTTTGAACGATGGTGTCAATGCGGGTGATGACAAGAAGAAAACCGCTTACTATGCCGGTATACAGATTGGCCAGCAGGTTGGAGGCATGATGATTAAGGGTATCAATCACGAGGTTTTCGGTGAAGATTCCACCAAGACCATCTCCATGAAGAATTACATGGCCGCTTTCATCACCGGTGTCAAGGGCGAGGAAGGCCTGATGACGTTGGATCAGGCTGCCTACACCGCTCAGCGCTTGATGCAGGAAATCAAGGCTAAGAGCATGGAGGAGCAGTATGGTGACAACAAAAAAGCCGGTGAGAAATTCTTGGCGGAGAACAAGAAGAAGGCTGGCGTGGTGACTCTCCCCTCTGGTGTACAATATAAGGTAATCAAGGAAGGCAAGGGTGAGATGCCTAAGGATACCTCTTTGGTAGAGGTGAATTATGAGGGTCGTACCTTGGAAGGAAAGGTGTTTGACAGCTCCTACAAGCGTAAGGAAAGCGCCAAGATGCGTGCAAACCAGGTCATCAAGGGATGGAGCGAGGCTTTGACCCACATGCCTGAAGGCTCTGTATGGGAGGTATATATTCCCCAAGAGCTGGCTTATGGCCCTCGTCAGCAAGGTGCCGACATCAAGCCTTTCTCCGTGCTTATCTTCAAGATTGAGTTGATCAAGGCTAATGCCAAGAGGTAATCTTCATTGACAGATATGAGAAAACTGATGGTATGGGCACTCGTCTTCATGGCGAGTGCTTCTTTTTGTAGAGCGCAGAAGGCGGATGGAGCGGTGACATTGGTCTCGGAGTCTGACTCTTTGAGTTATGCCGCGGGTGCTTGCTCCACGGAGGGACTCATTCCCTATGTGCAACAAAGCTATAGCGTAGACACCGCCTACATGGCTGACTTCGTGAGAGGTTACCTGGAGGGGATAAAAGTGGCAAACGACCCCAAGGGCGCAGCTTATATTGTGGGCATGCAGATAGCCCAGATGGTAGAGCAACGCATTTTACCCAGCATGAGAAACCGCCTCAAGTCCACGGGAGATTCCATAGAGGAGGATATTTTCCATCAGGGATTTACCGCCATGTTGCTGAAAGACCACGATATCTTTACCCAGCGGGATGCCATGCGATACCTGGATAGTCTGATGGCTGCTCCTGGCAGGGAGTGGTTGGAGGCCAATGCCAAGAAACCAGGCGTGCAGACTACTGCCAGTGGATTGCAATATAAGGTGCTCGTGAAAGGCAATGGTCCGGTTCCCACTGCCGAGGATGAGGTGGAAGTGGTATATGAGGGTCGGTTGATAGACGGCACAGTATTTGATTCCACGGCCAAGCACAATGAGGAGTCGGACAAATTCAGGCTGAAACACCTCATTAAAGGTTGGGCGGAGGCACTTACCTTGATGCCCGTGGGCAGCAAGTGGGAAGTCTACATCCCGCAGGAGCTGGCTTACGGCTCCCGCCAGAGCGGACAGATACCTCCTTATTCCACGCTTGTTTTCACCATGGAATTAAAGAGCATCGTGAATCCTCCTACGAAACCAGAGCCACTTACGCCTAGACAGAAGACGCAGGAAAAAACGGGGCAAGTGGAGAAGAAGTAGTGTTTATGCCATGGGTCAATATCTCCGTGGCTTCCCTTAATGTGGGATTGCTTTCTAGGGAGAATTTAGCCCAGAAGTCTTAAAATAACTTACATGATGCACGAAAGTCGAAAGATTTTCGTGCATTTTGTTGATAGTATCATTTATAATTACTATATTTGCTACCAAATTAAAGAAATTAACTATAAATCTACGAACTTATGGAGAAAATTGACAAGCTCGATAAGCAGATACTCAGCATTCTCTCGAAGAACGCACGTATCCCTTTCAAGGACGTGGCAGCGGAATGTGGCGTATCCAGGGCGGCTATTCACCAGCGTGTACAACACCTTATTAAAATAGGAGCCATCATGGGCAGCGGCTTTGATGTAAACCCAAAGAGCCTTGGTTACGCTTCTTGCACTTATGTGGGTATCAATCTGGAGCGAGGCAGCATGTACAAGAAAGTGGTGGAGCGGCTGATGAACATTGAGGAAGTCGTGGAATGCCATTTTACCACGGGGCCTTACACGATGCTGTTGAAGCTTTACGCTAAAGATAACGAGCAACTCATGGATTTGCTCAACAATAAATTGCAATCCATTCCCGGAGTGGTCTCCACCGAGACGCTCATCTCCCTGGAGCAAAGCATTAAGCGCGAGATACCTGTCATCATAGATTAATCATGGCGGCATTTGACCTAGGGTCATGCTTGGATTGTCTCCACATGACTCCTCCTGCGACCAACCACCGACCCGTGGTTGGTCTTACGGGTAATTTTTCAGACATAGACGTAACACTGCGAGCTGTTTACCATCAGCAGATAGTAGCGGCTGGCGGTGTTCCTGTGTTGATACCTCCCGTGACAGAGCCCAGGGTTATCGTTGACACTTTAGACCGTATAGACGCATTGGTGTTCACTGGCGGTGGAGACCATAACCCTTTATGGTATGGGGAGGAGCCTATCCCCCAGTTACACCATATTAATAAGGAGCGCGATGAGGCGGAGCTGATCATGGCTCGCTTGGCTTTCCAACGGCAGATACCCATGCTGGGCATCTGTCGGGGCATACAAACCTTGGCCATTGCCTTGGGTGGGAAAGTGGCGCAAGATATCCAGGTGAGCGTCAAGCATGACCAAGACGCGGACCGCTCGGAGCCTACCCATACAGTCCAGCTCATGGACGGTTCTGTCTTGCGTGACCTTTACCAAAGAGAAAGCATCTTTGTCAACAGCTTCCACCATCAGGCGGTGAGCGATCCAGGGAGTTGTTTCTGGGTAACCGCCAAGGCGGTGGATGGCACGATAGAGGCCATGGAGAGCCAGGACGGAAAGTCCATCATAGGCGTTCAATGGCATCCCGAGTGGCTAGGGGAAGATGGACAGCCCCTTTTCCGCTGGTTGGTGGAGCGGGCCAGGGAATTTGCCCAGGCCAAGGAGCTGCATCGCCAAGTACTGACACTCGACTCCCATTGCGATACGCCCATGTTCTTCCCCCAGGGCATCCATTTTGAACGGCGAGACACCAGGGTGCTGGTAGACCTCCACAAGATGACGGAGGGCAAGTTGGATGCCGTGACGATGGTGGCTTATCTGCCGCAGCCCAAGGCGGGGGAGCGTTTTGCTGATAAGGTAGACTACCGCAAAATCAATGGCGGGGAAAAGTACGCTGATGGCATCTCTCCGAAAGCCTATGCGGATTTGATATTCGATGAGATAGAGCGTGTCACTTCCGCCTATCCCGACCATGTAGGTATTGCCCGTACGCCCGCTGAGTTGTATGCCAACAAACGGCGGGGGCGCAAGAGCGTCATGCTGGGCATAGAGAACGGTTTGGCATTGGAGGGCAGTCTTTCCAATATCGCCCATTTCGCCCGACGGGGTATAGTTTACATCACGCTTTGTCATAATGGCGACAATGATATCTGCGATAGCGCAAGAGGCGAGAAGACCCATCGTGGGTTAAGCGATTTTGGGGCGCGGGTGGTGAAAGAAATGAACAGGCAGGGCATCATGGTGGACTTGAGCCACGCCAGCGAGGAGAGCTTCTTTGATGCCATGCGGGTGAGCGAGTTGCCCATTGTCTGCAGCCACTCCAATTGCAAGTCGCTTTGCGACGTGCCGCGCAATCTTTCCGATGAGCAACTCCGTGCGCTCGCTAAGTCTGGCGGCGTGGCGCAAACCACGCTCTATCACGGATTCCTGCGCCAAAATGGCACGGCTACCATAGAGGATGCCGTAGCCCATTTGGAGCATGCCGTCCAGGTGATGGGTATCGAGCACGTGGGTTTAGGTACCGATTTTGACGGAGATGGAGGAGTGAGCGGTTTCGCTGACGCTTCCGAGACCATTAATTTCACCATCCGCTTGTTGCGCAAGCGATATAGCGAGCGGGATATTGCCCTGATATGGGGTGGCAATTGGCTGCGTGTGATGGAGCAAGTACAAAACAAGAGAAATCAACAACCAAGATGAAAACCAAGATGAAGATAGTGGCAACCGCTGTCGTTGTGGCGGCGTTGGCGGGTGGCTTTTGGGCATGGAAGTCCATGAGCGGTGATACCTCTCAAATGGCTGAGATGGAGGAGACGGAGAAAGTCAATCCTGTTGGCCCCACGTTCAATGCCGACTCGGCTTATGCTTTTTGCGCCGCCCAATGCGACTTTGGTTACCGCTCCATGAATACAGAGGCGCACGACCAGTGTGCCGACTGGATAGCTGACAAGTTTCGTTCCTATGGCTGCGAGGTGGTGGAGCAGCGTGCGGATCTCAAGGGTTACGACGGTACCACGCTGAAGGCACGTAACATCATGGCATCCTATCGTCCGGAGGCGACCACCCGTATATTGCTTTGCGCCCACTATGATTCTCGGCCCTGGGCAGACAACGACCCCGATAGCGCCAATTGGCGCAAACCCATCATGGGCGCTAACGACGGGGCTAGTGGCGTGGCCGTGATGCTGGAGATAGCTCGCTTGTTGCGTTCGTCTGCCGAGAAGCCTGGGCAAGGAGACTTGGGTGTGGACTTCGTGTGCTTTGACGCGGAAGACTGGGGAACGCCTAGTTGGAGCGACATGCCTGATGATGGCAACTCATGGGCACTGGGGGCGCAATACTGGAGCAAGAACCTGCCCCAGGGCTACGAGGCTCGCTACGGCATCCTGCTGGACATGGTGGGAGGCCAAGGCGCACGCTTCTACCAGGAGGGCATGTCCTTGCAGTACGCGCCGGAAATAGTGAAGAAAGTATGGCGGGCTGCCCGCCAGGTGGACTGCGGCAGCTATTTCCCCCGCGAGGCGGGAGGCATGGTGACGGATGACCATATTCCCGTCAACGAGAACGCCAAGATACCTACCATCGACATCGTGCCCTATTATCCCGACTGCCAACAGAGTTCCTTTGGTCCTACGTGGCATACGGTCAGCGACAATATGGATCACATAGACAAGAACACCTTGCGGGCCGTGGGGCAGACCGTCATACAAGTGCTCTACACGGAGGAGTAGGCACTCCCTAACAAGGATATTAGTCTCGAAGGGCTGCGATACTAGTCTCGAAGGTCAATGAAACTAGTTTCGTAGCCCTTCGAGACTAGTATCATCTTCTCATGGGTCTTAGTGGCCTGCCCGCGGGTGCCGGCATCCGTATGGGCACCGTATACCATCGCCGCCTGTAGAGGTCGTACTTGTGCCTTGCCCCCAGTTTCAATCCTTTGGTCTTGTCGTGAATGGAGAGATAGCCAGCCTGTCCCTTGGCAATATTCTCTTGGGCATATAGCGTTATGGGTTCTAAAGCTACAAGCACAAGGCAAATGATAATCGGTTTTAGTATATTCATGCCGCGCCCTTTCATTGATTTTTCCACGAATTTAGCAAAAAAGACCTATAATTCAAAGCGATTTTATAAAATTTCTCCTGCTACGAAAAAAGGTTGCATTCACCCTTTCTATCTTCGCGATGTCAAAACAAAGGAAGTATGGGTGAGTGGTTGAAACCAGCACACCGCTAACGTGCTAGACCGTGAAAGGTCTCGAAGGTTCGAATCCTTCTGCTTCCGCCCATCCTGGTGGGGTAGCTCAATGGAACAAGAGCGGGTGCCTACGAAGCATCAGGTTGCGGGTTCGAGTCCCGCCCTCATCACTTGCAAGGAGCTTTGGCAGACTTGGTGTATGCGCGGGACTGAAAATCCCGACAACGTGGTTCGATTCCACGAGGCTCCGCTTATGGAATCTTATATGATTCCCCCTTTCAATGGATACGAACCCTTTTGCGGTCTAATGCCCGATTCGGTTTTATCTCCCCAATCAATCTATTAGAATGAGTTGGGCTAGAGGGAACATGATGCGCCTTTTTGTATGCGCACGTGGACATTATTATATATGCGTACGATGAATGCCCATTCCTCTACCAACTTCACGCAGGCTTCTCGCCAGCGTAGCGTTACGGGAATGGTATTACACGTAGCTAAGGATGGACCTTAGCCTTGCTTTTACCTTTTCCAGCACTTCGATGGTCTCGGCCTTGTCTTTGTTGTTTTCCGACAACAGGGTGATGGCTTTCTTCAAGAGCTTGCAATCCTCTTGCGATAACGGCATGTCGGAGATGGAGTAATCGGGGTCGGCATACCTGTAATAGGTCTTGTCATATACCTCGATGGGAGCATTGTAGCCCAGTTTGTCAGACCTCATCATCTGGATGTCCATCTGCACCGTCCTGGCACACACGCCTTTCGTGATGCCCTCCATGTCGTAGAGCGCGTCGCTGCAGGCTTGCACCAAGTCGTCAAGTGTCCATCTCCTGTACCTGTTTCTCAGGCAATTGTCTATGGTTCTATATCTTATCAAGGCGTTTTTGTTCGCTGGCATTGTTTTTCCTCTTTGAAACGTAAGAAAAATAGTTGGATTTTCCCGACAGGGAACTTCCAACTACATCAAGACCACTACGTTTCCAGAGGACTTCGCTTGGTTTGTCCAAAGGGAATTAACTATGCGAGTGAGGTCGGGGAAATCCCATGTCGGCTTTACGAAAGGCGCTAAACGCGTCTACACGGCTACTTCGCTCAAAGCGTCGAAAGCTTTGGGCAAAAGACCGTGATGCGATGTGTGCGCTCCGTAACATGCCGTTAGGATTTCTTTTTATGCTTGTTTCTGTTTTGATTCTTCAGCCGCGAAGATACAAAATTATTGGAGCGAAATCTTTTTGCGCAGTGGGAGAATTATAGGGCATCGCTCTAGTTTTAACCCGAATCGGTCATTAGACCGCAAAAGGCTCGTTTCCGTTGAAAGGGAAAGCTCTTTGGGCATCTTGCCCACTTCTGCCAGCGTCTTGCTTTCCGTCTTGCCTCGACGTAGCCCGCTACGCCTTCAGCAAGACGAAAAGCAATCCACAAGACAGAAGCAGGCAATCTACCCAAAGTCTAATGACCGATTCGGGTTTAAGGGACGACTAACTATTTTGTTGACAAACTTTAGAAAGGAAAACGCCGTAATTCAAAGAAAATTCGTATTTTTGAAGCGAATTTAGTATAAGACGCTCCTGTCATGTTTCACGAATCGGCATTACATTGACGCTAACGGATGAAAAAAAAACATGACTCGATTACATGACTAATGGGTGAAGAATCCACTTGAACGACACGACATCATAAGCGACAGGCCAAAACCGTGAGCATGATGGCGCAACCTCTTGAAACGCAATCGTGAAGGCGCGATGAACAAAAGAACGATGAACAAAAGAACGATGAACAAAAGAGCATGGATATGCCTCTTAATGCTTCTGCTCTCGGTGTACCCACTGAAGGCAGGCCTGCGGATGGAGTTTGAAGCGCTGGGAACAGAAGCTGGACTCGCCGTCAACTATGTCGTGTCCATAGCGCAACTGAAAGACAACCGAATCGTGGCGGTGACGATGGATGACGTCAATATATGGGACGGGCATTCGTTTCAACGAATACGAAAGTCTAGGGAAGAATTCACTCCCATCCCTGGCTACCAAGGCCACTACCACACATACGTCGACAAAAATGGCGAAGTTTGGATTAAGGATTACGGCTGCCTGTGGCACTATGACAAACATTGGAGACTGGTTCACCGTCCTCTCCCGCCAGGCTGCGATGACGTGTTTATCGACGATAACGGGAATATATATTTCATCCAACAGAATCGAAACAACCCGATACTCGACCTAAAAGTGGTGAGGGGGAAGAAATTTCTGTTCTACTCGGATGGGAGCATGCGTTGCTACAGCGCCAACAACAACCAACCGTTGTACAAAATCCAACTGCCCATGTCCGATTCCTTGGCCGTGTCCTCACTGGTGGTGACCGACCGAAAACGGGGTAGGTTCTATCAGCTGTTGGACCAGCGGTATTGCATGATGTTTGATATCGCCAGTAGACAATGGAGTGAAATATTCAGGTCGGAACGACTGCACACCATCGCACTGATTGACTCGAGCACAGCCTTGATAACCTCTTATGGAGGAATGTGGAAAATCAACCTGGAGAACACAAAGACTGAATATATCGGGCAAATCCTATTAACAGACGGCAATTACATCTCTTCCAGCAGACTGAACACGGTCTTTCGCGACCGGGAAGGCACGCTGTGGCTGGGTTCCTATGACCGTGGATTGCTGAAAAGCTGTCCCCAAAAGCCGTGGACGGCCACGCTGCCCGCGGTGATTTGCGGAGCGGGGTTGACGCTGTTTTTTGTTGTTTGGCTTTCATTCCGCATACACAAGGCCAGAAAAAGAAAGTCGTACCCAACGAACAGCCAATCGACAGAATTCATCCGCAAGGAACCAACAACGATGACACTGCCTGAGACTAGCCAGCGGAAGAGAGCCGAAAAGGAACGGAAACCAAGCAACGACCAGGCCGGGAAACATGAAAACCTCATCGCCAAGGCCACGGTCATGGTCCAAAGAAACATGGGCAACCAAGACTACTCGGTGGAGAAACTGGCACAAGACTTATGCATGGACCGCACGGGACTTTATAAAAAGATGAAAGCCGCCACAGGCCTCTCCCCCTTGGAGTTCATCCGCGATATTCGCCTCAACCACGCCTCAGCTCTCATGAAAGAAGGTAAACACTCCATGGCGGAAATCGCCTCCATGACGGGAATGGGCTCGGCGAGACACCTTGCGCGATGCTTCCAGGCCTCGCGCAAGAAGCGGGAAGCCGGCCAGCGCCCAAAGCGCGAGGAGTGAGCGAGCATAGGCCCAAATGTTGAAATCAACAAATGGGTACGCTGAATATCAACATACACTAGCCCGCGATAACGCCAATAGCAAGTAACTTTGCGGCATGTTTAATCCACAAAACCTTTTATTTGCTATCATGAAACTATCTGTTCATCTGAAAACCATCCACGCGCTATTGCCACTTTGCCTGCTTGCCATGCCCATCAATGGCTTGGCGCAGAAGGTGGAGTTCTACACACCCCGCACCGTGAGGATTGTAAAAGACAATGGCGCACCAGCGGAAAAGAAATCATTGGTTGTCACGGCCCAACCCGAGAAAGTAAAAGTAACCCGCGAAGAAAACGACACGGCGGTAATCTACCGTTCCGCAGAAATGACCGTCATCGTGAGCCGAGGGAAGGTCACTTTCGCCGACAAGCGGGGAAATGTCTTGACTCGGGAGGGAGACGCCGGTTTCACCCCCATCATGCGCGGTCCCGACAAGTGGTCTTACAAGGTGAAGCAAGCTTTCTCGGTGGAGAAGGACGAAGCCGTCTATGGCCTGGGCTTCCTGCAAAACGGGAAGATGAGCCAGCGAGGCGAGAATCGCAGGATGGAGCAGGGCAACACGGAAGATTACACACACTTTTACCAGAGTGTCAAGGGATACGGTATCTATTGGGACAATTATTCTCCCACGACGTTCCAGTCGCCAGAGGCTGGAGAAAACGGCGAGATTACCCTGGAGTCGGAAGTGGGAAACATCATCGACTATTATTTCATGTTCGGTGGGAACGCCGATGGCGTGATTGCCGAGATGCGTCATCTATCGGGGCACGTTCCCATGCTTCCGTTGTGGACTTATGGCTTTCACCAAAGCAGGGAGCGCTACTCCAGTCAAGACGAGTTGCTGGACGTGGTCAACAAATACCGTGAGCAGGGCATTCCCTTCGACGGCATTGTCCAAGACTGGCAATATTGGGGAAACAGCTATCTTTGGAACGCCATGGAATTCCTGGCTGATGGCTATTACAATCCCCAGCTCATGGTGGACCAGATTCACGAGCGGCATGCCCACTTGAGCATCTCGGTGTGGTCGTCTTTCGGCATCGGTACCAAAGGCTATCGGGAGATGCGGGAGAAAGGCCATCTCCTGGCGTTTGAGACGTTTCCGCCCAGCGGCATGCCCCAATGGCCACCAAGGGATGACTACCCGAGCGGGGCAAGATGCTATGACCCCTATAGTGAGGAAGCGAGAGACATCTACTGGCGCAACCTTTCCCGCCTACATCGCCTGGGCATCGACGGTTGGTGGATGGACTCCACCGAGCCTGATTTCTACAACTACAAGGACAGCGACCTGGATTTCCCCACCGCCATGGGCTCCTTGCGCTCGGTGCGCAACGCCTATCCATTGATGACTGTGGAAGGAGTGTACAACCACCAACGGGAGATGGACTCCACCAAGCGCGTGTTCATCTTCACCCGTTCTTGTTTCGCCGGGCAACAACGCACGGGGGCGAATACATGGAGCGGAGACGTAGAGTCCTCTTGGGAGAGCCTCCGCCGGCAGGTACCTGGTTGTCTCAACTTCACGCTCACGGCCAATCCGAATGTGCATAGCGACATCAGCGGCTTTTCAGCGGGGCGATACAACGTGAAGGGATGGAACAGCGCGAAAGACAATCCACAATTCCACGAGCTGTATGTGCGCTGGATGCAGTTGGGCGTATTCATGCCCATGATGCGCAGCCATGGCACGGACACGTGGCGCGAGATATATTATTATGGAAAGAAAGGGGAACCCGTTTACGACGCCTTGGTGGCGGTGAAATTGCGGTATAGATTGCTCCCCTATATCTACAGTCAGGCCTGGCAGGTATCCCGACACAACGACTCCTTTATGCGGGCATTGTTCATGGACTTCAAAAATGACAAGACGACCTGGGACAATAACCGCCAGTTCATGTTTGGGCACAGCCTGCTGGTTTGCCCCGTGGTGAACGCGCTCTATACCCAGGAAGAGGTGGACAAGTCGCCAGAGGCGCTCGACAAGAAAGTCAACTGGAACGAGATGAAAACCTATGACGTCTATTTGCCAAAAGGTTGCCAGTGGTATGACTATTGGACAGACAAGAAACTGGAAGGGGGAACCACGGTGACGGCACAGGCTCCGTTGTCGCGCTCGCCGCTCTACGTACGGGCAGGCAGCGTCTTGCCGCTTGCACCAGAGACGCAGTACAGCAACGAGAACAACTACGAGGACTTGACGCTCGTGGTGTATCCAGGAGCCAACGCCCATTTCGATTTATATGAGGACGAAGGGGACAATTACCACTACCTGCAAGGAAAATACACCCTCATTCCCTTACGCTGGAACGAGAAATCGGGCAGCCTCACCATCGGAAAACGGCAGGGTAGTTTCCAGGGCATGCTGCGCAATAGGCGTTTCCACGTGAGGCTGGCCGGCAGCGACAAGACGCAGACGGTAAACTACACGGGGAAATCCATAAGAATAAGCCTCCGATAGCCGTGTCCCCTAGCTGGCGGGAAAACGAAAACCACAATTGAGATTATTTTCCCGTCAGCCATGTAATCGCCCTGGCAAGGGACGTTACTCGCACCCTGCCTGGGCGACACGTAACACAAGAACAATCCCTTTTGCGAGCTATAACTGACTACGGGTAAAAACAGAAGATATACTTCATCGGCCAATGAAGTATATCTTCGATTTTTACACCATTACGTCTGCCATTCCTCCGCAAGCGGTCGTTTCCCATCGTTTTTCCGCTAGCTCCAGATAATCCCGAATCGGTCATTAGACTTTGGGCAATCTACCCAAACTCTAACATGTAATTCGGGTTCAACAACAATGAATGTCCGTGTTCATGCAATAGTACCTCCCAAAACGAAGATATACTGCGAAAGCGATCGAAGATATACTTCATCAGCAAAAGCAGTACTACTGTGTTTCTATTGCCACCCACGCAGAGGTGGCGTCAAAGTCAGCGAGTGGAAAAACAAGTCACCTTGCCAATTTCGCGTATTAGCAAGGTGACCGCTTTAGTCGTAAGTTTGGACTGCTTGCGGAGATTCCCCCTCACGCGCGCGTATATATATATATTTAATAAGGTGTATTGACGGCAAAGGGGGAGCGGACTCTTAGCCAAGCAACCGCTTGCTGAGATACCGCACGGGATACCAAACGGAGAGCCATCCCACGGCGATGACCGTGAGGAAAATAAGGAGTACGTCGGTATAGTGAACGCTCACGGGATAGGCGTTGATGATGAAGGTACCCTCGCTCTCGCCCAGTGACACGAAGCCGAATTCTTGCTGCAACCAGCAGAGCAGCAGGCCAAGGGCTACGCCGATGACGGCTCCCATGGCGGATATCATCCTGCCCTCGAAGAGGAACACGCGCACTATCTGGTGGTCGCTGGCTCCCAGGTTGCGGAGCGTTACCACGTCGTCTTTCTTGTCGATGATGAGCATGGAGAGGGAGCCTACGATGTTGAAGCAGGCCACCACCAAGATGAAGGTGAGGAAGATGTAGGCCATCAGCTTCTCGATGGACATGATGCGGAAGGTGTCTTCTTGCTGCTCGAAGCGATCCATCACGCGGAACTTGTCCCCCGCAATGGATTGCATTTCCGCTTTCACCGCGTCTAGGTCGCTTCCTGGTTTAAGCCTCAATTCCAAGGAGGTAAGGCGGCCTTGCAGGTCGAAGAGGTTGCGGGCGAAGGAAATGGAGGTGAGGATATAGTTGCGGTCATATTTCGCTTGCTTCACGTTGAATACCACGCCCGACGTGATGAGCGAGTCTACCACGAAGCCTTGCGTGGGGTTAGCCATGTCCAGTTGGCCTTCCCGCTTTGGGGCGAAGATATAGAGATTGCCCTCCCATGCTGCGCTTAGCCCCAGGTTGTAGGCCAGTTGCAGTCCGGGAGTGCCATATTGCAGGTTGGCGGCATGAAGTGAGAACTCACCGTCGCCATATAGGATTTCGTTGATATGGGAAAGTTCCGCGAAGTTGTCCTCTACTCCCTTCACGGTAACCATCGCTTGTTTGTCGTGGTAAACGGCCAACGCTTGGTCTTCCACGCTCTCCGTGGCTACGTCCACCTGTGGCAGTTGGCTTATTTGGGTAAGTATGGGGTCGTCGCTGGCGGCCGTCTTTCCCTTGGTGGGGACAACTTCCAGTTGCGGGTCAAAGTTGGTGAAGAGTGAAGCCACCAAGTCATGGAAGCCATTGAAAACGCTGAGCACGATGACCAAGGCCATCGTGGCTACCGCCACACCTATGACGGAGATGGCGCTTATCACGTTGATGGCATGGGTGCTCTTGCGGGAGAAGAGGTAGCGGCGGGCGACGAAGAGGGGGAAATTCATTGCTTATTTCTTCAGCAACTCATCGATATGCTCCAGGTAGTCGAGACTGTCGTCGAGGAAGAAACGCAACTCGGGGATTATCCTCAATTGATTGCGCACCTTGGTACCTAGCTCGTAGCGGATGGATTTCTCGTTGGCTTTGATGTTACTAAGTATCTCCTCGCTTTTCTCCGAGGGAAAAATGCTCAGGTAGGCGGTGCAGATGCTCAGGTCTGGACTGACACGGGCGCGGGTAACGCTTACCATTACCCCGTGGGTCATGCGTGTTTGTGACTGGAATATCAACGCGAGCTCTTTTTGCAGTAGTCTCGCTATGCGGTTTTGTCTGGTTTCTTGCATGGTGTCACTGTATATTTGTTAGGTCTAGTTGGCTTACGAGCACGTCCTCACGCAGGAAAACGCGGGCGCACTCCTTGAACTTCTCGGGATTCTCGGTGGTGTAATAGGTGCATTGCCCTCCTCTGGAGCATTTGTCGTCTATTTCTTTGTGACGCTTCAGGTAGTCTTTGAGGCTTTCCGCCACATAGTCTCCTTGCGCTACCACCCGTACGCCAGGCTGCGCGTATTTCAATATCTTCGGCATCAGGAGCGGGTAGTGGGTGCATCCCAATATCATCGCGTCGATGTCTGGGTCTAGGCGCATCAGCTCATCGATGCGCTTCTTTACGAAATAATCCGCCCCAGGGCTGTCGGCCTCGTTGTATTCCACCAGCGGCACCCAAAACGGGCACGCTACGCCGCTTACTTTTATATCTGGCCAAAACTTGCCAATCTCCAGTTCATAGCTGTGACTTTTCACGGTTCCCTCCGTGGCGAGCAAGCCTACGTGGCGTGTTGTGGTGAGTTGGCCTATCACCTCTGCGGTGGGTCTAATCACTCCCAATACCCGGCGATTGGGGTCTAGTTGGGGCAAATCTCTTTGCTGGATAGAGCGCAAGGCCTTGGCCGACGCGGTATTGCATCCCAATATCACCAAGTGGCAGCCCATGTCAAACAACTTGATGACGGCTTGGCGGGTAAAACGATACACGATGTCGAAAGAACGACTGCCATAGGGGGCACGGGCATTGTCGCCCAAGTAGATATAATCATATTGGGGCAACAATTGGCGAATACCATGCAGAATGGTCAGTCCGCCATATCCGGAGTCGAAGACACCTATAGGGCCTGGCGCTGACGGCAATGTCATTTCAGTCTCTCCTTGAGCGGAACGCTGATATCCTCCCCCATAAGGTCATTGACAAAGGGAAGGGTGTTATTGTCTGTATTGATGATAAAGGCGTAACCTTTTTCTTTCCCCAGGGCATTAAGCACAGAGCTTAGCTGCTCTTTGAGTGGTGCCATCGCTTCTTCCTCAGCTTGCCGTATCAGTCTTCTGGCCTCCTGCTTGAAAGCGATGTTCTTTTCCATCATTTCTTGTAGCTCTGCCTGTCGTTTCTCGCGGATGGAGGGGGCGAAATCTTTTTGCCCATCGAGGAACTCCTCGTATTTCTTGTTGAATTCCTCCTCGACCCGCTTCATTTCCTCGTCATATTGTTTCTTGAGGTCATCGATATGTTTCATGGCGATGGAATAGCCCGCCATGGACTTGAAAACCTCTTGGTAACTGAAGTAACCAAAACGAAGCTGCTGCGCGCTAGCTAGGAGCGGCAGCAGCATTATAGATAGCGTGAGGATGGCTTTTCTCATCATGCCATTACTGGAGCTGGGCCTTAACCTCAGCCGTTACGTCCTTGCTCAGCGTAGTGCTGATATAGGGAATACCAGCCGAAAGGTCCATGATGTATACATATCCCCCCTTGTCGCCTACAGCCTTGATGGCGTTCACCAGTTTGGTGGTGATGGGCTGCATCAACTCTTGCTGCTTTTGGGCCAGCGCCTGCTGGTTGTCTTGGTAAGCTTGCTGGATCTTCTGGTAGAGCTGCTGCAGTTCCTGCTCTTTCTGCTGCTGGGCTGTGGCGTTCATAGTGCTCTTGCCCTTCTCATACTCATCACTTTTCCTGGTAAGCTCATCTTGCATTGACTTGAGGTCATTCTCGTATTGCTTTGCTTGAGCCTCGATGTCCCCGCGAGCCTTGATGAACTCAGGCATCTGGGCCATGATCTCCTGGGAATTGATGTGTCCGAACTTCTGCGCGAACACTGATAGTGGTGCGATGAGCATCAACATTAAGATAAGTTTTTTCATTTCTTGTTTATGGTTTTAATGATTTGATTACTGTCAGGGCATTCCTCTAAGGGAACTATAACCGCTGCAAATATACAACTAATTATTGAAATAACCTAATTTTATGAGCACTTCGTTGCTAATGTCTATTCTTGGATTGCCATAGATAATGCCATTGTCGCTCGCCCTGTCTATCACAAGGGAATAACCGCGTTGCTCGGAGATTTCCTTTACGGTGTTGTAGATGTCCTCCTGTATAGGACCCATCAGGCTTTCGCGTTTCTTAAACAGCTCACCTTCAGGACCAAAGTATTTTCTCTTTAGCTCGCTGGCCTCTTTTTCCTTTTCCATGATGGCCTGCTGGCGGTCTTTCTTCTGTTGCTCTGAGAGGAAGACCACCTCGTTTTGGTAGTTCTTGTACATGGTGCTCGCCTCGTTGTTAAGCGCTTCTACCTCGGCTTGCCACTTCTTGCTGGACTGTTGCAGCTGCTCGTTGGCACGCTCATAGGCGGGCATGTTGCTCAAGATGTACTCCATGTCTATCAAGGCGAATTTCTGCGCTTGGGCAGAGATGGCCAATAGCGCGAAGGCGCATAAGGTGATTACTTTTTTCATCCTCTCATATTTATATGTTAAACATGTTTCTCGTTTAGAATTCCTGTCCCAGGATAAAGTGGAACTGGCTGCCTCCCTTGGTGCCGAATACTTCGTCGAAGCCGTAAGCCCAGTCGATACCCATCAGGCCCACCATAGGCAAGTAGATACGCACACCAACTCCCGCCGAGCGTTTCATGTCGAAAGGATTGAAATCCTTGGTGTCATTCCAGGCGTTACCAGCCTCCAGGAAGGTCAGGCCATAGATTGTGGTATTGCCTAGCAGGAAGGGATAGCGCAACTCCAACGTGAAACGGTCATAGGCATAGCCTTCATAACCATAGGGAGTCAATGCGCCATTGTCGTAACCACGTAGGCCGATGGTCTCTTCCGCATAGCTGGAAGAATAGCCGCTCATACCGTCACCACCCATATAGTAGGTCTCGAAAGGTGATTTCTTGTGCTTATTGTAGCTGCCGAGCAAGCCCAGCTCAACACGTGTCATCAGCACGAAGCACTTCTGTCCGCCAGAGAGTGCCGTATAAGTGCGGGCGCGGAACTTCCACTTATGGTATTCTATCCATTTATACTTCTCGCTCTGTTCAGCGGAGTAGTTGGCCGATTGTGGATTAGTGGCCAGGTGCTCGTAATCCTTGTTGTCCCACATGCTCCAAGGCGGAGTGATGGTGACACTTGCCTCAAATTCAGAACCGCGTCGTGGGTAGAGTTGGTTATCTGTGGAGATTCGATTGAGTGATATGCTCAGGTTCAGGTTGTTGGCTGTACCATCTGTCATCAAGAAGTAACGCCAGTTCTTCAAGATATATCGCTGGTATGATAACATGACGGATAGCTGGAAGTAGTCATCGGGCCAGCGCAGGCGCTTACCCCATCCCAGGCTTACACCAAGCAATTTCACGTATTTGTCAGGGTCATAATAGTTTTCATAACTATTGACGTAACTGCTGCCATAGCCGTACAGATAGTTGTAATAATTATACATGTAGGCGTTGTTGTAGTAATTGCTGTTCACGTCAGTTTGTTTGCTGTAGTATGCGCCTACGCTGAACTGTACGGGTCGCTTCCCGCCAAACCAGTTGGTGGAATAGCTGATGTTGTAGCTTTGGTAATAAGAACCGTTGGTTTGCGCTCCCAAGCTCAATACCTCACCATCACCGATTGGCAAGATGCCACGATGTTCTTTGTTTTTGTTGAAGAGGTTGCGCATGGAGAAGTTGTTCAACTTCAAACCGATACGGCCTATCACGCCCGTTTGGCCCCAACCTAGCGAGAACTCTATCTGGTCGTTGCTCTTTTGCACCAGGTTCCAGTTGATGTCCACGGTTCCGTCTTCGTAGTTGGGCACTACATCGGGTTCTACCTGTTCCGCGTCGAAATGTCCCATGGAAGCTAATTCACGGGCGGAACGCATCAAGGCGTCCTTGGAAAAGAGGTCTCCAGGTTTCGTGCGCAACTCACGGCGTACTACGTTCTCATAGAGACGGTCATTGCCATTGATGCGCACACGGCTGATGTGGGCTTGCTGACCCTCAATGATGCGCATTTCCAAGTCTATGGAGTCGCCCACGATATTGACCTCTGTGGGATGCAGTTGGTAAAAGAGGTAACCATTGTTCCAGTAGTTGTTGCCCACGGCATCCTCGTCATCTACAAGTCGCTTGTTGAGCAGCTTCTGGTTGTAAACATCTCCTTTCTTCATGCCCAACACACTGTTCAAGTAGTCTGTGGGATATACGGTGTTGCCCACCCAAGTGATGTTGCGCAGGAAATATTTCTTGCCTTCATCTACCTTGACGTATACATTGACATGTTTCTCGTCGTGGTTAGAGATACTGTCATCTACGATGCGTGCGTCGCGGAAACCTAGCTCGTTGTATTTCTCGATGAGTTTCTGCTTGTCTTCTTTCCAACGCTCGGGGGTGAACTTCTTCGATTTGAAGATATTGGCGAACTTGCCCGCCTCGTGGGTCTTGGAGAAAGCGCCTTTGGTGAAAAAGCCTCCTTTTATCTTTTTGTCACTTAGCTGGTCATTGCCCTCTATGATGATGTGGCGTACCTTTATCTTTTCTTTCTTGTCTACGATGACATCCAGTATCACGTGATTCTTTTCCGCCACGTCATCTCTTTGCACAATATTTATCTCGGCGTTCTTGAAACCTTTGTCATCGAAATATTTCTTGGCCAATATCTTGGCGCGGTCTAGCATGTTGGGGGTGAGCTGGCTGCCCTTCAGCAGTCCCAGCTTGGTCTCCATGTCCTCACGCTCGCTTTTCTTTAATCCAAAATAATTGATATCAGACACACGGGGGCGTGCGGTAAGATAAATGTGTGGGTATACTTTGTTGCCCACGATAGAGTCGATGGCTATGGTCACGTTAGAGAAGAGTCCATTCTTCCAATAACGTTTCACGGCATCGGTTATCTCATCGCCTGGCACGGAGATTTCTTGTCCCACGGTGAGGTTGGAGATGCCAGAGAGTACGTAGTCTTCATATCCCTCTATGCCCGATACGTTGATGCCGCCCACAATCAAGGTTCTTGGCGTACCGGCATACGAGATGTCGGGGTTTACGATTTTCTCTTGCGCGTTTGCTGTCAGCGTGGCCAGCATGAACGCTCCTAGCGCTATTATTTTATTGATAGGTTTCATCACCTTTGTCATGTTTCACTTATTGATTAGATTCCACTTGGGCTTCCGTTTTGCCAAATCTGCGCTGGCGTCGTTGGTAGCTCGCTATGGCCTTGTGAAGGTCTTCCTCATTGAAGTCTGGCCAATAGGTATCACAGAAATATAACTCAGTGTAGGCTATCTGCCAAAGCAGGTAGTTGGATATGCGCAATTCTCCACCTGTTCGTATCAGCAGGTCGGGATCGGGCATGAAAGCGGTGGCCAGCCGTCGGCTAATGGACTCCTCCGTGATGTCCTCGGGACGCAGTAGGCCGTCCTTCACTTCCTCCGCCAAACGCCGCATGGTGTCAGTTATCTCCCAACGGGAAGAGTAGCTCAGTGCCACCACCATGGTCATGGCACTATTATTGGCCGTGTGCTCCATAGTCTCTTCCAACTTGGCCTGTACCTCCTTGGGAAGTCTTGCCATGTCTCCGATGACACGGAAGCGCACGTTATTCTTCATGAATATTTCGTCCTCCAGCGAGGAGAGCACCAATCCCATCAAAGCGGCTACTTCTTGGGAAGGTCTGTTCCAGTTCTCCGTGGAGAAAGTATAGAGCGTGAGGTATTCCACGCCCAACTTGGTGCACTCGGCTGTAATCCTGCGCACGGTCTCCACGCCCGCCTGGTGGCCATAGCTACGCTCCTTGCCTCGCTCTGCCGCCCATCTGCCATTGCCGTCCATGATGATGGCGATATGGCGCGGGATGTTGTTATTATCTAATTGTTCCATTAATAGTCTTTGTTGCAATTTGCGCATTTGGGACTGAAACTGTAAGTGAGGGACAGCATCAGCGCTGAGTAGCAGTCGGTGTTCTTGAAGATGCCTGTGCTTTTTACGCCATAAGGATCTTCCACACCGTCCAGTTTATCGCTCAGGGAGAAGTGCATGGCCCATTCAATACCCAGGTTCAGTCTTTCTCCTATTTTGTATTTCAGGCCTAACCCCAAGGGGATATTGGCCGTAAAGACGTTTTTCTCGCCTCCTGTGACCATGGTGGCTCCCAGTCCCGCGAAGACAAAAGGCGTGAGACGCTTGCTCCCGCGGTAGTCTCGTCCCGTTCCGTAAGGCCAGAAGTTGTATTCATACACTAAGCTGGTATCCCACAGCGTGTGGCTGAACTCATAGGGTGTCTCGGCCTCCGCATAGTCGGGCAGGTAGGTTTCCACGTCAGCGGAAGAACCTTTCAGCTTGCCATAACTGGCGGACAACTTCAGCCCCATGTAGGGATTGAACACATAGCGGGCCACGATTGCCCCTGCGGGTTGCATGTTGCTCACGATGCTGCCATTGAAGTCTCCCTCATAGCTTACCACGCCTGCGCCTACTCCTATCTCCATGCGATACTCCGTTTCGTCTTGCGCGTAAAGAGGCGCGACGGCAAGGAGCGCAAGGAGTGAGAAGAATAATTCACGCATGTCTACACCTTATATATAATATATAATGTATAGCGATCAGTTCTCGAAGGCGGTCTCCTCTTTAATCCATCCCTCGGAATTGTGGCGGCCTTTCCAGACACTTCCCACTCCGTCTACGCTGATAATCCACAGATAGTTCTGCCCGTCCTTAACGAAAGCGAAGTTATGCGCGCCATTGAAGCCCGTGGGCAACCCCACTGAGTCTTTGCGCCAAGTGACGCCCTTGTCCATAGACACCAACAGGCTGTCGGAGTCGCAATGCAATGCCTCAAAGCCGCCTCTGTAGGCCGTGGCCAAGAACTGGCGGCCATAAGGTGCCTTGAATTTGTCGCCTCGGTCATAGACCACGTAGCTCCAAGGTTGGTTTTCCGAACCTTCCGCGTATTCTTGCACCTTGGTCCATACCGTGGAGGATTCTTGTCCTTCGCTGGTGGCTGGCCTTCCCATAAGCAACAGGTGCTCCGTTTCCTCGTTCACCAAGTTCTCCGTATAGGCTAAGCTTATCTCCGCGCTGGGCAGGAATGTGGCGTCTGTATCTATTGGCTCGGCTTCCCAAGTGAACCCCTCGTCTTTCGACACGGAGATGCCCGTGGGTGTCAAGGCATATAGGTAGCGGGAACTGGCCCCGGCCAAACAAGTGAGCCCGGTGGAGGTCTTTACGGTTTCCCAAATCTTGGCGTCAACGGAACGCATCAGATTGGTGCCTGTCATGCCATTGGTCAAAGTATAAATGTAGCCGTTAAAGCTGATGGCATTTTGGCAGGCGTTAGGGGAGAGGGAAACGTAGGGCGTTACTTCTTCCCATTCCACTCCGTCTGTGATGTTTGTGGCATAGATGTGCAAGTTGTTCGTGGCATCTATGCCAAACAAATATATCCGCTCGTTCACGTTTACGGCTTTTGCCTGGGCTAATGCCGCCAACTCCGCGTTGTTTTGCGCCAAGGTATGCCAGCCAAAGGAGTCTGGGTCTTCCTTGTGTACATTCACGGTGACGGTATAGGCGGAGTAGGCGGTGCCTATCACGTTGTAGGCTCTTATCTCCCGTGGTACGGAGAAGTCTATGGAGTCACTGCTGGAATAGGCGGCGATGGAGTCACTCTTCGTGTCCTTGATGCCGATGACTCCGCTGTTCTTGGAACTGATGGTAGCCAATATGCGTGTGGCGTCACAGCCTTTAGGCAAGGAGTCTGGGTTGTAGATTATCTTTTTTACCTGGTCAATGTAGAACTTGTATTCGCTGCCGTCCACGTCTTCCGTGTAGACACTGTCTTCGCCTTTCGAGGAAAGGGTGTGCACATATCTATCCACTGTACCCAGCGAGAAAGCCGTGATGGCAGTGTCGTTGGGGTATTCATATTCGTATTCGTTGTCATCCAGGCAGGAGCTGGCTATCCATGCCATTGAAATCAACAGGATGAAAACCTGAAGCTTATTTCTCATTATGCGTTATACAATATTTTATTTTGCGTGCAAATTTACGGAGAAATATCCGAAAACAGTCCCTTTAGGGCTATTATTATGCGATTTATCAAATAAAATTTATTTTTTTAAGGTTGTTTAGTGCTTCTGGTATTGTTGCCTGAGACCGTTTGCGACTCACGACTGAATGCCCATTTGAAGTGATTTGCGGGGTGGTGAATGAGGCGAATTCTCAAAAAGTGTTGAATTTACATCAATAAGGGGTTAAAATGCTCGCGGGTTAACCAATTTTAACAGGGGGGGGGTAGAAGTTCGAACAAATAATGTTATCTTTGCCATCGATTAGCATATCCTCTCTAGTATGAAGCGACATAAAGAGGGATGCGGAAAAAGAATCAATCTTTAAAAAGCGCTGCCGTGAGGCAGTTTTCATTTCGTGCGTATCCGCTTCCCGCCAGTTGTTGTGGGAAGCGGATTTTCTTATCCTTTACTGTCGCCATGCTTTTTGGGAGGGTGAACAGTAAAATCTCCTGTCTTTTATTTTGATTATTCGCGGAATTGCATTACCTTTGCGCGATAAACGAATACCCATCAATCGCACATGGATATGGAACAGAATCTAGTCTTATATAATACGCTCAAGCGTGCCAAGGAGCGTTTTGTCCCCCTGCATGCTCCCCATGTGGGGATGTATGTATGTGGCCCCACTGTTTATGGTGACCCCCATTTGGGCCATGCCCGTCCCGCCGTCACCTTCGACGTGCTTTTCCGTTACCTGAAGCATTTAGGTTACAAGGTGCGCTATGTGAGGAATATCACAGACGTAGGACATATGGAACATGATGCCGACGAGGGCGATGACAAGATAGAGAAGAAAGCCCGGCTGGAACAACTGGAGCCTATGGAGGTGGCGCAGTACTATACTAACCGCTACCATGCCGCCATGCGTGCGCTTAACGTCTTGCCGCCCTCCATAGAGCCTCACGCCACGGGCCATATCATTGAGCAAGAGCAGCTCGTGAGCCAGATATTGGCCAATGGTTATGCCTATGAGAGCAACGGCAGCGTTTATTTTGATATAGAGAAATACAACCAAGACCATCACTATGGCGTGCTTTCGGGCCGTTCCTTAGAGAACGTCATTAACGAAAGCCGTACTTTGGCTGGCGTGGGCGAGAAACGCCATCAGGCTGACTTTGCCTTGTGGAAGAAAGCTACACCCGAGCATATCATGCGTTGGCCAAGTCCTTGGGGAGACGGCTTCCCGGGATGGCATTGCGAGTGTACCGCCATGGGCAGGAAATACCTGGGCAAGCAGTTCGACATCCATGGCGGTGGCATGGACTTGGTGTTCCCCCATCATGAATGCGAGATAGCGCAAGCCGTGGCAGCCCAGGGAGAACCCATGGTGAGATACTGGATGCACAACAATATGCTTACCATCAATGGACAGAAGATGGGCAAGAGCCTGGGCAACTTCATCACCCTGGAGCAGTTCTTCAAGGGTGAGCACCCGTTGCTCTCCCAGGCCTATTCGCCCATGACCATCCGTTTCTTCATGCTCTCAGCCCACTACCGCAGCACGGTGGACTTCTCCAATGACGCTTTGCAAGCCAGCCAAAAGGGACTGGAGCGACTGATGAATGCCATTGCCGACTTGGAAAGGGTGCCCGTCTCCCAGCAGACAGACAAGGAAACGGAAGATTTCGTCAGCGCTTTGCCCCAGCGTTGCTATGACGCGATGAACGATGACTTGCAGACCCAACTGGTCATCAGCTACCTTTTTGAGGCTTGCCACGTGGTCAACAACTTGTTGGATCACAAGGCGACTGTCACCGCTGAGGTGCTGCGGAAGCTGACGGACACCTTCCATCTCTTCGCTTTCGACCTGCTAGGCTTGAAAAGCGAGCGTGCTGCCAACAATGACGCAAGGGAGGAAGCTTACGGCAAGGTGGTGGACATGGTGCTCAGCTTGCGCGCCAAGGCAAAGGCCGAGAAAGATTGGGTTACCAGTGATCAAATACGTGACGCGTTGGCCCAGGCGGGCTTCGAGGTGAAAGACACCAAGGACGGCGTTACCTGGAAGTTGAACAAATAGCCGATTCTTTTAGTGCTTATACAATACACGTCAAGGAAGTCTCTTCGGAGGCTTCCTTTTCTTGTCTCGCACTTTTTGAACGCATTTACAGAATCTGTGGTTCTACCTTTGTCCCACTCGCCTTTATTCACATTGACGGTTTTATCGTTTTGAATACTGGTGCCATCATTGCCTGGGAAATAGGAAGAGCCAACAAATATCATGTCAAACTTGAAAATCTCGACCTGTTATTCAGTGCCTTTAAGCATGCCCTTCAGAGTTCCCAATTCTTCGAACTCAAGTTATATTGTAACCAGAACGCGGTGCTTCTCCTCTTGAAATGCAGCACTACTTCAACCCCAGTACCAGCTAATTGGTACTCCAGTACCACTTATGCTGGTACTGCAGTTTCACTTAACTGGTACTGGGGAGATACTAGAGTTTCTCCCCGCAAGCAATAATAATATCTTTTTCTCCTTTATCTTCTCCGTTGGCAGGGCTGTGCTTCCGGTGGCGGAAAGGCGCATTTGCCAGATAACAAGAAATAAGACATTCCGTTTCTTTCCATTTTGCGAGAAGCGGAAAGAATTGGAATGTCTTGGGTTGGATAGAGGGGGCAAAGGAAATCAAGTTGATTTGCCTTTCAATTTAAGTTATTTTGCCCATGAAAACAAGTTATTTTCGCAAGGAAAACAACTTGTTTTCATGGGCAAATCAAGTTGTTTTGAAATGAACATAAGTGACTTGGCCGACCCACTTATGTGGATCGGCCAAGTTGTTTATGTGAATCACTCAATTTACTTATGTGTGTTTCCCTGGCTGCCAGGGCGGAAAAGCGAGGGCGGCGGGAATGTCGCGGGGGCCGCGTGCACAAGTTGACAAGCCAGGGAGGCGGTGTCTTGGCATTTCCCGCCTATGCCCAGGTCACTCAGGGAAGCGGTTGAGCACTTGCTGGATGATGGGCGCCATGTCGTAATACTTGTATTCCGCCAGGCGGCCACCGAAGATGACGTTTTTCTTGCGGTCGGCCTCGGCCTTGTATTTGGCGTAGAGAGCGGAGTTCTTCTTGTCGTTGACGGGATAGTATGGCTCCATGCCGTCTTTCCATTCCACGGAGTATTCTCGGGAGATGACGGTCTTGGGGCAGTCGTAGACCTCTTGGCCGAACATCTCGAAGTGCTTGTGCTCTATGACGCGGGTGTAGGGCACTTCGCGCTCGGTATAGTTCACCACGGCGTTGCCCTGGTAGTTGGGCGTGTCAAGTGTCTCCTGCTCAAAGCTGACAGTGCGGTATTCTAGTTTGCCGTGGGCGTAGCCGAAAAACTCGTCTATCTTTCCCGTGAAGACGATTTGCTCGGCTTGGCTTTCCCAGAAGCTCCTGTCTTCGAAGAAATCTACGCCCACGCGGGTCTCCACTCCTTCCAGCAGCCCTTCAGTCAACTTGTTGTATCCGCCGATGGGGATGCCTTGGTACTTGTCGTTGAAGTAGTTGTTGTCGAACACCAGCCTTACGGGCAGCCGCTTGATGATGAAGGCGGGCAACTCGGAGCACTTGCGGCCCCACTGTTTTTCGGTGTAGCCTTTGATGAGCCGCTCATAGATGTCCTTGCCTATCAGCATCAGGGCTTGCTCCTCCAGGTTGCGGGGCTCGGTGACACCCTCCGCCAGCATCCTGGCTTGGGCTTCCGCCCGTTGTTCCTCCAGTTTCTCGTGAGCTTCCGAAGGCGTGGTGACGCCCCACATCTGCCAAAAGGTGTTCATGTTGAACGGCAGGTTGTAGAGCTTTCCCTTGTAATTGGCCACGGGGGAATTGGTGTAGCGGTTGAACTCAACGATGCCGTTGACGAAATCCCATACACGCTTGTCGCTGGTGTGGAAGATGTGGGCGCCGTACTTGTGTACGTTGATGCCTTCTACGTATTCGCAATAAATGTTGCCTCCCAGGTGGGGGCGCTTGTCGATAACCAAGCATTTCTTGCCCATCTTTCGTGCCATATGGGCAAAGGTGGCTCCATAAAGTCCTGAGCCAACAATCAGATAATCATAATTTTTCATGTGTGATTCAGGGTTAGTCCCGTAAAGGGTGCTTTTCGTTGTTCCGCAAAGATACGCTTTTTCTTTGAGACCGCAAGTGTTTTGCGGATATTTTTTTCGTTTGGCATGATATGGACCACTTTTCTATCTGTATACGTAGTATTGCATGAGGGGATAGAGGGCGGCGCGTACCCACTTCACGGGACTGGAGCCTGGAGTGTGGAAAAGGCGGTGGCGATTGCGGAGGAGGTGACGTTGCAACTGGAGGGCTGCCCAGGGGCCAGGCCGCAGTTCCAGTTGGAGCAGGCGGATGGCCTCCTGGTGTACTTCTGTCTCCGCGGGGATGGCGGAGAGGTAAGCCAGGCGGGCGTGCCAGTAGCGGCAAGCCTTGGGGCGAACCTGGCGGTAGTGGCGCAAGCTCCAAAAGAGGATATAGAGGAAGTTGCCCACGCCGGGCAAGCTGTGGTGGAAGTCGCTGTAAGTCGCCGCGGAAGTGTGGCGACGGTGGTCTACCAAGGCCTCGTCGGCAAAGGCGATGCTGTCTTTGGCGGCCGCCGCCAGGCAGAGCGCCACGTCGTAATAGGACACGTGGTAGAGTTCGTTGTCCCGCGGCATGATGTCGGTCAGCAGTTCCTTTCGGAAGAGGAGCGTGTGGCCAGGCAGGCTGTTGAAGAGCAGGCGTATCAGGCTGGTGTTGGGCAGTCGGGGATCGTAGTGGGCGTAGGCGCCATTGTCGCTGAAGGGGCGGGAATGGCAGGCGCAGAGCAACTTGTCTCCGATGGCCTGGAGTTGCGCGCTGAGCTTGTTGGGCAGCCAGCGGTCGTCCTGGTCGGAGATGGCGATGTAGTCGCCCGTGGCGCGGCGCATGGCGGAGAAGAAGTTGCGGTTCACGCCCAGGGAGGAAGCGTTGCGGAAGACTTTCAGTTGGGGATAGCGTCGTGCGTAGTCTGAAAGGATGTCCATCGTCTCGTCGGTGGAGGCGTCGTCTTGCGCAATGATTTCCGCCGCGGGGTAGTTTTGCCGCAGGATGGAGTCAAGCTGCTCTCGCAGGTATTTCGCTCCATTGTAGGTGCATATCACTACGGAAACGCTGGCGCTCTTCATGGCGTGACGAGATATTGGACGAGCAGGGAGCCGTTATAGATGGTAAGTCCCGCGGCCAGCAGGGCGCAGAGCCATGACAGCGGGCGGTGCCAGCGGCTGCCTTTGGCCTGGAGCAGGAGGTAGGCGATGGCCACGGGAATGACGAAGAGGAAGTGGGGGCTCATGATGTAAATCTCGTTGAGCCCGAAGCCCAAGACGAAGTGGATGAGCATGTCGAACAGGAAGAACGAGAGGCACAGCCACAGGAAGCGGGCGCGCCGCCCGAACCAAACGCCCAACAGGAAGAGGGCGGCCACCACGGCGTAGTTGGCCCAGTAGCTATATTTCACGAACACGGGCCGTCCTATCAGGGTGTCTCCCAGAAGGTGGTTGGTGTGCAACTGTATGGACTCTCCGAATACGTTCTCCACCAGCGATGCCCAGCGGTCGGTGGTCATGTCTGTCCATTGGCTGAACTCCCCTTTGCCCATGGGCTTGCCGGCGTGGGCCACGGAGGGCAGCTTCTGCCTGCGCTGGAATTTCTCCCAGGCTCGCTCCTGCATTTCCCGCTTCACGGCTTGGTCTATGGCGAAGGAGCTCGTGTCTTGTATGGTGTCTCTCACCATTCGGTAGACGGCCTCTTTCTCCGCTTTCGCTTTCTTCACCTTGGCCACCTGGCGGGCGTGGAAGCGCGGATACTCGTAGTGTCGCCATTCTACGCGGGCCACCAGCCACAGCAGGGCGGCGGGCAGGATGATGGCGAAGATGAGGTTGGCGGGGCGGAAGAACTTCCTCACGTTGGTGAGCATGTTGGCCAGGAAGACCTTGATGCCGTTGTTGAGCGAGATGCCCGCCGTGAGGAAAAAGAACAGGACGGTCTGCCAGATGGTGTAGGGCTTCCCCTTCTGCATCTTGCGGCCGCTGACGTAGACGGTCAGGATGAGCAGCATCATGGAGAGCACGAAGTGGTCGGGGGCGCAGGAGGCCACCATCACGTAGCCGAAGGAGTAGGTGAGGAACACCAGGGCGCAGGAGTCGAAGTAATTGAGCTCCAGCACTTCCCTGAACACGCGGAAGAGGAGCAGCAGGGCGTAGAAGGCGCTGAACACCACGAAGGCCGCCACCACGATAGTGGCGCAGTTGGTGCCCGTGAGGGCGATGAGGCCATGGTTGATGGCGTAGGGCACGTACATGAAGAAGGCCAGCAGCGGGTGGCGATAGATGTTGTAGGCGGGCGACCAGTCGGTCACCAGGGCGTAGGTGAGCGGGTCGAAGCCCGAGAGGTGGAACTGCTTGATGACCAGTGAGCGGTAGTTGTCCACCACCTGGGAGAACTGCGCCCAGTGGTGCGCCACCACCAGGGCGTTCGTGGCCACTATCATCAGCAGCCAGGCCAGGGCGGGCCATCGCTCCTCCTTGCGGACTCGGAATATGTCGAATACTCTTCTAAGCATTTTCGGTGACGGTTATAGGGTGAGCAGGTAGTAGACGAGCTGCCCGCCGTTGTAGAGCCACAGGTAGGCGGTGAGCGCGCCCACCAGCAGCCTGAGCCAGCTGAGCGGGCGGGGGCGCAGGCCGCGGGCCATGAAGCCTATGGAGAGCGGGATGATGAAAGCCCAGCCCGCGGTCATGATGTATACCTCGTTGATGGCGAAGCCCATGACCAGGTGGAGCGTCACGTCGCAGGCGAACCAGGACAGGAGCATCCACATCAGCCTTTCTCGCCAACCCCAGACGACGCCGGCGATGAACAGCAGCACGATGATGATTTCCACCAGGTAATTGACCAGCCAGTCGTAGTGCACGAAGATGGGGCGGTCGTGCATCACGTCTTTCAGCAGGTATTGCTGGTGCAGTTGCAGTGACTCGCCGAAGAAGTTCTCCACCAGCGTGGCCATTCTTGGCGTGGACACGTCCATGAGCTTGGTGATGGGGCCGTCGCCCGCGGGCTGCCCGTTGTGGGCTTTCAGCCAGGCGTTGCGCTCTTGCTCGTGCTGGGTCACCTTCACGGAGTCTTTCTCCAGGTTGGCCTGCTCTATGTTGGCGATTACCTTCTGCTGCGGCACCTCCAGGGCGTAGTATTGCGACTGCTGTATGCCCAGTATGATGAGCATGGGCAGGGCGATGCCGAAGAAGAGGTTGCGGGGCGTGAAGAAGCGCTTGCCGTTGGCGAAGAGGCCGGCCAGGATGGTCTTCACCCCGTTGGAGGTGGCCATGCCTGCGGTGAACACCATCAGCACGCACGACTGCCAGGGCTTGAAGAGGATGCCCCGCTTCATCTTCTTGCTGGCGATGTAGATGGTCATCGAGAGCAGCATGAGCGAGATGACGAAGTGGTCGGGGCAGATGGCGGGCACCATCACGTGGGCGAACGAGAAGAGGAAGAGCGTGAGCAGCGACGCGTCCAGCCGCCTCAGCTCCATGTTCTCCCTCAGCGTGCGGTAGATGAAGACGGCGGCGTAGACCGTGGAGAAGAGCAGGATGACGGCCATGAAGTAGACGGCGAAGTTGTAGTCGAACGTCTCCATCAGCCACTTGTCCACCAAGTGCATGGGGTAGAGGAACGTGAGGTAGAGCGGATGGCGGATGGTCTCGAAGTGGATGCGCATGCCGGAGATGGTGATCCACGACCAGCAGTCGTAGCCCGACATGCGGTAGTGCTTGGTGAAAATGCTCCAGAAGCCGCCCGGCGCGCCCATGGTGTACCAGCGGTACTCGCTGGCGATGAACAGGGCTTGCAGGGCGACGAACACCAGCAGGATGGTGGCCGCCAGCCACCGCTCCTCTTTCTTTATCAGGAATATCTTGAACGGGTTGGTCATCTTGGGGGATGTTTACATGGCGGCAAAGTTACTACAATTCGAAGACAACGCAAAACAAATCTTCCGCTTTTTCGTCATCAGCGCTCTGCCTTGCCGCGAGGTATGTCCCAGGGAGGTGGGGAATCATCTTAGATGATTCTAGGAATAGTCTTAGATGATTCTGGGAATAGAGTAAGATGATTCCTGGAAAAGACTAAGATGATTCTCCTCCTGGCCGTGGACGAATGCCCACCTCTGCAGTTCCTAGGTCGCAGGTCTCCTTACCCATTCTTGGGGCGGAAGGTGAGTTTTTTCCGTCCCGGTACCTCTTTGTGGGAAAGAATGCCTATCTTCGCGGCAGAGAACCAACGACAACGAAGATGGAAGCGACGGATATCATCACCCTGCTCTCGCGCCACGGCGTGAAGCCCACGGCCAACCGGCTGTTGGTGGCCAGGGAGCTGGACCGCGAGCGCAGGCCGCTCTCGCTCATGGAGCTGGAGCGCGGGATATTGACCATGGACAAGTCGAGCGTCTACCGCGTGCTGACGCTCTTCAGGGAGCACGGGCTGGTGCACGTGGTGGAGGGCAACGAGGGCGTGGTGAGCTACGAGCTGTGCCGCGCTGGCCACGCCAGCGAGGACGACGACTTGCATCCTCACTTCTATTGTGAGCGGTGCCACGAGCTTACCTGCCTGGAGGGTATAGCCATCCCCGACATCCCCCTGCCCGGGGGCTATCGGCGGCGGGCCGTGAGCTACGTGGTGAAGGGCGTGTGCGGCAAGTGCGCCCTCAAGGAGCGGGAGCGTCGCTAGCGGCGGACGCTCAGGGTCGGCCGCCCTTCCGTCCGTGCGCCCATATCTCCACGCTGTTCACGATGTTCTGCCATAGGATGTAGCAGCCTGGGCCTACGGCTGAGAGCGGATTCAGATAGGTGTTGGCCACCCAGATGGCGAAGGCCGTGTTCTTCTGCATCAGTGCCTGCCCGCCGTTCACCGACGCGTTGAACGGCTTGCCCAGCGTCCTTCCCAGCCAGAAGAGCAGCGCGCAGGCCATCATCACGGCCGCGGCGATGAGCAGCAGGAAGGGACCCGAGGTGGGTGCGTTGGAGATGTTCCTCACCGTGATGCCCGACACGAGCACCAGGTTGACGCACCACAGGTAGTAGGCCAGGTCTCTCACGCCCACCACGCGGCGGTGGAGTCCATGCAGGTAGTGCTTCGTCACGTAGGCGCAGGCCAGGGGCAGCAGCAACACCAGGGCCACGTCGGCCGATATCTTGCCCACGCCCTGCAGGAAGGTGATCTCCTGGTTGTCGCTGATCAGGGTGAAGCTCACGGGGATGAGCACCGCCGAGAGGATGTTGGAAAGGAAGGCGCAGGCGGTCATCTCCTCCAGGTTGCCGCCCAGCTTCTGCGTCACCACGGGAGCTGCCGTGGCCACGGGGCTGATGACGCAGGCCAGCAGGCTCTCCATCAGCAGCCTCGTATTGCCGGACAGCTCCAGGAAATAGGTGAGCGACACGATGGCGGCCACTATCAGGAACTGCGCCAGCAGCACGAGGAAGTGCCACCTGGCGGGGCGCATCTTGTGGAAGTCCACCTTGCAGAACGTGACGTAGAGCACCCAGAAGGTGCAAAATGGCAGGCACATCTCCCAGAACGGCTCCAGGCTCGAGGTGAGCCCGTCCAGCGAGCGGACGCGGGAGAACACCAGGTAGATGGCCGATCCCAGGCCGATGGAGATGGGGAGCGTCCAGTCTTTGATAAACCTGATAACCTTTGATTTCATCTTTTCTTTCGCTTATGAGGCGGGACCATGCGGCCCCGCCTCTATACATTTATTATATATAATACGTGAGTTCGACGAATCTCAGCTTGTGCACATAGTCTGTCATTGCCAAAGTGTAGAGACGCATTCACGTTAATATATGTGTTGTCCCCTTTGCCGCATTTACATCAAGCCTATCCAGCGCAGCACGTCGTTGAGGTTGGCCACCACCATCAAGGCCAGCAGCAGGAAGAAGCCCACGGTGACGGCCTTCTCCATGAACTCGTCGCTGAACTTGCGTCGGGTAATCATCTCCAGCAGCAGGAAGAGCACGTAGCCTCCGTCCAGCGCGGGGATGGGCAAGATGTTCATGAAGGCCAGGATGATGCTGAGGAAGGCCGTCATCTTCCAGAACATGTACCAGTCCCACTGCGCGGGGAACATGCTGCCGATGGCGCCGAAGCCGCCCAGGCTCTTCACGCCGTCGGAGCTGAACAGGTATTTCAGGTCTCCCACGTAGCCCGCCAACACGTTGTAGCCATACTGTATGCCCGCGGGGAAGCTCTCCCAGAAGCCGTAGCTCAGGTGGGTGACCTTGTAGGAGGCTAATACGTTCGTGGGCGAGAAGCCCAGCTTCAGTTCCGGGGTCAGCGTGGTCTGCAGCGTGTCGGTCTTGGCCGTTCCCGCCCGCTTCACGGTCAGCGTCACGGCTCTGGTCTTCAGGCTGTCCGCCCTGGTGGAGGAGGTGCTCATGATGTCCTCCAGCCGTCCCAGCTCATTGCTGAACTCGTTGAAGGAGTCCACCGCCTTGCCGTTGATGGAGAGTATCTGGTCTCCCTTCTTCAGTCCTATGGTGGCGGCGGGCGTCTTCTCCAATACGCTATCCACTTCCAAGGGATAGAACGGTTCCACGAACCGGGGCTCCGCCTTCAGCATGTCCAGCAGGTTCAGATTGCCTGGCAGGGCTATGCTTACCTGCTTGCCGTTCCTCAGCACGTCCACCCGCTTGGCCTCGGCCAGGTCTCTGAACATGTCGGCGCTATAGTCCTTGAACGCGCCGAGGTCGGTGCCCAGCAGTATGTCGTGGTCTTGGAAGCCCAGTGCCTTTGCGTCGGCGTTGAACTTCATGCCCAGCGTCATGTCTTTGGTGGCGATATAGCTGTCTCCCCAATAGAAGAGTATCATGGCGTAGATGAGAAACGCCACGATGAAGTTCATCAGCACGCCGCCCACCATGATGAGCAGCCGTTGCCAGGCGGGCTTGCTGCGGAACTCCCACGGCTGCGCCGGCTTCTTCATCTGCTCCATGTCCAGGTTCTCGTCCACCATGCCCGATATCTTGCAGTATCCGCCCAGCGGCAGCCATCCAATACCATAGGTGGTGTCGCTCTTGCGTGGCTTGAAGCGGAACAGGCTGCCGTTCCACTTCCCTATGGATGGGTCGAAGAAGATGAAGAACTTCTCGACACGCACGCCGAAGAGCTTGGAGAAGAAGAAGTGGCCTCCCTCGTGGAGGAGCACCAGCAGGGATATTGCCAATATGAATTGCAATGCCCTAATCAGGAATATTTCCATGTCTTACTCTATTTTGCTTGGTTCATGATTTCTTTGGCCTTGCGCCTTGCCTCCGCGTCAGTGTTTAGGTATACCTCGTAGTCGGGCAGGGCGTCATAGGTGGCGCACGCCATGGTGCGCTCTATGATGTCCGCCATCCGCGGGAACGTGCAGGCTCCCTTGCGGAAGCCCTCGTTTACCACTTCGTTGGCGGCGTTGAGTATGCAGGGCATGTTTCCTCCCCGCTTGATGGCTTCATAGGCCAGGGCCAGGCACCTGAACTTCTCCAGGTCGGGGCGGAAGAACTCCAGCGGATGTTCATACAGGTTCAACCGCTCGCCTTGCAGGCTCAGCCGCTCAGGGAAAGAGAACGCGTATTGGATAGGTAAGCGCATGTCGGGCACGCCCAGTTGCGCCTTTACTGCGCCATCCACGTATTGCACGGCACTGTGGATGATGCTCTGCGGATGGATGAGTACCTCTATCTTCTCGGCGGGCACGCCGAAGAGCCACTTGGCCTCCATCACCTCGAAGCCCTTGTTCATCAGCGTGGCGGAGTCGATGGTGATTTTCGCCCCCATGTTCCACGTGGGATGGCGCAATGCGTCAGCGGCCGTTACGGTGAGCAACTGTTCTTGGGAATACTTGCGAAAGGGTCCCCCCGAGCAGGTGAGTAATATCTTGTCTATCTCGTTTCGCTCCTCGCCCACCAGGCATTGGAAGATGGCAGAGTGCTCGCTGTCCACGGGCAGGATGGGAGCGTGGTGCTCTTGCGCCAGTTGGAGTATCAGCTCTCCCGCCACAACCAACGTCTCTTTATTGGCCAGGCATATCTTCTTTCCTGCCTTGATGGCGCGGATGGTGGAGGGCAGGCCCGCGAAGCCCACCATCGAGGCCAATACCATGTCGATGGGTTCTGCCTCCACGATTTCCTCCAGGGCACTCTCTCCAGCGTACACCTTGATGTCGGGCAGGTCTGTCAGCAAGTCTTTCAACTTGTCGTAGTGCGCCTCGTTGGCGATGACTACTGCCGCGGGATGGAATTCCCTGGCTTGCTCGGCCAGCTTCTCCACGCTGTTGTTGGCGGTGAGGCAGTATACTTCATAGCGGTCAGCGTGCTGCCTGATGACATCGAGTGCTTGCGTGCCGATGCTGCCAGTGGAGCCGAGTATGCATATTTGTTGTTTCATATTTCAGTTCAAATTCAATAGTCCATCGGGAACAGCTATCGTGATTTCCCGTTTTTGCTTGTTTATCGCCGTAATCAATTCTTCTGGGGCGGGTACTAATAGTATGTGGTTATCGGGTGTTTCCACTTCAAAAAGAATGTTTACCGTAGCGTCATCCACCGAGCGGATGGTGCCAACTGGCTTCCCGTCTTTGTCGTCGATTAGCCGATAGCCTATGATTTCCGCCCACGAGGCCGACTCCTGTTCTTCCGCCAGATGTCGGGGGAAGTACACCTTGTGACCAGTTAACTCCCTGGCCCGCTCCTGGCTGTCGATGCCCTCAAATTTCACCAGTGCGGTCTCATTGCTCTTGAAGCGGTATTCCTCCAGGAAGAAAGGCACCAAGATGCCTTCCATGTCCAGCACGAGATAGTCGCAGTCGGTGGCGTCGAACACGTCATCGTCAAACATAAATGATATTTCACCTTTTACCCCGTGTGGTTTCCCGAGTTTCCCTATTTGGTATACGTCCTCTGGCTTAATCATCTACACGAACAATCTTGGCTCCTAATTGGTTGAGCCGGTTCTCTATGTCTTCGTATCCTCGGTCTATTTGGGCGATGTTGGCGATGCGGCTGGTGCCGTCCGCGCTCATGGCCGCTATTAGCAGCGCGATACCCGCACGGATATCGGGACTGGTCATCCTGCCCGCCCTCAGTTTCTTTTGGTGGTCATGCCCCACTACCACTGCACGATGGGGGTCACAGAGGATGATTTGCGCCCCCATGTCTATCAGTTTGTCCACGAAAAAGAGGCGACTCTCGAACATCTTTTGGTGGAAGAGTACGCTGCCTCTCGCCTGTGTGGCCACTACCAGCAGGACAGAAAGCAAGTCTGGCGTAAGCCCAGGCCATGGCGCGTCAGACAATGTCATGATGGTGCCGTCTATGAATGAGGCTATTTCATAATGGTCTTGCGCTGGAATGAAGAGGTCGTCTCCTTCCACTTCTATCTGCACGCCCAATCGGCGGAATGAGTCGGGAATGATTCCCAGGTTGCGCACGGAAACGTCTTTCACTCTGATTCCTTGCCCGCACATGGCGGCCATGCCAATGAAAGACCCTACCTCTATCATGTCGGGCAATATGGTGTGGGTCGCGCCATGTAATTGTTTTACCCCTACGATGGTCAACAAGTTGCTGCCTATGCCGCTGATACGTGCGCCCATAGCGTTGAGCAAATGGCAGAGTTGCTGGATATAGGGTTCGCAAGCGGCGTTATAGATGGTGGTGGTGCCTTCGGTCAATACCGCTGCCATAATGATATTGGCCGTTCCGGTAATGGAGGCTTCGTCCAGTAACATGTAGCATCCTTTCAAATGATGCCCTTCTATCTGATAAACATCACGGGTACTATCATGTACGAAGTTCGCACCAAGATACTTGAAACCCAAGAAATGGGTGTCAAGCCTGCGACGCCCAATCTTGTCACCTCCAGGCTTGGAGATGGTAGCCCTGCCAAAACGCCCCAACAATGGACCAAACATCAGTACGCTGCCCCTTAAAGAGGCGCACTTGCGCACGAAATCTATGCTGTCCAGGTAGGTTAAGTCTAATTCGTCACTTTGAAAAGTATAGTCATGTCTGCCATTGCGGGTCACTTTCACTCCGATATCCTGCAATAGCTTGATGAGGTTATTCACGTCCAGGATGTCAGGTACGTTTTTGATGCGCACAGGTTCACTGGTCAATATGGCGGCGCATATTACTTCCAGTGCCTCGTTTTTCGCGCCTTGGGGGTGGATGGTTCCCGATAAAGGATGCCCACCCTCTATGATGAATGACTCCATAGGCTTATTTTTTCTTCTTGTTCTTGGAGGCTGTCTCGGTTTCCACTATCTTGTCAAACTTGAAAGTTTCCAAGTCTAGCTGTATTTTCCCGTCTGTGAAACGAGCCAAGTCGGAGGCTACCTTTTCGTCATCGGCTGCCCCGTGGCTCCACATGTATAGGTCACGTTTCATTTGGTTGGCGGTAATCTTGGCCAGTTCATCGCGCTCCTCGCCAGGAGACATGGACTTCAGCTTCTCGAAAAGCTCAAACACCAAGACCCCATAATGGCGCACGGGTATTTTGCACATAGGGTAGGGGATGGGGCTGGGCTTCTTTGCCATGCTGGTGGCTTCACTCACGTCATAAGGGTAGTCTATGTCCAGCTGGAAGTTGCTCATGATGGCCAGGTGATCCCATAGCTTGCGCTCATGGTCTTCTGTGTTCTTTCCTTCTGGAGACATTCTGTCCATAATGGAAATAATGGACTTTGCGCACTTCAGTCGTTCTTCCCTGTCAGGAATGGTGATGGCGTATTCTACCATCTTTTGCACTTCCCGTCCATATTCTGGTAATATCAACCGGTCGCGTAGCGTATTGTAATCCAGTCCTTCTATATTCATGTTTCGTGTTATAATAATTTTCTTGGTGTCTTGGCGATGAAATCTTTCAGGTAGAAAGGCACGAAGTAGGCCACATCCTCAAATTTACCTTGCGCCAGTCTCTTTTCTGCCAAGGGGAACATGTTTTTGGCCAATGGTTTTATGCCTTTGATGAAATGGGCATTGGGATGTTGTATGGTTTCCATGCATTTCTCCGCGCCATTGCCGAAGAAGTAGACAGGGCCTTGCTCCAGGTATTCCTGATAGGTATGCTCGTCCACGACATCTGCTTGGATAGGCCTTATTTCTCGCAGTCCCCTGTCCAGCACTTGGGCATAGACTTCCATTCTGCGTGCGTCGAGCATGGGCACTATCAATGCGTTGTCTTCCATTTCCATGTCGCTCAACAGAACCGGCACTGCTAATATTTCTAGCGTAGGGATGCCAATCAGTTTTACGGAACGGCCATAGCAAATGCCTTTTGCCATGCTTACGCCAATGCGCAGCCCCGTGTAGGAACCAGGACCGCAACTTACCGCTACCGCGTCAAGCCTCAAGTCGTTGTTGTCCAAAAAAGCCAAAGCCTCGTCAATGAATGTACCCAGGCTGACAGCGTGGTTTGGTCCGCTATGGTCTTCCTTGTTGAAGACGCACGTCCCATGGTGGCTCACCGCTACCGAACATATTTGTGTGCTTGTTTCTATATTGACAATCGCCATAAAAAACAAATAACTAATTAAATAAAGTGCAAAGTTACTTATTTTCCCGTATTTTTTTGTACTTTTGCAGAAATTTAACGCGAAAGAAACCATGATACAGTCAATGACCGGCTTCGGAAAGGCAGTGCTCACTTATAACGAGAAGAAGATAAACGTTGAAGTGAGGTCGCTGAACGGTAAGTCTTTGGATCTCTCCACAAGGATTGCCCCTTTATACAGAGAGAAAGAAATGGACATCCGCAAGACTCTTTCCCAAACGCTGGAACGAGGTAAAATAGATTTTTCCATTTGGATAGAGAAAGATGAGGCTGTGAATGCGACCCCAATCAACGAGGCGTTGGTGGACAACTATTACAGGCAATTGAAGGCGATTTCCCAGAAGACAGGTATTCCTGAGCCGACAGATTGGTATGCTTCTTTGTTACGTATGCCAGATGTGTTGGCTAAGGCAGATGTGGAAGAGCTGGCGGAGGAGGAGTGGAATGTGGTGGCGCAGGCCATCCAGGAGGCGCTGGATAATTTGATAGCTTTCCGCAAGCAGGAAGGTGTGGCGTTGGCCAAGAAATTCCATGAGAAATTAGACAACATAGAGCGTTTACTCGTCAGTCTTGAGCCCTTAGAGAAATCTCGGGTGGAAAAGATTCGCTCGAATATCGTAAAGGGCTTGGAAAAGATACCTGAGGTGGATTATGACAAGAGCCGTTTGGAGCAAGAGCTTATTTATTATATAGAGAAGCTTGACATCAGCGAAGAAAAGCAACGTCTGGCCAACCACCTGAAATATTTCCGTGAGACCATGGAGGAAACGGGACGTGGTGTAGGAAAGAAACTTGGCTTTATAGCGCAAGAGATGGGGCGTGAGATTAACACCACGGGTTCGAAGAGCAACCAGGCCGAGATGCAGAACATCGTGGTCAAGATGAAAGACGAATTGGAGCAAATCAAGGAGCAAGTACTCAACGTATTGTAAGATGGCGAACAAACTCTTGGTATTCAGTGCCCCTTCGGGGTCGGGGAAAAGTACGATAGTGAATTGGCTTATGCGTGAACATCCAGAGTTGCGCTTGGCTTTCTCGGTGAGTTGCACGAGTCGTGCGCCTCGTGGAACGGAGCGTGATGGCGTGGAGTATTTCTTTATCTCTCCCGAGGAATTCCGCGAGAAGATAGCCCGAGAAGAGTTCCTTGAGTATGAAGAGGTATACGCTGACCGTTTCTATGGTACGTTGAAGTCACAAGTGGAACGCCAATTGGCGGAAGGGCAGACCGTGGTTTTTGATGTTGATGTAAAAGGCGCGCTCAATATCAAGCGTTTTTATGGAGAGCGGGCTTTGAGCCTCTTTATTCAACCTCCCTCGTTGGAAGAACTGCGCAAACGGTTAGAAGGCAGGGCTACTGACGCTCCCGAGGTGATAGAGCAAAGATTGGCCAAAGCCGACTATGAGCTTTCATTTGCCCCGCGATTTGACAAGGTTGTTGTAAATGATGACTTGGAGACCGCGGAGCAAGAAGTTTATCGCTTGGTAAAAGATTTCCTTGATGACTAGAATATAAAGGTGTGGAAAGTATGGAGCGCAAGACCATTGGGATATATGGTGGAAGCTTTAACCCCATCCACATGGGTCATGTCACATTGGCCCGCCAACTTCTCGGGAGACATCTTTTGGATGAGGTGTGGCTGATGGTGTCGCCGCTTAATCCATTGAAAGCCGATAGTGGTCAATTGTTGTCTGATGAGATACGTTTGCGCTTGGCGCAAAAAGCTGTAGAGGGCGAGCGGGGCTTGCGAGTGTGTGACTTGGAGTTTCATCTTCCCCGTCCTTCTTATACATGGAATACATTGCAGGTTTTGCGAGAACGCTATCCTTTGGTGGATTGGGTGTTGCTTATAGGTAGTGATAACTGGCGGATTTTCCCCAATTGGTATCGTCATGAGGATATATTGCGGACATTCAGGTTGCTGGTTTATCCTCGCAAAGGGACAGAGATAATTCCAGAAAGTTTGCCTAAGGGAGTGACTTTGGCGCCCACCCCCTTGATAGACATCAGCAGTACGCAGGTCAGGCAGCGGGTGCGTTCTGGTCTCTCCATCACGGGTATGGTGCCGCCAGCGATAGAACGAGACGTAATAAGCTATTATAAGAACATAAAATAGATAAGACATGAGAAAGAGAAATCCCATCGGAAGCGTGTTGGGCTGGTTGTTTGAGCCTATTAGGCGAAATCCCAACTTCTTTGTCTTCATGTATTTGCTCGGCGTGATTAGCGCTGTTTGTACTTTGCCCCGCAATGGCGAGTTGTATAATAATCTTTTTGTCGAGCTTTTCCTTGACATTTATTTGGTATGCGTGGTGTTGGCCTTGATTCCCCGTAAGGTGAGGTTTTGGTTGCGCATACCTCTTTATATATTGCTATACTTCACGGCCTTGGCCGATTTGTATTGTTTTGTGAGTTTTGATTCCACGCTCAACCCTTCCATGCTGATGCTGGTGGGAGAGACTAATACGCGAGAAGCGGGCGACTTTCTTTCTTCTTGTCTTTCCCCCAATGTCATCTTCAGTGATGTGGGTTGGGTGCTTTTGCTCATCTTGGCGCATATAGCCCTGTTCTTCATTCACAAGATTTTTCTTTCTCACGTCCGCTTACGCAAAGAGATTGTCGATGTGGCTCGTCCCGTTTTGGGCTTTTTCACTTTGGTGATTATTGTCTTGGCCGTATGGTTAGGCTGGTCCAACAAGGTCGCCACTCACAAACTGATGACAGGTTCTAATATCGGGGAGGTGGAGCACATTCTCACGGATGCCCATCATGCCGTTCTCTATACGCCAGTTCATCGCTTGGCGTTTAGTCTCTATGCCAATTCCTTGGCGGCAAAACAGATTGAGGTGCTTTTCGAGACGGCACAAAAGGTAACTGTGGATAGTTGCTCGTATCGTTCGCCACAGATAGTGCTTATCATAGGAGAAAGTTTCGCCAAAAACCATTCCCAGCTCTATGGCTATTTCAAGGAAACCACTCCATGGCAGGTGGCCTTGCAAAAGACGGGGCTTTTAGTGCCTTTCACCGATGTGGTCTCTTGCTGGAACCTTACCAGCTTCGTGTTCAAGAATGTGTTTTCCACCCATGTGATAGGCCAGAAGGGAGAATGGTGTGACTATCCGCTCTTTCCCGAGCTTTTCCGAAAGGCGGGCTATCATGTCACTTTCCTTACCAATCAATACTTGCCTAAGGCCAAACAGGCAGTCTATGACTTCAGTGGCGGCTTCTTCCTCAATGACCCGGAATTAAGCGAGTTGCAGTTTGATACTCGTAATACACAGCTTTTCACGTATGACGCCCAGTTGTTGGAGGACTATGACCGGAATTGGCGTAAGGAAGAAGGAAAACATAATCTCACCATTTTCCATTTGATAGGGCAGCATGTGAACTATCGCCAACGCTATCCTCGTGAACAGTCACATTTTTGGGCAAGCCAATACGAGGAGGAACGTCCGGAATTGTCCGCGCGCCAGCGTCAGGTGCTTAGTTATTATGATAATGCCACTCTCTATAATGACTCCGTGGTCTACCAGATTATCAAGCGCTATAGCGACCAAGACGCTATTGTCATCTATATGCCGGATCATGGGGAGGAATGCTATGAGGAGAACCGCGGTTTCATCTGCCGCAACCATTCGGCCGAGATAGATTGGCCTTTGGCCCATTATGAGTTTGAGGTGCCTTTCTGGATATATTGTTCCCATACCTATATCAAGAACCATCCGGAAATATACCAACAGATAGTGGCTGCGCGTAACCGTCGCTACATGACAGACGCTCTGCCCCATTTGTTGCTTTATCTGGCGGGCATCCATACTCCGTGGTATCAGGAGCGTTATAATATATTGAGCCCCAAGTATGATGAGAAACGGCCTAGGATATTGAAGGGAAAGACCGATTACGACAAGCTCAGGGATGAACATCTGCGTCAAAAAGGCAAGAAGCTATGAAAGAGGAGTTGTTGTCTAGGGCGGAGTGCAATGCCTTGCGAGGCTTGGCAATCGCGGGTATTTTCCTGCATAATTATGCCCATTGGCTTGGTCCCATCGTCAAGGAGAATGAGTATCAGTTCTTTCAGCGTAATGTTGATTGGTTTAACCAGGTACTGATACATCCCGACGCGAATTTGTTGCTACACCTGTTCTCGTTCTTTGGCCATTATGGCGTACCCGTTTTCCTTTTTCTGAGTGCTTACGGACTGGTGAAAAAATATGAACGAGTCATACCCTCCATGCCTGTTGCGCATGAAGATGCTTCTGCCAGGGAAAGAGGGGCAGGGACGTTCTGTTTTCTGCGTTACCATTTCCTTAAGCTCTTCAAGATGATGATAGTGGGCTTTGTGGCCTTCACCATGGTTGACGCCATCACGCCTGGTCGCTGGCATTATGACGTGCTGAAGATAGTGGCGCAACTGGGCATGTTCAACAATCTCTTGCCCACTCCCGACCGTCAGATATGGCCTGGTCCTTATTGGTTTTTCGGCCTGATGCTGCAGTTGTATATCGTATATCGTCTTTTACTTTATCGTCGCCATTGGGGGGTGACGGTGGCTTTGATGGTGTTGTGTGTAGTTTTGCAACTCAGTCTTTCCCCTGAAAGCGAGTCACTCAATAGATATCGGTATAATTTCATGGGAGGCATGTTGCCTTTTGGTATGGGATTGCTGGCAGCTCGCTATGAGCGGTATGTGCTCTCTTGGCGTGGGCAAGGTAGCCAAGTGCAGTGGGATGCCTGTCTTTTCGTGGTTTCTTTGGTATTGGTATATCTGATGAGCCTCGGCTTTGTCACCTGGACATTTGTGCCTGTGATGGTTTGCGCCTGTTGTATAGGCCTTGTGAAATTGCTTACCGACGCGGCATCGTCTCGTTTTGTCCGCTCCTGCTCTTGGGGTTTAGAGTGGTTGGGTAGCATTAGCGCGGCACTTTTTGTGTGCCATCCCATTACCCGCAAGATATTCATTCCCATCAGCAGGCAAGGGGATACTTACACGGGGCTTCTGCTCTATGTCATTGCCAGCCTCTGTTTGGCGTGGGTTTTCATGCAGCTGATGAAACGTATTCCTAATCCTTCGATGAAATGAGATTGAACATCAAAGACATAGAATTGGCCAACATCAGTCGTTTCCGGGCGCAACAGATGGGTGTCGCCATGCTTATCATCATTCTTTTCCATGTAGGTTTGCCACGTTTTGACCCTTTCTTTGGCTTGCGCCGTATGGGTAATATCGGGGTAGACATATTTCTGTTTCTCAGCGGTGTGGGTCTATGGTTTTCTTGGATGAAGACCCCTTCTTTCCGCCATTTTCTCATGCGGCGTTATTTGCGTGTCTATCCCGCGTGGCTTTTGATAGCGTGCCTTTATTATATTCCCCGTTTTCATGGCGGTGATTGGTTTGCCTGGCTCGACTTGGTACTCGATATCACCATTAACTGGGATTTCTGGTTGCACGATGAGCTGACTTTCTGGTATATTCCCGCTACGATGATGCTTTATCTTTTCGCTCCCGCTTACATGGAGTTGATACGTCGTCATCCCATCTATCGTTGGTTGCCTGTGGCCATGGTCGTGTGGTGTGTGCTCGTGCAGTGGGTTACGCCTATCCATCAAGCGGTAGGACACCTGGAGATTTTTTGGAGTCGGGTGCCCATCTTTTTTATTGGCATCAACATGGGAGAGATGGTGCGTCGCAAGGCTACCGTGGATGGCGCGGGCATTTGGATGATTCTTTTGCTCTTCGTTATGACGTTGGCCTCTTGCGTCTTCTTGGAACAAGTGCGCCATGGTGAATTTCCCCTTTTTATCGAGCGCATGCTTTATATTCCCTTGACGGTGACTTCGGTGCTGGTGCTTAATAGGGTGTTTCGCCGTTTGCCTCAGTGGTGTAACAATGCGCTCGGTTTTGTGGGTGCCTTGAGCCTGGAGGCCTATCTGATACATAGCCATTTCGTGTTGGCTTATCTTGAGCCGTTGGGTTGGACTTATTGGCCTACTTTCCTCTCCTGTGCGGTTATCACGTTGCCCGCGGCTTGGCTGTTGAGCAAGGCCATGGCGTTTGTGCGTGGGCGTCTTACGGCCTGTTTGCCCGCTTCTTTGCGTTAATCTTCTCATCCAAGAAATGAAAATGATGAAAATGTTTTCCCTCATACGCCCCAAGCAATGGATTAAGAATCTTTTCGTATTCATGCCTATGTTTTTTGGGGGCAATTTGATGGTGGCTTCCGATTTGCTTTCGGCCTTTGTCACTTTCGTGGCGTTTTGCCTCGCCGCCTCATCCATCTATTGTCTCAATGACATCATCGACATGGAGGCAGACCGCCAGCACCCCGAGAAGTGCCATCGTCCCATTGCCTCGGGGCAAGTCTCTATCCGTCAGGGTTATATCTTGATGGCAGTGTTGTTCATTCTTTCCATGGCCTCGTTGCTTTTGCTGCCTGCCCACGGGTGGAACGTGATGGTGGTGATCGTTCTCTATTGGCTGCTGAATATCGCTTATTGCTTGGTGTTAAAGCTGTATTCCATTCTTGATGTGTGCGTGGTTTCCTTTGGCTTTGTGTTACGCATCTTGGCAGGTGGCGAGGCCACGGGTGTAGTGCCTAGTCATTGGCTGGTGCTCATGACTTTTCTCGTGGCGCTCTTCATGGCTTTCGCCAAGAGGCATGATGATGTCTGGCGCATGAACGAGACAGGGAAAGCGCCCCGAAAGAACACAAGTCGTTACAACCTGGTGTTCATCAACCAGGCCATTACCATTACCGCTTCGGTCACTTTGGTGTGCTATGTGATGTATACCGTCAGTCCTGAGGTGGTGAATCGTTTCCAGTCTCCCTATCTTTATCTTACGACTATCTTCGTGCTTTTGGGCCTGTTGCGTTATATCCAGATAGCCGTGGTTGACCGCAAGAGCGGAGACCCCACGCAAGTAGTGACGCATGACCGTACCATTCAACTTATCATCTTGGCCTGGGCGTTGTCGTTTGCCTTGGTGATATATGTGTTGTAGTCAATGAATACAATGGATAAGAAACGGCTCTATTGCTTCGACTTTGATGGTACGCTGACCAGCCATGACACGCTCTTGGCTTTTATCGCCTACGTACATGGAGGGTTTAAGTTGTTCATGACGCTCTTGCGGTTCAGTCCCCAGCTAGTGGCCATGAAGTTGAGGCTCTATCCCAATTGGGTGGTGAAGCAGCGGGTGTTCTCCCATTTGTTTAGGGGCATGTCTTTGGAGGAGTTCAATCGCCATTGCCGTGACTTTGCCGCCAGCGATGGACATCTGATAAGACCACGGGCCAGGACTTCTCTTCATTCCTTGTTGGCTGGCGGAAACAGGGTGGTGGTCATCAGCGCGAGCGTGGAGAACTGGGTGCGCCCCTTTTTCGAGGCGATGGACGATGGAAAGGACATTGTTTTCCTGTGTACGCAAGTGGAAACAAGGGATGGCCTGCTCACAGGGCGTTTCCTTACCGCCAACTGCTATGGCCCCGAGAAAGTCAATCGCCTGCGGGCGATATTGTCCGCCCCACGTGAGCGATACTTTATTATTGCCTATGGCGACAGCCGTGGCGACAGGGAATTGTTGAGTTATGCCGATGAAGGACATTACAAACCATTTAGGCGATAAGCGTCGCCAACAACTAGGCGAGGTAGTGCGCTTCGGCATCGTGGGTGTCACCGCTACGCTCCTACAGTATTTCATTTACTGGTTGCTGCTTCGCTTGGCCATCCATTGGGACGTAGAGGCTGGCACGCATACGCTCTCCACCGTGGCCATGACCATAGGCTACGTGGTGAGTTTCATTTACAATTTCATCGCTTCCACCCGTTTCACTTTTCGGGTGAAGGCCAATGCCCGCCGTGGTGCGGGTTTTCTCTTCAGCCACGTGGTCAATTACTCCCTGCAAATGCTTACGCTTAACCTCTTCTTGTTGTTGGGCATCAGCAAGCAGTGGGCTCCCATTCCCATGTTTTGCGTCTGCGTGCCCGTCAATTTCCTGCTGGTCAGGTTTTTCCTGAAGCGTTAGCTCCGCGCCAAGTCATGGCAGGTGCTGTCGTCAGAAATATAAGTGTGGTGGAAATATTATGCTCGGTAATTGATACCACAAAGGTGAGGAAAAGGGCTTCGAAAAAGTCCAGGCATGCTTAACTGAGGGTATCTCTTCTCGAAGAGGTCCAGGAATACCCGACGTGAATATCTGCCAAGCAGTACTGGGGCGGCTGGACCTCTTCGAGGCCCCATAGGATGTGTGGATGCCCCATTATCCGCAAGCGGGAAACCTCTTCGAGGCTTCCCACATGCGGTTAAGTATACCTGGACTTCTTCGAAGCCCTTCTCTTCCCAACTGTTTACCATGATATTTCTTCAGTCCCACGTTTCCTCGTGAATCGTGTAGACCATGAATTTGTAGCGGCGATGTGTACATCGCCGGCAAGTGAGATTGCTCGGCGATAAGTCACATAAGTATTGACAATCCTGCTTGGCGAGACGCAAATATGCGCTACTACATTGGAGGTGATAGCGTCTTTCCTTTATATAATTCTTCGAACTCACGATTTTCAAGCAAATAGATATGGCTCTTTTGGTGAGCAGACCCTATTCCCAAGGATCATTTCATTAACGTAGGTTGGTCGGCAGAGCCATAGCCTATCACGGTGATGTCTGTTAGAGGGTGAATGGGAGTGGAAGAACCCTGTATTTTATATTGGAAATAAATGGTGTCGGTTTTCTCTGCCGTGCTCATTTGAATGTTTTTAAAACTGTCAAATGCTCTCAATGTAGTTTTCCTGAATTTCCTGTTATTGCAGAAAACGAGCCTTCTTTTTGTTATCTTGCCATCTTTATTAGTTTTGTACTCTATGGCGACAAACGCTTCTTGATTACCATCTTGGAGTTTTGCGGGATACCTGCAAATGTGGCTTAATTTGATTATGAGCGATTTCTTGTTTTCACAAGGCAAGTCTCCTTGTGACATTATCGTGAGCGATAAGAAACACGCGACTATGACAGTAAGTAGTCTAACCATGAAACCGAATATTTTTTGCAAATGTAATAAAAAAAAGAATATATCCATCATCCATTCATGTTATTTTAATGCGGGCTTAATGAAAGGCGATGGGGAAAGATACATACAAGCAAGAATCGTAATGAACGTGTATTCGTGTCTCGGCAATCCGCAAGGTAACAAGTTTATGCCGTACCCCCGCAGTGTGCAAACTTGCTTGCCGACGATGTACACATCTTCGCTACGGGTGATTAGAGGTTCCCATCGCTTGTTTTCTGCTTGCTTGCGTCTCGGCAGGCACGTATCCTCGCGAATCGTGTTGACCATAAAATTGTAGCGGCGATGTGTACATCGCCGGCAGGTGGTATTGCCATGACATTATTCCTTGGCTTTTAGGATTCCCTCAAGCACACGCTATATAAAATCGGTTTAAACTGCTATAAACTTGAAGTTGTACTACTCCTAAATCTGTTCCACGTCGTGAAATAGCTATTCCACGACGTGAAACAGCTATTCCACGACGTGGAATACGTATTTCACGACGTGGAATGCGGTTTATAATAGCCTTAAAAGGACTTTGATAGGCTTTAAACCGATTTTAGTTAGTGTGTGTTAGAAGGGAGGAAAGGCTTTGCCCCCTGCGGGTGTGCCAGAGAACCGTCTTGCGAAGGATGCACCAGAGGGTCAGAACTCAAAGCCCAGGTTGACGTAGAATGCCACTTTGTCAGTCAAGTTGCTGTACCCCACGGAGGCTCCCAGCGGGCCGAACATCGTGTGATAGAAATAGGCTAGTTCACCGCCAATGTATGGTTTTTCGCTCAGCAAATCTCTTGGTTTCTCGGAGTGGAAGCCCAAAGAGGCGTTGCCAAGCACATAGTGGTTGCGGAAAAGGCGGAATTGTCCCGTGACACTTCCCGCCAGGAAATGACGTTGCATGTCTTCAAGGCTCACCACGCCAGCGAAAGGCATCTGCTGCTCTACCAAGTGGCCGAACCAATAGCCTCCAAGGCAGTTGCTTCGTACTATAGGAATCTCGCCGCCAAAGAGCATACGCCCATACACCATAGGCCTGATGGTAAACCTGGAGCTGACGGGAAACGACATGCGCCAATGTCCTCTCAGCTCACTGAAGCCGCTATGCCCTTGATAGGAGGCGAAGTCATCGGTGAAGTAGGCGTACTCCGCTTGGAATTTCGCTCCGCGGGAGGGGAATACGGGCATGTCTTCGGAGTCGTAACGCAATTGTGCGTGATAGCTGAAGAAGTGCTCGTCCCTGAAAGGACGTGTGCTTGTGGCGGGGTCGGAGGCCAGCAAGCGCCCCACATGGTAATAGTCCCAAGCGATGTTGGCGTCAAACGCCAGGTTGCGGATGCTTGCCCCGATGATGCCTAGATGGGCATGGTGGCGGTTGTAGGTGAAGCTGAAACTGCGGTTGCCCTCATCATGGATGTCCAAATCATTGTATTCATAGCTGTAAGTCAGTCCCAACAAGGCAAATCGCTTGGGTTTCCACCTGGCGGAAGCGGTGCTCACGAATCGTTGCCCCAGCCTGATGGTCAGCTCAGCGTCTATGGGTCTCCGTGACGAGGAGTAGACTCCGTTGAGCTGCGCGGCCACTTTTTCCTCGCTGTCAAAACGCAACGCGATGCTTCCCCGCAAAATGTCATGCGCGGGGCGGGCCTCTTCCGCCTCGTCGCTGAAGTCGAGTGGCAGGGCGGCTTCCGCTCGCAGAGTGGGTCTGGTGGGCGAATAATCCTCGGTAAGTCCCATTTTTCGTTTCAGCGCCAAAAGCTCTTCCCAATGGGCCATGGCGGCTTTCTCCCCCAGTTTTATCAGGCTGTCGATGGCTGCCTCGCTGAAACTGGCCGCACTGAAGCCTTTGGTGTTTGTCCATATCGGCACGTCCGTGATGGCGATGTTTTCCTCGAACTTGTTCTTGCAGTTCACGTCAATGATATGTCCCAGTATGCCGCTGCCCGTGAGCAAATCCTCAGCCGAACGCTCGGGGGCTTGCACCGTGGAGCCGATGATGTAGTCCGCTCCCATTTCCCGGGCTATATCGGCGGGATAGTTGTTACGCAGTCCGCCGTCCACCAATACGTGCTGGCCGATGCGCACAGGGGTAAACACGGCGGGAATGGCCATGCTGGAGCGCATGGCCTCGGGCAGTGTGCCTGAGTGGAATACGTATTCCGAGTAGTCCACGATGTCTGTGGCCACGCAAGCATAGGGGATGGGCAACTGTCGGAAGTCCATGGAGTCCGCGTAGCCTGCCGTCAGGTGGGTGAATAGCTTCTTCAGGTTCTTTCCCTCTACCAGTCCTCCGGCCTCATTTCCCACTTTTCCTTTCTGCAGTGTGATGGCCTTGGAGAGAAAGTAAGTGGCTTGCCGGTCACGGTTAAGCAGGTTTTGCGAGTAATAATCGTCCCGATCGGAGAGCAAAAAACTCCAGTCTTGTCCCCTGACGAGCGAATCCAGCCTTTCCGCGTTCCAGCCTACGGCATAGAGCGCGCCAACAATGGAGCCCATGGAAGTGCCAGTGACAATGTCCACGGGAATACCCGCCCGTTCCAATACCTTGAGTACGCCGATGTGTGCCATGCCTTTGGCCCCTCCCCCCGACAATACCACGGCTACCCGCGGACGGTTTCGCAGGGTGTCGGAATAGGAAACGGCGCGGTTGCCGGTTATCTGTGGGGCCGACAGGGCAGGAGTGATGGCTAGCGTCCAGGCGGCCGTCATGGTGAGTAGGTATTTCTTTGTCATGTTCATGGCAGGGGGCATGTTTACGCGAATATACGCAAAAAACGCGGGAAACAAATTCCTTGGCGAAAAAATATGGGTAATTTTCGCGCGCGAGTTTATCATGTAACATTTTTTTTGTATATTTGCGTTCGTGAAAGACATTGGAAGGACGGGTGTATGAATAATTTCGCGCGCAGGACAGGATGCCTGTTGTGGGCTTTGCTTACCGTGGCCGTTTCGGCAACGGCAAGGCCGATAGGGGAATACAGTTTGGCTTACTTGGATATGAGTACGGGTTTGCCCGCAAACTTCGTGGATGATATCTATGAAGACAGCCAGGGCTTTGTGTGGATTTGCACGCAGGGTGGCGGGCTGGCGCGTTATGATGGTTATGGCTACCGCTATATGTACGCGGGAGGACAAGGTCTCTCCATGCGCAGCAACTCTTGCCGCAATGTCGTGGAAGACCCGTATAAGCGTCTTTGGGTAAGTTTCGATGAGTGCACCCAGGTGATAGACCTGCGCACCATGACGATAATTGTCCCACCCACGAAGACTCCTCAGCTGGGCCAGCGATTGGAGCGCGCCCTCAACGAGCCAGGCATGAGGAACTACCTGGATAGCAAAGGCGTGCTTTGGATAGCCACCAAGCGATATATCCGCAGGCTGCTGATGGATGAGCAGGGTGTTATTACGGGCATAGAGGAATGCCCCGTGACTTCCAATACGCCCGACATCGCGCTTTGCGACGTGAATGGTGATGGTTCCGTGTGGACTCATTATGACTCCAAGCTATGGCAAATCACACCGCACGGAGGAAAGCTGCTGGCCAGGAATCTCTCTTCTCTTTACCCGGAGACTACGGGCAGGTTTCTCACTTGCATATTGCGCTTTGGCGGACAGACGTGGTTTGCCAGCAACGAGGGGCTTTTCTGCAGCGACGGCCGCAGGTGGGATGCTTCGTCGGGGTTGTTGCACAGCTTTGTCAGCACCTTGGCCGTCGCGCCTGACGGCAGGTTGATGGTTGGCACTTTGGGAGGAATCTCCCTTTTGGATGTCAGGCATGGCGGGCATATTACGCAATGGAACACCTTGAGTCCCGTAAACCGCCTGAGCAGCAACTTCGTGAATTGCGTTTTCTGCCAGCACGGACAGATCTGGGTAGGCACTGAGTCGGGCGGCATCGTGAAGCTTACTCCCCGCCAGTTGGAATTGGTGAACTATACGCATCAAGACAGCCAGCCTGGCTCCCTCTCCCGCAATGCCGTGAATGCCATGTACGTGGAGCCTGACGGCACGCTGTGGGTGGGCACCGTAGAGGGCGGCCTCAATCGCAAGGAGCCTGGCAGTGGGCTGTTTACCCATTACACTACCCAGAACAGCGGACTTTCCCATAACAGCGTGGCGGCTTTGGCGGCCGATAAAAAAGGAGGGTTATGGATAGGCACGTGGGCGCAAGGAGTCAACTATATGCCGCTCAATCGTCCGGGAGAGATTACGCCCCTGGCCATGGACGAGACTTATCGCAGATTGACTCGCTTTGTGGGTGCCTTGGCTTACGATTCTATCAACGACGGTCTTTGGATAGGTACCAACGACGGTCTTTTCTTTTACGACCTCCGCGGCAGGCGGATGATGGATCCCTTTGAGGGCTGCAGGGAGATAAGAGGATGCATAGGCAGCTTGGTGACCAAGGACGGTGAGCTTTGGATGGGATGCCTGGAGGGCGTGGTGAGAGTCAACCTGAAGCGCAAAATCAAGGGAAAATTCGACTGGAAGCATTACCGCACGAAACTGGACGACCCTAAAAGCGGCGTGCAAGAGAAAATCACGGCCTTTTGCCAGACTGCTGACGGTACCCTGTGGCTGGGTAGCGGAGGTTATGGCCTTTACCGCATGGAACGGGGAAAGGGCGGTGAACCGAGATTCCATAATATCACAATCAACCATGGCTTGGCCAATAACATGGTGAGAGGTATCGTGGCAGACCAGAGGGGACTGCTCTGGATAACGACCGAAAACGGTCTTTCTGTGTACAACACCAAGACGGGGGCCATCACCAATTATGGTGAAAATGACGGATTGGCCTGCGCGCAGTTTTATTACAACAGTGCCGCCATCTCGCCCAATGGCACTATTTACCTGGGCTCAGAGCAAGGGCTCACGGAAGTCAAGGGCATTGACATCAAGGGGATAGGGCATGGAAAGCTTACCTTTACCCGATTGATCGTGGACAACCAAGAGGTGAATGCCGGGAAATACTTGGACCAGGACATCTCCATCGCCAAGCGCGTCAACTTGGGGGAGAGCAATCGCTCGTTTACCATAGATTTCTCTGCCTTGAACTATGGCTCAGAGATGCATGGCACTTACAGCTATCGCATGAAAGGCTTTGAAGAGGAATGGACGCAATTGCCCTCGGGTGAGCATAGCGTGCGCTACACTGCCTTGCCCTCGGGAGATTGCGAGTTTGAAGTGAAATACAATTGCGGGCTCAGCGACGAGGAACAGTATGCCAGTATCGGCGTGCATGTGTCGCCCTACTTCTGGAAGAGCTGGTGGTTCCTTACGCTATTGGCCATGGCGCTGATAGCCCTGGGTACATATCTCTATAAACGCAGGCTGGAGATAATACGGCAACGGGAAGTGCAGAAGCTCTACACCCCGATACAAGCCGCGCTGATGGAGAGTGACGCGCCCGATAAACTCCAACTTCGCATCAAGAGCATCCTGGACAACCAGAAACTGTTTACCCAAAGCCGCGACAAAATCGCCGAGGAGGACAGGAAAGACGTGGCCCGCAAAATCAAGCCTTTCATGGAAGTGCTGATGAAAGTGATGGAGGCCAACTATGACAACTCGGAGTTTGGCGTGCAGGAGTTGGCATCGGCCATGAACATGAGCCGCGCTACGCTCAACAAGAAACTTTATGCGGAGGCGGGAACATCCGTGAGCCAATTTATGCGTAACTATCGACTGAGCGTGGCCAAGAAGATGTTGGAAGACAATACCGCCAACCGCCATGTTTCCGAGATTGCCTACCGCGTGGGCTTTAATGACCCGAAGTATTTCACGCGGTGTTTCACCAAGGAATACGGCTTCTCTCCCTCGTCTTATAAAGTGTAGCGAAACGCCAGGGGATTTTTCTCTTGGATTCCAGGCGTTATCCTGCTCAGTGGGAATATCATGGGGTAACAGGAGATGCCAAGGTGGCGACAAGTGGCGCACGGGAGAATGTCAAGAAATCCTACTTCCACGCTCTTGCGGGAACGAAAGCCCCAGACAGCCCATGTACAGGCGGCGGGAAACGCAACTAGTTGCGTTTTCCCTCGCGCCCAAGCCGCCTCCAGCCCCATCCTGGTTTTGTCAAGATTTATTTATTCATTCTTCCTCTTTTCCATGCGCGTCGCCCACAGCGCCTCCGCATATTCCGGGCACCGCGAGGCAAGAACTGATTATTCCCCACTGAAAATCCACTGAACCTGGAATAGCCCCACCGTTTTTCTGCTGGCCCGTTATCCCTGCAATTTGCGTAAATCGCGCCATGGAACACGCAGCTGGTTGCGTCGCTTGCGGATAGCGTTTTCTTTCTATGGATGATTAATCTATTCGCGCGCGCGTATATATATAATATGTATATATAGGGCTGGTGCATGTGTTTCTTCTGTCCAATCCATGCCAAGCGTAAAGTTGTTGGCTCCGCCTTCGCTTTTTCGGCTAAGGAAATAAGTTGTTTTGCTCATCAAAACAACTTGAATTGTCTCGGAAAACAAGTTGTTTTGCTTTTGAAGATAAGTTGTTTTGATGGGCAAAACAACTTATCTTGATATGAGCTTATGTCTTTTCTTGCCGTTTCTGGATGGATAAGCTTGGTGATGCAACCAAAAATACACCTCAAATTGACATAAATCAACCTTTACGCCCTCTGTGCGCGATAGTGTTGGAGTTATATTCTTTGTTAAAATCTGTTTGCGCACACATGTGGATAAGGTGGTAGAAATTCGTGTTTAGGTGGATAATTTCACGATTTGTATACCCGAAAATGCGTTTTATCCACCACCCCGGATTAGGATTTATTTAAATTCGCGGGCATAACGTTAAACCAAAAGTATTAACTATTAACCTAAAACAAACAAGTATCATGAAGGTTTTAAAATCTTTATTCCTTTGTGTCGGTACTGTGTTGTTGGCTCTCAACTTCACGGCATGTACTGATTGGGGTGATGCTGATCCCGAGGCGGGAAACCAGACGTACCCAGATCGTAGTGTCGTGAACACCTACACCTTTGATTATGGTGCGGATGACGTTTACTTGGGAGACATCATCGACAAGGCCGATGTGTGTGAGGCAGTGGAAGACGCTGACCTCGGAAGTAATGTCCTTCACCTCGATGCCAACGGCTATGCGGTGATGGCGAATCCATTCAATGGCGTGAAGCTGCAGAATGGGGCGGCCATCACGTTCTGGTTGAAGACCGCGGGCATTCCTCAAGAAGTCGCGGAAGGTGAAGAGCCTGCCGTGGAGGATGACCTCACGGGGGCTGTTCTTGCCTTTGGCAGTGGCGAGGCGGGCGCTGAGCGCTTCTATCTTACTGCCAATGGCCAGTTGAGGTACACTAAGCCAGGCAATCTGGAGTCATTGAACCTCAATGAGAACGACCCTGCTACTTACAAGACGGGTATCTTGCCCGCTGGCGGATGGCATTTCGTGGCCTTGCAAATCTCTGAAGAGGGCTACCAGCTTTACGTGGACGGCAACAAGAGCCTCTCTGGCGCGACTCCCTCCGGCGTTGAGTCCACCACTTTCTCTTACAAGACCTTGATTGACTTTCTCAACACCGCACCTAATATATATATAGGTAAGGGAGCCGGTGATGACGACGTGAACATGAGCGAGATGTGGGTAGACGACGTGAAGTTTATCCGCAACCAGATGATTGCCAGCGACTGGGCTATGCCCAACAAGGGAGGCGGTGGCGCAGGCGATAACTTTGAGTATATCATTGGCGAACCAATCAATGAGATTGGCGCTCCGGATTGCTCTTCCGCATGGTGGACAGAGTGGAGTAACTATTTCCGTATCCCCGCGAACAATACGCTTCATTTGCAATTTGTAAACCATACTTCGGGCGGAGGCAACTGGAACAACTGGAACTTGGCCATTACTACCGATGCCGATCGTGCTGCTGCTGGCTATGTCGAGTACCTGGTGTTGCGTTCCGATCTCTATGGTTGGGGTGACTCCTATACATTGGGCACTTGGACGAGTGTTGGATACCCGACTAATGATGCGGAATGGACAACATACCGTCAAGACATGGAGGGAGCGACTGTAGACATAGATATCGCCAGGACAGGAAACCAGGTTACTATGACCGCTGTGGCTCATTGCACCAATGGTAAGGTATATCAAGAAAGCTTTAGCGCACCTTGTGGCGAGGAAAGCGACGTGATTCGTGCATTCTTGGCTGTGGATGCCTCTTATCTCGTGATGAACTGGGACAACTGCTACGTCAAGGAAAATGTAAACGTGAGCACCATAGAGGTAGGCAATGCAGACAATTCTACCGCTTGGTGGGGTGCTTTTACCGATTATTTCACCATTCCTGTGGAAAAGACGCTCGTATTGAATTTCACTAACTATGGTAGTGGTGCGAATGCGTGGAATAATTGGGTGGCCGTGGTAACCACGGACGCAGAACGTGATGGTGCGGGTTATGCAGAGTATTTTGTATTGCGCTCTGATAATTACGGATGGGGCGATGCCTCATACAATGCGGCCAATATAGGACTTGTAGGCTATGATGGAGATTGGGCTTCTACTTTCTCGCAACAAATGAATGGTGCGCAAGTGGAGATGACCATCGAACGGGTTGGCGCAGAGGTGAACTTTGCCGCTAACGCAACTTGCACAGATAGACATGTATTCACCGAGACCTATCATCAGACTTGTGGTGACGGAACGCAAGCAATACGTGCGTTCCTGACAGTCGACGGTTCACATTACACCATGGATCCCGCCAATTGTTACTTGAAAGTCCCCTTGGTTAAATAACCTTTAAATTCAAGAATATGAACAATAGTATTTTTCATAAAATATTCTTCACCCTTTCGCTGATGCTCCTTTCCATAGGAGCGTCAGCCCAGGAAGAGGGAGAAAAGATAACGGTTACCGGTCAAGTAGTCGACAATACGGGTGAGACTATTATTGGCGCAACCATTATGGAAGCGGGAACCACTAATGGCGTGGTGACCGATTTCGATGGAAACTTCAAGATAGACGTGAACAGCGAGAAGGCTACGTTGCGTGTTACTTACGTGGGTTTCCAGTCTCAGAACATCCGTGTGGGCTCTCAACGCCAACTGCACATCGTGTTGCTTGATGACGCGCAGGCCATCGAGGAAGTAGTGGTCGTAGGTTATGGCCACCAGAAGAAAGAGAGCGTGGTAGGTGCCATCTCCCAGATTTCCAACAAGGAGTTGCTCAACAGCCCTGCCGCTAACGTTTCCCAAGCCCTTTCCGGTAAAGTGACGGGTTTGGTAACTACCCAGACTTCGGGTGCTCCTGGTGCTGATGACATGAAACTTTATATCCGTGGCCGTGCCTCTTTCGCAGGCGACAACCAACCGCTGATTATGGTGGATGGAGTAGAGCGTGAGTTCTCGCAGATAGCTCCTGATGATATCCAAAGTATCTCCGTATTGAAAGACGCTTCCGCTACTGCCGTTTATGGTGTGCGCGGTGCCAATGGCGTCATCTTGATTACCACCAAACGCGGTACTGACGCAAAACCCGTGGTGAGTCTTTCCGCCAACTGGCAGTGGCAGACTCCTACCCGTGAGGACACTTATCTGGACTCCTACCAGTCAGTGTTGCTCTATAATGAGGCCAGGAGAAATGATGGCTTGGGCGGTCTTTATTCAGATTATGACTTGAGCATGTACCAAAAGAGCGTAGCGGGACAGCTCTCCGGCATTGATGCCATGCTTTATCCTAACGTGGACTGGTATGATACCGTACTTCGCAGCTCCGCTCCCGCACAGCGTTACAACGTGAACGTGCAAGGCGGTACAAAGCGCATGCGTTACTATGTGTCCGCTGAATACTATGACCAACAGGGCTTGTTCAAGAACTTCTCAGAGGACGTTTATGGCAACAAGAGCAATCAAAGCTATAACCGTATCGGTTTCCGCGCCAATTTGGACTTCCTGATGTCCAAGGACTTGACCGTGAGCGTGAACTTCGGTACTCGTTTCGAGGAGCGTAAAGGCCCTAACTCCAACGAGGCTTTTGATGGAACCTACTCACAGATATTCTATGATATCAACCACATCCCGGGTTGGATATTCCCCGTTAGCTACCAGTTCACGGATGAGGCGGGCGTGACCCACAATCTCTATGCGGGTAGTTCCCAGTATCAAGACAACCCCGTAGCTCGTTTGGCCAAGGCGGGTTTCTATCGCGCTACCAATACTATCAACGAGACCAACTTCATTGTGGATTACAAGATGGACTGGTTGACGCCAGGTCTTTCCGCTCGAGGTATGGTGTCTTTCGACTATGAGTCATTCTACAATCGTCAGTTCAAGGCTGGCTTTGCCACCTATGAGTTGAACGACCGCAACAACTACACCTCACTGAGCGCTTACAACCAGTTCAATGAGGATGAAGAATTGGCATACTCAGGCGATGGACAGACTTCTACCTACAAACTCTATATGGAGGCGCAGTTGAACTACGCCCGTAAGTTCGGCAAGCACGACGTGACTGCCATGATATTGTATAACCAGAATGACTATCGCTACCAGGCTGACCTGCGCAAGAGGTATATGGGTCTCGTGGGACGTGCCACTTATGGCTACGACAATCGTTACCTGGCTGAGGTGAACTTCGGTTACAATGGTTCCGAGAACTTCCGCCGCGGCCGCCGTTTCGGTTTCTTCCCCGCGTTCTCCTTGGGTTGGGTCATCTCCAATGAGAGTTTCCTGGAGAAAGCTAGCCAGACTTGGCTTGACAACTTGAAGATACGCGCCAGCTACGGTCAGGTAGGTAATGACGTTTACCAGGTGAATGGCGTGACGCAACGCTTCCTGTATAAGGAGACCTGGAACCAGATCAACAACGACTACTATTTCGGCACCACAGGCGTGACGGGTATTTATGAGGCACAATATCCCAATTATGACGTGACTTGGGAAAAAGCCCATAAGTATGACGTGGGTGTGGACTTCAGCTTCTGGAATGGCCTGCTTTATGGTAACGTGGATTACTTCTACGAGCGTCGTAATAACATCTTGACCACTTACGGAACCCGTCCCCAGTGGGTGGGTGTAGTGATGGCGGCCGGTAATCTTGGTGAGACCAAGAACGAAGGTTTTGAGATAGAGTTGCATCACTCTAATACCATAGGCAAGAATTTCCGTTACAACGTGGGCTTTAGCTTCAGCCATGCCGCCAACGAAATCCTTGACATGGACGAGCCTGCATTGAAGACCGCTTACCGCAAGCAGGAAGGCCACCCCATCGGCCAGTATTTCGGACTGGTAGTGGATGGATTTATTACCTCCGCCGACTTGGCCAATCCCGACCTGCCTAAGTCCACTTACACGGACAACCTGCAAGTGGGTGACTTGAAGTATCGCGACATGAACAACGATGGTTTCATCGATGACCGCGACCAGACCTACATAGGCTATAGCAATGTGCCCGAGAACACTTACTCCCTCAGTTTGGGCTGTGAATGGAAAGGCATCGGCTTCAACGTGCTCTTCGCGGGTGTAGACCATGTATCTCGTTACTATGACGCGGAAACCATGTATGCTTTCGTGGATGGTGGTAAAGTGAAGGAACATCATCTTGGACGTTGGAATCCCGCACAGAGTGAGGAATGGAACTTGGCTCACGCCACATATCCATTACTCCACTATGATGCCGCGGGAAATCACAACCAACAGGTTAACTCTTTCTTCTTGAAGAATGGTGCGTTCCTCCGCTTGAAGAATATCGAGATTTCCTACAACTTGCCCTCAAAATGGATTAAGCACGCATGGATGAGCGAGGCTCGCATATTCATCAACGCCAATAACTTGATTACATGGGATCATCTGGATGACTTGGTAGACCCCGAGAGCGAGGGTTCCAACCGTTATCCTATCATGAAGACCGTCAACATAGGTATCAACTTAAAGTTCTAAAGCATCATGAAAAAAGCTATCATATATTCAACTGCCCTCTTGCTGTTGGGTGCTACGACGCTCACCTCTTGCGAGGACTTCCTGGACAAGGAGCCTAGCAACCAGTTGACTGGCGAGCAGACCTTCAGCGAATGGAAGACCATGGAGCAGTTTCACTTGGATACGTACAACTTCCTGAGAAACGGAGAGTGCCGCATCAACAACTCTTGGCTGGACGCCGCTACAGACTTGTCTGAGTGTAGTATGTCCTCCAGTGGCACCCGTGTCTCCTTCAATATCGGTAACTACTATGCCAGTGGGGCTGCCAATGAACTGACAGATCCTTGGGAGCACTATTATCGTGGCATCCGTAAGTGCAATATGTTGCTTGACACGATAGAGACCGTGCCAAAGGCAGCGGACGAATCCCAAGAGACCTACGAGCTGCACAAGGAGTGGTACAAGGGTGAGGCGAAGTTCTTCCGCGCTTACTTCTATTGGGAGTTATTCTTGCGTTATGGTCCCATTCCCGTCGTGAAAGAGGTGCTTGACCCTGATGGCGACTTGTTGTCGCGTTATACCACTCGTCCCACGCTGAAAGAGTATGTGGTGGATTTCATTATTGATGAGTTGAGGCAAGCGGAGAATATGGTGATGGATTATGAATCCAGCCATCTTTCGGGTAATGAAGGCCGTATCAATAAGGACATTTGCTGCGCCTTGCTTTCCCGAATCTATCTCTATATGGCCAGTCCTCGTTATGCCGAAGAGTCAGGAATCACCTGGCAGCAGGCAGCGGACGAGACGAAGAGATTCATCGATACGTATGGTTCCCACTATCGTCTCTATACAGATGGAGGCAGCTATGTGGCCAATTATACCAACGCAATTTTGCTCAACGCCCATACCGAAAGTAATCCTGAGGTAATTTTCTATCGTAGCGATGTGAGCCAAGGTTGGAGTTCCTATGGTTTTAACAATGATACTCCAGTAGGTTCTGGCGGTAATGGAGGTAACTGCCCCTCTCAAAACCTCGTGGATATGTATGATATGGCCGATGGCAATTCTCCTTTCCTCTCTTATGACGCTACGGGTGCTCCCGTATATATCAACGACAGGCCTCAAATCAATACGGCCTTGAACTATGACGACACGCACCCCACAGAGAATCGCGATCCTCGTTTGACCGCATCTATCCTTTTCCATGGACAGACTTGGAGTGGAAGGATGATAGATGTGCGTGAGGGCATGGCCGATAATCCTACAGGCAATGCTAACGCCACGCCTACGGGTTACTACATGCGCAAATATATGCCAGAGGTAATTCTGCAGAACAATCATACGGGTACATCTTATCGCAACTGGATAATCATTCGCTATGCGGAGATATTGCTCAACTACGCAGAGGCTCTTAACGAGGTGAATGGTCCCACGGAGGAGGTTTGCGACCTGTTGGAGCAAGTGCGTAGCCGTGTCGGAATGAACATTGACTTGTACAGAGACCGTCCTGACTTGCAACACAAAGATGAGATGCGCAATTTTATCCACAAGGAGCGTACCGTGGAGTTGGCGTTCGAGGAGCATCGCGGTTGGGATCTTCGTCGTTGGAATGTGGCTACCGAGGCTCTTTCCCGTCCTATTTATGGTGTAGATGTGGATGAGAACGGCAACTATACCCGCAAGATTGCCCAGCAAAGAGTATTCGAGGATCGCATGTACTTATATCCCATCCCTGAGACTGAGTATTGGAAGACGGGTATCGAGAACAATCCTGGATGGTAATATACATATTATATATAATAAGGACTCATGACTAATCAAATATGACCATGAACATGAAATCATTAAATCGATATACCCAACGGAGTGCGAAAAGGCTATTTCTTGTTGCGCTCCTAACAGGTGCATGCGCTACAGGCTGGGCCGCTGATGGGAAAACCGTACACGGCCGTGTGGTAGATAGCGATGGCCAGCCAATCGCAGGTGCCTATGTCAATGTCAGTGAGGAATTCAAGAAGGTGCTCACTGACGAGGGAGGTTTCTTTACCATTAAGAATATCGCTCCCGATGATGAGCTGTTCGTCACTTTCTTGGGCTATGACAATGTAAGAGTAAAGCCCGAGTTTGACAACGACAAGTTCACCATCACCATGCAGCCTACTGATGAATACAGCGAGTTGCAGCCCGTGGCTTTTAATTCCAAGCCCAAGAAATTGGTGACGGAAGCCATCTCCACGGTATCTGGTGAGGAATTGGAGAAACATCCCGTGACAGTATTGCAGAATGCCTTTACCGCCACGTTGAATGGCGTGGAGACCTACGAGGCACAATCAGAGCCTGGATGGAGTGAGACCGCTATGTATATTCGTGGTGTTCGTACCATGAATGAAAATGCCCGTTCTCCATTGGTCATCGTGGACAACGTGGAGCGTGACCTTTCTTTTTTGGACGCTTATCCTATTGAGAGCATCACTGTTTTGAAAGATGCCGCCGCTACCGCTATTTATGGTATGCGTGGTGCCAATGGTGTTATCTTGGTGACCACCAAGCGTGGCGAGGCTGGCAAGCTAAAGATAGATTTCACTCAAGAGGTTGGCTTCCAGACCATTGCCGGCATCCCCGAGAGCCAGAACTCTTATAACTATGCCCTGACCATGAACCAAGCCAGATATCTGGATGGTTTATCTCCCATGTATTCAGATTATGACCTGGAACAATACCGCAGAGTTTGCAATGGCGAGACACTGGAAGGTATGGACAAGTACCACTATTTCAACACCAACTGGCACGATGTGATGTTGCGTGACATGGCTCCACAATATCGTACTAACTTGCAGTTGAGTGGTGGTACCGACCGCGCCCGCTACTACGTGTCTTTCTCTTATCTGCGTCAAGAGGGAATGTTTGACGAGAAGTGGACTAACTACACGGGCGACTATAACAACCAGGAGACCCTGAACCGTTACAATTTGCGCGTGAATGTGGATTTGAATGTCAACAAGTTCTTGACAGTAGGTCTTGACTTGGGAGGCCGTATCGACAATATTACGCAGCCAGGTATTGATGTTTGGAACCTGTTCACTTGGGGCGCTGGCGAGAACTTGCCTATCTATCCCGTTTACTGTCCCAATGGCGAGTTCTTCATGCCTACTTCTTCCGACTCCAAGAATGGTGCCGCCCAGATTGCAGGTCGCGGTATGGAACAAAACCGTCGTCGCAATCTCTACACCACCGCAAACGTGACGGGAGATATCGGAGCGCTGTTCCCAGAGGTGAAAGGTTTACAAGGTTTAAAGGCTAATGCCATCATCAGCTTTGACGCTTACGACACTTTCCAAAAGGTACAGCAGGCAGACATCAATACCTACTATTATGACTTCGAGAATAGTAACGTGCAGTCTGTTGATGACTATACCTACCAGCGTGTGCGTACTTACAAGGCATTGCCCAATGCTTCTACCAACGCTCGTCAGTATAGCTACAACATCAACACTCGCTTCGGCCTGTCTTACAACCACCTTTTCGGTGGCAAGCATTTGGTGGACGCACAGGCTTTCTTCCGTTACTATCAGAATTCTGTTCGTGGCGCTAACTCTTCTTTCCGCTACTTGTCTTGGAACGCTCAAGCCATGTATGCTTATGATAACCGCTACATTTTGAGCGCAAGCGTATCCCACATGGGTTCAGATAACTTTGACCCCAGCAATCGTTGGGATACCTTCCCTGGCGTAAGTTTAGGTTGGGTTATCAGTGAGGAGTCTCTCTTTGACAAGTATAGAGAGAATGGTTCGCTCAGCCTTTTGAAGTTGCGTCTTTCTTATGGCGAAGCTGGTCAGGCCATGACCGCAGCCATTGCCGATGATGGCTCTTACGCCAATCGTTATCCTTTCCAAAGTACCTATGCGGAAGGTAGTGGTTATAACTTTGGTACTAGCCAGAGTTATATTGAGGGAGCCTATGAGAATATCGCAGGTAATCCTAATAATATTTGGGAGAAGAGCAGGATGTATAACCTCGGTCTCGATTTCGATTTCTGGAAGTCGAAACTCTATGGTAGCGTGGATATCTTCAAGGAGTATCGTTCACAGATATTGGTTGATCGTTCCACCGTGCCTACCTTGATGGGTATTACCGCAGCCCAAGACTCTTATGGCAAGGCGGAGACCCATGGAGTGGAAATACGCTTGGGCCACAAAAACAGTTGGGGTTCCTTGAAATATCACTTTGAGTGGAACATGACTTGGAACACTAACAAAATCACCGAGATGGATGAGTTGGAGCCTACTTATGCTTATCAAGCTAAAACAGGCAAGCGTATTGGACAGTACTTCATGTTCCTGCTTGATCAGTGGGCATCAGACCCCAATTTGATACCTACCTCTCACCAAGATGCTATTGACCATCCTGAGAAATATCCCTATAGTTCGTTTGGTAACTACAAACTGGGTAATGCCGTGTTCAAGGATGTCAATGGAGACCGTATCATCAATACTTACGACCAGGTGGCAAGTGGTTATGGCAATGGCAAGATTCCCGAGATGCTCCATAGCTTTAATTTCGGTTTCGAGATTGGCGGTTTCGACGCACGTTGCATCATCACCGCTTATTTGAACCGCACTGTAGAGTGCCGTGAGAATATGGACTACGGATTTGGATGGGGTGGAACTTCTACCCATGAGGTAACCAAGACTTGGGGTTATTATACGGATGACCCAACTGACCCTCGTAATGTCAATGCCAAGTATCCTCGTCTTTCTACCACGTTTAGCGATATTGACCGCAACTATCCCGCCAATACCAGCAACATCTGGTTGCAGAACGGAAACTTCTGGTCACTCCGCAATATCGAGGTGGGCTATTCTTTGCCTAAGAAGCTCTTGGCTAAGATTTACATGACGAAGTGCCGTTTCTACTTCAGCGCGTACAATATCTGCACCTGGAGTCACTTCGAGAATGGTTTCGACCCGGAGAACCCAACTAACTACATTTGGGCATATCCCAAGACCCGTAGTTTCTCGTTTGGTGTCAATATTGGTTTCTAATCACCACGATACATATTATAATATATATTAACATGAAAATATCTAAGATAATCATATCTGGCTTGATGTTAGCACTCTGCGCCTTCACTTTCACCAGCTGCGACTTGGACAAGGAGTATGACGCGAGCATGGATCAGGAAAAGATCTTCGGCAACGCTACGGAGACCCGTGGCTTCCTGGCTAATATCTATACAAACTTGCCCGATGGCTTCGCTCCGCTATCGGATGACCAGTTCACTGGTGCCAGCCGTGACTGCATGACAGACAATGCGGTGACCTCTTGGGGTTTGCACTATTACACGAAGATAGGTAGCGACGGATACACGGCGGCTGACCATCCCCTGTTGGGCTTCTGGAACACAGACCTTTATGGTATTCGTAAGTGCAATCAGTTTATAAGGAACGCCCGTGAGAGTGTGATCGGCAATGCGGTCACTGGCGATGACGAGAGTCAGCTTTACAATCGTTACATTGCGGAGGCTCGTCTGCTTCGCGCTATTTTCCATTTTGACTTGATATGCTGGTTTGGTGACGCTCCCATTTTGGGAGGCATGGGTGAGGACGCTGTCATTTTCGACCTCACGAGCGACATGAATATTTCCCGCACCAACAAGGCGGACGCACTGGATTGGGTCATCGAGGAATGCAATGCCGTGAAAGACGTACTGCCTTTCCGTTATGCGAACGAGGCAAGTAACTGGGGACGTGTAAACGGAGCCGCCGCTTACGCTCTTATCAGCCGCGCCAGTCTCTATCGCGCTTCAGAGTTCTATCGCAAGAGCGGTGACAATGAGCAACAGCTCTGGCAGGCCGCGGCAGATGCGGCTGTGGCTTTCATCAACAAGAACAACCAGCAGTCTCAGCCTTACGAGTTGTTGAACACAGGCAATCCCGACGAGGATTATTATGATATCTTCACGGAGAATCCTGTTTACAGTGATGAATTCATTCTTTCCCGTTCCGTGTGGTTTACCAACCAAGTTGAGAAAGTGTATGCTCCTGTAGGCTTCACGGGCAGTTGGTCCGCGGCAGGCCGTACCAATCCTACGCAGAATTTCGTGGATTGCTTTGAGACGATAGACGGCAAGAAGATCAGCGACGCTGACTCTGGCTATGACCCGCAGCATCCCTATGAGAACCGTGACCCTCGTTTGTCACAGATAGTTTTCTATCATAACATGACTTGGGGACGCGCTGACCAAGAAGAGGAGCGTCAGCTTGACATGAGCAGCAACACCAGCGGCACGGGTATTGACTACAGCTCTTCCATGGGCGGCACCTATACGGGCTATTACCTGAAGAAGTTTGTCAACAATATCTCTTGCAAGGCTCCTACCACTTTCAACCACGCTTGGCCCATCTTCCGCTTTACCGAGATATTGCTCAATGCCGCTGAGGCGTATTGCGAGGCAGGCCAGACTGGTTTAGCGGAGACTTACATCAACCTGATACGTGACCGCGCCGGCATGCCCCATTATACAGGCTTGACACAGGCAGCCCTCTTGGAGCGCATCCGCAATGAGCGTCGTATAGAGTTGTCATTTGAAGACCATCGTCGTTTCGACTTGACCCGCTGGATGGCATACTCTAATCACACGGGCGAGGGAGGTTCTATCTATGACGTGACTAACAGTTCCACTAGCTTGCTCCACCTTTATGGCGTGACGATCACTGGTGATGACGTGGTCAACAATCCTGTATTCACCTATGGCTTGGCGGAAACCGTGAACTCCCGCGTGTTCAACATTCCCAAGAACTATCTGTTCCCCATCCCCGAGAACGAGGTAAAGCGTTGTCCGAACCTTGGGCAAAACCCTGGCTGGGAAACTTCAGGCAATTAATCGTATGAAATAAAGGAGTGAGCATTCCTCTATAGGAATGTCTCGCTCCTTGTTTTAACCTAAACAAAAACCCTATATGAGACAATTTATTATTACCTTATTGATGTTTTGCTCCGCCACGATAGCCATGGCTGACAACGTGTGGTGCATGATCACTCCGTCGGGGCAAGTGATACCGATGGGCAACGTGGCTTATTTGGTTAGCGCGGGAGGCACAAGTCCCGAGACTTTTGACATCGTGCTCAAGCAAGGAGACCCCGTGACAACGGGAAGGATAGACTTCGTGCAGCTGGATCCTACTGGCATTGAGAGCGTGCGCCCCTCTGGGGACGTGCCCACTCTTTCCTCTGTCATGGGTGACCAGCTTGTCATCTCGGGCACTGCCGCTGGCCAGCAGGTTGTTGTTTATTCCCTTACGGGTGCTGTTTTATTGCGCACGGTCACCGCGGACACACAAACTACGCTCAATATAGGCGACCTCACTTCGGGCGTTTATGTCTTGAAAGTGGGTGGCACCGCCATTAAATTCATGAAAAAATAACCCTTGAAACGTGTCGCTATGAAACATAAATTACTTTCACTCATCTCTGTTTGCCTATTGACCGGAATGGGGGCGCAAGCGCAGATACTCATCAAGAGGGTAGATAGCCCGACGCGAACCCCTTATAGTTTTCCTAATATGTATTTCTCCCAAGACGGAGACAAGGATGCCTGGAGTTACGGCACAAGCGAAGGTTCCAGCTACAGCAGCCGGGCGGATATCAGCACCATCGACTACATAGCCACCCAGGCCTACTTGGAGAACAACCAGACGCTGGAGGACTGGACCGCTCCCACCTATGATGACTGTTACGCCAACAGTATTGACAATAGTTGGAATGGTCGCGCGACATGGAACTTGGCCAACGTGCACGATCCCTCTGTGTGTTTGGCATCTGATGGCTATTATTATATGGTGGCTACCGATGCCAGCTATGGCAATGTCCATACTCAGTCCGGAGGGCATTTCATCTGCCGCCGCAGCAAGAACCTGATAGACTGGGAGGTGATGGGACCCACCATGAAGAGCTTGCCCGAATGGATTAAGCCTAAGCTCAATGAGATAAGGGCGGCCATGGGGCTTGGCGAGAGCACCGTGGACTGGGAGAACGGCGACTTCGGCTATTGGGCACCTTGTATCCGCAAGGTCAACGACAATCTTTATCGCATGTACTATTGCGTCACCATCCCTGGTACCATCGACGGAGACGGTACTTGGAGCGAGCGCGCCTTCATAGGACTGATGGAAACTTCAGACCCCTCAGACTGCGAATCGTGGGTGGACAAGGGCTATGTGACCACCAATTATTCCGACCGCGACCTCGATTTCAGGCACAGCAATAAAGATTATGACAATTGCTACTTCAAGTATAACGCCATAGACCCTACCTACATCATCACCGAGGAGGGAGAGCATTGGCTCATCTATGGCTCTTGGCATAGTGGATTCGCCGCCGTTCAGCTCAATCCAGAGACGGGAAAGACACTTCTGGAGCAAGGCAATCCCTGGGGCTCGGAGAACGAGGCCGCCTATGGCAAGCGTGTGTTCACCCGCAACTACAACAACCGTTGGCAGGGCAGCGAGGCTCCCGAGGTGGTCTATCATGACGGATACTATTATCTCTTCATGGCATTCGATGCCTTGGAAGTGCCTTACAATACCCATGTGGTTCGTTCCAAAAACATAGATGGCCCATACGAGGACATCACGGGCACTCGCTTCACCGATGGCACTACCCAGGGCAATGTCTATCCCGTCATGACCCACCCCTATAAGTTTGGCGACGACCACGGATGGGTAGGTATCAGCCACTGCGCCGTGTTCGATGACGGACAGGGCAATTGGTACTACGCCTCCCAGCAGCGTTTCCCCGCCGACTGGCCTGGCGTGAAAGCCCCTAACGCCATCATGTTGGGCGGCATCAGGCGCATTGTCTGGACAGAGAGCGGCTGGCCGCTGGTGTTGCCGGAACGTTACGCCAACGTGCCTCAAGAACTGATTTCCGAGAGTGAGTTGGTAGGCAATTGGCAGAATATAGACCTCTCCTATCAATATGGCGTGCAGAAACCCTCCGTGAACATGACCCTCAATGTCGACCATACCGTTACGGGCGGAACGTTTGACGGCCAGACCTGGAGCTTTGACGCGGGAACGGGCATCCTTCGAATAGGCGATGTCGCCATTCTCTATCTTTCCCGTGAGTGCGACTGGGAGGCCAATCCTCGCAAGGCGACTATCGTTTACGCTGGTCTTAGCGCTAATAACCGCACCACATATTGGGGCAAGAAGGTAGACTAACACTCTTTACGCGATGAGCAAGACCATAATACTTCTTGTGGCGGCCGTCCTCTGTGGGGCGACCGCCACTGCCCAAAAGGCAGAGCGTCCCATGACTTGGCAGACGGACACGGTTTTCGTCCATGATCCCGTGATGGCCTTGGAGGATGGCACCTATCACCTTTTCGCCACGGGTAACCATATCGCCCACATGACTTCCCGTGACCGCAAGACGTGGACAGTATATCGCGACGGGCTGATAAAAGACATTCCCGCGTGGACGCACGACAGCGTGCCTGGCTTTGAGGAGCACATCTGGGCTCCGGATATCATTCACTTCCAGGGCAAATGGTGGTTGGCCTACTCCTGTTCCACCTTCGGCCGTAACACGTCGGCCATAGGATTGCTGAGCAACACCAGCCTTTCCAATGACAAAGGCTGGCGCGACGAGGGTTGCATCGCGAGTTCCAAGGAGAACCGCGATAACTGGAACGCCATAGACCCCGCTTTCATCGTGGACGAGAAAGGACAGCCTTGGATGGCGTTCGGCTCTTTCTGGGACGGCATCCAACTGGTGAAGCTGGACAACACTATGCATATAGCCAAGGGAGAGAAGCCTTTCACCATCGCCCGCCGCTATCCCGTGGGGCATAAGCCGGCGGAAGAGAACCCCACTTCTAAGTACGCGGGTCCCAACGCCATAGAGGCTCCTTTCATCCTGAAGCGTGGCGACTGGTATTATCTCTTTGTCAGCCAAGACTATTGCTGCCGTGGCATGGAGAGCACCTATCGTGTTGCCGTCGGCCGAAGCAAGAAAGTGGCAGGGCCTTATCTTGATCGCGAAGGCAAGGACATGGCGCAAGGTGGCGGCACGGTGCTTCTCGAGGGAGACAAGAAAGAGTATGAGGCCACGGGGCATTCCGCCGCTTATGACTTCCCGGATGGTTATCTCTTCATTTGCCATGGGTACAGCGTAGCCCAAAAGGGCGCCTCCGTCCTGGTGCAGCGCGGCATCTCATGGGACGAGCAGGGCTGGCCTGTGCTCGCGGATTGAATAATTCAGTCATATACATATATAGGGTGGCTTGCCGTTCTTCGTCTTTTCGGAGGGCGGCAGGTCTTTTGTTTTCCTGGCGGGGCATAAGCGGGCAGTCTATCCAGAGCTTGATGGCCGATTCGGGATAAAGATTCGTGTTTTAGAGCAGTACTACTGCTTTTTGATTTCAGTAGTACTGAAAATGAAAATCAGTAGTACTGAAAATGAAAATCAGTAGTACTGAAATCCCCATGTTAGTACTACTGGCTTTGGGCGAGATTGCCAGCCTGTTGCGAAACAAGTTATTTTGCCTTTGAAAACAACTTATTTTGTTTGGCGATTTAACTTATTTTGTTTGTCAATTTAACTTGTTTTGCTCATCAAAATAACTTGTTTTCAAAAAGCCCCTTATGCGGTTGGGCATGAATAGTGAGGAATTTGGGTTTAACCCAAGTTGAGCATTAGACTTTGAACAGATTGCTCGCTTATGGCTTGGGGATTGCTTCTCGGTTTGCCGAAGGCGTAGCGGGCTACGTCGAGGCAAGGCGGGGAGCAAGACGCTGGCAGAAGCGGGCAAGATGCCAAAGAGCTTCACTTCGGGGAAAAACAGCCTTTGCGCGGTCTGATGACCAATTTGGGTTAAAGTAGCTTAATTTACTGAAAGCTATCCTATATTATCTTTATGATTGTTCCATTTTTTCAAAAACGGGCTTAAATTTGCAGTGTTCATTGCACACTTTGATTAACCAAAAACCATAAACAATCCACACCATGAACCTGTACCTTAGAAAAACCGCGCTTGTGCTATGTCTTGGAATGGCGACTTTATTCATTCACGCGCAGACGGAACCTTACAAGAATCCAGACCTTTCCCCAGCGGCTCGCGCCGAGGATTTGCTGGGAAGGCTCACCCTGAAAGAGAAAATCTCGTTGATGATGAACTCATCGCCCGCCGTTGACCGATTGGGCATCAAGCCCTACGGATGGTGGAATGAGGCCCTGCACGGAGTGGCCCGCAACGGCTTGGCCACTGTCTATCCCATTACCATGGGCATGGCTTCCGCTTTCGACGCTGCCTTGGTGGAGCAAGTCTATACCACGGTCAGCGACGAGGCGAGGGCCAAATTCCATGATGCCCGCAAGCATGGACGTTATGGCCGTCAGTATGAGGGATTGACTTTCTGGACTCCCAACGTGAATATCTTCCGTGATCCCCGTTGGGGACGTGGGCAGGAGACGTGGGGCGAAGACCCATACTTGACTTCCCGCCTAGGCGTGGCCGTGGTAAAAGGACTGCAAGGCCCCGCTGACGCTAAGTATGACAAGTTGCATGCCTGCGCCAAACACTTCGCCGTGCATAGCGGCCCCGAGGCTTTGCGTCACACCTTCAACGTGGAAGACCTCAATCCGAGAGATTTATGGGAGACTTATCTGCCCGCTTTCAAGGTGCTTGTACAGGAAGCCGACGTGAAAGAGGTGATGTGCGCATACCAACGCTTCGACGGGCAGCCTTGCTGCGGGAGCAACCGCTTGCTGCAACAGATACTGAGAGAAGAGTGGGGATACAAGCACCTGGTGGTGAGCGATTGCGGAGCCATCAGCGATTTCTTCCTCAAAGGGCATCACGAGACGCAACCGAATGCCGCCGCCGCTAGCGCGGACGCGGTGACTAACGGAACGGATCTCGAGTGCGGAGGCGAATACGCCCACCTGGATGAGGCCGTTGAGAAAGGTCTTATTTCCGAGGAGCGCATCGATACCAGCCTGCGCCGCTTGCTGGAGGCGCGTTTCGCGTTGGGCGAGATGGACCCCGACGCCATCGTGCCCTGGAGCCGCATCTCTATCGACACGGTGGATTGCTCCTCTCATCGCTGGTTGGCGTTGGACGCGGCACGCAAATCGATGGTCTTGCTCCACAACAATGGCGTGCTTCCCCTTTCCCGTGAGGCCTCCATGGGCGGCAAGGTGGTGGTCATGGGTCCCAACGCTGTCGACTCCCTGATGCAGTGGGGCAACTACAACGGCAATCCCTCCCACACCGTCACCATCCTGGAGGGCATCCGCCAGAAACTGGGCGACGTGGCTTACGAAAGAGGCTGCGGACTGCTGGACAACAGCTCCCTGCAGTCTTACTTCGGGCAAATCTCCCACGACGGACGCCCCGGCATGAAGGTGGCCTACTGGAACAACCTGACCATGGAGGGCAACCCCGTGGCCACGCAAGAGCAAACCAGCCCCATCGACAAGAGCAATGGCGGCAACACCGTGTTTGCCCCGGGCGTGGCGCTGACCGACTTCACCGCTGTCTATGAGGGCACGTTCCGCCCCACGGAGACAGCCGATTACCACATCAGCATGGAAGGCGACGACGGCTATCGCGTCTACATCAACGGCCAGCGCATCATCAGTCGCTGGGGCAGACATGCCCTCCAGCAAAGCGACTATCAGTTCCACGCCGAGGCGGGCCAGGCTTACGACATCCGCCTGGAGTACATGCAGGGCGACGGAGAAGCCGCCTTGCGCTTTGACCTCGGCATTTTGCGGGACAACGACATCCACGCCCTGGCCGACCAGGTGAAGGAAGCCGAGACCGTCATCTTCGTGGGCGGCATCTCTCCTTCATTGGAGGGCGAGGAGATGAACCATGTCAATTACGCTGGATTCGCCGGCGGCGACCGCACCAGCATAGAGCTGCCACAGGTGCAGCGCGACCTGTTGCGCACCTTGAAGCAGGCCGGGAAGCGCGTCGTGTTTGTCAATTGCTCGGGCTCGGCCATGGCGCTTTCGCCCGAAGTGGAGTCCTGCGACGCTATCTTGCAGGCTTGGTATCCTGGACAGGCTGGTGGACAGGCCGTGGCAGACGTGCTCTTCGGTGACTACAATCCAAGCGGGAAGCTGCCCGTCACGTTCTACAAGAACACGGAGCAATTGCCCCCGTTTGAGGACTACAGCATGAAGGGCCGCACTTACAGGTATATGCGAGAGAAGCCCTTGTTCCCCTTTGGCTATGGGCTGAGCTACACGACGTTCAATATCTCGGGCGGAAAGCTCGCCCAGTCTTCCGTCAAGGCGGGAGAAGGGGTAGGCTTTACGGTGAAAGTGCAAAACACCGGCAAGCGCGACGGAGCGGAAGTGGTGCAGGTTTATGTCCGCAAGGTGGGCGATACCGACGGCCCGTTGAAGAGCTTGCGCGCTTTCCGCCGCGTGGAGTTGAAGGCGGGCGAGAGCCAATCTGTGTCCATGGAGTTGCCGGCAGACACGTTTGAGTTCTTTGACACGGCTACCAACACGATGCGGATTGTGCCGGGCAAGTATGAGATATACTACGGCAACAGTTCCGACATGCCCGCTCAGAACCGATTGGAAATCCAGCTTTTATAAACCTCATAACTTGGAAACACTTATGGAAAAGAAGCGATATTCATGGACGATAGCCCTTGGGCTGTTGCTCCCCAGCCTGGCGCAGGCGCAAAATCCCATTATCCACGACCAGTTTACCGCCGATCCTACGGCCCGCGTGTTCGAGGGCAAGATGTATCTCTACCCCTCCCATGACATCGTGAGCCCCGTGGAGCCGGAGAGGAAATGGTTTTCCATGGCGGATTACCATGTGTTCTCCTCCGAGAACCTGGTGGACTGGACAGACCATGGCGTGATAGTGGACCAGAACAACGTGCCGTGGGTGAAGCCCGACTCCTACTCCATGTGGGCGCCAGACTGTGTCTACAAGGACGGCACTTACTATTTCTACTTCCCTTCCGCGCCGAAGGAGGGACGGGGCTTCGCCGTGGGCGTGGCCACCAGCCAGAGTCCCGCGGGGCCGTTCACGCCCATGGACAAGCCTATAGCGGGAGTCAACGGCATAGACCCTTGCGTTTTGCAGGCCAGCGACGGCAAGGCTTACATCTTCTGGGCAGGCGGCGGCCTGCGCATGGCCAGGCTGAAAGACAACCTGGTGGAGCTGGATTCCGAGCCGCAAGTGGTGGAGGGCCTGCCGGAGGGTTTCAAGGAAGGACCCTTCGCTTTCGAGCGCCAGGGGAAATACTACCTCACTTTCCCTTGGGTGCAAGACAAGACCGAGACCCTGGCCTACGCCATGAGCGACCATCCCATGGGTCCCTACACGTTCAAGGGCGTAATCATGGAGCAGTCGCCCACGGGCTGCTGGACCAATCACCACTCTATCGTGGAATACAAAGGCCAGTGGTACTTGTTCTATCACCATAACGACTACTCGCCCGAGTTCGACAAATTGCGCTCGGCCAGGATAGATTCCCTTTTCTTCAACAATGACGGCACCATCCGTCCCGTGCCCGCCACCTTGAGAGGCGTGGGCATCACCGACGCCCGCTCCCATGTGCAGATAGACCGCTACAGCGGCATCTCCGACGGAGCCTCTATCGCCTACCTGGACGAGGCCGACAAGTTCCAGGGCTGGAAGACGGTCTTCGCCAAGAAGGGGGCGGCCGTCACCTACAACCGCGTGGACTTCGGCAAGGGCGGCCTCGGCCAGTTGACGCTGCGCGTGAAGTCGGCCACGGGCGGGCGGATGGCCATCGGCTGGCCGGGACAGCCGGGCTTCACCTTCCAGGTTCCCGTCTCCACGGACTGGAAGGAGGTGAGCGTTCCCTTCTCTGCCACGGCGCTGAGCGGCGTGACCGACATCACCGTCTCGCTGCTGGGCGACGGGAAGGTGGAGGTGGACTGGATAAGCTGGCGATAAGCTCCGCCACCGCCGTCAGGGACTCTTCGCGATATAGTCTTCACTGCCCAACTGGATAGTCCGAGCTACCCAGTTGGGCAGTCTGCGCTACCCGGGCGGATTCTTCGCGCTACCCGGGCGGATTCTCCGCGCTGCCCGGGCGGATTTCTCGCGCTGCCCGAGCGGATTTCTCGCGCTGCCCGAGCGGATTTCTCGCGCTACCCGGTCGGGTTTCTCGCGCTGCCCGGGCGGATTCCTCGCGCTACCCGGGCGGGTTTCTCGCGCTGCCCGGGCGGATTCCTCGCGCTACCCGGGCGGGTTTCTCGCGCTACCCGCAGGTGTTAGGCGGGCTGAAATTTGGCCGCGTGACGGGATTTTATTACCTTCGCGCCCGAGAAGCCCCCGCCGCGTGGGCGGAGACAGACGCGAAAACACAGACATGAGAATCATAGAGAAACTGAAGGGACACCCCCACGTGAAGGCGGAGACGGCCTTCGCCGTATTGTTCGCCGTAGGCTTTTGCCATTTGCTCAACGACATGATGCAGTCCGTCATCCCGGCCATGTATCCCATCATCAAGGACCACCTGGGGCTCACGTTCGCCCAGATAGGTGTCATCACGCTGGTGTTCCAGATGACCTCCTCCATCTTCCAGCCCTTCATAGGGCTTTACGCCGACCGCCACCCGCGGCCCTATTCCCTTTCCTTGGGCATGTGCTTCACGCTGGCGGGGCTCCTGGCCCTGGCTTTCTCCGACCATTTCTATGCCATCCTGCTCTCCGTGGCCCTGATAGGATGCGGCTCCTCGGTGTTCCATCCCGAGGCCTCCCGCGTGGCGCAGATGGCCTCGGGCGGGCGCAAGAGCCTGGCGCAGTCCATCTTCCAGGTGGGCGGCAACGGCGGCAGCGCCATCAGGCCGCTCTTGGCGGCCGTCATCGTGCTGCCCCATGGCCAGCGCGCCGTGGGGTGGTTTGCCGCGGCGGCCTTGCTGGCTTCCTTGATATTGGTGCGGGTAGGCGCTTGGTACAGCGCCATGTTGGCGCAGTGGGGGCGGATACAGCAAGCCCGCAAGGCCGCCGTCAGCCACCTCGCGGGGCGGCAGGTGCGTTGGGCGTTGTGGATACTGGTGGTGCTGATATTCTCCAAGTATTTCTTCAACGCCTGCATGACCAGCTATTTCACGTTCTTCCTCATCGAGCGCTTCCACATCTCCGTGCAGCAGTCGCAGCTCTGCCTCTTCGGCTATCTCGCCGCCTTCGCGGCCGGCACGCTCTTCGGAGGTTTCCTGGGCGACAGGTATGGGCGCAAGTATGTCATCCTCTTCTCCATCCTTGGCGCCGCACCTTTCACCATGCTGATGCCTTATCTCAACCTGCCGCTCACGATTCTGATGGCCATCCTTTCCGGCCTGATTATCGCCTCGGCCTTCTCGGCCATCGTGGTCTACGCCACCGACCTCAAGCCCGACAAGGTGGGCATGATAGCCGGCGTGTTCTTCGGCCTGATGTTCGGCCTGGGCGGCATAGGCTCCGCCTTCTTTGGTTGGCTGGCGGACAAGACCAGCATAGAGTTCATTTTCCATGTCAGCACGTGGCTCCCCTGGCTGGGCGTCATCGCAGTGTTCCTGCCCAATATCCGCCCCGCCAAGGTGAATAAGGGTTAGCGAAGGTGGACTTAAACGCCAAATTGTTACGTGGGCAAACGTTTATGATACAGAAGCGAAAGCCCGTTCAGCCTAAAAAACTTATCTTTGCATTCAGAAATACGTGTTTGGGGAACGCATCTCCAGACAGCGGATTTCTTGGACATTCTTAACAACAATCAACTATGAAATTACCTATCCTGAAAACAACACTTGCCTTGGCGCTGGGACTGGCTGCCTGGACAGGGCAACCGGTCAACGCAGCCAACGACATCACGCCCATCGGCACGGGCAACCCCTACCTGCCTTTGTGGGAACACTTGCCCGATGGCGAGCCCCGCGTGTTTGAAGACCCGGACAACCCCGGCAAGTATCGTGCCTATATCATAGGCTCTCACGATCTTAGCTTCAATCAGTATTGTGGCGCGGATATTCGCATGTGGTCCGCGCCCGTGGAGGATCTTACCCAGTGGAGGGATGAAGGTCCTATCTTCACCTACCAGGTGGACGGCCAATGGGATATCATGTATGCCCCCGACTTGGTGGAAGTCAATCGTCCCGATGGTACCCGCGAGTATTATCTCTATCCCCACAGCCGCGGTCCTCGCCGCGAGGCCATGGTGTGCAAGGGCTCCAGGCCCGACGGACCTTTTACGCCCGTCAACCTGACCGAGGACGGCAAGAGCACGGTGCCTGGCAGCATACTGGGCTTCGACCCCTCTATCTATGTGGAGCAAATCACCGACAAGTCAGACCCCGATTACAACATAGGCTTCCGCGCTTATGGCTTCTGGGGCTTCCAGCGTTCTTCCGCTGCCCAGCTTGACCAAAACACCATGTATTCCGTAAGGCCAGGCACTGAGATTATCCCTTATTTCATCCCCGCCAGCTTGCGTTATGGCGCGATTCGCGACCCCAAGGGCACCGAGTATCCCGCTCTCTACAAGGGCCAGAAGCCCGAGGACTTCAACTTCTTCGAGGCTTCCTCCATCCGCAAGGTGGGCAACAAGTATGTCATGATATTCTCTGGCTATTCCGGCCCTGACTATGGCTTGGGCAGCACCAACTCCACCTTGCGCTATGCTTATGGCGACAGTCCTTTAGGTCCTTGGCGCAGCGGCGGTGTATTGGTAGACTCTCGTGGCGTAGTGCTCAGCGAGGACGGCAGCCAGTTGGTTTGCACCAACGCCGCTCACAATACTCACGGCAGCTTGCAGGAAATCAATGGCCAGTGGTACGTGTTCTATCACCGTCCTCCTCGTGGCTTCGGCTTTGCCCGCCAGGCTATGGTGGCTCCTGTTAAGATCGTGTGCGATGAGAAGCCTGTAGCGGAAGGCGGAAAGGTGACCATCACAGGTTTTGACCCCTACGCTCCCGACCAGGTTTGGCAGGCCAAGGCAGCCAATGGCAACGTTTATACGGGTGCCGAGGTTACCTCAGAAGGCTTCCAGGTATTTGGTATGGATCCCTATAAGTATTATTCCGCGGGCTACGCTTGCTACCTTTCCAACGTGGGCAGCCAGCAAGATTCTTGGGACATTTGGGACAACAGCATGCCTATCTTGATGAAGGGCAGCGATATCGTAGGCTTTAAGTATTTCGGCTTTGGAGGTCTGGATAAGGCTACTCTTGGCCTGAAACCTTTCGCGGGTGTAAAGGCGCATAAGAAGACTACTTTCAACCTCTTCCTTGTGCCCACCACCGACAAGGCGTTCAAGGTGAGCGTTTGGTTGGATGGCCCTTGGGACAACGCCACGTGGAAGGGTAAGAAACTCGGTGAAATCAGTGTACCCGCCAATGCCGACAAGAAGATTACACAATATACGCTTGACGTTACCAAGGCTTTGAAAGGCGTAGACAAAAAGCATGCGATCTTCCTGAAAGTGGAAGGTGATGCCGCAGAGCAGGCGTGCGTATTCCTTGGCTTGGGCTTCAGTGCGGATGGCAAGAAGATGACTTATCCTGCTCCGCCAACGATCAGCATCCAGGTGGATGGCCAAGGTGTGTTATTGCCCGCTACGCCCGTTCGCTTCACTCACGAGAATGGTTATTCTGGCTATGATCAATATGAGGTGAACTACAAACTGCCTGCGGGAACCAACATCCCCAAGGTGAAAGCTAATGCGGTCGCATCCAATGGTGACGTGAAGATTGACATTGTGCAGCCCACCTCCAGGACTGGCAAGGCCATCGTGAAGTTTGACTACAAGGGAGTGGTGAAGACCTACACCGTTAACTTGACGGAGTAAGTTGTTATCCCATATGATACAATCTTGGGGCGAGAAGCACAATGGCTTCTCGCCCTTTCTGTTTATTTTCGCCTTGTAAGGTATCCACGATGTGGCAAACCTCAATTGCCTATGGTAACACAGGATGTTGTCCTTGGGGTCAATGAAGAGGGGGCGTAAAACGCATTCTCGCATCTCGATAGGCAGATGGTGTCCTTTAATTGACAGGTTCCGCTTATAGAGATGCGAGAATGTGTTTCTGACTTTTCGGGGAATACTATAAAATGTGCTAATACTAATTTATTGAGTACATGATGTTGTCATGTTGCTCCTCAGTAGAGCAGTAGCAGTCCCGCCACGGCGGCGTAGACTATCATGCGGATGGGGTTGATGTGCATTACCTTGGTGCCGATGAACGTGGCCACGAAGAGTGCCACGGAGATGAAGAACTGCCAAGGATGGTCAAGGTCGCTGAAGTTCTCGGCGGAAAGCAGCAACAAGGTGGCCGCCGCCAACAAGCCCACCACGGCCGGGCGCAAGCCCAGGAAGAGGCTTTGCACGAAGTGGGTGCGCATATACTTCATGAACATCTTGCTAATCAATATCATCATCACCACCGATGGCAATACCAGCGCGAACGTGGCCGTGGCGCTTCCCAGTATGGACATGCCGGTGGAAAAGCCCGCGTTGTGCACGGCGGTATAGCCGCAATAGGTGGCCATGTTGATGCCCACGGGGCCAGGAGTCATCTGCGAGATGGCCACCACGTCGGTGAATTCGCCCATGGTCATCCAGTGGTGCAGGCTCACCACTTGTCCCTGGATAAGGGAAATCATGGCATATCCACCACCGAAGCCAAACAAACCTATCTGGAAGAAGGTGAGGAATAGTTGCAGGAATATCATCTTTTCTCTCGGTTAATGTTCCGTGGGTTGTATGAATTGTCCATAGATATAGCCGCCAATGGCCGCCGCGATGATGACCCAAATGGGGTTCACGCCCACTATCCAGATGGCCAAGGCGCAAAGGATAGGTATCCAACAATTGGCCAGGTTTATCTTCGCGCTTTTGGCCAGGTTGAAGGTAGGCACGGCTATCAGTGCCACTACGGCGGGGCGGATGCCGGCAAATGCCGCCGCCACTATCTTGTTCTCGCTGAACTGGTGGAAGAACATGGCTATCAGCAAGATGATAAGAAAAGAGGGCAGGGCAGTGGCTACGCTCGCCACGACGGCGGCCGGTGTCTTGCGCAGCTTGTAGCCTATGAAGGTGCTGATATTGATGGCGAAAACGCCAGGACAGCTTTGCGCGATGGCGATCAAGTCTAAGAACTCCTCTTTCTTTACCCATTTGTATCGGTCTACTATCTCGGCCTCTATCATGGGTATCATGGCGTAGCCACCGCCAAAGGTGACCATGCCTATCTTGAAGAAAGTCTTGAACAGGGCAACGTATAGGTTGCCCTGTTCATGATTAGCGGTTTGCTCCATTATGATTTCTTCGCGTGTTTCTCTACCCACTTGCGTGCGTTGACGAAGGCCTCTATCCAAGGTGTCACCTCGTCATTCTTGCGGTCAGCGGGATACCAGGCGTTCTGCCAGGGGAAGAAGGCGCGCTCCAAGTGGGGCATCATGCAGAGGTGACGGCCGTCAGCCGAGCAAATGCCCGCCACGTTGTAGTCGCTTCCGTTGGGATTGCCTGGATACTCCGCGTAGTTGTATTTAGCCACGATGTTGTAGTGGTCTTCGGGTTCGGGCAGGTAGAAGCGCCCTTCTCCGTGGGCCACCCACACGCCCAGCTTGTTGCCGCTCAGCGAGCCGAACATCACGCTGTTGTTCTTGGGAATAGAGAGTCCCAGGAAAGCGCTCTCAAACTTGTGGCTGGTGTTGTGGCAAAGGTGGGAGCGGTGTTTGTGCTCCGGGTTGATGAGATTCAGTTCCACCATCAACTGGCAACCATTGCAGATACCCAGTGATAGCGTGTCCTCGCGGGCGTAGAACTTGTCGAGCGCCTCCTTGGCCTTGGGGTTGTAGAGGAAGGCACCTGCCCAACCCTTGGCGCTTCCCAATACGTCGGAGTTGGAGAAGCCGCCGCAGAAGACTATCATGTTAATGTCTTCCAGTGTCTCCCGACCGCTGATGAGGTCGGTCATCATCACGTCTTTCACGTCGAAGCCCGCCAGGTAGAGCGCGTAGGCCATCTCGCGGTCACCATTGGTGCCTTTCTCCCTGATGATGGCTGCCCTTACCCCAGAGGGTTTGCGGCGGTTCGCGCTGATGCCGTAGCTGGACAAAGTTCCCTTGAAGTTGTCGTTGAAGCATACCTCCAGCGGCTGTTTCTTGTAGTTGGTGTAGCGTTTCTTTGCCATGCCGTTCATGCTTTGCTTGCGATCCAGCAGATAGGAAGTCTTATACCACTTGTCGCGCAGCGCGTCGATGTCGAATGCCACTTCCTGCTCGTTCTTCTTCACCACCAGCTTGCGCTCCTTGGGCGTGGGATAACCTATCTTGGCGTAGCCCACTCCCTCGTCGTCCAGGAACTTCTTCAGTTCTTCCTTGTGCTTGTCGCTCACTTGGATGATGACGCCGGGGTTCTCGCTGAAGAGCAGCTTCACCAAGTCTTCTCCCTCCATGTCGTGCAGATTGACCTTGATGCCGCCTTCGGTATTGGCGAAAGTCATCTCCAGCAGCGTGGTCACCAGACCGCCCGCGCTGATGTCGTGGCCTGCCATTACCCAGCCGCGGTTGATGAGTTCCTGTATGGCGTTGAAGCAATCCACGAAATAGTTGGGGTTTTTCACCGTGGGGACATCATCGCCCACCTTGCCCAGGCTTTGGGCGAAGGCGCTGCCGCCCAACTTCATCTCGTCGAAGCTGAAGTCTATATGGTAGAGGCTGGAGTTTTTGTCGTTCACGATGACGGGGCTTACCACCTTCTTCACGTCGGAGACTTCTCCGCCCGCGCTCACGATGACCGTGCCAGGGGCGATGATTTTCTCGCCGTTGGGGTATTGCTGTGTCATGGAGAGGGAGTCTTTTCCCGTGGGCACGTTTACCCCGATGGCGCGACAGAAGTCGCTCAACGCCTCCACCGCGCTATACAGACGGGCATCCTCGCCCTCTTGCGAGCGGCAAGGCCACATCCAGTTCGCGGAGAGGCTGAGGCTCTGCATGCCGTCGGCCAAGGGAGCCCACACGATGTTGGTCAATGCCTCGGCCACGGAGAGCACGCTTCCTGCCTGCGGATTGGCCAGTCCCGCTTGCGGGGCGTGACCTAGCGCGGTGGCGATACCGCTCTTTCCACGGTAGTCCAGGGCTACTACGCCACAGTCGGACAAAGGCAATTGCAGGGGGCCTTGCGCTTGCTGGCGGGCTATCTTGCCTGTCACCGAGCGGTCTACCTTGTTGGTCAGCCAGTCTTTGCAGGCCACTGCCTCCATCTGCAACACCCTCTCCAGGTAGGTTTGCAATTGCGCCTGGTCGTAGGAGACGCACTCGTAGTGACGCTCCACGCTCTTGTCCACCATCACCGTCTTGGGTGAATGGCCGAACATCTGGGCCACGTCCAGGTCGAAAGGCTTCACGCCGTCAGCTTGCTTGAAGCTGAAATGGGCGTCGCCCGTAGTCTGTCCCACTACGTACATCGGTGCCCTCTCGCGCTCGGCGATGCGCTGCACGTGCTCTATGTGTTTCTCGTCGATGAGCAGTCCCATGCGTTCCTGGCTCTCGTTGGCGATGATTTCCTTGGCGGAAAGTGTCTTGTCGCCAATGGGCAGCTTGCTCATGTCTATCTCGCCGCCGCACTCCTCCACCAATTCGGAGAGGCAGTTCAGGTGGCCGGCGGAGCCGTGGTCGTGGATGCTCACCACGGGATTGGTGTCTTCCTCCACCAGGGCTCTTACCAGGTTGTAGGCTCTCTTTTGCATTTCAGGATTGGCGCGCTGCACGGCGTTCAGCTCTATGCCGCTGCTGTAGCGTCCCGTGTCCACGGAGGAGACCGAACCGCCGCCCAAGCCAATGCGGTAGTTGTCGCCGCCTACCACCACTACCTTGTTGCCGGGTTGCGGCTCTTTCTTCAGGCAGTCGCGTTTCTTGCCGTAGCCCACGCCTCCTGCCAGCATGATGACCTTGTCGTAGGCGTACTTCTCGCCGTTTTCCTCATGCTCGAAGGTGAGTAGTGAGCCGGTGATGAGGGGTTGGCCGAACTTGTTGCCGAAGTCGCTGGCTCCGTTGGAGGCCTTGATGAGTATCTGCTCGGGAGTCTGGTAGAGCCATTGGCGTATGGGCATGATGTCTTCCCAGTCCCTTTCCGTGTCCGTCTTCCCGTTGTCGTCCTTCAAGCGGGGATAGGCGGTCATGTAAACCGCCGTTCCAGCTATAGGCCATGAGCCTGTTCCTCCGCCCATGCGGTCGCGTATCTCTCCTCCCGTGCCCGTGGCGGCGCCATTGAAAGGCTCCACGGTGGTGGGGAAGTTGTGGGTCTCAGCCTTCAGGGAGATGACGCTCTCTATGTCTGTCACCCGGAAGTAGTCGCTGGTGCTTTGGTCTTTCGGGGCGAATTGCTCCACGATGGGACCCTGCGCGAAGGCCACGTTGTCCTTGTAGGCGGAGAGTATCCTGTTGGGATTCTCCTGCGTGGTCTTCTTGATAAGGGCGAAAAGGGAGCTTTCCTTCTCTTCCCCGTCTATGATGAAGGTGCCGCCGAATATCTTGTGGCGGCAATGCTCGGAGTTTATCTGGGCGAAGCCGAATATCTCGCTGTCTGTCAGCGGGCGGCCGTTCTGTTTCTCCAGCTGGTGCAGGTAGTCCATCTCCTCGGGCGAGAGGGCCAGTCCCTCCTCCTCGTTATATTTCTCCAGATTGTCTACGTACTTGATGGGCTCAGGCTGGTGGTCAACGGTGAACACTCGCTGGTCTATTCCCTGGTACATGCGTTGCAGCATGGGGTCATGCTCCGCCTCGGCCGAGTCCACGGGGAAGAATTCCTCTATGCGGCTGATGCCCTTGAGGCTCATGTTTTGGGTGATTTCCACCGCGTTGGTGCTCCAGGGGGTGATCATCTCCCTGCGGGGTCCCACGAAGTAGCCTTCCAAGGCTTGTGCTTCCTCCAGTTTCGCGTCGCCATAGAGCCAGCACAGCTCGTCTATCTCGGCTTGGCAGGGTTGGTGGTCAATCTCCGTGGCGATGACACTGCGGTTTGAGGTTCTGAAGAATAGTATCATGTCTTTTGCGATTAAGGGTTATATGTACTCGCGAAAGTAGTGATTTTCGCGTAAATGGCCAAACATTTCCCCCGATATTCGCTTACGGCCCGCCTTGGCCTTGCGCTTCACGGCGCGGACGCTTGCTTTTGCACCGCTCGCGTAAGACGGGAACGAGATTTTTTCCACTAAGGAATGAAACGGCTTTTACATAGTGTCGAAGTTTCAAGAAGCTGGTTCCTAAGTCTGTTCCACGTCGTGAAATAGCTATTCCACGACGTGAAACAGCCATTCCACGACGTGGAATACATATTTCACGACGTGGAATGCGGTTTTCAGCTATTTACGGGCGGTTTATATGCTGTGTGGAAAAGATTTGTTTCCTATGTTTTTCTAGCGGCGTGGCCATGTGGAGGAAGCAGGCGGCGCGAATGGACGGGTAGGGGCAAGAACTGTGGGCGCTCGCCTTCGCTTGAGGCTTCTATACGAAAAAAGCCTGCCGTCCAAGGCGGGCGACAGGCTCAACGCGTGTATGCGTAGTTAATTCGGCTGCTCCACAAAGGGGGCAGACCGGTAGAGACGTTGCTTAAGGTTGCTTGCCGATGTAGGCCAGGATGCCTCCGTCTACGTAGAGCACGTGGCCGTTGACGGCATCCGATGCCTTCGAGGCCAGGAACACGGCGGGGCCGCCCAGTTCCTCGGGGTTGAGCCAGCGGCCTGCCGGGGTCTTGGCGCAGATGAATTGGTCGAAGGGATGACGGCTTCCGTCTGGCTGCGGCTCACGCAGCGGCGCGGTCTGTGGCGTGGCTATATAGCCGGGGCCTATGGCGTTGCATTGTATGTTATAACCTCCATACTCCGAGCAGATGTTGCGCGTGAGCATCTTCAGTCCTCCCTTGGCGGCGGCGTAGGCCGATACGGTCTCCCTTCCCAGCTCGCTCATCATGGAGCAAATGTTGATGATCTTGCCCTCGCGGCGTTCCATCATCTCGGGCAGCACGGCCGACGCGCAGATGAAGGGACCTACCAGGTCGATGTCTATCACTTGTTGGAACTCGGAGCGTGGCATCTCGTGCATGGGCACACGCTTGATGATGCCCGCGTTGTTGACCAAGATGTCGATTTGCCCTACTTCCTGGTGTATCTTCTCCACCAAGGCCTTCACGTCATCTTCCTTTGTCACGTCGCAAAGATAGCCATGCACGTTCTTGATGCCTGCCTCTTGGTAATTGGCCAGTCCCAAGTCCAGCGTGGACTGGTGTCGGTCATTGAAGATGATGTTCTTGGCGCCAGCCGCCACGAATGCCTTGGCGATGTTGAAGCCTATGCCGTAGGCCGCTCCAGTGATCCAGGCGTTCTTGCCTTCGAGTGAGAAATCTTTTAAGCTTTCCATAGTTTAAGTAATTTGTTATAGGTTGGATTGGTTTATTTCAAGTCTGTGATGTCAAAGAAGTCTTGGTCTCCATAGTCCAGGTTTTCTCCTCCCATGCCCCAAATGAACGTGTAGTTGTGGGTGGCGGCGGCGGAATGGATGCTCCATTCGGGTGAGAGTACGGCCTGTTCTCCTTGCGTCCAGATGTGGCGAGTCTCTTGAGGTTCGCCCATGAAGTGGCAAACGGCTTGCCCCTTGGGCACTTCGAAATAGAAGTAAGCTTCCATGCGGCGGCTGTGGACGTGTGCGGGCATGGTGTTCCATACGCTGCCGGGGCACAACTCGGTCATGCCCATTTGCAGTTGGCAGGTGGGGAGCACTTGGTTGACTAGCATTTTGTTGATGGTGCGCTCATTGCTCATCTCCAGCGAACCCATGCGCACGGTGACGGCATCCGCCTTGGTCACCTTGCGGCAGGGATAGGCCTTGTGCGCCGTGGTGCTGTTGAAGTAGAGCTTGGCAGGCCGTTCCGTCTCCTTGCTCTGGAAGGTCACTTCCCTTTCGCCCGCTCCTATGTAGAGGGCTTCCTTGTATCCCAGTTCGAAACGCTCCTCGCCCACGGTGACGATGGCCTCGCCTTCGCCCACGTTGTAGATGCCCACCTCCCTGCGTGAGGTGAAATGGTCGGCTTTCAATGGGTCAATGGCCTCCAGGGGCAGCTCTTCCTGGCAGGGCATGGCTCCTCCCACAATCATGCGGTCATACATGGAGTAGACCATGTGCACCTCGTCGGCCACGAAGAGGGTCTCTATCAGGAAGTCGTCCCTTAGGCGGGCGGTGTCATAGTTCTTCGCATCCCTGGGGTGGGCGGCATATCTCAGTTGGTAATGTGTCTTCATTTTGCTTTTTGATGTTTTAGTCGTTTTTAGGTGTTCCTTTCGCGAAGATAGCGGATATTCGTGAGAATACAAAATAAATAAGCGCAAAAAAGCGCACGCTTTTATTGGGGCGTGCGCTTTTCTATGGGGTTGAGTGCTTGTTATGCCACTTTCTCCAGTCGTTTCATCACGGAGAAGATGAAGAGGGCAGCCAGCAGGCAGAGCGTCATCAGCGTGCCCCAAACCACCCATAAAGGTAGGTCGCCCCACAGCCAAGAGGCCACGGAGGTCAGGTAGTTGCCGATGGCGGTGGCAACGAACCATCCGCCCATCATCATGCCCTTGTATTTGGGAGGAGCTACCTTGGAAACGAAGGAGATGCCCATGGGCGAAAGCAGCAATTCGGCAAAGGTCAACACCAGGTAAGTGCTGATGAGCCAGTTGGGGGAGACGAAAGAGGCGGAGTCGCCCAAGGCTTCTTGCGCGTTAGGGGTGAGCAAACCGATGGAGCCCACTATCATCACCACGTAGCCCAAGGCGGCCACCAACATGCCCAAGCCTATCTTGAAGGGGGCGGAAGGCTCCTTCCCCTTGCGTGCCAACGAGCCGAAGATGGCCATGGAGACAGGTGTCAAGGCCACCACGAAGCAGGGATTGAACTGTTGGAAGATAGGTGCGTCTACGGGAACGCTGCCCTCCATGGTGGCGTAACGATAGATGAGGAACGCCACGGCGGCCGCTCCTACCAGGAAAGAAATGAGTTGCGCCTTGCCCGTCTTTGACTGGAACAGCGAGAACAAGGCATATACCAGGATGATAACAGCGAACAGGTTGGCTACGCTGAACATCATGCTCTCCACGCCCGTGGAGCTTTTGGCCGTGAACTCATCGGCGAAATAGGTCAGCGTCAAGCCGTTTTGGTGGAAAGCCATCCAGAAGAAGATGACCACGGCAAATACCAGGCACAGGGCCACGATGCGGTCTTTGGTCTCCTTGGGAGTCAGCTCCTCGGTGTGCGCCGTCTCCTTTTGGCTGGCTTCCACTTGTTTCGTGGTGCCTTCCACGTGGCGGAAGGTGGAGCGGAAACCGTAATAGATGAGCATGGAGACGATGAGCGAGAAGCATGCCACGCCAAAGGCGAAGTGGTAAGACTCGTTTACGCTGGCTCCCCAGTGGTTTTGCGCGTAGTTCATGATTTCCACGGCTGCCGTTGGAGCAAACAACGCGCCTAGGTTGATGGCCATATAGAAGATGCTAAATGCCGAGTCTCTCTTGGCGGAGTAGGCGGGGTCATCGTAGAGATTGCCTACCATCACTTGCAAGTTGCCCTTAAACAATCCTGTTCCCATGCAGATGACCAGCAGTCCGGCGGCCATTGAAATCCAGGCGGCCAAGCCGCTGCCCAGCGGGAGCGCCAGCAACAGATAGCCCAGGAACATGCCGACGATGCCGAATGTCACCATTTTGCCATAGCCGAACTTATCGGCCAGGATGCCGCCAATGAACGGGAGAAAATAAACCAACGCCAAGAAGGCGGCGTAGATGTTGCCCGCCGTGGCGGCAGACAAGTCAAAGTTGGCTCTCAGGAAAAGTACGAAGATGGCCAACATTGTGTAGTAGCCGAAACGCTCGCCGGTATTGGCCAGCGCCAAGGCGAAAAGACCTTTAGGTTGCCCTTCAAACATAATGTGTTAAACTTTAATGTATTAGTAACGTAATTAAATTTTTGACAGCAAAGGTACTAATTATTTTCGGTTCACGACATGTAAAACCTCTCTTTTCTTCATTTTTACTACCCAAAAAGGCCAAAATCCCGCTATCGTGGTATTCTCTTTTCGTCTTTTAACATGCGGGAAAACGGAAAGAGCGCATATAAAGACCATAAATTTTAGCTTATCAAGATAAATTTTCGGCAAAACATTTGGTGATATGGCGGAAAAGCACTACCTTTGCAGCCGCAATTGTCCTATGGTGTAATGGTAGCACTACAGGTTTTGGTTCTGTCAGTGGTGGTTCGAATCCGCCTGGGACAACGCAAAAAGCGGCGCAAGTTCTTCAAGGGCTTGCGCCGTTTTTTGCGTGATATCCAGTTTTGTTTTTGCTGTCTGGCGGAAGAGGTTCTCCATGGTCACTTGTCACTGTCGCGGAGCCTTTCCAGCTCTTCCGTCTCACGCTTTCTTCCTATTGCGATGCTCATGCTAAATGTGCTATATTCTGCCGCAAGTATACAAAAATACATGGAAACGGCAAAATATGATAGGTCGTATTCTAACGTGAGTTCGATGAAATATAAGTGTTTGAAGATTTGGTGATTAGCGAAAATT
>OBKR01000019.1_pt1 | contig 224362 bp, 190 predicted proteins | sample 1518991 | NCBI WGS metagenome assembly OBKR01 (sample SAMEA2452117, study PRJEB22498) | human gut metagenome | biome: human feces; feature: human gut; material: feces | place: Australia | collected 2012
ACTCTTTCTCAAAACGGATAATATTTAAACCGTCCAACTTTTTGGGGTCACTTCACACTTCATTTAAGAGCCGAGGATTTTTTATTATAGACTGGTAAGTGCATCAATTGTTCGTTTTACACGTTGAGCTGTTGTGATTTCGCGTGTGTATTCATTAATAGAATCACTTCCCATCTTTACTTCCGGATTCGAAAAGCGCATGGCACTTTTTATCTTTTCCCGTGCAGAAAAGTGGAATTCACTGGCACCGCTTTCTGCTGCTAATTGGCGGATATTGTTTTCATTTACTCCACATCCTGCCATCAGGCTGATTCTACCGTTTGAATAGTCTACAAGTTTTCTTATTAAACCACTTCCTTCAGGAGCAGTAGGTTGCTGTCCTGAAGTCAAAATACGATGGATGTCCAATTCAGCTATTTCATCAAGTGCTTTAAAAGGATCTTTGCATCTGTCGAAAGCTCGATGAAATGTTACGGAACAATCACCTGCTGCTGTTCTGAGGCGTTTCATGGCTGGTAAATCAATCTCACCTTCAGGGGTAAGACATCCTATTACTATGCCATCCACGCCCGCTTTTCTGGCTAATTTTATATCTTCTTCCATAATTTCCAGTTCGAGGGGAGAATATAAAAAATCTCCTCCGCGTGGACGTATAATGACATGTAGTTTGATTTGAAGCATACGACGGGCAGTTAGGATTTCACCTAATGAAGGAGTAGTACCTCCTTCGGGGATGCCAGCACATAATTCTACTCGATGTGCTCCTCCTGCTTGGGCAGCAAGACAACTTTCTACAGAGTTGGCACAGATTTCAAATTGATAGTTCATGGATAAGAATTCTAGTTAATGGAGATTATTGATTAAAATTTTTTCTTTTGAGCTTTTATTCATGTTTTATGGGTATGATACGGTATAATGTTTTTCTTGTCATGACTTTATAATTCAGAAAGTTAACAATATATCCGGTGATACAAGCTGCTATGACTGAGCCTTCTCGAACTCCTTCTATGCGCATGGTGAAAGCCAGTGATATAAGAATGGCCAGACTAACCAGTGTAATATCTACATAAACTTTTACATTACCGAATTTTTTATTACAGCGTCGGGCTATATATTTCACAAGTCCTTCAGCGCTCATCATTGCTGCTTTAGGTTTGATTTCTAACACTACGCCTATGGATTGAATGATGCATCCTGCCAGTAGAATTCCTACAGCCATGCCATAGTTACTTGGAACAAGATTGTGGATGAGTATCATGTTTAAATCGATAAAAGCAGAAAATATAAAAGAAAAAGGTATCTGCAATAAAATTTCTATGGTATCCTTATGTGTCCCATATTTGCCGCTTGCCAGCCATAGTTGGATGATAATCATGAGCAGATTTACAATAAATGTCCATGTACCGAGGGATAATGATGTGTTGATGCTTAATACATAGTTCATACTTGAAATGGGTGTAGTTCCTAAGCTGGAATGAACAATTAATGATATACCCATTGCTAAAAAATACAGACCTGCGATGAATACTAAATATCTTTTTATAAGACTTTCTTTTTCCATATCGTTATATGAATTTTATTTCTGCAAATTTCATGTATTTTTTTGAAATAAGATTCATTGATTCTTTTTTTAATATTCTTTAATTTTGTATCTTGCTTCAGATATATAAATCTTTAAACTTTAGTAATATGGATATAAAACATAATGCAGAACAAAGAAGATTTGAGATAGAAGTTGATGGATATAAAGCTCATGTAGCTTATAGTATTCATGATAATGGTTTGGATATTCGTCATACCATTGTTCCGTCAGAGATAGGGGGGAGAGGAATTGCATCTACTTTGGTGAAAGCCGCTTATGATTTTGCCCTTGAAAATGCCCTGAAGCCCATAGCTACTTGTTCGTACGCTGTAATATGGTTGCAGCGTCATCCGGAGTATCAAGGGGAAATAAGTAAGGACTATTGTGAAGGAAACTCGTGTGCACTATAGTGAATAAATGCTTCCTGATGATTTTTATAAAAGTCATCAGGAAGCATTCATTTTTATGCAACTGGATTTTCAAAATGTTTTCCACATTGCTTACAAGTATATTCCCAATGTTCTGTTTTAAGGGGAGTTGCTGTAAGCAGAGATAAAAATGTCGCAAAGAGTGCACGTATTTTTTTCTCTTTTTTCAGGGCATATTCAATATTGTCGGAGTGGCAATATGGACAATATTTCATTTGTTTTGCTATTATCTCATTTTGTTCAAGTACTTTCAGAGCTTTTTCGTATTCATCTTCATACACAAAAATATCTATGCCAATATTATTGATATAGCCTTTTAGTATGTTTGAGCTATTTTCATTATGTAATATGCCAGCAATACCTTCGTTTTCTAAAGTTCCTAAAATAAGCCTTGCTTGAAACGAGCTGTCGCAAGTGATAAGCCTGACTGTTTTCATTTGGTTCTGATATTATAATTCTTTTGAAGACTTTCTGAACAGCCTCCGTAAAATAGTTCCAGGTATGGTATATCTGAAAGTATTCAGCTCGTCTGTTCGTTCGTCTACTTTTTCCAATAATCCTTCAGCATCTTTCTCTGAAATGACACCATTTGATTCCATTTGCTTGATTGTTCTGCGCTCGTTACTTAATAACATGCGAATCGACTTTAACGTTAAAGCATGTTTGTAAGCTCTGGGGAAGTTTATAGCTAAACTGTCTATAAGTTCACTCATAGCTTTTATGTTCTGGTTTATTTCTTCTTTTAGCGTGTTTACAATCGATTGCTCATTGAGTAAGTCAGAGTTCTTTAATTCATCCAAGAATTTCAAATCTTCTTTCTGTAGAATGATAAATCCTCTTCCCAAGTCGTAAATTAGTGCGATGCGTTTACGGAAATAGAAGCTCATCAGGTTGTGTAGGTAGGGCTCTTTTCTTAAACTGTTCAGTAAAGCAGTCCGGTTGCAGAAACGAAATATTGAAAGGCGATTGTCTAATGGATATGTTCCGTCATGATCGTATAGTTCGTCTAATGAGTTCATTAATCTGCGGAAAGTACTTTGCGATATAATGCCTTCATCATAGAGTTGATGGCAGAGAGCCTTTTCTCTATCTAGTACACGTAAGCGAACTTCTGTAAGCATGGCATGAGTTCCTGCTGTATGAGTAACTTCCTGTGGCTTTGGAAAAATATAGTGTCTGACTTTTTCCCAATTGGTACCCTCCAAAGCATCACGCTTTTCTAAACGTTCCAGATATTTTTCTGAATTTTCACGAATGGTTTGCTGGATTTTATTTTCTAATATAATGCGTGCCGAGGGTATATTGATTAATCCTAATTTATTCAGCAACCATCGTGTCGTAGTAGCATTTACGCAAAGTGTTAATGTGACTATTCCGGCTGTGAAAAATAATACTTGGCTGCGTACATCTTCAGGTATAGCAGGGGTATAAGATACCATTAAAGCCAGTGTCATACCTAATGCTCCACGTAATCCTCCCCATGTCAATATAACGGACTCACGTTTACTTAATCCATATCCCATTCTTTTCATAAGTGGATATAGTAACATTATCATGGCGAAGCGGAATAAGTTGAGGCAAATGTAAATCAGTATTAGAATTCCTAGTGCTCCCCATGTAAAATTGACTTTCTGGGCAATTACGATTCCTACCAAAATAAAAATCAGTGTGTTTGCGATATAGGTAAGGAGCTCCCAGAAATGTTCCATGAAATTATTAACTTGGGGTTTTAATCTTGGCTTACCTACGTAAGTGACAGTTAATCCAAAAACTAGCAGGGCTATGACTCCTGAAACTCCCAAATAATATTGAGAAACAATAAAGGTGAGATAAGCTGAGAGGATCACAGCACTGTTTTGGATCATTTCTTCTGAGTTTATTCGGGTAATAAACCAAATAACAAGGCGTGCCAGTAGGAATCCCAATAGTGTACTAATACTTACTACTTGTATAAATTCCATTACTGGTGAGGAGGAACTTCCTCCCGTTGCTGCATAAGTTCCGAAAAACAGCATGAAACATACGATACCTGTGCCATCATTTAGAAGTGATTCTGCGTCAACAAGTGTAGAGAATCGTTTACTGGTCTTTAATTCATGAAGTAAAGCAACGACTGCAACCGGGTCGGTAGCACTAATTAAAGCTCCGAACATAAGCGCAAGTCCCCATGTCCACGATTCAAATCCAGGAACAATATGGGCGATTCCTATTAATAATGTACCGGTAAGAAGCATACAAATGATGAGCCCCGGGACGGCAAGTAGAGTTGCATTTGCTAATGTCTTTTTGAATATATGCAGGTTGAGTTCATAAGCTGCATCAAAGATTAAAATGGGGAGAAATAAGTAGAGTATTAAATCAGGGTTGATATTGGCTACAGAGTTTACACCTTCTGACAGATCACTCCAAAAATTAAAAATTCCATAACGATTTAATAAACCTACTAACAGTCCGACGGCAAATAGTCCTACTGTATATGGAATACGTGTGTGCCGTAATAATGACTTTAGTAAAGCTCCGATAACAAGTCCACCAATAGTTAATAACAGTGGTGCCAAAAATGAAGTGTCTTCCATAAATATTAGTTGTTAGGGTATTTCTTTTTAAGCAAAGGTAACCATTTAAATATTCTTCTCCTATGTTTTATCTATATAATTTGAGGCTATTTGTCGTGCAACAGCTCTACTAGGCTTACCTGTATCAGTTAACGGGAGTGTATCTATTCGTATGATTTGCTTTGGACGCCAATAAGGAGGAAGTTTTTTTATGGATTCGTTTATTTGTTCGTGGTTTATATGAACCGCTTCTATTAATAAAACTATCCGCTCTCCAAATTTAGGATCAGGTACTGAGGTTATCATAAATGGACAATCGAGTAAGGGCTTGAGTTCTTTTTCTACTTGCTCGATTTGTACTTTAACTCCTCCTGTATTGATTGTGTTATCTTTTCTTCCTAAAATCCGAAATTGTCCGTGTTGATTAAATTCTGCAATATCATTGGTTCTTAAAAGTTCTGAACATACTGAAGGTGCATGAATTATCAACGTATTTTCTTCTGATAAGCTGAGGCTGACATTATCAAATGGAGTGTACCAATCTGAGTGGTCACTTCCATTCAGTCGGCGTAGGGCAATGTGTGAAAGTGTTTCTGTCATTCCGTATGTGCTCCATACTGCATGAGGAAACTCTTGCAGAGCTTTTCCAAGTGCATCATCTATAGCTCCTCCACCAATAATAAGATGTTGTATCTGCATGAGTAACTTTCGTTCAGACGGAACTTGTAGCGAATTGAATACTTGCATAGGAATCATGGCAGAAAATACCGGAGGAATTTCTAAGTTTTGCATCGGATGACCGCATGGAGGAATGGGAATGAGATTTAATCCCGCTACGAGTGAACGTACCACAACCATTTTCCCTGCTATGTATTGTAAAGGCATGCAGAGCATAGCACTATCGCCTTGATGTAGTTTGAGGAAAGAAATTGTTAGTATGGCACTATTCATCATTTTTCTTTTCTCTACCCAAAGCTCTTTAGGCTGTCCTGTTGAGCCAGATGTATGAACTTTTAGCGTGTTGCTGTCGTCAAACCATTCTGCCAAAAAATCAGCAAGGGAAGAATAGAAACTATCCTTTCCATATAGGTCATAGAATTTTTTCTGTAGAAGGCTTTTTCCGTCAGAAGCAGAAATCTTTGCTTCCGAAGCGGTATAACGTTCACCATTAATGGTAATAGTTTGTTGAGCTCTTTGAGTGATAAATGTTGTCATGGGCAATGTCATAATAGGAATTTGTTGAAGTCTGGTTCTTTTTCCTCTGGATGAAACCATAAGCAATCTCCTTGTATATGAAGCGGATAATCGATATTATCAGTGAAAAGCATACCAGTTCCTAATCCTTGGGGTATATCCGGACTTAATGTTGCACACCATTGTGCGATGGCATTTAGTCCGATGTTAGATTCAAGTGCTGAAGTAACCCATGAACCAATTCCCCGTTCCTTGGCTAGTTTTATCCATTCAGTAGCCCCTTGTATTCCTCCATGAAGAGAGGGTTTTAATATGATATATTGTGGTCGGATTGTTTCGAGTAATTCTATTTTGTGTGCAATAGTGTTTATGCCTATAAGTTCTTCGTCCAGAGCTATTGGAAAAGGAGATTGTTGGCATAGTGTCGCCATTTCTTTCCATTGACCTGCACGAATAGGTTGTTCGATAGAGTGTATGTGGAATGCATGTAAGTTTTCCAATTTGAAAGGGGCATCAGCGGGAGAGAACGCCCCATTGGCATCCACACGTAGTTCTATCTGCTCGGGAGAGAAATGCTGTCTTATATGCTCCAGTAGTTCAAGTTCTTTATTGAAATCGATTGCGCCGATTTTGACTTTAATACATCTGAAGCCCAATTTCATTTTTTCTTCTATGCGGGAATACATTTCATCGAAATTTCCCATCCATATGAGTCCATTGATGGGTATTCCTTTTTCTCCCTTTGAAAAAGGAGTGTCCCAAAACTGTAAATTGCCAGCTTTCAGGTGAGCAAATGCAGTCTCTAATCCAAACAGCATAGATGGATAAGGGCGAAGGGCTTCGTAATCAAGATAGCCATTTAACTCTGTCTGATGGCAGTGATAAGCCAGAATTTCACTATAGTCTGGTAAGTCGTCACAACTTAATGCTGGAAGTGGTGCACATTCTCCTACGCCATATTTTCCTGTTTGGGTATCAGTGAGCAGTACATACCATACTTTACGTGTATGATAAACTCCTCTAGATGTTCCGGCAGGCTGCTTGAAGTGTAATGTTTTGGGGATGATTTTTATTGTATACATAGGTGTTTGACTTGATTTAAAAAGGTAGTTAGAAAGAAAAAACTTTCTGAGGATATGTGCAGAAAGTTTTTTCGATATTGTTTATGGCATTTTAGGAAATTTGCTCCAGTCTGGTTTGCGCTTTTCCAAAAATGCTCGTCCTCCTTCTTGTGCCTCTTCTGTCATATAATAAAGCATAGTGGCATCTCCGGCAAGTTCTTGTATGCCGGCTTGTCCATCTAATTCTGCATTCAGTCCGGCCTTAATCATACGTAGGGCAAGAGGGCTATGTTGCATCATGGTTTCCGCCCATTCTACTACTTCATCCTCCAATGAATCGAATGGAACTACCTTGTTTACTAATCCCATTTCAAGAGCTTCTTGTGCTGAATACTGACGGCAGAGGAACCAGATCTCTCTGGCTTTCTTTTGACCGACGATACGTGCCAGATAAGAAGAGCCGAACCCTGCATCAAAACTACCTACTCTTGGTCCTGTCTGTCCGAATATAGCATTTTCGGAAGCTATTGTCAAATCGCAGACTACGTGCAGGACATGTCCTCCTCCAATGGCGTAACCATTTACCATAGCAATTACTGGCTTAGGTATGGAACGAATTTGTTTTTGCACATCTAGCACATTCAGTCGAGGAACTCCATCTGTACCGATATATCCTCCATGACCTTTCACATGCATATCTCCGCCAGAACAGAATGCTTTATCTCCAGCTCCAGTCAGAACAATGACGTTTATATCTTGACACTCACGGCAATAATATAGCGCATCACTTATTTCGGATGTAGTTGTCGGAGTAAATGCATTGCGGTAACGTGGACGGTTAATTGTAATTTTGGCAATTCCATTATAAAATTCAAAAAGAATATCTTGATACTCTTTTATCGTTTTCCATTCTCTCTTTTGTGACATAGTGGATTTATTTTTGTTTTAGGTTATGGTAATATTCTTTGAGTAATTCGATATCTAATGCTTTGTCTGTAAATACTTCCAGAAGAATCGGATGGGTAGTTACATCAGGTTGGGTAAATACATTTATGGCAGTATGTAGTTCATTTTCATTATGTGCTGAAAGATATTCGAATCCTCTGTCTTCTGCCCATGCACGTGCAGATGTTGTATGGGTAGCGGTGACAAAGCGTCGTGCATTTTCATGTAATTCCAAGCCTGGAAGTGCATGGAAAATTTCTCCTCCTGCATTGTTTAGAAGTAAAATACGTATGTTTGTGCCATAATTAGAATTCCAAAGAGCATTCATATCATAGAAGAAGCTCAAATCGCCTATGAAGATAAAGTTCAGTTTATCAGAAGCTGTTGCATATCCTAGTGCGGTAGACAGTGATCCTTCTATACCATTGGTACCTCTGTTGGACAAAATTTCCACTTCTTCAGGCAAATCGAACAGTTGTGCATAGCGTACTACGGAGCTATTGGCCAGATGTAAAGAACATGGAACAGGAAGATGTTGGATGACTTCACCAATGGCACTCATTTCCGAATATGCAAAACTAGCCTGTGGGATAGCTTTTGACCGTGTTTCCCAAATCTTTGGGTACTCTGGTGTACGGCTATCTAACATTGGGGCTATCTTCTCCAAAAATTCGAAAGGATCCATTTCTATGATAGTGGTCAGTGAACCAAACAAATCGACGACTTCTCCATCAACAGATACATGCCAATGCTCCATTGGGGGATGCTTACGCAGAAATTTTTTTAAGCGTTTTGAAATAATATGTCCTCCGTATGTGATGAGTAATTCAGGACGCATTTTTTCTTGTTCTTCATTGTTCATCGAGCAAAGTAGAGGCTCTATATTTCGTATAGGCATTCCGGGGATGGTACGATTACTTATATTTTCGGTGAACCATGCGAAATGCTTGTACAGCATTTTGGTATATTTTTTGTCGAACAGATAAATCAGATTCATTTGTCCGACCACGATCATGCGTCGCTGGTATTTGTTTAATCGTTCAATGAGCGGTTGGTAATCTTTATCATAAATATTTAATCCCTGATAACGAGTAATTACTCGTGCACTAGGTAACTCTTTTTCAGGAAGTAAAAAGAACGGCTCACTGATCGGAACGTTGATATGTACTGGCCCCTTACCGTGATGGTTGAGTTCCAGCAGGGCTTCATTGATAAGTCGGTTGCAGAACCATTCACTTTCTTCGTTTGTTACTTCGGGTAAATTTACCGATTTTTTTACTAATGTACCGAATACTCCCGGTTGTGGTAATGTCTGCCCATCCATTTGTCCAATCCAGGCTGCTGGGCGATCTGCTGAAATTATTACTAATGGAACTTGCTGGTAAAAGGCTTCTGCTACAGCTGGGTGTAAATTTAATAATGCTGTACCTGATGTACAACACACAGCAACAGGAGTTCCCCCATGCAAGGCGAGTCCAAGTGCAAAGAAACCAGCACTTCGTTCGTCTGTCATCGGATAACATGTAAAGTCTGGTATATTGGCAAACGTTTGAACTATTGGAATGTTTCTACTTCCTGGACACAAAACGATGCGCTTTATTCCAAATGATCGAAGCAAAGAGGCTAGTTGTAATATGCTTTTTTTATCAGTATACATAGCTTTATTTTTATAAAATATTCCTCATGGTATTCATTTTCTGCTGTGTTTCTTCCCATTCTGTTTCAACGGTAGAGGAGGGAAGTATTCCGCCTCCGGCATAGAATGTTGCGGTTTTATCAGTAATATTCATACAGCGTAGATTGACATAAAGTGTTGTTTCACCTTGAGGATCTAGCCATCCGATAATTCCTGTATAATAAGCCCGGTTATATCCTTCGTTGTTCAAAATGAAGTGGTATGCTTCTTCTTTGGGAAGGCCGCATACTGCTGGAGTGGGATGAAGCTCCTGTAAAATGTCACCTAAATGAGCTGTATCTTTTAGCTCAAAATGAAAATCAGTTTTTAAATGGACTAATTGTCCGGCTCGTGCCGTATAAGGACCTTTTTCTTTTAATTTGTTTCCGAAACGTTTTACAGTTTGCCGGATGTATTCACTGACAAATGCCTGTTCGTTCTGATTCTTTTCACTCCATTCCGTAGGCATTATTTCACCTTGCATAGGCATAGTGCCTGCAAGAGCTACTGTATGCCATTCTGTATCTTGTCCGCTTAAAATAATTTCAGGAGTACTTCCTATCCAGGTTCCAGTCTGTGGAGTGTGACATAAAGAAATCATCATACGTGGATAGTTATTACATGCACGTATAAATGCCGTAAGAGGAGAAAAATCTCCTTCTAATGCTTGAGTATAATTGCGTGACAGAACTAACTTTTTGAAAGTATTATCTTCTAGTGATGAAATGAAACGGGAGAAAACCTGTTCATATTTTTCTTTTGCTTCCTGAGCATTAGTACTTCTTTTTTCTTTTGAATTGAAGGATGAGGAAAATTCAAATGATATTGATGAGGCAAATGCTTCGAGAGTCTGACTGATATTTTCCCATTCGTGTGCAACTTTATCCGGGCGTATAAGGACTGCCGGATATTCTTCTGTTTGATGAAAAGGAGTCATGACAAATCCTCTTTTACCGTTTAAAGCTGCCGGGCTGTTTAGTACTTCTACATCTTCTTCTTCCTGTAAAACCAATATTGGCTCATCTGTCCAAGGCAGACGATATAGAGCAAAACTGAAAGGACTACGTGTAAGATTATCTATCAGCTTGTGAATTGTTGTTCCGGGAAGATTCATAATCGTTTTTTTACTATTAAATTAACAATGCGTGCAGTAGAAACTAATTTACCTTCAGGAGTGGTTATATCGACATTCCATACGTGTGAAGTACGTCCTCTGTGTACAAGTTTTCCCACAGCTTCGACGTAAGTACCTATTGGAACCATGTGTACATGGTTAGCACTTATCTGTATGCCGCAAGGCATTTGTCCAGGTTCACATAAAGGGATTGAACCGTATCCTGCAACAGTTTCTGCTAATGCAAGAGAGGCTCCTCCATTTAAAATGTCTACAGGCTCACATGGGCGTGAAGTGCGTTCGTCGACAGGCATTGTTGCTTTTACATAACCTTCTTCAACGGAGATAAGTTGAATTCCGAGATTTTTTGCTAATGACTCCGGAAGTTCATAACATTTCTTTTCGCTCGTTTGCATAAGTCTTATATTCGTAAACTTTTGCAAAGTTACAATTTTCCATTCAAAAGCTGGAATAAGGTGTGAGAAATTACCATATGTTAATCTTTCTGTCATGCCATTGTCGTACTTTTGCACCCGGATTCAAATATAAAATAATATATGAGAGATAGCATTGATTTTAAAACGATGAATATACCGAAGCTTTTTCGGAAACTTCTTATACCTACTGTATTAGGAATGATATTTAATGCGATATTTATTATAACAGATGGTATATTTGTAGGTAAAGGTATCGGAAGTGATGCGCTGGCTGCTGTTAATATTACGGCTCCCTTGTTTCTGATTAATACAGGAGTTGCTTTAATGTTTGGAATAGGTGCTTCAGTTGTTGCTTCTGTCCATTTATCACAAGGAAAAGCAAAGGTTGCACGTATTAATGTGACTCAGGCGATTATTGTATCATCTGTTTTATTATTGATTTATGCAATAGGAATCGTTTCGAATGTAGAGCGAGTTGCTGTCTGGTTGGGAAGTTCTGAACGTTTATTGCCTTTGGCTGTGGAGTATATGTACTGGTTTGTTCCTTTTTTGGTCTTTAGTGCTTTACTCTGTTCTGGTATGTTTTTTGTCCGTTTGGATGGGGCTCCTAATTATGCAATGGTGTGTAATATCATTCCTGCTATAATAAATATTGTGCTGGATTATGTATTTATCTTTATTCTTAAATGGGGAATGTTTGGTGCCGCTCTTGCTACTAGTTTGGGCTATATAGTTGGTGCTGTTATGATTTTGGCTTATTTGTTTCATCCTGAAAGGATACTGCATGTATGTCGAGTAAAATTGAGTAAAAAGAGTTTGTATCTTACCATAAGAAATGTAGGATATATGTGTCGCTTGGGATTTTCTTCTTTTTTATGTGAAACAGCTATTGCGACTATGATGTTTGTTGGAAATTATGTTTTTATCCGTTATTTAGGAGAAGATGGTGTAGCTGCATATAGTATTGCGTGTTATTTTTTCCCTATTGTTTTTATGGTATATAATGCCATTGCCCAGTCTGCACAACCTATATTGAGCTATAATTATGGAGCAAAATGCACAGCTCGTGTTCGTGAAACGTTTCGTTTGGCACTGACTACTGCGATATTGTGCGGAGCTGGTGTTTTTTTGCTTACATGGATATTTTCTCATCAGATTGTTGGCATGTTTCTTGATAGTTCTTATCCGGCATATAATATAGCAGTGAAAGGTTTGCCCTTATTTGCTTCGGGATTTGTATTCTTTGGAATAAATATTGTTTCTATTGGATATTTTCAGAGCCTGGAACGTGATTGTCCCGCCATGATCATAACATTGTTACGTGGTTTTGCTTTAATCCTTTTGTGTTTCTGGATTCTGCCGATTATTTGGGGATCCTGGGGAATTTGGCTGGCTGTTCCGATGTCGGAGTTATTGACTTTCTTATTTGTTTTGGTTATTTATTGGTTAGAGAATCGGAGAAATTAGTGAGGATTGTTACATTTGTACAAAGAAAATATAAAAGATATGGATTCATTTATAGAAAGATTTTGTGCAAAATATTATTTCCCTTATGCTGAAGGAAGACAATTGATTGAGGGTATGGAATATAAGACTTATCGTAAAGGTGATTGTCTGGTACGTGAGGGAGAACGTGACACGTCTTTCTATATAATTGCTCGTGGTATTTGGCGAGGGCATTATTTACGTGATGGGCAGGAGATATCTGTCTGGTTTGCTTCTGAAGGAGAAGCTTTATTTTCTACATGGGGATATGTCGATAATGCTGTTTCGAGAATAACTATTGAGGCAATGAGTGAAGCTGCATTGTATTGTATGCCAAAGCAGAAATTGGAAAAGTTGTTTGCTTCATCAGTTGATTTTGCCAATTTAGGAAGAAAACTTTTTGAGCGTGAATTTCTTAATGTAGAAACATGGCTTATTAATGGTGGGGCTTCCCAGGCTAGGGAACGTTATTTGGCATTACTTGAAGATAACCCGGAGCTTCTCCGTCATGTCCCATTAAAATATATAGCTTCATATTTATATATAACCCCACAATCGTTGAGCCGTATTCGTGCAGAATTGGCTAAAAGTGGTAGGTGTTGATTTTACTTTTGTATGTGAATTAAGTTTATTTGTTGGAGATGTTCTTTTCTGAAACTAGATGATGATATACAATTCCCGAAATATTTGCTATGATTTTTTCAGTATCAGCCATACTTTCTTTTGAATCTTTGACCAATACTGCTATTGTGTAGCGTTTCCCGTCTGGAAGAAGAATAAAACCAACATCATTGATACCAATTAATTCTCCCTGCACGTTTCGGTCGGAAGTTCCTGTTTTGTGACCTATTCGTGCTGTAGTATCCAACAAAGGAGCTGGTAACCTGTTAGTACCGGTTTGACAATTAAGCATTGTTTCTTTGAGGAAGTTTTGATATTCGGCTGGAAATAATTCTTTTGAAAATAACATATCGGTTAGGGAAGCTATTTCCAAAGGGGTACTCCAGTTCTCATAACAAGCTGCCAAATCCTTATGCATGTCATCTTCTGTCTTTGATATGGAAAAATTATTAATCCCCAAAGAACGTATATAGGAGTCTGTATACAATACGCCCCCGGTATAATTGAATAATATATCGCAAGCATTATTATCACTCTTTTGAATGGTATAATCTAATAACTGATCTATGGGCATGTAAATGTTTCCTTCCGGATATTTATCGCGTAAAGGGCTGTAAGTATCATCAAGCAGTGCTTCTTTAGGTATAAATATCTTGGTGGAAAGTGGTTGATTATGTTGGTGCAGATAATGGAGTACAGCTAAAGCTTGAGGATATTTCATGACACTCATCAATGGATAATGACACTCATTATTTACAGTTACGGTATCTTTCCCGTTAATGATTATTGCTACTCCAACCTGTGCAGAGACGTTTTCAATCGATTTTTTGATTTTTGATTCTAATAAAACTTCTTGTGCCTGTATCAGAGAGGTAGATAATATGAAAAGGAATAATATTAAAAAACGCATAATTGGTATATGATAAATGTTGAATACAAAGATAAGATATTTTGTGGCAATAGCGTTTCTATTTTAAAAAGCTTTTATTTTTGCATTTGTAGAAGTAAATTGAATTACGATTATGACCGATTATATTCTTATAACTTCAGTTACCGCAGAGAAGTTGTTTGGCGTATTTGAAGAATCCGTGCGTGAAACTTGTGCTAAGGATTATTCAGCTGTTCAAATAGATGCATGGATAGCACGTGCAACTCCTGCACGTTGGCAGCAACTTCTATCGGGAGATTTACATTTTATAGCAGCAGTTAATCAAACTTCAGGTGAATTGGCTGGTTTTGCATCGATTAATCCTGACGGATATCTGCATAGTATGTTTGTGCGCCCCAGATATCAGAAGAAAGGCGTTGCTTCCTTCATGCTTCATGCCTTGGAGGATTGGGTAATGCGTTTTCAGGCTTCTGATATCTATTCGGAAGTTAGCATTACTGCATTACCTTTTTTCTTATCTCAGGGATTTTCTATAGAACGGAAACAGACTGTGGTGGTAAATGGAGTAAAGATGTCAAATTTTCTAATGAGAAAACCCTTGATATGTCAGCCTTCTGAAACAGATTACGACGAATTGCTATGTGTTTGGGAGGAAGCTGTCCGAAGTACACATCATTTTCTTTCTGAAGAGGATATACAGTATTATAAACCTTTAGTTCGGATGATTTATCTTCCGGGAGTAGATTTATATTGTTTTCGTAATCGGGAAAGGAGAATAACGGCTTTTATGGGGTTAAGTAATGAAATGATTGAGATGCTTTTTGTTGCTCCACAAGAACAAGGGAAGGGATTTGGAAGTCGGTTAATTGATTTTGCCATAAAAGAAAAAGGTATTTATAAAATTGATGTAAATGAGCAAAATACAATAGCTTCTAGATTTTATCAACATAAGGGTTTTAAGATTGTTTCTCGTGATGCATTTGATGCAGCAGGGAAGCCATATCCAGTTTTGCATTTAGAAATGAAATAGTATGGAAAATAATGATAGAAAATGGGAAGTTCTCCATAGCGAATATCTCATTCAACGTCCGTGGTTGACGGCACGTCGTGATTGTGTCCGATTGCCTAACGGAGTAGAAAATGATGAGTATTATGTATTGGAATATCCTGATTGGGTGAATGTGATTGCCATTACGGCAGAAGGTAAGTTTTTAATGGAACGTCAGTACCGGCATGGGCTTCAATGGACCGGATATGAAATTTGTGCTGGCGTATGTGAGAAGGGAGAAGAACCTTTGGAATCAGCAAAAAGGGAGTTATATGAAGAAACGGGGTACGCAGGAGGTGAATGGAAGCATTTTATGACACTCTCTGCCAATACTAGTACAATGAATAATGTTTGCCATTGTTTTTTGGCTGAAGGCGTTGAACGTATTTCGACTCAGCACCTTGAGCCCACTGAAGATATAAGCATTCATTTACTTTCTACTGATGAAGTCCGTGCCTTACTGCTGAATGATGAGATTCGTCAGGCACTTATGGCTGCACCATTATGGAAGTTGTTCGCCGAAAGAAAACTGTTATAAGATAGCTTGATCAGGAGTGGGAGGTGTTGTGTCTTTGATAGGCAATACGAGGTGTTCCGTTTGCTACATAGATTATTCCGCAGCGTATGAAACCATGCTTCTCTAAAAGGTTTTGCATTATTTTATTATCCGCATGCGTGTCAACTCTAAGATTGGGAGTTTGTTTCTCACACCAGTTTATGCATGCTTCGAATATACCTCGACAGCTACCATCTGAGGCAATACGGTGGATAACCCAATAAGGATCATTATCCAGCCAATTTCCTTCATCTATGCGGGAGTATGTCGGATCGGGTCCTTGAATAAAACAGAATGTTCCTGCGACAGATTCTTGTTCGTTTATGCAAACGTAGCAATGCCCTGAGTTGATTTCGTGCATTATTAATTCACGTTGTGGATATCCATTGATCCACTGGTTAGCATTTCCAGTAGATTGCATAAAGCGTCGCGCGGTATCAAAAATACCCATAAGTTTATTTAAATCGGAAAGTGTCGCCAAACGTATTTTTATTTTCATGGTGGTGTCTTTATAGTTAACTGAAAATAGTTTTTTATAATATAAGGGACATAAAATATTTTAGTTTCCGAAATCTTGTTATATCTTTGTCTTCAAATAATAAGGGGCATTAGCTCATCTGGCTAGAGCGTTTGACTGGCAGTCAAAAGGTGGCAGGTTCGAGTCCTGTATGCTCCACTTCTTTTTATTTAATTACACCAGTTCCCATTATTAAGAACTTCTTTTTATATTTTGTTTTTAGAAGATAATTTTTACGTTTTGTTCTTCTATCTTTTTAATATCTTCGTATGATATTTTGTTATCTGTAATTAATGCCTTTATTAAAGAAATACTACCTAAACTTGCAAAAGATGTATTTCCTATTTTCGAAGAATCTGCTACAAGGAACACTTCATCAGATGATTTTATCATAGCCGATTTTACAACTAAGTCGCTTAAGCTTGGGTATGTAAGTTGCATTTTAGCAGAGATTCCAGCTGTAGCTAAGAATAATTTATTGGCATGTAAATTATTGAATGGTTGTGCAGCCATTTCCCCTGTTAATGACAATGTGGGAGCTTTAAATTCTCCACCTGTAACTATCAGGCTGATATTGGGATTCTCACCTAATATCAGAGCAATATTAAGTGCATTAGTTATTATTGTCAGGTTTTTAAACGAAACCAGCAGCTTGGCTATCTCAGTTGTAGTTGAACCTGAATCAAGGATGATACAATCGCCTTCATTTATAAAATTAATTGCTTTCTTAGCGATTTCTCTTTTTTCTTCAATATTTTTCTGGTTTAATAACTGACCAGTTCTGGCAAATGAGCTTACGTCTTTTAAGAGAGCACCTCCATGCTCTCTTTCTATGTATCCCATTTTCTCTAATTCTTCTAAATCCTGTCTGATAGTGACATCAGTTACTTTAAATATCTTGCTCAAGTCCTGTACTTTTGCATGTCCGTCTTCTCGGATAAGATTCAATATTTTCAGTCTTCTTTGATTTAGTGCCATGATACTCGTAGTTATAGGTTATTCTTGATACGATATTCCTGAATACTTTTAATTGAAATAATTTTGAGTTGGAATTTTTGTGCAATTTTCTCCAGTTGTGGCAGACGTGCCATTGTTCCATCTTCATTTAGAATTTCAATGAGTGCTCCTCCAGGTTTTAGACCTGCCAGTCTTGTCAAGTCTAACAGAGCTTCTGTATGTCCATCTCTTTCTAAAACTCCATTTGTTGCACCATATAATGGGAATATGTGTCCTGGGCGTGCGAGTTCTTCTGGAGCAATATTGCCGCATACAAGAGCATGGATAGTCTTAGCTCGGTCAAATGCAGAAACTCCAGTTGTACATCCGTATCCTTTTAAATCTACAGACATAGTAAAAGGTGTTCCTAAAAGTGAAGTGTTATCCGTTGCCATTGGGGCTAGTTTAAGCTCCGCACATCGTGCCTTAGGAATAGGAACACATAATAGTCCTTTCCCATGCGTAATCATAAAATTGACTTTTTCAGGAGTTATTTTTTCTCCTGCAATGATAAAATCTCCTTCGTTCTCTCTATTTTCATCGTCAATGACAATAATGATTTTTCCTTGACGGATATCTTCCAGACCTTCTTCTACTGAACTTAGCATACCTTATTATATTGTTAAAATTCGTATTATTTGCAAAGGTAATTATTTTTCTGAAAGAACTATTTGGTTTTGATTTTTTTTAAAGAAAATACTTTGTACTATTTATGTCTTAAAATATAAATTATGTTAATATAGTTTCGTTTTCTTTTTGTTTCTTTGTTTTAGATCTTTTTTTATGTTTTATTTGCAAGTGAAAAATAATAAATGATATGCAAACAAAAGAATTACAGTTAAAAACAGAAATTAATCGTAAAAGATTAGTTGAGGTGATCTTTAAAGCTAAGGCTGGACATATTGGAGGTGATCTTTCTTGTCTTAATGTATTGACTGTTCTTTATAATGGTATAATGCGTATTGATTCATCAATTTTGAAAGATGCCAATCGTGATCGTTTCGTTATGAGTAAAGGACATTGTGTTGAGGCGCTATATGTTACCTTGGAGTCTAAGGGTATTATTTCGCCAGAAACACTTGATACATTGGGGCAGTATGGCTCTATTTTATCTGGTCATCCTACTATTGAGGTGCCTGGAATAGAAGTAAATACAGGGGCCTTGGGACATGGCTTATCTATAGGTGTAGGCATGGCTCTTGCTGCTAAAATGAACCATCAGTCTTATAAAACGTATGTACTGATGGGAGATGGAGAACAAGGGGAAGGTTCTATTTATGAGGCTGCGATGGCTGCGAATCAGTATAAGTTAGATAATTTAGTTGCCATAATAGATCGGAACAGGTTGCAAATTAGTGGTACAACAGAAGAGGTTATGGCAATCGAAGATATATATCAGCGCTGGACTGCTTTGGGATGGGATGTCAAACATATGAATGGAGATAACATTGAGGATATTGTGAATTGTTTTTCCGAGATTGATTTTGAAAGCAAACGCCCTCATTTATTAATTTCGCATACTACAAAGGGTAAAGGAGTATCTTATATGGAGAATGTTACCAAATGGCATCATGGAGTACCCAATCAAGAAGAATTTGATTTGGCAATTAAGGAAATTTCAGAAAGAATAGCAACATTAGAAAAATAAAATTATGGAAGCTTGTAGAAAAAGTTTTACGGATACATTGTTGGAACTAGCTCGTGCTGATAAAGATATTATTGCTGTTACAACAGACGCTCGTGGGTCTGTTACATTAGGTGATTTTGCAAAAGAGCTTCCTGAACAATTTGTAGAGTGTGGTATTGCAGAACAAAATGCAGTTGGTATTTCTGCCGGCTTAGCTCATTCAGGAAAGAAAGTTTTTGTTTGTGGCCCTGCTTGTTTTTATGTTGCAAGAAGCTTGGAACAAGTAAAGGTTGATTTGGCGTATAGTCAGAACAATGTGAAGATTTTGGGCGTGAGTGGTGGTGTTGCATATGGAGCCTTGGGAGCAACTCATCATAGCTTGCATGATATAGCAGTGATGAGAACTTTTCCGGGGATGAATATTGTGCTTCCATGTGATGCTCGTCAGACACGGAAACTGGTAAAACTATTGGTGGATTATCCGGAACCGGTGTATGTACGGGTTGGGCGTGCTGCCGTTCCTGATGTATATGTAAATGATGACTTTGAATTTACCTTGGGAAAAGCGAATGTTTTGTTGGAAGGTAATGATTTAACGATTATAGGTACAGGCGAAACTGTATATCATGCTTATCAGGCTGGTCTAAAATTACATGATGAAGGCGTTGTTGCACGAGTATTAGATATGTCTTCGCTAAAGCCTTATGATAAAGAGGCCATTTTAAAAGCTGCTTCTGAAACAGGTAGAATTCTTACGGTAGAAGAACATAGTCAATTTGGTGGATTAGGGGGGATCGTTACGGAAACTCTTTCAGAACATCCGGTTCCTGTTAAAATATTAGGTATCCCGGATGAGAATGTTGTTCATGGTACTTCTTCTGAGATATTTGCACATTATGGTTTGGATGCAGAAGGTATTTATCGAGCTGCATTGGAATTCCTAAAGTAAAAAATGTGCTTTAAATCTAATCGATATGAAAACGAAAATTATTGCAATAGACCAAAGTACTTCAGCAACAAAAGCTATGCTTTTTAATGATGCATGTGAGCTGTTGTATCGGGTAAATATACCTCACCATCAAATTTATCCTCATGCTGGTTGGGTTGAGCATGATGCTGTTGAAATTTATCAGAACATGTTGAAAGCCATTTCTTGCGTGCTTGAACAAGATGATAACAAAGAAGAAAGTACATATTCTTTAGCTATCACCAATCAGCGTGAGACTGTTGTTGTATGGGATAAGTATACGGGACAGCCTATATATAATGCTGTGGTTTGGCAGTGCATGCGAGGCGCTTCTATATGTCAGGCTTTGAAAGATAAAGGGTATAGTGAGCTAGTACGAGAAAAAACAGGTTTGTTAGTTGATCCTTATTTTTCGGCTAGTGGTGTTAAATGGATATTGGATAATGTAGATGGTGCTCGCCAAAAAGCAGAGAATGGAAGTTTGCTTATGGGGACAATCGATTCTTGGCTTATTTGGAAGTTGACAGAAGGAAAAGTTCATGCTACGGATTATACAAATGCTTCTCGGACATTACTTTTCAATATACATACTTTGCAGTGGGATGATGAACTGTTGAAGTTGTTTACCATACCGGCTTCAATGATGCCTCGGCTCTTACCTTGTGATTCTGTTTTTGGAGAAACGACATTAGAGGGATTGTTTCAGGAACCTATACAGATAGCAGGTGTTTTGGGTGATTCTCATGGAGCTTTAATGGGGCAAATGTGTTTTGAAGCTGGTTTTGGAAAGGCTACTTATGGAACAGGATCTTCCGTTATGATGAACATTGGTGAAAATGCATTAGCAGCTCCCGAGGGACTGGTTACTTCTGTTGGTTTTGCTGCTTTAGGTAAAGTGTTTTATGCTTTTGAGGGGAACATACATTGTACAGGTGCTACTATAAAATGGTTGGTAGAACAAATTCATTTAATTGATACTCCTGCGCAAATAGAAGAATACGCTTCATCTGTAAGCAATACCGAGGGAGTATATTTTGTTCCGGCGTTCGCTGGGTTAGGAGCTCCATGGTGGAGATCCGATGTTAAAGCTGCAATTTTTGGTATGACATTGGGTACAACCAAATCTCATTTGTTGAGAGCGGCTTTGGAATCGATTGCATATCAGGTAAAAGATCTTGCAGATATGATGTCACAAAGTGCAGGTATTCCTTTAAAAGAGCTTAGAGTGGACGGAGGACCTACAAAAAATAATTTACTGATGAATTTCCAGGCCGATATGCTGCAAGCTCCTATTTGCTGTTCTGATGTAGAAGAAGCATCTGCTTTGGGTGCGGTTTTGATGAATGGTCTGGCTCGTAGAAAGTGGAATACTTTTGCTGAAATATTATCATTGAGGAAAGAACAGAAATTAAGATTACCTCAAATGACCCAAACAGATGTAGATGTCTTGTATAAAGGCTGGAAGCATGCTGTTAAAACATTGATAACAAGTAAATAATATAGAATAATAATTTAAACTTTAAATGATATGAAAAACAAGAAAAAATTATGTTTCGGAGTGATAATAGGAACACGTGCTTATTTTAATTCTGCATTAGCTAAGGATGTACGTAAGCAATTGTTGAAAACAATAGAAGAGCAAGGTTATGATTATGTTATTTTGCCGGAAGATGCCACTCCGACAGGAAGCAGCAGCATTGAAACTCGTGAAGATGGAATTAAATGTGCGGAATTATTCCGTCAGAATCGTGATAAGATTGACGGTATTATTGTTTCTTTACCGAATTTTGGTTTTGAAATAGGAATAATCAATGCTATCAGTATTGCTGATCTGAATGTACCGGTTTTAGTTCAGGCATGTGATGATGAAAATGATAAAGTTGATTTGGATAGCCGTCGTGATGCCTTTTGTGGAAAAATTTCTGTATGCAATAATTTATATCAATATGGCATACCGTTTACAGATACTACTTTACATACATATTCTATCTATTCAGACCTATTGGCAAAAGATATAAATCGATTTGCTGCTGTTTGTAGAGTGGTTAATGGTCTTCGTCATGCTCGTATTGGAGCTATTGGTACTCGTCCGGCCGGTTTCCAGACAGTAAGAGCCAGTGAGAAAATTCTTCAGGCTACAGGTATAACAGTTGTTCCGGTTGATTTGTCTGAAATATTGGGAGCGGCTCGTAAAATAGAAGATACAGATGCTGAGCTGGTACAGAAGATTGAAGAGATAAAGAAGTATGCAAGAGTTCCTCAGCAATATAGTGAAAAACTGATGTTGCAAGCTAAATTTGGAGTTGCGGTCGAACGCTGGATGAATGCAAATGCTATCGATGCTGTTGCTATTCAATGTTGGGATTCTTTGGAACAGAATTACGGATGTGCAGCTTGTGTCACAATGAGTATGTTGGGCGAAAAACTGATACCTGCTGCTTGCGAAGTGGATATAGCCGGTGCTGTTTCAATGTATGCTCTGACACTTGCTTCTCAGCATCAGTCTGCTTTGCTTGATTGGAATAATAATTTTGCGGAAGATCGTAACAAATGTGTTTGTACTCATTGTGGAAATTTCCCTAAATCATTTATTATGAATGATATCGAACTTGGTACTTTAGGTGTATTGGGAAGAACCTTAGGTAAGGTTCATACATTTGGAGCTGTTTATGGAAAAGTAAAGCAAGGTGATTTTACATTCTTCCGTATTTCTACAGATGATACAAAAGGATGCATTAAATCTTATTTGGGAGAAGGTACAATTACAGACGACCCATATGGAATGGATGGATGTATTGCAGTAACGAAAGTTGATAATTTACAAACATTGATGAAATATATTTGTAAGAATGGTTTCGAACATCATGTTGCAATGTGCCGTGGAAATGTGAAAGATATTCTACAGGAAGCTATTGAAAGTTATTTGGGATGGAATCTTTATGTTCATGAATAAAAAGTAATAATATGATACTTGTAGAAAATTATTTCCTGGCAATTCTTTGCTGTGTTGTTTGCTGTATTTGTTGGGGATCATGGGCTAACACTCAAAAAATGGTTGCAGCGAAAAACTGGAGCTTTGAATTGTTTTATTGGGATTTAACTATAGGTCTATTTCTGACAGCTGCATTGGCAGCTGTCACGTTAGAAAGTATGGGTAGTGAAGGCCGGACTTTTTTTGAAGATATTACGGCTATGGATTGGAATAGCATCAAATATGCTATTTTAGGAGGTATTGTATGGAATTTTGGTAATATTTTTCTGACAGCAGCCATAGCAGTTGCTGGTATGTCAGTCGGTTTCCCGATAGGAGGAGGGCTTGCTTGGATTGGAGGTATTATCTTTAATTATTTGCTTATTGCATTTACGGGTCAGGCTTATCCGGGAAATCAACTTTTACTTTGGATTGGAGTAGCTGTTATAATTATTGCCATTTTGATTTGTGGTAAAGCTTATGGAAGGCTTTCTTCAGGCAAATCGGGAGTTACTCCTAAAAAAGGAATTCTGTTAGCTGTTATGGCTGGTCTCGCAATTATGTTCTTCTATGGATTGGTTGTTAAGTCTCTTGATCCACAATATGTCACAGGGGGAACCGGTACTTTGTCACCTTACACAGGAGTCTTTTTCTTTGCCTTGGGTGTGTTAGTCAGTACCCCAATCTTTAATTCTATTGCTATGCGTAATCCTGTATCTGGCAATAAAGTAACAATGAAAGATTATTTTGCAGGCAGTACTCGTGCTCATCTGATTGGTGTTTTAGGCGGTTTGATATGGATGGGAGGAATGGTTGTCAGTTTTATGGGAGCTGGAGCTGCAAATCCGGCAATATCATATGCATTGAGCAATGCCTCTCCTGTAGTTGCTATGATTTGGGGAGTATTTGTCTGGAAGGAGTTTAAGGGAGCGCCTAATGGTACTAATGGTTTGATCAGTAGTATGTTTATTCTGTTTATATTAGGCTTGGTGCTAATAACTTTTTCTAATTAAATTATAGTTTATTATTTGTTTTCAGGGTTAGTTATTAGGGGGGAAGACATTTTCTCCTCTCCCCCCTTTATTGTTTAAATCGAAAATTAAAGTTGTTATGAATTATTGTAAATACCTGTTAGGAATAACTGCCGTTTGTTTCCAAAGCGGATACTTTCCAAATATATATGCAAACTTGCCTGGTTATGCATTGGAAGTAAATCTGCAAAGTGAAAAAGGAAATTTTAAAGGAACTGTATTGGATGGGAATGGAGATCCTTTAATCGGTGCGACCGTTAAAATAAAAGGTTCAAGTGAAGGAACAATAACTGATTTTGATGGAAATTTCATTCTCAGATCTTCAAGAAAGAATGTTGAACTAGAAGTTTCTTATGTCGGTTATAAGACGAAGACTATTAGTGCAGTTAGAGGTAAGAGTCTTAAAGTTACATTAGAAGAGGACTCAGAGGCTTTGGAAGAAGTTGTTGTTATTGGTTATGGTCGGGTTAGTAAAGAAGCCTTGACTGGTTCTGTGTCTTCTGTTAGCGGTAAGGCTATATCTCAAGTTCCTGTTGCTTCTGCTGCCGAAGCTATGGTTGGTAAACTTGCTGGTGTACAGATTACGACAGCTGATGGCTCTCCTGATGCTGATATTCAGGTTCGTGTTCGTGGTGGTGGATCTATTACTCAGGATAATTCTCCTCTTTATATAGTTGATGGTTTTCCGGTAGATAATTTAAATGATATTGCTCCTACAGATATTGAATCTATTGATGTCTTGAAAGATGCTTCTTCAACGGCTGTGTATGGTGCCAGAGGAGCTAATGGTGTTGTCAATATAACAACGAAACGTGCGAAAGAAGGTAAGGCGACTGTTTCTTTTAATGCCTACATGTCTTTACGGCAAGTATCAAAGAAATTGGATGTGTTAGATCCTTATGAATTTGTATTGCTTTATTATGAGGATGCAAAACTCGGTTCTTCAAATCCTACTTCTTTCTATGATAAATATGGTTATCCTGAAGAATTTCATATTTATAAAGATTATGCAGGGGATGATTGGCAAGATGAAATTATGGGTAAGACTACAGTTTCTCAATATTATAATGTTACCATTGGTGGTTCATCGGGTAAAACTAAATACAATTTAAGTTTGACGCATAGTGATGCTCCGAGTATTCTTGAAGGTAATGGTCAGCAGAAAACTTTTTTGAATTTTAAGTTCTCTACAGAACTTTTTAAGTTTATGACTTTTGAATATAATACTCGTTTTGTAAATACTTGTACAGAAGGTGCTGGAACTGAAGCAGTGAAAGTGCTTGATGCATTGGAGTATGCTCCTACTCAGGGCCTTTATGATTTTATGGAACTACCTGAAGAAGATGTTGATTATGATCCTTCCGACGAAGATTATGTGCAACGATACAATCCGCTTCAGGAGGCTTCTCAAAACTGGAGGAGAAGAGGTGGTACATTATTTAATACGACTGCTGCCCTGAATATAAAATTATTCAAGGGACTTACTTTTAGGACAGAATTTGGACTTGATATAAGTAATACCAGTTATGATAAACGTTTTTATGGACCTGAACATGGTAATGCTGAAAAATATAGTGATGGTATGCCGTATATTGAGTATACAAGAAAGAGTTCTCCTAAATATCGACTAGCTAATACTCTTACATATCAATTTGATTTGTTTAAAAAACATCATTTTAATACTATGATTGGACAAGAGTTGAATCATCAGCAAACTTTAACGGATAAGGAAGCGACTCGTTATTTCCCTGTGGATATTACTCCGGAAGCTGCTTTTGATAATATGACTATGGGAGAAGCATACCTTACAGAAAGTAGTAAGACTACTCCAAACCGACTTGCTTCTTTCTTTGGACGTATCATGTACGATTATGATAGAAGATATTATGCAACGATTACCGTACGTGCTGATGGATCAACAAAATTTGCTCCAGGACATCAATGGGGCGTTTTTCCAGCTGCTTCTTTGGCATGGAGAATTTCAGAAGAGGAATTTCTTAAGAATAATGATATTATTTCAAGTTTAAAACTCCGTTTGGGTTCGGGTATTGCTGGTAATAATAGAATTAATGATGATATGTGGAAAACAACCTATCGCTTAAGTACTTCAAAAACTCCAGGATGGGGTGAAGTTATAAATTCTTATTATGGTTACGGCTCATCATACCTTCCTAATCCAAGTTTGAAATGGGAAAAAACTATAACTAATAATGTTGGTATTGATTTTGGTCTGTTTAATGAACGGTTATCTGGTTCACTGGATATGTATTTAAATAATACAAAAGACTTGTTGGTTCCATCAACAATTCCTCAAACAACAGGGTATGAACAACAACAAACTAATGTCGGTCAAACACAAAATAAAGGTATTGAATTAACGTTGAATGGACTGATTATTAATAATAGAAATTTCTCTTTAAGCGGTAACTTTAATATAGGTTTTAATAAAAATAAGATTGTAAGTCTTAATTCTGGAGAAACTAAGTGGGTTAAAAAATCAGGTTGGGCTAGTACTGATCAATTACCGAATGAAGACTATTTAGTTCTTGTTGGTGAAACGGTTGGTTTGATGTATGGTTATACCAATGATGGTATTTATCAGGTTGATGATTTTAATTATAATCCGACAACAGGAGAATATACATTGAAACCAGGAGTTGTAGATTGCTCTTCTTTAGTTACGGTTATGCCGGGAGCACCTAAATTCAAGAAAATTGCTCCCGTTAAAGAAGGAGAGATAAACCCACAGATTACAACCGATGATTTGAGTATTATTGGTAGGGCTATGCCTAAATTTACTGGTGGGTTTGGTTTGAATGCCACTTATAAAGGTTTTGACGCTTCTGCGTTTTTCAATTATCAAGTAGGTAATGATGTATATAATGGAAATAAAATGCATCTTACATCTTGGTGGCGTAATAGTGAAACCAATCAGTTGACTTTGGTTGACAGCAAGCATCGCTTCCGTTATTTTGATGATGCAGGTAATGATTTGAGAAAGGATCCGGAACTATTGAAAGATTTTAATAAGAATGCGACAATGTGGAATCCAACCACAGTTGGTACAGCAATTATGATGTCTTATAATGTTGAGGATGGTTCGTTCCTTCGTTTGAATACCGTTACTATAGGATATACTTTACCTAGACATATTACAGGGAAAGTAGGAATAAGTAATTTAAGATTCTATTTTACAGGATATAATTTATGGTTACTTACTCATTATACAGGATACGATCCTGAAGTGAATGTAAATAATAGAGATGGACTGACTCCTGGTATAGATTGTAATTCATATCCTAGAAATAAAACATATACTTTTGGTGTTAATTTGACGTTCTAAAAAATACGATTATGAGAAAATATATAATAACCCTATTATTGCCATTTCTGTTATTTTCCTGTGAAGATTATTTGAGTATAGATTCACCTTCTAATTTTGATAACAGTTATGTGTATTCTAATGAAGGAGAAATATTTCGTGCTCTTACAGCTGTTTATAGTCCTTTGACTGAAGTTTATGGTGGTAGATGGATTACATCCTTTATACCAAATACAGATGTTGAATTTAATGCAGCAGATGAGGTGTTGAGTGCTAAAGGTGATGATTTTTCTAGTTTTGAACCTCAATCTCTTAATACTGATTTGACAGGTGTGATGACTCAATTCTATAAAGCTATAAATTTGGCTAACGGGGTGATTGCTGGTATTGAAGAGTGTGAGCTCTATGCGAATGCCGACAAAACCAGACCGTCTAACCTGATGCAGATGTATGGCGAAGCGAAAGCTCTGCGCGCCATGGTTTATTTGGATTTGGTAAGATGCTGGGGGGATGTTCCTTTTCTGCTTAAGCCTTCTTCGGCAGATGATGATATGTTTGTTGAACCGGTTGACAGAGATTCTATTCTGACTTACATGATTAATGATCTTAGATCTGTAGAGCCTACCATGATGTATGCTAAAGATATTAATTATGGTGCAGAACGTGCTAATAGGGAGTTTTGCCAAGGACTGATTGCGTTGACCGCTCTTACTCGGGGTGGATGGAGTTTGCGTCCTAATAAAGAAAATCCGGCCGACCGCGGACAGATGATGCGTAGTGCTGATTGGAGAGAATATTATAAAATTGCTGAAGAGTATGCAGGCAAGGTCATTAGTGATGGGCATCACAAGTTAACTATGGGTTTTGAAGAATTCTGGAAAATGGTTTGTAATTGGGGAACAGTAACGAATGATGATTTTATTTTTGATATTCCTTTATTGAAATCTTCTGGAACAGGTGAATACTGTTATTATGTAGGTGTACCTATGGATTACGGTGAAACAAATCCTTATGGTAAAGCTAGTGGTAGCTATAACCTTACAACTTTATATATGTTGTCTTTTGATGAAGATGATTTACGTAGAGATGTAACTTGTGTGAATTATAGTTATGACGCAAAGTTGAACCAGAAGGCTCCTACCATTGGAGATAATAATTTGGGAAGAATCAAGAATGGAAAGTACAGACGCATTTGGATGGAAACGCCCTTGGGAGCTACAACTACTAAAAGTACGGGAGTCAATGCTTCGTATATGCGTTATGCGGATATTCTTCTTATGTATGCTGAAGCAGCCAATGAGAATAATAATGGACCGACTCAAGGGGCTAAGGATGCTCTTAAGGAGGTTAGAAAAAGAGCTTTCCCTTCAGACAAATGGGCGGAAAAGGTAGATGCTTATGTAGATGCTCTTACTACGAAGGAACAATTTTTTGAAGCTATTGCTAATGAAAGAAAATGGGAGTTTGGAGGCGAGAATAAGCGCCATTTTGATCTTGCCAGATGGAATATTTATGGTCAAGTTTTGGTTGATTTCTATAAAACAGCTGTACAAATGGGGTATAATGCAAACTTCCCTAATACGGAATATCTGCAATGGAGCAATGTTCCAGACAATTATTACTATAGACAAGTTGAAAATCCTGAAAATCCAGGAACACTGAAACTGGAATTTGTCGGTTTGTATAAGCGGGAGAAAGAACCTGTGGAAGGTAAATATACACGTAAAGGTTTTGCGACAGGTTTTATTGTGCAAAAAACTGATGCCGAGGGAAACAAACTCGATAAGTCAGATCCGGCAAATTGGGAGCCTTGTCCAACTTTGAAGAGATGTTTCAGAGGATATTTTACCGACCAGACAGTGGACATGATTAATCCGGAGAAAGATCCTGTGCCTTATTTATTGCCATTTGGTCATACATTTATCTCTGCAAATCCCAAGATTAAGAACTATTATGGTTTTAAATAAATAAATTAGGTCATGAAAAATAAGGTTGTAAATATAATAATATGTAGTTTGGCATGTTTAATGACTTGTCTTACTTCTTGTAAAGAGGAAACTCCTGTTGTTTCCGATATGTTCAAGCCGAAACTTGTTAGTGGTTATCCGGAAGTTGTCGATTTAAATCAGGTCAAATTGATATGGTATAAAGTAAATAATGCTGTATCTTATACTATTCAGATTAGTTTTGATGAATATTTTCAGGAAATCTATTATGAAGAAACAGTTACAGGACTTTCATATGTGACACCAGATTTACCGTATGCTTCTAATGTTTATATCAGAATGAGGACAAACGCACAAAATGAGGTAAATAATTCTATCTGGTATGAGTTTTCTGTTACAACTGAAGAAAGAGATATTGAGCCGGTTTTGAATGAGGTAGACGAAACGCTTATTCGGGAAGATAATGTAACAATTTCATGGATGGTCGATCCGGTTAATTTTCCAGTTGACAGTATTAGCGTTGAGAAGCTGGATGAAATAAATGGAAATGAGGTTGTACAACAAATAATGCTGACAGAGGAAGAAAGTGTGCTTGGTTCTTATACTATAACGGATCTAGAGAAAGCTACCGATTATAAAATTACCTTATGTAATAGCAAAGTAGAGTCTTTATTTGATAAACCATATAATTCTGTAACTTTCAGGACTGCTGGTGCAGAAGAAGGAGATATAATAATAACGGCAGGTCAGGACCTTTCTTCTATACTTAAAACGAATGAAAAAGATGCGATGATTTTTGATGGTCAGCGTTACTATATTCAGGATGAAGGTACTTACAACTTGGAAGGATATGGGTTCACAAAAGGTTTTAATATAACAGCTGCTCCGGGTAAGGATATAGTAATAAATGTAACAAATCCATTTACGCCGACAGAAGTGCCGGATAATACTACAGGTAAGATTGTATTTAATAATTTGCGTTTGGTTGGCGAAACCTTGCTTATAGATAATACAAAAGAAGATGGTCTGAATTATACTTGGGAGGGACTTGAATTGAATGGTTGTACACTTTCTGCATTTCCAGGACTTATTCGTTTAAATACTTCTGAAGGCAATCTGAAAAAGATTATGAATGTTCTTATTTCTAACTGTGTTCTCAATGAGATGGGCAGTGGTAAACTTATATCAATTGAAAATCATCCTAATAAGAATAAAGTAGCTGCTGTCGATGCATTGACTATTACACAAACGACCATAAGTAACTCTCCTAAGTTCTTGATTTTAGGATTCCCTGATAATTATGGATATAGTGGAAGTACAATTGTTCTTTTTATGCAAAATGTTACTATATTTGAATCGTGTACAAGTGCTCGTATGATTGCCATGAACCGGTTGACAGATGAATCACAAGTGTTCATTAATCATTGTTTGTTCAGTAATGTCAAAAACAATAACGGTGGTAACATGTTCTATGAAACTTGTCTGGCTGGTAGTGCTACTAAAACTTTTGCAGAAAATTATAGAACTACGGAGCTTCCTGAAACTGGTAGAGGTGGAAATGTTGCATCTGTTGATTTAGGATTAACACAAGAGGAATTGTTTGTTGATCCGGGAACAAGTGATTTGACAATTAAAGATAAGACATCAATTGTATATGTAAATGAAATTGGAGATTCTCGTTGGTTGAAATAATAGATTTGATAAATATTTTGAATTGATTATAACAGACCGGGCATAGGGAAATTCCCTATGCTAGGTTTGTGACATTCTGGTCTATTGGGAGGTTATATAATATCATTTTTTTAGTAACTTAAAATCTAGTTTTGATACTTATGATGCAAAGATTTAAATTGATAATGGCTTTGGCTATATTGTTATTGGGAACTGTAACGTTGGCTTCAGCAAGTGAAAAACATAGGATTATTGTCCTGACTGATATTGAAAATGAGCCAGACGACGCTATGTCACTGGTACGTTTCCTTACATATTCCAATCAATGGGATGTTGAAGGACTGATTGCTACAACTTCAGTACATCAGAAAAGGGAGTTGGCTACATGGAGAATTAAAGAGATTGTAGAGGCATATGGAAACGTCCAACCCAATTTATTGAAACATGAACCAGGATACCCTACAGCTAAATATTTAAAGTCTGTTATAAAGGAAGGACGTGCTGATTATGGTATGCATGCTGTCGGGAAAGGTATGGATTCTGAGGGTTCAGACTGGATTATAAAAACCGTTGATAGTGAAGACTCTCGTCCTGTATGGGTATTGATATGGGGTGGCCCTAATTGTTTGGCGCAGGCTTTATGGAAAGTAAAAGAAACTCGTTCCGTTCAGGATGTAGAGAAATTTGTAAAGAAACTGCGTGTATATGCTATTTCTGATCAAGATGACAGTGGCCCATGGATCCGAAAAACATTTAAAGACTTATTTTATATCGTGAGTCCGGGATATCATAAATTTGGCGGTTATCATTATGCAACATGGAGTGGTATCAGTGGTGATAAATTTCATGGGCGTTTTGCCGGAGCTGATTTTACAATTGTCGATAATCCGTGGTTAGATAAAAATATTCGTTGTAAAGGTCCGTTAGGAGAACAATATCCTTTTATGAAGTTTCTGATGGAAGGTGATACTCCGACATTCTTATATCTGATAAATAATGGTTTAGGAAATTCTGAACATCCTAACTGGGGAAGTTGGGGAGGACGTTATGAGTTTTATCAACCCAGAACCGAACGCTGGTTTATAGAGCCTGAAACTCGTCCTTTATGGACTGATGCCCAAGATGAAGCGATGGGTATAGATGGCTCATGGCATACGGGTAATAAAGTCACTATTTGGCGTTGGCGTGAAGCTTATCAGAATGATTTTGTTGCTAGAATGGATTGGACGATAAATGATTATAAGAATGCAAATCATCCGCCAGTAGTAAAGTTGGCTTGTGAAAAAGAGATTACAGCTAAGGTGGGTGATCGCGTAGATTTAAGTGTGGAGGGTAGTTTTGATCCTGATGGTAACGAATTATCGTATGAATGGTTTTATTATCCTGAAGTCGGGACATTTAATTTCTCTTCAGCTCGTTCTGGCAATCCTTTGAAAATAGAAGATGCTGATAAGGCAAAAGCTTGGTTTATCGTTCCAAAAACAGAACGTAAGGGTACAATGCATATTATAGTAGCGGTAACTGATAATGGACAACCAGCATTAACTCGTTATGAAAGAATTATTGTCAATGTTATAAAATAGTTAAAGCTTATTGTTATATGAAAAAGTTTAGTTTTTTATTATATGCCGTTTTGTGCTTGAATCTTGTTGAGCTTAATGCCCAACAAGATTTGAGTAAACTTTCTTGGAGTAAAGTGGCTAATTCTATGCCGGAAGAATGGTACTCAACAGAACAGGCTGTACAGATTGCTGATACTGTACTGGCTTACCAGACAGAAATTGGAGGCTGGACTAAAAATACAGGTTTCCATAAAAAGATAAATCAGAAAGAAATGGCCAAAGTCCGTAAATCGGGAATCGGTGCAACATTCGATAATGGGGCGACTGTAACGGAAATGCGCTATCTGGCAAAAATTTATAAATTCCATGAAGATGCTAAATATAAGGAAGCCTTTCTGAAAGCCTTTAATTATATTTTGGAAGCACAGTATGATAATGGGGGATGGCCACAATTTTATCCGGTCAGACCAAGTAAATCTGTATCTTATTCTGGATGTATTACATTCAATGATAATGCTTATGTAAATGTGATGTATCTGTTGAAAGATATCTATGAAAATAATCCTTGTTTTGCAGCTCTTAATTTAGATAATAAAGTTAGGCAACAGGCTCGTACCGCTTTTGATAAGGGCGTAAAATGTATTTTAGATACGCAGATAGTAGTAGATGGAAAGAAGACTGTGTGGTGTGCTCAGCATGATCAGTATACGTTAAAACCAGCAAAAGCCAGAGCTTATGAATTGCCTTCTTTCAGTGGTGCAGAATCAGTGAATATAGCCTTGCTCCTCATGTCAATAGATAATCCGACTTCAGATATAATTGCTTCTGTAAAAGGAGCGGTTGAATGGTTTGATACTCATAAAATAGCGGATATGAAATATGAGCGTTATCGTGACGAGAAAGGAGAAAGAAATGCTCGTCTGATTCCGGCAGCGGGAGTGAATGTCTGGGCACGATTCTATGATCTTGAGACTGGAAAACCATTTTTCTGTGACAGAGATGGCGTAAAAAGAAGTTCCATTGATGATTTGGGCAAGGAGCGCCGTGGCGGATATTCATGGTATACTTCTTCGCCAGAGAAAGTATTGAAAACTTATTCCAAATGGATAAAAAAGAATCATTTATAAAAAGCATTATTTCATTATAAGTAACATATTAACCTCAACTTTTATCCGATGAAAAAATCTTATATTCTTATCGTGTGTTTCTTTATGACCTTCTTGCTGGCTTGTGCACAACAAGATGTTTCTGAAAAGTATCGTATTTTAGTTAGTACAGATATTGGTGGAACTGATCCGGATGATAATCAGTCTATGGCTCACCTCTTGATGTATAGCGATCGTTTTGATATAGAGGGCCTGATATCTTCTCCTTCGTTTGGAAAAGGATCTAAAGAAGAGATTCTGCGAATGATTGATTTATACGAAAAGGATTTTAAAAAGTTGCAGGCTAATAACCAGAAACTGATGACGCCTGCTGAACTGCGTAAACTATGTAAACAAGGCAGGCAGGGCTTGGCTTCTTATAAAGGGTTTGATAAACCTACTGAGGGTTCTGAATGGATTATAAAATGTGCGCGTCGCGAAGATACTCGCCCTCTTTATGTTCTGGTATGGGGAACACTGGAAGATGTTGCTCAGGCTTTACACGATGCTCCGGATATTCAATCAAAGATTCGTGTATATTGGATTGGAGGTCCAAATAAAAAATGGGGCGTAAACAGTTATGCTTATGTTGCAGAAAATTTTCCTGATTTATGGATGATAGAGAACAATGCTTCTTATCGCGGTCTTATAAGTAATAAAAAAATAGATGATGAGTTTAACAATGGGTATTATGATAAATATATAAAGAATGCAGGGCATTTAGGCGCTGATTTTATCCATTATTACGATGGACTTGTAAAGATGGGAGATACTCCTTCATTGCTTTATATGATGAATGGTGATCCGGCCGATCCTTATAAAGAAAGTTGGGGAGGCTCTTTTGAGAAGATGAGTGAAAGTCCGCGTACAATTTTTACTTCTCATCCTACGATAAAAGATACAGTTGCAGTGTATTCCGTCTTGGAGTTTCGTTTTAATGGGCCTGAACAGAAGCCAGATGCTGTAGGACAAAAGTTTTTTACTTTTCGCATTGATCGTCAAAACTGGGATGGAATATATTTAGGTAATGGAGTGTATGGTGTCAGGTACTCTCCTAAGGCACCAGCTGTATTAAGCTATGAAATTACTTCAGATATAAAAGAACTGAATGGTCTGAAAGGAACGTTTGTCGTTGGAACAGTTTGGCCGGGAAAAAGTACAACAAATGGATATAAATTAGGAGAAAACTGGTATACAGACAAACAAAGTCCAGCGCTTTTTGAAGGAGTATGGCAAGGCAGTAAAACAGTCTCAAAATGGAGAAAAGAAGTACTGACCGATTGGGGAATTCGATGGGGATGGCTTAAAAAGAAATAATTTTAATCTTTATATTTTATGAAAATCACAAATACACATTCTTTAATGAGCACGATTGTTGCAGGTATATTACTTTTATCGGGCTGCAATAGTGGTAAAACAGGACAAACGGTAGGAGGTGAAATAAGCAAACCTCGTGTTATTGTTACTAGTGACGGAGAAATAGATGATGAATGTTCTTTGGTACGTTTCCTTTTGTACGCTAATGAGTGGGATATCGAAGGCATTGTGACATCCAGTTCGCAATACCATTGGCACGGACATAAATGGGCGGGTGATGACTGGATGGAACCTACTTTGAAAGCTTATGCGGAAGTTTATCCGAATTTAGTTAAACATGATCCTGATTATCCTACACCAGAGTATCTACGTCAGCATTGTTTTTTAGGAAATGTAGCGTTGGAGGGGGAGATGGATTCTATAACTGCGGGTTCTCAACATATCGTAAAGGTATTGTTGGATGAAACAGATAATCGTCCGATATGGCTTCAGGCATGGGGTGGTACTAATACGATTGCCAGAGCACTGAAAACAATTGAGGAAGAGTATCCGGAAAAGATGAAAGCTGTTGCTGATAAGATGCGTTTTTTCTTTATTTGGGAACAAGATTCTACGTATCAGGCCTATATCCGTCCACATTGGGGAAAGTTTAATATTAAGACTGTGATATCCGATCAGTTCGAGGCTATAGCTTATCGTTGGAAAATGGTTCAGCCTGAAGAAATGCAGCAATATTATGAAGGGGCTTGGATGAAAGAGAATATTTTACAAGGGCATGGGCCTTTGTGCAGTTCTTATAAGGCCCACGAAAATGGAGATTTTCGTTCAGAGGGTGACTCTCCTGCTTTCTTGCATACGATAAATGTTGGTTTGCGTAATCTGGAGAATCCTTCATGGGGCGGCTGGGGAGGCCGTTATGTAAAGGTGAGAGAGAATACTTATCTTGATCCTGTACCGGTAGAGGGATATCAATATCCGGAAGGACGTTGGTACGGTGAAAATGGTTGGGGACGTTGTAGCTTACGGCCAGGCAGTACGGCAGCTGAAGAGGAACGCCGTATTTATTTCAAGCCGATGTGGCGTTGGAGCAAAGCTATGCAGAACGATTTTGCAGCACGTGCCGACTGGTGTGTGAAATCATATGAGGAGGCTAACCATGCTCCGGTAGTAGTTTTGGCTCATGAAGCCGATCTTATGGCTTCAGCCGGTGAAACTTTGGAGTTGAGTGCTGAAGGAACAAGCGACCCAGATGGAGATAAATTGGCATATAATTGGTGGCAGTATGTAGAAGCTGGATCGTATAAAGGTAAGATCGATTTAAGAAATTCTTCAGATGTTAAATCTTTTATACAGATTCCTGATGATGCCAGAACAGGTGATACCATACATGTAATATGTGAAGTCAGTGATGATGGTGAACCGCAGCTTACCAGATATCAAAGGGTTGTAATAACAGTCAGATAACCATTAAATTATAAGATTATGAAATCATTAAGCTTCTTAAAATTGTTTCTTGTCTCAACTTTATTGACAGGCAATTTGTATGCAAATGAAAAGGACGGAGTTTTAGCCTTTCCTACAGCAGAAGGCTATGGAAAATATACTATAGGAGGCCGCGGTGGCAAGGTATATGAGGTTACGAATCTCAATGACTCGGGCGAAGGTAGTTTGAGAGCGGCTATCGAGGCAAAAGGACCGAGAACGGTAGTTTTCAGAGTATCAGGTACTATTGATTTAAAAAGTGCATTAAATATCAGGAATCCATATATAACTATTGCTGGACAAACTGCTCCTGGTGATGGTATATGCATAAAACGATATCCGTTGAATATTTCTGCGGATGAGGTTATAATACGCTATATCCGGATTCGTCTGGGGGATGAATCTAAAAGATCGGACGATGCCATCACTGCACGTTATCGCAAGAATATAATTCTCGATCATATTTCTGCAAGTTGGAGTGTAGATGAAACTATGTCAATTTATCATTGTGAGAATGTTACTATACAGTGGTGTATGATTACAGAAAGCCTTTCTCAGTCAAATCATACAAAAGGTTCTCATGGGTTCGGTGGAATATGGGGTTCAAATTATAGTACATACCATCATAATCTGTTGGCTCATCATTCCAGCAGAAATCCTCGTTGGGCATCTGGTGGAGGATTTAATGATTATAGAAATAATGTCTTGTATAACTGGGGATATAATAGCAGTTACGGTGGTGAAAAACATCAGGTCGGGAATCCTAAATTTAGTGATATAACAGTCAATTTCGTGAATAATTACTATAAACCAGGTCCTGCAACCGACAAAGGTAAAGTTTCGTACAGGATAGTTAATCCTGGAAGTAGAGGAGAGGGCGATTATGGTAAATGGTATGTATCTGGTAATGTCATAGAAGGTAATAAGGATGTTTCTTCTGATAACTGGAATGGAGGAGTACAAGTTTCGGGTGGAGATGAGAATTTAGAAAAATTTAAATTAGATAAACCTTGGGATGCAATGAAGATTAATGAACAGACACCAGCTGAAGCTTATGAAGCTGTGTTGGCCGGTGCCGGATGTTGTAAGCCAAAGCGTGATGTTGTTGATTCTCGTATTATAGAAGAGGTCCGTAGCGGGAAGGCAACTTTCGAAGGGGATTCATTTAAGAAAAGAGGACGTATGGCTAACTCGTCTTTAAAAAGTGGTATTATTGATTCTCCGGATGATGTTGGTGGATGGCCTGTATTGAAAACAGCTCCAGCTCCTGCTGATTCCGATCACGATGGAATGCCTGATACATGGGAGTTGAATAATGGTCTTAATCCTAACGATCCTGCAGATGGTAGCAAAATTTCATCTAATGGATATACTAATCTGGAAAATTATTTAAATGGCTTGTGCTTATGATAAAAAGAATATTATTGTTGTTATGTTATATAACTTGTTTGTTACCACAATGTTTGGCAGGGACGAATGAGAAGCAGAGAGTAATTGTAACTTCCGACGGTGAGATTGATGATGAGTGTTCAATAGTTCGATTTCTGCTGTATGCGAATGAGTGGGATATAGAAGGTATTATTACTTCAAGTTCACAATATCATTGGCAAGGGCATAAATGGGCAGGCGATGATTGGATTAATCCATATCTTGATGCTTATGAAAAAGTTTATGATAATCTTAAACAACATGATAGGGATTATCCAACACCTCAATATCTCAGAGATCGTACAGTACTTGGTAATGTCAAGGCCGAAGGTGAAATGGATGAAGTAACTGAAGGTTCTGAACTTATCGTGAACGTATTGTTGGACGAGACTGACCCACGCCCTGTATGGATACAAGCGTGGGGAGGGACCAACACTATTGCGCGTGCTCTGAAAACAATTGAAGAAAAGTATCCCGAAAAGATGGAATATGTGGCAAATAAGATTCGATTGTTTCTTATTTGGGAACAAGATAATACTTATCAGTCTTATATCCGCAAGAATTGGGGAAAGTATAATATTCTGACAATTATTTCCGACCAGTTTATTACGTATTTTTATCATTGGAAGAAGTTTTTGCCGGCAGAACCACAGAAGTATTTAGTTGGATCGTGGATGAATCCAAATATAAAAAATGGACATGGAGAATTGTGTGCTTTGTATAAAAGTCATGAAAACGGTGATTTCCGTTCCGAGGGTGATTCTCCGGCGTACTTTCATGTGATACCTACCGGGTTGCGTAACGCAGAGCATCCGGATTGGGGTGGATGGGGTGGCCGCTATGTCAAGGTTCGTGAAAACACATGGCTGGATCCTGTTGAAGAGGAAGGTTATGAATATCCTGAAGGACGTTGGTATACTAGCAATGTATGGGGGCGTACACGTTTGAAAAAGGAAATTCCTAATGATTCACTATTGTTGAGCTACTTGAAACCTACTTGGCGTTGGATTGCTCCTTTGCAGAACGATTTTGCAGCACGTGCCGACTGGTGTGTGAAATCTTATGAAGAGGCTAATCATGCTCCGGTTGTCATGTTGGCACATGAAGCTGATATGCAGGCTGAGGCAGGCAGCAGAATATGTCTAAGTGCTGAGGGTACGAAAGATCCCGACGGTGATAAGCTGACTTATAGATGGTGGCAGTATCAGGAAGCCGGTACATACAGAAAATGTATTGACTTGCAAGATGCAAATGATCAACGTCTTTGGCTGCAGATTCCATCTGATATCCAAAAAGGTGAAACCATTCATATGATATGTGAGGTTTCAGATAATGGAACTCCATCATTGACTCGTTATCAGCGGGTTGTCATAACAATAAAATAAGGGTATAGAATCGGATAATTATTGAGGGTTACAATTATGAGAGTAAAAAAATATGTAACAGTTTTTTGGGCATTGGTGCTGTTCTGGCTTTTCACAGGGGCAGGAACTATTATGGCGCAGGATAAAATGTACATGCGCATGGCAGATTCGGAAATGAAGCGTTTCCCTGAAGCTTGGCAAATAGATTGGGCAAAACGTCCTGTATTCGGATATTGTCAGGGGGTAGTTACACTTGCTATGTTGAAAGTATGGAAGCAGACTAAAGATGAGAAGTACTATAAGTATGTAGAAGAATATGCCGATAAGATGGTGAAAGAAGATGGAACCATCTTGAATTATGATTATATAAACGGAAGACGTAATGTCGATATGATTAATGCCGGGAAGATTCTGTTCGATGTGTATGAGCAGACAGGAAATCCCAAATATAAGAAAGCAATGGATTTACTTTACAATGCGATGATGGATCATCCTCGAAATTCGTTGGGTGGCTTCTGGCATAAAGAGGTGTATCCGTGGCAGATGTGGCTCGACGGACTTTATATGGCTTCTCCTTATCTGGCACAATATGCTCAGGTTAACAATAAACCTGAGTTGCTGAACGATGTTATCATGCAGTTCCTTATTGTTGAGAAATTTATGCGTGATCCGGTCACAGGATTGTATTTCCATGCGTGGGATGAAAAGAAAGTACAGAAGTGGTGTGATCCGGTTACCGGACTTTCTCATCATTTTTGGGGTAGAAGTATTGGATGGTGGTTTATGGCAATAGTAGATGTTCTGGATTTTGTACCTGAAAATCATCCACTTCGTCCTAATATGTTGGCTATGGCGGAAGGTCTTGCAAAGTCTTTGCCAAAATACCAGCGTGACGGAGTGTGGTATCAGTTGTTGGGACTGGAAGACCGTGAGGGTAACTACCGTGAAGCTACCGGTACTGTTATGTTCATGTATTCAATTGCAAAAGCTGTGAACAGAGGATATATAGATAAGAAATATAACAAGATAGCTACAGATACTTATGATGGTGTAGTCAGGAATTTTATAAGAATAGATAAGGATGGTACTGTAAATCTGACAAATTGTTGTATGGTAGCAGGTTTGGGAGGAAATCCATATAGGGACGGCAGTTTTGAATATTATATGAGCGAACCTGTACGTGATAATGATCCTAAAGGTACTGGACCTTTTATTATGGGATGTATTGAATTGAATAAATAAATATTTAATATAATTGTAATTTATTATAATGAAGAAACTTTTTGTTTTTGCTTTTTCCATATTTATGGCTTATGTTTCTCAAGCTAATGCTGTGGAACTTAACTGGAGTGGAGCTGATAAAATTATAAATAGTATTGAAAAAACATGTTTCCCTGCCAGAATTTATAACATTATGGACTTTGGTGCCAGAAAAGGATTACATACTTTATCAACAGAAGCTATTAACCGTGCTATAATTACCTGTAATCAGGATGGAGGTGGTACAGTTATTATTCCTGCGGGAGAGTATCTTATAGGTCCAATCGTAATGAAAAGTAACGTAAATCTTCATTTGGAAGAAGGAGCAGTAGTAAAGTTTTCTACAGACCCTAAATTATATATGCCTGCAGTATTTACACGCTGGGAAGGTCTGGATTGTTACAATACTTCGCCGTTGATTTATGCTTATGGTGAGACTAATATAGCAATCACAGGAAAAGGTGTTATAGATGGTCAGGGGTCAAACGAACATTGGTGGCCTTGGAATGGAAATCCGCGATTTGGATGGAAAGAAGGAATTCCCCATCAGAAAGGTGGAAGTAGGGCACGTTTGCAGAAATATTCAGAAGATTTGGTGCCTGTTGCTGAACGTATTTTCGGACTTGAAGATGCTTTGCGCCCACAGCTTGTAAACTTTAATTTTTGTAATAAGGTTCTTATAGAAGGAGTAACCTTAAAAAATTCACCATTTTGGGTAATACATCCGTTATTTTGCAAAAATCTTATAGTTCGTGAAGTAGAAATTCATAGTCTTGGTCCTAATGGTGACGGTTGCGACCCTGAATCTTGCAGTAATGTTCTTATCGAGAAATGTTATTTCGACACCGGTGATGACTGTATTGCAATCAAATCAGGTAGAAACGCTGATGGACGCAAGTGGAATGTGCCGAGCGAAAATATTGTAGTACGCGACTGTATTATGAAGAATGGTCATGGTGGTGTCGTTATAGGAAGTGAAATTTCAGGTGGATACAGAAATCTGTATATCGAGAATTGTAAGATGGATAGTCCTGAACTGGACCGTGTGATACGTATTAAGACAAATACATGTCGTGGTGGTGTTGTAGAAAATGTATATGCCCGTAATATTGAGGTAGGTCAGTGTAAAGAGGCTGTTCTGAAGATAAATCTTGAGTATGAGCCAAATGAGGTTTGCGATCGTAGCTTCCCGCCTACAGTTAAGAATGTTTTTCTTGATAATATAATAAGTCATAAGAGTAAATATGGTGTTTTGATTATCGGCCTTAAGGATGGACAGAATGTTGACAACATCAATGTCTCCGATTGTGAATTCAATAATGTAGAGGAAAATTACGAAATTTCTGGTGCTACGAATGTTACGTTTGATAATCTGAAAATCAACGGTAAGAAAGTGGCTTATAAATAAAAGAATTATGCTAAAAAGATTAACTTTATTATCTATGTTCCTGTGCTGTGTAACAGCATGGGGACAAAATACATTACCATGGAAAAACGGGAAATTAGTTGTTTCTGATGAAAACAGATATCTGAAACATGAAAACGGAAAACCGTTCTTTTGGCTTGGAGATACAGGCTGGTTAATGCTGGAAAGGCTTAATCGTGATGAAGTGGATTTTTATTTACAGTCATGCAAAAATGCCGGATATAATGTGGTATAGGTACAGACAATAAATACGGTTCCTGCAATGAATGTATATGGCCAGTATTCCATGATAGGCGGTTTTAATTTTAAGAATATTGACAGACCCGGAATGTATGGATATTGGGATCACATGGATTATATCATAAAAACAGCCGAAGAAAATGGTATCTATATTGGTATGGTATGCATCTGGGGAGGCTTGGTAAAATCTGGATTAATGGATGTTTCAGAATCAAAACAATATGGAAAGTTTCTGGCAGAACGATATAAGGACTGTCCAAATATAGTATGGATTATCGGTGGTTATATAAAGGGTGATGTAAAGAAAGAGGTTTGGGAAACTTTAGCCCAAACAATCCGTTCTATTGACAAGAACCATTTAATGACATTCCATCCTTTCGGACGTACTACTTCTGCCACTTGGTTCAATAATTCAGATTGGCTTGACTTTAATATGTTCCAGAGTGGACACAGACGTTATGGACAATAAAAGGGAGATGGTGATTTTACATTACCACAGCATAACGAGGAAGATAATTGGCGATATGTTGAATATTGTCATAAGATGACTCCGATGAAACCTGTGATAGATGCTGAACCTGTGTATGAAGGAATACCACAGGGGCTAACCCTAAAGAACCTCGCTGGAATGATGCTGATGTCCATAGATATGCATATTGGTCTGTTTTTCCGGTTCATTTGGTCATACTTACGGAAATAACAGTATTATGCAATTTTATCGTTCTGGTATAATACCATCGTATGGAGCATACGAAAGCTGGTGGGACGCATTGTGAAGAATCCCGGATTTAATCAGATGAAATATCTGAAAGAATTAATCTTGAAATTTCCATTCTTTGAGCGAATTCCTGACCAAAGTAATAGTCGGGAAGAATGGCGAGAGATATGATTATGCTGTAGCTACCAGAGGTAATGATTATCTGTTGGTTTATAATCATACCGGCAGACCTATGGAAATTGATTTGACAAAGATAACCGGCAATAGGAAGAATGTTTGGTGGTATAATCCACAAAACGGTAAATATGATTATGTAGGAGAGTTTGAGAATAAAGCTACATTTTTCTGTAATGATGCTGCTTACGGACGTGGTGAGGATAGAGTCCTTGTAGCAGGGGAGGCTAGTAAAAATTATGTAGAATAGTAATAAGTCAGAATGCCAATATTAGAAGTAAAATGAAGAATTCAAGAATAATTTTATTATCATTATTGCTCATTTTTGTATTAACTCCTTATGCTCAGAATAATAGTAAATCTATAAAAATAGCATGTATCGGTAACAGTATTACTCAAGGAGTTGGGGTTAAAGACCAATATAACAACAGTTATCCCGGAGTATTGAGAAGAATGCTTGGCGAAAGATATGATGTAGGGAATTTTGGTGTTAGCGGGCGTACTATGCTGAATAAAGGAGACCGTCCATATACCAAAGAAAAGAAATATAAAGATGCGTTAGCCTTTCTTCCTGATATTGTTACAATTAAATTGGGAACCAATGATACCAAGCCTCGCAATTGGGTACATAATAAAGAGTTTAAGGATGATCTTAGAACTTTAATTAATTCATTTAGGGTACTGCCGTCCAGTCCTAAAATATATTTGTGTTTGCCTGTTCCTGTTGTAGGTGAAGGCAGATGGGGAATACGCGACAGTGTGGTATTTAATGGGGTGATTCCATATATTAAAGAAGTGGCTAAAGAGGAGAAATTGCCAGTAATTGATTTATATACACCTTTAAAGTCATGTCCGGATTGTTTCCCTGACACAGTTCATCCAAATGAAAATGGCGCAAAAAGAATAGCTGAAGTGATATATTCAGTTCTTAAAACTGAAGAGAAATAGTTTTGTTATATGCTAAACAACTTTAATAATGAAGAAATAAATATTTCGGTATAATCTTTCTCTTTTATTTAGTATTTTGAAAGTAATATGAAAAAGCTGATTCGGATAGACAATGATGGAACAGTAAATATTACTCAATGTTGTATGGTTGCCGGTTTAGGTGGAAATCCGTATCGTGACGGAAGTTTCGAGTATTATATCAATGAACCGATTCGTGATAATGATCCTAAGGCTACCGGACCTTTTATCATGGGGTGTATCGAATTGAATAAATAAAATTGATTCTTTTATTGAAAAATGTTTGTCGTATTAAGCTTTTAATATGTATCCTTATAAAAATGAATATTGCTAACTGTGACGTTTGAGAATATAAAACTATTTTGATGTATATAGTCTAATTATGGCTCCACTATTTATATTTATATAAGTAGTATCTCAGGAATAATTAAGTATCTCATGTATAAATTAAAACTTCAGCATGTTTTCTCTAAAAGATGCTGAAGTTTTAATTTTTTTTGTACGAAACTTAGGAGGATTCGTACAGATTCTTCCAAAAGCATAATGAAGTTTTTCGTTTGAAAAGGGCGAAAAACTTCATTATGCTTATTGGGTTATTTATCAGTGTGTTACAGTATGTGCTTCCGGTAGTACATCTTCTTGGGAAACACTCCCTTATGTTCCGGAAATATGTTCCCTTTTTATTTTACTTCATCGTAAGTGCTGAATAACGGTTGCAGTAATTCAGGGATATCTACTCCTTGTTTTTTTATTTCTTCCAGACAGTTTTTACCTTTTTCGGTCAATGTGAAATACATCTGACGTTTGTCTTGTCTGCCCAGATGTCTGGTAACCATTTCTTTTTTTTCTATCAGGCTGATGGTCTTCGATGCATGTGAAGGAGTCATGCCTGTGCGTTCTACAATCGTTCCGGCAGTGACGGTTTCTCCTCCGATGCTACACAGTACCATAGCTTCGTTCAGTGAGATACCATATGTATTTATAAGTTGAGTTTCCAGTTCAGAGAGAGCTTTGAGCAGCTCTCTCATGATGCATATACATTTTATTTTTTCCATGGGTTTAAATAAATAAATTTACATTGGCCTGCTCTGCTCGTTCCATGTAAGTAGCTACACCTCCTATGGTCACATTATCCAGCAATTCTTCTTTTTTAACTCCCATAACATCCATTGACATCTGGCAGGCTATAAATTCTACTCCGTTGTCAATAGCTTGCTGGCGAAGAGATTCCAAAGAGTCGATGCCCTTGCGTTGCATGATGTAGCGCATCATGCGGGTTCCGATACCTCCCATGTTCATTTTTGAAAGCTTCAGCTTTAATGAGTTGGAAGGAAGCATCATGCCAAACATTTTTCCGAAAATGTCTTTCTTAACTTGTGGCTTATGTACCTTTTTGATAGCGTTCAGTCCCCAGAATGTGAAGAATATAGTAACTTTCTTTCCTGTAGCAGCAGCTCCATTAGCCAGCACAAAGGTAGCTAAAGTTTTGTCAAGGTCATCGCTGAACAGAATGAATGTTTTTCCTTCTTCGGTTGTGATTTCCTTGATAGCTTTTTCGCATGAAGATGCTTTTTCAATCAGTACGCGGTATGTTCCGTTTGCTGATGATTTCTCCAGAAAATGGTTACCTGTACTTTTGCACCATGCTTCTGCGTCGCGTGGAAAACCGGCATCGGTAGCATGTATTTCAAGACGTTCACCCGGATTCAGGGTTTCCATGCTTTTTTTCAGTTTCATAATCGGGCCGGGACACTGAATACCACAGGCATCTACTTTTATAACTTTTTCTGTTGCAGGTTGGCAGCAAGATGCTGTAGTGTGACAAGAAGACGATGGCTGTTCTGGCAGGCAGACAGGAGTAGTAGCAGCTTTGTAGGTTTTGATTCCTCCGATAAGGTTACGTACATCCTGATAACCGTTGTCTTTCAGTATACAAGAGGCCAGGTATCCTCGTAATCCTACACCACAATATACATAGACTGGCTTGTTGGTCGGGATATCGCTCATGCGTTCACGTAGTTCGTCGAGTGGTACATTGATGGCTCCTGGAATTTTGCCCAGGCTGTATTCATCGGCGGTGCGTACGTCTACCAGTGTGACTTTACTTAAATCAGTTTGCTGAAGTTCACGCCAGTACAGCGGAGTCATTTTTCCACTTAGGATATTACCAGCTACATAACCCGACAATGCAACAGGATCTTTGGCCGATGAGAAAGGAGGCGCATAGGCATGTTCCAGTTCTGTCAGGTCGTATACTGTTCCGTTTCGTTTGATGGTCAGTGCATATTCATCAATACGTTTGTCTACTCCATCGTAACCGACAATTTGTGCTCCGTACAGTTTGCCGTCGGTGGGTGAGAAGGTGATTTTAATGTCTAGCATAGATGCTCCCGGATAATATCCGGCATGTGAATTAGAATGGATCGTTGCCGACAAGTAAGGTATATCCATCTGTTTCAGACGCTTGGCCGGAAGTCCGGTTGAGGCAACGGTCAGGTCGAATACTTTAGCAATGGCTGTACCGATAGAACCTTCATATTTTATCTTGTTACCAAATACCATATTGTCTGCCACGATACGTGCCTGGCGGTTAGCTGGTCCTGCAAGGAAATTCAGCCAAGGTTTGTGAGTGATGGGGTGCGGATATTCTATAGCATCGCCTACGGCATAAACCGATTCGTCGGATGTCTGCAAGTATTCGTTTACATAGATTCCTCGCATTTCACCTATTTTTAATCCGGCTTCGGTTGCCAGACGGGTTTCTGCGCGAACACCAATAGAAAGCAGTACCATTTCGGCTTGCACTTTGATGCCCGATTTAAAGTTGACGGTTATTCCTTCTGCTGTTTTCTCGAATGATTCTACTGCCTGTTCCAGATATAACCGAACGCCTTTTTGTTGCAGATGCTCGTGTACCAGTGAGGCCATTGAATAGTCGATAGGTCCCATTACCTGATTAGCCATTTCTACTACCGATACTTCGATACCACTGTGATGGAGGTTTTCAGCCATTTCCAATCCGATAAATCCACCACCTACGATGACTGCATGTTTTACAGCTTTCTGCTGCATGTAACTCTTGATATGGTCGGTGTCATTTACGTTCCTCAAAGTGAATATACCTTCAGTTTCAATACCCGGCAGGGGCGGACGTACAGGCGATGCTCCCGGTGAGAGCAAGAGCTTATCGTAGGATTCGGTATATGTCTTTCCGGCAGTACGGACAGTTACTTCCTTTTTCTTTACATCGATAGCCGTTACTTCCGAACGGGTACGTACATCGATGTTGAAACGCTTGCCAAACGACTCGGGAGTCTGTACGAACAATCGCTCACGGTCTGAGATGACTCCTCCTATATAGTAAGGTAAGCCACAGTTGGCATACGAGATATATTCACCTTTTTCGAATAAAATGATTTCAGCTTTCTCTGTATTACGGCGGATACGTGCAGCGGCAGTTGCACCTCCGGCTACTCCTCCGATGATAATGTACTTCATATGTATATTCTTTTATGTTGTTATTATTTTCTAATGGAAACTTTTTGCAAAGAAAATAATTTATTCTTTATGGATAAATTTTTCATTGGAAAATATTTTTGTCTTTAATTGTTATTAACATGTTGTGGCTTTCATGAGCTGAAAGTAGAGGGAAAATTGTAGAATATGAGTTGGATTTGCTGTACAAGACGTATTTTTTATTTATTTTTGACACATAAAACTTTTATATATAAAAACATACAGATGAAACCAATACATTACACACTGTCTGTCCTGTTACTTGCTTCGGCTTCACTTTGGGCAGAAAACAATGAAGGATATAAGTTCGAAACAGTAGTTAACCAAAAAGTTACTCCGGTGAAAGACCAGGCTTCTACCGGTACATGCTGGTGCTTTGCCACAACCTCTTTTGTAGAAGCAGAACTGCTGCGCCAGGGCAAGGGTGAATACGATTTGTCGGAGATGTTTATCGTACGTCAGAAATATATGAATCAGCTGAAAGATAATTTCTTGCGTCAGGGCAAGGGGAATATCGGTCAGGGAAGCATTACTACAAGCTGGATTACGGCATTCAATCAGGTCGGCATTGTACCGGAAGAAGTTTATACGGGTATTAATTACGACTCAAAATTACATAACCATTCGGAAATGGTGGAGTATATGACAGCTATAGCCAAAGAGGCAGTTAACATGAAAAAGTCATCTCCTCAGTATGAGCAGCTGATAAATAGTTTGTTTGATATTTATTTAGGAAAAGTACCTGAGAAGTTTACTTATAAGGGAAAGGAATATACCCCTAAAAGTTTTGCTGAAAGTTTGGGCATTTGTACGGATGATTATGTGATGCTGACAAGTTTTACTCACAAACCGTATTATGAGCCGTTTGAGATTGAGATTCCCGATAACTGGGAGCACGACCGTATGTATAATTTGCCGCTGGATGAGCTGATAGAGGCTACCGACCATGCGCTGACCAATGGTTATACTGTGTGCTGGGACGGTGATGTAAGCGAACGAGGCTTTTCTTTCTCGAATGGAGTAGCCATTAATCCGGAGGTGGATGATGTAGACGAATATAAAGACAGTGACCGTGCTCGTTGGGGACAGATGACAAAGCGTGATCGTCTGGCAGAGGTGTTCCAGTTTAAGCATCTTTACCCGGAAGTGAATGTAACTCCGGAAGTTCGCCAGCAAGGATATGAATCGTTTGCTACAACCGATGATCATCTGATGCATCTTACTGGTATTGCTAAAGATCAGAACGGAACAAAATATTATATTACCAAAAACTCTTGGGCTGCCGACAGTAATAAATTTGGAGGTTATCTGAATATGTCGGAAAGTTATGTACGTGCCAAGACTATTTTTGTGATGATGCACAAGGATTCACTTCCCAAGGAATTGAAGAATAAGCTGGAAATTAAATAAAACGGATTTCCGGTTGAATCCATAGTAAAATGCAGACAAAAGAAATCTCTTAAATAGAAGTGTTGAAAGTATGAATGTTATGCTTCTGTTTGAGTTTGGATAAAATGAAATGAGGCTACTTTTTTAAGGTAGCCTCATTTCATTTTATTGTTTTGATATCATTCACCATTGTTTCGATATCCGTCAAAGAATTTTTTGAAAAACAGCCATTGATAGTCTATTGAATTATTCCAATAGGTGCTGCTATGTTTTCCGGGACGGATGATAAAATCGTGGAAAATACCTCGTTTTTCCAATTCTTCATGAAATTTCTGGTTGACTTCCAGGAAGAAATCTCCTGTGCCGCAATCGATAATTAATGCCAGATCACCATTTTGAATTTTATCCAGCTGTGTCATTACAGTGTGCTCATCCCATCGTTGACGGTTTTTGGATAGCTCTCCAAGTTGTTCTTTCATTTTCCATTCGTGAGGAAACGGACGAATGTCTACACCACCACTGGTACTGCCTCCTGCACCAAAAACATCTTTATGACGAATAGAAAGCCACATACCTCCATGACCACCCATGCTAAGTCCTGTTACAGCTCTTCCTTTCCGGTCCTTTATTGTTGAATAATGTGTATCTATATACTTTACCAGTTCAGAGGAAACGAATGTTTCATATTGGCTGTCGGCATGGGTAGGGCTGTCCCAGTACCAGCTGTTTTTCCCGTCCGGACATACTACGATAATTCCATCCTGATCTGCCATTTGAGGAAGTTCTGGCTTAATTCCCAACCAGGTAAGTGAGTTGCCTCCATATCCGTGCAGCAGATATAGGGTAGGGCATTTTTTCCCTTCTAAAGCTTGATCGGGCACAATGACTGCTACTTTAATCTCTTTTTTCATTTTAGGACTTTCTACCGATAATGTATCGATACGTGCAGCCATCGTATTGAGGGCAAATGATAAAATCCCCAAGCTGCATACTATAATTCTTTTGATAGTCATTTTTATTTTGTTTTTTGTTATACCATATCATCTCCTGTTTTGGCAAAGGTAACTCTAATTGTTTTATGGAAAGGTATAAAACGTGAAATAATAGCGATTATCAGAGTAATGATAAATAGCCACCCCAGTATCTCTTTTAATGCCAGCAGCAGACTCTGTTGCTGCAAAGTAGTATAGAGCGAGGTTGTTGCCAGTTGGGTAGCTTCACTATATTCGTGTCCCTGAGCCAGGCCGCTTGTAAGCGATTGTGAGAATTTCGAGGCAGCCAGAGGATCAGCCATCGTTATGGTCTCGGATAAAGAGTGCATGTATTTTTGCTGTAGCCTGTATAGCGTATTACTGTAAAAAGATGTAGCTATGATAGGAGCTAATACAGAACGGAATATTATCAGAAAGAAGGCATTCGAAAGCAGGAACTTCGGATTCAAGTCTTCTACGGCAAACAGAGCGAAGGCTATAATCAGAGCAAGCATGCCCAATCCACGCAGGAAGATGGGAAAGAACAACATTTCGTATGTACTTTCAGGCGAAATACCGAAATAAAGGATGCCGAAGAAAATAGCGAAGCATGCCATACCTCCAGCAATGAAAAAACGGAAACGCCAGCGTTGCCATCTGAACCACCAAAAACAGATGAATGCTCCTAGTATATATCCGGGTAAAAGCCAGATATAAAGTACATAAGAGTGTGTACTGTCTACTTTTAGAATAGATGTCATGTAGTTCGTCAGTAATGTGGTTGATGTACTGAAAAACATGATGAGCATCATGTAAAAATAGCCAACTATAGCTTTAGGCTGATATAAGGGAGCCAGATTGACATAAGGAGTTTCGGAATGATATTGCATCCAGACAAAAAACGCTATCAGAATCGGTGCTATGACAATGTAAGCGCAGATTTTGTAGGATGACATCCAGTCGAGTATTTTTCCGTAATTGATGACATACATCAGCATCAGCAGACCGATAGCGATTACGAACATCTCCCGCAGATGCAATTCTTCTATGGGAATTTTCTGTAGCGGGCGGTTGTGGCGATAGCAGACTATTACCAGCAATATAGCTAATAACAACAGAAGCATCATAAAATAATACATGTACTTCCAGTTGTAATGATAGGCAAGTTCTGCTGTGAGTACCATAGATATCTGGCCACTTCCATATACTAATGGATAGAAGTATGAGTAGAATTCGCTACGGACATTTTTCGGACTGAATATCTTTTGTGCATGTCGGATAAACCAAAGCATGAGGAATCCTTTCAGAAAGCCTATGGCAAAACTGGCAACAATCAGAATATCCGCACTTTGCGAGCGGGCGCATATCCAGCTTAATATAAATTGCAAAGCCAGATCGGTGAGCAAAAGAAACTTGACTGAGAAAGCAGACAGGACTTTCGGTACGATGGGATAGGCTATTGCCATGCCTGCCGAAGCAGCGTAATAGCCCATTGTTATATCTTCTGTATTGGTACCTAGTGTGTTGGATACCTCAAGCATACTTCCTGTATACGAACCGTTGAGCATCGTTATAGGAAGAATAATAATGAAAATACTTATCAATGCCAGCCAGTTGGGAACCCACTTACGTACGGGTAATCCCAGTTCTCTCATATTTGTCATTTGCGTAATGCTTCTGTTTCTACCATCATTCCGGCACGCAGGTGTTGTGCATCTTCTTCACTGATATTGATAATATCGATACGGACTGGAATACGTTGTTGTACCTTTACAAAGTTGCCGGCAGAATTATCTGTGGGAACAAGAGAATATTTTGAGCCGGTTGCTTCTGATATAGCTGTAACCTTTCCTTCAAACACTTTTCCAGGTAAAGCGTCTACTTTAATGCGTACCGGTTGTCCAATGTAAATGTTTACAATCTGCGTTTCCTTATAGTTTGCAGTAATCCATTTATCTTTGCTGCGGACCAGATACGAAATGGTTTGTCCTGCCTGTACAAACTGTCCGGGCTCCAAGGTACGCCGCCCCATATATCCATCGTAAGGAGCAGTCACAACAGTATACGAGAGATTCAGGCGTGCCAAGTCTAAGTCGGCTTCTTTGCGGAGGATAGCTGCTTCAGCGCTGGTATTCTTTTTGCTTGCTTCCGAATATTGTGACAATGCTACACGTTTTTGTTCGAGTAAAGCCTGATAGCGTGCTTGTGCTGCGTCGTAAGCAGCTTTGGCTTGTTCGTATTGCTGTTCGGGTACAGATTCCTCTTTAAGTAACCGTTCGAAGCGATGATAGTCCTGTTCCAGTTGCCATAATTTGGCTTTTGCCTCGGCAATGTTTGCTTCCTGTACGGCAATGTTCGTATGTGAGGTTTCGATGCCTGAGTGGAGTGCATCCTTCGAACCTTGAGCGTCGAGTAGGGAGGCTTCTGCTTCTTTTACCTTTATTTGATACTCACGGTTGTCGAGAACTAACAGGGTATCTCCTTGATGGACAAATTGATGTTCCTTAAAGCGAACTTCTTTGATATATCCTGTTGCGCGAATATTCAAGGGTATGACGTATTGATCGACAAAAGCGTCGTTTGTTACTTCATAATTTATGTACCGCCAGAAATAAGTGGCAGTCCACCATAATCCCGAACAAGCCAGGATGATACAGATGGTATTCAAAATGAAATTGCGAATACGCAGTTTCTTTAGTTTTTTCTGTTTAATTTCTAGTTCAGACATAGTGTTTGGGATTAAGTTTGTGAATTACAAGCGTCCGCAGGCGCGTTCCAGTTGATAATAAGTATAAATAACCCGGGTACGGGCTGAAGTGAGCTGAAGTTCTGCATTCAGACGGACAGAGTTAGCATCCAGTAAATCTGTCAGTATAGCCAGCTGGTTCAGATAGCGGTTTTGCATGATACGATAGTTTTCTTCTGCCTGTTTGACAGAGAGTTTTAATGCTTCTACCTGTTGCAGTGCTTCATGATGACGAAGGTAGGCCGTACGTACATTAACTTTGATTTGCTGCACCTTTTGTTCTTCGATGTTCTGGCTAAGTCTTACCGCAAGTTTACTTTCTTTAGTCTTATGGTTGTTTTTGTATAATGACGAAAGAGGGTATGATACAGACAAGCCTATGTTCCAATTATTATTATACATGTCGGCCATTGTTCTCGAGATAGGACGTGCCAGTGTATTGGCTGCATAAAGCGATATGTTTGGCAGGTATTCAGCTTTTGCCAGACGGACATCGTTTTGTGCTACTTCCGTTTGCTTGCGTAACAGTAATATTCCCGGATCATTCATACAAGCTTGTGCTACGTAGTCATCGTATTTTTCAAGGGCAATGGAACGGTAGAGCAAGGCTGTATCTGGCAATAACAAGCAGTTTTCGTTAATTCCTAGTAAGATATCCAGTTGTTGAGAAACAAGTGCGATACTGTTTTCCGTTTCTGTAAGTGAAAGGCGGTCGTTAGTAAGTTGCATTTCGCTTCGAAGTACATCATTATTTGTTATGAGTCCCTCCTTTTTCATCTGCTTGATATCTTTCAGCCGACGTTCTGATTCTTCAATGTTTCGGGTTAATACGTCGTGCTGGCGGAATAAACTAAACAAGCTCATATATTCCTCCAAGAGATTGAGCTTTATATCAGCACGGTCTGTTACGGTCTGAAGAGAGGCTATCTCTTTTTTCAGATCTGCTTTATGTATAGCATATCGTATCTTACCTCCTTGATATAAAGGTTGAGTAAAATTTATGGCATAATTTTGTGACCAGTCGGGAGTATCTGGATAGGTTGCGTCTGATAAGCCATGCTGGAAAACAACGGGTTGTCCTATAACACCTCCGTTAAGCCCTATCTGTAAGTCGGGTAACAGTGAAGTACGTGCTGTCTTTCCCTGCTCGTGTGCCATTGATTCCTGTACTTTGTCCGCCTGGAGTTTCAAACTGTTTTCCACACCTAGACGGAACAGCTCATCCACGGTAAGAAACAATGAATCAGCTGGGGAAGCTATGCTTTTACAATAACTTCCTGAAAGTAGAAAGACAAGTAAGTATTTATATATTTTCGAGTACATCATATACGGATTTTAATTCGGACATCATGGTTCTGATGCTATCAAGCCCTATTATTTGTTCTGCATTTACATATACTTGATCCAATATGGGCCGAATCTGATTACGGAATTCTTCGCCTTCTTTTGTAAGGTGAACCAATTTGCTACGCCGGTCTGCGGGATCTTCTTTACGACATACGTATCCTTTTTTTTCCAGGTTATTCATCAGATTAGTCAGGCATGCTTTGTCTTTGGCTGTTCGTTCCGCTAAAACTTGCTGGGTGATACCTTGCTCATGCCACAGGCTACTTAATATTTGTAGCATTTCGAATGTGATTCCTGCATTATTCCTTTTTAAAGTTCGTTGCATGGCTCTACGGAAAGACATGCGAGTGCGGAATACCTGCAGCATTAACTCTCTAAACTCTCCTCCTTCTCTCATGATTATCTTTTTACTTTTGAACTGCAAAAGTACGAATTTTAGTCTTATTAGTCAAATATTTGACTAATTATTCATTGCGCATGATTGGAGTATATGTAGAAAAGCTGCTTATTATGAGTGAGTTATGCTTTTTTGATTATCGAGATGTTATAGAGAGGGAGATTCCTCTTTGCGCATGCTAAATTCGCATCCGCAATATTGCTGGTTGTAAAATCCATATTCTTTTATTATAGCAATACGCCGTTCGCTTAATCCTCCTTTTCTCCAGTTCTGATCCCACCAGATGACGTCCGGATAATTTTCTACTGCATATCTTCCTGCCTGATTAATCTGCTCTAAGCTTTTCCAACGTGAAGAAGCGAGTGTGGTAGTAATTACAGAAAATCCATTTTCGTGAGCATATCGTGCTGTATCGAGTAACCGCATTTTGAAACATTGCAGACAGCGTCCGCCCCGTTCTGGCTCTCCTTCGAGTCCTTGAACCGTGCATCGCCATGCCTCGTGATTGTAATCTGCATCGATGATATCCAGTCCTAACGACTGTGCATAACGCGAACATTCATTTTTGCGGATGTTATACTCTTCTAGTGGATAGATGTTTGGATTGCAATAGTAAATGGTAGGGCGTATGTCATGTTGCATCAGGCATTCGATGATAGCTGACGAGCAGGGGGCACAACATGTGTGAAGCAATATTTCTTTTGCATTTCCTGGAACTTCCAGTGTGAATTTCTTTTTTTTCATACGCTCAAATTGGAGATTTAGATGATTCTATATGCAAAAATAATCTTTTTGTGTGTGAGTGGAAAATGATTTTGCTCTGTTCCGGATAAAAACGGACGGACACCCTTTATGGTAAGGCATCCGTCCGCACTTCTTAGGATATTTATTTTTCCCTTTCTTGTATCAGAGTTATTTTATTTCGAACTCTTCTTTCATGTCAAGTTCATCGCCATGCATATCATAGAATTTATATTCCAGGAAAGCGAGGCTTTGATTAGGTATTATCTTTATACCAAATCCGAATTTCATTTGCCATTTACGTTTTAAGGAAACTATTCCTTGATTGATGTAAGCGGCAACATAGGGATGGATATGTAATGTAAATTTCTTGACCTTCAGTTTATTGACCAGGTAGTCAATTTTACTTTCCAATGTATCTGTAAATAATATGGAGGGCTTTATTTTCCCTTTTCCAAAACACGTCGGACAGTCTTCATCAGTATTGACGTCCATGGCAGGACGGACTCTCTGACGGGTAATCTGCATTAATCCGAATTTGCTGAGTGGCAATATGTTGTGTTTTGCTCGGTCTTTCTGCATGTTTTGGCACATGCGTTCATATAGTTTTTGTCGGTTCTCGGCAAGATTCATATCAATGAAATCGACAACGATGATACCTCCCATATCTCTCAGGCGGAGTTGTCGGGCAAGTTCGTCTGCTGCACCTAAATTTACGTCCAACGCATTGGCTTCCTGACCGTTGCCGGATTTGGACCGGTTGCCACTGTTTACATCTACCACATGCAAAGCTTCTGTATGTTCTATAATAAGATAAGCTCCGCTTTTGTATGAAACCGTTTTACCGAACGAGGATTTTATTTGCTTGGTTATTGCAAAATTGTCGAAAATGGGAAGTTGTCCTTTGTAAAGCTTCACGATTCCCGAACGTTCGGGAGCAATGAGTGTTACATAATCTTTTACTTCATTGTAAACGCTTTCATCGTTTACATAAATATTTTCATACGAAGGGTTGAATAAGTCGCGCAGCATGGCTACCGTGCGGCTTGTTTCCTCGTATACCAATGAAGGCAGTTTGGTTGCCTTTTGTACTTTTGAGATGGTATCTTCCCAATGCTTCAGTAATACTTTCAGTTCTGCATCCAGTTCTGCAACACGCTTTCCTTCGGCTACGGTACGTACTATTACTCCGAAGTTTTTCGGTTTGATGCTTTGCAATAATTGCTTTAAGCGTGCGCGCTCTTCGCTTGATTTGATTTTCTGGGAAACAGAAACTTTATCGTTGAACGGAATCAGGACAAGGTATCGTCCGGCGAAAGATAGTTCACATGTCAGTCGCGGTCCTTTGGTTGAGATAGGTTCTTTTACGATTTGTACGATGACTTCCTGTCCCTGCTGTAAAACGTTCGAAATGGTTCCATCCTTATCAATGTCGGGCAATATCGATGCTTTCGACATTGGATAAAGTTTTTTTCTGTCGCTGATGACCTGCTTCAGATACTTTTGGTAAGAATTAAATTGAGGTCCGAGGTCTAAGTAGTGAAGGAAAGCGTCTTTTTCGAAACCTACATCCACAAAACAGGCATTCAGTCCAGGCATGAGCTTGCGTATCTTGCCTACGTACATATTGCCAACCGAGAAAGACAGATTTCGTTCTTCTTTCTGGAACTCTACCAGGTTCTTGTCTTCCAAGAGCGCAATAGAGATTTCTTTAGGCTGTACATCTACTACTAATTCGCTTGTCACTTGTTACTTAGTTTTTAGAATGTTAATAATGCTTTTCGAAATATACAGACGTAACATGTTTCGGTAAGATGAATAGTTTAGATTGGAAACTTGTCTGTAAAGTCTGTATTATCACATACACAAAGAACAAACCTGAAAGACTAGTAGGAGCTTTACAAGTTTGTTCTTTATTGAAGTCGGACAGACTAACAATTATTTTTTGCTTTTATGTCTGTTCTTTCTTAGTCTTTTTTTACGTTTGTGTGTAGACATTTTATGTCTTTTTCTTTTCTTTCCGCTAGGCATACTTTTAAAAATTTATAGGGTTAATACTAATGTTAATTTATTTCTTTACTGAAAGAGTAAATGTTTTTGCTGGCTTAAATGCCGGAATATTGTGCTCCGGAATAATAATAGTTGTATTCTTTGAAATGTTACGGGCAGTCTTCTGCGCTCTTTTCTTCACAATGAAACTGCCGAAACCACGAAGGTATACGTTTTCGTCGTTTGACAATGATTCTTTTACTGAATCCATAAACGCTTCAAGCGTAGTCAGGACTGTTGCCTTATCAATACCTGTGTTTTTAGCAATTTCGTTTACAATATCTGCTTTAGTCATTTCGCTAATAATTATTGTTATACGTTATCTTAATTTTTTGGATTGCAAATATATAGCTTTTCTCGTTCTCAGAAAAATTTCTTTCGAACAAATTTTATAAAAAGTGGCTTGTGCTTTGCTAAAACCTTTATTTTTGCTGAAAATTTGACTGGTATAAATATTGAAAAAACATTTTGGATGAGTTTGCTGAGCGACAAGATTATAAATTGGTATAAAGAGAATAAACGTGATTTGCCTTGGAGAAATACGAAAAATCCTTATAAAATATGGATATCTGAAATTATTCTGCAACAAACGCGGGTAGCGCAAGGATATGACTACTACTGCCGGTTTATAGAACGTTTTCCCGATTTTCAGACCTTGGCAGATGCTGATGAAGATGAGGTGATGAAATATTGGCAGGGGCTGGGTTATTATTCCCGTGCCAGAAACTTGCATGAGGCTGCTCGTTCGATTGCCCGGGAGGGCGCATTCCCTGATACATATGCAGGAGTCAGGAAAATGAAAGGAGTAGGCGATTATACCGCAGCGGCTATTTGTTCCTTTGCCTATGATATGCCTTGTGCCGTTGTCGATGGCAATGTGTATAGAGTGATATCGCGTTGGATGGGAGTAGAAGAGCCGATTGATACAAATTCCGGTAAAAAACTATTTGCGGAGCTGGCTGATGAATTGCTGGATAAAGCACAGCCTGCATTGTATAATCAGGCTATTATGGATTTTGGAGCACTTCAGTGTGTGCCGTCTTCACCTTCGTGTTTGTTTTGTCCTTTGTCTGACAGTTGTGTGGCTTTGCAGAAAGGCATAGTAGATGAGTTACCTTGCAAGAAGCATAAAACAAAAGTTTCTAATCGTTATTTTCATTATTTCTATGTACGTGCAGGGGCTTATACCTTTATATATAAGCGCGGGGCAGGCGACATCTGGCATAATCTGTATGAATTTCCTTTGATAGAAACAGAGGCTCCACTTGACGGGCAACATATTCTTCAGATTCCGGAGTTTGAACGTTTGTTTGGAGGGTGTCAGATAGATAATATCAGGTTGGTGGCAGAAGGAGTAAAGCATGTGCTGTCGCATCAGATTATCTATGCTGATTGTTATGAAGTTGTATTGTCTGAAACAAGTATGTTGGGAAAAGAGTATCAGAGAGTTTTGATTGACGACTTACATAAATTTCCCGTATCGCGCTTGACTTCTCGTTTTTTTTCTCTAATTTTGAAGCCAAATATTTAAAAGAAAGTAAATTATGTCATTAAATAAAGTTCAGTTGATAGGCAATGTGGGAAAGGATCCCGATGTACGTTATTTGGATAATGGTGTAGCTGTGGCAACATTCCCTTTGGCTACGACAGACCGTGCTTACACATTGGCGAACGGTACACAAGTTCCGGAGCGTACAGAATGGCACAATATTGTCTTGTGGCGTGGCCTTGCCGAAACAGCAGAAAAATATGTTCATAAAGGTGACAAACTGTATATTGAAGGAAAAATCCGTTCTCGTTCTTATGACGACCAGAACGGAATCAAGCGTTATATTGTAGAGATTTTTGCCGATAATATGGAGATGCTTACTCCGCGTACAACTCAGGCTGGCACGGCACAACAGCCAATGCAGCCGGGTGTAGCTCCTCAGCAGCCTTCATCGGCACAAGCGGTACAAACGGCTGACGCTTCCGATGATTTGCCGTTCTAAAGCCGAATGCTCTTTCTCCGTAAGCGGCATATGTCTGGTATATTACTTGTATAAGATATTTCAGACAATACAGACTTGCGGTGAAAGAGAAAAAAGAAAATTGATGTTTAACTAAATATTTATTCCTTGGACCCTGACTCGTGTATATCCTACTTACAGGATTTATGTGACGGAGTGACCGTCGTTCCCCCTTCTATGGGGGCTATAATTGCATTGATTCTTGCAATTCTATTATTGTATGCTTCTGGTTTTGTTTCGGCATCCGAAATCGCTTTTTTTTCGTTGTCCCCTTCCGATCTGAGTAAGGTGGATGAAAATGAGCATCCTTCTGATTCACGCATTAGAGCTTTGCTTGATGATTCGGAACGTTTGCTTGCTACCATTCTTATTTCGAATAACTTTGTCAATGTAACAATAATCATGTTGTGCAATTTCTTTTTTGCCAGCGTGATAGATTTTGGCGATGCTCAGTTACTTGAGTTTTTGCTCATAACGGTTGTGCTTACTTTTCTGTTGTTGCTTTTCGGGGAAATCATGCCGAAAATATATTCTGCACAAAATACGTTGAAATTTTGCCGTAAAGCAGCACCGGTTGTTTATCTGTTACGTTCTGTTTTTAAGCCCGTGTCGAATTTGCTGGTACATTCCACTTTTTTGATAAACAAGCTTACCAAAAAACGTAAGGTTCCCAATCTCTCGGTCGATGAACTGTCGCAGGCTTTAGAGCTGACCGACAAGAATGAAATATCCGAGGAAAGCAATATGCTGAAAGGCATTATTCGTTTTGGTGAGGAAACAGCAGAAGAAGTCATGACTTCAAGACTTGATATTGTAGATCTGGAAATAAACACTCCCTTTCCGGAGGTTATAAAATGCATCGTGGAAAATGCTTATTCCAGAATACCCGTATATGAAGAGTCGCGCGATAACATTAAAGGTGTTTTATATATCAAAGACTTGCTCCCTTATTTGGATAAAGGAGCCGACTTTAAATGGCAGAATTTGATACGTCCGGCGTTTTTTGTCCCTGAAACGAAGATGATAGACGATTTGCTTCGCGATTTTCAGGCCAACAAAATTCATATTGCCATCGTGGTAGATGAGTTTGGAGGAACATCGGGTATTGTGACGATGGAAGATATTATCGAAGAAATCGTGGGTGAGATAAACGATGAGTACGATGAAGAAGAACGTACCTATGTGAAGATTTCGGAGAACGTATATATCTTTGAAGGAAAGACTTTGCTTTCCGACTTCTATAAACTGGCAGAAATCAATCCGGATGATTTTGAAGCAGTAGCTGGAGATGCCGATACACTGGCTGGACTGTTGCTGGAGTTGAAAGGAGAGTTTCCCGTTCTGCATGAAGTAATAAATTATGACCGTTACCGTTTTGAAATCCTCGAAATGGATGTTCGTCGTATAGTAAAGGTGAAAGTCACTGTAGGAATGAATACAAGTAAGGAAAAGAAAGATTGATCATCTATGCCTCTTCTTAAAAAGTGGATTGAAAACGGAGCTTTATTCGCTATCTGGCGCGTTGAGGAAACTGCCGAAGAGTTGAGAAAAATGCTGGTTGCTTCTTTGCCATACGATGAAGAATTGTCGCAGTTGAAGTCGGAGGCACGCCAGTTGGAATATCTTGCTGTGCGGGTATTGCTTCGTGCTGTTTGTGGAGAAGAAAAACATATTTCTCATTATTCTTCAGGAAAGCCATTTTTGACCGACGGAAGTTTTCATATTACAATCTCTCATACGCGAGGATATGTTGCTGTTGGGCTCCATGCTACATACGAAGTAGGAGTTGATATCGAGTATATTTCCGATCGTGTTCGGAAGGTTGCCGGTCGGTTTATGTATCCGGACGAACTTCGCCATTCATCCGATACTGCTTATCTGCTTGTCCAGTGGTCGGCAAAAGAAACCATGTATAAGTTGCTCGATGAACAAGGAGTTGATTTTCTGGAGCATCTTCGTATTGTTCCATTCCAGCTTCAGACGGACGGCAGATGTGAGGGGCACGAGTTGCGAACTTCCTCACAAATTCATTTTGATATACATTATATAGCTTCCCCTGATTTTGTTTGCACCTGGTGTGTGCTGGATCGTTAATTCTTATGAAATATATGTCAGGAAGTTTCAGTAATTTTTCGTACAAATTTCTCTGACATTTGTACGATTTTTAGAAAAATATCGAGAAGTTTTGATGAAGATATGCTGAAGTTTTGGATAAAAAATAAGGCTGCTTTTAACTGTTTGATAATCAGTTGAAAGCAGCCTTTGCTTTTTGAATATAGATTGATATGTTTTCTCTGTTTTTACGCCTCTTTGTTTTTTTGTAGAGTAAAGACGAACTCAAGTCCACCATGAGGATTGTTCTTGGCGAAGATAGTTCCTCCGTGGAACAAGACGGCATTTTTAACGATGGCAAGTCCCAGTCCGGTTCCTCCCAGTTTTCTTGAACGTCCCTTGTCTACTCGGTAGAAGCGTTCGAACAAACGGTTCAGATGTTCTTCCGGAACTCCAACTCCCGTATCGGAAAAGCTGAAATAATAAAATTTTTCATCTTCACGGAAGCAGTTGATTGTAACTGTTATGTTCGTACCGGCATAAGCAATAGCATTATCCATCAGGTTACGGAAAATAGAATAAATCAGCGAGTTGTTTCCGGTCAGTATCAGGTTGAAAGGAAGTTTGTTTACAACTTTTATTTGTTTTTCTTCCAATCCCAATGCAACTTCATTCAACATGTTTTCTATCAACTTGCTCAGGTTGACTGTTTCTATTTCTACCAGATGTGGAGCTTCATCCATACGTGTCAGTACAGAAATATCCCGTAAAAGTATAGTCAAGCGGTTACTCTGTGCGTAACTTCGTTCCAAGAACGTATGCATGGTAGCCGGTGTAATGTTAGGGTTATTCAAAATTGTTTCCAGATATCCCTGTATACTGCTCACTGGAGTTTTCAGCTCATGAGCGATGTTTTGTGTAAGCTGGCGTTTCAGTCGAGCCTGTTCTTCTTCCTGCGTCACGTCTATGATGGAAATTTCGAAGGCGTGATCCTGAAAAATAATACATTCTACTGAGAACGAACGTGCGTTTTTGTCGATATGCAGTGAAAATCTTTTTTCTTCCTTATGAAAATTTCCTTCGTTTCGGTTCAGGAAATCCGTGATAGGAGCCAGTTCCGGAATGGAGAAAACTTCTTCGGTAGAAGTCAGGTTATGGTCGGATATCGTATTTGCATATTGAGTAAACAGGTTATTTACCAGAATTTCGTTTCGTTCGCGGGTAAATACTCCCAATCCCTCGTGTGATGTCTGTAAATGCGATATCAGTTTTTCACGTTCGATATACAGTGCTTCCTTAGCCCGATGCAGTCGTTTGTATATCTTGATGATATGTTGTGATATTTCTCCAAGTTCATTCTTTGGGAATGATTCCAGAATATCAAGATCTATCGGTTCGTTTCGGTCAGCCTTTAATGCAAATTGCTGCAACTGGGTGATAGAAGTTCCCAGTTTATGAGTAAAACGATAGAAGATAGACATCAGTATCAAACTGATGATAATAGTAAACCAGATGAATCCGGAATCAGCACGCAGATGTTCGCTCAGACTTACATTGTAAGGAAGGGCTGAGCGTATTATTATTTGTTTGGCCGGATAATAACGTGCCGAATAAAAAAATTCTTCTCCGTTCAGACTTTCTGAGTAACGGCTGATAGAATATCCACTGCCGTACATCAGGGCATCTTGTACTTCTTTGCGCGAGCTATGATTCTTAAACTGTCTGATATCTTTTTGGGTATTGTCGTAAAGCACTTCACCTTCGGAAGTGATAAGTGTTACCCGCAGGTTAGGAATCATATGCGTAGTAACATAGTGTTGCAAAGTATCTACGCTGAAATTATCGTTTTCGCTGATAAAATCATATAATTGTGCATTATAGTTCTGCAACTGTGTATTCAGCAATTCACTTTTGTATGACTTTTCGCGCTGATACTGAAACAGCATAAAGCAGACAGCAAAAGCGAGAAACAAAGTGATGACTGAAAGAAAAAGCCGTTTGTTGAATGGTAATAAACGATATGAAAGTTTAGTCATGATAGTTTTATAGAATTATTCACATTCGAAACAGTAACCATATCCTAAACGGGTTACTATGTATTTGCCGTAGCTGCCTATCTTTTTGCGTAAACGGGTGATATTTACGTCTATGGTACGATCGAGTACATACACTTCGTCATTCCATACTTTTGCCAGAATATCTTCGCGTGAAAATACTCGTCCCTGATTTTGTAGCAGCAGCAATAATATTTCAAATTCTTTTTTAGTCAACGAAGTTTCCTCTCCGTCTATCGTGACTTTCTTCTGAGGTATATTTATAATGAGCCCCTTGTATTGAAGCTGTTCTTCTTCTTTTATCTGTACACCTGCCGTGCGGCGTAATACCGCTTTCACACGCATGATTACCTCACGCAATGAGAATGGTTTCGAGATATAGTCATCTGCTCCCAGGTTAAATCCTGTGATTGTATCGTTTTCAGTATCTTTTGCGGTAATGAAAATAATAGGAATTTCGGCTGTATCCTTATTAGCTTTCAACATGCGCGCCATTTTGAAACCAGATATTTCTCCCATCATCACATCTAGCAGCAACAAATTGTATTGTGTGATGTCTAGTTTCAATGCTTCTTCGGCAGAATAAGCTGTATCTACCGTATACCCTTCCATCTCAAGATTGAACTTCAGAATCTCGCAAAGGTCTTCTTCATCGTCTACAACAAGAATACGATAATCGTTCATAGTGCTTTTGTTATAATTAGTTGCTGCAAAAGTGATGCTTTTTTGTTTCGCCACGATGAAATAGGTATTACAAAAATATTACAATTCAGGACGCGTAAATTCTCCGGCAATGGAACGGTTCATTTCGTTCCGTACTTCTTTTGGGGTCAGGTTATGTCCGAACAGGAACATCAGTTTGGTTAGGACACTTTCTACAGTAGCATCAAATCCACTGATGACACCTGCATCTAAAAGATGAAGGCCGGTTTCATAACGTGCCATTTCTACCATACCTGCAGGACACTGTGAAATGTTTACGATGACAATGCCTCGTTGGGTAGCTTCTTTCAACAAGCGGATAAACCAAGGTTTTTGCGGAGCATTTCCTGAACCATATGTTTTCAGTACCACTGCTTTTAATCCCGGTATACGGAAAACATTACTTACTACATTTTCTTGGATGCCGGGGAATATGGTGAGAATAAGCACATTTGTATCGAATACATAATGAGGATGCATCGGAAGGTTCAAGTCTGCTTTCCGGATACGGTCGTATTCATACTTGATATGTATGCCTGCTGTAGCCAGTGGGGGATAGTTGTACGAACGGAATGCATTGAAGTTTTCTGCATTGATTTTGGTTGTACGATTTCCTCGCAGCAGAAGATTTTCGAAGAAAATACACACTTCAGGAACTATTGCCCGTCCGTCCGGATACTTGGCAGCTGCTATTTCAATGGAAGTGATCAGATTTTCCTTACCGTCAGTACGTAACACTCCGATAGGCAATTGACTTCCGGTCAGAATAACAGGTTTGCTCAAGTTTTCCAGCATGAAGCTCAGTGCCGATGCCGTATAAGCCATGGTATCCGTTCCGTGCAGAATGACAAAGCCGTCGAAATTATCGTAATTGTAATGAATGATTTTTACTAATTTGCTCCACAAAGCCGGTTCCATATCGGAAGAGTCAATAGGAGGGTTGAACTGATAAGAGGATATACGATAATTAAAACGTTTTAGTTCTGGAACGTTTTCTTGAAGTTGGTCAAAATTGAAGGCTTCCAGTGCTCCTGTTTCCGGATTTTCAATCATTCCAATCGTACCTCCGGTATAGATTAGCAAAACGGAAGGATAATCTGGCTTTATCATGTTAGTGTATATTGCTTAATTTGTCACAAAGATAGTAAAAAGAGTTCTAACCATGCAACAGTTGGGGAAAGAAAACAACAAAATGATTGTTTTTATGTGATAAATCAATTAATTATCCCTTTTCATGGTTTCACTTTTATCATTTTAGGGGTTTGATGTCTTATAATTTTATCGTCCTAATAAGTGCATCAAACGTTCGGCTGCTCGGTCTGCATTACCATGTTCTTCGTCGAGAAGAGTAATAAATTTACTTCCTATAATACATCCGGAGGCGTGTGAAGCAGCTGTTTTGTAGGTTTGTTTGTTCGATATGCCGAAACCTACCATGCGTGGATTACGTAGCTGCATATTCTCGATACGGCAGAAATATGCCTGCCTTTCTTCATCGAAGTTGGTTTGAGCTCCGGTTGTAGCAGCGGAAGAAACCATGTAGATGAATCCATCAGTGTGCTGGTCTATTTCTCGCACCCGTGCTTCACTGGTTTCGGGAGTAATGAGCATGATGATGCGCAAGTCGTACTGCTCTGCTATAGGGCGGAATTCTTCTACATAATCTTTAAATGGCAGGTCGGGAATGATTACACCGTCTATGCCGCAGCTTTGGCAACTTTTACAGAAATTTTCGAAACCATATTGCATGATGGGGTTCAGGTAGCCCATGAGAATAAGTGGAATACTTACTTCCTGACGAATTTCTTTCAGTTGGTCGAAGAGTTTTCTTAAAGTCATTCCATTTCGTAAAGCCTGGGTAGCTGCATTCTGAATGACGACTCCGTCTGCCATGGGATCACTGAACGGAATACCTATTTCTATCATGTCAATTCCCTTTTGTTCCAGAGTATTGATTACTGTTGCTGTTCCTTCCAGTGTAGGACTTCCGGCACAGAAATATAAAGAAAGGATATCGTGGTGTTTTCTGCTGAATAATTCATTAATACGGTTCATAGTGATATGTTTTTATTTGTTGGTTAATAGTCTGAATTGTTCGATAAAAGAAGCTAGTTGCTTTGCGTCTTTTTGTGCCGGAGCAGTTTCAAATCCACTGTTCAGGTCAATGCCGGCCCAGCGTGGATGATGGAAACCGGATAGGGCAGGCAAGCTTTCCGGACGTATGCCTCCGCTTAAGAGGAAAGGAGTGTCACCTTTGTAATTTCCCAATATACTCCAGTCGAAAGATTGTCCTGAACCTCCATATCCATGACAGGGAGTGTCGAAAAGGAAATAATCACAGTAAGGAGCATATGCATAGGTACACTCCAGATCGGATGCTTTTCGAAGGGCGAAAGCCTTGATAAGTCTGAAACCTTCTTCATGCAGCTTTTTACATAGCTCAGGTGTTTCTTTGCTATGCAGTTGCAGATAGTCAAGGCTCAGCTCGTGTGCACGATGTGTAATGCCTGCATAATCTTCATTGACAAAAACTCCTATACGTTTTGAGTGTTTCGGAAGATATGAAGGAACCGATGAAACAAAACGAGGCGAACGGTCGTAACAGATCAATCCTATCCAGTCGGCTCCTGCCTGTTCCACTGCTCTGATGTTTTCAGGCTGCCGCATGCCGCATACTTTTACTATCATAAGGCAGATTGAAGTTGGTTTATAAACTCATTTAAAGCTTTTCCGGGATTTTCGGTTTTCATAAAATTCTCTCCGATAAGGAAACCTCGGAAACCGGCTTCACGCAGCTTGATGACTGTTTCAGGGTTGGAAATGCCACTTTCCGAAACCAGAACTTTATCTTTGGGAAGTTTCTCTGCAAGGCGAAAGGAGTTCTCCGTATCGGTATGAAACGTTCCCAGGTTGCGGTTGTTTACTCCTATCATGTCGACATATTCGTTTATATAGTCTGTTTCCTGTTCGGTATGGATTTCGAGTAATACTTCCAGTTGTAATGCATGTGCTTCTTTTGCCAAGCTCATACATTCGTCTTTGCTCAGTGCTGCGGCTATTAGCAGCACGGCGTCAGCTTGTGCCACTTTGGCTTGCAGCAACTGGTATCGGCTGATGATAAAGTCCTTGCGCAACACAGGGATATTTACCGTAGGACGGGCATTACGAATGTCTTTCAATGACCCACCGAAAAACAGTTCGTCTGTCAGAATAGACAATGCAGCAGCTCCTGCCAGTTCGTAGTTGTGAGGCACGATCGATGCGTCGGCTTCACGGTTTATCCATCCTTTCGATGGCGACCTGCGTTTGAACTCGGCGATGATGCCTGTGGATGAGGCTGTCAGACTTTGTTTCATGCTGCGTGTAACGGTAGTTCCTCCAATATGGTTCTCGAGGAACGAAGCCGAAACAGCAGCTTCCTGTATGGCGATTTCTTTTCTTTTATGGGCGATGATGTTGGTCAGTATATCTTGATTCATGGTGATGTTTATTATAAAATGTGGTGATGTTTTTATAAAAATGTGCAGATGTTTTCAGCTGTTCATGCTGACGAATTTACAGAATGTGTTCCATGCCCGTCCGCTTTCCAGTGATTCTCTGGCCATTGATACGCATTCTTCTATTTGCTTTTGTGGCTCGCGGGCTTGTATGGCGAACGAAGCATTTATCAGAACACAGTCTGTCTGGGCTTTTGTAGCACGGTTTTGCAGGACATTGTCGAATATGCTGGCAGCTTCTTCTGGAGTTCTTCCGCCGTATAATTCTTCCTTTCGTGAGATAGTAAATCCTAGGTCTGAGGGACGGTAAATTGTTTCATAACGATTGGTCATGACTTTAAATTCGTCGGTTAGGGAAATTTCATCATATCCGTCGAGATTGTTGACTACGGCAAAACCGATATTCAGACGCTGCAAGGTATTGGTGTATAACCGCATTTGGGGAAGATCGGCCACACCTAGCAGCTGAAAGGCCGGCAGACATGGGTTTACAAGCGGACCTAGCAGATTGAACAATGTTCGTACTTGCAGAGCTTTCCGTACTGGAGCAACCGTTTTCATGGCCGGATTGAAGAGAGGGGCATGCAGGTATGCCATGCCGCATGTTTCGATGGAACGGCGCAGTTTACTTTCATCGTTGGTAAATTTTACCCCGTGCTGTTCCATTACGTTGCTCGCTCCACTTACTGAGGTTGCGCCGTAATTTCCGTGTTTGGCTACGGCATATCCGGCTCCGGCAACGATGAAACAGGCACAAGTAGAGATATTAAACGTATTTTTTCCGTCACCTCCTGTACCGACAATGTCTATTGGCTGGAAATCGGAGAAATCTACCGGAACACGTGTTGTCAGCAATGCCTCACGAAATCCGGTGAGTTCGTTTACTTTTACTCCACGCATCTGGAATACGGTGAGCAGCGAAGCAATCTGCGCTTCATTGTAGTCGCCACGTGTGATGCCTTTCATCAGATTGCATGCCTCTTCGTGCGAGAGCTCTTCGTGAGCAAAAAGTCGTATGAGTATTTCTTTCATTGTAGTAGCTGTTTTTTAGTGGTTTAACCAGTTTTGTATCATTTGTTTGCCATCGGGAGTAAGTATAGATTCCGGATGAAACTGTATTCCGCAGATGTCATACTGACAGTGGCGCAATGCCATGATATATCCTTCGCGACTTCTGGCTGTAATTTCCAGACAAGTGGGAAAATCTTTTGTGTCTACTACCCACGAGTGATAACGTCCGACGGGTATTTCATGAGGTAATCCGCAGAAGATATAGTCGTCTGCAACGATTTCTACCGGACTCTGTATGCCGTGGAATACAGTGTCGAGGTTAACCAGGCTGCCTCCGAAGACTTCTCCGATGGCTTGTTCACCAAGACAGACTCCTAGGATAGGCTTTCGTCCGGCATAATTTTTAATGACATCCAGCAGCAGACCTGCTTCACTGGGGATTCCCGGACCTGGAGAAAGCACTATCTTGTCGAATTTCTCTAAATCTTCTATATGGAAACAGTCGTTTCGTAGTACTGTTACTTCTGCTCCAAGCTCTTTTATCAGGTGACTCAGATTATAGGTAAACGAGTCATAATTGTCTATGATAACTATTTTCATTGTCGGATGATTATAATTGTTCTGCCAGAAGGATCGCTTTTTTCAAAGCTCCCAACTTGTTGTTTACTTCTTGTAATTCATTCTCTTCGTTGCTTAATGCTGTAATGCCGCCTCCCGCCTGAAACCAAAGCTCATTATTGCGGCTTACAAAAGTACGTATGGTAATGGCCTGATTTAGTGCGCCGTTCAGTCCGATAAATCCGATACACCCTCCGTACACGCCACGATTATGTGGTTCTATTTCACTGATGAGCTGCATGGCGCGTACCTTGGGAGCACCACTTAATGTTCCGGCTGGAAAGGTATCGATGAACGTACGTACCGGATTGGTCGTTTTACTGAGTGTTCCGCTTACACGACTTACCAGGTGAATAACATGACTGTAATATTGAGGCTCTTTGAAAAACTCAATATGTGTGTTGTGGCAGTTGCGACTCAGGTCATTTCGTGCCAGATCGACCAGCATGACGTGTTCTGCATTCTCTTTCGGGTCGGCAAGCAGTGAAGCTGTCAGTTGGCTATCTGTTTCTTTATCTCCACTGCGTCGGGTAGTTCCGGCTATCGGATCGATAGTAGCCTGTCCGTTTTCTATTTTACAGTGTGTTTCTGGAGATGAACCGAAGATACGGAAGCCTCCGAAGTCAAAATAAAACAGATATGGTGACGGATTGATGCTTCTCAGTGCACGGTACAGCTTGAAATCGTCTCCCTGAAACTTTTGAATAAATCGCCGTGAGAGAACTACCTGAAAGACATCTCCCCGCATACAGTGTGCTATGCCTTTGCGGATATTGGCTTTATGTTCTTCATCGGTCAGTGTACTGGTTGTTTCACCTGTAGGATGAAAATCATAAGTCGTATAGTTTCGGTTGTTTATAGCTTTCTCTATTTCACCTATGTGACTTTTTTCCTGACTGTCCTGCATCTCGATCAATACCATTTCGCTTTTGAAATCATTGAAGACAATCAGGTATTTGTATAAAATGTAAAGTATTTCCGGAGCATCATTTTTCGGTTCGTGGCTGTCTTTTACCGGTATGTCTTCGAAGTAACGTACGGCATTGAATGTGGTATATCCATATAATCCGCAGTAATGAGAGTATTCTCCTTCTATACTGAAGCACGACAGAAAACCGTTGATGGCATCTTCTACTGTAAAGTTTGTACTAAGTTCTTTTTCCACGCAGGTATCATCGGGAAAATTCATAGTTGCTGTTCCATGATTGACACTGATGCTTGCTATCGGATTGAAGGCAATAAACGAACGGTTATTTTCGCTTCCGTGATAGTCGGAACTCTCCATGAGTGCGCTTTGAGGGAAGAGATCGCGTACCTTGAGATAGGTGCTTACCGGAGTATGTAAATCGCCTAACAATACTTTATGTGCTGTATGATATGTATATGTTTTCATTGTATTGTAACTTATAAAATTGTGACTTAGTCATTATAGGGTTGATTATCTAAATAGGTTTCGATATCCTTGTCACCTCTTCCTGAAACAGTCAGGACAACAATATCGCTGGGCTTGAATTTGATTTTGCTGAGAGCTCCCAGTGCATGTGCCGACTCTAGTGCGGGAATGATTCCTTCGAGCCTGGTCAGTTCGTAGGCGGCACTGATTGCTTCATCGTCGTTAATGGCAAATACAGTAGCGCGATGTTGTGCGGCAAGATTGGCATGCATGGGACCGATGCCCGGATAGTCCAGTCCGGCGGAGATAGAATAAGGTTCGATAATCTGTCCGTCTTCGTCCTGCATCAGCAATGTTTTTGAACCATGAATGATGCCTAGGCGCCCCAGCTGAATAGTTGCCGCTGACATACCACTGTCTATACCCTTTCCACCGGCTTCTGCCAGAACGATTTTTACACGTTCGTCATCGATGTAGTGATAAATTGTACCGGCAGCGTTGCTACCTCCTCCGACGCATGCTATCAGGTAATCCGGATAATCTCGCATTTCATGCTCCAAAAGTTGTTTTCTTATTTCTTCGCTGATGACAGACTGCAAGCGGGCTACCATGTCGGGATAAGGATGAGGACCTACGGTTGAGCCAATGAGATAGTACGTATCATCCGGATGGCAGCACCAGTCGCGGATTGCTTCGTTTGTAGCATCTTTCAATGTCATGTTGCCAGAAGTGACAGGGCGTACTGTTGCTCCCAGCATTTTCATTTTTTCTACGTTAATGTGCTGGCGCTCTACATCGGTTTTTCCCATATATACGATACATTCCATATCCATTAGCGCACAGACAGTAGCAGTGGCTACACCGTGTTGGCCGGCTCCGGTTTCGGCAATGATACGTTTTTTGCCCATGCGGCGTGCCAGAAGTACCTGCCCGATGGCATTGTTGATTTTATGTGCTCCTGTGTGATTCAGGTCTTCCCGTTTCAGATAAATTTTACATCCGTATTTATCGGAAAGCCGTTTTGCCAGATACAGGGGTGATGGACGTCCTACATAGTCGCGGAGAAGTTGAGCGAATTCCTGTTTGAACTCTTCTGTTTCCATGACTTTCAGGTATGCGTTTTTCAGATTCTGTACACACTGATGGAGGATTTCGGGAATATATGCTCCGCCGAAGTTTCCGTAAAAACCGTTTTTGTCTACTTGATAAGTTTTCATAAAATTATTCTGTTGGAAAGTGATAAAAAACAAAAAGGGCTGTCGTAAGTACGACAGCCCTTTGCTATATTTTTACTATATATTTATTATGGTATATATACACATGACTGATGTTCCCTTACGACTTTTTGAAGCTGCAAGAGGTGCCACCAGAAAAATGTATTTACCATTGTTTGTTTCATAACACGTGAACTATAACTTGATTGTATGTTGCAAAAGTAGAGATAATTTGCGGATTTGCAAGTAAAAAACTACTTTTTTTATGAATTTAACAGAAGAAAACTATAAAATTTCCTGGTTACCTTACTGGCTGATGAGTGTAAAGAGTTCTGTTAATGGGGTATCAGAAGGACGAAAATAGACTTGCTTTAAAAAAGTGACAGTCTTTTAGGTAAATTGGTGTTTTTATTTGTTTATATAGATAGAATAAGATATATTCGTAATAGATAATAAATTAAAAGTGTATGAAATCATTGAATTATGCTGCGATAAGTAGCTTATGTGCATTGGCAATCGGAATTTTGCTAGTTGTATGGCCTGAAGCCGCTATTATTTATTTAGTAATAACGGTAGGAGTACTTTTCTTGTTACCAGGTTTGTTTGGATTATTCTCTTACTATGCTGCTTCCCGACATAAGGATGTAGAAATGCGCAGGTCATTTCCTATTGTTGCATTGGGAAGTACTTTATTGGGATTTTGGCTGATGATAATGCCGGAATTTTTTGTAAATATCTTAATGTACTTGCTTGGAGCGCTGCTTGTGTTAGGAGGATTGTCACAGCTGATAAACTTTATATCTGTGCGTCAAGCGGTAAAGGTACCTCTTCTTTTCTATCTGGTTTCTGTGTTGATTCTGGCATCTGGTGTTGTTATTCTGTTCAATCCGTTCCAAGCAGCTACCGTTCCGTTTATTGTTTTGGGAGTAACAGCCATTGTATATGCGGTAAACGATCTGATTCGCTTGTTATTCTATCACCGCAAACGGAATAAGAATATCACAGATGTAACAATTATAGAGGAATAGTTGGATTTTTCCAACTATTCCATATTCCGATATTGTTTGGGCGACATGCCTGTATATCGCTTAAAATATTTCCCGAAAAATGAAATATCGGGGAAATTGAGTGAATAGGCTATCTCTTGGATAGTGAGTTCGGTAGAACGGAGTTTTGCCTGAGCATCCCGTATGACGAAAGTCGAAATAATGTCAGTCAACGTTTTTCCCGTAGTTTTCTTTATGGTAGTGCTGAGATGCTGAGGTGAAAGATGCATTTTCTCGGCATAGAAAGATATATTACGTTCCGATCTGTAATTTTCTATCACAACGCGTACCAACTCTTTTACAATCTCCTGATTTCGGTTATAACGCGGACGTTCGTTGCTTTCTCCTTGCTTATAAATATTTCCTAATCCCATAATCAGCTGGCTGCAAATAAGATCTGCCTGTTCGTCCTTGATAAAACTATTGGGCAGTCGCATCGCCTTTGTCAAGACTTTGAAGTATTCATAAAATATTTCTGCCACTTCAGGTCTTAGCTCTATTACCGGTTCCTCAAAAATGGAGGGGGTGTATTCTATCATTCGAGAGAATAAAGGAGGACTTTGGATTAACTTTTTTGAAAATCCGACAAATATAAAGCGACAGTCATTGCTTTCTTCCATGACTTGTACAAACTGATGCGGGAAAATTATAGCTATGGAATTTTTCTTCAGTTCATATTTGCTTAAATGTATAGTAATAGAACAGTTTCCTCGGATACACAACAAGAACAGGCATCCAGGCATCTGGGCAGGAGTCTTAAAAAGCCTTTTTATGTTGCCTATAAGGTCAATACCCGTCAATATATCTATGTTTTCTGGTAGAGACTCTAATGAGTTTATTCGTTTCATTTATCTTACCTTTATAATAATCCGAAGCAAATATAATTTTTTTGTGTGAGAGTTCCAAATGTTGCTTGTTGGTGCTTAGATTAGTTAAGAAACTATTATCTAATCTAAAGAAATATATCTGACAATGTGAAAAAGACTTAACGGAAGATACGATGAAAGAATAGATTTTGTATTTTCGTAGCCAGTACGAAAACTATAAATTTAATATCGTGAGAAACAGTAATTTGTATTTGGTTAGTTTGGTCTTAGTGGCCATTTTAGGCGGTCTTCTTTTCGGATATGATACCGCTGTAATTTCTGGAGCAGAACAGGCTCTTCAGAAACATTTGGGATTAAATGCTTTTTGGCATGGCGTTACAGCTTCCAGTGCTTTAATCGGGTGTGTAATTGGTGGAGCGATCTCAGGAGTATGCGCTTCTCGTATGGGACGACGCAATTCTTTGCGTTTATCAGCCGTATTGCTTTTTCTGTCTGCACTGGGGTCGTATTATCCAGAATTTATTTTCTTCGAAAAAGGAGATACTTTATTTTCTCTGATTCTGGCATTTAACTTCTACCGTATATTAGGTGGAGTAGGAGTAGGTCTGGCTTCTGCTATCAGTCCGATGTATATTGCCGAAGTAGCTCCATCGGAGATTCGTGGTAAGCTGGTTTCATGTAATCAGTTTGCGGTGATTTTCGGTATGCTGGTTGTGTATTTTGTAAATTACATGATTAAGGATGGTATGACCGAAGAGGTTTTGGTATCGGAAGGCTGGCGTAAGATGTTCGTTTCAGAAGCATATCCTGCTGCTGTATTCGGTATCTTATTGTTTTTTGTTCCTAAGACACCTCGTTATCTGGTGATGGAAGGAAACGATTCTAAGGCATTGTATGTATTGGAGCGTATTAATGGTCCTGAAAAGGCAAAGAAAATCTTCGCAGATATTAAGTCTGTTACAGCTGAAAAAACAGAAAAGCTCTTTACGTATGGTGTTGCTGTTATCGTTATTGGTATATTGCTTTCTGTATTCCAGCAGGCTATCGGTATTAATGCTGTGCTTTATTACGCTCCGCGTATCTTTGAAAAGATTGGAGGTGGAGGTGATGGCATGATGCAGACTGTTATTATGGGTATAGTTAACATTACCTTTACACTGGTTGCTATCTTTACTGTAGAGAAATTAGGTAGAAAGCCATTGCTTATTATTGGTTCTATTGGTATGGCTATCGGAGCATTGGGAACTGCTGCATGTGATGAATTCCATGTAAGTGGAATGATTGCTGTATTGTGTATCATTGTTTATTCTGCTGCTTTTATGATGTCATGGGGACCGATTACATGGGTTTTGATTGCAGAAATATTCCCTAACACAATTCGTGGTAAAGCTGTAGCTATTGCTGTTGCTTTCCAATGGATATTCAATTATCTGGTATCTTCTACCTTCCCTGCAATGTACGAAGTTAGTCCTTTCTTTGCATATTCACTCTATGGAGCGATATGTTTGATTGCTGCTTTCTTTGTATGGAAATGGGTTCCTGAAACCAAAGGAAAGACTTTGGAAGAGATGAATCAGCTTTGGCTTAGCAGAAAAGGTAAATAAACAGTATTTGTTAGTGTCATAAAATTCTTAGAGCAGGAAAATGGAGCTTATCCGTTTTCCTGCTTTTTTTATGTATGTTTTGTTTGTTTGCTATAGTTCACTTGAGATATCCTTAAGAACTTCCAGTAAGTTTGATTTTAAGATCATACGAATTTGTTTCCTAAGAAAAGAGCAGGGGAACTTGATAAATCTGTAATGTGGAGAAGAATAAGTTATGTACGGGGTTATTCAAGCTATAGTGGCAAGTAAGGTGTATTATTCTTGTAACTTATTCGAGCGAGTTACTTTAAGGATGGAAGAGCTTTCAATAATTGAATTGACTTTTATGAGGGTTGTAAGATCTAATATTTTTAGCCTGAATTATTGCTTAATTTTCAGGAAAAATAACCTGAAGTTTATATTAAAACATCTCGATGTTTTTTTTATTTTCGTACAAATTTGTGAGCTTCTTATACTCCGATTGAACTTGTTTGATCTCTCTAGTGAAAGAGAACTGTATTTTGTATCTCTGTCTTGTGTTATGACAGTAAAATATGCTGTGTATAGGGAAGGAGAACTTTTGATTTCCTTTATAAAAAAACTGCCTCATATAAAGATATATGAGGCAGTAATAAGAATATTAATAATCAAAACTTATTGATCTTTCTTTAGAAGAACAAATAGCGTTGGTCTACAATTTCAGCTTTGTCACGCAATTCATAAATGCATTGTCCTGCATAACGTGCTGCCATATTAGATAATGCAGTTTCTTCTTTCTTAGCGTCAAACTTCTCAGCGCTCTTTTCTTGGTTGTATACCTGAATCATGTAAACTCCGGCATTACCCTTAATAGGTGCAGAAACCTTATTTAACTCAGTCTTAGAAGCGTAAGCACTGATAGCTGGTTCACTAGCACGAGTAACTGAAATAAATGCAGGTGCATTGAATGTTACGTGTTTTACAGTGTCGCTGATAGCATCTTTCATTCCCTTAACCTGTGCCAAAGAATTGAAACCTTTCATTTGTCCCATAATCTGTTCAGCCTTTTTGTTACGGAGAACTTCACTTCTCAGCATATCTGATACTTTATTGATGTTTACGTATCCAGCAGGGTTGATAGCTTCCAAAGCAACTACCAGCAGGTGGTCGTTTTCACCGCATTCATACAGAGGAGAAACTTCACCTGGTTTTGCATCAAATACCCATTTCAAAGCTTCACGAGTAGATTTTACACCACCTACATAGTGTTCATCGCTGCGGAAGTTAGAACGTGGAGTAAGGCTGTAACCAGCTTCTTCTGCATTCTTTTCGAGATTTTCAATAGTTGTGTTCTGAGCAACGAACTGGCTGAATTTATTGTAAGCATTGTTATATGTCTCTTTGCTGAATTCAACAGGACATTTTATAACAGCTACTTTATATTTATCCTTCATAGCCTTTTTGTTCATTACCTGCAAGATAAGATTTGCCTGACCTACTTTGACATTTGCAAGTTCATTTACAGGCTGAGAAATCAGTTTGTTGATGAATGTTGCATTTTCTGCGTCTAATGCAGCACCTTCCCAGCTTTGTGCATTTACCCAATTTGCTTCTCCTGTCTGACCATATTTTTTAGCCAACTCTGCAAAATCAGCTCCTCCTTTCAGTGCATTGTAGATGCTGTCTGCCAAACTTGCTGTCTTAGCTTCTGTATCAGCATATACCTGAATCTGACGGAACTGGATTGAATCTGGAGCTGTTGTCTTAGCAATGATTTTAAATGCATTGTAAGAGTCATCTGCCTGATTGTAATAAGGACCGTAAACTTCATTAACAGAAGTAGAGTCTAAGCGGCTTGCAACATCTGAAGGCAATACTGTTTTGTTTACAGGTACGTCTGCAAATGGGATAACAGAACCTGTTGAACGGATAAATGCTGTATAGTCGTTAGTTGTAGTGATCAGCTGATTGCTGTATTCTGTTACTTCTTTCTGAACTTCCTGACGGTCTGCTTCTGAAGGCACAACGCGTACATCGATAAATTTGATATCACGTGTTTCTACAGGCTGTTTAAATGATTCTTTCTTTTCTTCATACAATTTTTTGATGTCATCATTAGAAACAGTAATTGTAGAGTCGCTGATACTAGAATAAGGAATTCCTGCCAAAAGCAAGTCTGACTGTGCTGTACGTCCGTTGAATACATCTTCTGCTGCTACCGGATTTGAAATCAATGATTTAGCAATCAGATTCTGGTATTTTTCAGCAAGAACAGATTGTTTCAATGTTCTTTCAACGAATTTCCAGAAATTACCCATTGTCTGGTAATATTCTACATATTGTGCAGGCATTTTGCTTGCATCCAGATTAGCATAATCTACCAAGAATTTCTTCAACATATCTTTGTCGAAAGCACCAGTCTGAGGATTACGGAACGGAGTCTGCATCAACAGTGGGTTTGTTCCTTCGTCGATGATTGCCTGAAGCTCTTTATCTGTTACTTTAAGACCCAGTTTTTTTGCTTCAGCAGCTATCAGTTCGTTTGTTACATATGTGTTCCAAACTTGATCCTTGATATTAGTCAGCTGATCTTCGCTTAATGAATTCAGTCCGTTAGTCAGTTTGATTACTTCACTGAATTCGTCTACCATTTTTTGATAATCTTGTGCAGAGAGTGTGTTTCCATTTACTTCTCCGGCGTCTTGTTTTCCCTGATGTGGCTGAAGTATTTTCCAAGCATCACCTGCAATAAATGCAAATAGGGCAAGACCGATTACAATGACCAAAAGAGGTCCTTTGCTTCTGATTGTTTGTAAAGTTGCCATTTAAAGTTATTATTTTTTGTTTATTGTTTTTTCTCTTTTTGTCTTTAGCGCACGAAGATACAAAAAATGTGCTTAGTAGGCTCTTTTTTACTGAAAATTTTTTATTTTAAGACGTTTTAGCTTACTTATTTGGTGACTTTTAGCTTGACTAACTCAATTTTTGTAGCTGTAACTTTTATAATTTTAAATTGAAATTCTCCTATTGTTATAGTTTCGTGTACTTTAGGAAAACTTTGGTATTCGTGTAAAATAAGTCCGCCTATTGTTTGGTATTCATCGCTTTCCGGTAATTTTAATCCAAATTCTTCATTGGCTTTTTCTATTTCCAAACGACCGGAGAAAATATATTCATTTTCCCCAATATTCTTAGCAATACTGGAGTTTGTATCATGTTCATCTTCTATGTCACCGAATATTTGTTCTACCAGGTCCTCCATGGAAACCAATCCGGATGTTCCTCCGAATTCGTCTACGACTATTGCCAATGAACGTTTCTGCTGCATAAGCTGTTTCATCAGCTTATGCGCACTCATTGTTTCTGGTATGATAGGAATGGTACGTATGTGCTTGCGCCAGTCGGTAAGTGGTTTGAACATTTCAGATGAGTGTATATAGCCGATAACATTGTCTATATCTTCTTTATATACAATTACTTTACTTATACCATGTTCTATGAACTCTGCTTTTAGTTCATCAAGCGTTGCGTTCACTTCTACTGCAATAATTTCAGTTCGTGGAACCATGCAGTCGCGTACTCGAATATTCGAAAAGTCGAGGGCGTTTTGAAAAATCTTTATTTCGGTGTCTATTGCATCCTGATCTTGTACCTTTTCGATACTGCTTTGTATGAAATAATCCAGATCTATTTTCGTGAAAGCTTTTTCCTTGGTTTCCTTATTGATTTTTGTCCCCGTAAAATAAAGGAAACAAGTAGACAGGAAGGATGCAAAACGGCTGATAGGATACAAAATAAGATAACAGATAAATGTTGGCACTGCAAATATACGCAGGGTACTGTTAGGGCTTATTTTGAATAGTGTTTTGGGAAGAAATTCTCCTGTGACGAGGATGATGGCTGTAGAAATCAGGGTTTCTATTGTAACCAGCATGGCTTGGTTGCTGATGATATCTATCAAGATGTATTGCTCTATCAGTTGTGCCATCCAGATTCCGTAAACAACAAGTGCTATGTTGTTTCCTACTAGCATGGTAGAGATAAAATTATTCGGGTTCCGATAAAAAATGGATAAAATACGTGCTTGCATACCACTTCCTTTTTCCATTTCGAACCGTAACTTGTTAGAAGAAACAAAGGCTATCTCCATTCCTGAAAAGAATGCAGAAAAAATCATTGATATAAGTAGTTTTATAATAAGTCCCATATATAAATTGGTACATCTTTTTCTAGTTCTTGGTCGTATCGGCAGGTGTTGTATCTTCTACTGTAAAAATTCCTGTATTATTGAATATCTGATATTCTGTCATTTGCTGGTTGGATTCGAATCCATATCCTGTCAGAACCTTGTCAGGTTGTTCGATACGTATGAATTGGTCGGAATATATTCTTTCCTTCCCCTGATCCCAATACATCAGTTGGGTATCAAATTTATCACCGCGCTGACTGCGGATGTGTACATTGCTGCGAAGTTCCCATAACTTCTTTGGTTCATAGTAATAGGCAGTATCTGCCTTTATGCTAGCATCGATATGAAAAAGGGTATCGAACTTTTCTAGATAAATACCTTTTTCGAACGCCCAAAATGGCGTATCAACTTCACTGAAAATCAGCCATTCGGCTGTAATAATTTTATAACGGATCATACCAGAGTCGGATATAAATGTTGTAACTCCGGTAGTACGCATGTCTGGTAGAGAGTCTTCTTTGCTGACAGCTTCTGCCAATTCTTTCTTTTTGCTACATGCTGGCAATAAAATAAACATAACAGTTGCCCAAATGGCAACTGTTATGTTTAAAATCATTATATGTTTTTTATTGGTCACTCTATATGACATATAAAGTTATTATCTGATAGTTGTTGTTTCACCAATCCATCCACCGATAGTTACTGAATCACCTTTCTTCAGACCCAGGAAGAACAAGTCTTCATCTTTCGGAGTATATGCTGAATAGCTACCGATCAGTTTGTTAGCTTCTTCTGCAACACTTGGATCTACGCTCTTTGCACGTTGCAATTTGTCGATTGCTGCAAAGTAAGTACATTTATTCAAAGCTGCTTCATCGCCCCAGTTTGGACTTGCTGCATACATCTGAGCAATCAAGATATAAGCTTTACCCATGTTAGCGTTAAGAGAAAGAGCTTTGTTTGCATACTGTCTTGCTTTGCCATACAATTTCTGGCTCATAATAGCAACTGCTGCCTTGTAGCAGTTTTCTGCTTTTTCCATTGGATCTTGTTCCAATTCAATAGCTTGATCGAAATAGCCTACACTCTTATCGATGTCACCTTTCTTGTAATACATGTAACCACATCCCAAAGCTGTTGCTGCTGTCGGTTCGATAGCGTGAGCTGCTTCAGATGCTTCGAAGTAAGCTTCTTCGTTTGTACATTTCAATATCTGCATTACAGAGATAACTTGTTTCAAATAATCCAGATTTGATTTATTCTGTGCAACCTTGGGACCGTAGATAGACTGCATGTCTTCACAAGTAGCAGTACCACTATTGATGAAGTAAGCATCTACGTTGTCTTTTGCTGTTTTTAAAAGCTTTTTAGTCTTTTCTGATTTAGTTGCTTTATATGCAGCATCAGCATAACCTGAAACAGCTAGATAATCCTGAATGAAATTTTCTTTGTGGTTTGTATCAGCTTTCAGCTTGCGCAAAGACAAGTCCATCATATCTTGGAACATGAAATAGTCTGCATTTTCTTTTTCCAGATCAACGGCTTCTTTTTCAATGCTATAAGCACTGTTCACGTCAAGATTCTTGCCTGAGAATACGATCATGTCGTGAGCTTTCATACCCAAAATAGATCCTTTTGTGGTCGGAGTACGTACCAGACCATTCAGTTGGTCAAGATATTTGATACGTTGATCGTGTACGGCCATTAACTCATTCAGATAAGTTTTTTGCTGAGCAGCATCTTTAGATTCAGCAATCAAGGCACGAAGAATTTTTGCACCGTTTGTATAAGTTCCTACTTGTGCCAATGGCGCTTCTGTGAATACAGCTTTCCAAGGAGTATATGCATCCTTGAAGTTGTTTGTTTTTACATATTCAGTATAAATACTGATGTTCTGGAGGCAACGGAGGCTGTCTTCTCCATGTCCAAAACGAGAACCATCTTCCACTCCTTTTTGAGCGAAAACTGCTGTTGCGCTCAATGAAAGCGCAGCCAACATTGTAAACATCTTCATTTTCATCGTATATAAATTTAGTTATTTTGTTAGTTAACTTTCCACTTCATGAACCAATGTTCATTGAATGTCAGACCGATTTTTATGACAAAACGGTTTTCTGACAGCATATTTGGAACAGATGGAGTAACATGAACATATTGACCTGTCACGTTTAAGATGGTATTCCGCTGGAATAATTGGAGAGGAAGACCAAATCCTGCACTGATTCCATATTCAGAAGGTCCGTCGCATTGGGGGAGTTTCAGATATGAGCTTTTGTAGTAACCTCCTGCGCGATAACGTATACGTTTCAGATAACTTCTTCCTATAGGATTGGGCAAGTATTCTACACCTGCTGCTATTTTACTGCGATCATTATATGCATCTGTCGAATTTTCATATTTTACTTTCGACCATTTTTCGAGAGAGTAATCAACTCCAAAGGTAAGGCTTTGAGCATGGTTATATGCCAAACCTGCGCCAAAGGTATGAGGAATACCATATGAATCATTGATTACATGTTCGTTTACAGAAGAGTAACTGGAGTTGTCTGTTACTTGTATACCTCTAGTATCAGTGGAGTTGAGTGTATGTCCTAATCCATAAACCAATCCGAGCGTCAACTTGTCAGACTTGTTAATCTTCTGAGTATATTGTAAACCAAAGTCGGCAACGTAGCTGTTCACCTTTATATTATTATATACATTAGTCTGGTCACTGCTTACACTAAAACCTTTGGTTGACTGATACTGCAATGTTCCATAGATATATCCGGCATTCACACCGATAGAAAGATTATCAAGCACTTTAAAGCCTAATCCTCCAGTTATTTGTTGCAAACCTCCGTCACCATAGAAAAGATTTGTAGCTGTTACATCTTCAGCACCTTCTACTGGTTGTGTAGTTGTAAAATTATAACCTAAAGTAGAATATGGGGTGAAAGCAATTGCCATACCTAGTCTTGGGTGCAATCGGAACTGCATTGCAATATAGTCAAAACTAGAGTTTTTGGCATTATTCTTTATTCCATTTTCCTGAAAGTTTGAACTTTTAAGGCTCATGCCTACATCAAACATGAATGAGAGGGAATCTACAGCTGTGAACGATGCCGGATTTAACATATTGATATGTCCGCTATTTCGGAGCGCATAGCCAATTCCTCCCATAGCGGCATTATTGGCAAAACCTCGGTCAGACAGTTCTCCCAATCCGTATCGTGTATAGGGAGAATTAATGCTAGACTGAGCTAAAGCCGATAAAGAGCCGGCAAGCATCAGAGTGCCGATTAGTGCTTTCTTATTTAACATTGTAATTTAAAATTCTGTTTAAACCTTTCAATACTAAAAATCTATCTGCAAAGATGATACTTTTTAAGTTTGTATCAAAAGAAAATTTATCTCCGCCAGTTAAAAAAACCAAAAGGTCAGGATATTTCTTTTGCATTAGCGTTATGTAACCGCTTATTTCGAACTCCATTCCTTTAATTACACCGGCTCGTATAGCAGTTTCGGTGCTGTATCCGAATTCGGGTAAATCTCCTCCTTTCTCTATTAAAGGAAGTTTGTCGCAGCACGCGTTCAAGGCCTTGAAGCGAGTGTATATACCCGGTGAAATGTTTCCTCCCCAATAACGTCCTTTTGCATCGATGAATTCATACGTCAGGGCTGTTCCTGCATCAATAACTAGCAGATCTCTGTTTGGGCAAAGGTAATTGGCACCAACTACGGCAGCCAGTCGGTCCATGCCTAGAGTTTCCGGTGTTTTGTATAAATTTTCTATCGGAACCGGAGTGCGATAGGTTAATTCAAGAAAGGGTACTGATTGTTTTGCCAGTTGCTTGCGTATTGTGTTACTTAAAGTAATAACGGAGGCTATAATCCCTTTTTCAATGGGATATTTATTGCACAGCATTGTCAAACAGTCTAAAGAGTGGTTTGATCCTCTCAGGACCTCTACCACTTCTTCCTTGTCGAATACAGCAAGCTTAGCTACTGTATTACCTATATCGATTACTAAATTCACTTCTTTATTCTGTTATTATGCTGCAAAGTAAAGTAAAAAATGAATAGGTATAGTAATAAAACGATGATTTTATTCAGAAGTTATCAATAATTAGCCGTATTTTTGTGCTCGAAACAGAATAAATGTTGTAAAAAATTGGGTTTTATTTTACTGAAATTTATGTCAAGGCTTAAATATTTCATCTTTTGTTTGTTTATGGGAGTGGCTTTTTCTGTGCAGAGTCAAAGTACGGATAGTATTCGTTTTAGCTTGCTGACTTGTGCTCCTGGAACCGAAATATATTCTTTATTCGGACATACGGCTATACGCTATGAAAATTATACGCGGCGTATAGATGTTGTATTCAATTATGGAATGTTTAGCTTTAATACACCAAATTTTATTTTCCGTTTTGTTGCCGGCGAAACAGATTACCAGTTGGGCATTACTCCTTATTCTTATTTTGAAGCAGAATATGCAATGCGTGGGTCTTCTGTCTACCAGCAAGTGCTAAACTTGACTCAATCGGAAAAGGAACGTTTGCTAACGATTCTGGAAAATAATTATTTACCTGAGAATCGTATATACCGTTATAACTATTTCTATGATAATTGTACTACTCGTGCACGTGACAAGATAGAGGAATGTATAGAAGGAAAGGTCGTTTACCCTGATTCTCTGTCGGGCAAGAGTTATCGTAGTATTGTACATGGATTTACTGCCGGTTCTCCGTGGGATGAATTTGGTATTGACTTATGTTTAGGGGCAGAAGCTGATAAGGAGATAAATAAACGTCAGCAGATGTTCTCTCCTTTTTATATGAAATATTATGCTTCGAATGCTTATATAGTAGATGCTGGAGGTACCCGTCGTCCTTTGATTCTTGATGAAACTAAAATTGTGGATGTTGAACCAGACGAAGTTCAACCGGGTTTTGTTTTATCACCGTTGATGTGTGGAGCTTTGTTTTTAGCATTATGTGTGGTGATGGCATGGGGGCAATGGAAAACTCAACGAATCTGGTGGGGATGGGATATTGTGCTTTATGGACTTCAAGGATTGGCTGGATGTATCATTGCATTCTTGTTTTTCTTTTCAGTTCACCCAACTGTAGGTTCTAACTGGCTGCTTATTTTATTCAATCCGGTTCCCTTGTTGTATCTTCCTTTTATGGTTTATAAGGCTGTAAAACGCAAGAAAGACTATTATCATGTCGGAAATATGGTGTATTTAACACTTTTTATAACCATTCTTCCATTTTGTGGGCAAGAATTTAATTTAACAGTATTACCTTTGGCGCTCGGTTTGCTAGTGACTTCTGCAAGCCATGTATTAGTTTGGAATAAAAAGTAATGAAAGAACGTATATTAACATCGCTGATAGCGGCATTTGTGATAACAAGTCTTCAGGCACAAACGACTCCTGCTGTGCCGAGGTTGGTTGTGGGCTTAACCATAGATCAACTTCGTTCTGACTATATTGAAGCTTTCTCGGCTTTATATGGTGAAAGGGGTTTTAAGCGTTTGATGAGAGAGGGGAGTGTTTATTGCAATGCAGAATATGATTTTATAAATATAGATCGTTCTTCGGCTGTAGCTTCTATATATACAGGTACTACTCCTTATTATAATGGAATTGTCGGTAACCGTTGGATGGACCGTGCTTCTTTACGTATTATAAAAAGTGTGGATGATCCTGCTTATATGGGAGTATATACTTCTGAAAGCACTTCACCTCAGCATTTGTTGGTTTCAACTTTATCAGATGAGCTGATGGTAGCTACTTGTGGAAATGCAGAGGTGTACTCTATTGCTCCTACCCGAGAAATGGCTGTTTTGGCAGCCGGGCATGCTGCTAAAGGGGCTTTTTGGTTGAATGATGAAACAGGAAAGTGGAGTGGCTCTACTTATTACGGCTCGTTTCCGGAGTGGGTGACTACATATAATGACCGCGACGGTTTGGATTTTCGCATCGGGAATCTTGTATGGGGACCTTATCTGCCTGTTACGTCTTATAAATATGTCACTTCTGATGCAAAGCAGCTTACTTTCAAGCATGATTTTTCTGATGAGCGAACTGAAAAATATAAAAAGTTCAAAACCAGTCCTTATGCAAATGACGAGGTAAACAAACTGGTTGATGCTTGTCTGACATATACTAATGTCGGGAAAGATAATGTTCCTGACTTGCTTACATTGTCATATTATGCAGGAAATTACGCTCATATGTCCAACGCAGAGTATGCTATGGAAATTCAGGACATGTATGTTCGTTTGGATAACAGCATAGGTGACTTGTTGGATTTAATAGACCGTAAAGTAGGGCTGAACAATACGTTGTTTTTTATAACATCTACTGGTTATACTGACGTTGACCCTAAAGACCCTGAACAATATAAGATACCTGGCGGAGAGTTTCATATCAAGCGCTGTGGGGCTTTGTTGAATATGTATCTCATGGCTATTTATGGGCCGGGACAGTATGTCGAGACTTACTATGATCGTCAGATTTATTTGAATCATAAACTTATTGAAGATAAAAAGCTGAATCTTACAGAGATATTAAACCGCTCTTCCGACTTTATTGTACAGATGAGTGGAGTTCGTTCTGCTTATTCTTCACAACGTTTGTTGCTTGGTGCATGGACCCCTCGTATTGATAAGATCAGAAATACTTTCAATCCGCATCTTTCTGGTGATATTTATATAGAAGTAATGCCAGGATGGTCTGTTGTGGATGAGTATTCTCAAGTTACGAAGGTGGTGCGCGACAACTACTCGTCTGCTCCTTTGATTTTTATCGGTAATAACATAAAGCCGGAAATCCTTTACACTCCGGTGAAAATGGCGACTATTGCTCCTACAATAGCTCATTTTATGCGCATTCGGGCCCCCAATGCTGCAACTGCTGCCCCTCTGACGGGCATCCGTAAATAAATTATATACTCAGACAACAAAGAAAATCAGTAAATTAGTTATCTTTGTGCGTCGGAATACCGAATAAATAAATCAATTAGAAATAATAAAAATAACAATATACAATGGGATTTAATGAATTTATAAGCAAACTTTTTGGTAATAAGGCTACTCGCGATATGAAAGAAATTCAGCCGTGGGTGAATAAAGTAAAAGAAGTCTATCCGGAGATTGCTAAGTTGAGTCACGATGAATTACGTGCGAAAACAGAGGAACTGAAAAAGTATATCAAAGAATCAGCTGTTGAAGAAAACAAGAAGATAGAAGAGCTGAAAGCTACTATCGAAACTACAGATATTGAAAAGCGTGAGCCTATCTTCTCACAGATAGACAAGCTGGAAAAAGAAGTTCTTGAAAAATATGAAAAAGCTTTGAATGATGTGCTTCCTACTGCTTTTGCAATAGTGAAAGATACAGCACGTCGTTTGAGTGAGAACGAAGAAATAGAAGTAACTGCTACTGAAATGGACCGTAATCTGGCTGCTCAGGGCAAAGACTTCGTTCGTATAGAAGGTGATAAGGCTATTTGGAAGAATCATTGGGTTGCAGGTGGTAATGAAATGACCTGGAACATGGTTCATTACGATGTACAGCTGTTTGGTGGTGTAGTTTTGCACCAGGGAAAAATTGCTGAAATGGCAACCGGTGAAGGTAAGACATTGGTAGCTACTCTTCCGGTATTCTTAAATGCATTGACAGGAAATGGTGTACATGTAGTCACAGTGAACGATTATTTGGCTAAGCGTGACTCTGAATGGATGGGACCGCTTTATATGTTCCATGGTTTGAGCGTAGACTGCATTGATAAGCACCAGCCTAACTCTGAGGCTCGTCGTCGTGCTTACATGGCAGATATTACATTTGGTACAAATAATGAATTTGGTTTCGACTACTTGCGTGATAATATGGCTGTCAGCCCTAGAGATCTTGTACAGCGTAAGCACAATTATGCAATTGTCGATGAGGTGGACTCTGTATTGATTGATGATGCACGTACTCCGTTGATTATCTCAGGTCCTGTTCCTAAGGGCGATGAACAGTTGTTCGAAGTACTTCGTCCGCTGGTAGAACGTCTGGTAGAAGCACAGCGTAAATTGGCTACTCAATATCTTGCTGATGCAAAACGTCTGATTGCTTCTGATAAGAAAGAAGATGTAGAGGCTGGTTTCCTTGCTCTGTTCCGTAGCCATAAAGCATTACCTAAGAATAAGCCACTTATTAAATACCTGAGTGAGCCGGGTATCAAGGCTGGTATGTTGAAGACAGAGGAAATCTACATGGAACAGAACAACAAGCGTATGCCGGAAGCGGTAGAGCCGTTGTACTTCGTAATCGACGAAAAACTGAAGAGTGTAGATTTGACAGATAAGGGTGTTGATTTGATTACTGGTAATTCGCAGGATCCTACTCTTTTCGTTTTGCCTGATATTGCAGGACAACTTTCTGCTTTGGAAAATGAAACAGGACTGAGCGATGAAGAAAAGCTTGCAAAGAAAGACGAACTGCTTACTAACTTTGCTATTAAGTCAGAACGTGTTCACACCATCAACCAGCTGTTGAAAGCATATACCATGTTCGAAAAGGATACTGACTACGTTGTAATGGACGGACAGGTTAAGATCGTTGACGAACAGACAGGACGTATTATGGATGGTCGTCGTTGGAGTGACGGTTTGCATCAGGCTGTAGAAGCGAAAGAAGGTGTTAAGATTGAGGCTGCTACTCAGACATTCGCTACTATCACCTTGCAGAACTACTTCCGTATGTATCACAAACTTTCTGGTATGACCGGTACTGCTGAAACAGAAGCAGGAGAGTTCTGGGATATCTATAAACTGGATGTTGTGGTAATTCCGACTAACCGTCCGATTGCACGTATTGACATGAACGACCGTGTATATAAGACTAAGCGTGAAAAATATAAAGCGGTCATCGAAGAAATCGAAAAGATGGTTCAGGCAGGACGTCCAGTACTGGTAGGTACTACTTCAGTCGAAATTTCTGAAATGTTGAGTAAGATGCTTACTTTGCGTAAGATTCAACATAATGTCCTGAATGCGAAGTTGCATCAGAAAGAAGCTGACATTGTAGCGAAGGCTGGTCAGAGTTCGACTGTAACTATCGCTACTAACATGGCAGGTCGTGGTACTGATATTAAGTTGAGTCCAGAAGTTAAGGCTGCTGGAGGTTTGGCTATCATTGGTACAGAACGTCATGAATCACGTCGTGTAGACCGTCAGTTACGTGGTCGTGCAGGACGTCAGGGTGACCCGGGTTCTTCTGTATTCTTTGTATCTTTGGAAGATGATTTGATGCGTTTGTTTGCTTCCGACCGTCTTGCTAACTGGATGGATAAGATGGGATTCAAGGAAGGGGAAATGATCGAACACAGCATGATTTCCAAATCCATTGAACGTGCCCAGAAGAAAGTGGAAGAAAATAACTTCGGTATCCGTAAACGTCTGCTTGAATACGATGATGTGATGAATAAGCAGCGTACCGTAGTTTACACGAAGCGTCGTCATGCTTTGATGGGTGAACGTATCGGTATGGATATTGTCGACATGATTTGGGATCGTTGTGTCAATGCTGTTGAACAACCTGATTACGAAGATGTGAAGATGGAAATTCTTCAGACACTGGCTATGGAGACTCCGTTCAGTGAAGAAGACTTCCGTAACAAGAAGAAAGAGGATTTGGCAGAACAGACTTTCCAGGAAGCTATGACATTGTTTAAGCGTAAAACGGAACGTATGGCTGCTATCGCTAATCCGGTAATTAAGCAAGTGTACGAAGCACAGGGACATATGTATGAAAACATTATGATTCCTATCACCGATGGCAAGCGTATGTATAATATTTCTGTAAACTTGAAAGAAGCATACGAAACAGAATCTAAGGCTATCGTGAAGGCTTTTGAAAAAGCTATTTTGCTTCACACTATTGATGATGCATGGAAGGAAAATCTGCGTGAACTGGATGAATTGAAACATTCTGTACAGAACGCAAGCTATGAACAGAAAGATCCGCTGTTGATCTTCAAGCTTGAATCTGTTACGTTGTTCGATAATATGGTTGGCAAGATTAACAATAACACGATTTCTATCTTGATGCGCGGACAGATACCTGTTCAGGAACCACAGCAAGTGCGTGAAGCTGCTCCGGAACCAGAACGCCCTCGTCAGCAGTATCGTGAAGAAAAACAGGACTTGAATGATCCGGATCAGCAGGCAGCAGCTGGACGTGATACACGCGAAGCAAAACAGGAGCCATATCGTGCTGAAAAAACAGTCGGTCGTAATGATCCTTGTCCTTGCGGTAGTGGTTTGAAGTACAAAAACTGCCACGGACGTGATAAAGTGTAAGTTTTGACTGAGAAATAAATAAAGTTTGAGAATGTCATTCTTCGAGTGTAAATTCGTGGGATGACATTCTTTTTTTATCTTCTTTAAAAGAAAAGGGTATTCTTTCTTTCCCTTTACACTCTCTGCAATATTTTTCTTTGATGCTGATAAATGCTTATTTATTTGTACAAAAATGATGAAAGTTTGTACAGAAAAAAATAAAATATCACGATGTTTTCTTGAAAAGATGATGAAGTTTTTTTCGTTTATTGGTATTGAATGTTATCTGTTAATGAGTGATGTTACAAATCTTAATATGTGTATCTAAATTTTTTCGTTTAAATTCTTTTTTATAGCTTTGTTTCGTTAGAGTTTTATTTAAATAGACTATGATGAAAATATATACTTTGTGTGCTGTTGCACTGATGTGCTGCCTTGCATCTTGTAGTTCGATACAAACTTTGACGTTCGATCAGTTGTGTCCGGCTACAGTGAATTTTCCCGAACGAGTTAGAAATGTTGCGGTCGTTAATAATATGCCTGCTACTCCAGAAGCCAAAAGGACTTTGCTGACATTGGGAGAAATGAATGGAAATGGTAAGAAATCGGCAGAAATGCTGGCTTCTTCATTGGCCGATTCCAAATATTTTAATCAGGTGATGATTTGTGATTCGGCTTTAAATGATACTCATTTTGCGGGTAGACGGATTCTTACTCAGAAAGAAGTGCAGCAACTCGCTGGTGAACTTGATGCTGACCTTATTTTTTCATTGGATCAGGTCGGTATCCAGACTGAGCGTGATGAACTTGTTTATCCGGGGATTGCTGCATCATGGCCGGTTATTAAAGCAAAAGTTACTCCTGTTTTAAGCATTTATCTACCGGAGCGTGAAAGACCGATACAGGTGATTGCTAAAACAGACAGTTTGCAGTGGGATGCAGGCTTGGCTCCTTCAGACAGGCAGATGCAGGAGGAAGCAGCTTCATATGCTGCATATATGCTTACCCAGATGCTGGTGCCTTACTGGAAGCAAACAGAACGTATATATTATGACGGTGGTTGTGTAGAAATGCGCGATGCAGCTGTTTGTGTAAGAGAAAACGACTGGCAGGGTGCATACGATTTATGGAAATCACTGTTTGATCATAGCAAATCGAATAAGCTGAAAATAAAGTCAGCTTTTAATCTGGCTTTGGCTTCTGAAATGCAAGGTGACTTACCTCAAGCTGAAAAATGGATGAAAGAGGTTGAAAAACGAGTAACTGCCGGGTCAGACGAAGAAGCAGTGTGGAAGTTTTATGCCGCACAGTTGGCAGAAAGGTCGAAAGATTTTCCTTATTTAAATGCTCAAATGGGCCGTTTTGGAAACAAATTCTAGCATTATCTGTTGCGCGAAAGATTTTTTTTGTACATTTGAGGTAATAAAATTCGATAAACATGATGAACATTAGTGAACAGTCGCACGCTTCTATAGCTTCTGCTTTGGAAGAAGCTCTCAGCAGATATGCTGTGAAAAATGATAGTTCGGTAGTAACAGATATTCATTTGCAGCCAAAACAAGATAGCGGAGAACTAGTTGTCTTCAACGATGATGATGAAGAGCTGGCACGTGCCGTTATTGCTGAATGGGTGGATTATGATGGAGAAGACTTTTATACAGAAGTCGAGCCATTGCTCCGTGCGGAAGTTACAGCATTGAAAAATGAAAAAGGTCTGGACAAGCTTTGCCTGATGAAGCCTTATTCGTTTGTACTAGTAGATGAAGAAAAGGAAACTGTTTCGGAACTTTTGCTTATAGACGATGAGGACACTTTATTGCTAAGCGACGAGTTGCTGAAAGGACTTGATGAAGAACTGGATGCCTTCTTGAAAGATTTGCTGGAAAAATAATCAGTAAATCTATCTGCTTCTAGAAAAAATATCGGTGACTTATCAAATTTAATACTATGGGGGAGCGCATTACCTTTCGTAAAAATGAGCGTCTGCATACGATTAATCCCCGTTGGAGAGGAAATCCAATTGTTAAGGGGAAGTTTTTCAATCGTCAGCATCGCTGGCGTCCGGGAATGGGTAGTGTGCTTAAATGGCGTTTTTCCCCCAATCCGCAGCGTAAGGAAAAAAGAACGATAAAATGGAATCCGAAGGTTCATTTTCTTCGTTCTTTGGATGCTGTAGTGGGTAATACATTGATATGGCTTGGTCATAACTCTTTTTTCCTGCAGGTAGGAGGAAAGCGTTTTATGATAGATCCTGTATATGGAAGTATTCCTTTCGTAAAGCGTAGAAGCCAGTTTCCTGCCAATCCTTCCATATTTACTAATATTGATTATCTGCTTATCAGCCACGATCATTTCGATCATTTGGACAAACCGAGTGTGGCTCGTCTTTTTGCCGATAATCCGCAGATGAAACTGTTTTGTGGTATTGGTACGGGTGCTTTGATAAAGAGCTGGTTCCCGACAATGGAAGTGATTGAGGCTGCGTGGTATCAACAGCATCGTGATGGCGACTTGCGATTGACGTTTCTGCCGGCACAGCATTGGAGCAAGCGTGGAGTAAACGATGGGGGAGAACGGTTGTGGGGGGCTTTTATGATAGAAGCCGATGGTATTACAATCTACAACAGTGGTGATACAGGATATGCCCGTCATTTCAGCGAACTTCCGGAACTGTTTCCACATATCGATTATTGCATGATAGGAATAGGTGCGTATAAGCCGCGTTGGTTTATGAAGCCTAATCATATATCACCCTATGATGCACTTACAGCTTCGACAGATATGAATGCCCGTATCACCGTACCGATGCATTACGGTACGTTCGATCTTTCAGACGAGCCTTTGTTCGATCCTCCTCATGTCTTTGCAGCAGAAGCTCGTAAGCGAGATATGCCCGTTCTGCTTCCTGAACTGGGAGAAATTGTCAAGCTCAGTCATCAGCGCTAATTCTGAGAGATTTTTATTTTCCCGTTTCTTTAGGTGCTATTATCAGATTATCTTTGGGTACGACGATGGTCCGTTGGGCTGTCGAGTCATTGTTTATGCTGGTTACTTCGCCTTTTGTGGTAAAGTATACATAATTTCCCATGTCATAAAAACGGTAAACTTTTACTCCATCGTGTTCGAACAGGTAACTTATAGTATATGTATCGTTATTCTGAGGTGCTTTGTTCTGAATAGGTATTCCTACGCCACAGGAGGAGAATATCATGGAACACAGAGAAATAAGGCCTGTATAAAATAAACTTGCTTTCATGCTTAAAAGTTTGGGGTTATTCGTTTTCACAAATATATCCAAAATTCTGATTATACAGGAGTTTATGGCTGGAATTTATTTTATAGCAGTATGCTGAAAGGAGTTTATCTGAGGAAATGAATGGGGAATAAAAAAACTTGAAGCAGGTTTGATGTATTCCTGCTTCAAGTTTATTATAGAGGGTATTTAATTTACTTTTTCAGTGCAGCAATGCTTTCTTTCAATGCGGCAATCTTAGTTTCAGCATCAGCTTGTTTTTTACGTTCCATTTCAATAACGTTTGCCGGTGCCTTGCTTACAAATTTTTCATTGTTCAGTTTCTTCAATACGCTCTGTAAGAATCCTTCCTGATACTTCAGGTCTGCTTCCAGCTTCTTCAGTTCTTCTTCTACGTCGATAAGATTACCCAGCGGTATGAAGTATTCTGTTGTACCTACCATGAATGAAGCAGCACCTTCTGGCTTACTTTCTACTACAGTTACAGCAGAGAGGTTTGCCATCTTCTTCACAACCTCTGCATATGCCATCAGCTGAGTGTTTTCTCCAAGTACGAGCATTTCGAGTACTTCTTTCTGTGCAATGTTTTTCTGCAAGCGGATGTTGCGGATACCTGAAATGATTTCTTTCAGCTGATCGAATGCATTGCAAAGTTCGTTGGCTACCTGTAAATCACGACCGCAGAAAGTTTCCAGCTGAGCAACCATGATACTTTCTCCCGGTTTGCGATCGTAGATATGCTGCCACAATTCTTCTGTAATGAATGGCATAAACGGATGAAGCTGACGCAACAGAACATCGAAGAAATGTAATGTAGATTCGTATGTCTTTTTGTCGATAGGCTGACCGTATGCAGGTTTTACCATTTCCAGATACCAGCTTGAAAATTCATCCCAGAACAGTTTGTAAACCAGCATCAGAGCTTCGCTCAAACGATATTTGCTAAACAAGTCGTCCATTTCGGCAGAAACCTTAACCAGCAGGTTATCGAACCATTCGGTTGCCAGCTTAGCATATTCCGGCTGTTCGATGTCGGCTACTTGCCAGCCTTTTACCAGACGGAAAGCATTCCATATCTTGTTGTTGAAGTTACGTCCTTGTTCACACAGTGCATCGTCGAACAAGATATCGTTTCCGGCAGGTGCAGAAAGCATCATTCCCATACGTACACCATCAGCACCATATTGCTCTATCAAATCCAGCGGATCGGGTGAGTTACCCAATGATTTTGACATCTTGCGTCCAATCTTATCGCGTACGATACCGGTGAAATATACATTCTTAAACGGCATATCGCCCATGTATTCATAGCCGGCCATAATCATACGTGCTACCCAGAAGAAAATGATATCCGGACCAGTTACCAGGTCGGAGGTAGGATAGTAGTATTTGATTTCTTCATTACCCGGATTGTTGATACCGTCGAAGAGTGAGATAGGCCACAACCATGAAGAGAACCAAGTATCCAGACAGTCGTCATCCTGACGCAAGTCTTCTACTTTCAGATTTTGGTTACCGGTTTTTTCTTTAGCCAGTTCCAAAGCCTTTTCAGGAGTTTCGGCTACTACAAAGCCACCTTCAGGCAAGTAATAAGCCGGAATACGGTGACCCCACCACAACTGACGGCTGATACACCAGTCTTTGATGTTTTCCAACCAGTTGCGATATGTATTTTTATATTTAGCAGGGTAGAACTTCAGTTCGTCGTTCATTACAGGAGGCAAAGCCATGTCTGCAAAGTGCTGCATGCGCAGGAACCACTGCATAGAAAGTTTCGGCTCGATAGCTACGTTGGTGCGTTCAGAGAAACCTACCTTATTGGTGTAAGCTTCTACCTTTTCCAGCAAGTCGGCAGCAGCCAGGTCTTTTTCAATCTGTTCACGAACATCAAAGCGATCCATGCCTACGTACATACCAGCAGCTTCGCTGATAGTTCCGTTGTCGTTGAAAATATCGATAGAAGGCAGGTTGTATTTTTCTCCCAGCATGTAGTCGTTTACATCGTGTGCCGGAGTTACTTTCAGACAACCGGTACCAAACTCAATGTCTACATAGTCATCTTCGATAACCGGAATGACACGTCCAACCAGCGGAACGATTACTTTCTTACCTTTCAGCCACTGGTTTTTCGGGTCGTTTGGATTGATACACATTGCAGTATCACCCATAATTGTTTCAGGACGTGTAGTAGCTACTACTGCATATCTGCCTTCCGGATCGCCTTCTACTTTGTAGCGCAGATAGAAAAGTTTACTGTGTTCTTCTTTGTAAATAACTTCTTCATCGCTGAGGGCAGTCAAAGCTTTCGGGTCCCAGTTTACCATACGTACACCGCGGTAAATCAACCCTTTATTGTATAAGTCAACGAAAACTTTAATAACACTTTCGCTACGTTTTTCATCCATTGTGAAAGCAGTGCGGTCCCAATCGCATGAAGCACCCAGCTTACGGAGCTGCTTCAAGATAATGCCTCCGTGTTCTTCGGTCCATGCCCATGCGTGTTTCAAGAACTCTTCGCGGGTAAGGTCGGTTTTCTTTATACCCTGTTGAGCCAGTTTGTTTACTACTTTAGCTTCTGTTGCAATAGAAGCGTGGTCTGTTCCCGGAACCCAGCAGGCATTTTTGCCAGTCATACGGGCGCGGCGTACCAGAATATCCTGAATGGTATTGTTAAGCATGTGTCCCATGTGGAGCACTCCGGTTACGTTTGGCGGCGGAATCACGACGGTATACGGTTGGCGTCCGTCGGGTTTAGAACTGAAAAGTTTATTGTCCAGCCAATACTGGTACCATTTCCCTTCCACATCAGCGGGATTGTACTTACTTGCTAATTCCATTTTTCTATATCGTTTTTAAATGTTTGTTTTTATACGTTTTAGGTTGCAAAATTAATAAAAGTAGTTGGATTTCTGATATTATGCCCCGAAAAACGTCTTTCTATGGCTGTATAAAATTTTACCCCTTCATACCAGTCAGCGTATGAAGGGGTAAAAACGGCTGCATACCTGGGTTAGTATGCAGTTTTTTTATAAAGAATATAAACTTTTTTCTTAGTTACCTTCCGTTTTCTTAAATCAATTCGTCGGAAGTGTATCCCTGAGGCAATGTGCGGCAGTTATAGCCTGAAGCCATAATTTCACCGTAAGCTCCGGCAGAACGGAGTGCGATAAGATCGCCTCGTTTCACACGGTTCAGGTCGATAGCTTTGCCGAAAACATCAGATGATTCACAGATAGGACCTACTACATCATAAGTTTCGTTCGGTTCTTCGGAAGTAATGTTCTCTATCTTATGGTAAGCCTGATAGAGAGCCGGACGGATAAGGTCGGTCATACCTCCATCGACAATAGCAAACTGTTTGTTTGTTCCCTGTTTTACGTAGATAACTTTAGTGATAAGACTTCCGCACTGACCTACTACAGAACGTCCCAATTCGAAGTGTAATGTCTGTTGCGGACGCAGCTTCAGATGTTTATGATAAGTAGCGAAATAATCAGCAAAGTCGGGGATAGGCTGGCGGTTCGGATGAGCATAGTCTATACCAAGTCCACCACCGACATTGATATGTTCTACGATGATCTGGCGTGCGTAAAGTTTTTCCTGCAAATCGTTTACACGATTACACAGAGCCACAAAGTCTCCCATATCCAGAATTTGTGAACCGATATGGAAGTGCAAGCCTACAAACTTCACATTGTTCATTTCGAGTGCACGGTCTATCACCTTATCCATGTCTTGCATGCTGATACCAAACTTGTTCTCTGCAAGTCCGGTGGTGATATTGGCATGGGTATGTGCGCCGACATCCGGATTGATGCGGAAAGCTACTCGGGCAATTTTTCCTTTTGCTGCTGCCAGCTCGTTGATTACTTCCAGTTCTGGAACAGACTCTACATTAAAGCAGAAAATGTCGTGATCTAGTCCCAGGTTTATTTCACGGTCGGTTTTCCCGACTCCTGCATACACAATTTTGCTTGCTGGGAATCCTGCTTTGATTGCTGCTGCAATTTCACCTCCACTTACACAGTCTGCTCCCAGTCCATGCTCACGGATAATGCTCAACACCTTTGGATTAGCATTAGCTTTAATTGCATAGTGCACACAAAACTTATTGTATTTGGCAGCCTCTGTACGGATTACATTTAACGTATCTCTCAGCAGGTTTGCATCATAATAATAAAACGGGGTTTCCAGTTCGCGGAATTTATTGATGGGAAATGTTCCTTTCATATACTGTAAAGAATTAAGTTGTAAAAAAAACGGACGATGCGATTCAAGTATAACCGTATCATCCGTTTTCTTTTGATGATTATTTATTATTAAATAAAACGTCGCTTAATGATTGCAGTGCTGTCTTCTTATCCGATTCTCGAATCAGGAACGAAATGTTGTAATTGCTTCCTCCAAACGAAATCATACGTACAGGAATGTTACGCATTGCCTGGATAGCTTTTGCTTCAAATCCGATATTTTCCCATTCCAGATCTCCCACAACGCAAACGATACACATGTCATGGTCTACGGTTACAGTACCATATTTCTTCAGGTCGTTTACGATTTCATTCAGATGTTTGGTATTGTCAATAGACATCGATACACCTACTTCAGAGGTACAAACCATATCGATGGGTGTCTGGTAGCTTTCGAAAATTTCGAATACTTTACGCAAGAAACCGTGAGCCAGTAACATACGGCTTGACTTGATCTTGATAGCAGTGATATTATCTTTTGCTGCAACAGCTTTAATCTTACCTTTTTCAGTTTCGTTTGAGATAAGTGTACCCGGTGCACTTGGTTCCATTGTGTTGAGCAGACGTACCGGAATATTAGCATATTTGGCAGGCTGTACACAAGTCGGGTGCAGAATCTTAGCTCCGAAGTATGCCAGTTCTGCAGCTTCTTCGAAGTGAAGCTGACGTACCGGAGAAGTTTTGTCTACCACGCGCGGATCGTTGTCGTGCATTCCGTCAATATCAGTCCATATCTGGATTTCTGAAGCGTTTACAGCTGCACCGATAAGAGAAGCAGTATAATCACTACCTCCACGTTGCAAGTTGTCTATTTCTCCGTAAGCATTGCGGCAGATAAATCCTTGTGTAATATATATTTCCTGTCCAGGATTTGCTTCAAGCTGTAAAGCCAGTTTCTCGCGGATGTAGTTTAGGTCGGGTTCGCTGTTTTTGTCTGTGCGCATAAATTCCAAAGCCGGAATCAAAACCGCTTTCACGCCTTGTTCGCAGAGATAATTAGTTACCATGTTGGTAGAAATGATTTCTCCCTGTGCAAGAATAACTTTTTCTTCGAACAGTGTAAATATATCCTTTGTGAAAGATCGGATGTAGTCGAATACCGATTTTACGAACTCCAGAGTCTTCTGTTTGTACTCTTCAGTAGAGAAAAGTTCATCAATATGCTGTTTGTACTTAGCTTCCAGCTTATTGATTACTTCGTTTGCTCCTTCGGGATTTTTCTTGTATAGATAATCCGAAATTTCGACCAGTGTATTGGTCGTACCCGACATTGCAGACAATACTACTATTTTCTGCTCGCCATCAGTAATTAATTTGGCAACATCTTTCATTCTCTGTGCAGAGCCTACAGATGTTCCTCCAAACTTTAAGACTTTCATTTCTAGTTTCGAATTTTAATTGTTCTATAAAATACTCTTTCTTTTGGGCGCAAAGATACGAATATTTTATGGTTCTTTTTAATAATGATAATAAAATCTCTAACAATTTGTCTTTTTTAGTATTCACTTGCTTCGCGCAACTGATGTTGTCCGCAGCAGTATACTTTTCCTGGAAACTCGCTTAAAAGGTTCAGGTTGTGGGTTGTCATGATGATAGCCGTACCCTGTGTACATATTTCCTGAAGCAATTTGACGATGTTTCTGCCTGTCTCTACATCTAGGTTTCCGGTAGGTTCATCAGCTAGGATTATTTCAGGCTTGTTCAATATTGCACGTGCTATGACGATACGCTGCTGTTCGCCGCCTGAGAGTTCATTCGGCATCTTGTAGCCTTTGTTTTCCATGCCTACCAGACGTAATACTTCTTCAATGCGACTTTCTCTTTCTGAAAATTGCTTCCAGCCTGTAGCACGCAGTACGAAATCCAGATTATCGTATACAGTACGGTCGGTCAGAAGCTGGAAATCCTGAAATACGATGCCCAATTTCCGTCGCAGGCTGGCAATATTTTTTTGCTTGATGGTACGCATATCGTAACCCAATACAGTTGCTTCTCCTTCGCATATATCCAGTTCACCGTATATGGTTTTCAGGAAAGTCGACTTACCGGTACCCACTTTTCCTATCAGGTAGACGAACTCACCTTTTTTCAGTTCAAAGTTTACATTGTTCAGTATGCCTAGCTCCTGCTGGTTGATATCTACATTTTTATAACTTATGAGTGGTTGGTCTTCCATAAAATCAATGTTTCTTCCAGTTTTCGCTGTGGCGTTCTTTTAATTCGCGTGCTAAATCTTCAATGCGGTAACCTTTCGATGTCAGCAGTACGATAAGGTGATAAAGCAAGTCGGCTCCTTCATAAATCAGGCGTTCGTCTGTTCCGTTGCATGCTTCGATGATTGTTTCTACTGCTTCTTCACCTACTTTCTGAGCCATTTTGTTGACTCCCGATTTGAAAAGACTTGTCGTATAAGATTTCTCAGGCATTTCTTCATGACGTTTGTCGATGAAGTCTTGCAACTCTTTCAGGAACATAATATCCTGTTCGTTCTTTTCACCCCAGCAAGTATCTGCTCCTGTATGACAAACTGGTCCTGCAGGATTTACCTTTATCAGCAGCGTGTCATTGTCGCAGTCGGCCGCAATGGAAACTACATGCAGGAAATTGCCGCTTTCTTCACCTTTTGTCCATAATCTGTTTTTGGTGCGGCTAAAGAATGTGACTTTTCCAGTTTCCACTGTTTTATTGTATGCTTCTTCATTCATAAATCCCAACATCAGTACCTTTTGGGTATAATTATCTTGAATGATGGCAGGAACAAGTCCGTTCATCTTCTCAAAATCTAAATCCATATTTTATATATTTTAAAATTAAACTCTAACGTTGATTCCTTCTTTGCAAAGGTATGCTTTTAATTCGGGAATAGGAATCTCACCGAAATGAAAAACGCTGGCGGCTAGTGCTGCATCCGCTTTTCCGATAGTAAAAGCATCTCTAAAGTGCTCCTTGCTTCCTGCTCCTCCCGAAGCGATGACGGGGATAGTCAGTATTTGGCTCAGTTGGGACAGGGCATCATTGGCGTAACCGTTTTTTACTCCATCATGGTCCATACTTGTGAACAATATTTCTCCTGCTCCACGTTCATTGGCTTCCCGCGCCCATTCAAAAAGATTCCGGTCCGTTTCTTTCCTGCCGCCGTTCAGGTAACATTTCCATCCGTCTGCTGTTTGCTTGGCGTCGATTGCTACTACGCATACTTGAGAGCCAAAGTGAGAGGCTATGTCGTCTATCAACTGTGGATTGCGGATAGCCGAAGAATTGATGGAGATTTTATCAGCTCCGGCGCTGAGCAGACGATCTACATCGCTTAATTCATGGATGCCTCCTCCCACCGTGAAAGGTATGCTGATATGTGCAGCAATACGTTTTACCAGGTCGGTAAAGGTTTTTCGTCCTTCGTGACTGGCTGTTATATCCAGATATACCAGTTCGTCAGCCCCTTGTTCGCTGTATATCTTTCCTAGTTCTACAGGATCACCGGCTTGTCGGAGATTTACAAAATTCGTTCCCTTTACGGTTTGCCCGTCTTTGATATCCAGACATGGGATAATTCGTTTTGCTAACATATATATTGTACTATTTTATTTAAAGATAACGGCTTAACTCTCTCAGTGAAATTTTACCTTCGTACAAAGCCTTTCCTACAACTACAGCAGGTATACCTGATTCGTGTAGTTTCAGAATATCATCAATACTGCTTACGCCTCCGCTTGCTATCAGATGTATATCGGGAAAGGCAGCCATAATATCTTTGTAAAGTGGAGTAGAGGGACCTTCCAGCATTCCATCGCGGCTAATGTCAGTACAGAGCACTTTGTTGATACCTTTTTCTATATAGTTTTTAAGAAACGGCATTAGTTCTTGAGTACTCTCTTCCTTCCATCCGCTAATAGCTATCTTGTTGTCTTTTACATCGGCTCCGAGTATTATTTTCTCTTCACCATATTTTTCTAACCACTGGCAAAATAATTCGGGTTGTTTTACGGCTATGCTTCCCAATGTAACCATCTGAGCTCCGTTGTCGAAAGCAATGACAAGATCTTCATCACTTTTTACACCTCCTCCGAAATCGATTATCAAAGATGTCTGACTTGCAATTCTGTCAAGAACTCGATAATTTACTACATGATGTGAAGCTGCTCCATCCAGATCGACTACATGCAAGCGGCTTATTCCGTAAGCTTCGAATTCCTTGGCAACTTCTACCGGATTTTCGTTATATACCTTTTGTGAGTCATACTTACCTTGTGAAAGACGTACGCATTTTCCGTCAATGATATCTATGGCAGGAATAAATTCTATCATAATATTATCTATATCGTTGGAGAGCAATGTTTATAAATCGAGAAAATTAGTGAGAATTCTTTCTCCGTTTTTACCACTTTTTTCAGGATGAAACTGTGTCGCATAAAAGTTATCTTTATGCAATGCAGAACTGTAAGGCAGAATGTAGTCTGTCTGAGCAGCCGTGTAGTCGTTCAGAGGAACGTAGTAACTATGTACGAAGTAGACATACTCTTCGCGGTTGAATCCCCGGAACAGATCACTATTGGTATGTGAAATTGTATTCCATCCCATGTGTGGAATTTTGTCCTCATGTTTTAGAGGTTGGAAACGTTTTACTTCAGCATCAAATATACCCAGACAGTCTACATTTCCTTCTTCCGAATGTTTACACATCAGCTGCATGCCCAGACAAATTCCCAATACAGGTTGTTTCAGTTCTTTTATAAGTCTGTCAAGTTGATTATCCCGTAAATATTGCATGGTATTGCGTGCTTCTCCTACTCCGGGAAAAATAATCTTGTCTGCCTTTAGCAGCAATTCCTTGTCTGCTGTTATGACAGGAGTTATTCCCAGACGGCGTAGGGCATAATCTACGGAAAATATATTGCCAGCATTGTATTTTATGATAGCTACATTCATTCTTTTATTTTATTTGTATTTTTGCAAAAGTAACGAAATATTGTGAACTTCCTAATATTTCTGACAAAAAGTTCATTGTATGCATCTGGTTGTAACAAGTTTTCTCTAAAATGTGCAATATTTAGGCTTTTAAGAATATCTGTTGGTGAGAAAAAATGAAGAATTTACAAGCAAACTATTGCAGATTAAGGAAAATGTACTACCTTTGCAACCGCAATCGAGAGAGATAGCAACATTAAGAATAAAAATAATGGTGCGTTAGTTCAGTTGGTTAGAATACATGCCTGTCACGCATGGGGTCACGGGTTCGAGTCCCGTACGCACCGCAGAAGTCTGCAAATCATTTTGATTTGTAGACTTTTTTTATGTTATAAACTGTAGTCTTGACATTTTTCATTACCGAATCATAGCAGAATTTCTAACCGTTGCAACGGCTTATGTACAAACTCGTAGAGTTTATCTTTTCCTATTTGCTTATATTATTTAGTGACAAGTTTTTTGTTGTAGATCTTACTGACGAACATTATCATTCGAAAAAGGATGGAAAAAGAGAAGTTTATGGTTATAAGAAAGGGTAAAAAAGTACCATATCAGTAAGCAAATAATCCGAAACAGAGTGAATAGATCTTAAATTTGACAGATATTAGATAATAAAGTATCAAACGCTCTTGAGTCAGATGTGCTATATTTGCAGAAAATACTATGATATATGAAAAACAAAAACTATTTGTATGGTTTATTGCTGTACGGATTCATAGCCGGATTTACCTCTCCGGTTTCAGCCGAAATCCGTCAGTGTGATAAAGAATTTATATCCTCAGATGATTCACACATCGTTTATATGGGAAGAATTAGCCGGAGTATTCCTCATCTTGTCCGTTTTACTTATCCGGGAGTCAGTATACTAGCAAACTTTGAAGGAACATCCTTACAGATGAAAGCAAAACCGGGAAGTGGGGCGTTTATGGTAGAAGTTGACGATGAATTGCCTTATCGGATTAATTTCGCTGAAAACGATTCGATCCAGACATTAGCAGAAGGATTACCGGAAGGAACACACCGTGTTCGCATTATGTATGCCATAGAAGGATATGAACTGAAGCCAGCATTTAAGGGCTTTTATTTAGATAAAGGATGCAGACTGGCCGAGGCTCCAGTGTTACCTGAACGTCGAATTGAGTTTATCGGTAATTCCATTACTTGCGGTTATGGAGTAGAATCAGAAAATCCTTCTGATCCGTTTACCTATGAAACAGAAAATCATTTTTATACATATGCAGCCCGTACGGCAAGAGCATTGAAGGCCCAGCATCTGGTAGTGGCCCGTTCCGGAATCGGTGTATACCGTAACTACGGTGCACCTCGTTCGGGCAGTAAGGACTGTATGCCTGCCATGTACGAACAGGTCCTTTTTACAGACTCTACAGAGTTATGGGATCATACGCTTTATACACCGGATGTGGTATGTATTAATTTGGGAACAAATGATACAAGTCTCGACAATTATGACATGAATCTGCTGGCTGAGGGATATCGCAGTTTTGTGAAAAAGCTCCGTGCTGTCTATCCTCATGCTAAATTGGTATTGCTGACAGGTTCCATGATGAATGGAAAACCATTGGATGATGTAAAGAAAGCAATGGATACCGTAGTGGGTGAAATGAACAGTCAGGGAGATAAAGAGATATATCGTTTTGATATGTCGCCTCAAACAGGTTCGCTGGGGATAGGTGCTAGTTACCACCCTTCCATGCGACAGCATCAGAAGATGGCTTCAGAGCTGACCGCCTTCCTTAAAAAACTGATGAAATGGTAAACTGAAAGAATTACTTTAAAATATTGAAGATATGAAAAAATGGATTATCAGTGCCTGTCTGCTGATGATGCAGGCTGGGGCATGGGCAAAAGTTACATTGCCTGATATTATGAGTGACAATATGGTTTTGCAGCAACAGACGGAAGTCTGTTTGTGGGGAAAAGCCAATGCAAATGCCGAAGTTACAATCCGTCCGTCGTGGAATCGTGAAACATACAAGGTTACTGCCGGTGCAGACGGAAAGTGGATTGCAAAGATTAAGACTCCTACGGCAAGTTACAACGCTTACACCATTTCTATTTCCGATGGTGAAGAAATCATTTTGAATAATGTACTGGTAGGAGAAGTATGGTTCTGTTCTGGTCAGTCGAATATGGAGATGCCGTTGAGAGGCTTCTGGAATTGTCCGATAGCAGGAGCTAATGAAACGATCGCTACTTCATCAAAGTGGAAAGGAATCCGTGTAGCTACTGTTGAAAAGAACGGACAATTGCAGCCTGTCGACGAATGTAAAGGAAGCTGGAAAGTTAGTAATCCGGAAAATGCTCCGGCATTCAGCGCGACAGCCTTTAACTTTGCGATGATGATGAATCAGGTACTGGATATTCCAATTGGCATTATCAACTGTAGCTGGGGAGGTTCGATGGTAGAAGGATGGTTGCCTCGTGAGATTGTTTCTCAATATCCCGATATTGACTTGAAACGTGATATCCGTAAGGAAGACGGACACGACTGGTGGCATTATCTGAGTCCGACATTGATGTACAACGGTATGCTGAAACCTTTGCAGAATTATACTATTAAGGGATTTTTGTGGTACCAGGGAGAATCAAACGTAGGTAAACATAAAACATATGCCAAACGCTTGAAAACGATGGTCGAACTCTGGCGTAAAGAGTGGGGATTGGGCGAACTGCCGTTCTATTATGTAGAGATAGCTCCATTCAATTCTACAGAAACTACAGGATGTGCATTGCTTCGCGAAGCACAGTTCCAGGCACAGTCTATCATTCCAAACAGTGGAATGATTTCTACAAACGATTTGGTAGAACCTTATGAAATAAAAAATGTTCATCCTAAAAATAAGACTGATGTAGGAAAACGTCTTGCCTATATGGCATTGAGCAAGACTTATCATGTACCGGGTATAGAAGCTTACGGACCGGTTTACAAATCGATGGAAGTTAAGGATGGTGCGGTTATCTTGTCATTTGATCATGCAGAAGAAGGATTTAACCGTTTGTCTGATATGGAAGGATTTGAGGTTGCAGGAAGTGATAAGGTCTTTTATCCGGCAAAAGCTGAGGTCTTTAATAATTTGCAGATAAAAGTTACTTGTGATAAGGTTGCACAGCCCGTTGCTGTACGTTATTGTTTCCGAGATTTCCAGCCGGGAAATGTTGCAAATCTTCGTGAACTTCCTTTATATCCGTTCCGCACAGATAATTGGGAATAAATTATAAAACTTATTTATTCTAAAAGAGCCATGTCAATATTCCGAAATGGAGTTTGATATGGCTCTTTTATTGTTTTCTATGTCATATATGTTTATTAGGTTTAAATGAACATTGACTGGTCATTGGACATATACGACAACTATAGGTTATGGCTGAGGGCTGTTATAGAAAATAATCTGTTGTATTATTTCCACAGTGTGAAGAACTTAAAATGATTAGATCTTTGAGGTTGGGAACCGGCATATGAAAAAATATGCTGTACATTTTGTCTGTTGAGTAAATGAAAGGTCTTGGATAGCATATCAGATTGGAAATTCTGATCAACGAAAAAGGCTGTTTCAGATCTAAAACCTCTGAAACAGCCCTTGTTTTTACTTAATTTACAGACTTATTTTACTTCTTCCAAATACAGGACTCTGCTGGAATAATCATTCTGTTTGTGATAATCTACGATATGGTTGTAAGGTATTTCCAGTCCGTTTGCCATCAGATAAGCACCACTGTATACTTTCCCTTCAAAGGCAAGCGGTTGATTGTCTATACGGTTCAGCTCTGTGATGCGATACTTTTTGTCAGGATTAAGTCCTGCCATTGTCACGCGAGGCAAATGCTGGTTGACGAAATGCTCTGTTTTCCACCAGTAGAATACGGCCTTATCCTTTTCAGGGCTGGTATACATCAGCGAAGCTACTCCCAAACGGTCGTAAGGTGAGATGAGGCGGTAAATATCTCCCAACTGTACAATCGGGCGAATCTTCTTGTAGTCAGCTATAGCCTTGCGGCACAAGTCCTTTTCTTCATCGGTCATATTCTTGGGCTGAATTTCCATACCCAGTCGTCCGCTCATTGCCACATCAATACGGTATTTTAATGGAATGGTACGGAAAGTCTGATGATTAGGAGCTGCGCTGATGTGTGAAGCCATGGCAATAGCAGGGAAGAAGTACGATGTTCCCCATTGCATATATACGCGCTGAAGTGCATCGGTATTGTCGCTCACCCAAAATTCATCAAAATAGGGAAGAATACCATAGTTGGCACGTCCGCCACCGCTTGCACATGCTTGAATAGTCAGATCTGGATATTTGGCACGGATGCGCTGGCATATTTTTTCGAATCCTTTGTGGAATTCTATATACATATGGCTTTGTTTATCCGCAGGCAGATAGTTGGAGCCATGATTCATGATTGGCATGTTTGCATCCCATTTGATATAAGCTATTTCAGGGTAATTTGTCATCAAGTCGTCTACAACCTTAAATACGAAATCTTGTACTTCCGGATTAGCCAGGTCAAGTACTACTTGTGTACCTCCACGTCCCAGTACCGGATCACGCTGAGGGGCTTTCAGTATCCATTCAGGATGTTTTTCATACAGTTCGCTGGTCGTGTTTGCCATTTCAGGCTCTATCCAGATACCAAACTTGATTCCATGTTTCTTGGCGTCTCTTATCAGTCCCTCAATGCCTTCGGGCAGCTTGTTCTTGTCTACTACCCAGTCGCCTAGTGAAGAACTGTCGTTCTTACGCGGATATTTGTCGCCGAACCATCCGTCGTCCATTACGAAAAGTTCACCTCCCATTGAGGCAATGTCACCCATCATCTGGTCCATGCCCTTCTGGTTAATATCGAAATATACACCTTCCCAGCTGTTCAGCAGAATGTCGCGTACGGTGTTACCATGTGCCAGCTTATACGTTCTTCCCCATTTATGGAAGTTACGGCTCGCACCGCTCAGACCTTCGTTGCTGTATGTAAGAGCAACGGCAGGAGTCTGAAATACAGTTCCTTTAGGAAGTGTATACGAAGAGTTCTCTTCGTTGATACCTGCATAAAACTGATGATAGTCGCTGTCGTCAGTATCTATTCTCAGTTTGTAGTTTCCTGAGTAACAAAGTGCAGCTCCGATAACACGTCCTTTGTTTTCCTGGGGAGCGCCATCGAGTGAAAACATCACTTCCGCGTGCGATGTGTGTGAATTGCGTGCACCGTCTTTGTTCTTGATAATTGTCATGCCCGGTTGTAAAGGCTCTTGGGTAAGCTGACCTTCGTTAGCCCATGAACCTGATAAATGTGAAAACCATACGTTTCCTCTGCGGATTGGTAAGTAGGCAGATGCAAATTGTGTCAGGTAAACAGGTTTTTTCTCTGTGTGGCTTATTTCAGTCCATGTTTCTATCATGTCTACATCTTCGTAGGCTTTATAGCGTACATCTATATAGAAAGGATATACCTTATCTTTCAGACGTACAGTGGTTAGTGTAGCCTGATTCTCTTTATCAGTACTTACGCTTACCACTTCCATTTGTGTTGACATGTTTCCATCGCCATGTCTGACAGCCAGTGCTGTTTCTCCAGGGCAGTTCATACCATAAGTCGGATAAGCTGTATGGTCGCAGTTCTTGGCCTCGTTGATATTCTGTAAATCAGTTTCATTTAACTTATTTCCATAATAAAGATACTTCAGCTCACCACCGGTTGGTGCATTCAGGACAAGCGAAGTGTTTGGTGTAGAAATGCAAATGTTTTGTGCCCACATGTTTCCGGCAAGTAAAGAGAATCCTGCCAGCAGATAGATTTTGTTTTTTACTTTCATGCTTTTCATCTTTTTGATAATCGGTTTATACAATCATTAACTCATTTGCAAAAATAGTGGTTATTTTATGAACGGACTGATATGGTTTTATCTTATTTTGATAGAAAGGTAGAAGCGAGATAAAATATTATCGGGAACAGGCGATAAAAGTTTGTACAGAAAATAAAAAAATATCAGCATGTTTTTCTAAAGATATCAGCATATTTCTTTGAAAATATCAGCATGTTTTTTCTATAAATGTGAACACGTTTTTTCTTCGGTTTTATGGTTTTGTCATTTTATTATGTATATTTGTGATAATGAAAACAAATGCTATGGAAAAACTGGTAAATGAAAATTTTATACGCGAAATAACTCCACTTTCGGACAAGGACTGTTTTTATATAGCCGACCGGCATAAGAAAGAGTTTACCTATCCGATGCATTCGCATAAAGAGTTTGAATTGAATTTTGTAGAACATGCGCCTGGAGTGCGCCGTGTGGTGGGTGATTCGGCAGAGGTTATAGGCGATTATGATTTAGTGCTGATCACAAGTCCGGACCTGGAACACGTTTGGGAGCAAAATACCTGTTCGTCATCAAATATCCGGGAAATAACCATTCAGTTTGTACCCGCTTTTTTGAGTGGATTGATAGATACCAATCAGTTTGATATGATTCGAAAGATGCTCGACAAGGCGCAATACGGCTTATGCTTCCCAATGGATGCGGTGATGAAAGTGTATGCACTGATAGACAAGCTTCCGGAAATGAAAGGTTTTTATGCAGTAGTGCATTTTCTGACCTTGCTGTATGAACTTTCACTTTTTACAGATCAGGCACGTACGTTGTCTAGTTCTTCGTTTGCAAAAATCGAAGTGCACTCAGACAGCCGGAGAGTACAGAAAGTACAGGATTATATTGGAAAACATTATCAGGAGGAAATCAGACTAGGTCTGCTTGCTGATATGGTAGGTATGACAGAAGTTTCGTTCAGCCGTTTTTTCAAGTTGCGCACCGGAAAGAACCTGTCAGATTACATTATTGATTTACGTTTGGGGCATGCTACCCGTTTACTGGTAGATTCAACGATGGCGATTGCTGAAATCTGTTATGAGTGCGGTTTCAACAATCTTTCCAACTTTAACCGTATCTTTAAGAAAAAGAAGAATTGTTCTCCGAAAGAGTTCAGGGATAATTATCGGAAGAAACGTACAATTATTTGATAAAGCTAGTATGGTGAGTAAAGCGGTGTTTCCTTTCAAGACTAATGTCTGTAAAAGAAACATCGCTTTTTTATTGTCAATGTTATGGTAAGATGAACTATCGCTGTTAGTATATATAATAAGGTAATAAAAAGCAGTTTGTGATAGAAATGCAACAATCAGATAAAATAGTATTGCTTTTTTATCTTATGATAGTCTACTTTTGCAAGTGTTAATCGAATGGATTTTTAATTTGAAATGCTATGGACCGAAACATGATTAAAAGCATATTTCCTATTCTGCAAGTTTGTGTATTGTGCTGCCTGATGTTTTTATATGGTAGTGTAAATGCTAGTGCAGCTGTGGAACGTTTGTCTGTAAAAGGAACCTTTCTTGTAAACGAAAAAGGCGAAAAGGTTGTATTGAAAGGAGTCAGTATGGGCTGGCATAACTGGTGGCCTCGCTTTTATAATGCCTCGGCTGTGAAAACGCTGAAAGAGCAATGGAATTGTACGCTGATTCGTGCCGCTATGGGAGTAGAGCCCGAAGGAGCTTATCTAAGCAATCCGGAGAAGGCGTTGAAATGTGTGACGACTGTTGCCGATGCTGCTATCGCCAATGATATGTATGTCATTATAGACTGGCATAGTCATGGGTTACATACAGAAGAGGCGAAAGAGTTCTTTAGTCAGATAACCGCTCGCTATAAAGGTGTTCCCAATGTTATTTATGAAATATTCAACGAACCGGTAAAGGATACCTGGGCTGATGTGAAAAAATATTCAGAGGACGTTATTGCTTGTATTCGTGCCGTCGATAAGGAGGCATTGATTCTGGTGGGTACTCCTCATTGGGATCAGGATGTACATCTGGCCGCCGATGATCCAATAAAGAATGTACATAATATAATGTATACACTGCATTTTTATGCTGCTACTCATAAAACTTCGTTGCGTGAGCGTGCCGATTATGCGCTGGAAAAAGGACTTCCTCTTTTTGTTTCCGAATGTGCCGGCATGGAAGCAAGCGGAGATGGAAATATAGATTTGCAAGAATGGAATAAATGGCAGGCGTGGATGAAAGAACATGCTGTCAGCTGGGCTGCCTGGTCAATAGCTGACAAAGACGAAACTTGCTCGATGCTTTATCCTTCAGCACCTGATACTGGGTGGAAAAGTGAGGATTTGAAGGAGTGGGGGCGTATTGTAAAAGAAGTGTTATTGGTAAAATGAGATATGTTGTTTATAGATAAAGTATTTTTTTAGGTAAGGTTGAAAGGATAATGGTTTTTGTGCCGGTAATTCTCTGAATTATCGGCACTATTTATTTGAAAGTATTCGGGAGATTTATAGAACATAGAGTAGATGTAAGTAATTAGACTATCTACAATGTTGTGAATTATTGGATAAAATTATATCATATTTCTAGATAGTTTCCTCTTACTTTTGCATTGTTGAAATAAATCTAATAGATATGCGGAAACAGAACTTTTTTTTGTTGTTAATGTCACTTGTGGTTATTGTGTCGTGTACCACAACGTCGAAAAATCAGAAAGAGAATAATTTTGTACGAGTAGAGAACGGACAGTTTATCCGTAATGGAAAGCCTTATTATTACATTGGTACTAATTTTTGGTATGGTGCAATATTAGGCTCAGAAGGCGAAGGAGGTAACCGTGTGCGTCTATGTCGCGAACTTGATTCATTAAAAAGTATTGGCATTGATAATTTACGTATACTGGTTGGTTCTGATGGCGAGCGAGGAGTAGCTGCTAAAGTAGAACCTACGCTTCAGGTTGCTCCAGGAGTTTACAATGATACTATTTTTGCAGGACTTGACTATCTGCTTGCTGAAATGGCAAAGCGTGATATGCTGGCTGTGCTTTATCTGAATAATTCATGGGAATGGAGTGGAGGATATGGACAGTATCTGCAATGGGCTGGTTATGGAAAAGCACCACAGCCGGCAGTTGATGGGTATGCGGCTTATATGAATTTTGCTGGTCAGTTTGTATGCTCTGACAGTGCCCAAGCTCTTTATGCAAATTATGTAAAGGATGTAATAACCCGTACCAACCGTTATACAAATGTGCGTTATATAGACGATCCGACTATTATGTCATGGCAGATAGGTAATGAACCTCGCGCTTTCTTACCAGAATATAAACAGAATTTTGCCAATTGGATGGGTAAGGCTGCTGCCTTGATCAAATCTCTTGATCCCAATCACCTGGTTTCTACCGGAAGCGAAGGTAAATGGGGCTGTGAGATGGATATGGACTTATTCGAAAAAATTCATGCAGATGCTAATGTGGATTATATGAATATTCATATCTGGCCATACAATTGGGGATGGGCTCCGAAAGATAGTTTGCAGGAGAATCTGGAAAAAGCAAAACAGAATTCGAAAGTGTATATTGACGAACATCTTGCAGTTGCAAAGAAGTATCAGAAGCCTCTGGTAATGGAAGAATTTGGATATCCTAGAGATAATTTTCAATTCAGTAAATCGTCTTCAGTGAAAGCACGAGATGCTTATTATAAATATATATTCGATTTGGTATTAGATAATGCTTCATCTCACACTTTGTTTGCAGGTTGTAATTTCTGGGGATGGGGAGGCTTTGCTAATCCTTCTGAGGAATATGAATATTGGAAACCAGGAGACGATTATACTGGCGATCCTGCTCAGGAGCAGCAGGGGCTGAATTCTGTATTTGCATCGGATAGTACAACAATTAGTGTCATAAAGCTTTTTTGTGCTAAAATTAGTGACGAGAAGTAATTAATATAGTAATTGTTTTTAACTATATTAGTTATGGATAAGATAGTATTATTAATAGTCTTTTGTTATCGTTATTTTTGTGATTGTAAAAAGAATGTAACACGGATGACTTTAATCTGATATTATGTAGGACAACTATTTGTAAGCTTCTCACATATATCTGAATTTTAAGAAGAAATTATTAACCATACTAAAAATATATTATGGATAAAAATGTAAGAAAATGCGTGCTGATAGCTGGTGCATTTGCTACAATTTCAATCGGAAATGTGCACCCGGCATGGGCTTCTGAAACAAGTATGTTGGAGGTTGCTCAGCAAGCTAAGAAGCAAATAAAAGGTAAGGTAGTTGATGCTACCGGTGAAACTGTTATTGGAGCCAATGTTCTTGAAAAAGGAACAACTAATGGAGTAATTACCGATTTTGATGGAAATTTTGTACTGAATGTTTCGGAAGGTGCAACGCTGGAAATTTCTTATATTGGATATGTTACTCAGACGATTAAAATAACTAACCAGACTTCTTTGAATATTGTATTGAAAGAAGATTCTGAAACATTGGATGAGGTTGTGGTTGTCGGATACGGTACAATGAAAAAAAGCGACTTGTCTGGTGCTTCTGTTTCTGTAGGTGAAGATGCTATTAAAGGATCTGTCATAACAAACCTTGATCAGTCCTTGCAGGGACGTGCAGCAGGTGTTTCGGCTGTAACAACTTCAGGTGCGCCGGGTTCTTCATCTTCTATCCGTGTTCGTGGTCAGGCTACTATTAACTCAAACGCAGAACCTTTGTATGTAATTGATGGCGTTATTGTGCAGGGTGGAGGTTCTTCTGGTTCTGATTTTGGACTTGGTGATGCATTGGGTAATGGCTCGGTTTCTACTATTTCTCCGCTGTCTACTATCAATCCGTCAGATATTGTTTCTATGGAGATTTTGAAGGATGCTTCGGCTACAGCTATTTATGGAGCTCAGGGAGCAAATGGAGTTGTGTTAATTACAACCAAGCGTGGTAAGGCAGGTGAAGCCAAATTTACTTATGACGGTATGCTGGCTGTACAGCGTCAGACTAAGCGTTTGGACATGATGAACTTGCGCGAATTTGCAAGTTTCTACAATGATTTTGTTGAAACTGGTGAGCTGGAGCCGAGTTCTACTTATGCAGATCCTTCATTGTTAGGTGTTGGAACCAATTGGCAGGATGCTGTATTCCGTACTGCTTTGCAGCATCAGCATCAGATTTCGGCTCAAGGAGGTACGGATAAAGTGAAGTATTATGTTTCTGGTTCTTATATGGATCAGGATGGTACGTTGATTGGTTCAAGCTTTAACCGTTATTCTTTCCGAACTAACTTGGATGCTCAGTTGAAACCGTGGCTGAAAATCGGTTTGAATGCTACTTATTCTGCTACGCAGGATGATTTGAAACTGGCAGATAGTGATCAGGGTATTATCAGTTATTCATTGCAAACTGTGCCGGATATACCTATTTATGATATTGATGGAAATTATTCATCTATTGTACGTGAAGGGTATACTAGTCCGAACCCGATTGCAATGGCTATGATGGATCAGATTTTATTGGATCGTCAGAAACTGACTGGTAGTATTTTTGCAGATGTTACTTTGATGAAAAATCTGACCTGGCATACAGAATTTGGCTATGACATCAGCTATAATAAAGGTGAACGTTATCAGCCCAAAGTTGACTTAGGAAACTGGAAACGAGACAGTAACTCAAGTTCTATTCAGAAGAATAACAGTACATTCTGGCAATTGAAAAACTATGTAACTTACAATGGACAGATAGATAAGCATAGCTTCACAGCAATGTTAGGACAAGAGTGTTGGGAGTCTAACTATGATTATACTTCGGTAGCCAATACAAACTTACCTTCGGATGCTGTTCATAATCCGGCATTGGGTACGGGTACTCCTTCTATTAATTCCGGATTCGGTAGTTCTGCAATGGCTTCTTTCTTTACTCGTTTGACATATAATTATGCAGATCGTTATTTGGCAACCTATACGTATCGTTATGATGGTTCGTCTAACTTTGGACCTGATAACCGATGGGCTGGTTTCCATGCTGTAGCTGGATCATGGCGTTTTTCAAATGAAAAATTCTTTGAACCTCTGACAAATGTGATCAGCAATGGTAAGCTGCGTTTAGGATGGGGACAAACTGGTAACTCAAATATAGGTGGATATCGCTGGGGAGCTAGTATGTCAAGAATGCCGACTGGATTAGGCTTAGGTTATCGTCAGTCTAATATCGCTAATCTGGGAGTAAAATGGGAAACTCAGGAACAAGTCAATGTCGGTATTGACTTAGGTTTCTTCCATGAAAGAGTAAATTTGATTGTTGACTGGTATAAAAAGGTTTCTAAAGATATGTTGATGTCTTTACAGCTTCCTTCGTATATGGGTACTTCCGGTAATGCTTCTTCAGCTTTGGCTGCACCGATGGGAAACTATGGTGATATCGAAAATAAAGGTTGGGAAATTTCTTTGAATACTCATCCGCTGATTGGAGCTTTTGAGTGGGATTCTGATTTCCAGATTTCATTTAATAGAAATAAATTGCGTGCACTCGATGGTACTGCAAATGCGCAGATTGTAGGATATGGACAGTGGAGTGATGTAGTGAGTGTGACTAACGTGGGTGAATCACTTTACAATTTCTACGGTTATGTATGTGACGGTGTGTATGAAGACTTGGAAGATTTGCAGACATCTGCCAAACCTGCCAAATATCCGGCAGATGGAGTGTTTAACAGAACGAATACAGTATGGGTAGGTGATATAAAATATAAAGATTTGAATGGTGATGGTGTTATTGATGAAAACGATAGAACAAACATCGGTTCACCACTACCCAAATTTACTTTTGGATGGACAAATACATTTAGATATAAAAATTTTGACTTATCATTATTTATCAACGGCTCGTATGGCAATAAGGTATTCAATTATCTAGGAATGAAACTGACTCATATGAACTCTCCTTGGAGCAACCAGTTGAATACAGTGCTTGACCGTGCGCAGATTGTACCAATAGATCCTAATAAGGATTATTCTGCAGGAGTTGTTGTGAATGGTGTGACAATATATAACTGGTATGATGATATTACTAATGTGCGAGTAGCAAATGCTGGTGCAACTATACCTCGTGCTTCTAAACAAGACCCTAATGATAATGACCGTATCAGTGATCGTTATATTGAAGATGGATCATATATTCGTTTGAAGAATATCACTTTAGGATATACTTTCCCAGGAAAGATTATTAAGAAATGGGGACTCGATAATTTGCGTGTATATGCTAATATCCAGAATTTGCTGACAATTACAGGTTATAGTGGTTATGATCCAGAAATCGGAGCCAGCACTGCCAGTGCGAATGTTTATGGATTGGATAATGGACGTTATCCTTCTCCTACAGTTTATTCTTTCGGATTGAATGTTTCTTTCTAAATAAATGTGACTATGAAATTGAATAATATAAAATACTGGACTTTAGCAGCCATATTGGGAGCTAATTTAGTTTCGTGTGATGATTTTCTGGATCGTCCGGCAGAAGATTCATATAATGTAGATAATTTTTATCAGAATGATGAACAGTGTTTCCAAGGAGTAAATCCTCTGTATAATTCTCCTTGGTTTGACTTTCAGCGCGGATTTTTTAAAGTAGGTGAAGTTCTTGCAGGCAATTATTATTGGGGATCTTCTCCCTATCTGACCTTTACAGTGAATGGGACGGATGAAGATTTGATAAATATGTCTTATTCGTTGTGGTCGGTTAATGCATATGCTAATACGATTCGGGAAAGATTGCAGACTGCTGGAGGAAGTGAACAGACAAGAAATACATGTATGGGTGAGTGTCTTGTATGGAAGGCTATGGCTTATTTTTATCTGGTACGTACTTTCGGGGCAGTGCCTATTGTTCATAGTAATTCAGATGATATTGCAGCAGGTAATTACAATGAAAAATATAAAGTACAAATTCCTGATGTGTATGAATATATAGTAATGACGCTGGAAGAGGCTATAAGATTACTTCCTGAGTCAAACTCTGAAGGGCGTATCGATCAGTATACAGCTAAAGGTTTGTTAGCTAAGGTGTATCTTACCAAATCGGGCTACGGAATGAGTGGATCAAGAAATGAAGATGATTTACGTCAGGCAGCGGCTTATGCTAAAGATGTAATTGACAATTCAGGCAGACATTTGTTGGCGAACTATTCTGATGTATTCCGTTTGGCAAATAACTTCAATGAAGAATGTCTGCTCTCATGGCACTGGTCTGCTTCTTCTGATGCATGGACTTGCCAAAATGCTTTGCAGTCAGATTTAGCAATAGCAGGATTTGATGAATTTGGTGATTGTTGGGGTGGTTATAATGGTCCGTCTGTTGATTTGCAGGATGCCTTTGGTGAAAATGCTTTGAGTCCGACTCGCTATAATGGAGATACCCGTCGCAAGGCAACCATGATGATGTGTGGTGATGTTTATGAATATTTCTGGCAAGATAAAGGTGGATTCAATTATATTAATTTTATCTATGATACTGATAACTTAGGAGGTCCCGGTACTTACCAGAGCGCAACTGGAGCTAATGAAGTAAAGCAGTTGTATGGCAATGCCAATGACCATTTGACAGCTACAGGTGTTTCGGCTTCTTCTCAACACAGTCAGTTGAGTACACATTTGTTGCGTTTGTCGGATGTTTATTTGATTTATGCCGAAGCAATGATCGGAAACAATGGCTCTACTTCTGATGAATCAGCTATTGATGCCTTCTATCAGGTACGTCATAGAGCTATCAGTACATACGAACGTCCTTCTGTAATTACATGGGAAGATGTTTGGAAAGAACGTCGTCTGGAGCTGGCTTGTGAAGGTGACCGTTGGTATGATTATGTACGTTTATCTTACTATGATCCACAAAGAGCCATCAATGAGCTGACAAATCAGCGTCGTGATGTCTATTATGGATTGGATGATTTGTATAAAACTTATTATCAGACAGGTTCTTTTACAGTAAATCCGGACGAGCATCGATATAATCCGAATGCTGTAAAACCTAATGTTACTATTTCGAGCTTTACATTGCCTTTCCCGACAGAAGATGTGGTATTTAATCCTCATTTGATGGAAGATCCGATTCATGTAGATGTACGAAGTGAATTTAGTTATTAATAAAAATAAGAGTTATGATGAAACTAATGAAATATATAAAAGGCTTAGTTATAGTGGGAGCCGTCCTTTCTGGAGTTATGATGACTTCGTGTGAAGACGAACCTGATAAGTATGAAATTGCAGATGGGCTTCCTACAGTAAACTATATACGAATGACAGATCCGGAAGTTGCTGATTCGTTGATAACAGGAGCTTATATGTCGAATACGATTTGTCTGGTCGGAGAAAATTTGCGGAGTGTATACGAACTTTATTTCAATGATCAGAAGGCCATCTTAAATACAAGTTTGATAACGGATAATACATTGATTGTAGATATTCCGTCTACAATACCGAGTGTCGTTACAAATAAAATTTATTTAATTAATAAGAATCACGAAACTGTAACATACGATTTTAATGTATTGGTTCCAGCTCCGGAGATTACATCTATGTCTAACGAATATGCTCAGCCAGGAACTGTTGCTACGATTTATGGAGATTATTTCATTGATGATCCAAATATTCCATTAACTGTAGAAATAGCTAATGTCCCTGTTACTGAAATTACTAGTCTGACCCGAAATGCTATTAGCTTTGTTGTTCCTGAAGGTGCGGAAACAGGATATGTTAATGTAGAGTCTATCTATGGAACAGGACAGTCTACGTTCCGCTACATGGAGAACGATGGTATCTTATTCGACTTTGATGATGATGGTGATGATGCCATTGCAAAAGACAATGGTTGGCATGCCGCTACAATAGGAACATTGGAGAATGTTTCTTCTTTAGATGGCAACTATCTGATATTCCAAGGAGATTTGGATAATGGTTCATGGAATGATTCTGATTTTGCTTTTGAGTATTGGCCTTATGGAGATGAAGCAACTCCTTATTTGAATACATTGGTCGATTTTGAGGATTTGAGTAACTTGCAACTTAAATTTGAAGTGAATGTACCTGATGCATGGAGTGCATGTGCTATGCAAATCTTGCTGACAACTAATAATGAGGTTAGTGGTGATAATATGAACAATTCGTTCTTCCAGGGAGATACATTCCCTCGTGCGTTGTGGATTCCTTGGCAGTCTAGCGGAAGTTATACTACTACAGGTTGGACTACTGTTACAGTGCCGCTATCTGAATTCCGTTATGGTGCTTCGGGTATTTCTCTTTCTCCGTTGTCCTCAACAGATATTACTGGTCTGACCTTGTTTGTATGGAATGGTGGTGTTACAGGAACTGCCTGCTCGCCAACTATCTGTATCGATAATATTCGCGTAGTGCCTATCTATTAATTAAAAAAATGAATGTACGATGAAAACAAATAGATTATCGGTCCTTTGTTTGGCTGGAGCACTTTTATTGACAGGTGTTTCGTTTACCTCTTGTCTGAAAGGTGATGATGTAGATACTAATCAGTATGTAGGAGGTATCAGTTTGAATGTTTTTGGTCCATCTCCGGTTGCTCGTGGAGGTGAGTTAAGATTTTTGGGTAGTGGAATGAATCAGGTTACGGCTGTGGTTATTCCAGGATGTGCAGATATTACAGATATCAATGTAATCAGTGACAGAGAAATCCGTATCACTGTTCCTCAGGAAGCACAACCTGGACTGGTAACACTGAGAACTCCTAATGGGGATATAACTACGAGAACGGAACTGACTTTTACAGAACCTATTTCTATAGAAAACTTTACACCGGCTACAGTATTGCCTGGTGATGAGTTGACCATCGAAGGTGAATATTTAAATCTGATTCATGAGGTCATTTTTGCAGATGATGTAACTGTTACTGAGGAGGATTTCATTACGCATGAACGGAATATGATAAAATTGCTTGTTCCTGAAGAAGCACAGACTGGACAGATTATTTTATCTGATGGTGAAGAGTTGCCAAATCTGATTTATTCGGAAGAAGATCTGGTAGTTACCTTACCGTCTGTAGAAACTGTTGTGAATAAGGAAAATGCTAAACCTGGTGATGTTGTCGAAATAAATGGAGAAAATCTTGATTTGGTTCGACAGATGCTGATGCCTGATGGAACTGAAGTGGAATTTACATTAACAAGTCCGAATATTATAGAATTTATATTGCCGGAAAATGCTTCCGATGGAGATGTTGTTGTCATACCTGCTTCGGGAGTAAAGGTTACTGTTGCTCATTTAACAATGGCTGTACCGACTAATCTTGTTGCTACTCCAGCTTCCGGCCTTCGTGGAGGTGATGAGATTGTTTTGACGGGTTTAAATTTGGATGTTGTAACCAGTTTGTCTTTCCCTGGTGTAGCAGAAAATGTTCAGCCAGCCTCTCTATCTGAAAAAGAACTCACCGTTGTTATGCCGGAAGCTGCACAAAGTGGCAGTCTTATATTGAATACGAAAAGTGGTAAGCAGGTAAGTATTGTTATCGAAACATTAAAACCTTTGGTTGGAAGTTATAATCCATCTTCTATACCAGCTGGAGAAAGTTTGCTGATAAACGGACAGAATCTGGATTTGGTTGCTTCGGTTACTTTTGGAGGCGGACAAACAGTTGCGGTTTCTTCTTCATCTGCTAGTCAGTTGTCTGTGTCTGTTCCGATGGAAGCAGAAACTGGAAACATTGTTTTGAATATGTATAATGGAGAAACAGTTGAGGCTCCTTCACTTACAATAACAAAACCTCAATGCTGTTATGTTATGAATCTGCCAGAGAAGGTAGATGCTGGAGCTCTTTTGGAATTAGAGGTTGCTAATGGAGATAAACTGACACAGGTTAATGTTAACGGAAGTCAGGTACAGTTTATATTACGTGATTCTAAATTGATGATTTCCTTACCAGCTGAAACAGTAGGAGAGGCAACCTTGGAATTGGTTTCATCGAATGGAAGTATTTCTTATCAGATTGAAATTGTAGGTTCTATGGGAACTCTTATTTATGAAGGTCCATTGGCTACTGGCTCATGGGCGAACTCAGCACAAATCTCTTCTAATATGTTTGCAACGGCTCAAGTAGGACAGGTTATTACTGTTGTTGTATCCGATTTACAGGCTGGTGCTCAAGGTTCGTTCAAGAATAGTAGCTGGGCTGCTATTGCTCCGGGCACTGAGTATTTTAATATTGATGGTAACTTCTCATTGACTATAACTCAGGATATACTGACTCAGTTGCAGTCTGGAGGCTTGATTATCAGCGGACAGAATTATACAATAGAATCAGTCTACATTAAATAAGTGAAAGTATGAATAAAGTTTATATATGTTTTTTGTTTATAGCAACATTATTTACTACTATTTCATGTTCAACAGAAGTTGAGCATGAAATAGCACAGGTTGCTTCTCCCACTTTGGTTTCAACAACTCCTGTTACCGGTACATCGGGAATTCAGTCGGGTAATGTAACAATCAGTCTTACATACGACAAGAATGTGTTTTTTGCATCCAAAAATAAAGATTTACTGTCGATTTCTAATGATGGAAGTATTGTCAGTGCCGATGTTATAGGTTCAAGTCCTACACTGGTAGTAGTTGCAAACTGTCCTTCTAGGAATACAACTTATACTTTCTCAGTTCCAGAGGGACTGGTTACAGGACCTAATTCGATGCCGGCTCCTGCTGTAGAGATTAGTTTTACGACTCAGGGATTGGATAATACCCCGGTGAATACATTGACAGCTGAAGCTCAGAGAGTATATGATTTCTTGCAGGAAACCTATGAGCAGAAAACTATTTCAGGAATGATGGCTAATGTTGCGTGGAATGTTGAAGAGTCTGAGCAGGTTTATCAATGGACAGGGAAATATCCGGCATTGAACTGCTTTGATTATATTCATCTACAGTCTTCGGCCGAAGGTAGTTGGATTGACTATGGAGATATCACTCCAGTTTCTCAGTGGTGGAATAATGGAGGTTTGGTTGCTGCTATGTGGCATTGGAATGTTCCGACCTCAAACGGAAGCGGAAATCTTACTACTTACAAAGATCAGACATCTTTTGATATCGACAATGCTTTTACCGAAGGGACATGGGAGTACCAGACTGTCAATGCGGATTTGGAAAAGATTGCAGGCTATTTGAAACTGTTGAAAGATGCAAATATACCTGTCATTTGGCGTCCACTTCATGAAGCTGCCGGTGGATGGTTCTGGTGGGGCAAAAATGCTGATAGCTTTAAGCGTTTATGGATCCAGATGTTTGATTACTTCAAGGCTCAGGGACTTGATAATCTGATTTGGGTATGGACAACTGAAACGGGTGATGCAGATTGGTATCCAGGTGATGAATATGTAGATATTGTAGGACGAGATTTGTATGGAAATGATGCAGCAGACTGTGCTAGTCAATATCAGACTGTAGTTTCTGAGTATGGTAGTAAAATGGTAGCGTTGAGTGAATGCGGAGCTTATATTGATACCAACAGTGAGCTGGGGTTACTTTCTGAACAGTGGAATGCTGGAGCACGCTGGTTATGGTTTATGCCATGGTATGATAATGATGGTGCTGCGCTTTCTCATGCTGATAAAGAATGGTGGCAGGATGCTATGTCGCAGTCGTATGTGATAACCCGCGATCAACTTCCTTCATTTAAATAAAAATTTATCACATAATTAGTTATTAGGAGTGACTGTGTGACAAGTAATAAACATAGTCACTCCTTTGTTTATAAATGTGATAGTGTGATGTTTTTTTAAAAGAAAAAACGTATATGTATATGTTAAGATTGTATCATTCTGTGGTATAAAATTTCTCTATCTTTGCTGATGTTAAATAGTAAAACTAATTATTATGAAATTCTCGAAAGCTATTGTTTCAACTATGATTATCGGTACTTGTCTGACTGCTTGCGGCAATCAGCAAAAAAAACAATCAGAAATGGATAAAACACCTGAAGCATACTCTATGCTAAATGTGCTTGAGAAGCTTCCTCTGCATAAAATGTTCATGTTTGGACATCACGATGATCCGGTTTATGGTATCGGCTGGGACGGAGATGAGAACCGAAGCGATGTGAAAAGTGTTTGCGGGGACTATCCGGCAATGATGTCTTTTGATTTGGGAAGAATGGAGATCTACGGTGATAGAACACTAGATAATGTATCACTCGACCGTATCAGAAAGGAAGTTATTGCTCAGTATGAGCGTGGGGGTATGTCATCTTTCAGCTGGCACGTAGATAATCCTTTGACAGGAAAGGACTCATGGGATGTGAGTGACTCTACTGTGGTAAAGTCGGTTTTGCCGGGAGGAGTTAATCATGATAAGTTTATAGGTTGGCTGGATAAAGTAGCAGATTATCTTAATTCAATTCAGACTTCAGAAGGAGTAAAGGTTCCTGTACTCTTCCGTCCTTGGCATGAACATACGGGAAGTTGGTTCTGGTGGGGAAAGAATTTGTGCTCAACTGAAGATTATAAAGCGCTTTGGAGAATGACTTATGACCGTTTGCAAGAAAAAGGGGCTACTCAGTTGCTGTATGCATATTCTCCGGGTACGGAACCCAAAGACTCTACCGAATATCTGGAACGCTATCCGGGAGATGATATTGTTGACCTGATAGGAGTAGATGCATATCAGTTTGATAAAGATGCTTATGTGAAGAGCCTGGATAATGCACTTACCATTATGTCACAGGTTAGCAAGGCGCATAAAAAGCTGATGGCCGTAACCGAAACAGGCTATGAAACAATACCAGATTCGCTTTGGTGGACACAAACATTGATGCCTGTAATTGAAAAATATCCGATCAGTTATGTGCTGGTATGGAGAAATGCTCGTGAAAAAGAAAATCATTACTATGCTCCTTATCCAGGACATCCGTCGGCTGCCGATTTTGTGAACTTCTATAATGATCCGCGGACATTGTTTGCCGGAGATATGAAAACAATAAAGTAAATTGACATAAAACTTATTATAATGAATACTACATTTGAAGACAAAGTAAAAAGATTGTTTGCTCAGCATGAAGAGTTGATTACTCGTAAGAATGAGCCTGTTGAAACAACCAACGGAGTATATACCCGTTATAAGTATCCAGTTGTAACGGCTGCTCATACTCCTGTGTTCTGGCGTTACGATTTGGATGAAAAGACAAATCCTTATCTGATGGAACGCATTGGAATGAATGCTGCAATGAATTCCGGAGCTATTAAATGGAACGGAAAATATTTGCTGGTAGTGCGTGTCGAAGGAGCTGACCGTAAGTCCTTCTTTGCTGTTGCTGAAAGTCCGAATGGAGTAGATAATTTCCGTTTCTGGGATTATCCTATTACCATGCCCGACGATGTAATACCGGCTACCAATATTTATGATATGCGTCTGACAGCTCACGAAGATGGTTGGATCTACGGTATTTTCTGTGCTGAACGTCACGATGATAATGCGCCTGCCGGTGATCTGTCTTCTGCAACAGCTACAGCAGCAATTGCTCGTACTAAAGACCTGAAGACATGGGAACGTTTGCCGGATTTGAAATCAAAGAGCCAGCAACGTAATGTTGTTCTTCACCCGGAATTTGTGGATGGAAAATATGCGTTCTATACTCGTCCGCAAGATGGATTTATCGATGCCGGAAGTGGCGGTGGTATCGGATGGGCACTGGTTGACGATATTACTCATGCCGAAGTAAAAGAAGAAAAGATTATTGACTGCCGTTATTATCATACAATAAAAGAAGTGAAGAACGGTGAAGGTCCACATCCTATCAAGACTCCGAAGGGATGGTTGCACCTGGCTCATGGAGTACGTGGTTGTGCTGCTGGTTTACGTTATGTACTTTATATGTATATGACTTCACTCGAAGATCCTAGCAAGCTGATTGCTGCTCCTGGAGGCTATTTTATGGCTCCTGAAGGAGAAGAACGTATCGGTGACGTTTCAAACGTGTTGTTTACAAACGGTTGGATTGCCGACGAAGATGGAAAAGTATTTATTTATTATGCTTCTTCAGACACACGTATGCATGTAGCTGTTTCTACTATCGACAAACTGGTAGATTACTGTATGAATACTCCGCAAGACGGCCTGACAACTACTGCATCAGTAGAAACGTTGAAAAAACTGATTGATAAGAACCTGAAATTGATAAAATAATAAAAATAAGAAAGTAAGTACTGCTATGATAAAACTCACGGAAAAAATAGGTTATGGTTTCGGAGATATGGCTTCCTCTATGTTTTGGAAGTTGTTCGGGGCTTATTTGATGATATTCTATACGGATGTATTTGGCTTGCCTGCTGCTATGGTGGGAACAATGTTCTTGGTTACTCGTATATGGGATTCTGTATTCGATCCGATTGTTGGAGTTGTAGCCGACCGTACTTCCAGCCGATGGGGTAAGTTCCGCCCGTACTTGTTATATCTGGCTATTCCGTTTGCTTTGATAGGAGTACTTACTTTTTATACGCCACCTTTCGGCGATATGGGTAAATTGGTTTATGCCTATATAACCTATTCGCTGATGATGATGGTTTATTCGGCCATTAATGTTCCTTACGCATCCTTGTTAGGAGTGATGAGTCCCGATCCGTCAGAACGCAATACACTGTCTACTTATCGTATGATGTTTGCTTATTTGGGCAGTTTTATTGCACTTCTGTTGTTCATGCCTATGGTCAATGCCTTTAGTGGGCATAGCAAGGAAGTTGCTGACCAGCAGTTCGGATGGTTTATGGCTGTGGTTGTAATTGCAATCATGTGTGCAGTCTTGTTCTTTGGTTGTTTTGCATGGACAAAAGAACGGGTGAAGCCTATCAATGATAAAAAGACTTCTCTGAAAGATGATATCAAAGATCTCTTCCATAATAAACCGTGGTGGATATTGTTTGGTGCCGGAGTAGCCACTTTGGTATTTAACTCTATCCGTGACGGAGCTGCGGTATATTACTTCAAATATTTTATTATAGAAGACGAGTACCGTACTATTTCGCTGATGGGCGTATCGTTTGTGTTGAGTGGATTGTATCTTTCTATCGGTCAGATAGCCAATATTGTAGGAGTTATTCTGGCTGCTCCCATGAGTAATAAGATTGGAAAGAAAAGAACTTTCGCATTGTCTATGCTGGTAGCTTCAGCCTTAAGTGTGGTATTCTTCTGGTTCGATAAGGATGATCTGGTTCTGATTTTTGTATTCCAATGTCTGATAAGCATATGTGCCGGAAGTATTTTCCCTTTGCTTTGGTCAATGTATGCCGACTGTGCCGATTTCTCGGAACTGAAAACAGGTAATCGTGCGACAGGTTTGATATTCAGTGCATCATCAATGAGTCAGAAGTTTGGCTGGGCCATTGGTACAGCTGTAACCGGATGGCTGTTGTCTTTCTTCGGTTTCCAGGCTAATGCAGTGCAAAGTGAAGAAACTATTAATGGTATTAAGATGTTCTTAAGTCTGCTTCCCGCAATTGCAGCATTTATTTCGGTAGTATTTGTTTGCTTCTATCCATTGGGAGAACAGAAAATGAAGGGTATAATGGAACAGTTAAACTTAAAACGACAATCAAAAAATGTATAACGAAATAGTATCACAGCTCTGTTCTGAGGTAAAGGCTGAGCTGGAAAACAATATTCTTCCTTTTTGGATGACAAAAATGACCGACCATGAGCATGGTGGATTCTATGGCCGTATCACAGGCAATGACGTGTTGGAGGCATCAGCTTCGAAAGGAGCAATTCTCAATGCACGTATTTTGTGGACTTTCTCTGCTGCTTATCGCTTGTTGAGAAAAAAAGAATATCTTGAAACTGCTACACGTGCAAAGCGTTATCTGATTGATTTCTTCTATGACAGTGATTTTGGAGGTATTTATTGGGAACTTGATTATAAAGGAAATCCTGTCGATACAAAAAAACAGATTTATGCCATAGGCTTTGCTATTTACGGTTTGAGTGAATATACGCGTGCTACAGGTGATGCTGAGGCTTTGGATTATGCCAAACGTTTGTTTGAAGTTATCGAGAAGTATAGCTTTGATGCAGAAAAGAATGGTTATCTGGAAGCTCTTACCCGCGACTGGTGTCCGATAGAAGATATGCGTCTGAGTGATAAAGATGAAAACGAGAAGAAAACCATGAATACGCATTTGCATATTCTGGAACCTTATACCAATCTGTATCGCGTGTGGAAGGATGAACGTCTGGGAAAACAAATCTATAATTTGGTAAACTTGTTTTTGGATAAAATATTGGATGCTGAAACTTATCATCTGAATTTATTTTTTGAAGATGACTGGACCAACAAATATCAGATTGTATCATACGGACATGATATTGAGGCGTCGTGGCTGATTCATGAAGCAGCTTTGGTATTAGGTGATAAAGGTCTGTTGCAGAAGGTGGAACCTGCCATTATAAAAATAGCTGAGGCTGCTGATGAAGGACTAAATCCAGATGGCAGCATGATTTATGAAAACTTTGTGAGCAAAGGAAAAATAGATCGTGAGTTGCATTGGTGGGTACAAGCTGAGAATGTTGTCGGTCATCTTAATCTTTATCAGCATTTTGGTGATAAGTCGGCCTTGGAAAAGGCATTGAAGTGCTGGACATTTATCAAGTCAAAATTAGTAGATACGGAGCAGGGTGAATGGCATTGGAGTTTGTATCCTGACGGAACAGTTAATACCAAAGATGATAAAGCTGGATTCTGGAAATGTCCTTATCATAATGGTCGTATGTGTATGGAAATATTGGAACGTTTTTCTTGAGAAACGATAGAGAACAGCTTTCATCATTATTAGACGAATAATAGTAATGATGAAGGCTGTTTTTTGTTGCTTAACCCCGGATTACTAATAATATTATGAAAAAACTATTATCTGTTTTACTGCTTATACAGTTTATGGCTTGTTTGTCTGTCAGTGCACAACAAATAAGAGAGTCGATATTGCTGAATAATGGATGGAAATTTGCGTATGGACATGCTGGTGACATGAAAAAAGATTTTACTCATGGAACTGAATATTTTACTTATTTCGCAAAGGCCAAGTCTTTTAATCAGAACCAAGGTCCAAGTTCCGAGCAGTTTAATGACTCTTTGTGGCAAACAGTCAGTTTACCGCACGATTGGGCAGTTGATCTTCCTTATTCAGAAGAAGCAAGTCATAGTCATGGATATAAAACCATCGGATGGAAGTATCCTGAAACAAGTGTTGGATGGTATCGGCGTAAGTTTTATATTGCAGCAGAGGATTCAGGCAAACACATTGCTGTCAGATTTGATGGAATCTTTCGTAATGCACAAGTATTCTGTAACGGTTTTTATTTAGGACATGAACCGAGCGGATATGCTACTCAGGTTTATGATTTGACGGAATACTTGAATTACGGCGCAGAGAATCTGCTTACAGTCCGTGTAGATGCCAGTACGGAAGAAGGCTGGTATTACGAAGGAGCAGGAATTTATCGCGATGTGTGGTTGGAAAAGATGTCATTAGTTCATGTTGCTCCTTTTGGCACGTTCGTTACTTCTCACATAACCGATTCTTATAAGGCTGCCGATGTGAATATAGAAGTTCGTTTATCGAATAAGGGATTGGAACCGGCGAATTGTACAGTGCTCAATCGTGTCCTTGATGCTACAGGACGCGAAGTAGTCAGTACGCAGAAATCAGATATTACTTTAGCTCCTAAACAGGAAGAGGTGAAGCTATTGCAGTCGGTAAAGATGAATGATATTCATTTGTGGAATCTGGAACAGCCTTATTTATATACCTTATATACAGATGTATATATTGGCGAGAAGTTGGTTGATACATATTCTACCAATTTTGGAATACGGAAAATTGAGTTTGATCCACAGAAAGGATTTATGCTAAATGGTTGTCCGGTTAAATTGAAAGGAACTAACTTACATCAGGATCATGCCGGAGTAGGGACTGGAATCCCCGACCGGTTGTGGGAGTATCGGATAAAGAAGATGAAAACGATAGGAAGTAATGCCATACGCACGTCGCACAATCCGATGTCGCCTGTCTTTCTGGATTTATGCGACCGCCTGGGAATGCTTGTTATTGAAGAAAATCGTCTGATGGGTATCAATCGTGAGCATATCGGTCTTTTGGAACATATGATCAAGCGTGACCGGAATCATCCATGTATTATTTTGTGGAGTATCGGAAATGAAGAGTGGGCGCTCGAAGGTAATGAGCGTGGATTGCGTATTACTAAATCGATGAGTGAATATGTACATCAGCTGGACTCAACTCGCCTGTCGACACAAGGAACAGCCGGTGGACGGGTGTCTCTCTTCGGAGTCGATGTGAAAGGATATAATTATCTCCGCCAGAACCCGATAGATGAATTCCATCAGAAACATCCTGAGTGGTATTCGCCGGTTGGTTCGGAGGAAACATCAGGATGTGGTACACGTAACGTTTATTATACCGATTCATTACGTGGTTGGATGGCTCCTATCAATCGTACGGCTCAAGATGATAATCATATTATTAATCCGATGGCAAGAGGTTGGCAGTTCTATCATGACCGTCCTTGGCTGGCCGGACTTTTCTATTGGACAGGACTTGATTATAGAGGTGAACCGAATCCGATGCTTTATCCGGCTACAGGTTCACAGTTTGGCATATTTGATTATTGCGGATTCCCTAAAGATGAAGCCTTTTATCTGAAATCCTGGTGGACTGACGAACCGGTTCTGCATTTGTCACCGCATTGGAATTTGTCTGGCCATGAAGGAGATAGTATCAATGTATGGGCATATAGCAATTGTGACGAGGTTGAACTGTTTGTCAACGGAAAAAGCTTAGGACGGAAGTCTATGCCGATTAATGGATATATCGAATGGAAAACAATCTATCGTCCGGGTAGTTTACTGGCCAAAGGCTATAAGGCTGGCAAGAAAGTTATGGTAGAGAAAATAGAAACTACAGGTGAGGCTGCCCGTATCTCAATAGAACCATATAATACAACTTTGAAGGCGGACGGTCAGGATATTGCAATTGTAGATCTGACATTGAAAGATGAAAAAAATCGTGAAGTACCCGATGCCATGAATGAAATGATTGTTACCTTGACTGGTCCTGCAACGATATTGGGATACGGGAACGGTGATCCGGGATTCAAGGAAATAGAACGTCCTGTAAATGGTGAAACATCTTTCCGCATCAAAGCTTTTTCTGGAAAGGCACAGGTAATAATCCGTTCGCAGGAAGGAAAGAAAGGAAATGTCCAATTGGAAGTTTCTGGTACGGGATTGAAAAAAGCAACTCAACAATTTATAATAGATTAATATCATGAATAATATTCGAAATTTGGCGATGGCTTCTATGGTATGTGCCGGAAGCCTTGCAGGAATGGCTCAGCCGGCTCCTGCGATTTCTGCTGATCCGGTAATCGAGGCACATATTCAGGAATGGCTGAAAAAAATGACACTCGAAGAGAAAATCGGTCAGATGTGTGAGATAACAGTCGATGTAGTTACTGATTTTCCAGGAAGCAAAGATGGGTTTAAGTTGAGCGAGGCTATGCTCGATACGGTGATAGGTAAGTATAAAGTTGGTTCTATCCTGAATGTTCCTTTAAGCGTAGCCCAGAAAAAAGAAGTGTGGGCGGCTGCCATTAAGCAAATTCAGGAGAAGTCGATGAAAGAAATAGGCATTCCATGTATTTATGGAGTGGACCAGATTCATGGAACCACCTATACACTCGATGGAACATTATTCCCTCAAGGTGTCAACATGGGAGCTACTTTCAATCGCAGTCTGGTTCGTCGTGGAGCAGAAATATCTGCTTACGAAACAAAGGCTGGTTGTATTCCCTGGACCTATGCTCCGGTTGTCGATTTGGGACGTGACCCGCGCTGGCCGCGTATGTGGGAGAATTACGGAGAAGACTGTTATGTGAATGCAGAAATGGGTGTTGAGGCTGTCAAAGGTTTTCAGGGAGATGATCCGAATCATATCGGCGAATATAATGTGGCAGCCTGCATGAAACATTACATGGGGTATGGTGTTCCAGTTTCGGGTAAAGACCGTACACCTTCTTCTATTTCACGAAGCGATATGCGTGAAAAACATTTTGCTCCGTTTTTGGCAGCAGTGAGAGCCGGTGCGCTGTCGGTTATGGTAAACTCAGGTGTAGACAATGGTATGCCTTTCCATGCTAATCGTGAACTGCTTACCGAATGGTTGAAGGAAGACTTGAACTGGGACGGTATGATTGTGACCGACTGGGCAGATATCAACAATCTGTGTACACGCGACCACATTGCAGCAACCAAGAAAGAAGCTGTCAAAATTGCCATCAATGCCGGAATCGACATGTCGATGGTTCCTTACGAAGTAAGCTTCTGCGACTACCTGAAAGAACTGGTACAGGAAGGTGAAGTCCCCATGAGCCGCATTGATGATGCCGTAGCCCGCGTATTACGTCTGAAATACCGTCTGGGACTGTTCGAAAATCCATATTGGGATATCAAGAAATACAACAAATTCGGTTCTGAAGAGTTTGCCCGTGTTGCTTTACAGGCCGCCGAAGAATCAGAAGTACTGTTGAAGAATGAAGGCAATATCCTGCCGCTTGCCAAAGGAACAAAAATCCTGCTTGCCGGTCCGAATGCCAACTCCATGCGTTGCCTGAACGGAGGATGGTCGTACAGCTGGCAAGGACATCTAGCTGACCAATGTGCCGGTGCTTACAACACAATCTACGAATCTCTATGCAACAAGTATGGTAAGGAGAACATCATCTACGAACCGGGCGTGACTTACGCTCCTTATAAAAACGATAACTGGTGGGAAGAAAACCAGCCGGAAATCGAAAAATCAGTTGCCGCAGCCAGTCGTGCCGATGTGATTATTGCCTGCATCGGAGAAAACTCTTACTGCGAAACTCCGGGTAATCTGACCAACCTGACCATGTCGGAAAACCAACGCAATCTGGTAAAAGCTCTTGCTGCAACCGGAAAGCCAGTCATTCTGATATTGAATCAAGGTCGTCCGCGTATCATCAACGATATTGTTCCACTGGCAAAAGCCATAGTCAACGTCATGCTGCCCAGCAACTATGGTGGCGATGCACTTGCCAACCTGCTTGCCGGCGATGCCAACTTCAGCGGAAAGATGCCTTTCACCTATCCTAAATATATCAATGCATTGGCAAACTACGACTATAAGCCTTGCGAAAACATGGGACAGATGGGCGGAAATTACAACTACGACTCGGTAATGGATGTACAGTGGAATTTTGGTGACGGCTTGAGTTATACAACTTACAATTATTCAAATCTGAAAATTGACAAAACTTCATTTACGGCTGATGATGTCCTGACAGTCAGCGTCGATGTTACCAATACAGGAAAGGTAGTCGGAAAAGAAAGCGTACTGCTTTATTCAAAAGATTTGGTTGCAAGCAGCACTCCTGATAACATCCGTCTGCGTAACTTCGAAAAAGTGGCACTCAACCCGGGTGAAACCAAAACCGTAACCATGCAACTGAAAGGCAGTGATCTGGCATTTGTTGGTTACGACGGTAAATGGCGTCTGGAAAAAGGAGACTTTACAATAAAGTGTGGCGGACAGACATTAGATATTAATTGTACAGAAACAAAAGTATGGGATACTCCTAATCGTTGAGTATAATAAGTGTTTATAGAAAATCCCCGGCTGTTGTGGATAAATGATTCCCGAAGCCGGGGATTTTTTATGCCTTTAAGTCTGCATTGCCGAAGATTAAAGCTGCTTGTAGTATTATGCTGAAATACAGTGGCTTGAATAATATGCTGCGACGTATGAAAAAATATGCTGAAGTTTTCTCTAAAATATCAGCATGTTTTAGAGAAAATTTGTACAAAAAATAAAAAAACATCGAGATGTTTTTAGGGAGATTTCTTGTATCTTATTCCTTAATTACCCCATATATGTAAAAAACTTGCAATCTTTCTCCTTATTGTGTTTAAGAAAAAGCTATCTTTGTCATCAGAACTTTTTTCCGGAAGACTTATGAATTATGATCTGATAACTATACTTGGCCCTACCGCTTCGGGCAAAACTCCTTTAGCTGCCGCTTTGGCTGTACAACTGCATGCTGAAATCATCAGCGGTGACAGTCGTCAGGTATATCGGCGTATGGACTTGGGTACAGGGAAAGATCTGGCAGATTATGTTGTAGACGGCTATCGTGTACCTTATCATCTGATAGACATTGCAGAACCGGGATATAAATATAATGTATTCGAGTTTCAACGCGATTTTCTGAAAGCTTACGATGATATTCGTTCGCGTAATATCCTTCCGATATTATGTGGGGGAACGGGTATGTATCTGGAATCGGTCCTGAAAGGTTACAAGCTTTTGCCTGTACCCGAAAATCCGGAATTGAGAGCCAGACTGGCTGATAAATCACTCGAAGAACTTACTGCCATCTTGTCTTCTTATAAGAAACTGCATAATTCAACCGATGTAGATACAGCCAAACGGGCTATCCGTGCTATCGAAATAGAAGAATATTATTTGCATCAGCCGGTAGAGGCGCGTAAGTTTCCTGAAATTCACAGCCTGATAATCGGTGTGGATATAGACCGTGAGTTGAGAAGAGAAAAAATCTCCAGAAGGTTGAAGCAGCGTCTGGATGAAGGTATGGTTGACGAGGTGCGTGCTCTGATAGACGGGGGAATTTGTCCGGACGATCTGATATATTATGGGTTGGAATATAAATACCTTACGCTGTACGTTACCGGACAACTGACGTTTGATGAAATGTATCATCAACTGGAAATAGCCATTCATCAGTTTGCCAAACGGCAAATGACATGGTTCAGAGGCATGGAACGGCGTGGCTTTACCATACATTGGATAGATGCAACCCGCCCGATGGAGGAAAAAGTAAATGAAATAATCGGATTACTCAATAAAGAATAAGAAAATGGCAGTGGAACCTACTCGTTGGGGAGTGATATATAACCCAAAAGCTGGAAGCCGGAAAGCGCAGAAACGCTGGAAGGAGATTCGCGGTTATATGGAAAGTCGCGGAGTCTTGTTCGATTACGTGCAGTCGGAGGGATTCGGTTCGGTTGAGAGATTATCCCGTACATTGGCAAACAATGGCTATCGCACGATTGTCATCGTGGGTGGTGACGGAGCCATAAACGATGCTGTAAACGGTATTATGCTTTCGGATGTTCCCGATAAACACGATATTGCGTTTGGAATTATTCCGAATGGTATCGGAAACGATTTTGCAAAATATTGGGGACTTGATTCTGATGATTATAAAGGAGCGGTAGATGTACTGATAAACCGCCGTCTTAGAAAGGTTGATGTGGGAGTGTTCAGTTATTTTGATGGAGAAAAGCATCAGATACGGCATTTCCTGAATGCTGTTTATATCGGGTTGGGGGCACGTATTGTACTTATTACTAACGAAACACGTCGTTTTTGGGGAATACCTCTCTTTTCGTATCTTGCTTCACTGTTCCTTGTTGCTTTCGAACGTAAGTTGTATCGTATGCACCTGAAAGTAAACGATGAACATATACGGGGACGTTTGATGGCAGTAGCTATTGGAAGTGGACGTGGTTACGGACTGACACCTAGCGCTGTACCATATAACGGCTGGCTTGATGTATCACTGGTTTATCGTCCGGAACTTCGTCAGCTGATTTCTGGTCTGTGGATGATGCAGCAGGGACGTTTGCTTAATCATAAGATCGTAAAACCGTACCGAACCCGTAAAGTAAAGATATTGCGTGCCCAGAATGCTGAAATCAGCCTTGACGGACGTATCTGGTTCGACCGTCATTTCCCGATTGAGATAACCATTGCTCCCGAAGCACTGACATTAATAATACCAAACTGATTTAAAGATTTATGATACATACTATTTCTGATTTAAAGAAAAGCGATAATTTCTTTTTGCTGGCAGGACCTTGTGTGATAGAAGGAGAAGACATGGCTTTGCGTATTGCAGAACGTGTGGTGAAGATAACCGATAAGCTGGGTATACCTTATATATTTAAGGGATCGTACCGTAAAGCTAACCGCTCACGCTTGGATTCGTTTATGGGAATCGGCGATGAAAAGGCTTTGAAGATTCTTGCCAAAGTGCGTGATACATTCGATGTTCCGGTGGTAACAGATATACATGCAGCAGATGAAGCAGCTATGGCTGCCGAATATGTTGATGTGTTGCAGATTCCGGCCTTCTTGTGTCGTCAGACAGATTTGCTTGTTGCTGCCGCAAAAACCGGAAAGATTGTAAATATCAAGAAAGGACAGTTCCTTTCTCCCGGGGCCATGCGATTTGCAGCCGATAAAGTGGTAGAGGCGGGAAACAATGAGGTGATGCTGACTGAACGCGGAACAACTTTCGGTTATCAGGATTTGGTGGTCGATTATCGCGGAATACCGGAAATGCAAACATTCGGACATCCTGTAATATTGGATGTGACTCATTCATTGCAGCAGCCAAACCAGACTTCCGGAGTAACAGGAGGAATGCCTCAGCTGATAGAAACAGTCGCAAAAGCGGGTGTCGCTGTAGGAGTAGATGGCTTGTTTATGGAAACACACGAAGATCCTTCGGTTGCGAAAAGTGATGGAGCAAATATGTTGAAGCTCGATTTGCTGGAAGATTTATTGGTGAAATTGGTACGTATTCGTCAGGCTTGCCGATAATGTAAAATTTATATCGGAATGTATGTTGCATGTTTTCCGATAAAAAACTATATCTTTGCACAACCAAAAAAATAGAGTTCAAAAAGTAAAAAAGATATGCTTACTATTAAACAAATTACAGAAGATACCGACAAGGTAATTCGCGGATTGGAAAAGAAACACTTTGCCAATGCAAAAGAAACCATTGCGCAAGTGATTGAATTGAATGACAAAAGACGTAATGCGCAAAATCAATTAGATAGAAATCTTGCTGAAGTAAATTCAATATCGAAGAATATCGGTTTACTGATGAAAGAAGGCAAGAAAGAAGAAGCTGAAACAGCTAAAGCTCGTGTAGCAGAAATAAAGGAAGTGAGCAAGAGTTTGCAGGCTGAGATGGATCAGGCTGCTGAAGATATGCAGAACCTGTTGTATACTATTCCTAATGTTCCTTACGATGAAGTGCCTGAAGGCGTTGGTGCTGAAGACAATGAGGTTGTGAAGATGGGAGGAATGGAAACCGAACTTCCTAAAGATGCACTGCCTCACTGGGAACTGGCAAAGAAATATGATTTAATAGATTTTGACCTGGGTGTAAAGATTACAGGTGCTGGATTCCCGGTTTATAAAGGACAGGGAGCTCGTTTGCAGCGTGCTTTGATTAACTTCTTCCTTGATGAAGCGCGTGCTGCCGGATATGAAGAAATCATGCCTCCTACAGTAGTAAATGCTGCTTCTGGTTATGGCACCGGACAGTTGCCTGATAAGGAAGGCCAGATGTATCACTGCAATCTGGATGATTTGTATCTGATTCCTACAGCAGAGGTTCCTGTAACAAATATTTATCGCGACGTGATTTTGGATGAGAAACAGTTGCCTATTAAGAACTGTGCTTATACCCAGTGTTTCCGTCGTGAAGCCGGTTCTTATGGAAAAGATGTACGTGGCTTGAACCGTTTGCATGAATTCTCTAAGGTTGAGCTGGTGCGCATTGACAAACCGGAACACTCTAAACAATCTCATCAGGAAATGTTGGATCATGTAGAAGGTTTGTTGCAAAAGCTGGAATTACCTTATCGTATCCTTCGTCTGTGTGGAGGTGATATGAGCTTTACAGCTGCTTTGTGCTTCGACTTTGAAGTTTATTCTGAAGCTCAGAAGCGTTGGTTGGAAGTCAGTTCAGTTTCTAACTTCGATACTTATCAGGCAAATCGTTTGAAATGTCGTTACCGCAATGCAGATAAGAAGACTGAACTTTGTCATACATTAAACGGATCTGCTTTGGCTTTGCCGCGTATAGTTGCTGCTTTGTTGGAAAATAATCAGACTCCTGAAGGTATTCGCATACCGAAGGCTTTGGTTCCATATTGTGGCTTTGACATGATAAAATAATTTTAAAAAGAATATAATAATGAAGAGGGGCTATCGGGATTTTACCGGATAGCCCCTCTCTTTTAGACTTTTATCAGATGTGCTAGAAACAACTTTGACTCCAATTAGTTGCAAATGGAATTTTTTTTGCACAAAAGAGAAAAAATAACCGTTTATTTTTTTCTTTATTTCATTTAATTACTATTTTTGAGGAGGCAATAAAATAACATTTTTTATAGAATTATTAATTATAACCTTAATATAACAGCTATGAGTTATTTACGATTCGACAAAACGCTAATGACGAATTTGGAAGAATCTCTTACGCGTGAGATTTTACGTACAAATCGTTCTGGTGCGTACCACTGTTCTACTATTGTAGATTGTAATACTCGCAAATATCATGGTTTGTTGGTCATTCCAGTACCAGAACTGGATGATGAAAACCATGTTTTGCTTTCTTCATTGGATGAAACAGTCGTACAGCACGGAGCTGAATTTAATTTAGGGCTCCATAAATATCATGGGGATAATTTTAGTCCTCGTGGACATAAGTATATCCGTGAATTTGAGTGTGAAAAGGTTCCTACTACAATATATAGAGTAGGGGGTGTAGTCCTGAAAAAGGAAAAATTATTCGTACACCATGAAAACAGAATATTAATTCGTTATACCTTGCTGGAAGCTCATTCAAAAACGACTCTTCGTCTGCGTCCATATTTGGCTTTCCGTAGTGTTCGCCAGTATACGCATGAGAATGCGCAGGCAAGCCGCCATTACGATGAAGTTAAAAATGGTTTGAAAACTTGTATGTATCCGGGATATCCCGATTTATACATGCAGATGAGTAAAAATAATGATTTTCATTTCCAACCCGACTGGTACAGAGGTATAGAATATACAAAAGAGCAGGAACGCGGGTATGATTTTAACGAAGACCTGTATGTTCCTGGATATTTTGAAATGGAAATCACAAAGGATGAGCCGATTGTGTTCTCTGGAGGTATCTCTGAAATTGAACCGGAAAGACTGAACGAACTGTTTGCACAGGAAGCAGACAGACGTACTCCTCGTGATAGCTTTAAAAACTGTTTGGTAAACGCTGCCCATCAGTTCTTGAACAAGCAAGGTGATGAATATTATATTTTGGCAGGTTACCCATGGTTTAAATGTCGTGCACGTGATATGTTTATCTCCTTGCCGGGATTGACTCTTGCCATTAATGAACTTGATAAGTTCGATATGGTAATGAATACTGCGGTAAAAGCTATCTATGCTTTCATGAAAGGAGAGGATACTTCTTTGAAAGTGTACGAAATGGAACATCCTGATGTGCTTTTGTGGGCTATATGGACTGTTCAGCAGTTTGGTAAAGCTGTTTCTAGAAAGGATGCTTATCAGAAGTATGGAAACCTGTTGAAGGATATAATGACATATCTTGTTGATGGTAAACATCCTAATTTGGCACTTCATGACAACGGCTTGGTTTACGCTAATGGTAAAGATAAAGCGGTGACATGGATGAATGCAACTGTCAACGGTCGTCCTGTAACTCCTCGTTCGGGCTATATTGTTGAGTTTAATACATTGTGGTACAATGCACTGATGTATGTATCAGAGTTGTTGGCCGAAAATGAAGGTGTATCAGAGCTTTCTTCTCGACTGGCAGGTATAGCCGAAAAGACAGCCAAGTCATTTGTCGATACATTCTTGAACGAATATGGTTATTTGCTTGATTATGTAGATGGCGATATGCTCGACTGGAGTGTTCGTCCTAATATGATTTTTGCAGCCTCATTCGATTATTCTCCTTTGGATGCCAAACAGAAGAAGGGTATCGTAGATATTGCAACCAGAGAATTGCTTACTCCGAAGGGATTACGTTCGTTAAGCCCGAAGAGCGGAGGATATAATCCTAATTATGTAGGTCCTCAGTTGCAGCGTGATTATGCATATCATCAGGGTACAGCATGGCCTTGGCTGGAAGGCTTCTATCTGGAAGCTTACTTGCGCTTGTATAAGCGTAGTGCTATTTCATTCGTTGAACGTCAGATGATTGGCTATGAAGACGAAATGAGTTTGCACTGTCTGGGTGCTATTCCTGAATTGTTTGACGGTAATCCACCGTTTAAAGGTAGAGGAGCCGTTTCGTTTGCAATGAACGTTGCACAAATTTTGAGAACTTTAAATCTATTGGAAAAATATGATAATCAATAAAAAGGAGGAAAGCATATGAAGGTTTTAATGTTTGGTTGGGAATTTCCTCCTCATATCTTAGGAGGTTTAGGTACTGCCAGTTACGGTTTGACTAAAGGTATGTCGCAACAGCCGGATATGGATATTACTTTCTGTATTCCGAAACCGTGGGGAGATGAAGACCAAAGTTTCCTGAAAATTATTGGAATGAACAGTGTTCCTATTGTATGGCGCGATGTACAGTGGGATTATGTAAATAGTCGTGTAGGGCATTATATGGATCCGCAACTTTATTATGACTTGCGTGAACATATTTATGCTGACTTCAATTATATGCATACAAACGATTTGGGTTGTATGGAATTCTCAGGACGTTATCCTGATAATTTGCATGAGGAAATTAATAACTATTCTATTGTTGCCGGTGTGGTAGCACGTCAACAGCAATTTGATATCATCCATTCACACGACTGGTTGACTTATCCGGCCGGAATTCATGCAAAACAGATTTCGGGAAAACCGTTGGTTATTCATGTGCATGCAACTGATTTCGACCGTAGCCGTGGTAATGTGAACCCAACCGTATATTCAATCGAAAAGAACGGTATGGACCATGCAGATTGTATTATGTGTGTAAGTGAACTTACCCGTCAGACGGTTATTCATAAATATTATCAGGATCCGCGTAAGGTATTTACTATGCATAATGCTGTATCTCCGTTGCCAAAAGAAATACAGGAGATTGTACCGCGTAAGAATCCGAAAGAAAAGATCGTAACATTCTTGGGACGTATCACTATGCAGAAAGGACCTGAATATTTCGTTGAGGCTGCTGCTATGGTACTGAAACGTACTCGTAATATTCGTTTCGTGATGGCAGGAAGCGGTGATATGATGAATGCAATGATTCGTCTGGCTGCTGAACGTGGTATCGCAGATCGTTTCCATTTCCCGGGATTTATGAAAGGGAAACAGGTATATGAGGTATTGAAAGCTAGTGATGTGTATATCATGCCTTCTGTATCAGAACCTTTTGGTATTTCTCCGCTTGAGGCAATGCAGTGTAGTGTTCCGACTATCATCTCTAAACAGTCGGGATGTGCCGAAATCCTCGATAAGTGTATAAAAACCGATTATTGGGATATTCACGCAATGGCAGATGCTATTCATTCTATTTGTACCAACCAGTCGCTTTATGAATATCTACGCGATGAAGGTAAGAAAGAAGTGGATGGTATCGTATGGGAAAAAGTTGGTTTGAAAGTACGCGCATTGTACGATCAGGTTTTAAAAAATTATGGTAAATAATAAATGCTAAGTTAGTTATGAAAACAATCTGTCTTTACTTTGAAATACACCAGATTATACATTTGAAACGTTATCGTTTCTTCGAAATAGGAACAGACCACTATTATTATGATGATTATGCCAATGAACAAGGCATTAACGAAGTGGCTGAACGCTCTTATATTCCAGCTCTGAAAACTCTTATTGAAATGGCAAAGGAAAATGAAGGCATGTTTAAGGTTGCTCTTTCTATTTCCGGAGTTGCATTGGAACAGTTGGAAATACATGCACCGGCTGTAATTGAGCTGTTACACGAACTGAATGCTACAGGATGTTGTGAGTTTATCTGTGAACCTTATTCACATGGACTTTCATCATTGGCAAATGAAGATTGCTTCCGCGAGGAGGTAGAACAAATGCGTCGTAAGGTAAAAGACTATTTCGGTCAGGAACCAAAAGTATTCCGTAACTCTAGCTTGATTTACGATAATGAAATAGGTGGCATTGTTGCAAGCATGGGCTTCAAGGGTATGTTGGTAGAAGGTGCAAAACACGTATTGGGCTGGAAGAGTGCTCACTACTTGTACCACTGCGCAGAAAATCCGAATCTGAAGCTTTTGATGCGTGACTTTAAGTTGTCAGACGATATCAGCCTTCGTTTCTCTAACAGCGAATGGAGTGAATATCCGTTGTTTGCTGATAAATATATTGACTGGATTGCTTCTCTTCCAGAAAATGAACAGGTTATCAATATCTTTATGGAATTGTCAGCACTGGGTATAGCACAGCCATTGTCTTCTAATATCTTGGAATTCCTGAAGGCTTTGCCGGTATGTGCAAAACAAAGAGGTATCACTTTCTCTACACCGACTGAAATCGTTACTAAGCTGAAATCAGTGGATATGGTAGATGTACCTTATCCGATGTCATGGGCAGACGAAGAAAGAGATATCAGCCCGTGGTTGGGTAATGTAATGCAGCGTGAAGCTTTCAACAAGCTTTATAGTGTAGCCGAACGTGTTCATTTGTGTGATGACCGTCGCATCAAGCAAGACTGGTATTATTTGCAGGGTAGTAACAACTTCCGTTTCATGACTACTAAGGATACAGGTGTAGGATTGAACAGAGGTATTTACGATTCTCCTTATGATGCCTTTACTAACTATATGAATATCTTGGGTGATTTCTTGGGACGAGTTAATGCTCTTTATCCTGTAGATATGGATAATGAAGAATTAAGTTCACTGTTGACAACAATTAAGAATCAGGGAGAAGAACTGGTACAGTTGACAAGTGAAGTAAATAAACTTCAGGCAGCATTGAAGAAAGCTGAAGGTGCTAAGAAAACAACTACCAAGAAAACAGCTGAAGGTACTGAAAAGAAATCGGCAGCTAAGAAAACAACAAAGAAAGAGGCTTAACTGATTTTCTCTGAGATCTTTGATAGTTGGAGTTTCAACGGATATAAAGATACTCAGAAAATTCAGATTGATTATAGCTGATAAAAAAATTGCCCTATCATTCTCTCATATGGAGTTTGATAGGGCTTTTTGTATTAAGATCCTATGATTGGCAGTGTTGTGAGCGTGTTTAGTTAGTTTGTTGATGAGTGTAATCAATCAAATCCCTGATATGTAAAAGAATTTATATGTGCTTTATGGCGTATCCTAATATAAACACTAGTGAACTGAAAGAAGTATTCAGCAGCAATCTCTGTCTTTACATAAAGAGTCGGGAGTCTCACATTCGATAGTCGTGTGCTGAATACCTTTTTTTCGTAATTCGTTTTTCAGATTCCATTTTATCTCTTCCATTTGTAATAGATTACTGATGACGATGTGTACAGTTGCTGCATTTTCAGTAGTGCTGACTGCCCATATATGTAAGTGATGCCATCCTTCTATGCCCGGAGCCTGTGTTAGGATTTGTTCGATTGTCTTAATGTCAATGTTTTCCGGAACAGCATCCAATGAAAGAAAGAGACTTTCCTTCAGTAACCTCCATGTAGAGAGTAAGATAATGGCGGCAATTATTAGGCTGATTATAGTATCGATGATTGTAAAACCTGTATAAATAATAATGATGCCCGATATGACAACACCTACAGAAACGAGTGTGTCCATAACCATATGCAGGAATGCACCACGTACATTCAAATCGTGTTTCTGATTCTTCATTAAAAGCCATGCCGTTATTCCGTTCACAAGAATACCTATACCGGCTGTCCATGATATTGCTTCACCTGATGTCGCTTCCGGATGTTTCAGTTTGTAAAAGCTTTCAATAACGATGGCTCCTACCGCTATCAGTAGGATGATTGCATTGACCAGTGAAACTAACACCGTACTTTTTTTGTATCCGTAAGTGAAATGCCGGTTGCTGTGATATTGTGACATACGGAATGCGAATAAAGAAAGCAGCAAACTGAATACATCGCTGAGATTATGTCCGGCATCGGATAAAAGTCCTAATGAGTTATAGATAAAACCTACTCCTGCTTCAATAAAAACAAAAGCAAGATTGATTACTATACATGCAATAAATATTGAATTAAGTGAGGATATTGCATGGTGATGTTCATGATGATGTTTGTGATGATGTGTCATTTGATTAGTTTTTTTATCAGGAAACAAAAATACATACGTTATATCATAAATTCAATATATGCGTAGTCTGATTTCATCTGCGCTAACTTTATTTGCAACCGAGTTGCATTGAAAAACAGTGTTTTATATTAAATAATGTAAAAAAGAAAGACAAAGATATCTGTTATTGAGTTATTTGTATTTACTTTGAGTGGTTTAAAATAAAAAATACAGGAGATTATGAACGAATTAATTGCAAAGATTAAGGAATTGAATGCAGCTTTGGTTGCTGATGCAGAATTGCAGGTTGCTAAAGGAAATAAGGCAGCTGGAACTCGTGCTCGCAAGGCTTCATTGGAACTGGAAAAAGTATTGAAAGAATTTAGAAAAGTTTCTCTGGAAGAGTCAAAGAAATAATCTTTTTTCACTTTGTCCATAAGAGGCTATATCATTTCGTACAGACGATGTGATATGGCCTCTTTTATTTTTTTATCATCTTCTCTGCCGTTTCTTCGCAATGAACTTTGTACTTTTGTAGTAAATCGTATGTTTCCTTATGAGAGTAGTAATGTGTATATTGATAATAAGCTTCACAGTCATCTTTGGAATGTCGTGTGAAAGGCACATGGAGCAGCAAGTTTCTTATACAGAAGCCGATTCTCTGAATCATCTTGCTTATGATATGCGCTATAAAGACTTGTCTGTTGCTATGAAAGCAGCCAAGCGCGCATGTCAGTTGGCTGAAGGAAATTCCGATTTGCGTGCAGAGGCTTTAAATAACATGGGCTTTTGTGCCTTTATGCGCATGGATTTTGAAAAGGCTTCTTCTTTGTATCTACAGGCTTTGAAAGAAGGAGGTAATGAAATAGAACATTTGATTTCGGATGTAGGTATGATGAAAATATGTCAGCGTACATCAATGAATAAAGAGTTTTACGATTACCGGAATAGCGCTTTACAACGTTTGAAGCGTATTCGTGAAGATGAGGCCCTTATTTCTGATGCTCACGAGAAACAAAGACTAAATTATGCTGTTTCCGAGTTTCATATTGTATCGGGTATTTATTTCTATTATCTGGAACAGCACGATGAATCATTGCGTTCCATTAATTCTATTACACCCGATGTGTTGCAGGGAGATACAGCACAGTGGTTGTACTATGAATATATGAGAGGTTCTGGAGGAATGTATGAGGCTCCCACTCGCGAGGAAATTACTATTGGAGAGTTTGGCTGCCTGACGAGTTGTCTACTTCAGAGTCGTAAGGGAGGATATATTTATTTTGAGGCTAATGCCATGCAGGCTATGGCAGAATTGCTGAATTTTCGCAGTAACCGGAAAATATTGGAAGAAAAGCATTCGGGGCTTCTCCGTTTGGTCAATAAAGAAGACTTACCAGTTGACAGCTTGCCGCTGTATTATGCACGCCAGGCGCTGGATTTGTTTAAGAAATATGGTGACGGTTATCAGATTTCGGGAACTTATCGGACGATCGCCACATACTATAATTACTCGGGACAGCCGGAAAAGGCTTTGGAGAACCTGAAAGCTGCATTGCAATATGTTAACTGGCATCATGAAAAATATTATCACTGTACAGATACAACTGATCGCTTGCAGGCCTATGTTCCTGATGAAGTACGGTCTACTGAATTGAAGTGGATTGCGGATGAAGGCATCAAAACTGTACCGGAATGGATACTGCGCTTGCGTGAGCAATTGAGTAGGACGTATGCAGCAATGGGGTGTAAGCTGGAATCCGATTACAATCGGAATGTTTATTTGGACTTACTGGACTATACCCGGCAGGACAAAGCTTTGGAGAGTCGTTATGCAGCTCTGGAGAAAGAATCAAGACAGATTAATGCGTTATTATTGCTGGTAGTGATAGGGATTTTTCTGCTTATTGTATTATTCGTCATGCTGAATAGGCGTTGGCGCAAGAGAAATAAGCTTTATATATCCATACTGAAGGAAGTATTTGAATTGTGTCGTAAGATAACTTCGTCTGTTCCAGAAAATGTAACAGAAATAGAAGAAATTACTGATGCTGTCTGTCATACGATAAAAAACGATTTTGAGCATATCTTTGGAGCAACGGATGTAAAAATTGTATTAGAAGCGTGTTTATCGGAAGATGAGCGTGAAGAAATTGAAACCGGCTTTTATGCCTTCGAGCTCTTTTCTCCTGATAAAAGCAAGAATATAGGGAAATTATTATTGGCATTACCTCATCCGCTTCGTAAAGAGAAACAGACATTACTTCAGCTGATTTTACCTTATCTGGCATGGACATTGGAAAATGGGATGAATCTTGTTTCTTTAGACGACGAGCGGCGGCGGCTGGAAAAGGAACAGTATATTCATGAACAGCATGTAGCCGAGAACAAACGTCAGAACATGGTAAAAAAAGCTTGTCTTTCTATTGTGACAGGTATATTTCCATATATAGACCGAGTAGCTAATGAAGTGCATAAGCTGCAATCTGTACCTTATGCCAGTCGGGCTGACATTAAGAAAGGAAAGTTTGAATATATTGACGAGCTGATTACTCGGATTAATGAATATAATGAAATATTAGCAATATGGATCAAGATGCGTCAAGGGGTATTAAGTTTGAACATTGAGAGCTTTGCCTTAAAAGAACTTTTTGGGATTATTGCTAAAGGTAGACGTTCTTTTGAAATAAAACATCAGGAGTTGCAGGTCGATCCGACCGAAGCTGTTGTAAAAGCCGATAAGGCACTTACTCTTTTTATGATAAATACCTTGACCGAAAATGCACGTAAGTATACTCCTGAGTATGGACATATTACACTATCGACAAAAGAAACGGATGAGTATGTAGAGATTTCAGTGTCGGATGACGGTCCTGGTCTGTCGGAAGAGGATGTAAACCGTATCTTGGGTGAGAAGGTCTATGATTCTGGAGCTATTGGAATGGGAACAGCTGCTGATACGGAGGAATTGCGCCGGCAGAAGGGATCTGGTTTTGGCTTGATGAATTGTAAAGGGATTATTGAGAAGTACCGTAAGACTAATGCTGTATTCAGCGTTTGTTGTTTCTCGATAGACAGTACATTGGGAAAAGGAAGTCGTTTTTATTTCAGATTGCCTAAAGGAGTAAAAAGAACTCTTTCTATATGTCTGATATTCGCCATGAGTATTTTAGGACTAGGCAGCTGTCAGTCGTCGGTATACAAACAGCCTGAAGAAAAGAACAGAGTTGCTTACGACAGTTTGCTGTCGATTGCTAATGATTATGCAAACTGGGTGTACGATTGCAATGTAAATGCTCGCTATCAGGAGGCGCTGGTATATGCCGACAGTGTTTTATATTACATGAATCTGCACTATTTGAAATATTCCAAGCGAAAATATCCGTTGCTGAAATTATATCGCGATGATTATGAAGCAGCAGAGCAGACATGGTTGGCCCAAGGATTTGATACCGATTATTATATTCTGCTTGATGTTCGTAATGAAGCAGCTGTAGCCGGACTTGCAGTAAAGGATTTCCGTACATATTATTATAATAATCGTGCTTATACTACCTTGTACAAGCAGATTAGTAAAGACCGTTCGCTGGAAGAATATTGTGTGCGGATGCAGCAGTCTGCCAATAATAAGCTGATAGCCTTAGGTATTTTTCTTTTACTGGTTGTAGTCTGTCTGGCCGGTTATTATATACTATACTTGCGTCATCGTTTGCATTATCGCTATAATATGGAGCAGGTATTCGAGATAAACCAGTCTATCTTCTCTGTTGCGCAGCCGGGAGACGAAGAAGAAAGCAATGTAGCAGAAGACATTCTTAAAAAGCTTTCCGAGGAAATGAATGAACTGTTCCCCATTGCGGATATGGCTTTAGCCTTATACGATGAAGAAACCTCATCTTTGCATTATATTTTCGGTGAAGAAGGAGAGAACGAAGATTTGTGTAACCGGATGGAACGCTGTTTTGAAAAAAAACTGGTATCGTGGACGAATGAAGCTTCTTGGAATTATTTTCCGCTGAATGTAGATATCAATGAAGAGAATTATTGTGCAGGTGTACTTGCCGTTAAGGCCGCACTTCCTTGTGTGCGCGAAAATGACAGGTTGCTGGTAGAGCTGATTGTAAGTTATCTTGCTGTTGTGTTGCATAATGCGGTGGTCTGTGTCAGACGTAAACATTACGACATAGAATTGGCTCAGGATGATGCAAGGCGAGCTTCTTATGAAGAAAATATGCTGCATGTGCAGAATATGGTACTCGATAATTGTTTGTCTACCATAAAGCATGAAACAATCTATTATCCTAATCGGATAAAGCAGATAGTCGATCGTCTGAACAGGCAGGATAATATCTCTTTACAGGAGGAGAAACAGCAACTGCAAACCATTTCTGAACTGGTGAGCTATTATAAAGATATATTTACTTTGCTTAGTTCGTGTGCCTCCCGTCAGCTTGACGATATAACGTTCCGACGGGCAGAGGTCAATGTAGCTGTATTGATTGGACAAGTAGAAAAATATTTGCGTAAAATATCTCGTAAACTGTCATATTCGCTGAAGTTGGAAGTCGAGCAGGAAGCAGGCTTGTCAGTAGCAGGAGATGGCGTTTTGCTTTTATTTCTCTTCGAAAATTTACTCGATGAGGCTGTACGTTTCCCGCAGACGGGTGTTCTGAAGTTATCAGTTTTTCAGGAAAACGGCTTTGCACGTTTCAACTTTACGGATACCCGACGGAATCATACACAGGCAGAACTGAACGATTTGTTTTATCCGGCATTGTCTCGTTTTCATGAAGGCGGCACAGCTGGCCTGCAGGGTACAGAGTTTCTGGTCTGTAAGCAGATAATTCGCGAACATGATGAGTTTGCCGGACGTCGTGGATGCCGGATCAATGCTTGTCCGTCTTCAGAGGGAGGATATACCGTATGGTTTACCATACCGCTTATTGTGAAAAAGTAAAAAGACTGAATATATGGAAAAGTTTAAAGTTATCATTGTAGAAGATGTTAAGTTGGAATTAAAAGGGACGGAAGAAATCTTTCGTCACGAGATACCTAATGCAGAAGTTATAGGTACAGCTATGACTGAAGCTGAATTTTGGCCGTTGCTGGAACAGCATACTCCCGATTTGATTTTGCTTGATTTAGGTTTGGGAGGTTCTACTACAATCGGTGTTGATATTTGTGCCCGTTTGCATCGTGAACGTCCGGAACTGAAAGTTTTGATTTTTACCGGTGAAGTATTGAATGAAAAATTATGGGTTGATGCTTTGAATGCAGGTGCTGACGGAATCATTCTGAAAACAGGTGAGTTGTTGACTGCTACGGATGTAGAGGCTGTCATGGCAGGAAAGAAATTAGTGTTCAACTATCCGATACTGGAAAAAATTGTGGAACGCTTCAAGCAGTCGGTAGAAGTGGAGATGCGGCGTCAGGAAGCGATCATTGATTATGATATCGATGAATATGACGAACGTTTGCTTCGCCATTTGGCTTTGGGGTATACTAAGGAAATGATCACCAACCTGAAGGCTATGCCCTTTGGAGTGAAATCGATAGAAAAACGTCAGAATGAATTGGTAAACCGCTTGTTCCGTCCTGAGGAGCGTACCGGAGTAAATGCTTGCCGATTGGTAACACGGGCTTTTGAACTGAGGATATTGGATATCGACAATCTGGAACCTGATGATGAATAGACACTTCCTTCATCCTGCCACACTTTTCTTTCTGCTTACGTTGGTAGTGGCCCTCCTTTCATGGGTTGGGAGCATATATGGCTGGTCGGGCGTTCAGAGCCTGCTCAGTGCGGAAGGGTTACGCTGGCAACTCAGAAATGTTGGCGACGGCTTTTTTTCCGCTCCTTTTTTTAGCGATATCTTGTTGTTGGCTTTCGGGGTGGGCCTCTGTATGCATTCAGGTTTTTGGGAGGCTGTCCGACGAGCAATCTTTCATGGCAGAAAACTTTCCCGAAAAGAAAAGCGTTCGTTGTTGTTGAGTCTGACCGTTGGGGCAGTTTATATACTGGCAGTTTTGTGTCTGGCTTTAGGTCCATGGGGGATAGTACGCAGTATTACAGGAGGGTTGAAGAATTCACCCTTGTCAGAAGGTGTCAGTTATCTCCTTTCGTTGGGGCTGGGAATAATGGCGATAATTTACGGATACAGTATAGATTTATACCGTACGGATAGAGATATAATAAAGGGTATGTCGTATAGCTTTGTCCGTTTCTCTGGCTATTGTGTTACACTGTTTTTTGTGATACAGCTGTTTACATCCCTGCACTATACAGGATTGGATTCTTTTTTCGGGCTTTCTTCCGAAGGATTTACTATACTTTATACCTTGTGCTCTATTCTTCCACTATTTGTTGGAGGAAATAAACTGAAGTGATAAGCGGAAGAATATACATTAATTTGTTTGCCTTTCTGATTTAAAGGGCTATCTTTGCCGCCATTAAACTATTTTATTATTACACATTTATTATGAAGAAAATTTTATTGATGGCAACTGCCGGATTATTGGCATTTGCTTCTTGTCAGGAAAAGGCTGGGTACACGATTAAGGGTACTATTGAAGGAGTAGCAGAAGGGGATACTGTGTATTTGCAGAATTTTGTAGACGGATCACTCGTTAAAATGGATTCTGCTGTTGTAAAAGGTGGTGCATTCGAATTTAAGGGCACTCCCGATTCTGTAACAGTAAGCCGTTATGTAACCTATAGAAAGAACGGTATGCGCATGACTGCGATGGTATTCATTGAAAAAGGAGATATCACGCTGAACATGGGCGCTGAAGCCAATAAGGTTGCTGGTACAATGTGTAATGATGCTTACCAGCAGTTTATGGATAAATTTGTTGCTATCAATAAGGAAATGTCTGAAATATATCAGAAATCAAAGACTGATACTACATTGACTGACGATCAGCGCAAAGATTTGGAAAAGCAGTTGGCTGAAAAAGATAGCTTGGGAACTGAAATGGTTTACAACTGCATTAATGAAAACATCAACAACCTTGTAGGTGTACAGTTGCTGACTTCATATGCTAATGCATTCGAAACAGCTAAAGTAAAAGCATTATTGGATAAAGTTCCGGCTGCTTACAGCGCAGATAAAGATATTGTTGCTTTGAAAGAACACATTGCTACAATAGAAAAAACAGAAGTAGGTCAGAAGTTCATTGATTTTGCAATGAATACTCCAGAAGGTAAGGAAGTGAAACTGTCTGACTTTATTTCTCAGAATAAATATACTTTGATTGATTTCTGGGCTAGCTGGTGTGGTCCTTGCCGTGCAGAAATGCCAAATGTAGTAGCTGCATACAATGCATTCAAGGCTAAAGGTTTTGGTATTGTCGGTGTTTCTTTGGACAACAATGCTGAAGCATGGAAAAAGGCTATTAAAGACCTGAATATTACATGGGCACAGATGTCAGATTTGAAAGGCTGGAGCTGTGAGGGTGCGAAACTTTATGGTGTTCGTGCTATCCCTGCAACTGTTCTGGTTGACCAGGAAGGTACTATCGTTGCTCGTAACTTGCGTGGCGAAGAACTGGCTGCTAAACTTGGAGAACTTTTGAAATAAAAGAATAATTTTTACCCCTTTTGCAGACTTTTATAGCCGACCTTTACGGGGGCTTGGCAGATAAAAAACAAGAAAACTGCAAGAGGGGTAAATTATATCCTGATATTTGTCGTAAAACTTGCTGATAAAATAAAAAAAGATGCTGAATTTTTCATCAAAAATTCAGCATCTTTTTTTGCTTCGTGCAGAACTGCTGCTTATGCTATTCCGTGAGCATTAGCTTCTTTATCGATCTTTTTAATAAGTCCCTGTAAAACAGCACCCGGACCACATTCTGTAAAGTCTGTTGCTCCGTCTGCAATCATGTTCTGAACTGTCTGAGTCCAACGTACAGAAGCAGTCAGCTGAGCTACCAGATTCGTCTTGATTTCAGCAGGGTCTGTATGTGGTTTAGCGTCTACGTTCTGATAAATCGGGCATTTCGGAGTGTGGAATTCAGTTGCATTGATTGCTGCTTCCAGCTCAACTTTAGCAGGATCCATCAGCGGAGAATGGAAAGCACCACCTACTTTCAGCGGCAATGCACGTTTAGCTCCTGCTGCTTTCATCAGTTCGCAAGCTTTGTTGATGCCTTCGATAGATCCTGAGATAACGATCTGTCCCGGGCAGTTGAAGTTAGCTGCGACACAAACTTCGCCTTCTGCACTTACCTGAGCACAAATTTCTTCTACTTTTTCATCAGGCAGGGCGATGATAGCGGCCATTGTAGAAGGCTGCATTTCGCATGCTTTCTGCATAGCCATAGCACGTGCGTACACCAGTTTCAAACCGTCTTCGAACGACAGAGCACCGGCTGCAACAAGAGCAGAAAACTCTCCAAGTGAGTGTCCGGCAGTCATTTCAGGTTTGAAGTCATCACCCATGCAAAGAGCAGAGATAACAGAGTGAAGGAATACGGCAGGCTGAGTAACTTTAGTCTGACGCAGGTCTTCATCTGTGCCGTTGAACATGATATCGGTGATACGATAGCCCAAAATATCGTTTGCTTTCTCGAATAATTCTTTTGCCAGTGCTGAGTTTTCGTAGAGGTCTTTACCCATTCCTACGAATTGTGCGCCCTGTCCGGGGAATACAAATGCTTTCATAAATTTATTTTTGAGTTAAGTTATTGATGACAAAGGTAATGAATTATTTTAGATTTCTGATTTTTTTGATTTAATCTTCATCGGAAATATGCATCGGTACGGGAGAGTGGAAGTGATTCAGCGGTCCGTGTCCTTCTCCTATGTGTACATCTTTACCGGATAGAATACCTTGATATACATATTCTTTAGCTTGTTTTACCGCCTCGGGCATACTGTTGCCTAAAGCAAGGAAAGTAGCAATGGCAGACGAAAGTGTACACCCGGTGCCGTGTGTATTATGACTTTCTACTTTTTGTGCCATGAATAAATGAGGTTCGCTCTCATCCTTCAGTTGCAGTACGTCGCACATGTTTCCGTCTTCTAGATGGCCTCCTTTAACCAGTACGGCACGGCATCCGTAGTTCAGCAGTTCACGCGAAGCAGTTTTCATCATTTCAATGTTGCGAATCTGCTTTCCCGTTAGCACTTCCGTTTCACTCAGATTGGGAGTTATAATACTGGCAAGCGGCATGAGAAGTGTGGTGATAGCTTCAATTGCATCATCCTCCATAAGTTTGCATCCGCTTGTTGATACCATAACCGGATCGAACACGACAAACTCCGGCTTGAATTTTTTCAGAGATTCGGCTATAACCTGCACAATCTCTACATCGTTTATCATGCCAATCTTGACCGCACGTGGACGGATATCCGTCATAACAGCTTCTATCTGTCCCTTTACGTAGCTGGGAGGTACAGGATGAATACCTGTTACTCCACAAGTATTTTGTACTGTGATTGCTGTAATGGCACTGGCAGCATAAGCTCCCAATGCTGATATAGTCTTTATGTCGGCCTGAATGCCGGCTCCTCCACTGCAATCCGATCCGGCAATAGTGAGCACGCAAGGATAATGTTTCATAACTTCATTATTAGGATTGTTTTATGCAAAGATAAAAAACTAATTTTAAAGTACTTTTTGTTGCAGTGTAATTTGCTTGAATCTCTTTTCGTATCACCTACAATAATACATTAATTATATATCGTATGAAGTATGAAATCTATATACTTGTAGAATAATGTTTTATAACATGATAAATATTCTGATATTTTTGAATAACGAATTGAAAAAGTCTTTATATTTGCAGTGTTGAAAGAAAATAAAGATATGGAAACTCAGACCGGAAATAACCTTATAATCGATGTACACGTTTCAGTGGACTGTGTGCTGATTGGCTTCGATGGAGAACAGTTTCGCGTTTTGCTTGTGCGCCAGATAGGAAAACAAACGGATGGTGAATTTAATGACCTGAAGCTTCCCGGTAGCTTGATTTATGCCGATGAAGACTTGGATGAAGCTGCTAAGCGTGTGCTTAATGAACTTACCGGTTTGAAAAATATCAAGATGAGCCAGTTTAAAGCTTATGGCTCCAAAGATCGTACGGCTAACCCGAAAGACGTGTTGTGGTTGGAACGTTTTCATCGCATTACGGATAATAAAGTCGGCAGGATTGTTACGATCGCTTATCTTTCTTTATTGAAAATTGACCAGCGAAACCGGCAGCTGACTGATACGTATGATGCTTGCTGGACTCCGCTGTCGGAGGTGAAAGCCTTGGCGTTCGACCATATTCAGATATATCGCGACGCGCTTGCTTTTATACGCCATTATGTGGAAACAAATCCATCGGTAATGTTCGATCTCTTGCCTAGAAAGTTTACTGCGGCACAGCTTCGTGTATTGTATCAGTTGGTATACGATAAAGAGTTTGATGTGCGTAATTTCCACAAGAAGATAGCATTGATGCCTTATGTCGTACCGATGGAGGAAAAAGAAAAAGGTGTGCGACATCGTGCTGCACGCTATTATAGATTCGACAGAACGATTTATAACAAACTAAAGAAATAAAATATATTAGAGTTATGTATTTGTTAGGTTATGATATAGGTAGTTCTTCGGTTAAGGCCAGTTTGGTAAATTCGGAGACAGGTAAATGTGTAGCTTCTGCTTTCTACCCTAAGACAGAGGCAGAGATTATAGCTGTGCATCCCGGTTGGGCTGAACAGAAACCGGAAATGTGGTGGGCAAACCTGAAGCTTGCAACTGAAGCTGTTATGAATGAAAGCGGAGTACGCAAGGAAGATATTGCTGCTATCGGTATTTCTTATCAGATGCATGGTCTGGTATGTGTGGACAAGAATCAGCAGGTGCTCCGTCCGGCTATTATCTGGTGCGATTCTCGTGCGGTTCCGTATGGAGAGAAGGCTTTCAATACATTGGGTGAAGAGCTGTGTCTTTCTCATTTGCTTAACTCTCCGGGTAATTTTACCGCTTCCAAGCTTGCCTGGATTAAAGAGAATGAACCGGATGTCTATGCCAGAATAGATAAAATTATGCTTCCGGGCGACTATATCGCTATGAAGCTGACTGGTGAGGTTTGCACCACTGTATCCGGACTTTCAGAAGGTATGTTCTGGGATTTCAAGAATAATGAAGTCGCAAAGTTCCTGATGGAGTATTACGGATTCGACAATTCACTGATAGCCGATATCAAACCGACTTTTTCAGAACAGGGACGTGTAACCGCTATTGCAGCAGCCGAACTGGGATTGAAAGAGGGTACACCTGTGACTTATCGTGCGGGCGATCAGCCGAACAATGCGTTGTCGCTGAATGTTTTCAACCCGGGCGAAATCGCGTCTACAGCCGGAACGTCGGGTGTAGTGTATGGTGTAAACGGTGCAGTCAACTATGATCCGAAATCACGTGTCAATACATTTGCGCATGTCAATCATAGGGCAGACCAGACTCGTCTGGGAGTGTTGCTCTGCATTAACGGAACAGGTATTTTGAATTCATGGGTAAAACGTACCGTTGTACCTGCAGGCGTTTCGTATGCCGAAATGAATGATATGGCTGCTCAGGCCCCTATCGGTGCGGGAGGAATCAGTATCTTGCCTTTTGGAAATGGTGCAGAACGTATGTTGCAGAATCGTGAAACAGGATGTTCTATCAATGGAATAAACTTTAATCTGCATACGCGCAATCATATTATTCGTGCTGCTCAAGAGGGTATCGTATTCTCGTTTAAATATGGAATAGATATTATGGAAGGCATGGGAATGGATGTACATAAGATACATGCCGGACATGCAAATATGTTCCTGAGTCCGATATTCCGCGATACGCTGGCCGGTGTGACTGGAGCTACCATCGAACTGTATGATACTGACGGTTCAGTAGGAGCTGCAAAAGGAGCTGGTATCGGAGCAGGTATCTATAAAGACAATAATGAAGCTTTTGCTACGCTGGATAAGTTGGCTGTTATCGAACCGGATATAGCAAACAAGGCTGCATACGAAGATGCATATCAGCGCTGGCTTTCATATATGAATAAAATCTAATTTACTTGTTTTGCTGTCTGGAAATAACTCCGGACGCAGGACAAATTCCTGAAATAAATAAAAATAATTAACTTTTAAATAGAATATAACTATGGCAACAAAAGAGTATTTTCCCGGTATTGGTAAAATTAAATTCGAAGGTGTAGAAAGCAAAAACCCGATGGCTTTCCGTTATTATGATGCAGAAAAAGTAGTAATGGGCAAGAAGATGAAAGACTGGTTGAAATTTTCTATGGCTTGGTGGCACACATTGTGCGCTGAAGGAGCTGACCAGTTTGGTGGCGGTACTAAGAACTTCCCATGGAAAGGAAATCCTGACAAGGTACAGGCTGCTAAAGACAAAATGGATGCAGGCTTCGAATTTATGCAGAAAATGGGTATTGAATACTACTGTTTCCACGATGTAGACTTGTGTGATGAGGCTGACACAATCGAAGAATATGAAGCAAATCTGAAAGAAATAGTAGCTTATGCAAAACAGAAACAGGCTGAAACTGGTATCAAACTGTTGTGGGGTACTGCAAATGTATTCGGTCATGCTCGTTATATGAACGGTGCTGCTACAAACCCTGATTTCGATGTTGTAGCTCGTGCTGCTGTTCAGATTAAGAATGCTATTGATGCAACAATCGAACTGGGTGGTTCAAACTATGTATTTTGGGGCGGACGTGAAGGTTATATGTCACTGTTGAACACAGACCAGAAACGTGAAAAAGAACACTTGGCACAGATGTTGACTATTGCTCGTGACTATGCTCGTGCAAAAGGCTTTACTGGTACATTCCTGATCGAACCGAAACCGATGGAACCGACAAAACATCAGTATGACGTAGATACTGAAACTGTTATCGGCTTCCTGAAAGCTCATAATCTGGACAAGGACTTCAAAGTTAATATTGAAGTAAACCATGCAACTTTGGCTGGTCACACTTTCGAACACGAACTGGCTGTTGCTGTTGACAATGGCATGTTGGGTTCTATCGATGCAAACCGTGGTGACTATCAGAACGGATGGGATACAGACCAGTTCCCTATCGACAATTATGAACTCATCCAGGCTATGATGCAGATTATCCGTGGCGGAGGTCTGGGTAATGGTGGTACTAACTTCGATGCTAAGACCCGTCGTAACTCAACAGACTTGGAAGATATCTTTATCGCTCACATTGCAGGTATGGATGCTATGGCTCGTGCATTGCTGAGTGCTGCTAAGTTGCTGGAAGAATCTCCATATAAGAAAATGTTGGCTGAACGTTATGCTTCATTCGATTCTGGTAAAGGTAAAGAATTTGAAGAAGGTAAGCTGACTTTGGAAGATGTTGTTGCTTATGCTAAGGCAAACGGCGAACCAAAACAGACTAGCGGTAAGCAAGAATTGTATGAGGCTATTGTAAATATGTATTGCTAATAGGTTTTTATAAGAACCAATCTCTATCCCGGCTGATTTTTATCAGTCGGGATATTTTATTTTGTCAAAATAAAGCTATATTTGCAAAACATCTAAAAATGAATCGTGGTTATGGCTTTAAACAACAATCATATAGTTATCATGGCGGGAGGTATAGGAAGTCGTTTCTGGCCTATGAGTACCCCCCAGATGCCGAAGCAGTTTATTGATGTTTTGGGATGCGGACGAACATTGCTTCAGCTTACGGTAGACCGCTTTCAGGATATTTGTCCTTCTGAGAATATATGGGTGGTAACATCAGTCGACTATGCAGATGTCGTAAAAGAGCAGTTGCCGTCTATTCCAGTAGATCATATTCTGCTTGAGCCTTGTCGCCGTAATACCGCTCCGTGTATTGCTTATGTAAGCTGGAAAATAAAAGCTAAAAATCCGAAGGCCAATATCGTAGTGACTCCAAGTGATCATGTGGTGATGGATGTGAGGGAATTTGCACGTGTCATTAACTCTGCTATGAAATTTACAGCCGATTCGGATGCTATCGTTACATTGGGAATGAAGGCAAATCGTCCGGAAACGGGATATGGCTATATAGAAGCGGACTTGTCGATGGCATGTCCTTCCAATAAGGAGATTTATAGAGTTGATGCTTTTAAGGAAAAACCTGATTTGGAAGTTGCACGTCGCTACATTCAGCGGAAAAATTATTTTTGGAATGCAGGGATTTTTATATGGAATGTCAATACGATAGTCAATGCCCTGCGTGTTTATCAGCCTCCAATGGCAGAGGTTTTTGAGCGCATGCTTCCATATTTTTATACAGACAAAGAGCAGGAAATGCTGAATGAGTTATTTCCTACCTGTGAAAACATATCTGTAGACTATGCTATCATGGAAAAGGCAGAGGAGATTTATGTCTTTCCGGCATCATTTGGATGGAGTGATCTGGGAACCTGGGGCTCTTTGCAGGAAAACTCAAAAAAGGATGCGCATAACAATGCCTGCATCGGAAATAATATCAAACTGTATGAAACCAGAAACTGTATAATTCATACTACTCAGGAAAAGAAAGTGGTAGTACAGGGATTGGATGGTTATATTGTTGCCGAGAAAAATGATAAACTGTTGATTTGTCGTCTGACCGAAGAACAACGTATCAAAGACTTTGCTGAAGAGTAAGGTGACTGTATATTTCAGATAGCAGAATGGCGGAAAGAGAATTTTATGTAAGTTTCTCTTCCCGCCATTATTGTTAGTTGGTTTAGTTATTATAAGAGGGGTAGCAATTATCGTTGTTCTTTAAGTGCTGCTAAAGCAGAATCGTAGTTGGGTTCCTGAGTTATTTCCGGTACGAGTTCTGTATAGATAACTTTTCCTTCCGGGTTAATAATTACTACGGCACGCGCCAACAGTCCGCATAATACGCCGTCAGTCATCAGTACACCATATTTTTCTCCGAAATCAGAAGTGTATCGGTAGTCTGAGAGTGGAATAACATTTTCAATTCCTTCTGTTGTGCAGAAACGTCCCTGCGCAAAAGGAAGGTCTTTCGAAATTGCCAGAACAACGGTATTTTCCATTTCGGCTGCCAGCTTGTTGAATTTGCGTACTGAAGTTGCACATACACCCGTGTCCATACTAGGGAATATATTCAGGAGTGCGTATTTCCCTTTAATATCATTTTGAGTGAAAGAACTTAAATCTCCTTTTACCAATGAAAACTCTGGAGCTTGAGCTCCAACTTTAATAAACTCGCCTGTCAGTGAAACTGGGGCTCCTTGAAATGCTGTTTTTGCCATGATTATTTTTATTAAATATTTCTGTGAATATAACAAACAATCGGATATAATGTTTGTCCTGTGATGCCTTTTTTATCTTTTTAATAGATACATTTCTTTTTTTTCTGTTACTTTGCAAACCGTAAAATTCTTAGGAAAACAGATTAAATTTAAGATGAAACGAAGTTTTAAAGACTACGCCTTGCTTGCCTTAAAAGGTATGGGTATGGGGGCGGCCGATGTAGTACCTGGTGTGTCAGGAGGAACAATTGCTTTTATTGTAGGTATTTATGATGAATTGATTGATTCTATCAAAAGTATCAATGCACAGAGTTTGAAAATGTTTTTTACCGGGAAGTGGGGAACTTTCTGGAAGATGATAAACGGTAACTTTTTGCTATTCCTTTTAGCCGGTATTGGAATCAGTGTCTTCTCATTGGCAAAAGTAATAACTTGGTTGCTTACCGATCATCCAGTTCTTGTATGGTCTTTTTTCTTTGGCCTTGTTCTTGCCTCTACTTGGTTTGTTGGGAAAGACATTAAGGAATGGAACTGGAAAACGATTTTAGGGTTCATTGTCGGTGTTGCTGTAGCTTTTTACATTACAGTCGCTACTCCGGCAGAAACTCCTTCTAATTTATTGTTTATCTTTTTGTGTGGGGCTATTGCGATTTGTGCCATGATTCTTCCGGGGATATCGGGAAGCTTTATATTGGTATTGCTGGGAAAATACTTTTTTATCATGGAAGCAGTAAAGACATTCGATATAAAGGTTATACTTGTATTCGGTGCTGGGGCCTGCATTGGTATAACCAGTTTCTCACGTGTCTTGTCGTATGCATTAAAGCATTTTCGTAATATAACCTTGGCTGTACTGACAGGTTTTATGTTAGGGTCACTCAATAAAGTATGGCCATGGAAAGAAACTATTGAAACATTTATAGACAGTCATGGAGTGGAGAAACCGTTGATAGAAAGTAATATACTGCCTAATCAATACATATGGGAGGCTGTTGTTTTAATGCTGGCGGGCTTTTTCCTGGTATATTTTCTGGAAAAGCTTTCTACCAGAAAGGGCAATGAATAAAAACTGACTTGGGATATTCAGTAAACGTCTATACAAAATATGATGGCATATGAAGATGATATATAATAATTGCTCCATATGCCATTTTTATTGTATGTAAGACCTCTTTCTGTTTTTAACTTAATCCATCATAATATGAAGCTGATAGTAGAGGCCTTCTTTTTTAATTCAGATTTTATTTATATCAGGAACCAACTATTCGTCTTCCGTTTTGCATTCATGAAAGTGCATATCTTGTAGTGCTTTCTCGCGTGAGAAAGTAAAATAAGTACAAACAGCTTGAGTGCATATTTCTCCTGCTTCATTGAACAAAGAAGCATCGATCGTAACAATGTTTCGCCGTTGTTCACGAATAGATGCTCGCAGGGTTAACATATTATCTGTAGTATGTACAGGTTTTAAATAGCGGGTTTCCATTTTTGAAGTAACTCCGGCCGTTTGAAGCTTTCGCATGATTACCCATCCACATATTTCGTCTAGCAATACAGCTTGAATGCCTCCGTGCAGCGTATTAAGCCAGCCTTGGTATTTGCCATCTGGATGCCAGAAGCTTACGATATCATCGCCATCCTCGTAAAACTCCATGTGCAGTCCTGACGGATTTTGAGGAGCACATCCAAAACAGTTGTAACCTTCTATTTCGCCCCAAGGATTGATTATCTTTTTCATATCTGCTTGAAATTCTAGAAAATATAATCTGTACAGGCACGGTCTTGTTTGGCTTCCTTTAAAATGCCGGCTGCTGCTACATGTGCCGGATGAACTGCATATGCTTTAACATCTTCTAATGTATCAAATTCACTTTCCAGACAAATATCCCATTTCTCGTCAGCATTGATATTTTGTCCGACAAAGATTTTCCGAATACTTGGTATGACAGGCGGCAAAGCTTCTATTGCTGCTTTAAATTTGTCTATAACAGCCTGTTTTTCTTCTGTTGACAGGTTTTCTTTCAGTTTAAATAAAACAATGTGCTTGACCATAGTTGTTTATATTATGATTTATCGTAAATTTGTATAGATGCAAATATATAACTAATTATTGGATTTTAGCTTATGATAATCATTGGAATTGCAGGAGGTACAGGCTCCGGTAAAACAACTGTAGTGAAAAGTATTGTTGATAGTCTGTCGGCCGATGAAGTGGCTTTGCTTCCGTTGGATTCTTATTATAATGACAGCAGTCATGTACCAGTGGAACTGCGTCAAAGTATTAATTTCGATCATCCGAATGCTTTCGACTGGGAGTTGTTGTCGCAGCATGTGGCTATGCTTCGCAGAGGAGAAGCGATAGAACAGCCTATATATGATTTCCTTACTTGTACGCGACAGAAGGAAACGTTGCATGTAGAACCTCGTAAAGTGATTATTATAGAAGGTATATTGGCGTTGAGTGATAAGGAGCTGTGTAAGTTGATGGACCTGAAAATATTTGTCGATGCTGATCCGGATGAACGATTGATTCGTGTAATGCAGCGTGATGTAGTAGAACGAGGACGTACGGCAGAGGCTGTTATGGAACGGTATATGAGGGTGCTGAAACCTATGCATCTTGAATTTATCGAACCTGCAAAACGGTATGCTGACCTGATTATTCCTCAAGGAGGATATAATAAGAAAGCGATAGAGATATTGAAGATGTATATTGAAAAAATAGTGGGACGATGAAGCTCTCCTATGTCTTTTGGAGCGTACTATGTCTGAGTCTGCTGTTTTATTCGTGTCAGTCACGAAAAGGAACTGTAAATGGAGAAGCAGCAATTGATTTACCCGAAATTATGGAGAGGGGAGAATTGGTTGTTCTTACAGCCAATAGCTCTACATCATACTTTAACTATCGTGGTGAACCGATGGGATTTCAATATGAATTAGCACAACAGTTTGCACGTTCTCTTGGACTCAAATTAAAGTTGAAGGTTGTAAACAATCCTTCTGAAATGGTGCGTTGCCTGATAAGAGGAGAAGGCGACCTGGTTGCATATAATCTTGATATCACAAATGCATGGAAGGACAGTCTGATCTATTGTGGTGAAGAAAATATCACTCATCAGGTGATTGTGCAGCGCAGAGGAAAAGATGCACTGAAAGACGTAACACAATTACCGGGAAAAGAGGTTTATACTACTCCAGGAAAATACTATGACCGGCTGATGAACTTGAATAGTGAGCTGGGGGGAGGTATCAACGTGCATAAAGTAGAGGCCGACAGCGTATCGGAAGAAAATTTGATTACTTGGGTGGCAGAAGGTAAAATAGATTATACAGTTGCTACTAATGAAATTGCTAAGATAAACCGTACGTATTATCCTAATCTTGATATCGGTCTGGTAATCAGTTTCGACCAGCGCTCTTCATGGGCTGTACGTAAAACATCTCCTTTGCTGGCTGAAGCTGCCGACAAGTGGCATAAAGAAAATATCAATTCATCGGAATTCAAGGCAAGTGCCCGGCGTTATTTTGAGCTGAATAAACGTCCTACCCATGGATCTATACTTTCAGTTAAGGATGGAAAGATTTCACATTACGATGATTTGTTCAAGAAATATGCAAAAGAAATAGGCTGGGACTGGCGTATGCTGGCATCGCTGGCATATACAGAATCGAATTTCGATCCGAATGTCATATCTTGGGCAGGCGCTCGGGGGTTGATGCAATTAATGCCAGCTACGGCACGTGCTATGGGGATACCTGCAGGAAAAGAAAGTGATCCGGAGGAAAGTATAAAAGCTGGAGTGAAATATATCGCCCGTCTACAGAATATTTTCTCTAAAGTTCCCGATAAAGGTGAACAGACTAAGTTTGTGCTTGCTGCATATAATGCAGGAGTGGGACACATTACTGATGCCATGGCATTAGCGGAAAAATATGGTAAGAACCGTTATCTATGGGATCATCATGTTGATCATTACATCTTATTGAAGAGCAATGAAGACTATTATCAGGATCCTGTGTGTAAAAATGGATATTTCAGAGGAACAGAAACATATAACTTTGTGCGTGAAGTTGTAGAACGTGCCGAGGTTTATAAGAAAAAGATCAAAGGCTGATAAACAGTAAAAAAGCTGACCTTTTTCGTAAAAAGACAAGTGGGTTCTGTCTTTTTGCGGTAGAGGTCAGCTTATGCTACGTGAAAATGAATATGTTGCTTTACTTAAACATTTCAACAATTTTATTTAGTTCGTTTGCTTCTATTACTCCACTTTGCCGCCATAACTGTTTTCCATTTTTGAAAATCATGAGTGTAGGCACGGAGGATATTGCATAATGTTGTGCAATATTCATATTTTTATCTATGTCGATTTTTATGATTCGCAGCGAGTCACCTTGTGTTTCTTTTACTTTCTTTAAAATTCCAGCCATTATTTTGCAAGGCGCACACCATTCTGCGAAAACATCCACCAGAACAGGAGTGGGCGATGATATCAAGTCAGCAAACGTTTCCATAAAAACTCCTTTTTAATACATTGTAAATTTCTTCCAACCTTTATAATATAACAAATCCATATATTATTTTGTTCGGGAAAGTTCGATAAAAAAGAGTATTTTATATCGAAAGTTTTTTGTCTGAGAAAAAGAAAGCCCTGTTGCTTAAAAAAGAGCAGCAGGGCTTGAATATAATACAAGGTTTAAATTATTTTTTGCTTGATGCTGGGTTATAGCGAGCATTCAGTCCGTCTACGATTTCCTGAGTAATATTGAATGCAGGATCAGCATACAGTAAGTTGTCGAAACCAGTGTTGCTGATAATCAGGCTATATCCTTTATCCTTATTATATATTTTCAAGAATGAGTTGATAGAATCGCGGAGCTGCAAGCTTATTTTCTGGTTTTCTGCTTGTAATTCACTAGTCAGTTTTTCCTGCAACTGCTGCAAGTCACGTTGTTTTTGGCTGATGCGTAAGTTTTCCTGTTCAGCACGTTCACGGCTGGCAAAACCATTATTTTCCAGTTTGCGCTGGAATTCTCTCATTTCTTTATCCAGATCTTTTGCTTTTTCGTTCAGTGTAGTACGGATGTTTTCTTCTTTCTGAATCATCATCTCGTTCAGGTCATTCCAATAACGATATTTTGTCAGCAGAGAGTCGATCTCTACATAAGCTATCTTCATGTTTACCGGACCGCCTACTACAGCAGGAGTTGAAGCTCCTTGTTCGTTAGCTTTGTTGTCAGTACATTGAGTAAACATCAGCACCATAGCCAGTGCGATAAATCCGTTCAGGATATGCTTCATTCTTTTCATAATGGTTTTTGTCTCTTAGTTATTAATTGTTTTTTCTGTTTCTGTTTCTGGACGCCTCCGCTCAGCTATGGCATGAGGATTCACTTTTTGTGCTTCTCTGTCTTGAGATTGCACACATCCGATACCTCTTTTTCTCATGGCTTTGCTGCCGCTAACGTGTGTGTTAGGGAAACGTCCGTTCTTCTGAAAGAGTATCTTTACCGATAATAGTGCTATGCAGATAGCAACTATTAACATTGTTATAAGGATAGTCTTAAGCATTTCTATTATTTTTGTGGTGCAAATATAAATCTTTTGTTACCGATTTACTCTTTTCGGTACGGAAAAAAGAGGGTACTTGCCTTATTAATCTATGTTTTTAACTTATTTTTACTGATAACTGAACAAATAAATAGACTATTTATGGAGAAAAAAGATTTGAAACCGGCTATTGTCTTCCGTTATTTTGAAGAAGTATGTCAGGTTCCGCGTCCTTCCAAGAAGGAAGAAAAGATACGAGCTTATTTGCTCGATTTCGCTCAGAAGCATAATCTGGCTTGTAAAACAGATGAGGCCGGAAATGTGTTGATGTCTAAATCGGCTACAGCAGGTAAGGAAAATCTGAAAACTGTCATATTGCAGTCGCATATGGATATGGTATGCGAGAAGAATAAAGATACACAACATAACTTCGATACTGATCCGATTGAAACCTATATCGATGGTGAGTGGCTGAAAGCGAAAGGTACTACACTGGGGGCCGACAATGGAATTGGTGTGGCGACTCAGCTTGCAGTCTTGGCGTCAGATGATATCGAACATGGACCGATACAGTGCTTGTTTACCGTTGATGAAGAAACCGGACTGACAGGTGCTTTTGCTTTGAAGGAAGGCTTTATGGATGGCGATATCTTGATCAACCTTGATTCAGAAGATGAAGGTGAATTGTTTATCGGTTGTGCAGGTGGAGCAGGAACTACAGCTCACTTCCCGTGTCCGATGACTACTGCTCCCGAAGGCTATTTCTTCTTCCGTGTAGCTGTAAAGGGACTGACAGGCGGACATTCGGGTGATGATATCAATAAGAACCGTGCCAATGCCAATAAGTTGCTGAATCGTTTCCTTGTCCAGCTGATGCAGAAATACGACTTGCATTTGTGTGAAATAGATGGAGGCAACCTGCATAATGCCATTCCACGTGAAGCACATGCTGTTTGTGCTGTACCGATGAAAGATAAAGAATCAGTGCGTGTTGACTTGAATATATATTTGTCGGAAGTAGAAAACGAGTTTGCTGTAACAGAACCAAATCTTGTGATGGAGCTGGAATCGGAAAGCCCTTGTGCAGAAGTTATGCAGCAGGATGCCATGAAAAACTTCCTTCATTCCATTTATGCTGTACATAATGGTGTATATGCCATGAGCCAGGATATTCCGGGATTGGTAGAAACTTCTTCCAACCTTGCTTCAATCAAGCAGCGTGACGGGAAACTCGTTGTTGTAACCAGTCAGCGCAGTTCTATTCTGTCTTCTCGCAAGGATATGTCGCAGATGGTAAGTTCAGCCTTCCTGCTGGGAGGGGCGGAAGTAACGACTGGCGACGGTTATCCGGGATGGAAACCTAATCCGTCTTCCGAAATATTGCAAGTATCGGTAGAAAGCTATAAGCGTCTGTTTGCTACCGAGCCTAAGATTAAAGCTATCCATGCCGGACTGGAATGTGGTTTGTTCCTCGAAAAATATCCTTCACTCGATATGGTTTCGTTCGGTCCTACACTCCGTGGCGTTCATTCCCCCGACGAACGCATGCTTATCCCTACAGTCGATAAGTTCTGGCGTCATTTACTGGATGTCTTGGCTCATATTCCTGCAAAGGCATAATGAAATTATTTCCTAAAATATTGCTAGGGTTTGCTGCCTGCCTCACGGCTTCTGTATGTGAGGCGCAGCAAACCCTTCGTGTTATGGAATACAATGTAGAGAATCTGTTCGACTGTCGTCATGATTCACTGAAGAACGATTCGGAATATCTTCCTCATTCCGTCCGGGGATGGAGCTGGAAACGTTATCATGAAAAACTGAACCGCATTGCAAAAGTCATACTCGCTGCCAGTAGAGAGCAAGTGCCCGATCTGGTAGGACTTTGTGAAGTGGAAAATGCATATTGTCTGGACGGACTGGTGAAATACTCTCCGCTCCGAGATGCTGCCTATCGCTATGTGATGACTGATTCGCCCGACGAACGGGGTATTGATGTAGCACTTCTCTATCAGCCTTTCTCGTTCCGGCTGATAAGCAGCCAGCATATTCGTATTCCTTCCCATAAAATAGGGCGTAAGCCTACACGCGATATCCTGCATGTTACCGGCCGGGTAGTTTCCGGTGATACACTCGATGTCTTTGTCTGTCACATGCCTTCACGTTCGGGAGGCGAAAAACAGAGCGAGCCTTACCGTCTGCTTACCGCACGTGTATTGCGTCATGCGGCAGATTCTGTTATGAAAATTCGCCAGATTCCATACCTTATTATCATGGGTGACTTTAATGATTATCCTGAAAGTCGTTCTGTTTGTCGGACCTTGGGAGCAGGGAAGCCAGAGAAAGACATCGATTCATACCAGCTGTATAACTTGATGAACGGTAAACGGGGAGGAACATACCGCTATCGTGGTGAATGGGGCATTCTGGATCAGCTCATTCTGAACGGTACTTTTCTGAATCATACGGGCAATCTTACAACGGAGTTTAATCGTGCCCGTATTCTTACTTTCCCGTTTCTACTGGAGGAAGACGAAAACTATGGAGGCGACAAGCCTTTCCGTACCTATAATGGCATGAAATATCACGGTGGTTATAGCGATCACCTTCCTGTCTGTGTCGATATAGACATTAAATATCCAGCCCCATAATATAATCGTTCATGTAATAGCCGTTTCCAATGGGGAAATCTCCTTCACGCACTTTTTTCATTCCCATATGTTCGTAAAATCCCAATGCCGGATTATTACGGTTTACATTCAGTTCCATACGGCAGGGAGCCGGATGAATTTCTTTGATACCTTTTATAGCCTGCTGGAAAAGCTGTTTGCCCAGATGATACTTTTGATAATAAGGAATGACATAAATTTTCTCGAGATGAAATAAATCTGTGTCCTCCTGACGGATGGAAACATATCCTGCCGCTTCACATTCCTCATAAGCTATATAATAAATGTGTCCTTCTTCTTCCATCTGCTTGTGCAGGTTCTCTATGGAATACATCCAGTCCATCATATATTCTATCTGTTCGTGACTGAGGATATTTTTATATGTTTCAGGAAAAACATTCCAAGCCAGTTTGTTTATCAGTGGAATGTCGGCTGTAGTTGCTTGTTTTATTACGAACATGGTTTTGAGTATTTGATATTTTGTTATGTAATGCCTGAGAGCGTATCGCTGTGGCTTACCGTGAAAAAGTTTATGCAAAAATAAGGCTTTCCGTCGGCCGTTTTCCGTATATCTGGTTGTATTTCGTTAAAAATGGTAAATTAATAGTTCTATGTAATGCAAGGTATTGATATAATACATATATTTGTGCTATACAAAACAAGAGGATAGAAAACATGAATGTCGATAACGTAAAATCTCAAATGCGCAAAGGGATGCTTGAATACTGCATCCTGTTGTTGCTGCACCGCGAGCCTTCGTATGCTTCAGACATTATACAGAATCTGAAAGAAGCGAAGCTGATAGTAGTGGAGGGTACGCTTTATCCGTTGCTTACCCGTCTGAAGAACGACGATTTGCTATCGTATGAGTGGGTGGAATCTACTCAGGGACCTCCCAGAAAGTATTACAGTCTGACTCCGAAAGGGGAGGAATTTCTGGCAGGACTGCAACTGGCATGGGACGAATTGTCGGATACGGTAAATCATTTAAGAACAAAATTATTAATTTCAAAATCACATGAAAAAGACACTGACTGTTAATTTGGGAGGCACTGTATATCATATCGATGAAGATGCCTATAACCTGCTCGATAATTATCTGAATAATCTCCGCTATCATTTCCGCAAGGAAGAAGGAGCCGACGAGATTGTACGTGATATGGAAACCCGCATTGCAGAACTGTTCGATGAGTATATTCGTACCGGACAGCAGGTTATCACCATAGAGCAGGTAGAAGCTGTTATTGCCCGTATGGGGAAACCTGAGGAGTTGAATACAGATGATAATGATGAGAAGAAAGAAGAAAAGACTAACCATACATATGGCAATGGAACTGCCCGCCGTCTGTTCCGTAATCCTGACGACCGTATATTGGGTGGTGTGCTTTCCGGATTGTCTGCTTACTTCGGATGGGATGTAACGTGGATACGTATCGGAGTACTGGTAGCCGGATGTTTTGTCCAGGGATTGATTCTGGCTTATCTGATCGCATGGATTATTGTTCCGCTGGCAAAAACAGCAACGGAAAAGTTACAGATGCGTGGTGAACCTATCAATATGGAGAATATAGGACGTACCGTGACTGAGGGGTTCGATAAAGTGAACGATTATGTACATTCCGAGAAGCCTCGTTCCTTTCTGCATCAGTTGGGAAATCTGATTGTAAAGATTGCAGGTTTCATCATCAAGTTCTTCCTTGTACTGCTGGCTATCTGCCTTACACCGGTTCTGCTCGTCGGTCTGGTCGTACTGTTTGCCTTGCTGCTGGCTGCTACCGGCATACTTGCCAGTGTACCTGCCGTGTTGTATTATTCTATGCCTGATGTAGACTGGAGTCTGATTGCTTCCTCTCCGGCTGCGGTGACCGGACTGTTGGTGTGCGGACTGTTCATTGTGGGTATTCCGGTGATAGGCCTGTTGCAGTTGCTTTTGCAGAGTTTCAATGTATGGAAACCGATGTCTACTGTGACCAAGGTTATCCTTACCTTGATATGGTTTATTTCGCTGGTTGCCGGATTTATCTTTTTGTTTAATACTTCCTTCATCGAGGGACCAATATTCTGGATGTAAAAAATATGATTGTTATGAAAACTGTTTTTGCAAGAGTTATCACTGCGTTGGTTATGATCGCGGGTTTTACGTCCTGCATTTGGGCTGGAAGTAAAGGTGAACATGTTACAGAGAAACGTCATGTGGCGGATTTTACCTCTATTGATATAAAGAGTGTGGGAAGTGTTTATTTTACACAATCATCCGATTTTTCGTGTACGATAGAAGGGGAAGAGAGCCAGGTAAAGAATATTACAACTAGTGTTGAAGGCAATGAACTGAAAATTGGTTATATCAAGAAACTGAAAAACAACAAGAATGGGGCTGTTATCCGTATCTCTGCTCCCGATTTGCAGGAACTGGAATTTAAAGGAGTAGGTTCGTTTAATATCGACGGTAAGGTAACACTTCAGGACTTGGATGTAGATTTCAGCGGAGTTGGAGAATTAAATATAAAAGACCTGCAATGCCGTAAAGCAAATTTCGATCTGAAAGGTATAGGAGAGGTAAATATACATATCAATTGTGAAGAAGTAAAAGCTGATGTCAGTGGTATAGGTGCTGCTACATTTACAGGAACGGCACAAATGGCTTCTTTTCATAAAGGTGGTATAGGAGAGCTCAATACGCAGGGAATGGAAGTAAGCAAATAACTCATTCATAGTGTCTTAAATTTATCTTGTGACACGGTATGCCCAGGGTTGGAAAAAACATGGGCATGTTTATCTTAATTCATGCTGATGTTTTGCCAAATTCATCAGCATGTTTTTTTATTTTTTGTACGAAAGAATTGTGTTCTTTCAAAATGTTATTATTTATCATATTCGTATAATCTCTCAACAGAAATCGTTATCTTTGCTGAAAAGAAAAAAGGATTAACTGTTAAGATATGACTAAGAAAATACTTTTGCTGGGTTCCGGCGAATTAGGAAAAGAGTTTGTGATTGCTGCCCAACGTCTGGGTCAGTACGTTATCGCATGTGATTCGTATGCAGGTGCTCCCGCCATGCAGGTAGCAGATGCTTGTGAAGTATTTAGTATGCTGGATGGCGATGCGCTCGACCGTGTGGTAGAAAAATATCATCCCGATATTATTGTGCCTGAAATTGAGGCTATCCGCACCGAACGTCTTTATCATTTGGAAAAAGAAGGTATTCAGGTTGTACCGAGTGCACGTGCCGTAAACTTTACGATGAACCGTAAGGCAATCCGCGACCTTGCTGCTAAGGAACTGGGCTTGAAGACGGCGAAATATTATTATGCAAAGTCGTTTGACGAACTGAAGGAAGCTGCTGAAAAGATTGGTTATCCGTGCGTTATTAAACCGTTGATGTCATCATCTGGTAAGGGACAATCGGTAGCCAAAGGTCCTGAAGATTTGGAATACTCTTGGGCATATGGATGTGAAGGCAGCCGTGGTGATATTAAGGAGCTAATCGTGGAAGAGTTTGTTAAGTTCGACAGCGAAATCACGCTGCTGACAGTTACACAGAAAAATGGTCCGACACTGTTCTGTCCGCCTATCGGACACGTACAGAAAGGTGGTGACTATCGCGAAAGTTTCCAGCCAGCTCACATTGCTCCGGAACATCTTGCTGAGGCTCAGAAGATGGCGGCAAAAGTTACTGAAGCGTTGACTGGTTATGGTCTTTGGGGAGTTGAATTTTTCCTGAGTCACGACAATGGAGTTTATTTCTCTGAACTTTCTCCTCGTCCGCATGATACAGGTATGGTAACACTTGCCAATACACAGAACCTGAACGAGTTCGAACTTCATCTGTATGCTGTACTGGGATTGCCTATTCCGGGTATTACTCAGGAACATATCGGTGCCAGTGCCGTTATTCTTTCTCCTATTGCCAGCAAGGAAATCCCGCGCTACCGGGGAGAAGAACTGGTTTGCTCGCAGCCTAACACATACCTCCGTATTTTCGGAAAACCGTATACGAAGCTGAATCGCCGTATGGGTGTAGTAGTATGCTACGATAAGAATGACGGTGATCTGGATGCTTTGCGCGATAAATGTAAAGCTTTGGCAAGCAAAGTAGAAGTTTATTGATAAAATAAATAGAGAATAGTTAGTTTTTCCTGCGGGAGCAGGTAAATAAATCATGGAGGTCGATGCATCACGCACCAGCCTCCATTTTTCATTCTTAAAACAGAATGACAAGTAAAAACGAATAATGGTTTCTTATGCGTAGCTGTGCATACCTCCCATAATAAAGTTGACACCAAAGTATGTGACAAGTACACTTAAAAAAGCGATTACTGCAAACCAGTGGAAGAACATCGGGCGTCGGAAAGAGGAAAGTGATGCAGGATGTAGAGCGGCTGCATATACCAGCATGGTGATGAGTGCCCATACTTCTTTGGGATCCCATCCCCAGTATCTTCCCCATGATACGTTTGCCCAGATTGCTCCAATAAAGATACCTGCTGCCATGAGGAATACAGCGGGATATAAAATGATGTGGCTGATGATTTGTAAGCGAATGATTTGCTCATGGCAGTCTGTGCGTGTGTATCGTAAGATGATTGCCGTGATACCATTCAGCATGACGAATGCCAGTAGTGAATACGAGAGCATAATTGTTACTACGTGAATACTTAGCAGAGGGGAGGAGAGTACTGGCATGAGCTGGGTAACGGAGGGATTGGATTCACCGAACATCGAAACAAGTAAGGTCAGTCCGCATAGTATGTAGCCGAATGAAATAGCGGCTTCAAACTTTCGATAGAGTAAGAAAGTCAGCAGTATGGCACATACAGACATGAGTTGCATCGTTTCGTAGCCATTTGACATAGGGAGGTGTCCGCTTATGAATCCTCTCAGCCCGATAAGTATCATAAGATAGATGAAAACAATACCTAGCATTGCAAGCAGTATGCTGTTCTGTTTTTTACTGCTGTTGCGTTGTTTCGCCATTTTCCAGCAGTATAAAAAGAATGACAGTATGCCGATTGTGAGGCTGAACATAGCAAGTGGGCGGGTAAAGTTCATACGATTGTATAACATCTCAGCGCCGAAACGTGTGTCTGAAGGCAAGAAACCTCTTGCTTCTTTCTGTTGATATTTTTTTGTTTTATCGAGTAGTATTTTGACTTCATTGTATGCTTGATGGGCTACTTTCTCGGCTATAAGATTCATACTGTAACGTATAAATGCCCATTGCTCATGAGGCATGGATACTGGCAGGTCGTCAGTCAGTGAATACCATATTGGCTGTGCATTGTTTTTATCAAAGTAAGGATATATCTTCAATAAGTTTCCTGTGCATAGCATGCTTGCCAGACTGAACTTTTCATTTGCTTCTTCTATGGCCCGTGTGGTCTTTGCGTTCATATCGGAAGGTGATATTTGTTCCAGTTTATATCCGGTAGAGCCTGCAAAGTCGGCAAGACGGACATATTTTCCCTTTGCTCCCAGCAGCTTTTGTACTTCTTTGGCTTTGATAAGAATCATTGGTTCTTGTTTCCATTGCTCGTAAAAGAAAAGCCATCCGGTCAGCACTTGTTCCGGTGTTAATCCCTTATAATTGGATTTGCCGTAAAGTTTGGTTGTAAACTCTTTTGCCAATGTCTGAAGCGGGCAGATACGGTCGTTGTAATAGACGTATAGCTTACCAAACTCGTTGGCTGTTTCTTTAGGTAAGGAAGGGGGGACAGATGCTCCGAACATAGTAATCACACTTGTAGAGAGTAGTATACATACGGTAATTTTCTTTAAGGCAGGATGATTTAATAATTTCCGAAAATAGCTGTGTTTGTCAAAAAAGAACAGGATAAACGAGAGCAACAGGAAAGCATATCCCGTATAGGTAAGGGCTATTCCGTAAGGATCGTATGCGATGGATAGCGTACTGCCTTTTTTATCGGCATCATATGTCGATTGATAAAAACGGTAATTGCGGTAAGTATAGATGTGATTCATGGAAACACTTCCTTCGTGCATCTGGGGACCGTCATAAACGTTTAGTATGCTGATGAAATCCATTGGTGCGAATGTTCCCTGATAGTACGTTAACTGGAACTGTTTTAATGAAACAGAAAATGGCAAATCGGCTTTTTGTCCGTCATTTTTATTGAAAGTAGTGACTGGAGTTTCTCCTTGTCGAAGGTGTATGTTTCCTTGTATTCCCCAGATGTGTGTAGTAAGTGCTCCCGATAAAATAAGAATGAAAGACAGGTGGAGCAAGTATACTATTTTATTCCTTATGATATGGCGCTTGATGATATAGAGTAATGAAAGTAATGTTGTGGCTATCCAAAGACCTATAAAGAAAGGAGAGCCGTAAAAGTATGTTGACGAAACGGTGGTTCCATATAGCTTTTCGATAATGGTGGCTGCAATCATCATGATGAGCAGAAATATCCATAATCCAAAAGTCGCTTTTTTTAATATATTAGTCATTCTGTTTGTTGTTTTTACTTGTAGGAGGAAGAATATAAGGAGATTAAATATTACCACGGACTATACAAGCTGATAATAGGTTATTTTATATATTGTATGGGAAAATCTGTATCTGTATGTGTAATCCGTGGTAGAATCGTTTTTTTAGATTCGTTTCTTTTTGAGGAAATATGAAGCTTTTCTGTTGCATGAAAGTCCTCGTTCTCCTTTAAATGTATGATCAGATTGAGTCAATGAATTTTACAATTGCATCGCGCTCGGCTTTCGACAGATTGCGGAACTTTTCGACAGTCATTCGTGCATCACTTTTAGTGTTTCCATGCCACATAATGGCTTCGATGACGTTTCGTGCGCGGTTATCGTGCAGACGGTCGGCTGTGGCCGAACCGGTACACATCTGATGCAATCCTCGTCCCCATAGCGGAGTGGTACGACACCAGCCGGTCCGGATGTCGTTTTCCATATGTAACTTATGTTGTACGAGGTCGGAGTAAGGCCAGATTGTCTGGTTGGGATATCTTGGCAACCGGCTGTCACCTTTGGTAAAGAATCCGTTTGGATCGTAAAAGTTATCATCTCCTGTTGTCCATGATGGACGATGGCAATAAGCACATCCTATCTGTTCGAACAGTTCCTTGCCTTTTATCACGTCCGGATCGTCCACATTACGTGCGGCAGGAACGGCTAATCCACGATGCCATACCATGAAATCGATAAAATCTTCATCATCCATTTCTACATCCAGCTCTTGAGAAGTGAGATATGCGGCAATGGCTCTGGCTACCTGCGTCTTGTCTGTATAATCATCTGCATGCCAGGTCGGGTGATTTTTATCAGGATCGACTTCTTTGATGTATGATTGATAACCAGCCTGTACTTCCGGATCATTGGCTGAGGCTTTTACCCATGAACTTCCTCCGTAAACCGTTTTATCCTCTCCGCTGGCACTGGCAAAATAAGTATCCAGATAATGATAGCGGCGGTTGCTGCGTGTTACGTTTGTGATATTCCACATAGCGTTCGCTCCGGCAGCGTCTTGCAGTGGTCCTCTGCTCAGGGCATAAGTAAATCTGAAAGGATGTTGTTCTCCTTTATCGCTAAAGTCAGGATTGACATCTGTGACTTTCGTATTGCTGTATTGCTTCACCCATTCTCCATTTTTGAAGAAAGCTTCGTTTAGACCGTTTTGCATGTATCCGTCTTGCTCTTCTTTGGCATATTGTGCTTTCAGATCATCATCGCTGATGGCATCCAGCAGTCCGGTTCCGTAAATACCGATGGTAGATTCCAAAAGCACTTTATAGTTGCCCAGACTGCTGATTACTCCTTCGTTTTTTGCATATACAGCATCAGCAGCAAGTGTAACTTCCGGATATTCCAGGTCATAACTTTCTCCGTCGGGAAATTTATTTCCCCACTCGTCGGTATATTTCTTCCATTCAATGATGACCTTGCTTTCATCCAGCGGAGCTTTAAAAGGCTGAGTTGCGTGTCCCTGAGGCATTCCTGTAAGCCAACTTACATATCCGTCTGTATCAGGATTGTAAACGACAAGCAGACATCCGTTTCCTATTGATGTAGTTTGAAAAACACCGGCAGGATTACGTTTCCCGTGACCATATCCGGGGTGACAATGGATACACGAACTGCGTACATATGCCGGCCCTAATCCTTTACGTACTCCGGAATGATTGTTCATATACATTTTTTCGAAAAGTTGTTCACCATTTTTGAAGCGCTGGCTCATCTCTTCATTAGCTTCGATAGGTTCTGTTGGCTGTTCCAGCGCATTCGATGTTGTCAGGTATGCAGTACCTAGTTGGCCTCCGGTGTAATACCATTCGGGCTTTTCGTTATTTTCGGGATTGTCGGACGGTACATACTGGTTCTCATTGTCACTACATGCTGTTATGGCACTGGCAACGAACAATGAATTTATCAGATATAAGAACTTTGTTTTCATAAGTAAAATTTTTGTTCCTAAGCTGTTACAGCCATCTTGAATCGAAATTTAGGGTGTCTTTACCTCAATTCAAGATGACTGTTTAAAGCTATTTTATTCTGCGAGAAATTTGTATTGCTCTTATTTCAAAAGAGCTTTGTTGGCTTTGTTCAATGCTGTAGATAACTTGCTTAAAGATGCTATGGCTGCATCAGCCTCGGCTCCTGTTGCATTTTTTGCAAACGGTTCTGGTATAGCCTGTATTTTGGTAATGGATTCATCTATCAGCGCTTTTACTTCTGTATCTGTGGCCTGGTCGACTGTTGAAACGTAAGCGCTGACAGATGTTGCATTGTTTTTGCCATCGTAGCTGATTCCTTTGTATGCATTTTTTACACTTTTGATATTATCGACAAAGTCGACAACCGAGTTTAGTGCATAAGGTGATTCGATATAATTTTTGTCGTCGGCACTCTGACCTGAGTTAGGACGTCCGATTTTTTGCGTACATACTTCATCTACGATATCGATACATCCTTGAATCAATTCTTGTGCGGCAACGGTATAACTGGTATATTTGCTTCCGCCTTGTCCGGCTGTTTTCATACTTGTACCGTAATTGAAAGTCGGCTCTTGTTCTGTTTCGGTAAGGATTTCCTGTTTTTGTGTACTGATATTATTCATGCCAGCCCATGAAGCCTCCAGGCGGATACACTGATTGCGTAAATCTTCGGCAACTCCTGCCATGTAAATCAGATGATTGTTCGTTATATTTACTACCTGTCCGCTGTAGCTATAAGTCTTCTCAAAGTTTCTTGGTTCTCTATGTGAGTCGTCAGTAAGCTGGAACAGGATGTATTCCAAAGCATGATAACCTAGCAGACCGTAACCTAGGTTTGTTGTGATATAATCGAAATCACCTTCACCGATGGCATCCATCATTTTCTGATTATTCAGCAAATTATCTAGTGCAACCTGATCGAGAGGCCATGAATCGATATGAGGGTCGATATTGTAATCGGCAGCTGCACCAAACAGAAATGCTTCGCTCAACTCCCATGCCTTACGTGATTCTGTCCAGTGCTCGCATGCTTCTGCCACATATTCGGTTGCTTTACTCTTATCGCCACTGAGGTAAGCTTCTTTGGCTTTTGTGCATGCTTCACTCATTAGAATAGCTTCGTCTGCCATAGCCGTATAAGTAGGGATAACGGTATTGTCTACGTATGGAACGATAGCTTCTTTTAATGCTTGTTCTTCGTCTGATAAACCGTTGGATGTGTTACTCCCGTTATTGTCATCACTACATGAAATCATACATGTTGCCATGAAAAGAGCGAATTTAAAAAACATGTTCATCTTTTTTGAATTTTAAGTTATGATTAATAAAACTTGTTTTCTTGTTGTTTTTATTTGGTGAAAAGTCCTGCATATGCTACGCCAACCGATATGGCGGGTTCATTGTTATAAGGTGTTCGCATCAGACCGATGGAATATTCACCTTTTACTACGATATCGTGGATGGGATAATAATTTATTCCGGCTGCTATACGATTGCGTCCACAGAATTTATAAATGGGCGTACTGGTCTTATGCATAGAGTCGTAATAATCGTAACGTCCGAAAACATATAGCTTCTGTCCTTTGTCATTCAGTTTATTGATTTGTGAGAATACATTGTATCCAGCTTCTATGCCGGCAGCAATAGCCGCTTCTGCAACATTCTGTTGTGGGGAAGGAGAGTTGTTGCTCATCTTTTTATTGACTTCCGTAATTTTATCGGCATCACTCAAATGACCGTAATCGAAGTTCCCGCGTACTATCCAGTTGTGATCATTGTAATTAAAATCGAAAGCCCCAATCATGACAGTTCCTTTTACGTCTTTATACTTATCGCTGTCTTTATAGTCATTCAATGAGTTGTTGAAAGAATTGCCGGCATACCCACTGAGAGAGAGGCGCAGTCCCTTAATGGAATAATTATCGATGCGGAAAGCTCCTGCTACGGAGTTACCGATTTTAAATTCATATGGACTGCCTGCACCGCCTTGAATCCAGTTCAGTCGGTTGAAACGGTCAGAATCGAGACCCGGAACCAATAAAGCTTCGTAGCGCCAGTCACCTACACGTCCCCACAAGCTGATACCTGTTTCATGCCAGGTACAAGGCAGGATGGTATTTTCTCCTTCAGGACGATAGACTCCAAAGAACTCCGTCGGCAGATGGTTTTGGTTTGTTCCACCTACCGGAACAATAATGTGCCCCAGTTTGATGTTGAATTCCGGACAGATAGATTTCTGGATCCAGAACTGTTCGAGAGCAACTTCTCCGCCACGTTCTATTTCACTTTCATATTCTCCGGCTTCCTCTTCCTCTATTTCAATGGCACTTTCCGTTCCACCGTGCTCAAACTCTATTTCACTTCCCATTGACCATCCATGACCAAAATTATAATTCAGGAAAAGTACCACATGTGGCAAGTCGAAACGTCCGTGCGACTGTCCCTTGTATACGCTGGGGTCTTTTGCCGTATAGCGTATATATTTGTCCGAATAAAAGTTATGGCTATATACAGCCTCTCCGTATCCTCCTATGGTCAACCCTTTACCGTTTTCTTCCGTTTTTAAGATAGAACGTTTCTGGGCTTTCATTTCTGTCACAGCCTCTTCGCTGCTTTTGCTTGTTTTCTCGGCTTCGTTTGCAGCAAATGCGTGTGTACTTATTGCTGCGATACAAAGTGAAAACAGGAACATTTTACTTTTCATTTGTTTTCTAATTTTGTTGGTTCTTAACAAACGCAAAGGTATTCCACATGCTTTAGGGCATCAATACCTATTAATTGGTAAAAAAAGTTGTTAAATACCTACTACTAGGTATGCTTGTTCTTATCTTTGCGGGAAGATAGTTTTAACAGTGTATAAAGATGAAAGAATACCGATTGGATAACCTGACCATAAAGGAACATTTACTGGAGTTGGCAGAAAGAGGAAATAAGTCTTTTGCTGAGAGTCTGAATCCGGGTGTAGAACATGTGTTGGGAATAAGAATTCCTGATTTGCGTAAACTTGCAGTACGGATTTCGCATACGGACTGGGAGGAGTATCTGCTTACTGCCGATACTTTCTATATGGAAGAACGTATGTTGCAGGGGATGGTATTAGGCTGTATCAAACCTGATGCGGATGTTGAATACTACTTGCAGCGCGTAACTCGCTTTGTATGGATAATAAACAGCTGGTCGGTTTGTGATACCTTTAAATTCGGAGGAGGGAAAAGATTCATCGCCGAAAACAAGGAGCGGTTGTGGCATTATTTAGTTGGCTGGATGCACGCACAGGGAGAGTATGAAATTCGATTTGGGGTTGTGATGAGTATGCAACTTTTTATTGATGACGAACATATTGAACAACTGCTGGAAGAATATGATGCTATCCGTCACGATGGGTATTACGTGAAAATGGCAGTGGCATGGGCGCTGTCAGTCTGCTTTGTAAAGTTCCCTGAAATTACCATGCAATACCTGAAGCAGAATACATTAGATGATTTTACATACAACAAAACGTTGCAGAAAATAACCGAATCGTATCGGGTAGATACCGAAATCAAGAAGCTGATCAAGCAGATGAAAAGACCTGCTACCCGATAGACGGGAGCAGATAATAGTCGCATGAGTGTGTCTTACAGTACCAAAAGACGGATCGATTTACTTATAATTTTATAGGTTAAAGTACAAAATCCCCTGCTTTTAAGCACTTAATCGGAATGGATTAAGGCTAAAGCAGGGGATTTTTGTCTGAAAGCGTCGGTTATTTTACTTAAGTAATTCTATTTTAGTCCAGCCTTATACGATGTGTGATATGATGTTTTCATTCGTGGTGATACGGACCGTTGTTCAGGATAGTCATGGCACGATAGAGCTGTTCCACAAATATCAACCGAATCATCTGGTGTGAGAATGTCATTTTCGAAAGGGAAATTTTTTCTTGGGCGACTGCATATACGGCAGGAGAAAATCCATAAGGTCCGCCGATAATGAATACCAGCCGTTTACTGACTGTATGCATTTTTCGTTCTACCCAAGAAGCGAACTCTACTGAGCGGAACTCTTTGCCATGTTCATCGAGCAACACGGGTACATCGCCCGGTTGCAGGGCTTTCAGAATCAGTTCTCCTTCTTTTTCCTTCTGCTGCTCCATGCTCAGACTTTTGGTGTTCTTAAGCTCCGGGATGACTTCTATGTCGAAAGAGATATAATGTTTCGTACGCTCTGCATAATCGTTAATGGCGGTGATGTAATGTTTCTCGACTGTCCGTCCGACAACTAGTAACGTAAATTTCATTTTCTGTCTTGTTTTAATTTATTCTTTTTGCAAAGATAAGGATTATCCTTACCTTTGCCAGTAAGAAAACGTATTTAAAACAAGAAATAAAATGGACGAAAAAGTTGTTAAGGATTTAATCGACCGCTTGATTGATTTATCGTTTGCAGAAGATATCGGCGATGGCGACCATACCACATTATCGTGTATCCCTGCCGATGCTATGGGAAAATCAAAACTTCTGATAAAGGAAGAAGGTATTCTTGCCGGTATTGAAGTGGCAAAAGAAGTATTCCACCGTTTTGATCCTGAAATGAAAGTGGAAGTTTTCATTGAAGACGGTACACATGTAAAGCTGGGTGACGTAGCTATGGTGGTAGAAGGAAAGATCCAGTCATTGCTTCAGACCGAACGACTGATGCTGAACATTATGCAGCGTATGAGTGGTATTGCTACGATGACACACCGTTATGTAGAACGTCTGCAAGGAACCAAGACTCGTGTGCTCGACACTAGAAAGACAACACCGGGTATGCGTATTCTTGAAAAAATGGCTGTTAAAATCGGTGGTGGTGTAAATCATCGTATCGGTCTGTTTGACATGATTCTGTTGAAAGACAATCATGTGGATTTTGCTGGTGGTATTGATAAGGCTATCACGCGTGCCCGTGAATACTGCAAGGCTAAAGGTAAGGACCTGAAAATTGAAATTGAGGTACGTAACTTCGACGAATTGCAGCAGGTTCTCGATTTGGGTGGAGTAGACCGTATCATGCTTGACAACTTTACTCCGGCAGATACACGTAAGGCTGTAGAAATGGTAAACGGACGTGTAGAGCTTGAGTCATCGGGTGGTATTACTTTCGATACACTGCGCGATTACGCAGAATGTGGTGTTGATTTCATTTCCGTAGGTGCTTTGACACATTCTGTAAAAGGTCTTGATATGAGCTTTAAAGCATGCTGATAAAGTGTGATTAATTTGTACAAGGTTTCAGAAATACCTTCCAAGTCTTTTTGAAGTTTTGTACTGAAAAATTTTTCTGCTGATGTTTTTTCAGAAATATGCTGACATTATTCTGAAAGAACAGAACGTTTCCTCCTTTTCCCGCTTTTGTCTTTTATATATGATATGAAAAGAATTAAAGCAGGAAAAGGGGGATTTTTTCTATTTTTTAAACCATTGATTCTGATTCCTTTTTCTGTATCTTTGATTGTTGTTCTAAATCGAAGATTATGAGTCACGACACCTATCAATTCCTTCTTTATGCTATGTCTGTGGCAGGCGCAGTAGTATTTGTGGCACTTTATTTTGTGAGGGCAGGATATGGTATGTTCCGTACATCCTCGTGGGGAATCTCTTTGCCTAATAAGTTAGCTTGGATGCTGATGGAGGCTCCGGCTTTCGTTATTATGCTGTGGGGGTGGCTGTCTAGTGATATTGACGTTTTTGCTCCTCAGTTTGTCTTTGCTTGCCTGTTTTTGTTGCATTATTTTCAGCGTTCGTTTGTTTTCCCGCTGCTGATGAGAGGCAAAAGTCGTATGCCGGTTGCCATTGTAGCTATGGGGATTGTCTTTAATATACTGAACGGTATGCTGCTCATAACAAGTTTCTTTTCTTATCCGTCTGCTGAAGATTTGTATGCTGAAGGCTGCGGCTATTGGATGCACTCTTTCCCTTGGATAGGGCTGGCACTGTTTATCGCCGGAATGAGTATCAATCTTCATTCGGATTATGTAATCCGTCATTTGCGGAAGCCAGGCGATACGAAACATTATCTGCCGCAGAAAGGGTTTTACCGTTATGTTACGTCTGCCAATTATTTGGGTGAACTGATTGAGTGGACAGGTTTTGCCTTGTTGACAGCTTCGCCTGCTGCATGGGTTTTTGTGTGGTGGACAGCTGCCAATTTAGTACCTCGTGCTGATGCCATCTATCGGCGTTATCGTGAAGAATTTGGATGTGAAGCCCTTAAAGACAAAAAGAGAATTATTCCTTATATATATTGAGAGTTCGCCTTAGAATTCTTGTTCATACGTTGAAAGATGAGCAGATCTCTTGAGATTTTATGAGGGCTTTCTCATCTGTGATGTTTATTTTAATCAGATTGTTATGAATTCAAAACTATTTACTCCGGTGAAATTGGGACCATTGACGTTGCGCAATCGTACCATCCGTTCAGCAGCTTTCGAAAGCATGTGCCCTGGAAATAAACCGTCGGAACAGCTACTCGATTATCATCGTTCGGTAGCTGCCGGAGGAGTGGGTATGACGACTGTAGCCTATGCAGCTGTTACTCGTAGTGGCTTGTCGTTCGACCGCCAGCTATGGATGCGTCCGGAGATTGTATCTGGTCTCCGTCGGCTCACCGATGCGGTTCATGCAGAAGGAGCAGCTGCCAGCATTCAGCTGGGGCATTGCGGAAATATGTCGCATAAAAGCATTTGTGGTTGTCTGCCCGTAGGAGCCAGCAGTGGGTTCAATCTTTATTCGCCCACGTTTGTGCGCGGGCTTCGTGCCGATGAGTTGCCGGAAATGGCTCGTGCGTATGGCAGAGCTGTTTGTCTGGCACGCGAGTCCGGATTCGATGCTGTGGAAATACATGCCGGACATGGCTACCTGATCAGTCAGTTTCTTTCTCCTGCCACCAATCATCGTAAGGATATCTTCGGAGGTTCACTGGAAAATCGGATGCGCTTTATGGATATGGTAATGGATGAAGTGATGACAGCAGCTGGTAATGACATGGCTGTACTGGTGAAGATGAACATGCGCGACGGTTTCCGTGGCGGAATGGAGTTGGAGGAATCGCGACAGGTGGCACGTAGATTACAGCAGTTGGGAGCCCATGCTCTGGTCTTGAGTGGCGGTTTTGTAAGTAAAGCACCGATGTATGTGATGAGGGGAGAAATGCCTATCCGTAGCATGACACATTATATGACTTGCTGGTGGCTGAAATATGGTGTTCGTCTGGTGGGGAAATGGATGATTCCTTCAGTGCCTTTCCGCGAAGCTTATTTTCTGGATGATGCGTTAAAATTCAGAGAAGCACTGGATATGCCGTTGGTATATGTAGGTGGTCTGGTTACCCGTCAGAAGATTGATGAGGTACTTAACGATGGTTTTGAAGCCGTACAAATGGGTCGTGCATTGCTTAATGAACCAGGATTTGTAAACCGTATGCTCATGGAAGAAAATGCCCGTTGCAGTTGTAAACATAGTAATTATTGCATAGCCCGTATGTATACACTTGATATGGCATGTCATCAACACCTGCAGGAAGAATTGCCGGATTGCCTGAAAAAAGAAATTGAACGCATAGAGAGTAGAGGTTGATATGAGAAAAGGACTAGCGATAATAACAGGAGCAGACGGTGGTATGGGAACGGAAATAACCCGTGCGGTAGCTTTGGCTGGATATTGTGTGGTAATGGCATGTTATAATGCTGAAAAAGCTGAGGTTAAGCGGAGGCTTTTGATAGAGGAAACAGGTAATGCTGATATTATGGTGATGTCGATAGATTTGTCCTCGCTGGCTTCTGTAAACGCTTTTGCCTGCCGGATGCTGGAGCGTGGAGACAGGCTGGATTTGCTGATGAATAATGCCGGGACGATGGAAACCGGCCTCCATATAACGGAAGATGGGCTGGAGCGTACGGTAAGTGTTAATTATGTGGGACATTATTTACTGACTCGCAAATTATTACCGCTGATGGGTAAGGGGAGCCGTATCGTCAATATGGTATCTTGTACGTATGCGATAGGAAAACTGGATTTTCCTGATTTTTTCATAAAGGGGAAGAAGGGCAGCTTTTGGCGGATTCCTGTATATAGCAATACGAAACTGGCGCTTACACTCTTTACCTTTGAATTGGCTGAACGTCTGAAAGAGCGGGGAGTTGTAGTTAATGCTGCTGATCCGGGTATCGTTTCGACAGACATTATCACCATGCATATGTGGTTCGATCCGTTGACTGATATTTTCTTCCGCCCTTTTATCCGTACACCTCGGCAAGGAGCTGCTACAGCAATCTGCCTTTTACTCGATGAAGAGGCCGGTAAACGTACTGGTACGTTGAATGTCAGCTGTCGACCTAAGGTTTTATCGGAAAGGTACACTCATCATAGTCAGTCGCAGGAGCTTTGGGAGCGGACGGAGGAGATTGTTGCAAAATGGTTATAACCGGATAGTCAGAAGAAAGGGAGTGCTTCGATTTTTCATGCTGAGTATGGTTATTTTTATTTAGAGTAGAACTTATATTGTCTAGTAGAATTTTTCATTTGTTTATGTATGTCTGAAGGAGCGTGTTTGGTATTGTCTTACCAACCTGTTTTCTGCATGATGGTTTTTATAATCAAGTGATTAGGTATATCTGTTAGGCGCTAATAAATAAAAAAGGGATGTGGTGAAGTTAGAACTGTTTGCGTATATCATGCTTTGATTATAATTTACAGAAATAAAAAAAGCCGAATCAAATTTTGTTTGAAGTGAAGTGCCCCCAAAAGTTTTGTGTTTAACTTTTGAGGGCACTTCTGTTTCACTTTGATACGGCTTTAATGTTATAAGGTATTATGTTAATATGCATTCTTTTCGCCATGAATAGCATTTCTGACAGTTTTATATATGATATAGATATCAAGCCAGAAACTCCAGTGCTCAATATACCAGATATCTCCTATTACACGACCTTCCATATCTTTCAGTTCTTTTGTTTCTCCGCGATATCCTGTAACCTGACTCCATCCGGTAATTCCTGGTTTTACGAAGTGGCGTACCATGTATTTGTTTATCAGTTTAGAGTACTCTTCGGTATGTTTTAGCATATGAGGGCGTGGTCCTACTACACTCATGTCTCCCAGCAGTACATTAATAAACTGAGGAAGTTCATCGATGTTTGTCTTACGCATAATATTTCCCCAGCGTGTTTTTCGGGGGTCATCTTTTGTAGCTTGTAGCGTATCTGCTTCGGCATTGACTTTCATCGAACGGAATTTATAGCAATAGAATTCTTTATCATTTAATCCGTTACGTTTTTGACGGAAGAAGATTGGTCCCGGCATGGTTAATTTTGTAATGATTGTTACAATAATCAATATGATTGGGAATAAAGTGCATAAGAATAACAGTGAGAAAACAATATCAAATGTACGTTTCAGGAATTTATTTTCCGTACGGCTTAATGGATCTTGACGTAAACTAAGATAAGGTACATTCCCCATCATATTAAAATATACACGATTATGTAAGTAATTATGTAGATTTGGTACGCTATAAAAATGTACTAAATGGTTTTCACAATAATTGATAATTGGTACAATAATTTCGCTACGGTGTGATGGAAGACAACAGAATAGATAATGTATATATGAGTTTTTTTTCAAATAATTTTGGACTTCCTCTGGACGTCCTAGATAGCAGCATTGTGAGGGCATTTCTGGATTCGGCTTATCATCGAAATATCCATTAACTTTATAACCTGTAGATGGATCATCCGATAATTCATGATACATTTCAATATTATTAGAAGTGCTTCCAACTAATACGACATAACGTATATTCTTTCCTTGACTACGAAAACGTTTTAAGATATCTCTAAATGTAAGTCGGAAAAGGCTTAGCAGAAGAAATAATGTTGAAATATAGGCTGGAAAAAACAGAGAACATATATTCATGAATTTACCAACACTTAAAACTGTACCTGTCAATATTGAAAAATAAAAAACATTACGGAATACACGCATGATTATCTGATATGGATATATTTTGCGCAGGTGTAAGACTACTCCTCCTTGAATGCTACATATTAGATAGCATAATATAATTATGATTAAAACTTGAGGTAGTGTAGCTGTTAGTTCAGTATATTTCCCCCTATAAATGGCCCATAGGTAAAAGATATAAAATAATCCACTACAAATACATAATTCCCCTAAAAGAACACACGCTTTTATTATGCTATTGTAGCGTACCATATTATTTGTATAATTCTCCATAACTAAATTGTAATAGGTTAAACTTAATATTGTATTTTTTATCTATGTAATGTATTATGCATATAAAATTTCAACAAATATATGTTTTGTCTATTTAATAAACAAATAAATCTAATTAAATTACAATATAAAAAAGAAAAGTATTAAATATAGTTAATAAATGGGACTTTTTGTTGATTTTATCATGTTGTATAACATAAAACCTCTATCTTTGCATCGTGTTTTTCATGGTATTAGATTTAAGGTTAATGAAGATTGGGAGTCTGGGAAGATTCCCTTTTTTATTTTATTTATTTTGATATTCGAAAATGGTATTGAATCAGTTCGCTTATCGGGTTCTTTATAAAAATTCCTAATGGAATATTATAAGAATTTGCAGTTTCTGTAAGCTCATCGTGGAAGAACCATGCTATGGATCCCACAAATGATACAGGTAATGACCGGTGATAGGGCATAACATTACGCCGGAAGAATTCCCCAAAACAATCTAGTAAGAATGTATGTACTTGAGGCATATCTTTATGCTCATGAATGTAGGTTGTTAAAGAGGCGAGGAAGCGATTGGCTTCTGGTTGCCGATAAACTTTATCTAATATTTCAGGAACAGTAAGATTGAGTTTTTCCAATAATCCATTTCGTAATATTTCCGGCAACTGTCCTTTTAGGCAGTCACTGATAAAACGTTTTCCTAAATATGCACCGCTACCTTCATCTCCCAAAATATATCCAAGTGGAGATATATTCCGTATTATTTGCTTGCCATCGTATAAGCATGAATTTGATCCTGTTCCTAATATACAGGCGATTCCTGCATTGTCTTTACACAAAGCACGTGCTGCTCCCAGTAAATCTGTATCTACAGAGATGTCGGCTTCAGGAAAGTTGTTTTGTAAGACATGTATGATACTTTCTGTTTTAGGCGGCAGGCATCCTGCACCATAGAAATAGATGGCAGTACAACGTTCAAGAGGAAAATCCAGTTGAGGAATGAGTCCTTGGCAGATTATAGACTCTATCTTTTCTGCGGATTGATGAAATGGATTGATTCCTTCTGTCTGGATAATTTTGCAGTTGCTTATTTCTGTGCCGTAGCACCAATCGGTTTTTGTGGATCCACTGTCGGCAATAAGTATCATAAAGGAATGTATTTTATGGTGAAAAGCACAATGTAATCATGTTACACTGTGCTTTTTATTTAGATGAAATTTAATAGATTTAATGGCAGTGTCCGCATCCGCCTCCACAGCATCCATCATCGTGATGGTGATGTTCGTGGTCTCCACATCCGCCTCCGCAGCTGTCACATCCACAACCACATCCTTCTCCACTCATCATGTTTACCATTCCTTCGATTTCCTTATTGGTTGCAGGACGCATTTCGGTAACAGTTCCTTCGAAAATCAGGTCTTTACCAGCATGAGGATGATTGAGGTCGAGTACAACTTTGTCTTCTGTTATTTCACCTACATTTGCATAAAACTGATGACCTTCTGCATCGTTCAGCATAATGATGTTTCCTGGGAAAATGTTTTCGCTGTCGAAGTTTCCGTCCGGATCACAGAACATTTTCTTTGATACCTGACGTACATTGTCTTCGTTACGTTCGCCATAAGCTTCTGCACATGGGATAGTAAAATTAAAATTATCCCCTTTGCTTAAAGCTGTAATTTCTTTTTCAAATTTATCGAGTGTATATCCGATACCTGAAATAAACTGGAACGGATGTTCTACAGTTGCTTCTTCCAGCAATTCTTTTTTACCGTCAGCAATAGCATACAGACGATATGCTACGGTGATGTATTTATTTTCCATACTTAATAATTTGTTTGAATAATTGAATTTTCGCAAAGGTACGAATAAAAAATGATATTCAGAAATACGGCCTGTCTTCTCTTTCTGTTTATATCTATATGTTATAAATGTGGTAATATGTATTGTTTAAAAAGAAATTGGATATAAAAAACCTAGGGAAACTTACTAATGATTATTTTTTATCGAAAAAATCTTTCATTTTATTTGTTTGTTTCGAAAAAGCCTTTACCTTTGCAAGCGTAAACAAAACAAGATAATATGAAAATGATAACTGATATACGAATTAACTTGGCAGTCCTGCATATTATTCGCGTCGTGGTGAAAGAACCAAGAGGTGAGTAAAGTTTTCGTGTATATAGTTCACATAAGAAATATGTATGAAAGCCTTTCTCGCCAGTGTTGAGAAAGGCTTTTTACTTAATGAAAAGGAGATAATGTAATGAAACATCAGTTACGCAGTTCGATGAGTACCGAAGGTCGCCGTATGGCAGGAGCAAGAGCTTTATGGGTTGCTAACGGTATGAAAAAGGAAATGTTTGGGAAGCCCATTATTGCTATTGTAAATTCGTTTACACAATTTGTTCCGGGACATACTCATTTGCATGAAATAGGTCAGCAGGTAAAAGCCGAAATTGAGAAGCTGGGATGCTTTGCTGCCGAATTTAATACGATAGCCATTGACGATGGTATCGCTATGGGACACGACGGAATGTTATATTCATTGCCTTCCCGCGATATTATAGCCGACAGTGTGGAGTATATGGTAAATGCTCACAAGGCAGATGCTATGGTATGTATTTCGAATTGCGACAAGATTACTCCGGGTATGCTTATGGCTGCCATGCGATTGAATATTCCTACAGTGTTTGTTTCTGGTGGACCTATGGAAGCCGGGGAGTGGGGAGGCATGCATCTCGATTTGATAGATGCGATGATTAAATCGGCTGACCCGACTGTGAGTGACGAGGATGTAGCCGAAATTGAATGTCATGCTTGCCCAGGATGCGGCAGTTGCTCGGGAATGTTCACGGCTAATTCTATGAACTGCTTAAATGAAGCTATCGGATTGGCTCTGCCAGGAAATGGAACAATCGTAGCCACGCACGAAAATCGTAAACGCTTATTCCGTGATGCTGCTGAACTTATTGTAAAAAATGCATATAAGTATTATGAAGAAGGTGATGACAGCGTTTTGCCTCGCAGTATCGCTACTCGTCAGGCTTTCTTGAATGCCATGACACTGGATATTGCAATGGGAGGATCTACCAATACAGTACTTCATCTGCTTGCAGTAGCTCATGAAGCTGAAGTTGATTTCAAGATGGATGATATTGATATGTTGTCCCGCCGTGTACCTTGTCTGTGTAAAGTTGCTCCAAATACTCAAAAATATCATATTCAGGATGTCAATCGTGCCGGTGGTATTCTTAATATTTTAGGAGAGCTGGCAAAAGGAGGTTTGCTTGATACCAGTGTACATCGTGTTGACGGTTCTACACTCGAGGAAGCTATTTCCAAGTATAATATTTGTAAGGCTGATGTAGATGCAGAAGCCATGCGTATATATACAAGTGCTCCGGGCGGAAAATTCAATATTGAGTTAGGTTCTCAGAACAATGTTTATAAAGAACTTGATACAGACCGTGCTGCTGGCTGTATTCGTGATTTACAGCATGCATACAGCAAAGACGGAGGACTGGCGGTATTGAAAGGAAATATTGCTCAGGACGGTTGTGTAGTAAAAACAGCAGGAGTGGATGAGAGCATCTGGAAATTCTCAGGACCGGCTAAGGTCTTTGATTCTCAGGAGTCGGCTTGCGAAGGCATTCTTGGTGGTAAGGTTGTGAGCGGAGATGTAGTAGTTATTACTCACGAAGGGCCGAAAGGAGGTCCTGGTATGCAGGAAATGCTTTATCCCACCTCATATATCAAATCAAAACATTTGGGTAAAGAATGTGCTTTGATTACAGACGGACGTTTTAGTGGAGGTACTTCCGGATTAAGTATCGGACACATTTCTCCTGAAGCTGCGGCTGGTGGAAATATCGGTAAGATTGTTGATGGAGATATTATCGAGATAGATATCCCCAATCGTACTATTAATGTAAAACTCACTGATGAAGAGCTGGCAGCACGTCCTATGGCGCCTGTGACTCGCAATCGTCAGGTGTCGAAAGCTCTGAAAGCTTATGCCAGCATGGTAAGCTCGGCCGACAAGGGTGGAGTAAGAATTGTATAAAGAACTATTTTATTCTTCATTTGACTTATGGCTAAAGAAAGAATTACAGGATCGGAAGCTTTAATGCGTTCGTTGGAACATCAGGGGGTAAAGACTCTCTTTGGATATCCGGGGGGAGCTATTATGCCTGTATTTGATGCTTTATATGATCATAGAGATAAATTAAACCATATATTGGTTCGTCATGAACAAGGTGCGGCTCATGCAGCACAAGGATTTGCACGCGTTTCGGGTGAAGTAGGTGTCTGTTTGGTAACTAGTGGACCGGGAGCTACGAATACCATTACAGGTATAGCTGACGCAATGATAGACAGCACCCCGATTGTTGTGATAGCTGGACAGGTCGGTGCCGGATTATTGGGTACGGATGCCTTTCAGGAAGTTGACTTGGTGGGTATAACTCAGCCAATTTCGAAATGGAGTTATCAGATACGTCGTGCGGAAGATGTAGCCTGGGCTGTTTCGAGGGCTTTCTATATAGCACGAAGCGGACGTCCCGGACCGGTTGTCCTCGATTTTGCAAAGAATGCTCAGATAGAAATGACTGATTACGAACCGGTAGATGTTGATTTTATCCGTAGCTACGATCCGGATCCGGAAACTGATATGGATGAAATAAACAAGGCTGTGGAACTGATAAATGCCTCTCAGAGGCCATTAGTCTTGGTGGGACAAGGAGTAGAACTTGGAGGTGCTCAGGAAGAGCTTCGTAAGTTTGTTGAAAAGGCAGATTTACCTTGTGGATGTACCCTGCTGGGTCTTTCTGCTTTACCGTCCAAGCATCCGTTGAATAAAGGAATGCTCGGCATGCATGGTAATCTTGGTCCTAATGTAAAAACCAATGAATGTGATGTCTTGATTGCTGTAGGTATGCGTTTTGACGACCGTGTAACAGGTGATTTGTCTACATATGCCCGTCAGGCAAAAGTCATTCATCTGGATATTGATCCGTCTGAAATTGGGAAAAATGTACCGGTAGATGTTCCTGTACTTGGAAATTGCAAGCGTACACTGTCGTTGCTTACCGAGCGGATTGTTGCCCAAAAACATACAGAATGGATAGAAAGCTTCCAGCCGTATGAAGAAAAAGAATACACTCAAGTAATAAAACCGGAAGTATTTCCTGAAGACGGACCACTGAATATGGGTGAAGTGGTAAATGCCGTAAGCGAAGCAACGGATAACGAAGCTATTCTCGTAACCGATGTCGGTCAGAATCAGATGCTGGCTTGCCGTTATTTCAAGTTTGCAAAGAAGCGCAGTGTTGTAACTTCCGGTGGTATGGGTACAATGGGATTCTGTCTGCCGGCTGCCATTGGAGCTACTTTCGGTGCTCCAGAACGTACGGTCTGTGCATTTATGGGTGATGGAGGTTTGCAGATGACTATGCAGGAGCTGGGAACTGTTATGGAACAAAAAGCTCCGGTAAAAATCATTCTTATGAATAATAATTATCTGGGAAATGTACGTCAGTGGCAAGCCATGTTCTTCAATCGCCGTTATTCGTTTACTCCGATGATGAACCCCGACTACATGCAGATTGCAGCGGCATATGGTATTCCTTCACGCAGGGTGATGGATCGTTCAGAATTGAACGATGCTATTGGTGAGATGCTGGAAACCGACGGACCGTTCCTGTTGGAAACCTGTGTGGTAGAAGAAGGAAAGGTATTGCCTATGACTCCTCCGGGAAGTCCCGTAAACTATATGCTGTTGGACTGTTAATATAAAAGTAACTATGGATAATAATAAGACATTATATACAATAATCGTTCATTCGGAAAATATAGCCGGTTTGTTGAATCAGGTAACTGCTGTATTTACACGTCGTCAGATTAATATTGAAAGTTTGAACGTGTCTGCCTCTTCCATTAAGGGAGTACATAAGTACACTATTACTTGCTGGACCACTCCCGATATCGTAGAAAAGGTGGTGCGTCAGATAGAAAAAAAGATGGACGTTATACAAGCACATTATTTTACCGATAAGGAAATCTTCCAGCGTGAAGTTGCCATGTATAAGGTTTCTACACCAGAGTTTCAGTCAACTGCAGAAGCATCAAAAGTCGTACGTCGTTATGGAGCACATATAGTAGAAGTAAATCCTACTTATTCTATAGTCGAAATGACAGGTATGAGTGATGATATTACTAACCTGTATCAGGAGTTGAGAAATCTGAACTGTGTGCTTCAGTTTGTACGTTCTGGAAGAATTGCTGTTTCCACCAGTTGCTTTGAGCGTGTCAATGAATATCTGGCACATCGTGAGGAACGATATAGAAATGAAAAACAGTAAATTCAGTTATTATGAGTGAGGATAATAAAGTTAGTACTTATCAGTTCGTTGCGGAACCCTTCCATGTAGATTTTACCGAAAAGCTTACAATGGGTGTTTTAGGTAATCATTTGCTGAACTGTGCCGGATTTCATGCGGCAGAACGCGGATTCGGTATTGCTACATTGAATGAAAACCATTATACATGGGTGCTTTCTCGTCTGGCGGTAGAAATGGAGGAAATGCCCCGTGCTTACGAAAAGTTCAGCATTCAGACATGGGTAGAAAATGTATACCGTCTGTTTACCGACCGTAATTTTGCCATTCTGAACCAGGAAGGTAAACCAATAGGATATGCACGTTCTATTTGGGCGATGATCAGCATGGAAACCCGTAAGCCTGCCGACTTGCTTGCTCTGCATGGAGGCAAGATTACAGATTACATCTGCAAGAAAGAGTGTCCTATTGACAAGGCCGGCCGTGTGAAGATTACGGAACAGACTCCTTGTTTTGAATATCAGGTAAAATATGGTGATATCGATCTCAACGGGCATGTAAACAGTATTAAATATATCGAGCATTCACTCAACTTGTTCCCGCTCGAAATGTTCCGTGAAAAATCACTTCGCCGTTTCGAAGTAGCTTATGTAGCCGAAAGTTATTATGGCGATAAGCTGAGTTTCTATCGGGAGCAGATAAACGAAAACGAATTTGATATAGAAATAAAAAAGAACGACGCTGAAGTTGTTGTTCGAAGTAAAGTGATATTTAATTGATTTTTAATAAAAAGATTGTAATTATGGCACAAATGAATTTTGGCGGTGTTACAGAAAATGTAGTAATCCGCGATGAGTTTCCTTTGGAAAAAGCACGTGAGGTAATGAAAAATGAAACGATAGCTGTCATCGGTTATGGTGTGCAGGGACCTGGACAGTCACTGAATTTGCGTGACAATGGTTTCAATGTCATCGTAGGACAGCGTCAGGGCAAAACATACGATAAAGCTGTTGCCGACGGATGGGTTCCGGGAGAAACTCTGTTCAGCATCGAAGAAGCATGCCAGAAAGCTACTGTTATCATGTGCTTGCTTTCGGATGCAGCCGTAATCTCTGTATGGCCTACTATCAAACCGCATCTTACTGCTGGAAAAGCATTGTATTTCTCTCACGGATTTGCTATTACCTGGAACGATCGTACCGGTGTAGTTCCTCCAAAAGATATCGATGTTATTATGGTCGCTCCTAAAGGTTCTGGTACATCTTTGCGTACTATGTTCCTCGAAGGTCGTGGTTTGAACTCATCATATGCAATTTATCAGGATGCAACAGGCAAGGCTTACGAACGTACTATTGCATTGGGTATCGGTATTGGCTCTGGTTATTTGTTCGAAACAACTTTCCAGCGTGAAGCTACTTCTGACTTGACCGGTGAACGTGGTACATTGATGGGTGCAATCCAAGGTCTGTTGCTGGCACAGTATGAAACATTGCGTGAACACGGACACAGCCCATCTGAAGCATTCAATGAAACAGTTGAGGAGCTTACTCAGTCATTGATGCCGTTGTTTGCTGCCAAAGGTATGGACTGGATGTATGCCAACTGTTCTACTACTGCTCAGCGCGGTGCTTTGGACTGGATGACTCCGTTCCACGATGCAACTAAACCGGTATTCGAAAAACTGTACAAATCGGTTGCTGAGGGACACGAAGCACAGCGTTCTATCGATTCAAATTCTCAGCCGGATTATCGTGAAAAACTGAATGAAGAACTTCGTCAGTTGCGCGAAAGCGAAATGTGGCAGACTGCTGTAACTGTCCGTAAGTTGCGTCCGGAAAATAATTGATAAAAGTTATTTCTGTTAGATGAATCACACTCCTTTTCTGCTGGATATTGCAGAAAAGGAGTTTTTTTATGCTGTATTGTATGGATGCTGTACTATTAGTTCGAACTTTGCTTGTGAAATAACTCATTGATAATTAAGGATGTACATGTTTCTAGTGAAACGCCTGCATATTTACCTGTTTTTTTGTACGAAAATGAGAATTTATTGTACAATTTTTGTCAAAAACATGCTGAATTTTTAGGAAAGATTTCAGCATGTTTTCTGATTTATATCACGTTCTTTTTGTATCTGTTGCAATAAAAAAATATTTATTTATCCGTCAATCGGAATAAAATACGTATTTTTGACTTCAACTTAATAATACCTATACAATTATTAGCAAGTTATGGAAACAGATTTTTTACAGATTATCAAAACACGGCGCAGCTGCCGTAAATATAAAAAAGAACAGATAACCGATGAAGAACTGAAGGCAGTGCTCGAAGCCGGAACATATGCTCCTACTTCACGAGGCATGCAGTCGCCTTATATTGTGGCAGTACAGAACGAAGAGCTGCGTAAACAGTTGGCAAGCATGAACGCTCATGTGATGGGAGTAACCTCGAATCCGTATTACGATGCACCTACTTATGTGCTGGTACTTGTTCCTGCTGATGCAAACAATCCTATCCAGGATGGAAGTTGTGTCTTGGAAAACATGATGCTCGCTGCTCATGCTATCGGATTAGGAAGCTGCTGGATTCATCGTGAACGGGAAATGTTTTCTACTCCCGAAGGTAAAGAACTGATGAAGTCGTGGGGACTGCCCGAAGGTCTGGTAGGTATAGGCGCTCTGGCACTGGGATATCCGGCAGAAGAACCGGCACAGCCTAAGCCACGCAAGCAGGATTATTATCGTGTCATTAAATAATAAAGATTTTATTTACACCTGGATATATGGCAGACGGAAAATATCATATCGGATTCGCCTTGAGCGGAGGCTTTATCAGAGGCATAGCCCATTTGGGAATGTTGCAGGCATTGTTCGAGCATAACATTCGCCCTGATATTCTTTCGGGAACTAGTGCGGGAGCTATTGTAAGCGTATTCATAGCCGATGGCAGACAGCCGTTTGAAATAATGGAGATGTTTTCCGACCGTTCGTTTACAGAGCTTGCCAAGATACGTTTCGGTAAAGACAGTTTGTTTCAGATGGACTACTTTATCGATTTTATGAGAAGCAATTTGCGGACACGTAATCTGGAAGATCTGGAAATACCAGTAGTAGTGACAGCTACCGATTTCGACCATGGACAGTGTGTACATTTTACACGTGGGGAAATAGCGCGTCGGGTAGCTGCTTCGTGTTGTATTCCCGTGCTCTTTGCTCCGGTCAAGATTGGGGGAACATATTATGTCGACGGGGGAGTATTCATGAATGTACCAGTGACACCGATACGTGATATGTGCGATAAGGTTTTGGCACTGAATGTCTACAAGCTGGTAGCCGATGAATATAGTAAGAACTTGGCAGCTATTGCTCTTCGGGCTTATCATTTTATGTTTCAGGCGAATACGTTTACCGAGCTGGAAAAGGCTGATCTGGTTATAGCTCCCGATGGCTTGGGATCATATTCGAACTATGAGCTGGAAAAAGCAGAGGAGATTTTCAGTGCCGGATATTTTGCAGCTTCGAAAGTGTTGGAAGGACTGGAAGAAGACGAAAAGGAAAGATATTTTTCATTCAGGTGATATGAAATGAAGACAAAATACAATAATGATATGGAACAAAGTGAGAAAATAATTATTTATCAGGTATTTACCCGCCTGTTTGGTAATGAAGAGGTACGCAATGCCTACAATGGCAGCCTGCAGGAAAACGGATGTGGTAAGATGGCTGGATTTACAAACCAGGCTTTGAATGAGATAAAAAAGCTTGGGGCAACACATATTTGGTATACAGGGGTTATTGCTCATGCCTCTCAGACAGACTATTCAGCTTACAATATACCTCGCAACCATCCTGCTGTTATAAAGGGTAAGGCAGGTTCTCCATACGCTATCCGCGATTATTATGATATAGACCCTGATTTGGCTGTTGATGTAAACCGCCGTATGGAAGAGTTTGAACTGCTGGTAAAACGTTCGCACGACAATGGATTGAAAGTGATAATTGATTTTGTGCCAAACCATGTGGCACGTCAGTATCATTCGTATGCCAAGCCGGACGGAGTGAAGGATTTGGGAGAAGATGATGATAGCTCGAAAGCTTTCGACGTAAACAATAATTTTTATTATATCCCCGGAACTAGTTTAGGCGGAGAAATTGATTTTTATGATGAACAGGCTGGTATGTACGAAGAACAGCCGGCTAAAGCTACGGGAAACAACCGCTTCGACGCTTATCCGAACAAAAACGACTGGTATGAAACAGTAAAACTGAATTATGGAGTCGATTACATGGGAAACACCGGCAACCATTTTTCTCCTGTTCCCGATACCTGGTATAAGATGAGAGATATCCTGCTGTTCTGGGCAGCAAAGGGTATAGACGGTTTCCGTTGCGATATGGCAGAGATGGTTCCCTGTGAATTTTGGGGATGGGCTATACCTCAGGTGAAAGAACAGCATCCGGAACTTATATTTATCGCTGAGGTTTATAATCCGAACGAATACCGTAATTACATATTCAACGGACATTTTGATTTTCTTTATGATAAGGTAGGATTGTATGATACACTTCGTGCCGTAACTTGTGGATATGGATCGGCTACTGCCATTACAAATTGCTGGCAGAGTGTGGACGATATACAGCCGCACATGCTGAACTTCCTGGAAAATCACGATGAACAGCGTATTGCTTCCGATTTCTTTGCAGGCGATGCACGTAAGGCTCTTCCTGCTTTGCTGGTTTCGGCTTGTATGAACACCAATCCTATGATGATTTATTTCGGTCAGGAACTGGGAGAAAGAGGAATGGATAGCGAAGGATTCAGTGGCCGTGACGGACGAACTACTATTTTTGATTACTGGAGTGTGGATACTATCCGCCGGTGGAGTAATCACGGACGTTATAATTTGCATTTACTGAATGATAAGGAAAAGGAGCTTCGCAGTTTTTATCAGCATGTCCTGAATTTATGCCGTGAGGAAAAGGCTATATCACATGGAGCATTTTTCGATCTGATGTATGCGAATAAAGGAAACTGGCTGATGAATGAGCACCGTCAGTATGTATTTATCCGTAAGTATGAAAATGAAGTATTGCTGGTTTTGGTGAATTTCGACAATATGCCTGTCCATCTGTCTGTGAACATTCCTTATCATGCTTTTGAATATTTGCAGATACCGGAATATAAAACAGTTCAGGCAACGGATCTGTTGTCGGGAAGAGCCGAAACTATCTCATTCGCAAGTGATAAGCCTGTTGCTGTTGACTTACCGGAATGGGGTGGTAAGATTCTTAAAATGACTATCTGATTCTGAATATTACGATACAAAATCCCCTTCCTCGGTTTTCCATGTATTGAGCAAAACTGAAGAAGGGGATTTTTGTGTTAGAGCATATCTGGAACCAGATAAATATTTTCTTCTGATATGCCTTGTTGCAGCAAGGCTTCCTTGTCTGCTAAGTAAAGCTGTATGAATTCATCGTGACTTTGGCAATGACTTTCTGCCTGTCTGTAGCATTCCAGTGCTTTGGGTATATTGTTTTGTGCCAGATATACGTGTCCGGCATTCAGCCAGTCGGAAGTCAGCACTTCGTCAGCCTGTTGCAGTTTTTCGAAGAAACGGGCAGCTTCAGCATATTTTCCTGTCATGAAATAACACCATCCGATGGCTCTTTGTGCATTTGCCGGAGCAGTTTCCATATATTCCACTTTGAAGAAATAAGACAAAGCTTTGTCGTACATGTGCAGGCTAGCAAGACATTGTCCTATTTGTAGAAGCAAATTCAAGTTGTCGGGTTGCATTGTTTCTACTTTGTACAGACAGTCGAGTGCTTCTTGATAATGATGTAATTTCTTATGGCATTGTGCCATTTGCTTTAACGTCCATATATGTTCAGGTTTCAATAAATCTGCCTGAGCGTAAGCCTGCAATGCTTCGGTGTATTTTTTCATTTTCTGAAGGCAGAATCCGGTCTTTTGCCAGGAGTCGGCATCGCCTTTTCCCTTGTTGCATAATTCGTCATAATATATCGTGCATGCTTCCTGAAAATAGTCTTTAGAAAATAAATAGTCGGCTATTTGTTTCAGGTTTTCCGGAGTATGCATCAACGGTTTTAGAGCTTCACATTTCCAGAGTGACAAATCGTCTGTAAAGATATCGTGCATTTCACTGCGATACATCCATAACTTGAAGAAGCGGTACAGGTCGTGTATGTACTGACGGCTGATATTGCTTGGCTTTTTTTCTCCCTTTATTGTTTCTGCAAATTGTTCGCTTCCTTCTTTCAGTATTTGGTTTTGTTCGGTAGCTTCTGCCGTAAACATCTCTAATTGCTGTTTGGGAATATCCTTTAAAGCAAGACAGAAAGAATATTTATCCGAATTGCAGAACATGGTTGATTCCATAAGCAGATTTATAAGCGATTTGCCTTCTGTAGACTTGTGATTGGTGAATAGTTTCACAATGTCAGGATGCTGGCGGTCGAATGGATAAAACCAGTGTGCTGCCTGACGGAAAAACGGATACGATTTCAGTTGGGCAAAGGCACTCAGGTAGGTATCTGCTCCTTCCAACTGTAACTCTCCCAGTTCGCGTATACTTTCTTCGACACGTTTCATTTCTTTTTCCCATTCAGGATTCTTGTCTTCCAAATCCTCCAGATCAATGATTTTCTGATTTTGGTTCAGCATTTCCGGAGAAATCTTCATGTTGGGTATAATTTCTTCACGCAGTTTCTTTTCTATCTTTTCCGTTTCACGGGAAAGGAGCAGGAGGGTCTGAAGTTTGTTCAGTTCCTTAATGATCGGGGTAGAGTCGTTTAGTAATGATAAGGCTGCTTGTAGATCCGGATATAGCTTTAACCTTTTTTCCTGATAATAGGCTGTCAGGGAAATTCCAATCAAAGCACGTTGGACAACTATTGTTTCGTTGTGTGTCTGATATGCCTTAATAAGGAATTGGAACTTCCGGCTGTCGAATACTTGTATCAGGCTTAAAGTGACTGCACTTATCATTACAGCTACATCGTTGGCAGGAACGAGCAGTGATTCCAATATGGAATTTGCACCTGACAAGTCTTCATCTGTCCAATGTGTAGAAATCCATATTATATCGAATAACTCAGTAACATACTTTTCATGCTCGATATATAGCTTGTTAACTGTTTCACTACGCCGTTCTTCGTCCATGACTGTTATCTGAGCCATTCCCAGATTTTCGCTGAAAGCTTCAAGACTGAGACAGATTTCCTGATAAGAATGTGGTGGAATTTGCTGAAAACTGTAATATTTTCCATGCATATATCCTGTTCCAGTACGATATTTACGTGTGGCTTCGGTGCGGTCGGCAAGTTCGTATGCTGTACGGAGTAACTGATGGTATAATTTGTTGCGTTCCGGATCTTCCATACCCTGTGCCGCATATTGCAGCATATAACTGTAAGTAGTCTGCAAACTTTCTATTTCAGAACTTAATTGCCAGTTGTCTGCTTCATGCGCCAAAGCTGTAAGTTGTACAAGAGCTTCTTTAAGCCGTTTGTTATCAAGAAATTCAATGATGTCGTTGTACATATAGTTGATTGGTCGAATAATATTAAAGTATTATTTATTATTGGCTGATGCCGTAAGGTAAGACTCTATGTTGGCCAAAGCTTTTTGTGAAAGTCTTTCGACACTTTGTATGGACTTTCCTGAAATATAGGGCGTATATAAAAGATTACTGCATGATTTCAGTTCTTCGTATACGTTGCCCATTCCTGTCGCGTCACAAAGATAATAATTGTCGGGTGACTCATTCAGCCAATTTTTCATGGCAGCAACATCGAATGTCGGTCCTACTGAAGTATTCACTACAATTTTGCTATTGCCTAAAATGGAAAATTCTCTTTTTCCCAGCAGATAATTGTTACGAGGAATACATGTGCAGATTATTTCATTTTTATCCAACAGTTCATCGAGTGGCATGTACACAAATCCGGCGTTGTCTGCATCTGCTTTTCTGTGGCGGCTGAAGTAGCTGACTTCTGCTCCGAAAAACTTCAGCGCATCGGCAACCATACGTCCGGTTTTACCCATTCCGATGATTCCTATCTTCCGTCTGGTCAGTTCAGTACTTTCCTTACGCCAGCGTATGCCTCCAAATCCGTGTAATAATCGTACCAGTTCGCTTATTACATACTCTACAACTCCTTCGTCGCCATAATCTTTTACTCCGAGTACGGTAATTCCTCTTCGTTGGGCTTCTATAACATCCACGTTACAGCTTTCCGGGTTATAGAGTGTGCAGCACATGCCTATGTATTGTATATTGCGGCAGGCATCGAGTACACTTTTTCTGATAGGTGTACGGAATGATACTAACAGGCAGTCGGCATCACCGATACGCTCGGTTACGATATGTTCGTCTTGTGGAAAATCATGATATACCACTACTTCTTCTCCCAGCTTTTGCAGTTGTTGTAGGGCTTCTTCATTAAGCAGCGTTTCGTCTACCGCTACTATTTTCTTAAACCTTGTCATTTCCTTTATTTATCTTTTTGTTGTTAAGAAATTGGTTTTTCTGCAAAGTTATTCATTCTTTCCGTTTTTTGTAGGGGATAGTACGAAATATTAGTTGTGTACTTTGCATGTTTGCTTGAGTTAAATTACTGAAGTACAGTTAATAGCACATGTGAAACGTGCAAAAAAAAGACAATAAAAATATTAATAAAAACATACATACATCATACATTTATCGCACATTTCTCTATAATACCAAAGGATAAAACAAGTAAAAAGGCCATTTTTGTTATGTCAGAAATAGCAAAAACAGCCTTTTTTTATATCAAAGTTTCTAAATTCACATAATGTGAACTACAACAATACTACAAATACACACTACGTGATAAGTTAAGGTTTGGAATTATCCTGTTGTACCTCATCACTATAACTTAATATTTTATCATGAGCATCATTAAACGTTGTTATTAGGTCGATCATTTTATTTATGGTTTCTTTATAATCTCGTATTAAAAAAAACAGTTCCTTCTCTACAATGAAAGCTCTTTTTGTCTGATTCTTAAGTTCATTAAAACTTATTTTGTTCTGAACAAAATCTTCATATATGTTCGCAAACCTATCTGATAAAGAGTAGTGCTTTAAAAAAGCTACGGCTAAGTCCATACTAAGCCATAGATCGTTGTAGCTGGAATCTATGTGTTGATTTAATTTTCCCATTTTGCCCACAAGAGTAAATAATAAATTTGTATAGCCATTTGCGGATATTAAATTCATTATTTCTTTTTCTGATGTACATATCTTTAAAAAACTTTCATGTTCAGAATCATTTAATTCATTTGAGGTTATTGGTTCAGATTTTGTATTAATCTCTCCATTAATAAGCCAATCTAGGCTGATACCTTCACATTTTGAGAATAATATATCAAAATCAATGCTATTCCTAGAATACCAATTAGATATTGTGTTAGGTTTTACCCCTAAAAAACGAGCTAATTCACTGTTATTCTTTAATTTGTAAGCTGTTTTGATTCTTTCCAGAATCAATTCACTTGAAAAATTCTTTCCCATAGTGTGTATTTTTATAGTTTTAAATGCTTGTTTTTCCCAAATAGTGTATATATTTGTGCCATATAACAAAACAACAACAAAAATACAACATTATATGACATTATCTAAAGAAGAAAGAAAAAAATTAAGAGAATGTCTTCCAAGAGGAGCACAATCTCAAATAGCAAAGGAGCTAGGTGTTTCAAGGCAAAGTATATGCTTATATCTAAAAGGTAAAAGTAATAGTTTGAAAGTTGAAAGAGCTTTAATGAAAATATATCTTGATTTATCGGAAGATTATAAAAGGTTAAAGGAGATATTAAATGAAGAATAATACTATTGAATATATCTCTATACCTCTATTGTTAAAATACGGTATTCGAGAAAAAACTATCGAGATGTGGAGATATAGAAGGATTGTTTCTACAAAAGAAGTAGACAATGAAATATATATCTTATACGACAGTATTCCAAATCCCTCAAAAATAAAGCTTCCAAGTAAAGAGGCAATAACAAAGGAAATAAGGAGAAAGAAAGACAATGAATCTATAGATTTTTTCTATGGTATTTTATCTGAATCCAAAGACAACAATTTTCCACTATACAGGGAAGTTTATGCGAAGTATTTCAATGATGTAAGAGTTATTGAATATTCAAAAAAACATGCTGTGATAGAGGAAATATTGACGATCAGATATAAATACAAGGAAGAAGGCGGTAGATGTCCTTCCAAAGATGTTTGGAAAGCGTACTGTAAGATTTATCCTGACGACTATGTATATGAGTATTTCTTATCAATATTAAAAAAGGCGGAAAATGAAGGTGTTGAAAGAGTTTTGGTTAAACAAAATGTTCCTGCTAAAATAAAATTTGATGTCAGATATACAAAGATGATTATTGATTGCCTTTCGTCAAAAAAGAAGTATAATCAACCTCAGATCTTTGATAAGATATGTAAAGCCTGTGAAAAAAAAGGGTGGGAAAAACCGTCTTTATCATGGGTAAAACTAAAGATTAAAGAATATAGTATATTAGGTGGCTCACGTGATGGACTGAATTATGAGTTTTATAACAGACGGCCTTATTTGGGTGTTCTTAATGCTCAAAATGCTAATTCACAATGGCAGATAGACGGGTGGAGACTACCATTTTACATGAAAGGGTTTGAAACTCTTACTTTGTTTTGGGTGATAGATTCATATTCAAAAAAGGTCTTAGGTTCATTTATAGACAGTTCAGAGAATACAGAAACAATTCTTAAGGGGCTTGCAAGTGCCGTAAAAGAAACTGGAGTATTACCTTTTGAAATAGTTTCGGACAATCATTCATTTAACCAGACGAAGGAAGCACAAGATTTCAAAGAAAGGTTATCCAAGATTGGTGTAACATGGACTGTATCAATGAATCCGAGAAGAAAGTCTAACGTAGAACGTAGTTTCAGAACATTTGGAGATGATTTTTGCAAGAACGAATACGGGTACATAGGGCAGGGTATAAAAACCCGTATGAAGAATGGAAAACCGTCTCAAGAGTACATAGATAAAGCAGTCAAGAATCCTCTTACAAGAGAGCAAATTGTACTTATAGCAGGAAGATGTATCGAAGAATACAACAACAAAATAGGATCTGACGGAAAAAGCCCGAATATGAGGTATGAGGAAGCGGTTAATGATGAAAGCAGGAAAAAGAAGTCATTTGCTGTGTCAGATTTGGATGTTCTTTCGTTGTTCATTAGACGTTCAGAAGCTATTGCAAGACGTGGCCAGATAACTATTGAAAGAGGAGGTGTCAAGTATGAATATGTTATGAATGCTAAACAATATGTCAAATATAATAATAAAAGGTTTGGTATAAGGTATGCTTCATTTGATCAAATATACATTTATGACATAGACACTGATAAATGCCTGGATTGTCTGCAAAGAAAGAAATATGCTCATGGTGCACTTGCTGACCAGACAGAGGATGATATAAAGTTGATAAACAAACATTCAGGAAGACTAAGGGGTATAGAAAATACTATAAAGAAGGAACAGGAAAAAATATACAAAGAGGCTGTTTCAATAGATCCAGACGCTGCATATATCATGAACCCTCTACTAACTCCGAAAGCTGATTTTGAGGAGTACAAACGTAATGGAAACCTTATGAGGTTTGCAGATCGTCACGGAATAAGACCTGAAGATGTGCCTGAAATAAATGTGGAATGCGAAAAAGAGACTAAAGAACCAGAATACAGGAAAAGAAGAAAGGCCGAAAGCCCTTTCCATTGTGAAAAAAGAATGGCTATCGACCTAAGCTCATTGGATGAGCGATAATTCCCTGTATTCACATACAAAGAATCAATAAAAACCGAAACAAAATTATGAAAAAGATTGAGATTAAACAAGTTATCAATAATTATTGCGAAGAAAAAGGCCTAAGTAAGGCTGCATTTGCCATAAAATGTGGTGTCAGTGAGGCCACTTTATCAGCAATAGAAAATGAAAAATGGCAGAATCTGTCTGAGGAGATCATACAGAAGATAATGAGTTTTATAAATCAGGGTATGGTTGAAACACTGTACCAGAGTTATGATTTCATTGATACGTTCAAAGCCTGTGACAAGGCACGAAAATACCGTCTGATGATTGGTATTACTGCTGATACAGGTATGGGTAAAACAACTGCATTACGCACCTATGCACGTCAAAAAAACGTGTATTACATTTCTTACGACAAGACAATGAAAGCCACTCAGTTTTTTGTTGAACTTCTGAAAGAACTTTCAGTGTCCTTCAGTGGATCTTTGAATGAAATGATGAACCGTGCTGCTGATGAACTTAATAGGAAAAAAAGCCCGGTTCTTATTATTGATGAATGTGGAAAGCTCACACATTCCATGATATTGTATTTACAGGTGTTGAGAGATAAAACCCTTTCTAACTGTGGTATTATACTTGCTGGAATGCCTTATTTCAAGTCAAACCTACAGAAGTTTGCAATAAGGGAAAAAGAAGGTTATGCAGAGTTTTTAAGACGAATAAACGTGTGGCATACCTATATAGGACTTCAAGCCAAAGAGATTGAAGAGATATGCAGTTTAAATGGTATTGCTGACAAGGAGAAGATAAGAGAACTTAAACGAAACAAACGTTTTGGAGACCTGATGAATGAAATATATCTGTATAAAATAATGGAGGGTGAACTATGATTGAAAACCATTCTTTAAACGCAAATATTATGGGTAGTGAACGTATAATAAACGCTGAATTAGCGGTTGCTGAAGCCGTGAATAATATAAATTTCAATGATATTGAATCTATGATGAATGGCTGCAATGGTGCAGTAGTAATAATGGGTATAAACCGTTTCAGTCACAAACTTTCAAAAATGGTATTTGCTTACAATACAGAAGATACATGTTTTGAAGATGTTGTTGCGAATGCAAACAAGCTTGTAAAGTGTTCAAACTTTGCTGTATCACGTGCTTTTATATACTCTATTGATAATTCAAAAAAAGTAAAGCACTTACATCATATAATTTATAAGACTAATATTCTTCATGAATTGTCTGATATTCATATTCAAGGTAATAAAACATATAAATACAATGCTGTATGAATGAATACTCGCTGACGAATGCTCAAATAAGAAAGATTCAAACCTTATTTTCAAAATTAGGTTTCTCTAGTGATGATAAGAAAAATATAATACGCCATTTGACGTTAAATAGAGCCTCTAGCACGAAAGATTTACGCAAAGATGAAGCGAAGTACCTGATAAACTATTTAGAAGGGAATAACGAAGTAAAACAGGCTTATTACGACAAGTGTTTGAAAGAAGTTAAGTCTATATATAAATTATCCTATGATATTGGAATGTGTTATGGTGATACATACGAAGACAAAATGATGAATATCGCTGTAATAAATAAGTTTTGTCGTGAACGTGGAACAGTGAAGAAGAATATAAAAGAAATGGATTTGAAAGAGCTGAGAAAAACAAAAAAACAGTTTGAGGCAATGTTACAAAATAACACAAAATCAGCTGTAAATAAAACAACAAATAAAATATTAAACGAAACAGTGAAATGAAAAATCAAAATGAACAAAACAAAAACTACCCTTATAAGGTAGATGGTGAAAACGGAAAAATATCTGTTTTCCTATATGGTGAAATTGGAGAAGGAAGAAAGGCAGATCCACTATCTGTAGTAAGTGCAATAATGGAACTTAGAACAGGAGAAGAAGCGGAACTTCACATCAATTCAAATGGCGGTGATGTATTTGGCGGCATTTCCATTTATAATGCGTTAAAAAACACTCCTGCAAATATTTCAATTTACATTGATGGGGTAGCTGCAAGTATGGCGGGAGTTATTGCATTATGTGGAAAGCCTTTGTACATGGGAAAGTATTCACGTCTTATGTTGCATCGTGTTTCTGGCGGAGCTTATGGCAATGCTCAAGAATTAAGCGAAGTCATTACGCAAATGAAAGCTATTGAAGATGATTTATCTTCAATATTGGCCCAAAAGTGTAAAATGACACCTAAAGAAGTCAAAAACAGATTCTTTAACGGTAAAGATCATTGGCTAACAGCTAAGGAAGCCTCAGATTTAGGCTTTGTAGATGGTATCATAACAGGAGAACCAATTGTGACAAAAGAAGATACTCCAGAGGGCGTTTATAATGCTGTTATCAGTCGATTTGAGGCACGTTTCAGCATATTTCAACCTGAAGATCTTTACACACGTATAAGCAAACTTCCGGCTTTTAAGGATATGGATGAGGACACGGTTTTTGAATGTATAAAAAAGGTCAAGCCTCAAACATTGAAAAATATGCTTGATAATGCTTTGGCAAAGGGTATAATAAACAAACAGGAAAAAGAAGAAATGTCTGTAGCATACAAAAACAATTTATTATTGCTTCAAAAGACATTAGAAAGCCGTGAGCAAAGATTTAATAATACGTTTGAAACGAAGTATTACAATATACTTAAAGAGTCAAATAATCACATTCTTTTAGCTGATAAGGAATTTGTGAACGGTGAACTAAAACAAATGGCTAAAACTAATTTTGAGGCATTTGAAAGATTAATGAAAGGAATAAAAAAACCGCTTCGGGTACGTGATTTCATTTGTGAAGATACATCTGTAAATGATAAGGATAGAAAGAACTGGACATTGGATGATTACAGGAAAAAAGCACCAAATGAGCTAAGAAAAAATCCAGAACTTTATAATAGACTTTTGGGTAGTGAGAAATAAACATATTAACAACAATTAAAAAACAAAAAATTTATGGCAACTTTAAACAAAGAAGTTTGGGTAAACCAGATAAAGGAAAACTTTTACCCTGAGACATCATTTCTAAACTATGTACGTGACTTTTCTGGGCTTGTTGAAAACAATGCAATCAACATGGCAGAGGCTGGAGTAGATCCTAAAGTTTTAATCAATAATACAACTTATCCAATAAAAGTTGTATCACGTGTAGATAAGCCTATTCGTATCGAACTTGATACTTTTGAAACTGAAAATACGCTTGTAAGAAGACCTGAAGCTATAGAATACAGCTATGATCAGTTGGAATCTGTTCTGATGGGACACCGCAATACATTGCGTGCAAAGACAGCTTCAAAAGCTGCTCATGCTTATGCACCACAGGAAAATACAGATTATACACCTGTTATCGGCACAACGGGTGATGTTGTTTCAGGAAGAAAGCGTTTGTCTATAGAGGACATTCTTAACTTAAAAGAACGTTTTGATGATTTCGATCTACCGCAGGAAAATCGTTACTTGGTATTGAATCCCAAACACCTTTCAGACCTCATTTTGTTTGATGTAAAGGCCTTCAAAAATATTCTTGACATTGTAAACGGTGTTCCTCAACGCTTTGCTGGTTTTAACATCCTACAGACAACTGCAACACCAATTTATAATGCTACGACAATGGAAAAAGTTGCTTTTGATGCAGAAGCTGCACCAGATACAGACACATTCTGTTCTTTTGCTTTCCATGCTGATGAAGTAATGAAGGCGGACGGTGATTTGCACTTGTATGCACGTTATGACGATCCTGAAGAACGTGGTACTATAGTCGGCTTTGACAAGCGATTTATAGCTTATACTATAAGAAATAAGGGTATCGGAGCGATTGTTAGTGCAAAAGGATAAAAACAGCCTTAAAATAAAAATACAGTCCTGTTCTATTACATTAGAATAGGACTGTATTTTTTTATAACTTTGTCGTATGGCACGTGATAAAGAACTAACAGAAAGAAGAAACAAAGCTATCTGCAAGCGTTATAAATATCTTACAGAAGTAAAGCATTTGCGCTTTGATTATGTAGTAGAAAAACTATCTACTCAAGAGTTTTTTTTATCTGAATACAGGATAATGGCAATTATTAGGAAAGCCGTTAAAAACGGTGATTTGTAGTATATAATGTATTTAATTAAGATTTACATTATCTTTTTATATCGCTTTTCATTAAGAAAGCTATTAACTTTTTAGGCGGTTTTGCGATTGTCTTTTACATTTTTATGGATAAAATTTCTTATTTTGAAAATCTAAAAAAGCTTTTGTTTTTCTTCAAGCTCGGGTTTATATTCTTCTGTACTGAAATTATTTTATAATTTTGCATTGTTTATTATATGAGTAATCTTCTGCCGGCGAGGTCAGGAAGATGTGACTATACTATTGATGATAACAATGGGAATAACAGAACTTCAATCGCGTTATACTCGTCATCCGGCTTTGGAAGGATTGGCGAATACTTTAAAAAATAATGATATCCGTACTGTATTTTTAGAGGGAACACATGCTTCGTGTGCATCGTTGTTTGCTTCCTGCTTTATCAAGTCGGTACCGGGCGTGTATCTTTTTGTCTTGAATGATCAGGAGGAAGCCGGATATTTTTATCATGATATGGTGCAGGTGAACGGTGATGAACAGATTTTATTTTTCCCTTCATCTTATCGCAGAGCTATTAAATACGGTCAAAAAGATGCAGCCAATGAAATACTCCGTACTGAAGTGTTGAGCAGGCTGGAAAAGAATGAACCGGTAACAGTTGTAACTTATCCCGATGCGCTTGCCGAGAAGGTCGTTTCGCCGAAGATACTGAGTGACAGAACACTGAAGTTGACTGTCGGACAGCACATTGATACGGATGAAATTACCAAGACACTTTCGGATTATGGCTTCGAGCATGTTGACTATGTATATGAACCGGGACAGTTCGCTACACGCGGTAGTATCATCGACGTCTATTCTTTCGCTTCTGAATATCCTTACCGAGTAGACTTTTTCGGTGATGAGATTGACAGTATACGTACCTTTGAGGTAGAAAGCCAGCTGTCGCGTGAGAAAAAAGATTCGGTAAGTATTGTTCCGGAACTGGCACAGGCTATGGATGGCGATATCAGTTTTCTGAGCTTTATTCCGCGTGATACTGTTTTATGGGTAAAAGATTTATTGTGGGTACGCGAACGTATTCAGACAATTCATGATGAGGCCCTCTCGCCTCAGGCACTGACCGCATATGAAGGAGAGCAGACTGAGTTGATGAACCTGGAGCGGAAGCTGATAGACGGTGCAGAGTTTACGGTAGAATCACTGGAGTTCCGGCGGATTGATTTCGGACATAAGGCAACGGGGACACCTCAGGCTACACTGAAGTTCAATACGTCTGTACAGCCTATTTTCCATAAGAATTTCGATTTGGTAGCAAGTTCATTGACAGATTATTTACAGCGGGGGTATTCCATCTATATATGTTCTGACAGTGTAAAACAGACCGACCGACTGGCAGATATCTTTCGTGAGCGTGGTGATAAAATAGATTTTACAGCTGTAGACCGTACTTTGCACGAAGGATTTGTCGATCACACGTTGCATTGCTGTATTTTTACCGATCATCAGATATTCGATCGTTTTCATAAATATAATCTGCGCAGTGATAAGGCAAGGAGTGGTAAGGTTGCACTTTCTTTGAAAGAACTTAACATGTTCGAACCGGGTGATTATGTGGTGCATATTGATCATGGAATCGGAAAGTTTGCCGGACTTGTGCGTATCCCGAACGGGAATACAACGCAGGAAGTCATCAAGCTGGTTTATCAGAACGATGATGTGGTATTTGTTTCTATTCATTCTCTGCATAAGATTTCCAAATATAAGGGAAAAGAAGGTGAACAGCCTCGTATCAGTAAACTGGGTACGGGAGCATGGGAAAAGATCAAGGAACGTACCAAGACTAAGATTAAGGATATTGCCCGTGATTTGATTAAACTTTATTCACAGCGTAAGCAGGAAAAAGGATTTAAGTACAGTCCGGACAGTTTTATGCAGCATGAACTGGAGGCAAGCTTCCTCTATGAGGATACTCCCGACCAGTTGAAAGCTACTCAGGAAGTAAAAGCCGATATGGAGAGCGATCGCCCGATGGATCGCCTTGTGTGTGGTGATGTGGGCTTCGGAAAAACAGAAGTTGCTATACGTGCCGCTTTTAAAGCCGTGGCCGACAATAAGCAAGTCGCTGTGCTTGTTCCTACTACTGTATTGGCTTATCAGCACTACCAGACTTTCTGTAAACGTCTGGAAGGGATGCCTTGTAAGGTAGAATATCTGAGCCGTGCCCGTACAGCTAAAGATACATCCCGTATTCTGAAGGAGCTGGAAGCTGGTACTGTCAATATTTTGATAGGTACGCATAAGATTATCGGTAAAAGTGTAAAGTTCCATGATCTGGGTTTGCTGATTATCGATGAAGAACAAAAGTTTGGAGTAAGTGTAAAAGAAAAATTGCGTCAGATAAAGGTCAATGTAGACACACTGACCATGACAGCAACACCTATTCCGCGTACACTTCAGTTTTCGTTGATGGGGGCTCGTGACCTCTCGGTTATACAGACACCACCGCCCAACCGCTATCCGATACAGACGGAGGTACATACGTTTAACGAAGAGATAATAACGGAAGCGATAAACTTCGAGATGAGCCGGAACGGACAGGTATTTTTCGTGAACAACCGCATTCAGAACCTGATGGAACTGAAAGCAATGATTGTTCGCAATATTCCTGATTGCCGTGTATGTATCGGACATGGACAGATGCAGCCTGAAGAACTGGAAAAGATAATCTTCGGTTTTGTAAACTATGATTATGATGTGTTGCTTGCAACTACTATCATCGAAAGTGGAATTGATATTCCGAACGCCAATACGATTATCATTAATCAGGCACAGAACTTTGGGTTGAGTGACTTGCATCAGATGCGCGGACGTGTAGGACGAAGCAACAAAAAAGCTTTCTGTTATTTATTGGCTCCTCCGTTGTCATCGCTTACCCCCGAAGCCAAACGCCGTCTTCAAGCCATCGAAAACTTCAGCGATTTGGGAAGCGGTATACACATTGCCATGCAGGATTTGGATATTCGTGGTGCTGGTAATATGCTGGGAGCTGAACAAAGTGGTTTTATAGCAGACTTGGGATATGAAACCTATCAGAAGATTCTGTCGGAAGCTGTAACAGAATTGAAGAATGATGAGTTTGCAGAACTTTATGCCGACGAGATAAAAGCAGGAGAAGAAAAAATCAGTGGCGAAGATTTTGTGGACGAATGTACCGTAGAAAGCGATTTGGAATTATTGTTCCCTAACGAATATATTCCGAGCAGCAGTGAACGAATGTTGCTTTATCGTGAACTGGACAAACTGGAACTCGACCGTGATGTGGAGGCTTTCAAGGAACGTCTGATTGACCGATTTGGAAAGATTCCGCCTGAAGGAGAAGAGTTGATTCGCATTGTGCCTCTTCGTCGCCTGGCAAAACGTTTGGGAGTGGAAAAAGCTGTACTGAAAGGTGGCAAGATGATTCTTTATTTTGTAAGCAATCCGGACAGTCCGTATTATCAGAGTGCCGCTTTTGGAAAGATAATCGACTATATGGCAAAGTATCCGAGAGTATGCAACCTGCGTGAACAGAACGGACGCCGCAGCATGATTGTGAAAGATATTACTGATGTGGATTCAGCAGTCCGGATTTTACAGGAAATAGTCAGTCTGGGATAATTGTGTGGCGGAAAGCATTGTATCAGAAAACCTGTTGTCTGTGAAAATGGTTTCTTTAAAGGGACTGGTCGTCGGTCAATAGAAAAATCCGGCTGGGCAGTTCCGGCTTTTGAGATAGATGATGTAATTTTATATACTAATACGTAATATTTTATGATTTCAGTAGATGGACTTACCGTCGAATTTGGCGGAACCACCTTATTTAGTGACATTAGTTTTCAGATTAATGAAAAAGACCGTATCGCCCTGATGGGAAAGAACGGAGCAGGGAAATCAACCTTATTGAAAATATTGGCAGGGGTACGTCAGCCTACCCGTGGAAAGGTGACGGCTCCTAAAGACTGCGTAGTTGCTTATCTGCCTCAGCATCTGATGACGGAGGATGGACGTACGGTGTTCGAGGAAGCATCGCAGGCTTTTGCTCATCTTCGTGAAATGGAAGAAGAGATAGAACGCATGAACAACGAGCTGGCTACCCGTACCGATTACGAAAGCGATTCGTATATGGAGTTGATAGAAAAGGTTGCGGCAATGAGCGAGAAGTTTTATGCCATCGATATGACTCACTTTGAAGAGGACGTAGAGAAGGCTTTGCTCGGACTGGGTTTCATGCGTGAGGATTTTAACCGTCCTACCAGTGATTTCAGTGGAGGATGGCGCATGCGTATCGAACTGGCCAAACTGCTGTTGCAGAACCCGGATGTATTATTGCTGGACGAGCCGACTAATCACCTGGATATTGAATCTATCGGCTGGTTGGAAGAATTTCTGATTAACAGTGCCAAGGCTGTGGTGGTTATCAGTCACGACCGTAAGTTTGTCGACAATATTACTACACGTACCATTGAAGTGACGATGGGACGTATTTACGACTATAAGGTCAACTATTCGCAGTATCTTGTATTGCGTAAGGAACGTCGTGAACAGCAGATGAAGCAATACGAAGAACAGCAGAAGATGATTCAGGAAACGAAAGACTTTATTGAACGTTTCAAAGGAACATACAGTAAGACACTTCAGGTACAGAGTCGCGTAAAGATGCTGGAGAAACTGGAACTTATTGAAGTTGATGAAGAAGATACTTCGGCACTCCGACTCAAATTCCCTCCTTCACCCCGAAGTGGAAGTTATCCGGTTATTATGGAAGGAGTAGGCAAAACTTATGGTGATCATGTGGTGTTCCGTAATGCAAATCTTACCATAGAACGTGGCGATAAAGTTGCTTTTGTGGGAAAGAATGGAGAAGGTAAGTCTACGCTTGTGAAATGTATTATGGGAGAGATAGAGCACGAGGGAACACTTACATTGGGACACAATGGGCAGATTGGTTACTTCGCTCAGAATCAGGCATCGTTGCTGGATGAAAACCTGACTGTCTTCCAGACTATCGATGATGTGGCAAAAGGGGAAATCCGAAACAAGATACGCGACTTGCTGGGAGCGTTTATGTTTGGCGGGCCGGAAGAGTCGATGAAGAAAGTAAAGGTACTTTCAGGAGGAGAACGTACTCGTCTGGCTATGATTAAATTGCTGCTGGAGCCGGTTAACCTGCTTATTCTGGACGAGCCGACTAACCATCTTGACATGAAGACAAAAGATATTCTGAAACAGGCTCTGATGGATTTTGATGGAACACTGATTGTTGTTTCGCACGACCGTGACTTCCTTGACGGATTGGTTACCAAGGTATACGAGTTCGGTAATCAGCGTGTGAAAGAACACTTATGTGGCATCTATGAATTCTTGGAAACTAAGAAAATGGAAAACCTGCGGGAGCTGGAAAAGAAGAATTGACGACTTTATAAGTACATGGTATATATTTATCACCATGAATAAGAAAAACGTCACTGGAAATTATCGAATTTCCGGTGACGTTTTTTCTTATTTGTCGGTGTGTATTGAAATCGTTTATTCGGTCTGTTTTTTCCCAAATTCAGGATCTATTTTCAGTAGGGCAGTTACACCAAAGGTTGCAGCACAGCATACCATGATCCAGAGGAAGAAGTGCTGGTATCCCAGAAGCTCCTGCATCCATCCGGCTATCATGCCGGGAAGCATCATTCCCAGAGCCATGAAAGCTGTACAAATGGCATAATGTGCGGTACTGTGAGTTCCTCGAGAAAAATAAATGAGGTAAAGCATGTAAGCAGTGAAACCGAATCCATAGCCAAACTGCTCAATAAAGATGCATATGTTTATCCATAAGAGATTCGTTTCGGGGAAGTAGCTTAAAAATACATATACTATGTCGGGCAGTGAGATAGCCCATACCATATACCATAGCCATTGTTTCAGTCCGTGCCGTGCGACTGCCATACCTCCCAATATACCTCCTAACATCAGTCCGATAATGCCGACTGTACCTTGTGTAAATCCTATCTGTTCGGTCGTCATGCCTAATCCGCCTTCAGAAACCGGATCAAGCAGGAAAGGAATACTCATCTTAGTCAGTTGTGCCTCCGGTAACCGGTACAGAAGCATGAATAATATAGCAATACCAGCCTGCTCTTTTCGAAAAAACGAGCGGAATGTCAGCAAAAACTCTTTAAGTAATCCAGAGGCTGATGTTTCTACTGCTGCCTTGTCATTTGCAGGACGTGGCAAAATAAAGGCATGATAGAGCCATAGCGCAAGAAATATTCCTGCCATGATGAGGAACGTGATGCTCCATGAGTAGGGAATGCTTCCGGTTGTTTTTTCCAGATATCCGGCTATCATGACCAGTAAGCCTTGTCCGGCGATGGTTGCTATACGATAAAAAGTGCTTCTGATTCCGACAAACAAAGCCTGTTCATGAGTCGTTAAGCCGAGCATGTAAAATCCGTCTGCTGCAATATCATGAGTTGCGGAACTAAAAGCCATGAGCCAGAATATGGCAAGTGTAGCCTGGAAAAAATGTTCGGTAGGTATAGTAAAGGCAATACCTGCAAGACCTGCTCCGATAAATAGCTGCATGAGAGTTACCCACCAGCGTTTGGTACGGAGCAAATCGACAAACGGGCTCCATAATGGCTTGATGACCCATGGCAGGTTCAGCCAACTCGTATAAAGAGCTACTTCTGTATTTGAAATTCCCATGCGCTTATACATGACAAGCGACAGAGTCATGACTGCTATATAAGGTAATCCCTCTGCAAAGTAAAGCGTTGGGACCCACGACCAGGGAGATTGTTTTTTCATATTGAAAATATTAATACAGTTTTCTTATATCTGCCCCTTTATAATAATGAAGCAAAATTTCATTGTAATTATAGCCCTGCTCACCCATGACGGCTGCACCGATTTGGCAAAGGCCTACACCATGTCCCCATCCGGCACCAGTAAGTTCGAACCATGCAGGTATTCCTTCGGCATCCGTTTCTCCTTTTTCTACGATGAATGCAGAACTGAATAAGTGAGTAGGAGAGAGTGTACGGCGTATTTCCAGTTCTTTGCCTATGATAAGTGTCTTTTCTGTACCTACTATTTTCAGCTTGCAGATACGTCCTGATTTTCCTCGTTCAACGGGAATGAGATCGACAATCTTTCCATAATCGTTCTTTGTATTGCTGCGAATCAGTTCTGCAAGCTCTTCCTGAGTATAGCGAACTTTCCAGCGATAGAAATTGGTTGTTTCCTGATCGTAGTTGTTAAGTATCTGTGAAATGATGTTTTTATCATGAGTATAGCAAAAACTGTCGGGGGTACTTTTAATCCATTTCTCAGCTTCACTTTCTTGAGTCAAATCAGGAAAACTTCCTTCCTCTTTTGTATCACGTATAGCACTGAGATAAGGGTAGTTTTTCTCTTCCCAGCAGGTATCGAAAACCTCACTGACTCCTCCACAGCATTTAGAGAAACGTGCATCACAAATACAGTTCTTGTACATTAATACTTGGCCTTGAGTTGCTTTGACCGCTTCTACAACATTCTTATTGGATGCCTTCGTAATGCCTTGGTAACGCTGGCAATGATCGTCTGCACAGACATCAAAAATAGTATGATCTTCGCGGTCGTACCAGCGGATGTATTCAGTGTCAGTCTTTATAAAGGAGAAAAAGCCGTTATCGTGTTTGCTCATTGCTTTGCATTTTTCAATTTGCGCCAATAGCCAACTTCTTGAAATTACAGCATGAGCTTTTAAAAACTCGGGAGAGGATGTAGCATTCATCTCAGAAGAAATCACACTTATCAGGTAATCTTCTGCCGGTAAAATATTGATAGCTGTGATTTTTCCTTCATCTACAACCAGCTTTAAAGTTCCGTTGAAATGCTGCGTTTCCTGACGTTCCCAATGGAAATTGATGCCAATCGTTACATCGTATAAGGAGAAAGAGGCTTCATCTTCTACAGGAGTGAATGTAAGTTCTCGATATACATTGCCATTCCATAGGATTCCTCCTTCACTAAAAGATACGACTTGGTTACCGGTTACAGTTTCACCTTTTGCCAGGAAATGAGAATTAAGGGTAAAATGTATCTCTTGGGCATTGACGATACCCACACTTATTTCTGGTTCTTTCATTATGCTCTATGTGTTTAATTATGGTATGCTACTTCTTTGTATATCTGTGTAATATCTGATTCAGTTATTTTATCAAAATCCTCTTTACGCGGAGTTACTAATAAACCTGCCATATCAAGTGCTCCAGGGCTGACTAACAGTTGCTCTCCTCCTGTTGCCGTATAGCAGGCCGGGCGATGTTCTTCTCGTGGAAAATAAGCCATCGTGAACCCTCTTTGTTTGTCCTGCCATGCAAATAAATTGTATCTGGGTTCGCTTTCTCCCTCGTGCAAAGGAAGTGATTCTAAGTATTGGTTAATCATTTCAGGTAATATATCTGTTGAATGGTTACAGATAAATACTTGGATCGGACAGATGTAACTGGTTATTTGGAAAGAAGAATAGGTGTTACCGTTTTCTGTTTTTATTTCTTTTTCTCTGACAGCTGTTTCCATGAGTCTTTCCCATTGCTGGATGACCGGCACATCGCTTTGTTTTACTGCCTGAAAATGGAAATGATCCGGAGCTGAGGCTCCACATTTAGCCCCATTGTAAAATAGGACATAACCGGATACAAAATATTCTTCCAGCCAGCTGATCAGTTTTCCTGGAAGCTGACGTATCGTTTTATCTGCCAATACCTGATCCTGATGTTTTAAACTGGAAATGGTAAGGTGTCCGGGAAGTATCGGGTATGGATTGATCCGTAAGCTGAACGGTTCGTCTAATGAAATGATTATTTCATCTTGTTCGTTGGGCTTGTTTTCCGGACAAAGAAAGCATTTTCGCGCTTCTATAGATGATTTATCGACTTTTGCGCATGTAGAAACAGCACGTGCTGGATTGAATTGTACAGTTATCGTATTCCCTGCTAACTCGAACCGACGCGTTTCTATTTGATTGAGTGCTTCGTGGTTAGTGCGTGCTGTCTGCCATTTTGCTAATTGGTTTTCGATAAAGAGGTCCCCTGCTTGTCTTTTTTTATTCATTGCTTGACGCAACTTAATTTCCAGTGTACGGAGACTGTCTTTATAATTATTGTTCTGATTTATTTTTTCGATGCTTAAGGCTGCATCAGAGTTCCCTTCCCAACGACGGCATAGATAAAGAACATCATAGATACGTCCAATGCGATATTGGCGTGAAAATGCAAGTCCTAGAGCGTAGTCTTCTCCGTAACTGGTGTTTGGTACACGAATTTTCCTCAGTAATGGGGTGAAGAATGCCCGGGGAGCTCCTAATCCATTGATGCGTAACGCATTATTATGTCCGTTCTCATCTGTCCATTCTTTATGGTCGATTACTCCGGGAGGCAAGGTTTGCAGCGTAAAGTCGGTCATGCGGTATGAACCGATAACCATTGCACATTGTTCCTTGTAGAACTTGTCAACGATGGTTTGTACGGTATGCGGACTGCTGTACAAATCATCGCTGTCTAGCTGTATAGCAAAACGACCGCACTGTGGGTGGTTAATACCTAGATTCCAGCATCCACCAATACCTAAATCGGTTCGTTCGGGAATCAGGTGTATGACTCTATTGTCATTTTTATATTGTTCTATGATTTCACTGGTTCCGTCGGTAGAATGATTGTCTATGATAATCAGATTGAAAGGAAAACTAGTTTCCTGTTCTAAGACAGAACGTATGGCATCGTTTATTGTGCGTGCACGGTTGCGTACCGGAATGATTATTGATGCTTCATGAGAGAATTCTCCTTCTTTTAAATCAACTGTCATCATGCCGGGTTTAAGATAAGCTCCGATTTTTTTTAGATGCCGGGTAAAAACCTCTTCACGTTCGATTTGTACCTGACGGTTACGCGGGTCTACATAATCAAATTGTTTTTCACCTGACTTTCGTAAGTCTATCTCGGTTTCTGTATAAAGAAACTCTCGTATGTGTGTAAGTTCTCCGTATCTTGAAAGAGCTAATCGCAAAGCATATAATGCGGAATGTTGGTACTCTTTTTCAGCCTCAATTTCGTTGATTGCTCTTTTAAGATAATCGGTACGGAACATGAGTAAGGAGCCGAAGTCAAAATCATCCCGCACACTTCCAAGTTGGTAGTCGATAACAGGATGAGGTGTCCGTTCTCCTTTTATAGTTTTGTAATGGTCTGCATATACCATACTGCATTGAGGTGCTGAAAGGTAGTCGCACATACGTTCTAATGCCATGTAGCCAAATTCCAAATCTTGTACCTGTGTGCAGATAAGGGTAAAAGGAGTATTTGCATAAAGAGCAACTTGCTTGTATCTTTCAACAGATTCGGGAGCTGAGGACGGCAATATATAGCATTTATCGGGTAAGCTCAAATTGGGAACAGGAGATGTTGGCAGTAAGAATATCCGGTCTACTGTAGAACATTCCTGTAGGTGTCTTATTGTTTTATTAATTTGATTTTCACTTCCGTATGGAATGAAACATGTGATTGTTTTATTCATATTTAATACATTTATAGTGGCAAAGATAGAGAATATATCTTATTTTTGTCTAACTTTGTACGCTAATTGTATAGAATGGAGAATCCTTTTGTACAGATTATTTGTAGAACGTGTGCAAAAACAAAGAAAGAATGGCTGATGTAAAAATTCCCTTGTTGGGGAAAACACTGAGCGAAATACAAGGTATTGTGCATGGTTTGGGTATGCCTGGATTTACGGCAAAACAAATTGTTGCATGGTTATACGATAAGAAAGTCTTTTCAATAGATGATATGACAAACTTATCGCTGAAAAATCGTGAAAGGCTGAAAGAAAACTATGAGATAGGGGCTACCGCTCCGATTCATGAGATGCGTTCTGTAGACGGGACTGTAAAATATTTGTTTTGTACTCCTGAAGGTGATTACATTGAATCTGTGTATATTCCTGACGAAGACCGTGCTACATTATGTGTTTCCTCGCAGGTAGGATGTAAAATGAATTGTAAGTTTTGCATGACAGGCAAGCAGGGATATACGAATAGTTTGACACCTACTCAAATACTGAATCAGATTTATTCTATTCCGGAACGTGATAAGCTTACGAATATCGTTTTTATGGGAATGGGAGAACCATTTGATAATCTGGATGCGGTATTACGTTCACTTGAAATTCTTACAGCTGATTATGGATATGCTTGGAGTCCGAAACGTATAACTGTTTCTACTGTAGGTTTGCGTAAAGGTTTAGAGCGTTTCTTGGAAGAAAGTGACTGTCATTTGGCAGTGAGCCTGCATTCTCCGTTCCCTGCACAGCGAAGAGAACTGATGCCTGCCGAGAAAGCATTTTCTATTACTGAAATTATTGATATTCTCAGACGCTATGATTTTAGCAAACAGCGTCGTTTGTCTTTTGAATACATCGTTTTCAAGGGAGTAAATGACAGTATGCTGTATGCTAAAGAATTGATAAAGCTTTTACGAGGGTTGGATTGCCGTATCAATTTGATACGTTTCCATGCTATCCCAAATGTAGATTTAGAAGGTACGGATATGGAGTCTATGCTTGCGTTCCGTGACTATTTGACACAGCATGGAGTTTTTGCAACAATTCGCGCATCGAGAGGAGAGGATATTTTTGCTGCTTGTGGCATGCTGTCTACGGCAAAACGGCAAGCTGAAAAAAATAAAGAAACTAACTAAAAGAAAAAAATATGAAGCGTTTAGCCTTTTATCTGAGTTTGGCACTTGTTGTGCTAGCATTAGCTTCTTGTAAAGGGGAAGGAAAAAGTCTGATAACTCCGGCTTCCAGTGGTCGTCCTTATGAAATTTTGGTTGTTGCCGATGATAACTGTTGGATGAGTCCGGATAGTGCTCTTTTTCATGTGTTGGACACGGATGTTCCAGGATTGCCTCAGCCGGAACGCTCTTTCCGTATCTCAAGAGTGCGAACTGCGTATTATGACCGGACAATGCGTCTGTTCCGTAATATAATTATGGTAGACATCAATCCGCAGCTGTATACTCAGGTAAAGTTTAAATACTCGCGTGATGTATATGCTTCACCTCAGATGATTATGGTCATTCAGGCCCCAAATCAGGAAGAATTTGCAAACTATGTTTCTCAAAATGGAAATGTGATTATTGATTTCTTTACTCGGGCAGAAATGAACCGTGAGATAAAGACATTAGAGAAAAAACATAATCAGACTATTTCTGCTAAGGTAGGAAGTCTTTTCGACTGTGATATCTGGATGCCTGTTGAAATGGAATCATATAAAGAAGGCAAAGACTTCTTTTGGTCTTCTACCAACCTTAATGATATGAATTTTGTGATGTATACTTTCCCGTTCAGAGATGAAAATACTTTCACCAAAGCATACTTCATACACAAACGTGATTCTGTAATGAAAGTGAATATTCCGGGAGAGCGTGAAGGTATGTATATGGAAACTGCTGATTCTGCATTTGTTGAAGTTAGAAATATAGCAGTAAAGGGAGATTATGCTTTTGAGGTCCGTGGACTATGGGAAATGAAAAATGATGCAATGGGTGGCCCGTTTGTATCGCATATGAGAGTTGACCGTGCAAATGCTCGTGTAGTAGTTGTAGAAGGGTTTGTCTATAATCCGGGTAAATTGAAACGAGATCAGATCCGTCGGTTGAATGCAGCATTGTATACATTGAAGTTACCTTCAGAACAGGCTGTTTCAGAATTGCCGGTTGATAGTACGTTAACCGAAGAAAAAGTAGAACATAAAGCTGAACAAACAAGCAATAAATAAGAAGCATGGAAGAACGTAAGATAATTGTGGGAATCACCCACGGAGATATAAATGGAGTAGGGTATGAAGTAATACTGAAAGCCTTTTCTGATCCCACTATGTTGGATTTGTGTACTCCAGTAATTTACGGATCGCCTAAAGTTGCTGCATATCATCGTAAAGCGATGGATATTCAGACAAACTTTAGTATTATCAATTCTGCATCTGAAGCTCAGGAAGGACGTGTCAATATTGTAAATTGTACCGAAGATGAACTGAAGGTGGAATTAGCTAAGCCTACTCAGGAAGCAGGACGTGCTGCATTAGCTGCACTGGAAATGTCTTTGAAGGAATATCGTGAAGGATTGTTTGATGTATTGGTAACAGCTCCAATCAACAAACACACGATACAGTCGGAGAATTTTCATTTTCCCGGTCATACTGAATATATAGAAGAACGTGTAGGAAATGGACAGAAGGCTCTGATGATTTTATTAAAAGATGATTTCAGAGTAGCTTTGGTTACTGGACATGTGCCTGTCAGCGAGATTTCAAAAGATTTGACTCAGGAATTAATCATGGAAAAAATGACTATTTTCCATCGTTCCTTAAAACAGGATTTCGGCATTGACAATCCTCGTATAGCAGTCTTTTCACTGAATCCTCATGCTGGTGACTGTGGACTGATTGGAAGTGAAGAGCAAACGGTTATCATTCCAGCGATGGAAGAAATGATAAAACGTGGTGTACAGTGTTTTGGCCCTTATCCGGCAGACGGTTTTATGGGTTCTGGAAACTATCGCTATTTTGATGGTATTTTAGCAATGTATCACGATCAAGGTCTGGCTCCGTTTAAGGCTTTGGCTATGGATGAGGGGGTCAATTTTACAGCGGGTCTTCCTATTGTGCGTACTTCTCCTGCTCATGGAACAGCCTATGATATTGCGGGTCAGGGAGTTGCTTCAGAGGATTCATTCCGTCAAGCAATATATGTAGCGCTGGATGTTTTCCGTAATCGTTGTATAGAAAAAGAAATCAGTGCACATCCGTTGCGCAAGCAATATTATGAAAAGCGTGACGATAGCGATAAACTGAAACTGGATACGGTAGATGAAGAGCAAATATAGGAATCTGTTTCTGCTTTTTGGCATAGTTGCCATAGCCGTCATGCTTCTTACGTTTGACGTGTCCTATGCAGAACTGACAGATAGCCTCCGGAAAGCAGGTCTTTGTTTTCCGGTGGTTATCTTTTTATGGGTTTTAATTTATTTGCTTAATGCTGGAGCCTGGTATATCATTATACACGATGGCTTTAGAGGTGATAAAATACCTTATTGGCGTGTATATAAATATACGGTAACGGGCTTTGCGTTGAATGCAACTACTCCTGTTGGGTTGATGGGGGGGGAACCTTATCGCATTATGGAGTTAGCTCCTTATGTTGGAGTAGAAAAAGCTACCTCTAGTGTGATATTATATGTAATGATGCATATTTTTTCTCACTTTTGTTTTTGGCTTTTCTCTATCCTTCTCTATCTCGTTTTATACTTTCATCACCTTCAATGGAGTCTGTCATTGTTTTTGACATTTTCCGGCATCTTTTGTTTAATGGGAGTTTATTTCTTTATGAAAGGTTATCGGCAGGGTTTGGCGATGCGTTGTATCCGATTGTTGCAAAGGGTGTTTTTTTTGAAGCGTTGGGCTATAAATTTTGCTGAAAAGAAGCAAGAAACACTTCGACGAATTGATGATCAGATAGCGGAATTACATAGCAAACATCGTGTAACTTTTTATACATCTTTGGGAGCTGAGTTTTTTGCGCGGGTTTTATCATGTGCTGAGATTTATTTTATATTATCGATTTTTACAGATACGATTAGCTATTGGGATTGTATTCTAATATTGGCTTTTACCTCTTTGTTTGCTAATGCTTTGTTCTTTTTACCGATGCAGTTAGGAGGTCGGGAGGGCGGTTTTGCTTTGGCTGTAGGTGGATTGTCAATGCCATATGCTTACGGTGTGTATATGGGGCTGATAATGCGGCTTCGTGAATTGGTCTGGATAATTTTAGGTATCGGATTGATGAAATTTGGTAATAAGAATAGTCTGAAAAGTAAACGTATTTAGAAGCTTAAATAAATCATGTGGTTTAGTTCTTTGGTACAAGGTATAAAGTCTACATTAAAGTCGGAAGATACAGAAGGTTTTTTTGAAATATATGTAACTCGTTCTTGCGGCTATTTGTGGGCATTGTTTTTTAAGCAATTACATATACATCCTAATGTAGTGACAATCGTTTCTATCATATTAGGAGCCTTGTCGGGGTATATGTTTTATTATGATGATTTATCTCATACTCTGTGGGGTATTTTTTTGCTGATATGGGCAAATTGGTATGATTGTGCAGATGGGCAACTTGCTCGTATGACGGGAAAGAAAAGTCTTTTGGGGCGTATCCTTGACGGATTTGCCGGAGATGTATGGTTTTTCTCAATTTATTTCTTTATCAGTTTACGGCTTACGCCATCTTGGGGTATATGGATTTGGTTGTTATCAGCCTTTGCCGGATTTATTTGTCATAGTAAACAGTGTGCTTTGGCCGACTATTATCGTAATGTTCATATGTTTTTTCAAAAAGGAGCTGATAAATGTGAGTTGGACTCTTCAGAAGAACAATATCGTAAAATGAAGGCCTTGAAATGGAGTAAAGACTGGTTTGAAAAGATTTATTTATTTTTTTATGCTCGTTATACACATAGTCAGGAGAAAATGTCGCCTTCATGCCAGCATTTATTACTTACACTAAAAAAGAAATATGGAAATCAAATTCCAACAGAACTCCGTCAACACTTTAGGGTAGGAAGTAAGCCTTTGATGAAATATACTAATATCTTGACATTTGATATGCGTGCAGGTGTCTTATTTATATCAGTATTAATAAAAGAACCATGGTTGTATATGGTTTTCGAAGTAACTGTAATGAATGTAATCTTCTTTTATATGCGTAGCAGGCATGAGAAACTCTGTAAGGAGATAGAATTAGAAGCTTATAAATAAAGATATGGAAAATATTATAAAAAGGCATCGTATTGCTTTGGTTCTGGCTGGAGGATATGGGGAACGAATGCATATGGGGCTTCCAAAACAATTTATATTGTTGCAAGGTATGCCTGTCATAGTACATACATTAAAAGCTTTTGAAAATCATCCTGAAATAGATGTGATTGCTGTTGTGTGTCTTTCTGGATGGGAAGAATATGTAGAACGGGTGAAACATGATTTTCATATAACTAAATTGCAGCATATCTTTTCTGGTGGTAGCAATAGCCATATTTCTATCGGTAATGGTATAAAAGGACTTTCTCATTATTACACCAGGGATGATATTGTATTAGTTCATGAGGCTGTACGGCCTTTGCTATCGGCAAAGATTATTTCTGAGAATATCCGGATATGTGAATTGTATGGAAATGCAATTACTGCTGTCCGGGACAACGAAGCTGTTATGTATACTGAAGATGGAGTTTCTTCGTATCGTTGTTTTCCTCGTGAACAAATGTATAAGGCACAGACTCCTCATACATTTGTGTTAAGAGATTTGGAGATAGCTTACCAGGAAGCAGAACAAAAATCTATTTGTGCACAATCTTTATATACTTTGATGGCAGAACTGAAGCGCTTTCCTTTATATATAGCAGAAGGAGAGCGAAGAAATATCAAATTGACACACCCTGAGGATATACGGATTGCCGAAGCTTTGCTGTCTACTGAAATGATATAGTAATAATAATTGAAAAATATGGAAACAAAACGCATTTCATTGGTAAGTAAACAATATACTCTTCCTTTTATATTGGTTACTTCATTATTCTTTTTGTGGGGATTTGCGCATGCCATTCTGGATGTGTTGAATAAACATTTTCAGGAAGTTTTGAATATAACTAAAACCCATTCAGCCTTTATTCAGGTAACGATGTATATGGGATATTTTATCATGGCAATTCCTGCGGGTCTCTTTATTAATCGTTTTGGATATAGAATAGGAGTTGTCTTTGGTTTGTTGTTATATGGACTAGGAGCATTTCTGTTTATTCCAGGGCAATATTACGTTTCATTCAATGCATTCTTATTTGCACTTTTTGTAATAGGGTGTGGACTTACTTTTTTAGAAACTGCTGCCAACCCATATGTTACTGAACTAGGTGCAAAGGAAACTGCTGCTAGCCGTTTGAATTTCGCTCAGTCTTTCAATGGATTGGGGTGTATTTGTGCTCCTATTCTGACGGGACTTTTACTTTTCTCAGATGATTCTCAACCTACAGGAAACGTAGCTTTACCATATGCATGTATGGGAGTGGTTGTATTGTTGGTTGCCATTGTTTTTATGCGTGTAAAGTTGCCTGAAATCGAGCACCAGACAGAAGTTGATTCTCAAGGGCATCGTGTCGGGCTTTGGTCGCATAAATTATTTATTTTCGGACTGATTGCCCTTTTTGCCTATGAGGTAAGTGAAATTTCAATCAATAGTTTTTTTATCAATTATGTAGTAGAGCAAGGATGGATGAATGCACGACGCGCATCTTTGATTCTTTCTTTCGGGGGACTAAGCTTATTTATGGCTGGGCGTTTTATTGGCAGCTGGATAATGCAACGTATCTCTGCAGAGAGAATGTTACTCTATTGTTCTATAGGAACCGTTTTGACAACGACTTTAATTTTATGTGACTTAGGCATTATTTCATTGATTGCTTTGCTGTGTGGTTATGCTTTTGAGGCTATTATGTTTCCTACTATATTTGCTCTTTCTTTAAGAGGGTTGGGAAGCCATACTAAACGTGCCTCTTCTTTCTTGATGATGTCGCCAGTGGGAGGCGTCGTGGGGCCTTTACTGATGGGCTATGTGGCAGATATCACTTCTTCTATGGTTATGTCTTTCATCGTACCTTGGATTGCTTATGCTGTCGTATTGATGTATGCATGTAGGATTGTTTTTGGCAAAGTAAGGTCATAAATGATATTATAATGCCTGCTCAAGGTATTTAAAATGTAATCTGTTAAATAAGAAAATCAAGAGATTAAGACTTTAATATCTTTTATTACCTTTGGTGATAACATTAAAAGCAAAAGGCTGCTTCATTTTTGAGGCAGCCTTTTGTTTTAGGTTCGCCCAGCACGAACATTCTCTAATCGATGCAAGTCCGTAACACGCCCGATAGCGGGAAGTGTATAGCCCAAGGCAAGGGTGT